>TARA_R110002020_G_scaffold93785_2_pt1 | contig 205996 bp, 170 predicted proteins | sample TARA_R110002020 | Tara Oceans TARA_R110002020 (sample SAMEA4396489) | marine metagenome | biome: Westerlies Biome; feature: [MES] marine water layer (ENVO:01000295) within the mesopelagic zone...; material: water (ENVO:00002006), including particulate matter (ENVO:01000060)... | reverse complement strand
GTGTACCATCATCACAAACTTCTAGTGGTGTTGGTGTTACTGCTGATGGTAATGGATTTACTATAAGATTAAAAGTTGTAGACCCATAACATGTTGGATTAGCATTATCATTTACTCTAACATAAATTGTTTGCTCTGGAGAATCAATATTTTGATATGCTGTTGGATTTAGAATTGGGTTGGTTTCCGCCTCTAAATCTGGTATATTTTCATAAAAAGTAACAGTATAGTTTGCAGGATCTTGACCTCCAAGAATTGTAGTTTCTTGTATTGTTAAATCAAAAATCTCAAATCCATCTTCAGAAGCATCATCACACACTACCATATTAGCAGGTTGTACAGCTGTAGCATTAGGATTAACAATTAATGTAAATCCTCCGTTTGGTAAAGTAGTAGCAGTATAACAGTCTGAATTTATTAAACTTTCAATACGAACAAAGATATATTCGCCATTACTTCCATTATAAGGGCTAGTTAAGGCGTTAACACCTGAATCAGCATCTGCAAATGAGTTATGATAAGTTACTGCATATTCTGAAGCTAATTGTGTACCTAAAACTGTTGCTGTTTGTAATTCTAAATTAAACATTTCAACACCATCATTGGATAAATCATCACATACTTCCATATCTGGCACTTGATTAAGAACCGATATTATTACATCTAAATTGAAAGTATCAACATCTGAACAAGTTCCTGATGCCACATCTTCAATTCTTACGTGTATTACTTCAGGATAAGTCTCATTTCCAACATAGTTAGCTGGATCTGTAATAGGGTTAAGTCCCAATTGCGCGTCTGACAAACTAGTATGATAACTAACACTTACGTCTGAAGCTACTTGACTTCCTATAGCTTCGGAATCATTAATTGTTAAATCAAATATTTCAGTTCCTGAAGGATTATTACACACTATCACATCCAATGTGTTTTCAACCAATGGACTTTCAATAAATTCTATTAAAACAGAATCTGAAGCTTGACAAGTTGCAGAAAACACAATATCAACAGAATAAACACCTGGTTCTGAAACATTAATTACAGAACCCGTTTCGCCTGGTATAACAACTCCGTCTAAATACCAAGTATGAGTTGCTGTTGGTAAGTTAGTATCTAAAGGTATAGTACCTCCAGAACATATTGCTGTACCTGCATCAATCGTGACGTCATCACCCAAGTCTCCACCTAAATCAAAACTACCAGCTCCTAGAAATACTGCAGCATTATATTGTATATCACCATCATCTGCAATAACTAATTTTATTTTGTATGGATTACTAGGTACAACATTAGCGAATGCTGTCATAGATCTAGTGTAACCTCTAAAATCTATAGGGTCGTTAACCAAAGGTAAACCTCCTGTTCCGTAATAAGAATCAAAATAACCTGGATTTACAGATGGACAACTAGCATTATATGCATCATCCCTAACCGTAAAAACAGAAACCACATCTGTAGTTCCCGGAACCACAGCTAAATTAGAAATAACTCCAGTGGTTAAGTCTGTTAATAAAAAAGCAAAAGCATCTGTAAAACCACACTGAAATCCTCCATATTCTTCTGAAGCAAATAAAAAATCAAAACTTACACTGTTAGTTATAGGAACAAAATCGAACTCAATAAAAGTGGCATCGTTAGAATCTCCCGGATTTAGAGCCGGAATAGCATCTTCCAAATCTGTGTCTCCTGGCCATCCTCCACTACTTTGAGTTCCGGTTTCTGGACCTTCAGCCTCCATAGCATCACCAGTATTTAATATAATTCCAGCTTGAAAAGGAAATGCACCTGGAAGTGCTGTAAAATAACCAATCCCATTTTCTTGTCCAAAATTAGTACCAGTACTCCAATTTATGTTAGATACAGTTGCACATGGACTATCAATTAATACATCTTCTACTAATTCTGGAACAGTATAAGTTGCTTGATCTACACTGATATATGGACTTAAAACTTCAACTTCAATAGTTGTTGATGCCGAACACCCTGTAGGATTAGTATCAGTTACTGTAAAGGTAACAGTAAAAGTGCCTAAATTATTAAACGTATGACTTGATGAAGTTCCTGCAGCTGCAGATCCATCTCCAAAATTCCAATTATAAGTTGCTCCTGTTCCGTCTTCTTCAAAAATAGCACTACCATCAAAACTAACAGTACCACCTAAAGGAATTTGAATAACACCTAAACCGTTAGCTATTGGGTCTGTAGTATCTATTGTTGGTGTAATTGTTTGACAAGATTGTAAACAAGAAATATTAGCTGCCCAACCTGAGGCGTTTAACGCTGCATTACTTACAAACTCAATTGTAATGCAACCTGTCGCACTAGTTGTTGATGCAGAAATCGTACCTGGATTATTTGATGCTCCACCACCAGAATAAGTACCTATTACTGCTGCACTAGTGTCATCACCATCATATATAGTCATTACGTCAGAACCTAGTTGCGTACTAAATGCAGTAAATTGTATTTGAATAAATTGATCTGGTCCATCTGGACATAGTGTTAGAACAAAATTCTCGTTATCAGCATAATTAGCCGATGCTCCTCCTGAATCATAAAGGACACCTGAACATTGAGAAAACGTTCCGTTTTGCATCAAAATATCTTGAGAATGAGCAGTGAATAAAGCACCTAGAAAAGTAACAATAAGTAGAAATTTTTTCATTTCTTATTTAGTAAAAGGGTTTAATAATTGGTTAATTTACAATTATACTAAAATACTGCCTAATAATTTGATTAATTTCATCTTAAAAAATGACTAGAATAGATCTTAAACAGATTAATTTATACCTGTTTTTTATAATAAAAACAGACATGATTGAATAGTATACATATTAAACAACTGCAACTCAAAAACTCCTACCTAACATTAGAGTTTGTCAATTATATTTATATTTGTTCTAACTTATAAAATCACACAATGGAATTACAAAAATGGATAGACAAAGGGTCTGAAATTATTATTGAGTACACCCCTAAAATGTTAGCTGCAATAGCTATTTGGATTATTGGGGCTTTTGTTATTAAACAAGTTTTAAGAGCTTTAAAAAAGCTAATGCTGGTTAGAAATTATGATGAAAGCTTACAAAAGTTTTTATTAAACCTATTACGTTGGGTTTTAAAAATTGTACTAATAATTGTGGTCTTAGGCACCTTAGGTATTGAAACTACATCTTTTGCTGCTATATTAGCTGCAGCAGGCTTAGCAATTGGTTTAGCTTTACAAGGATCTTTAGCAAATTTTGCTGGAGGTGTTTTAATTATGTTATTTAAACCTTTTAAGATTGGAGACTTGATAGAAGCTCAAGGTCAAGTGGGAGTTGTAAAAGAAATACAGATATTTACAACCAAACTAACAGGTTTATCAAACAGAGAAATTATTATTCCTAATGGCTCATTGTCCAACGGAAATATTATTAATTTTTCTACTGAAGGGACACGACGTGTAGATTTGGTTTTTGGAGTTGGGTATGAATCTGACATAAAAAAAACTAAAGCTGTTTTAATGTCTGTTTTAACCGCTAACCCTAAAGTACTACAAACGCCTGAACCAACTGTAAATGTCCTTGAATTAGCTGATAGCTCGATTAATTTTGCTGTAAGACCTTGGTGTAAAGCTGAAGATTATTGGGCAGTTTACTTTGAAACAACCGAACAAACTAAAGAAGCACTAGATGCTGCAGGTATTGATATACCTTATCCACATAGTGTTGAAATACAAAAACAGGCTTAATTATTTTTTAGACTTTATAGCTACAAAATCTTTTAAATAATAAGGTTCAAAATAAGCGACATCTTCGGTGTCGCTTTTTTTATACTTATCAAAACTTAAGGCACTCATTTGATCTGCTGAAGGCAACTTGTTTTCAATAAAAACTGCATTATTATTATCTATTAATGCTTTAGTTTTACTCACACCATCACCTACAAAGTACACTTTCCCTTTTGATAAGAATGACTCAAATGATTTTTCATCAAGTATTTGCGCTTCGATTGCTCTAACCTCGTTAAATTTAGTATCAAAAATAGCAGAATATACTTCTAAACGTCTAGCATCTAGCATTGGTACAATTACTCCAGAGTCTGCTTTTACTTGATGCGCTAAGGCTTCTAAAGTAGATACTGATATTAATGGTATGTTTAAAGCAAATGCTAAACCCTTAGCTGCAGACACACCTATACGTAATCCTGTATATGATCCTGGTCCTTTACTTACTGCTATTGCATCTAATTGCAAAGTTGAAATCTTTGCTTCTTTTAATACCTGCTCAACGTATACATGAAGTTTTTCTGCATGAGAATAGCCATTTCCGTAATCTTCTTTTAATACCAAAGTCTCTCCTTTAGAAGAAAGAGAGACTGAGCAGTTTGTTGTAGAAGTTTCAATATTTAATATATATGCCACTGTTATTCTGTTATTGGTTTGTCAAGATAAAAATCTAACACTTTAGTTTTAAATACATAATTATATTTTGCATTTAAAAATGACGATTGTGCGTTTATTAATCTGTTACGTACCTGTTCTAATTGAAACGACGTACTAACTCCTAAATCATATTTATCTTGTTCATTTTGAAAAGCTAACTCTTGAGACTCTAAGGATATTTTAGACGCTTCATATTGTATTAAAGACGCTTTAGCATCTGCAAAAGCCTGCTCTACGTTAGCTGTTAAGGTTTGCTTTTCTTGCTCTAAAGCTAAAACGATACGCTCCTTACTAATTTCAGCTCTTTTTACGTTAGCATCTGTTCTTAATCCATTAAAAATTGGCACGTTTAAACTAAAACCAACATTGTATCCAAGGTTGTTTTCAATTTGCTCTGCAAATCCATTTTTTTGTAACTCAATAATAGCTTCTCCTGACGTTGCATCAAATCCAGTTACAATTGGTAAAACATCGTCTTGTCCTTGTAAATGTTGGTAAGATGTACTTGCTCCAACACCAAAACTTAAAGAAGGTAAATAGGCACTTCTAGCAATTTGATAGTTTAACTCAGCATTATCAATATTTAATTGTGCACCTTTAATTTCTGGACGATTATCTAACGCGTAGGATAAAATTTCGTTTGAATTGTTGTAAGCTAAGACTGCTTCAGTTAAATCTATATCTACATTTTGAATGTCAAACCCTTGCGATGGTATTTGTAATAACTGTGATAAATTTAATAGTGATAATACCACATTGTTTTCCGCATTAACTAAGCGCTCATTATCTGAAGCTAATTGAGATTTAGAGACTAACAAATCTGCACTTGCTCTGGCTCCTGCATCAACAAGTTCTTGCACTTGCTCTAAACTTTTTTGGCTAATTGCCACTTGCTCTTCAGCTTGCTTTACAGCTTCGCGATTAAACAATATATTTAAATACGCATTTACTACATTTAACGAGATATTATTTTTTAAAATATCTAATTGAATCTTACTACTTTCAATACCTAATTCTGCTTGCTTTTGAAGGTTTGTGTTTCTAAAACCATTAAATAAGGTAACACCTGCATTTAAACCAAATCCATTACCTCTAGAATCTCTTGAAATCCTACTTCCATTTTGATCTATAAACGAACCAAAATTCCAATTTTGAGAGGCACTTGCATTTACTGTAGGTAAAAAGTTTCCTTTTGCAGATTTTAAATCTTGTTCTGCAATTTGTTGATCTAATTGTGACTGTCTAACAGTTATGTTGTTTTGCAATGCATAATCAACACTCTCTTTTAATGACCACTTTTTTTCTTGAGCAAAAGCTGTAAAACCTACTAAGAATACTAAAGTGAATTGTATTATTTTTTTAGTTTTCATCTTCGTTATCTTCTTTTGATGCTTTATTCCACACTTTAATTTTATCTCCTTCTTGAACACCATCTGTGATTTCGACGTTAATTCCATCAGACAATCCTAATTCAACATCTCTTTTTTCAAATTTTCCTGGAGCAGTTTCAATGTCTACAAATGGTTTTTCAGTAATTCTGTTAAACTGTAATAAAGATTCTTTAATTACTAAAATACTGTCCTTGCTTTCCATTTCAATTTCGGCATTAGCACTATAACCAGCTCTAATTTTTGTTGAAGGTTCTACCGTTACATCTGCTTTAATAGTAAACTGTACTGCACCATTTTCTTCCATCCCTTTAGGTGCCACAAATGTAAGCTTAGCAGGAAAAACTTTTTCGTTAATCGCACCTAAAATTACTTTAATATCTTTTCCTTCTTCTAGTTTACCGACTTCAGCTTCATCCACTTTTCCTTCAAATATCATTTTGCTCATGTCTGCAATAGTAGCAATTGTAGTTCCAGCATTAAAGTTATTACTTTCAATAACCTGATCACCTTCTCTAACCGGAATTTCTAGAATTGTTCCAGGAATTAAAGCCACAATATTTGTATTTGCAGATCCACCACCCGACAATGATCCTCTTTTAATAATCTGATAATTATTTTGAGCTTGGTTTAAAGATTCTTGTGCTTGGTTTAAAGACAATTGACTGTTTTCAAAATCTTGTCTAGAAATAACTCCTTTTTCAAATAAAGCTTTATTACGATCGTATAATGTTTTAGCATTGTTAAACGATAGTTTTGCTGTAGATATTTGTCCACTTGCACCAACCAAACTTTGCTCGTTTGGTACTACTCTAATTTTAGCAATCACATCTCCTTTTTTTACGATGTCACCTTCTTCGACTAAGATTTTATCGATAATACCAGAAATTTGAGGTTTTAGCTCTACTTCTTCCTCTGGATTTAATTTACCTGTAGCTACTGTTTTAGTATTTATTGAGGTATAAAAAGGCTCAGCTGTTTTAAACTCTTCCACTGATTTAGAACTTGAGTCTTTAAAGTATTTTAACACCATTAAAAGTGCTATTACCAAAGCAACAATTACAATTATTTTTATTACTTTTTTCATTTTTATATAGTTTACTCGGTTGATTTTAAAAGTTTTTTAGACTTTATTTTAATTATATTTAATTGATAAAATTATTCTTCTCTTAATGCCTCGATAGGCTTAATACTTGTTGCTTTAAAAGCTGGTATTAGTCCAATTAAAGTACCTAATACTACTAAAATTATTAAGGCAATAAACACTACTGCTATAGATACTGATGCGTTAACAATAACAGCTTCTGCACCTTGACCAAAAGCACTATCTAACGCTATAAGTATCCAGCCACCACTAATTATTCCTAATAGTCCTGCCACTAAGGTGATTGATACAGCCTCTACTACGATTTGTCTTTTAATCTCATAAGGTGTTGCGCCTAAAGCACGTCTTACACCTATTTCTTTAGTTCTTTCTTTAACTGTAATAAGCAATATATTACCAATTGCAAATACACCTGCGATTAAGGTTGCTATACCAACAAACCAAGTTAAAAATTGCATTCCTGTTAAAAACCCAGTGATTTTTGCAAACTCTTTACCTAAATTAAAACTACCAAATGCACGATTATCTTCTGGATGCACTTTATTTAAGTTTCTTAAAATTAGTTTTGAATCTGCTTCAATTTGCGAAATATCGTATTCTGGTTTACCAGTAATCATCATCCAACCAATATTTTCACCCATGTTATAGATTTGCTGAAAAGTGGTGAAAGGAATATGAATATCACTGGTTGGTCCCATATTAGCTTTACCTGTTTCGAACATACCAATGACTTTAAAATTCATTCCGTTTAATTGAATGTATTCGCCTATCATTTCTTCGTCCTTTTCAAAAATTTGTTTGTAGATTTCTTCTGAAATAACGACAACTTTCCTGTTTTCATCAATATCAGTTTGATTGATAAAACGTCCACGAATCATTTTCTTTTTTTGAACTTGATCTAATAAAGGATAATCTCCATTTACTCCAAAATTACCAGACAGAAAATTACGTACTACCAAAGCAGAACTTTGATTTCTTGGTACGACAAACTCAATACCTTCTACATTTTCTTCAATTTTTTTAGCGTCACTTATTTTAAGTTGTACCTGTCTACCTTCCTGAAACCCTTTAAAAGGCTTGCTTGTACTTTGTGCCCAAACAAACACACTATTTGTAGCAAAGTCACCAAATAATCTATTAAAAGAATTTTCTAATCCTTTTGCTGAGCCAAGTAATCCGATAAGCAATAAAATTCCCCACCAAACACCAACCATAGTTAATGCCGAACGTAGTTTGTTTTTACTTAAACTATCGTAAACTTCTTGCCATGTATCTCTTTCGAATAAAAACATTATAATTTAATCATTTCTAAGTGCGACAATTGGTTTAATCTTGGATGCCTTTTTAGCTGGTAAATAGCCTGCAATACCACCAGCTACAATAAGTGTAATAGTTGCTGCAACAACAACATTTAAACTTACCGATGGGTCTTTTATAAAATATTTTTCTAGCATTGGTCCTGCAAACTCTACAACTGTCATCCCAATGAGCAAGCCTACAAATCCAGCAATAACTGTAACTAAAATAGATTCTAATAGTATGATTAAAACTATAGATTTTGGTGAAGCGCCAAGTGCCTTTCTAATTCCAATCTCTTTAGTACGCTCTTTAACAATAAAAATCATCATGTTACTTATACCAACAATTCCTGCTATTAATGTTCCAAATCCGATAACTAATACCATGACACCTAAACCTCCTGTCATTTGGTTAATAGCTTTAGACTCATTAGCCAAGTTTCTAACCCTTATAGCACGTTGGTCATTTTGAGAGACTGAAAAACGATCTTTAAGTTTTCTGGTTAATGCTGTACTAAACCCAATTGCCTGGTCAAAATTCATGCTTGGGTTATAGGTTAAATTGATTTGATCGATATAGTCGTTATTACCATAAATTTGTTGTGCTGTAGATACAGGCATATAGATTAATCGTTCTTCATTATCTCCACCATCATCACTAAACACACCAACCACTTTATATTGGATCCCATTTAAATTGATGTATTTACCTATAGCAGTTGTTTTTAAAAATAAATCCTCTTCTACTAATCGTCCAATAACTACAACTTTAGTTTTATTGTCAACGTCTAATTGATTGATGTATCTACCGTATTCTACTTTAGTGTTTTCAAGATATTGATGGTCAGGATGAACTGCTCTAACACTGTAGCTACTTTTTTCGTTTCTAAACGAAGCATTTACATTTCTGTATATTCTTGCGGTTATGAATTGTACTTTGTCACCAAACTCGTCTTTAATATACTCATAATCCTCATTAGTAAACTGTATTTGTCTACCAGCTTGTAATCCTTTATGTGCTTTTGAGGTTTGTCCAGAATTAATAAAAATTGAATTAGCAGCATCATCCACAAATGCGGTATCAAAGGTATTGACTAATCCATTGACTACTCCAAATAGAATGGCGAATAACGATATGGCAAAAGCTACGGTAAAACCAGATAATACACTTCTGGTTCTATTCATGTTTATACTCTGAAATATTTCGCGCCAAAGGTCTCTATCAAACATGTGCAGAAGCTCTTTCTTGATTAATAAACACATCTTCCATAATAACACCATCTTTTAAACGCACAATACGCTTACACATATTGGCAATATCCTCTTCGTGTGTTACCATTAAAATGGTTTTACCCTCGTCGTTTAGAGATTGGATAAAGTCCATAATCTCATAAGAAGTTTTGGTATCCAATGCACCTGTTGGCTCATCGGCTAATAATAATTTTGGATTTGCAGCTAAAGCACGTGCAATTGCTACACGCTGTTTTTGTCCACCTGACAACTCGTTTGGTAAGTGAGTAGCCCAATTAGCTAAACCCACTTTTTTAAGGTGAAACATTGCTTTTTCAATACGCTCTTTTCGTTTTAAGCCTTGATAATACAATGGTAACGCAACATTTTCTACTGCATTTTTGTAATTTATTAAGTTAAACGATTGGAATATAAATCCTAAAAACTTGTTTCGGTAAATCGCTGCTTTCTTTTCGGTAAGATTTTTAATAGGGACACCATCAAGTATATACTCGCCTTCATCAGCTTCATCTAACATTCCAATAATATTAAGTAACGTCGATTTTCCAGAACCTGAAGAACCCATAATAGCAACCATTTCGCCTTCTTCAACAGATAAATCAATACCTTTTAAAACATGAAGACTAGAATCGCCAATTGGATAAGACTTATGTAACTTATTTATTTTGAGCATAATTGATGGTTTTTTTGATTGATGATTAACTCAATAACAATTAGACTACAAAGGATACAATTTGTTACAACATTTATTAAAAAATTTTGTTAAATATTGATTTTAAAGTGCTTCTATTTCTTTTTTACTTTAAAATATTTCCAATAAATAAAGAAGCCTAAACTAAAAACTATGATGTATGGTATGGACATTAGATAGACAATACCATCGTTAATACCTTTTGCTGCAGCTTGACCTTCTTCGTTTTCTAGAACAGCTCTACACATAGCGCATTGTGCGTTTGTTTGTAAAAACGAAACGATTAAAAATAGAAATAAAAAAACTTTAGTTTTCATAATTGTAAGGTGCTTAGCAAAGCTTTAAATAGCTGTTACACGTAATAAGGCGAAATCATTAAATACACAATCACACCAGTAACCGCAACGTACAACCATAATGGAAACGTAATTCTAGCTATTTTTTTATGACGTTGTATATTATTTGTAATTGCTCTAACATAAGTTATTAATACAAAAGGAATGATTACTACGGATAATGCAATGTGTGTTATTAAAATGAAAAAATAAATAGACCTAATTGCGCCTTCGCCTCCAAATTTAGCAGAATCACTTGTCATGTGATAAGCGACATACATAACTAAGAATATTACTGATAACGAGATTGCAAACTTCATTAAGTTTTCATGAAGTTGACGTTTTTTATTTTTAATTGCCCAAACAGCTACCAATAATACAAATGCTGTAATACCATTTATAGTCGCATAAATAGGTGGTAAAAATGTTAAAGGCTCTACATTAAAACCTAAGTCTTTTAATTTAACTGTAAATAAAGCTGCTACAGCTAAAGGAATAATAATTGAAAGTATAATAATCCACTTATTGTACTTTAGTTCGGCGTTTAGTTTTCTTGTACTCATATTAGTTATAAATAGATTAGGCTAGATTAGAAAGCGTTTAACTTACTCTTGTAATAGTTTTGCAATGTCTTCTTTTAAGATTGTAATTTCTTGTTCATTACCATCTTCGTCCATTTTTTCTTGCTCGCTAATTACACCTTTATAAAATATTTTAGGATTACCAAAAGCATCTGTTCTAGATCTTAAATATCCTTCTTTATCCACTAAAGCAAAATCTCCTGAATGTTCAAAGTTTTCAACATTAACAAAAATATTAAATCCAATATTTGATAATTGGTAAATAGCCTCTTTATCTCCTGTCATTAAATGCCAATTTGGACTAGTAACACCATAATCTGCAGCATAAGTCTTTAGGATTTCTGGAGTGTCGTTATCTGGCATGATACTAAACGATGCAATACCAAACTCTGGATTGTCTTTAAATGTGTTTTGTATAGACGCTAAGTTAGAGCTCATCCTTGGGCAAATGGTAGGACACGTTGTAAAAAAGAAATCCACCACATACACTTGACCTAAATAGTCCTTGTTAGTTATTGTTTTACCATCTTGATTAGTAAAACTAAATTCTGGCACTTTTTTACGCTCTCCATTAATCACTAAATAGCCTACATCTGATTTATCTGCTGTGTTACTTTTAGAATTTACAATAACGCCTTTACTTCTACTCTCGTCTGTACGATTAATATCCTTATTACTAATTCTATCTATGATTTTAGGAATAAAAATAATCCCGAACAATAATATAATGAATGAAATACCTACGTAAGAATAATTTGCTTTTTTACTCATGGTAATGCTATTAGTTTGTGTCTCCTTTTAAATCGTCTGCACGTCTGGAGGTCGAGTTAAACTCGCCTTTACGTTTTTGCCTATACTCTGTAAACAAGACACGCAAATCATCTGCTCCCATAACATTTTTAAGCTGTGCAACTTCTGATGCGTTATAAGCAGTAAGCGGATAAGCTTGCTTACCTTGTTCTATTTCTTTTTTGGTTCTGTTATCTAAACGTCCACGCTGATTTAATTCCTTATCAATAATATATACTTTGTTAGTTGCCAAATTAAAATCTAAGACTTCACTTGACCTTAAGCTATTAAACATTTTTTTAGTATCAGAGTCATCCAACTCAACAAAATGCCAGTATTTAAGCTCTCCGTATTTAGTTAATTCTTTTTTAAGTCTATCTGTAGCATCTGTTGTAGATTTAGACACCAACATGATAACTTGAAACTTTTTAAAACCTTGAAACTTATCGTAGATTAATTCTTTTAGATTAGAGGTTTCAACAACTTTTGATTCTGGATCTTTTCCTAAAAAACCTAAAACTGTGATATGATTTTCTAATTGTAAGTCTGTTGTTGATGAAGACAAGTTTTGAAAATCAAGAACATTATTTTTTACAACGTCTAAAGGATTGTAATTATTAGTAGAAGGGTATAAAAACAATAAAAAGATTACTGGTAAAAAAAATAAAGCACCTAAGGTAATTCCTTTTTTCAATTTCTTTTTATCCATAATCTCAAAGCTTTTTTATAATTATACAAAAATAAAAAAGGTGGCTTTAATAAACCACCTTTTAACTATATTTTATATCGATTTCTTTACTTAGAAATCTCTTTTGATAAATCCTTTGTCGTATACATCAAAAACGTAACCTCCTTCTTGTAATAATATAAATACTAAGTAACAAATAAGGAATATTCCTGTCCAAACTACAGCACGTCTTAAACCAGGTAACTCATCACGCATGTGCATGAAATCCCAAGTAATATAATATGCTTTAACTATTGTTAGGATGATAAAAATCCAATTTAAAAGTTTCATCCCTAACACAACGTTGGTTCCCCAAGATGGTTTGTAGATACCTAATACAACCTCTACAGCTGTAATTATAGATAATAAGATTAAAACTCCCCAAATTTTTTGAGTATTAGATTTAAACTTAATTAATCCTCTAAAAATTTCTAATTTATGTGCGTCTGCCATGATATTTCTTTTCTATAAAATTATTAAACTAGGTAGAAGAATGTAAATACAAATACCCAAACTAAATCTACAAAGTGCCAGTAAAGACCAACTTTTTCAACCATTTCGTAATTTTTACGTCTGTCATAGGTCCCTAAAACAACATTAAAGAAAATAATGATGTTAAGTACTACACCTGAAAATACGTGAAATCCGTGAAATCCTGTAATAAAGAAAAAGAAGTCTGCAAATAATGGTGAACCATACTCATTAACCTGTAAGTTAGCACCTTGAACTACTAATTTACCGTTTTCTTTTATTTGCTTTAAAGATTGCTCTCTTGATAAGATTGTTTTTTCACCTTCTTCGTTAATGATTTGCGTTCTAACTAACACGTTAGGATTAGCTTCCATACCTTTAACGATATCGCTTACTTGATAAGCTGGTAAAGTTCCTTCTCCAACAAACCAAAGTCCATTTTTACGCTCATGCTCTACTCTGTCTGTAGGTGCAGCAGTAGCAAAATCTGCTATAGCCAAACGTTTAAAAGTTTGTTCTCCATCCACAGTTACATTTTCACCAAACTGAAGGATGTTACCACCTTTTGTTTGTACAGCACCAAAGTCTCCTTTAATAAAAGTATTCCACTCCCAAGCTTGAGACCCTACAAATATTAAACCACCAATAATGGTTAAAAACATGTACCAAGTTACTTTTTTCTTGTTTAAATGGTGACCAGCATCCACTGCTAATACCATTGTCACTGAAGACATGATTAATACAAACGTCATAAACGCTACATAAATCATTGGATAATTACCATGGAAAAATGGTACGTGAGTAAAAACCTCGTCTGCAATTGGCCAAGCATCAATAAATTTGAATCTTGAAAAACCATAGGCTGCTAAAAACCCAGAGAATGTTAATGCATCTGATACGATAAAAAACCACATCATCATCTTACCATAACTTGCTTTTAATGGTTGGTTACCACCTCCCCAAGTCTTTCCTTCTGTATCAGTAGTTGCAACTGTAGTATTCATAGTGTTAAATTAGTTGTTAAAATGTGGCACAAAAATAATCATTTTATTCAGTTAAAAAAATACCAAACTCTAATTTTATAGTATCTAAATAAGGTTTTAGTCTTATTAGATCAATAATTTTTTAGTTTAGAAAAAAGTATAAGAAAAAAAACAGGTAGATCCATAGCAAGTCAACAAAGTGCCAAAAGGTTTCTGCTAATTCAAATCCAACCATATTATCTTGAGAATATTTACCTCTTAAGTGATTGATTAACACCACTAGTACTGGGATTAAACCCACTAGCACGTGTACTATATGCACTACTGCAATTAGGTAAATATAAGTTACTGTAATATTACTAGTTGGTCCTGTAAAGTTAAATCCTAAATCTATAATTTGATTAAAACCTACAAATTGATTGTAAATAAAAAATAACCCTAACACAAATGTTAAAGTTAACATTGCAGTAGTTAATCCATTTTTACCTTGCTTTAATGCTCTTTTAGCTATTATAAAAGTAATACTACTTATTACCATTATTATAATACTAATCCAAAATGGCTGAGGCATTTGAAAATCATTAAGCCAATCTGGTCTAGAACTACTTACAATAAATGCACTAGTCCATCCTGCAAAAGACATAATTAAAGACGCTATACCAAAGTACAACATCATTTTTTTTGCGCGTCCCGTTTTTTCTTCTAAAGTCCCTTGGGTTAAATCCATTTTATCTTATAAATTTATCAATAACGTATACAATCTGTATTAGTGTAATATATAGTACGCTTGACAACATTAATTGTTTTGCTGCTTTTTCAGTCATTTTTTTATACAATTGAATAGCATAATACAGCATGACTAATCCTAAACTTAAAACTATTATTGCTGCAACGATAGATAATTTTAATTGTCCAGTTACACCAAACACTGGAACAATAGACACTAAAATAGTCCAAACCGTGTATAAAATGATTTGCACTGCTGTACCTTTATCTTGTTTACCTGTAGGCAACATAAAAAAGCCTCCACGTTTATAATCTTCAAATAAAAACCAACCAATTGCCCAAAAATGAGGGAATTGCCAAAAAAATTGTAAAGCAAATAAAGTTCCAGGTTCAATACCAAAATTATCTGTTGCTGCAACCCAACCTAACATAAAAGGAATAGCTCCTGGAATAGCACCAACAAATACAGATAATGGTGTTTTTGTTTTTAAAGGTGTATAAACGCTTGTATATAAAAATATTGAAATGGCTCCAAACATTGCTGTTTGTGCGTTTATTGAATATAAAATACCAATACCTAAAATAGTAAAAACACAAGCTATTAAAAAAGCTGTATTAACCGTCATACGACCAGAAGCAACAGGTCTGTTTTTGGTACGATGCATTAAGGCATCTAAATCTTTTTCGATAATTTGGTTAAACGCGTTACTGGCTCCAACCATAAAATAACCTCCTAAAGCAAGCAATAAAACAATTTTTAGGCTGATAGTATCTGCTCCTAAAAAATAACCAGCAACTGATGAAAATACGACGCTTAAAGACAAGCGCATTTTAGTGATTTCTTTAAAATCTGATAATGCTGTATGTTTAATTGTAGGGGTTACAGTTGTACTCAAACCAACGCTATTTTTTTTGCTGATGCAAAGATACTGCTAAAAAGGAATTTGGCATAAAAAAACTACAAGGTTTTTAGGCTTGTGGTTTTTTATGATTTAATAACATCAGTTAAAATAATAATTACTATCAACTTCTTTAAATACTGTTTCCCATTTTGATTCTGTTTTTTTTAATAAATAAATTTTACTGATAACAAATTCACCCTCATGAATTGTTTCATATACTATTGCCTTATCCTTTTTTAAATTATAAACAGGAACAGAAATGTCTAACTTTTTGTTTGTATCATAATTAGTAAAAACTATTTTATGGTTTGCTTCTAAAGCCCATTTTTTTGTGACTTCCTTTGTGTAATTAAATGAATCTTTTAAAAATGTTTCTGCCAATTTATTTACACCTTTACCCATTTTAACATAGTAGTCTCTAATAATTGGTTTTTCATATGAAATAACTGAATCAATTTTATAGTAAACTGAGTCGCTTAGATTAGTTTCTTTATCCTCTTTATAGGCATACCTAAACACTGTGTTTTTTGTATTTCTATATCTAAAAAATTCTTTTATTCTTTCATTGTTAGTTTCTAAATTAAAAAATAAAGAATCAGATTCAGAAAAGTTGCTTTCTGATAAAATTGAACTTAGAATTTTTTCATCGTCGCTCTTTTTCTTACAAGAAAAGATAGTAAAAACTGAAATAATTACTAAAAATAATTTAGCAGTTATCTCCTTGTGCATTAAGCGTATTATCTTGTTCATGTGTGTATTTATTTTTAAGTTCCTTAGTTGTATTATCTCTAGTATCTATTAATAACATAGAAGGTATGTTATAAAAAGAGACTTAAAAAAAGTAAAATTGACAAATGGTTTTTTGATTTTCTTATATTGATTTATTATAGGTTACTCAGATCAAATCAAAAAAAACTTTTAAACTAATTTATTTTTCAAAAAACAATGTATTTCATAGAAAAAGCCATTTTTTTCAAAATATTGCTGTGACTAAATCCACAATGGACTAATTTTCAACTTATAAAGACTAAAAAAAAATCAACTTTTATAAATCAAAATACCAATTAAATAAGTCTGTTCTAATCCCAAAATTAATCCAAACCGTACTGTTATTATAAACCGAAGCTGTTTGTGCTTCTGGATTAAAATTACGATAACTTAAATTTACAAATGCTTTTAAATTAGAGGCTGGATTAACCAAATAGCCTAATTGTGTACTTGCGTTTACAGATGTTGTTTTTATACCTTGACCTATTGTTACTCCTGTATCAAATGGTCTATCGTTATAATCTTGATAGACATCGCCACCATAACTAAAATTATCTGTACCATCGTTTACATCAAAACCTCTAATACCTGTTACTAATTTTGCCTCTCCAAACCAACGGTCTTTTTGATAGCGTCCAATTAACACCAACTCTCTAAAATTTGCTCCCCAAAGGTGAGCCATAGGCTGATTGTTGTGCGCATAGTTTAATACAATTGTATTATGAGAATAGGTATATGGTCTTACTTGATTGTATTCTGCTTGAAGCATTAAATTTTTAACTTTAAAGGCATTGTAATATTTTGCACCTAATTGAAAACCAAATTTGTTTTTCCAGCTTTTGTTTCCTCCAGTGACATCGTTTAATGAAAATTCGTCTAAAATAAATTGACCATATACATTTGCATTATCACTAAGCTTGTATTTACCTGAAGCCCCTAATATAGCATTACCAGCTCCTTGACCAGTTTCAAACTCTATAGCTCTAAAAAATATTAATGGGTTTAGGTAGTTGATATCAAAACCTCTATCATTAGTGTTTTCCCAGATTACAGACTCAAACAAACCTAAATTAAAACGTTTTGATACATTCCAACTTAAATAATGGTTTGCAATATATTTTGTTCTGAATGCTTTATCCACCACTGCTGCATTACGCACATCTTTTAACCAAGTCCATGTGTTGGTATATTTAATTTTCCAGAATGTTGTGTTTAATTTTAAAAAAGGATAAGGACTTGCCACATCACTTTGCAATAAACTTCTATAACCATCACCTATAAATTGTTTGCCATGTCCAAACTGGACGTTTAAAAATTTAGCAGGTGTATACGATAAATAGGCTTCTGCTGCAGGATAGTCATAAGCATCCTCTTTAAAGCGTTTGGCAATACCACGACCTGGTATAATTGCAGGATCTGGTCCAAATGCTTTTAAACTTTCGGCATATTGATTGTAATATTGTGCAAAACGTCCTTGACTTTCAAAAACTGAAGCCGAAAAACTAAGTTTACTTCCTAAACCTCCTTGTATGTACAAGCCTCTAGTATTGTTATACGTTGTACCAAAATCTGCATCTGTATCTTTTCCTAATTGTAAATCAAGAATAGGGTCTACTGTAAACCAATAATCTTCGCCTTGTATTTGTGCCAAATGCTCATTCCAAAGCTTACGACTTAACCATGATTCAGCATCCTTTTGCAGCTTTAAATTTTCTGCAGAAAAATCGTAATAATTTGACACATCTTCATAACGATAAGGTTTTGATGCTGTATGACTGTTAGTTCCTATTCTGTTAATATCCTGATCAAACCTAAAGTAGTTTTCATGAGAAAACGGAATGTTAATTTGACTTGTATAAGCTTTATTGGTATACTTAGTTGTTGCTTTTTGCACACTATCAAACTCTTGCTTTGCTTTTTGTTGCAAATCCGTTAATTGCTCAATTTGATTTAAGTCACTATTATTGTCCATTTTAGCCTCAGTAATACTAGGCAACGCTTGAGGTGTGTTTTTCTGGTTTAATGGAAAATATAAATTAAAACTGTATTGCTTAAACGTTGGATTACCATTGTAAGTGGCTGGTTGGATAGTAGGAAATGCTTCAAAAACGCGTTTAGCCTCTTCTTTTAAATCTTTACTATGTGCATCAATATAAATAGTTTTAAAGTTACCGTCTTTGGTGACTTCAAAAATTATTGCCATTTGTCCAATGTAGTTTTTATCAATACTATCTGGAAGTTTAAATTCGGAATATATTATTTTATATACTTCTTGATTAAAGCAATAGTCTAATTGTTTTACCTCAGCATCTTGACAATTCTCAAAACGAGGTGGTATTTGATAATCAGTTGTATCTTGAGCGTAGATTACAGCTGAAGTACATAATAATAGTCCTAAAATGAACGTCTTCATATTTAGATTGAGGTTTTAATTTAGCCGAAAGATACTGCTTTTTATTAACGCTTTAAAATAGAAAAGTCGCTACCATTAACTAGTAGCGACTTAAAAACTATTATTTATCTATTAATACTTAACCTGAAAAGCAATTGGTAAAGTATATAATACTGAAACCGGTTTACCACCTTGTAATCCAGGCGTCATTTGTGGCACTTTACTAACCACTTTTTCTGCTTCTTTTTCTAATCTTTGGTGTGGAGCTCTTGTTTGCACCAACTCAGCTTCTCCAAGCTTATTAATTCTAAATTGAATATAAATTTTTTGAACACCTTCCTTTAAACCTAATTCTGCTCCTAATCCAGCATCAAATCTTCGTTTTACAATTTTTGTAAGGTTATCAGACATACATTTTCTTCTTTCATCATTGGTGGTTGCGCTTTCACATCCTGGAAAAATAGGCATAACTTCGACCTTCTCAAATGGTAATTCTATATCTGGATCCACTTTTGGAGGATCTAAAGCTCCTAAATCCACTGTAACATTACCTTTTGGTTTTGTCGGTTTTACTATTTCTGTAATCAAATTATCTGTCTCCTTTTTATCAGGCGTATCGTTATCAATAATTTCGGGTTTGATAATATGGACTGGTTTAGTTTTTACAGGCTCAGACGTTTCTATAGCATCAGGCTCTACTAAAACTGAAGGCGCAAACATAGCATCATTTTCAGAATCCACATATGCTGTTAGTGGTATAATGTAATCATTAGACTGAAAACGCATTTCTAATGCACCATAGGAAGCCAATAGACACATAATTAACCCAATCTGGAAGTACAACGACGAGTTTTTTTGTAAATTCGCATCATGTTTTTGTGATTTTTGCACGTTTTTCTCATTTTGGCGAGTGAGATCACGAGATTCTTTCGAATTTTTCATAATATATATAGTTTAAATGTTAATGTTATGACAAAATCACAATAAGCATACCAAAAACAAAAATCCCGCTACTTAATTGTAACGGGATTTTTAATATATATGGAATATGTATTACTCTACTTTAAAAGTAATTGGTAATCCGTAAGGTACATTTACTGCTTTACCTCTTTGTCTACCTGCTTTCATTTTAGGTAATTTACTAATAACTCTTTTAGCTTCTGCCTCTAATTTAGGGTGTGGTGCTCTTGCTTGAATGTTTACAATGTTACCAGTTTTATCAATTTTAAAACCAACATTGATTCTTTTAATACCACTATCTAAACCTAACTCTTGTGCTAAGTCGTTATTAAAATTCTTTCTTACAAATTTTCCAATTTTCTCAGACATGCATTTTTTCTTTGCATCATTGTTAGGTTCTCCCTCACAACCTGGATATACTGGTACATTTTCAATAATTGAGAAAGGTACATCTACTTCTTCTTCTACAGCTTCAACCTCAACATCTGCAATTTCTATCTCAACTACTTCTTCTTGAGTAGTTTCAGTAGACTCGATGATTGTTTCTTCCACATCCTCTTCATCTTCAACAACCTCAATTACTTCTGGAGCTGCAGGTGGTGGTGGTGGTGGTGGTGGTGTGTTAAGCATTTCTGTAATTGGAACATCATCATCATCTTCGTTATCAAAAACTAATTGTCCTATATCAATATCTGCCTTATCAGTTGTTGTATAATTGATTGCTGAGTAAGATAAAAATAGCATTAATGCTAGTCCTACTGCTACGTATAGAGAACTATTACGTCCTACGTCTGCTTTTGTATTTTTCTTAGATTCCATATCTGTAAATTTAAACTGAACGCTAAAATAACTATTTATTTGTCAAAAAAACAAGGTATTAGTTGTTTTTAACTTTCAATTTTGTAATTAAATTAATAAATAACACTGCTAAAAGTGTTCCTATAATATTTGCTATAACGTCTTTATAGTCTGCTTGTCTTGTTTGTGTTGTCACCTGTTGTAATACTTCAATTATTATGCCAAATACTATGGAATAAATTACTGCAGTCTTAGTGGCTTGAGGCTTACTTTTTTTAAATGAATTTAAAAAGGTAAAAAACCATAAGCAGGTAAAAATAAAATAAGCAGTTGCATGAATTACTTTATCTTTATTATTGGGCATTTCTATAACACCTTCTACTGTTATTAAACAAGATACTAGTAAAGCAATGCTATATCCAATGCTAATGACTGGAAGTAATTTATGCACCAATTAAAGCCTTATAATCTTCTGCTGATAATAATTTATCTAATTGAGAGGCATCAGAAACTTTTACTTTAACCATCCAACCGTCACCATAAGGATCTGTATTTACCTTTTCTGGTTCGTCTTCTAGGGTATCATTAAAGGCAACAATCTCTCCTGAAACAGGTAAAAATAAATCTGAAACTGTCTTAACAGCTTCTACTGTACCAAATACTTCATCAGCCTCAAGAGTTTCATCTAAAGTTTCAACCTCAACGTAAACGATGTCTCCTAATTCGCTTTGTGCAAAATCTGTAATTCCAACTGTAATTTGGTCTCCTTCCACTTTAACCCATTCGTGGTCTTTAGTGTATTTTAATTCTGATGGTATATTCATTATATATTTATTATGTGAGTTGCAAATGTATCTAAATGACTATTAATTTCAAACAATGCTTTATTAATTTCCAAAATTATATCTTAGTGTTAATCCAGAACGAATTGTGGTTTGAGGAAATGCTGTTGAAATTGCATATTCTGAGAATGAATAATCAAAGTAAAACACACCTGTTAGATTTTTACTAAAGGCATATTCTGCATTGTATTTAAGACCCCAAATTGTTTGCCCATTTGTTATTTGATTATTTTCTAAATCTAAGTAACGTATGATTGTTTTATTATCTCTTACAGATAAATCTGCAGACATGATTAAATCGGACACAATCGCTTTTTTAGGTCCTGCTAAGTTAGATTTAATTCGTAAATCTTTGATACGATATCCTAATCCAACAACATACTCGTTACCTGCTATTTCAGTCATTAAATTATTGTCAAAACTTAAAGATAACATTCTGTCTTTTCTCATCTCTAATAAAATCCTAACCGAGTTTTTCATTTCCATATCAAAACGGAACAGTGGACTAAACATTTCTGTTAGGGTTACGCTACTATAAAGTTTCTCGCTTTTAAAGTTTCCTGCTTGATCTAAATCTTCACTAGGTTGTAAATCATAATCAAGTCCATAGTCTATACCATCATAATCCAAATTTGTTCTAAATTGTCCTATACTATAACTTGATCTGTATCCATGTGTTAAAGAGAAACGTTTGAAACGTTTTTTAAACCAATTCATTTTCATGAAACCAGAATACTTTACGTCCCAGTTTGGTATTGGCACATTTCTTAATGCTCCAAGTTTAGTTTTGCTTGTATTTTGACCTGTATAGGCACTTACAAAAGCAGGTAATAAGACTTGTTGACTTGTTTTTCCAAATCCTTTAGGATAACCATCATCATCTACATCATTTGGATCTGATCCATTTTGTACTGCCAATCGTCTTGCTATAGCTAATCTATTATTTCTAAAATCATCAAAAGCTTGAGAACCTGTCTCGTCACTCTTACCAAAAGCGGTAGGTAAAGTAAAGGATGAAATACTAAAGTTACCAAATGTATTAGGTGTTAACGATAAGTACTGTCCGTTTTCTACTCTGTAATTTTCTGTATAATTTTCGGCATACGTCCTAAAACCAACTAAATCTATTTTAAGATCACTAATAGGTTCTAGATTAGCAGACAAGTCTAATTGTTTAGTTTGGTTAGTAGTATATTGCTGGTTAAAATCTGGAAAAGTTGTTAACCAACCATTTCGGGCTGCTAAATCTCTAACATCGCTTTGACTACCAAAAGTATAACCTATAGTCGGTTTTGCTGTACCTAAAAACCCAGGTGTTTGTAAATAACCTGGTAAGAATGTTCCATTAGTCTCACTATATACTGCTTGAATACGCTTAATAGAAGTTAGTATACCAATACCAAAATTGCCTAATTTAGATCCTATACCATCACCAGCTTTTTTGGCAACTGGTTTTTCTTTTTTAGCAACTCCTGGAGGTCCTGCACTTCTAGAAGTTCTGGCAACTTTATTACCTCTTGATTTAGGTTTAGCAGAAATTCCTAAATATTTATACAACTTGTTCATGTCTAAAGTTGAATTAATATTATGTGTATTTCCGTTAGAAATAGTATTACCTAAATTATAAGTCAGACCATCGTTACCAACTAAATTACCAAATAAGTCCGACCCTTTTTGCCACTGGAATAATCCTGAGTAAGAATAAGTCGCTTTTAAAAAACTTAGTGTTGGAATTTTACTTAATGGAATCTCATAATTAATTCCAATTTGCTGTTGCTGTCTGTTTGGATCTCCAAAATCAAAGAAGCCATCCCAAACGTCCAATAATGGATCAGGTTCTCCGTTTATTATATTATCCTTAAAGTAGTTTCTAACAATATTATTGTTAGATGAAGAATAATTTACCTGGAGTGACTTTGTCAAATTCCAGTTAAGATTGTATTGGTAATCAAAATTATAATTACGTCTGTACAACTCTTCTAAACCAATATTGTTACCTGTTAAATCTAAATCTCTAAATTTTTGACGATTAAATTGTCTATTTAAATCTGTATTTACTGTAAAACTAGCAGGTAACACATTAAAATTTAAATCCTTTAAAAATTGCCAATACTTACCTGTAAATAACGAATCGTTTTTCTTGAAAGGCTCTACTAACTTAGGCTGAAAATTATAAGCGTAGTTTACACCAGCTCTAACCTGTTTATCAACAGATCTTTCAATTTCGAAGTCACGATGTTCCATTTTGTTATAAGAATAGTTTAAAGTCAAATTTTCGACATCATAAAAATTTGGTTTAGCTTCTCCTTTTCTATTCTTTTTAACACCAATAAAGTTTATACTTTTTCGTTTAGTATAAGCTTCCGATTGTTCTAAAATTAAATCCCGCTCTGCTGCATCTGTTGCTGCATCTAAACGTGTATCAAGCTCTATATCTTCGTATTGTTGATCAAATTTTGGTGTAATTACTTCAACACCTTGACCATAATTAAATGGTATTTGAATTCCCCATTTTTTTGGTAATAATTGACCAACATTTACATTGGTTACTACGTCATATTGCTTACTGTCCTCAAGACTACGCTCGTTTGGACCTTGGCTTACATTACCAAATCCAGCAGTACTCATTCTACCTGTTGCACTTACACTAGCAAAATCTGCCAATTGTGTATCAACTGTTACAATTGCTGCCCAACCACCTTCGTTTTCTAATTCTGACAAACGTAATTCATTAAACCAAATCTCTCCACATTGCAGGTTGTTTGTACCATTTTTTACACCAACCATCAGTGTTCTAACATCTCCAAAATTAGGATTACCTTTTATAGCAACACGTTGTTGACCTAAAACATACCCTCCATATTGATCTACAACAGGTACTAGGTCTCCACCAACTACATCATAGAAATTTGCTGTACCATCTGTTAATGTTTGGTTACTTATTCCTAAAGATTTTATACGTTGTAAGATTTCTAACTCTATATTAATTTCATTCTCTTCAGGCCAATACGCTTCGGCAGATGAACCTCCATTGTATACTTTTAATGGTACTTCAATTTGATAATAATTTTCAGTAAGGTCATTACCCATTCTTATAAAACCTACTAAATCTGAATCTGTTAATCCTGGAGTTTCTCCATCTCTAGCATGCATAAACATTCTCAGTTTTTTATACTGACGCATATCCACACTAATATTTTTAAACACAGCTCTAGAGTCTTTAGCTTTTAAATCGCAAACATCTACAACTAAAGCTTGTTCGTTTTGTCTTACAATTGTGTTGTTATTGTTAAGTCGTTCTGGCACTACACTTGGTGGTGAAACATAGCTACCATCATTTTCTTGTGTGCTTACTGCTCCTACTGTAAAAGCTGTATCATCAAAATCTAATGGTGTTGCACCACCATCTAATGCTAATTGAAAACGTCTCCAATCACTACGTACTAGCTCTAATGTTCCAAATCTTAGGGTTGTATTTTGCTGAAAATCGTTTAGGTACATTCTAGAAAATCTTATAGAACGTAAATCTGTAATACCATTTACAACAAACTCATCATCCGTACGAATAGGAATTCTAAATTGATACCATCTTGGATAGGCTGTATCTCCATTTGGTAATACCCTAGGATTATTGGTGTCTGTAACGTTTTTAGTATCTACAATATATTCGTTATTAATATTTAAAGACGCTGGAGTAATTTCAATCTCATATTCAAAATAACTATCAATAGTATTCATTGTGTTATCCCTATTTACATCCTCAACATCTGGTTGAGTTGTAGATCCTCTATTAGTATCACTAAAAGCGTCAGGTGAGTTACCATCTACTCCATTGTATAATTTATATCTATTAAACAAGTCACCTTCTGCATTTAAATAATAATCATAATTATCTTTTGCAGGATCTGCTAATCCAGAAAACCCTGAAGGGAACCTTGCTGCTTCTTCAACATCATCATAACCATCAAAACCAACATCCTGATTGGTTCTTTCTTGTCCTGTTGTATCAAAAGCATAAATTAAAGCTTGGTTTTGTGGTACTACAGATTGAAACACAGTTTCTGGCAATAAACTAATATTACCATCTTGTGGCAATCCGTTTTCATATTGTTTACGTCCATCCTTAAGGACATCCTCTGATATATTACCTAAATTAATAAATAATTTACCTCCTGGATTACTTGGATTTTCTTGAAAAGGATCCTGTAACCAGAACTCGATATACTCCACATTTGCTTGTTCAAAATCTGTGGATGTAATCTGTCTTGTTATACCAGCCCAACTACTTTCTGGGTTTGGTATTACTCCACTTTCTGTCCCTGGCTCAAAGTTATAAGGACCACGTTCTTGTGGGTAATACGTTAAATCTAATGTGTTTAAAACTGATGTTTGACCTTGTGCAATGTCTTGTTGCGGAAACAGCTCGTTAACAAATACTCTACTAGTATATAAGCTAGACATATCATCGTCTGATATTCCGGTTGGTCTTTGACTACCATAAAAAATAGGATCAATAGTGTACCAGTTAAGCATAGCTCTACCATAACCGTTTTCGATTCCGTTATTATCTAAAGCAGTTGAATTATTTACATTAAGTGGTCTACTTGACAAACTCCATGACTGTGCAGATTTAAGATCTATTCCGTTTTGTGTACCCTCAAAATCATCAATATATGCAGTTGCTTCACCATTAAAATCTGTTCCTTTTGGTGCTCCTGGTAACAGGTATGCAAAATCACCTCTAACCGAAATATTAGATGGTGCATCTGTGTCAATATTTGGTAATTTGTTAACCAACCTAGATAAAAATGGCAACTCTGAAGAGTAATTAGCATTAAATCCAAGTATGGTATTATTTATAGGCTCATTAGCATAATTGGCTTTTTGAGTTATTGGACGCTCGTTTAAATTAATATACGTACCACCTATTACAAAGTTGTCATTAAACTTATGCTCTACATTTAATCCTGTATAACGCTTCGTTTGTTGTCCAAAAATAGAATTATTTTCAGTTGACACTTCAATTGGTATGTTAGACGCTTTTAAACCTTCATCTATTATATAAACACGTCCTAACTGGTAATTAACTGTATAATCTTGTCCTTCAACTAAAACACGTCCTCCTGCAGATACACGAACAGATCCTCTTGGCACATTAAATCCACCAATTGGGATTCCGTCACCTCCTGAAGATTTATAACGTCCTTTAATTTGGAATTTATTTTTTTGACTCTCGTCTAACGCAGCTGTTTTTGTTGCTTTATACAGCAAATCGTAAACATACTTTTCTTGATTAGCATTGGCGTAAATATCAGCCTCATAATCCGTACTGTTATTTCCTGTGTTACCATCGTTATCTAAAACATCAAATAAATAACGTCCAAAAGGTTCGACTTTAGTAAATACAATTTTTCCGTTTTGCGGAATTACAGTAATACCTGGCACAAAGTCAAAAAAACCGTCTCCATTAGTTTGGGGATCGTTATTGTAGTTTAGCCTATCAAAATTAAATAAGCGCAATAATGTGGTTTGATCTATAGGCTCACCTTCAAAATCAGTACCAAAAGGTGTTCCTTCTACAGCAGTGATATAGTTTACTGGAGCAGATTCGTTATAAAAAATGTTTAGTTTAAAATCCTCTTGAGTTAATTGAAAAGCGCCTGTATCATAAACATTTTTCATCATTAAGTCCCATATTGGTTGAGAGACACTAGTAATACTACTTTTTAAAAGCTTTAAAATTAAAGCGTTATTAGTCACATTGGTAACTTCTCCATCTGTATTTACAGCAACATCTGTTGCTCCAATACCATCATTAGCAAACTCTCCTACCTGAAACACTTGTCCTCCGACTGTGTATTGGTAAGCAACTGCTAAGACTTCGTCGTTATTTAATCTTTGGTTTAAAGAAATATAACCCAATTGTGTGTTTAGGGTATATTCTTGACCTTCAATTAATTTTCTAGTATTTTCTTGTTTTGCATAATCAAAACCTTCATTAAATCCTGAAATTGAAATTCCGCTTTGCACTGTTGCAATATCTCTAATTGCACTATTTAATTGAGAACCAGCATTACCAATATTAGTTGGATCTAAACCATTGTTTCCGTTATCCGGAAATGCATTAGGTCCTCCAGTAACTGATACACCTGGATTACCAATGATACCAGTTTCTCCTAAATCTTGAAAAGCTACAAAGTTTCTAACATTCTCTGTTCTATTACTTCTGTTAGTTACCCAAACTTCAATTCTAGTAATCTGTATATTATTGTTAATAAAAGGGTAATTCTCTAAAGCTTTATCATAGTTATTACGGAAATATTGCCCTAAGAAAAAGTGACGATTCTCGTCATAATCTCTAATAAAAAACTCAAACTCGTCTAAGGTTCCTCCTCCTTGTGCAGTTACTGACCTAGCGTCAGAACGTTGGTCAGAGAATACTCCTGTGATTGTAGTTTTTCCAAATTTTAATTGTGTTTTTACACCAAATAGACTTTGTGCTCCAGAAATTAAAGAGCTATTAATTGGCATACTAACGTTACCAACTTCTATTTTTTGAATAATATCATCTTCGGTTGGTGTGTATTCTAACTTAATTAAATTTTGAAAGTCAAAAGTAGATTGCGTATCATAATTAGTAGTTACTTGTAATCTTGATCCTACTTTACCAATCATACTTAGACTGATACGTTGGTCAAAATCAAAAGAAAAATTACGTCTGTTTCTTGGAGAAAACGATGGATTATCTTGCTTTGTAAACAAGACTCCTAAATCCATCTCTACAGTACCTTGTGGTACAATGGATATTGGTCCTTCCCCAAAAATACTTTCAAAAAAACTAGAATTTACATAAAACTCTGGTATTAAGTTTTTTTGAGCAGCTTTTACATCTCCTTTTTTACCATCATAAGCGTCAATTTTGTCTTTATAATAAGATTTTAAATTTTGGCTTGATACTAAATCTAAATACTCATCTGGAGTTAAAATTATTGGATAATTGATATTAAATTGTCCAACGGTCTCTGTATAAATATATCGATCTGTTACAGGGTCATAAGTATATTTAGATTCTATACTTGATGGATTTTGCATTTGTATAGTTCCTAAACTAAAACCTGTTTTGGTACTATCCTGTTCTACTTCATTTTCTTCTTGAGCAAAAGAAAATGCGGACACTAACAACGCAAAAGCGGTTAGCAAAAAATGTTTAAGGGATTTATAAAAGCTAAGTTGACTTGTATTCAAAATAAATTATAAATTTTTTAAGGCTAGTTTGATGATTGTTTCTACGTTAGCTTCTGGTTGATCTTTGACAATTTTATCCAGTACTTTTTCTGCTTGTTTTTTAGCAAAACCTAATACTTCTAAAGCAGATAACGCTTCATCTTTATTAGTATTGCTTTGAGTTACAGAAACTTCGTCTATATCGTAAATTTTTAAGATTTTATCTTTTAAATCTATAATGACACGTTGCGCTGTTTTAACACCAATTCCTTTTACAGATTGAATTAATGCAACATCATCCACAGCTATACCTTCTCTAATTTGTTTTGGAGTTAAAGACGACAGCATGGTTCTAGCAGTATTTGCGCCAATACCACTTACTGATATTAATAGTCTAAACAACTCCCTTTCTGACGTTGATGCAAAACCGTATAAAGTATGCGCATCTTCCCTTATTTGAAGATGCGTATATAACTTTAAATTTTCTTGATCAGGAATTTGGGAGTATGTGTGTAGCGAAATATTTAGCTTATATCCAACGCCATTACAATCTATAACGACATCTGTTGGATTTTTTTCTACCAACTTTCCTTGTATGTGTGTAATCATTTGATTTTGCTGTTAACCCTTCAAATGTAAGAAAATTATCTTTACATCAAATTAGTTCTTATTTTCTAAGTTTTTTTCCCATTTTTCCTTTTGCTGAGCGTCAATAACTGCAATTGCAGTCATGTTTACAATCTCATCAACACTTGCATGCAATTGTAAGATATGAACTGGTTTTCGCATTCCCATCATAATTGGTCCTACGGACTCTGCATTATTAAGTTCTTTTAATAACTTATAAGTAATGTTTGCAGACTCTAAGTTAGGAAATATTAGTGTGTTAACTTTTTTACCTGCTAGTTTAGAAAATGGAAAACTATCTGTTAACATTTGACTATTTAAGGCAAAATCTGTTTGTAACTCTCCATCTACTAATAAGTCAGGATGTCTTTTATGTAAATAAGATACTGCCTCTCTAACTTTAGTAGCTGTTTGGTCTTTTGATGAGCCAAAGTTAGAATAAGAAGTCATTGCCATAATTGGTTCCATTCCAAACATTTTAACCACTTTAGCTGTCATTTGCGCAATCTTGGTTAAATCTTGTGCTGATGGATTAATATTTATTGACGTGTCACTTAAAAACATTGGACCACGTTGCGTCATCATAACATTGGTAGTCGCTATTCTTGTTGATCCTGGTGCCAATCCTATAAGTTCTAACATTGGTTTTACAACGGAAGGATAACTACGAGAATACCCAGAAATTAATGCATCTGCATCACCTTCATTAACCATCATTGCTGCATAGTAGTTACGTTCTCTCATTAACTTTTCAGCTAATAATAACGTTACTCCTTTTCTTCTACGTTGTTCCCAATATATTTTAGCGTACTTGTTTTTTTGTTCTAGTTGCTCGTCAGATTTTGGGTCTATAATTAGCACATCTGCATCAAACTCTAACTCCTCTTTTAAGCGTTCAATTTCTTCTTTTCTACCTAATAAAATTGGTATAGCAACGCCTTCTTCATACACTATTTGAGCTGCTTTTAATACATCTAACGAGTCCGCCTCTGTAAAAACAACACGTTTTGGATCTAGCTTAGCTCTGTTTAATAATAATCTTACAATTTTATTATCATTGCCTAATCTATCCAATAATTGCTCTTCGTATTTTTTCCAATCTTCAATTGGCTCTTGAGCAACACCACTTTCCATTGCTGCTTTTGCTACAGCTGGAGGTACTGTTGCAATTAATCTTGGATCAAATGGTTTAGGTATAATATAGTCTTTACTAAAAGTTAAACGCGTTTCGCCATAGGCAATATTTACCTGTTCAGGTACAGACTCTTTTGCTAAATCAGCTAATGCTTTTACTGCTGCCATTTTCATAGCTTCGTTAATTTTAGTTGCTCTAACATCTAAAGCACCTCTAAAAATAAACGGAAATCCTAGTACATTATTAACCTGATTAGGATGGTCACTTCTACCTGTAGCCATAATAATATCCTTACGTGTAGCAATTGCCAAATCATACCCAATTTCTGGGTCTGGATTAGCCATAGCAAATACTATAGGGTTTTTAGCCATAACTAATAACATAGCAGGCGTCACAATATCTGAAGTTGATAAACCAACAAAAACGTCAGCGTCTATCATTGCTTCATCTAGTGTATCAATTTTACGATGAGTTGCAAATTCTGCTTTCTGAGATGTTAAATTATCTCTGTCATCTCTAATTACCCCTTTACTGTCTAACATGACAACGTTTTCGCGTTTAGCACCAAATGCTAAATATAAACGCGTACAAGAAATTGCTGCTGCACCTGCACCACTTACTACGATTTTAACGTCCTCAATTTTTTTATCAGAAAGCTCTAATGCGTTTAATAATGCTGCTGCAGAAATAATTGCAGTACCATGTTGGTCATCATGCATTACAGGAATATCAAGTTCCTCTTTTAAGCGTCTTTCTATCTCAAAAGCTTCAGGTGCTTTAATATCTTCTAGGTTAATACCTCCAAACGTTGGAGCTATCATTTTTACTGTTTGAATAAATTCTTCAACATTTTCAGTATCTACTTCAATATCAAAAACATCAATATCTGCGAAGATTTTAAATAACAAGCCTTTACCTTCCATTACAGGCTTAGAGGCTTCTGGACCAATATTACCCAATCCTAAAACTGCGGTACCATTAGTTATTACTGCTACAAGGTTACCTTTAGCTGTATATTTATAAACGTTATTAACGTCTTTTTCAATTTCTAAACAAGGTTCAGCCACACCTGGAGAATAAGCTAAGGCTAAATCCCTTTGGGTTGCATATTTTTTTGTTGGAACTACTTTTATTTTACCTGGAGTTGGCTTTGCATGATATACTAAAGCTTCACGACGTCTACTTTGTTTGCTCATAATTTCACTTTAAGTTTTAGTGAATTACAAATGTAAGTTTTTAAGACGTTTGAACATAAAAAAAATGAGAGAGACTTTTAATAATCTTTGATTAATTAAATTTTAATAATGATATGTTTTTGTTTGATTATTTTCTGTTACTTGTATTGTAAACGACAAGTTTTTAAGATCTGCTAAAAGTTGTGCTTGACTGTTTTGGGCATGCCATGTTATGTCTAATGTGTTTTTATTAGACGTATTTATGTCTACTTTTCCAGTAAAGGCATGACATGTATTTCTTATTTTAATTATCTCTAATTGTTTAAGTACAATATCTTTTTTTAGTCCTGCCTCAATATCATCATGACTTAAGGTTGTTCTATTAATTTCTTTATGTCCTCCACTTCCAGCATTATCTGCTGCCTCATAATCGTTTTTTCCCGCAAAAATATCCAAATACCATACTTGAGGTATTCCTGGCACAAACATTTGAATAGCTCGAGCCAAAAGTAATTTTTTTTCATCTTCTCCTAAAGCGCTAAAAAAAGTAGCATTTACTTGATAGTAAGATATTTTTGTACCTGATGGACCATAAAGGTTTTTAACACGTCCACCACGACTTATTATGGTGTCCATTATGGCTTCTATTTCTTTATCCTCCAATAAACCTTTATTATAATTACCATTAACCGCTTTTCCTTTTAGATCTAAGACAGGTATTCCATCATGACAGCCTAACATGTTTACGGTTTTATATTTTTTAGTCACTATTTCATTTATCCACTTTAAAAGTGCAGTATTACAACCTGTTTCTAAAGTATGAATGACTAATCCTGGCAGAAAAAAATCATAAATATAATAGCCTTTACTTGCTACTTCATCATGTAATCCTAAACCGTATTCGGCATGAATCTCTGGTAACAGCATTAAATTATTTTTTTGAGCTATTTTTTTTATGCGTTCTAAATAATCCCAAGTTCCAGGTTTATTAAAAAAATTAGATTGCCCAACTTCTTTATGCAAATATGCAAAAGCGTCTAAGCGCAAAATGTTGCAACCATAACCATTAACTTTTTCTAAAGTTTCTTCATAAAATTCCCAAATTAATGGCGATTTTGCATTTACATCCATTTGCCCTAAATAGTGTCTTTTACTATTTACAACTTTCAATATTTCTGGTTTAAAACTTGTAAGTTTTCCTAAATCAATTTGCGATACATCTTGATTATTTTGAATTAATTGATTTATTTTTTCGCAAATTAACACAGCATCCTCAGGGATTAGATTGGGTATCTGTTTAAGGTCGTTAATTGAAATTTCTTGATATTTTATATCTTGATAAAAAGTATTCCAATAGGGCTGTTGGCTACCATCCGGAAATGGTACTTTTAATATTGGAAGCCCTGATTTACGCATAAATAATTTATCCAAATATTTTTTTTCTGGAATAACAACACCTTGATTATCCATGCTTCCATTATTACCCCAAAACTGATTCCAGTTTATAAAAAAATCTTTATATTTTGACTGTTCTCCGTATTTTAATAAGTCTTTAAACTGTGGAGATGCTACTGATAAATGATTTAATACAATGTCAAATTTAAGTTTGATATTTAAATTATCTAAATCACGCAAATCTTGAGTAGTAACTAAATCTTCATTTAAATTGTAATCTATGATAGAAAAACCTCTATCTAAATCACTATTAAAAAATGTAGGAAGGACATAAAACAAAGAAAATGCATCTTTGAATTCTGGTGTTTTTAATAATTTTATGGTATCGCTCCATTTTTCACCAATGCTATCTGGATAAGCATTAAACATGACACCATTTGAGATAGTAATTTCTGACATTTGAATATATATTTTTATTACTAGAAAAACTTAAAGTAATTTAGAGACAATATTAATGTTTTCAGGTAACCTGCCCACATTTTGAAGTTTTAGCGCTGCTAATTTAAGTGCTACATCCAAGCATTCCTTCATTGTTTTTTTCTGACTATAAGCATACAAAAATCCTGACCAAAAAGCGTCTCCTGCTCCTGTAGCATCCATGATTTTTTCAATTTTAATTGCAGGTAACTGTAAAATTTGTTTGTTTTTTTGAGATAATTTAACGCCTTGACTTCCTAGAGTTAAACATACAGTGTCAACGCCTTCGGCATGGAAAAATGAAAAAATTTCTTCGTCTGGTAATTTTTTTCCAAACAATCTAAGCATATCATCTTCACTTATTTTAACCAAAGGATTAAACTTACAATAAGCTTTAATTATTTTTAAAGCTTCATTTTTACTATTCCATAATTTATCCGCATAATTGATATCTATACTTAATTGACATCCTAAATTAAATGCTTCTTCTGCTTTTTTTAGTATTGTTGCTTGCGCAGGATCTTTACTTAGAGCAAAACAAGTGGTATGAAAAATTTTGGTGTCTTTTAATGTTTTTGTTGTTATTTGATCTTCTGTAATAACACAATCTGCTTCTCTGTAAGGTATAAAATCAGGTGTACCCGATGACCTAGACACAAAAATCACACTAGTTGGTTTTTTTTGAATGATGTTAATATTGGATGCATTAACACCAACTTCGGCCAATTTTTTAAATATATACTCTCCTAAACCGTCATTACCAACTGAGGATACCAATACTGAATTTAGCCCTAATCTTGCTGAATTCATTGCTACATTTGTTGGAGAGCCACCTAAAAATCGGTGATAATCTCTTGTTTCGTTTATTAAGGCTTCAGGCTGATGACCAATAAAATCAATTAACACCTCTCCTACACATAGAATGTCTATGTTTTTCATAATAAAATGTAATTTAAAAAGTTTTAATGCCCAGTAGGCTGAATCTTCACGTTTTCTATATTGTTTTTACTTTTAATGAATAGTGTTAATATTGCACTGATTATTAAAAGTACACCAGCAAAAGAGATTGCCATACGTGGATCATTATTTAAAAAATACTTTAAAATATAACCAAATGATAGAGTTTGAATTATCATTGGTATAACAATCATCATATTAATAATACCCATATATACTCCATAGCGTTCTTTGGGTATGTCTGCAACAATCATTAAATAGGGTATTCCCATCATACTTGCCCAACCAATTCCAAATCCTGTTATAGCAAAAAATAACAAGTTTTTATTTTGAATGTGTGGAAATGCTAAAAAGCCTATTGCAGCAATCAACAAACAAAATGCATGTACTTTTTTTGCACTATATTTTTTAGCAAATCCTACTAGTGCAAAAGCGACTAAAAAAGTAACCACATTATACCATCCGTTTACTAATCCTGTCCAACTTACAGCTTCGCTGTATGCTTCTTTATTATCAGGTGTGGCATTCCAGACAGATAAGGCTACACTTTTTGAAGAATTTTGCCAATAGCAAAACAATGCGTACCATTGAAATAAGTAGACTAAAGCTAATTGCCACATAACCCTAGGCATATCTTTTATAGCTGAAAAAATTTCAATTAATGGCCCAAACACGCTTCTTTTTTCTTTGAGTTTTTCTAATTCTTCTGGTGTTGGCGGAATCTCTTCCGTTTTGCTAATACTCCATATAATTGAAGCTATTGAACAAAATGCACCTAAAAAGAATGACGCATAAACCCAAGTAGGTAAAGATCCTGTTGAGCCAATGAAAATTAAAGGGAATATAAATAAAGATAAGTTAGCTAATACTTGTCCTAATCCTGTAAAAAAACTTTGCATCTGAAAACCTAAAGGTTGTTGGTCATCATCAAGTTTATCTGCTATTAATGCTCTATAAGGTTCCATAGCTGTATTATTTCCTGCATCTAAAATCCAAAGTAATCCTGCAGCCATCCATAATGAACTGCTAAAAGGAAATGCCAGAAGTGCTAAACTGCATACAATTGCACCTATTAAAAAAAAAGGTTTACGTCTTCCAAATTTTGGGCTCCATGTTTTATCACTTAATGCTCCAATAATTGGCTGAACTAACAAACCAGTCACTGGACCAGCAAGGTGTAAAATTGGAATTTGATCTGGACTTGCACCTAAAAAATCATAAATTGGTGTTACTGCACTTTGTTGTAGACCAAAACTATATTGAATTCCGAAAAATCCAACATTCATATTCAGTATTTGCCAGAAGCTTAATTTTGGTTTTTTTAACATAATACTATTGTTTTATTTTTTTTAAAAAATCTTCAAAATTAATATCATTAGTAAATATCTCACCATTTTTTTCTATTACCGGAATATTTAAATTGGTGACATCTATTTTTGCTTTATTAAGCTTATTAAGCATTTGTTGTAATGCTTTTTCATTCTTATCTATATCAAAAAAAGTATAGGGTATATTATTTTTTTCTAAATAGGATTTTGTATCTATACAATAATGACAAGTATCACTACCATACACAATTATTGTTTTTTTATTTTGTTTGTCTTTTAAAACTAAGCTGTCATTTTTTTGTGATGAATTACAACTTACAAAAAACAAACAGAGAATTGTTATTAAGGTAAATGGCTTCATGATACAACTTAATTAAAAATGGGTTGGCAGATAGTTAGTCTATCACCAACCCAAATTAAACACTTAAAAAAACTAATTCAACTTTTAATTAAAACTTATATTGAAATGTTAAAGAAGAAGAACGACCAGTAATTGATCTAGCTCTAACATAACGATCTGTACCATTTATTGCTGGACCATCAATTCCGTTAACTTCTGTAATACCTACTGTATCAAAAAGATTATTAACATTAAGCGCTACAGATAGTCCTTTAGTTAAACCAACTTTAGCTAAGACGTTAAAGTAAGCATATCCTGGTTGTACTAAATCATTAGAATCAAAAGCATAAGATTCTGTAGTACCTAATACTGTTACTCCAAATACATGTTGTTTATTATTACCAAAAACGTAAGAAGGTGCTAAATTATAAACAAAATCTGCTTGTCTTTGTGGTTTATTACCATTGTTAGCTCCAGCAGTCACTCTATCTTCAACTATTTCTGCATCAGTATAGGTTACAGATCCTGATATTGAAAAATCGCCTAAATTATAAGCTCCTTCAAATTCTAAACCTGTAGCTCTAAACTCGTTACCAACACTTAAATTTAATGCAGTACCAGCATCTTCATCTGTGTTACTAGTAAATCCTACTAAATTAATATAACCATTTGCTAATTTTCTTTTATAACCTGCTTCCAATTGAGAAACTTTGTCATACTGTGTTGATGCAGTACCATCTATTCCGTATCCATTTCTATCTGAAGCTCTACCAGATGCACCCACACTATATCTTGCAAATACAGCAGATTGATCGTTGATTAGATAATTTAAACCTCCAGAATAAGATACAAAATCATATTCATCTCCAATAAATTGGCTATTAGTTGGCTGTACAACTGGTACTAAAGTTTCAATAGCCTCAATAGTTCCGTTTCCGTCAACATCTACAGGTCCTTGTGTATTACCTGCTGCAATTGTACCATCTACTCTTACTTTTTCAAATCTAACACTACCATCAAAATTTAATTTTTCTGAGATACTTGCGTCAACTCCTACATATGGAGCACTTACTGTATGTTGTGTATTGTATTTACGTTGGCAGCAATTACCCCAAACTGGAGTACCATATGCATATTGTCCGGCTCTTGAATAACCATCAATGTTAACTAATCTTGCTTCTCCACCTCCTTTAACTTCTTGAAGGAATGCATTCCATTGCCAAGAAATTTTTGTGTTTTGGCTAGCAGTAAAGTAACCTAGGGTTACACCAATATTATCACCAATCTTTTTGCTTAATTTAATATCATTAAAAACATTATTTAAGTCGTCAATAGTTGTATCAAACATGTGAATGTTTTGAATTAACCCATTAGATGGTGTGTAAGGAGATCCATCATCTGCATAAGATAACGTTACTGGTTGCGGTACAGGCAAACCTGCAACAAAACTATTTGTTTCACCAAATCCTGCTGTAAAAGGCGCTATCCAACCACCTTTATTAAAAGAGATTCTACCTTTTTCAGTTATTTTCCAACCTTCACCTAAATCAAAAGAAAACTCTAATCCAATAGCCTGAGAAATTGGATTGTTTCCATCTCTTACATCTCTTACATCTCTTACAGATCGACCTCTATCACTACTTGTAGGTCCAGCACTTTCTTGTAAATATTTAGTCTGTAAACCATCCGTAGTAATATCAAAACCTGGTAAGTTTGCATAAGTAGGATTACTGTCTGACCCTTGTAATAACATTGGCATTGGCATATACATTGGTGTTTTATCGTTTAAAAACTTAAAATAAGTACGTACATAACCTGATTTAAATTGCTTAGTAATATTAGCTTTAAATTGACCTCCTTTACTTGCGTTAAAACCTGCTTCTCTTGGTCCTTCTCCTGTTCTCATAAAACCTCCTATATGGTATGAAATACCGTTTGCTAATGGCGTACCGTATTCAAAATCAAGACGGTTTGTGTTATAATCTAAACCTGCACTAGTAGATATTGATCCACCTTCAGTATTTCCGGTTTTACTAATTAGATTAATTATTCCAGCTGGACCATTTGAAGTTTGTGTGGATGCTGATCCACCTCTAATAGACTCTACTCTACCAATATTTGCATCTGCTCTTAACCAATTATCTGAATTACCAAATGAAGTATCTCCAAATAGCATAATAGGTAGTCCATCTTCTTGTAGTTGTAGGTATCTAGATCCACCCGAAGATACAGGCACACCACGTACATTAAAGTTTGCATTACCATCTCCACCTGAAGACTCTGATCTTACACCAGGAATGTTTCTGAATATTTCTCCTGTTGTTCTTGGTGCTGACTGTTCTATTAATTTTGCACCAATTGAAGACACTGACACACTAGATTCTAATCTAGATTTAGGATTAACCACTCCTGTAATAATCACTTCGTCTAAAGCTTCAAGATCTTCGGCTAATACAAAGTTTGAAATTACAGAGTCACCATTTACTGTAACAGTTTGTGACAATGTAGCAAACCCAATATAGGATGCATTTATTTGATAGGTACCATTTTCTACATTAGAAATTGTGTAATTACCATCAAAATCTGTTTGAGATCCCTTACTAGTATCTTCTAAAATAACATTAACTCCTACAAGAGGTTGACCACTTGCATCTTTTACAGAGCCAGAAATTGTAGACTGCGCAACAATAAAAGATACGGAAAATAGCATAATTGCTATAAAAATCCATTTTGTTTTGGTTTGATTCATCTTGACTATAATTTAATTAATTAGTAAAAATTTAGTTTAATATGTAACAAATTTATATTTAAAGGCTATTTAAATTACATAATTCTTACCGAAAACGTTTTCGAAAACAACGAAAACGTTTTCGATAGTTAATTTCTTTTAATTATATTTATAAAAAAAAGTGTGAAACCTATTACATTAAAACAAATTGCCGAAACTTTAGGAATATCTATAACTACAGTTTCTAAAGCTTTAAAAGATTATCCAGATGTTAGTAAAAAGACCAAAGCATTAGTTAAAGACTTAGCTCAAACTTTAAATTACAAGCCTAATTCATTTGCAGTAAATCTTAGAACTAAAGAATCCAAAACTATTGGTTTAATAGTGCCAGAAATAGTCCACCACTTTTTTTCTAGTGTTATTAAGGGAATTATATCTCAAGCAGAAAAAAAAGGCTATTTAGTAATCACGTTACAATCCAATGAGTCCTATGACTTAGAACGCAAACAAATAGAACTATTATTAAATAAAAGGGTTGATGGCATATTGATTTCGTTGGCCAATCAAACTGCGGATTACAATCATTTAAATGCTGTTATGTCTAATAACACTCCGTTAGTTATGTTTGATAAAATAGCGAAACTAGTCAAATGCTCTAAAGTTTTAATAAATGATCGCGAAGCTGCATACAAAGCTACACAACACTTAATAGATACTGGTTGTAAAAAAATAGCACATTTTAGAGGTCCATTACTGCCTCAAAATTCTATTGACCGTTTTTTAGGATATAAAAAAGCTTTAATAGACAATGGTATAACTTACGATTCGTCCTTGGTTTATATTCTTAAAGACATGAGTTATGAAGAAGGGCGTTTTTATGCTAAAAAACTAGTGGATGAGCATGAGGGTGTAGATGGTATTTTTATAAATACTGATTTAGTTGCAATTGGTGCTATTACCGAATTTAATAGCCTTAAAATAAAAGTTCCAGAAGACATCTCTGTAATTGGTTTTAGTAATTGGTTTATGTCTTCTGTAATATCTCCTTCACTAACTACCATAAATCAACCTGGTTTTGAAATAGGTAAAAAAGCCTTTAAACTTTTGTATAAAGAAATAAATAGTAAGAAAAATGATAAGATTATTAACTTTAAAGAAGTGATTTTGGATACTCAATTAGTACTAAGAGAATCGACAAAATCTTAATATTTTATTTTAGAAAATCTATATTACGCTTAAGACCTGAAAATTTAGTACGTTTAACTGCAGATTTTTTAAAGAGGTTTTTAAAAACCTCTTCAGTAATCTCTTCCCAATCTTTTTTCACCATGTCTAACAAGTCTGGGTGAGGATTAAAAAGAGGCTCACTATGAGGCTTAGAAAACTTATTCCATGGACAGACGTCTTGACAAACATCGCAACCAAACATCCAATGGTCAAACTTACCTTTCATTGTGGTCGGTAACTGCTCTTTAAGTTCTATTGTAAAATAACTTATACATTTACTACCATCTACTACATAAGGCTCTGTAATGGCTTGTGTTGGGCAAGCATCAATACACGCTGTGCAAGAACCACAATGGTCCGTAACAATGGAATCGTATTCCAAATCTAAATCAATAATTAACTCTGCTATAAAATAAAAAGAACCAACTTGTTGGGTCAATAAATTACTATGCTTGCCTATCCAACCTAAACCTGATTTAGCAGCCCAAGCTTTATCTAAAACTGGTGCAGAATCTACAAATGCACGTCCTGAAACATCACCTATTTCTTGCTGAATAAAATGAGTTAATTCTTTAAGTTTTTCTTTAATTACAAAATGATAGTCTTGACCATAAGCATATTTGGATAATTTTGGTGCTTTTGCGTCTTTTTGAACTTCTGAAGGATAATAATTTAATAAAAGCGATATCACAGATTTAGAATCCTCTACTAACTTTGTTGGATCTAAACGCTTATCAAAATGATTTTGCATGTAACTCATTTGTCCATGCATATTTTTATTTAGCCAATTTTCTAGTCTTGGTGCTTCTTTTTCTAAAAAACCTGCTTTACTAATACCACAAGATAAAAAACCTAAGCGTTTAGCTTCGGCTTTAATTTGTGTGGTGTATTTAGATTTGTTATCAAGCATTATTATCTTTTCTGAAAACTAAGATGTGCATTTTTAGGTTTCAGGGTAATTAAAGGTGTAATCTTAACGTAGTCGAATTTTGGCTGAATTTTAAATTTTTTGACAAGCGTTGTAACTGCTATAATCATTTCAAACATTGCAAAATTGTTACCAATGCATTTTCTTGGACCTGCTCCAAAAGGGAAATATTGACTAGAAAACTGTCGTCCACCATTTGCAAAACGTTCAGGTACAAAGGATTCTGGATTATCCCATAATTTGGGATGTCTATGGATTTCGTAAACCGAAAACAGTAAATTACTACCTGGTTCAAATTCCATTTCATTAAAAACATCCTTCTCTATATTTACTCTGTCAATAAAATATGCTGGTGGGTATAATCGCATGGACTCTTCAAGGACTTGTTGACATACTTTAGATTGTGATATTCTAGTCATCAAATCAGCATTATCACCACCAAGCTCAATAAATTCATTATAGATTTTATCTTGCCATTCAGGATGTTTTGCTAGTAATTGAAATGTAAAAGTTAAAGCATTGGATGTCGTTTCATGGCCAGCTGTAAAAATTATTAATATCTCGTCAATTAATTGATCTTCTGTCATACCTAGACCGTCCTCATAGCGTGTTTCTAATAGCATATCAAGTAAATCGTCATAACGTTGACCAGAAGCTTTACGTTGATCAACTATACGTTTTAATATAACTCTTGCTTCTTCTGATAAATCTAAATGTTTTTTTAAAGTACCACCAATTTTAAACCACCATCCTAAATAAGGTTGCCTTAACTCCTTAACTAGCATGCGTTGATTTGCTTCGGTTACATACTGTAACCGCTCCATATCCTTATTTTTGGCTGCTTGAGTGAACAAAGATTTAACTACTGTTTGAAAGGCTAAATCATTAAGAATTGGAAAAAGATCTATGGTTTTATTACTTTCAACCTTATTAAATTCTGATATAATTGTCTGTTGCATGCCATCCAACAAATTTTGCAATTGCTTTTTATGGAATGCTGGCTGCATCATCTTACGCTGTTTTTTCCATTTTTCGCCTTCAGACGTTAAAAGACCTTCACCTACATATTTTACTAAATCTTCAGTTTGAATTTTTGATTTCGTGTAGTTTTTTTGATTTTTTTGAAGCACATACTGAGCAAAACCAGCATCTCTACAAAAGTATATCTTAGAATTAAAACCTACATTAAGCTTGAAAATATCACCTAATGCTTCAAAATTTTTATTATGAAAAGGCAAAGGGTTTTTAAGGATTTCTAATGAATGTTTAATAAATTTTAACAGCGAAACTTCTGGAATCTTTTTCATTATCTTAATTAGAAATTAATATTTTCATCCAAACTATTTAATACACGTTATGCCTGTATTAAAATAAACCACCTTGCGTTGGACCTTTAATTTTACCTAAGTGTTTGTAGGCTAATTCTGTAACCTCACGACCTCTAGGTGTACGCATAATAAATCCTTGCTGAATCAAAAAAGGTTCGTAAACTTCTTCAATAGTCTCCGTACTTTCACTTACTGCAGTTGCAATAGTGCTAATACCAACAGGACCACCTTTAAACTTATCAATAATAGTAGATAATATTTTATTATCCATCTCATCCAAACCATAGGCATCAACATTAAGCGCTTCTAAGCTATATTTAGCAATTTGGATGTCAATACTACCATTACCTTTAATTTGGGCAAAATCTCTAACCCTACGAAGTAACGCATTTGCAATTCTAGGTGTACCACGACTACGACCAGCTATCTCTATAGCAGCTTCCATAGATATTGGAACATTTAATATGTCTGAACTACGTTGTATAATAGTTGTTAGTAATTCTGTGTTATAATACTGTAGTCTACTTTGTATACCAAACCTTGCTCGCATAGGAGCTGTCAATAAACCTGATCTAGTTGTCGCACCAACAAGCGTAAATGGGTTGAGATTAATCTGTACCGTTCTTGCATTTGGTCCAGACTCAATCATAATATCAATTTTATAGTCTTCCATTGCAGAATATAAATACTCTTCTACAATTGGACTTAAACGATGTATTTCGTCAATAAAAAGCACATCTCTTTCATCTAGATTTGTTAGCAAACCAGCTAAGTCTCCTGGTTTATCTAATACAGGACCTGAGGTTACTTTAATACCTACACCCAACTCATTAGCTAATATATTTGCTAAAGTAGTTTTACCAAGACCAGGAGGTCCATGAAATAATGTGTGATCTAACGCTTCATCACGACCTACAGCAGCTTGAACAAAAATTTGTAGATTCTCTAATACCTGATCTTGACCTGTAAAATCTTCAAAAGATAGTGGTCTTAATTGTTTTTCGACATCAAACTCCTCAGGAGTAAAATTATCACTGGTTGGGTCAAGGTTATTGTTCATGTTAATGTTCCGCAAAAGCGGTAAACTAATAATTAATATAACTTAAAATAAAGCTGGAGAATAATATAAGCAAATATAAAGAAAAAGCCTTTCTGTTTTTGCAGAAAGGCTTTTCAATATGATATTAGAATTAAATCTAGTGTTGTAATTCTTCTTCTCCTTCTTTTAAAGGAATAATTTGAGAGACAAAATCTTCATCGTGTCCTGGTTTGCTATAATCATAAGCCCATCTGTGAACTTCTGGGATAGCTCCTGGCCAGTTACCATGAACGTGCTCTACTGGAGTTGTCCATTCAAGTGTATTAGATCTCCATGGGTTTTGTACAGCTTTCTTACCGTAAAAAATACTTGAAAAGAAATTGTATATAAACACAATTTGGAAAATACTACCAACAATAGCAAACAACGTAATAACAACGTTTACACTAGCTAAATCATCAAATAATGGGAAGTTAGTATTAGTGTAGTAACGTCTTGGTAAACCTGCCATACCAATAAAGTGCATTGGGAAAAATACTCCATAAGCACAAACAGCTGTTATCCAAAAGTGAACATATCCTAAGTTTTTGTTTAACATGCGTCCAAACATTTTTGGAAACCAATGATAAACTCCTGCAAAGAAACCATATAATGCTGAGATACCCATTACTAAGTGAAAGTGAGCCACTACAAAGTAAGTATCATGAACGTTAATATCTAAAGCACTATCTCCTAAAATAATACCTGTTAAACCACCTGTAATGAAAGTAGATACTAATCCAATAGAAAACAGCATAGCTGGATTCATTTGAAGGTTACCTTTCCATAAAGTTGTAATATAATTAAATGCTTTTACCGCAGATGGTATCGCAATTAAAAGCGTTGTAAATGTAAATACAGAACCTAAGAATGGATTCATTCCTGAGATAAACATGTGGTGACCCCAAACAATTGTAGATAAAAATGCAATTGCTAAAATTGAAGCTACCATTGCACGATAACCAAAAATAGGCTTACGTGAGTTGGTTGCAATAATCTCTGAGGTTATACCTAATGCAGGTAATAATACTATATAAACTTCAGGGTGACCTAAGAACCAAAATAAGTGCTCAAATAAAACCGGAGAACCACCTTGGTAATGTAATACTTCACCTTGAATAAATATGTCAGATAAGAAGAATGAAGTACCAAAACTTCTATCCATTATTAATAATAATGCTGCAGATAGTAGTACTGGGAATGAAATAACACCAATTATTGCTGTTACAAAAAACGCCCATATTGTTAAAGGTAATCTAGTCATAGACATCCCTTTAGTACGTAAATTAATAACTGTAACAACATAATTTAAAGATCCTAATAAAGAAGAAGCGATAAATATAGCCATAGAAACTAACCACATTGTCATACCTAATCCAGAACCTCCTTGAGCCATTGGCAACGCACTTAATGGTGGATAAATTGTCCATCCTGCTGCAGCTGGTCCAGCTTCAACAAAGAAAGAACATACCATTATAACACTTGAAGTAAAGAATAACCAATATGAAACCATGTTTAAAAAACCTGATGCCATATCTCTAGCTCCAATTTGCAATGGAATAAGTAAGTTACTAAACGTACCACTAAGTCCTGCTGTAAGTACAAAGAAAACCATTATAGTACCATGGATAGTTACTAATGCAAGATAAATATCTGCACTCATTACACCATCTGGAGCCCATTTACCTAATAAAGCTTTAAATAAAGGGTTTGATTCTTCTGGCCAAGCAATTTGCATACGCATCATGATTGACATTACTACTGCTATGATTCCCATGATAAGACCAGTAATAAGATACTGCTTGGCAATCATTTTATGATCTTGACTAAATATATATTTAGTTATGAATGTTTCTTTATGATGATGACCATGATCGTCATGTCCATGTTCTTCTACGTGTGCTGACATAATCTAAAATCTTTAAATTTAATTTCTTGTTATTTAATTTTTTACTAATGAATCTACAAAAAGCTTTTGCTCTTTCATCCACTCATCATACTCCTCTTGTGTTTCAACTATAATTTTCATTTGCATGTTATAGTGAGATGTACCACAAATTTTGTTACATAATAGTAAATAATCAAACTCATAAGGCTCTAAAGCTTCTTTACCCTCAGCAATTAAAGATTGACTCTTTTCTGTTCTGATTTTGTTGATATTAGCTACTTTATCTTGAATTTCTTGCGTTTCACGCATTTCAGCAGTTGTTTTTGTTGGTGTAAAACCAAACTGCGTTATCATACCAGGAACACAGTTCATCTGAGCTCTGAAGTGAGGCATATAAGCTGAGTGTAATACATCTTGAGAACGCATTTTAAATAATACAGGCTTACCGACTACTAAATGTAATTCTTTAACAATTACATCATCTTGAGCATTAGGATCAGATTCGTCAACACCTAACTCATTAGCTCTATTAATATCAATTAATCTAACGTTTGCTTTACCTAAAGCATTATCAGGACCAGAATATCTTGCTTTCCAGTTAAATTGTTGAGCATAAAGTTCAATAACCATAGGATCAGCTTCTTCATCAATATTCATAATGCTAGTCCAGGTAAATAAACCTTGAATGATTAAACCCGCTAATACAATTACAGGAATAATAGTCCAAATAGCTTCTAGCTTATTGTTATCGGCATAGAATAAAGCTTTTCTGCCTTTTTCACCTTTATATTTAAAAGCAAAATAGTGTAATAAAAACTGAGTAATTGTTTGAACAAAGAAGATAACAATCATAGAAATGATCATTAAGTTGTCAATACCAGGTCCATGCTCTGAAGCAGAATTAGACATTAATGGTAAATCTCCCCATTTAACAAAACATACAATGGTAATAACATAAATGAAGATTAAAAAACCTATCATTAAGTAACCGTTAATACGGTTATCGTTATCGTTTGCTACTTGGTTATTATCGTTTGTTTTTCCAGCTTGAGTTAAATCAAAGATTTTAACCATTTGCCAAATTGCAACGAAAATAAATACTAAAACTAAAATTGATAAGAAAGTCGTCATTGGTATCGTTCTTCTTTATTTTATTTTTTATTAATAATGGAAATGTTCGCTCTCCTTGATAAAAGGATTTCCTTTAGCTATAAGTGGTTGCTTAGATATTGCATAGAATACAATAAACATGAATAAACCAGCGAACAATAAAATTGCTCCTATTTCAGGCATACCGATAAACCATCTATCACCTACTGTAGCTGGCATAATCATATTAAAAATATCGATATAGTGTCCTGCTAATATGACAACTCCAGCCATAACTACAAACCAAGGAATACGTTTGTAATCACTATTCATTAATAGTAAAAGAGGAAATAAGAAATTCATTGCAATCATTCCAAAGAAAGGAAGGTTGTAATCTTCTATTCTAGTTACAAAATAAGTTACTTCTTCAGGTATGTTTGAATACCAAATTAACATGAACTGAGAAAACCATAAGTAAGTCCAGAAAATACTAAATCCAAACATAAACTTAGCTAAATCATGAATATGACTATCATTAACTTGTTGTAATAAACCTTTAGATTTTAAATAGATAGTAATCATAGCCATAACCGTTACAGCACATACCATCATACCTGCAAATACATACCATCCAAATAATGTAGAAAACCAGTGAGGATCAACACTCATTATCCAGTCCCAAGACATCATAGACTCAGTATAAATAAAGAAGACTAAAAATGCTGCTGCAATACGGAAAGACTTTTTAAAGTTACTTCTGTCACCTTCAGGTGCTTGATCTTGAGCTAAAGAAAATTTACGAGCAAAGTATCTATATAAAGACCATCCTCCAATAAAAATTAATGCTCTAATAACAAACCCTGTTGTATTTAACCATGCTGATTTACCAGCGACTAATTTGTCAAACTTATCACTTTCAGGATTAACCATATCTGGATTCATCCAAACAAATATATGATCTCCAGCCCAAACAGCAATTGCCAATACTATTAATGCTCCTGGCAGCACGTAATACGTGATACCCTCCATTACTCTAAATAAAAGAGGTGACCATCCTGCTTGTGCAGCAAATTGAATAGCGTAAAATGCTAAAGCACCTAAAGCAATCATCATAAAGAAAAATGCAGCAATATATAATGCCGAATAAGGTCTATTATGAATTTGGTGCATTACGTGTTCTGCATGCTCATCACCATGATGTGCATCAGCATCAGCATGTGAAGCATTATCACTATGAGAATCTTTTGAAGCATGTGTATCTTCAGTTACAGTTGCGTGACTATCACCATGACCACCATGACTTGCTTCTTCAGCTAACATCGTTTTAACGTTATCTAAAGTAACGTGGTGAGATGAATAATAACCTGTTCCCCATAATCCAGCTCCTACTATGATTAGGATTAGTGAAACTAATTTTAGTCTATTTGAAAGTGTGTACATATCTATATATAAACTTTATCTAAATCTTATTTTTCTAAGTCTGCCTTTAATTTCTCAACATAGGCAACTACTTGCCAACGTTCTTCCTCGCTTAAAAAGTTAGCGTAAGATCCCATTGAGTTTTTACCATAATACATTACATGATAAATGCTACCTGTGTTAATGGCTCTTCCTGCATCGTCGTAACTAGGTACACCAAGGATTTTTTCTCTTTTAACAAGATTACCTTTACCGTCACCTTTATTACCATGACAAATACCACAATAAATGTTATATAACTCTTTAGCTCTAGGCTCATCAAACTGAGTGGAATCTAAAGGAGATTTTAATTCAGCTTTAGCTAAATCATAACCTGTTATATCGTTTGAATACTCAAAAGGTGTATAACCTCTAGGTATAGTCCCATCAGCTGGTAATTGTGCTTCTACTCCATTTGCAAATGCATCAGACTCTTGATAAGCATCGTATGCAACAGACTCATACATGTTAGGCATGTACTGATAGTTTGGACGAGAACTCTTATTACAAGAAGTAAACGATATTGCAATTAAGGCTATTATTGATATTTTAATTAAATGTTTCATTCTATCTAATTAATGTGCTTTATCTACTACGTTAATTTCAACTGCTCCAGTTTCTGATAATAAACTTTGTAATTCAAGTTCGTTATTATGAATTGGAAGTTCCATTAAAAAATGGTCATCAGTTGTTCTAGGATCTGGGTTTTCAGCTTTTTTAAAAGGCCACATCTTACTTCTTAAGTAAAATGTTATTACCATTAAATGGGCTGCAAAAAACACAGTAAGTTCAAACATAATTGGTACAAATGCTGGCATATTTTCTAGGTAACTAAAACTAGGTTTACCACCAATATCTTGAGGCCAATCTTCAATCATAATGAAATTCATCATTAAAACTGCTACTGTTAAACCAACACAACCGTACAAAAATGCACAAATAGCTAAACGTGTTGGAGCTAATCCCATCGCCTTATCTAGTCCATGGACTGGAAAAGGTGTATATATCTCTTCGATTTGATGTTTTGCAGCTTTAACTTTCTTAACTGCATTCATTAACACATCGTCATCGTTATAAATAGCGTGAATTACTTTTGAAGCTTCCATATGCTACTTTAAGTTTTTTGATTCATTATTATTAACTACAGAAGTTCTGGCATCTGATCCAGTACCTACTAAACTATCTCCTCTTTCTCTGATGGTTTTGTAACGATCTCCAGAAGATTTTAAAATGGTTTTAACCTCTGCTTGTGCTATTACAGGGAAAGTTCTAGAGTATAATAAGAAAAGTACAAAGAAGAAACCAATTGTTCCAATAAATATACCAATATCAACAAATGTTGGTGAGAACATAGTCCATGATGATGGTAAATAATCTCTGTGTAAAGATGTAACGATAATTACAAAACGTTCAAACCACATTCCTATGTTTACTACAATCGAAATAAAGAATGAGAACATTATGCTTGTACGTAATTTTTTAAACCACATAAATTGCGGAGAAAATACGTTACAGCTCATCATCATCCAATAAGCCCAAGCGTAAGGACCTGTTGCTCTGTTTAAGAACGCATATTGCTCATACTCTACACCAGAATACCAAGCTACAAATAACTCTGTTATGTAAGCCACACCAACTATAGAACCTGTAAGCATGATAACAATATTCATTAACTCTATATGTTGTACTGTAATATAGTCTTCTAGGTTACATACTTTTCTCATGATGATAAGTAATGTATTTACCATAGCAAATCCTGAGAAAATCGCACCTGCCACAAAGTATGGAGGGAAGATTGTTGTATGCCATCCAGGTATAACTGAAGTTGCAAAGTCAAAAGATACAATGGTATGTACTGAAAGTACTAACGGAGTAGCTAAACCTGCAAGTACAAGAGAAACCTCTTCAAAACGTTGCCAATCTTTAGCACGACCTGTCCAACCAAAACTTAATAAGCTATAAATTTTCTTTTGGAATGGTTTAATAGCTCTATCACGTAACATTGCAAAGTCAGGTAATAAACCAGTCCACCAAAATACTAATGATACTGATAAATACGTTGAGATTGCAAATACGTCCCATAGTAAAGGTGAATTAAAGTTTACCCATAGCGAACCAAACTGATTAGGTATTGGTAAAACCCAATATGCTAACCATGGACGACCCATGTGAATAATTGGGAATAAACCTGCTTGTACTACTGAGAAAATAGTCATTGCTTCAGCAGAACGGTTAATTGCCATTCTCCATTTTTGACGGAATAATAATAGTACTGCAGAAATTAATGTTCCTGCGTGACCAATACCAACCCACCAAACGAAGTTAGTAATATCCCAAGCCCAGTTTACTGTTCTGTTTAGACCCCAAGTTCCGATTCCTGTAGAAACGGTGTATATAATACAACCTATTCCCCAAAGAAAAGCAACAAGTGCAATAGAAAATACAATCCACCACTGTTTGTTAGCTTTACCTTCAACAGGTGCTGCGATATCTACAGTTACATCGTGGTAAGATTTCTCACCTGTAACCAAAGGTCTTCTAATAGGTGCTTCGTAATGAGACGCCATAATCCTTTATAATTGTTTATTAATTAATCTTTTTATGCTTCTTTCGTGTTTCTCACTTTAGTATGATACTGAACATTAGGTTTAGTACCAACACTTTCTAATAAGTGATACATACGATCGTCTTTTAAAAGTTTTGCAACTTTACTTTCCTTATCGTTAATATCTCCAAATATCATTGCTCCACTACTACATGCAGCTGAACAAGCTGTTTGGAATTCTCCGTCCTTAATCTCACGTCCATCACGCTTAGCATCAAGAATCGTTTTTTGTGTCTTTTGAATACACATAGAACATTTTTCCATTACACCACGAGAACGAACAGTAACATCTGGATTAATTACCATACGACCTAAATCATTATTCATGTGGTAATCAAACTCATCATTTCCGTTATATAAGAACCAGTTGAAACGTCTTACTTTATATGGACAGTTGTTAGCACAATATCTTGTACCCACACATCTGTTGTATGCCATATGGTTTTGACCTTGTCTACCGTGTGCTGTAGCAGCAACAGGACATACAGTCTCACATGGTGCGTGGTTACAATGTTGACACATTACTGGTTGGAACGCTACTTGAGGATTATCTGCAGGATCTTCTAACTCTCCAAAACCTCCTAAAGAACCGTTATCTCCAAATAACCCAGAGAAACCTTCTTTTTTTGCATCATCTTCTGCAAAAGTATCTTCAGATGAATAATATCTATCAATACGTAACCAATGCATATCACGACTACGTCTAATTTCTTCTTTACCAACTACTGGCACGTTGTTTTCAGCATGACAAGCAATAACACATGCTCCACAACCAGTACAAGCGTTTAAGTCTATTGATAAGTTAAAGTGATGACCTATAGAACGATCAAATTCATCCCATAAATCAACTTCAGGAGAAGTAACAGGAGTTTCTTGGTGATTTAAAGATACCATAGGCACTTCATTCCAATAGTGCTTATCTTTAGTATTAAAGATTTCTAAAGTTGTTTCTTTAATAATATCACCACGACCCATTAAGGTATTCTGTAATTGTACACATGCAAATTCATGCATTCCAGTTGCAGGCTCAATAGATACGCTTTGAACAGTATTAAAATCTTTATAAAGTGTAAAAGCATTTACACCTGTTTTCATTTCATCTTTAAGTCCAGCTGATCTACCATATCCAAATGCTAAACCTACAGATCCTTTTGCTTGACCAGGCTGAATGATAACTGGTACATTAGCTAATGTAGTATTACCTAATTTAAGGTTAACATAACTACCATTTAAAGCACCTGTTGAGTCATTTTCGTTAACTATATTCCAAGCTTCGGCATCAGATTTAGAAACCGTTAAATAGTTATCCCATGATGTTCTAGTAATTGGATCTGGAAACTCTTGTAACCAAGGGTTATTAGCCTGTTGACCATCACCCATTCCAACTTTAGAATATAATGTTAATTCTGTACCATTTGTTTTTGCAGAAGACGCTAACGCTCTAGCTGCATTGCTAGCTGGTAATTCATCTTCAGAAATTTCTTCTGCTACCTCTTCTATAATTGGAGCTGAGCTAACAAATGATCCGTCATGAAGTGCTTGGTTGTAAGAACTTCCATTAAGAATACTTTCTTTCCAAGTTGCTTTGATATACTCATTAAATGAAGTGCTATTCTCATTCCACTTTAATAAAACATCTTGAAACTGTTTTGTATCAAATAAAGGTCTTATAGTTGGTTGCATTAACGCAAAGTGACCCTTCTTTAATTCTACATCACCCCAAGATTCTAAATAATGAGGAGCTGCTGCAATATATTGTACTAGTGAAGCTGTTTCATCTTCCTTAGAAGTGAAAGCCACAGACAATGTTGTATTTTTTATACCCTCAGCAAATTCAGAAGCATTAGCTAATGTGTACATTGGGTTAACTCCGCTCATAATAACTGCACCTACTTTACCTGCTTTCATGTCAGATATTAAAGTTTGTACTGATTTATTATTTCCTTGACGAGTTTTAATAGGCGTCATAGGATCAAAAGCCTTACTACCTAGTTTTTTATTAATTTCTAAAGCAACAGTTTGCGCATTAACATCTTGAATACCTGTTACTAAAACACCATTACTACCAGCTTTAATTAATTCTGAAGCTGCTTTTTGCACTGCTTCTTTAATCTTAGCAGGTAACGCGTTAGCATTTACAGATCCACCAACAATTAAACTATGTAATTGTGCCAAAGCAAGTTTTTGTTGAGAAGGTGTCAAAGGTACACGCTTATCTGCATTAGCACCAGAAAGAGACATATTTGACTCAAACTGAATATGACGAGACATTTTACCATCTACTGGTATACGTCCTTTAGCATAAGCAGAGTCAAAACCTCCACCTTGCCAATCACCAAGAAAATCTGCTCCTACTGAAACAATTGTCATTGCTTTAGAAAAGTCATAATTAGCTAAACCACGCTCACCATACATAGCCTGATAAGCATCCAAAGCAGCTGACTCTGAAATAGCATCATAAACCACGTGGTTTACATTACCATACTTTTCAGTAAATTCCGCAACTAATTTTGATGTTGAAGGACTTGCATAAGTTTGAGTTAACAAAACTATTTGCTTTCCAGAATTCTTTATATTATTTAATGCTGTTGTCGTTTCAGATTCGAAATCTGACCAAGAAATAGAGGCACCACCTTTTTTAGGTCCTTGCACTCTAGTACTATCATATAAGTCTAAAACCGAAGCATTAACTCTAGCATTGGCACTACCATTAGTAGCAGCTAAAGTATTATTTTCAATCTTAATTGGACGACCTTCTCGAGTCTTAACTAAAACACTTGCAAAATCAAAACCATTAGCAATAGTTGTTGCATAATAATTTGCAACACCAGGAACAATTCTGTCTGGCTGTACTACGTAAGGTATTGACTTAACTACTGGTCCTTCACACGCTGCTAAAGAAGCAGCTGCTGTACTAAAACCAACATACTTTAAGAAATCACGACGTGTTGTTGAAGAAGCCTCTAACGTTTCCTTATCACCTAAGAACTCATCAGTAGGAATTTCTTGAACAAATTCGTTTTGTTTTAGCGTCTCAACAATAGAGCTATCTTTTAGCTCCTCAACACTTTTCCAGTATTTCTTGTTTGATGACATATTATATAATTGAATTTATTTCTTTATTAATTATTTTAAGGTTTTCCGTTTTATAGGAAAAGAAAAATCTTGTTTTTAGTAATGACACTTACCACATTCTAAACCTCCCATTTGAGCTGCAGTAAAGTTATCCTTACCATACTTTTTGTAAAGTTGCTCATGGATTTTAGTGTAATATGCGTTGTCTTTAACTTTTACATCTGTCTCTCTGTGACAGTTTATACACCAGCCCATTGTTAATGGCGCATGTTGGTACATAATTTCCATTTCTTCAACAGGACCATGACAAGTTTGACACTCTACACCTCCAACCACTACGTGTTGCGAATGATTAAAATATGCAAAGTCTGGTAATTTATGAATTTGAATCCATTTAACTGGAGCTGTTTTTCCTGTATACTTTTGTTCAGCATCATCCCAACCAACTGCATTATAAAGTTTTTTGATTTCAGCATTGTAATCTACTCCATATTCTAATAATCCTTCAGCTTGCGTTTCGGCAGCAACTTCATAAATAGATTTATGACAATTCATACAAACATTTAATGAAGGTATACCTGAATGCTTACTAACTCTAGCAGAAGAGTGACAGTATTTACAATCAATACCATTTTCACCTGCGTGAATTCTATGTGAATAATGTATAGGCTGAATTGGTTCATATCCTTGATTAACTCCAACTTGCATAAAGAAACCGTAAACAAAATAAGCACTAGCTAACAATAATACTACTACTGAGACTAAAACTAAAAATTGATTTTGAACAAATGCTTTCCATATTGGTGTACGCTTTGTAGTCTCAGACAACTCAACACCTTTTGCTTCAGCAAAATTACGAAGTGTCTTGTTAACTAAAAATAAGGCTCCCGCTAACAATGCAAATAAAACACCTAAAGCTCCTAAAATTATTTTATTAGAAACACCTCCTTCAGTAGACGCATTAGACGAACTAGAAGAAGCAGAACCACCTGGAGGTGGCGGAGCCACAGTTGGCTCGGTAGCAGTATACGCTAAGATATTATCAATATCTGCATTAGTAAGAGTCGGAAACGCACTCATTGCAGCACCATTGTACTCATTGTAAATCTTATTTGCATACGCATCTCCAGATTTAATAAGTCCAGCACTATTTTTTATCCATTTGTACAACCATTCTCTATCCAACCCTTCGGTATCAGCCAAACGAGACTCTACTTTACGTAAAGCAGGACCTGTCATTTTTTTGTCCAACTTGTGACAAGCTATACAATTGGCGTTAAATAAAGATTTACCTACAACTGCATCGCCTTCTTGAGCGAACATTGAGGTTGAGAATGCTAGTAAAAAAATTAAGCTTAAACGAAGATAGTTGCTACTTAACTTACGGTGAATCACCTGTTTCATATTATATATTGAATTTACTTCTAAACTTTGGTATGATTTTTTCATAACTATATATTAAATACAGTTGGAAAAACGTTACGCAAAAGTAATACTTAAAGTCGATTTTTAAAATCTTAAAGAAGTCTTAATTGCTAATTTAGATAAATTCTAAATAATAAATTGTAGCACTTTTTAGTTTAATACATTTACATTTGCATTAAATACCATTAAAAATGAAAATAATACAAATAAAAGCCTTTTGCTTAACCTCCTTAATTACAATATGTTTTTCTACATTTAGCATGGCTCAAAGTGGAACGGTAATATTAAATGAAGATCCTGCTATCGCTAAATTATTAGAGATAAAAAAGGATATGAATAAAGACGATAAAAATAGTGACCGATATAAAATTCAAATATATTCAGGGAATCTAGGTAGCGCTGAAAGTATTAAATCTAAATTTGAAAATAGCAATGGTAAGATACGCTCTCAGCTTGTATTTGAAACACCAAACTATAAAGTATGGGTTGGCAGCTTTAGAACACGATTAGAAGCAGAGAGAGCTTTAGTTGACGTACAGAAAAAATTTACCGATGCCTTTATTTTTAAACCTAAAAAAGAAAAAGAGTAATATAATTTAGTTTAAACAAAAAAAAAAGCGATTCAAATGAATCGCTTTTTTTATATAGTTTACTTAAGTTTATTTAAGCTTTTTCTTAACTTCTACTTCATGGAAAGCTTCAATAACATCTCCAACATTAATATCGTTGTAGTTCTTAATTTGCATACCACAATCATAACCTTTAGATACTTCTTTGGCATCATCTTTAAATCGTTTAAGCGATTCTAAAACACCTGTATAAGTTACAACTCCATCACGTATTAAACGTATTTGAGAGTTTCTAAAAATCTTACCATTCATTACCATACAACCTGCAATAGTACCAACTTTAGAAACTTTAAATATTTCTCTAATTTCAGCAGTACCAGTAATCTCTTCTTTAACTTCTGGAGATAACATACCTTCCATTGCGTCTTTAAGATCGTTTATGGCGTCATAAATGATAGAATATGTTCTAATATCAACTTCTTCTCTGTCTGCAATTGTACGTGCATTTCCAACAGGACGCACATTAAATCCAATAATAATTGCATCTGAAGCTGTTGCTAATAATACATCACTTTCTGTAATAGCACCAACACCTTTGTGAAGAATATTTACTTGAATTTCTTCTGTAGATAGTTTTTGGAAAGAATCTGTTAAAGCTTCAACAGAACCATCCACGTCACCTTTAAGGATAATATTAAGCTCTTTAAATGTACCTAAAGCAATACGTCGACCAATTTCGGCTAACGTTAATGTTTTAGTTGTTCTTACATCTTGTTCACGTTGTAATTGTGTACGCTTAGTTGCAATTTGCTTAGCTTCACGCTCATCTGCAAATACGTTAAACTTATCACCTGCTTGAGGTGCTCCATCTAAACCTAATACAGATACTGGTGTTGATGGTCCAGCTTCCTGCACATCATGACCACGCTCATCTTGCATAGCTTTAACTTTACCACTATTCTTACCTGCTAAGACATAATCTCCAACACGTAATGTACCAGCTTGTACTAATACTGTAGACACGTATCCTCTACCTTTATCTAAAAAGGCTTCCACTACTGTTCCTACAGCTGGCTTATTAGGATTAGCTTTAAGCTCTAATAATTCAGCTTCAAGTAATACTTTTTCTAATAATTCTTTAACACCTGTACCTACTTTTGCAGAGATATCATGAGACTGGATTTTTCCACCCCAATCTTCTACAAGTAAATTCATTTGTGCTAAACCTTCTTTAATTTTTTCTGGATTAGCATGAGGCTTATCAATCTTGTTTATTGCAAACACAATAGGAACACCTGCTGCTTGTGCATGAGATATTGCTTCTTTTGTTTGAGGCATAATATCGTCATCCGCTGCTGCTACAATAATAGCAATATCTGTAACTTGAGCACCACGTGCACGCATCGCTGTAAAGGCTTCGTGACCTGGTGTATCTAAAAATGCTATTTTTTGACCGTTATCTAATTGTACACCGTAAGCACCAATATGCTGAGTAATACCTCCAGACTCTCCAGCAATTACATTTTCCTTACGGATGTAATCTAATAAAGATGTCTTACCATGATCAACGTGACCCATTACTGTAACAATTGGGGCACGAGGTTTTAAATCTTCTGGTTTATCCGCAACATCTTCTACTGAAACATCAATATCGGCTGTAACAAATTCAGTTTTATATCCAAATTCATCTGCAACGATAGCAATAGTTTCGGCGTCTAAACGCTGATTCATTGTTACCATCATACCTAAAGACATACACGCTGAGATAATTTGTGTTACTTGAACATCCATCATCGTAGCTATTTCGTTTGCTGTGACAAACTCTGTAACTTTAAGTATCTTACTTTCTGCAGCTTCAATTTGCTGATCGATTTCTGATTGCTCTCTATGTTGATCTCTTTTCTCTCTTCTATACTTAGCACCTTTACCTTTAGATGATTTACCTTGTAACTTCTCTAAAGTCTCACGTACTTGTCTTTGTACTTCTTCCTCACTAGGTTCTGCTTTAACAACAGGACCTCCTGATTTACGACCTCCTGGTTTTTTACCTTTAAATCTGTCGTTACCACCTCTAGAAGGTGATGAAGATGTTCTGTTATCTCCTGGTTTAGATATACGACGACGCTTCTTTTTATTAGCGTTATCATCTTTTTTAGGATCTTCTTTTTTCTTTTTAGGCTTGTTAAACTGAGACAAGTCAATTTTTTCTCCTGCAATCTTTGGTCCAGTAAGTTTTGTATACTTAGTTTTCAAAGTTTCTTCAACAGGTTCCTGAGGCTTCTCTTCTTCCTTTGGCTTAGCAACTTCCTTTTTAGGTGTAACAACAGGTTTAGCTTCTACTTTTGCTTCTGGTTTAGATTCAGTCTTAGCGTCAACTTTGGTTTCAACCTTCGGCGTATCTTTAGCTTCTGAAGTTTTTTCAACTTTTACAGGCTCTTTTTTAGGCTCAGGAACTGCTTCTTCCTTTTTAGCTACTTTTTTACCTGAATCTAAATCTATTTTTCCAACAGTTTTAGGTCCAGAAAGCGCCTTAGAAGCTTTGATAACTTCTTCCTCTTTTTTGAGCTGAGCAGCTTTAGCAGCTTTGATAGCCTCTTCTGCTTTTTGCTTTTCTTCTAACTCCTTTTCGCGTTTAATACGTAGCTCTTCCTTCTCTTTGTTCTTCGCTTCATTAACCTCTTGAGACGCCATTTTTTTGCTTGCGTCTTTTTGAAATTCATTTGAAAGAATACTGTACGTTTCTTCTGAAATTTTAGTAGTCGGACGCTTCTCAACCTCTACACCCTTAGAATCTAAAAATTCTACAGCGCGATCAAGAGAGATGTTAAGCTCACGTAATACCTTATTTAATCTAATTGTTTCAGCCATAAATTGCCTTTAACCTTATTCTTTTTTTTTCCAAATATATGTTAATCTTCGAACTCTTCCTTAAGAATTCTAATAACATCTAAAATTGTTTCTTCTTCTAAGTCAGTTCTTTTGACTAGATCTGCCACATCTTGCTCTAAAATACTCTTAGCTGTATCTAGACCTGCTTTACTAAATTCTTTGATGATCCACTCTTCGATTTCATCAGAGAATTCTCTTAATTCTACATCTTCTTCAGCACCTTCTCTTAGTACGTCTATTTCATAACCAGTCAATTGACCTGCTAATCTAATATTGTGACCTCCTCTACCAATTGCTTTACTTACTTCTTCTGGCTTTAAGATTGCTTCTGCACGTTTGTTTTCTTCATCAATCTTAATTGATGTAACTCTTGCAGGACTTAATGCTCTAGTAATATAAAGTTGTAGGTTATTAGTGTAATTAATTACATCAATATTTTCGTTACCTAACTCACGAACTATGCCATGAATACGAGACCCTTTCATTCCGACACATGCTCCAACAGGATCAATTCTGTCATCGTAAGAGTCTACCGCTACTTTAGCTTTTTCTCCAGGGATACGAACCACGTTTTTAATTGTAATTAAACCATCAAACACTTCTGGTATTTCTGATTCAAAAAGTTTTTCTAAAAACTTTGGTGATGTTCTTGACATAATGATTGTTGGCTTATTTCCTTTAAGCTCAACACTATCAATAACACCTTTTACGTTGTCTCCTTTTCTAAAAAAGTCAGAAGGTATTTGTTTATCTTTTGGTAAAATAATCTCGTTACCTTCATCATCTAACAAAATTACAGCTCTGTGACGAATGTGGTGTACTTCTGCTGTATATAAATCTCCAACTAATTCTTGGAACTGCTTGAATACGTTAGTATTATCATGTTCATGAATTTTAGAAATCAAGTTTTGACGTAATGCTAAAATAGCACGACGACCTAAGTCGATTAATTTAACTTCTTCAGATACATCCTCACCTACTTCAAAATCAGGTTCAATTTTTCTTGCTGCAGTTAACGAGATTTCTTGATTAGGCTCTTCAACTTCACCATCTGCAACTACAACACGATTTCTCCAAATCTCTAAATCTCCTTTATCTGGGTTTATAATAATATCAAAATTATCGTCATCTCCAAATTTTTTCTTCAATGCATTTCTAAATACATCTTCTAAAATAGCCATTAAGGTGACACGATCTATTAATTTATCGTCTTTGAACTCTGAAAAAGATTCAATTAACGCTATATTTTCCATAACTCTATTTGAATTAAAATTTTATAATAACCTTTGCTTCTACAATATCTTTGTAAGCAATATTTTCTTTTTTATTAACTGTAACTTTACCTTTACCAACTGGTTTTGGCTCTCTAGCTTTCCACTCTAAAGTTATTTCATCTTCATTAGCTTCGGTCAAAACACCTTCAATATTTTGAGTAGTTGTCTTAACACCTAAAGTTCTTCCAATATGCTTTGGATACTGTCTTGGCAACGTTAAAGGAGCAGCTGCACCAGACGACATTACTTCTAACGCAAAATCGTGCTCTTCTCTATCAATATTATGCTCTATTGCACGACTAATAAACATGCAATCTTCAACTTTAACACCTTGATCACCATCAATTATAATATTAATAGCATTCTCTCCATTAACACTAAAATCTATTAAAAATAAATCTTTGCGCTCTGTTAAGGCTTCCTCTAGTAAACTTTTGACTGTATTTATAAACATTTTTAAGTATAAAAAGAGGGGACTTTTAGTCCCCTCAATTTCAGTTTTTCTCTTGCAACGCTGCAAAGATACATAATTTTATTGATTTTCATAACTTTTTAAAAGTCATTTTTTATTACTAACTTTATAATAAGTTCTTTATTAACCATCTAAATCAACATTATGAAAAAACTACTAGTCCCAACTGACTTCTCAACCGAAGCAGAAAATGCAGTTAAAGTTGCTGCTCAATTAGCAAAAAAACATAATTGCGAATTAATATTATTGCACATGCTAGAGCTTCCATTAAATCAACTAAGCACAGGTGGTGGCACACCAGCTGATTTACCAGAAGCTGTTTTTTTTATGAAATTAGCCCATAAAGAATTTGAAAAAATACTTGATAAGGACTATCTAAAAGGCATAACGGTTCATGAAGCAGTAGATTTTAACGAAATCTCTAAAGGCATTCTTGAAACCTGTAAAAATCATGATGTCGATTTAATTGTTATGGGATCTCATGGTGCAGAAGGACTTAAAGAACTGTTTATTGGATCTACCACAGAAAAAGTTGTTAGAACTTCCAACACACCTGTTCTAGTTATCAAAAACGAACATGACAATTTTGATATAAAAGAATTTGTTTTTGCTTCAGATTTTAAAAATGACAACAAAGAAACTTATGTACAAGCTGTAAAACTAGCTAATCTTTTTGAGGCAAAAATCCACCTACTTAACGTTAACACACCAAGTAATTTTACAACAACAGCAGCCTCAAAAGTTAGAATGAGAGACTTTATAGCTAACTCAACTTTTGATAATTACACGATAAACATATATAATGACGAAACAATTGAAAAAGGCATATTGAATTTTTCTAGAATAATAGATGCTGATTTAATAGGCATAAGCACACATGGACGACAAGGTATTGCCCACTTTTTAAATGGCAGTATTAGCGAAGATTTAGTAAACCATGCAAAAAGACCAGTAATTACTTTTAAAATCTAAAGTTAAAATGCAATAAAAATAAAAAAGCTTCCTAAAAAGGAAGCTTTTTTTTGTTGGCCCACTAGGTTTCGAACCTAGACTCTTTGGTACCAAAAACCAACGTGTTACCAGTTACACCATAGGCCAATCTCGTAATGAGGATGCAAATTTAATACAATTATTTATTCACGCAAACATTTTTTAAAAAAAATTTAAATTAAAACTTAACGTTAACTTAAAAACCGTGTCTGTTTGATAATAATTACTAAATTCGCAACACATAATAAACCTTTAATTTATGATGACTTTTAACTTTAAAAAATGGAACTTACTACTTAGTTGGTTCGCTTTTTTAATTGCTCTTATCACTTACACACTTACTGTTGAACCTACTGTAAGTTATTGGGATGCTGGAGAATACATTTTAACCTCTTCAAAATTACAGGTTGGACACCCACCAGGAGCTCCACTGTTTCAGATGTTTGGTGCTGTGTTTTCAGTGTTTGCACTAGACCCTTCACAGATAGGTTTTTTAATGAATATGATGAGTGCTGTATCTAGTGCTTTTGCAATATTATTTATGTTTTGGACCATTGTTTTATTATTAGAAAAAATAATTGGACAACCAGAAAATTTAGCAAAAGGACAAAAAATAGCCATTTTAGGAAGTGCTTTTGTTGGAAGTTTAGCTTTTGCGTTTACAGATTCGTTTTGGTTTAATGCTGTTGAAACCGAAGTTTATGCTATGGCAACATTAATTATGACTGTCATGTTTTATCTAGGCTTACGCTGGGAAAAAGACATGCACAAACCAAGAGGAAACCGTTGGTTAATTCTTATAGCCTTTGTTGTAGGACTATCTTTTGGAATTCACTTTATGGGATTATTAACCATTCCTGCGATTGGGTTAATCTATTTTTTTAAAAACTATCAAAACATAACAGTCAAAAATTTTATAATAGCCAATATTGTATCGGTTGCTGTATTATTGTTTGTGTTTAAATTAATGTTTCCAAACGTATTAAGATACTTTAGTGCATTGGAGCTATTTTTTGTTAATCAAATAGGACTGCCTTTTAATTCTGGTTCAATTATAGCAGGCGTTTTATTGATTGCAGCATTTTACTACGGACTTAAATACACCAGAGCAAAAAAATTGTATCATATTAATACAGGTATTATATGTTTGCTATTTGTATTAATAGGATCATCTACTTGGTTAATGTTACCAATTAGAGCAAATGCCAATGTTGTTATTAATGAAAACAATCCTTCAAGTGCTAGAGAACTTTTAGCGTATTATAACCTAGAGCAATATCCAGAAACACATTTATTTTACGGACCTTTATTTACAGATCAGTATACAGGTTTAGATGAGAACGAACCATATGTAGATGATAAACCTAAATACGAAAAGGATGAAGCTACAGGCAAATATATAATTGTTAACGACTATAAGCGCGCTAAACAAAACTACAATTCTAAACAAGCTGCCATTTTGCCAAGAATGTGGAGTGGGGAAAATGCTGAAAACTACATGCTGTTTACTGGCTTTTTAGAATTTAGTTTAAAACCAGAATACCAAGGTGAAGATCGATTAGTACAATCTATGATTGACTTTAAAAGTGATGTCGCTAAAGGTGTCATTGATTATGAAGATTATCACAACTTTTTAAAACAATTTGGACAGTTTATAAATATTGAAAAGCCATCACTAGCTAGTAACATCTCTTACCTATTTGAATACCAACTAGGTTATATGTATTGGCGTTACTTTATGTGGAATTTTGCAGGTAAGCAAGACGATTTACAAGGTCGATACGACCAACATGGTAATTGGATTAGCGGAATTAAGTTTATTGACGAGTGGCATTTAGGACAATCTCAAGACAATCTTCCAAGTGATGTTGCAGACAACAAAGGTCGTAACACGTATTTTTTCTTCCCATTAATTTTAGGATTAATAGGCTTATTTTTCTTATTCAATAAAGACAAAAAATTATTTTGGGTTACCTTGGTATTTTTCCTATTTACAGGATTAGCAATACAAGTATATACAAACGTAAGACCATTTGAGCCTAGAGAACGTGATTATTCTGTGGTTGGTTCTTTTTATGTATTTGCGCTTTGGATTGGACTTGGTGTGTATGCTATTTTTGATTTACTTAAAAAGTTTGTTACAAATAAAGTATTAGCTCCAACGGTCACTTTAGCATGTTTATTATTAGTACCAGTAATTATGGCAACACAAAACTGGGATGACCATGATAGATCAGGTAAATACACTGCTTTAGCTATGGCTAAAAAATACCTTGATTCATGTGGAGAAAACGGTATTTTATTCTCTATTGGAGATAATGACACCTTTGCTTTATGGTATGCACAAGAAATTGAAAACTATCGCACAGACGTACGCGTGGTTAACACTAGTTTATTTCAAACAGATTGGTATATAGATCAAATGAAGCGTAAAGCCTACAAGAGTGATCCAATACCATCCAGCTTAACACATGACAAGTACAAACATGGTACAAGAGAGTACTTAATGAAACGCCTAAGATCTAAGGATACTTTGGATATTGCTACGTTTATGAATTTTATAACCAGCGACGACCCTAAAACAAAATTAAAACACGCCTTACAGCAAGAGGGTGAAGATTATACACAATATCCACAACAATTTCTAAACTCTAACTATTTCCCTGTAGAAAATATTAGAGTACCTGTAGACAAACAATCTGTATTAGATAACGGTATTGTAAAAGCAAAAGACAGTAACTTAATAGAAGACTATGTTGATATTACAATTACTGACAATGCCATAACAAAAAACCGCTTATTGATGCTTGATATTGTAGCAAGTAATAATTGGGAACGACCAATATACTTTACTGGTGGAGCTTTTGGAAACGATGATTATATCTGGATGAAAGATTACTTACAATTAGATGGTATGGTTTATAAATTAGTACCAATAAAAACGCCTGTTGCCAGAGCAAATCCATTTGATATGGGACGATTAGACACAGAGTTTATGTATAATAAGGTGGTTAATTGGGATTGGGGAAATAGTGGAAGTGATCAAATTTACCATGATCCAGAAACTAGAAGAAACTCAATTACTTATAGAGGAAACTTAGCTAGATTAATTGAAAACTTAATTAACGAAAATCAATTAGATAAAGCTGAAGAAATAGCAGACATTGCTATGAAGAACATGCCTGTTAATAAGTTTGGACACTATACTTTATTAGAGCCTTACATAAGTGCCTATTATGAAGTAGATAATCAAGACAAAGCTAGGCAACTATTTAAAGAGGTAGCTACTAAATATCAAGAAAACTTAAAATACTACAGTACTTTGTCCAGAGAAAACCAAGACAATAACTTTACCGAAATACTTACTGATATAGAGCGCTACAAAGCCTTAGTAGATGTTTTAGTAGAATATGACAGAGATTTTGCTAAAGAAGAATCTATGACCTTTACTAACTATCTTGAATTGTTTAAACAATACTATGATAGCGAGCCTGAGCCAGAAATCAGTCCTGTACCATCGGACAAAGATTTTTTACAGCAATTAGACACTGTTTTAAAAAGCGAATAGATGCCTGTTTTTCCTGCAAAAACACCAAAATTAATACAACGCCTTTTTCCAAAGTATATTTGGAAAAAGGCGTCTTTGACTAAGACTATTTATTTAACTTTTGATGATGGTCCTACTCCAAAAATCACACAATGGACTTTAGATATACTTAAAAAGTATAATGCTAAAGCAACGTTTTTTTGTATTGGCGATAACATAAAAAAATATCCAGAGCTATTTAAATCTGTTTACAATGATGGCCACACCATTGGCAATCACACGTTTAATCATCTTAAAGGTTGGCGTACAGATACCAATAGCTACTTAAAAAATACAGAAAAAACACAACAACTAATTACCTCCAATAGCAAACAATTGTTTAGACCTCCTTTTGGAAAAATCAAACGCAAACAAGCTAAACAATTAATTAAAAGAGGTTATAAAATAGTAATGTGGAGTGTTATATCTTATGACTGGGAAGTCAAAGTTACACCAGAACAATGCCTAGAAAACGTTATTAAAAACAGTGTGTCGGGAAGTATTATTGTGTTTCATGACAGCATAAAAGCATCAAAAAATATGCAATATGCATTACCTAAAGTGTTAGAGCATTTTAGCAGTAAAGGGTATCAATTTAAAGCGCTTTAAACAAACTGTTTTACGATACTTATTAAAGTATTAGCATCCTGTTCTCCGCTTTGGCGCCACTTCATTTCTCCATTTTTATAGATAATTAAAGTTGGCAACCCTTTGACGCGTAAAGCTTCAGATAATTCTTGATTTTTCTCAACATCAATCTTGATAACTTTTGCTTTATCACCAAGTGCTGCTGCTACATCGCGTAAAACAGCGTGCATGGCTTTTGATGGTTCATTCCATTCTGTAAAAAAGTCTAACAGTACAGGAATTTCGACATCTATTAATTCTCCAAATTTTGACATTTGATATTCAGTTTAGTTCAAACTAGTTACTAAAATATAACATTTAGTTGTAATTAAGCAATTTGAGTCCCTTTTTTAAGTTCTATGACAGTAATTTCTGGCCAAATTCCAACGCGTCCAGGATAAGCTAAATAGCCAAAACCTCGGTTAACGTTGATGTATTGTCCTTTTTCTTTATAGATTCCTGCCCAATGTTTGTAACGCCATTTTACTGGACTCCATTTAATCCAACCTGGTATTTCTATCCCAAACTGCATACCATGTGTGTGACCACTTAAAGTTAAATGGTAATGATTATCGTGATCTATGACTTTTTCTGCCCAATGTGATGGGTCATGCGATAATAATATTTTAAAATCACCTGCAGCTATATTGCTTGAAGCTTTATCCAAGTCTCCAGCTTTTTTAAAACCTCCTTTTCCCCAATTTTCTACACCAACTAAAGCTAATTTTTGACCATCTTTTTGAATGTAACGACTTTCATTTAACAATAAATCAAAGCCAATTTCTTTTTGAATAGTTATTAATTCGTTTAAATTATCCTGTTTGTCTTTTTCAGTTGCCCAATCTACATAATCTCCATAATCATGATTTCCTAATACAGAAAATACACCATCATTAGCAGACAATCTAGAAAAGGTATCTTTCCAATCATACATTTCTGAAGCTTTATTATTTACTAAATCTCCAGTAAAAACTATCACATCGCTTTTTTGTTTATTAACTAAATCTACAGCGTAATTAATTTTTTCTTTATTATCAAAACTTCCAGAATGGATATCGCTAATATGTGTCATTTTATAGCCATCAAACGCTTCTGGTAAATCTTCAAAATGTAAAGTATATTTTAAAACTTTATAATTGTATCGTCCTTGATACATACCATAAAGTAAAGAAGCAAATGGTATTGCTGCTAGGCCTAATCCAATTTGGCTTATAAATTTACGTCTAGAGGGTAAGTAAAAAGACTCTTTAGTAATAAAGTATTTATCATAAAGGCTAATAAATGATCTAATAATATCCTCTCCTATTAGTATAGGAACAAGCACTAAATTAAAAGCCATAAAGGATAACAAAAAACCAATAGCATAACCTCTACCACCTGATATTACTCTGCCTTCAGATGGTGTTGTAAATTGATACACCATATTTAAAGCTACAACAAGTGCTATTGCAAAAAACAAATAATGTATCCAACTTGACTTAAATACTGTTTTAATAGCCTGAAAACCATAAACAGTTAGTAATATATATAGAATAGAAATAATAATTAGACGTGTCATAACATAGTTTAGACCACAAATTTAACCATTATCAAACTCAATTATCTTAGCAATTTGTTAAACGTTTTGATTTTTAAATCATTAAGCTGAATACTTTAAATCACTATAAAGTTAATTATCATCATATAAACTAATAGCTTTATTATATGCTTTTACCTATTATTAAAATTGAAAGAAGCATAATGCTTTACTTCTTTTTGAAATAAATATATGTACTTGCAACAGAATTTTTTGAAGCTTCATTTTTAATTATCTTAGTTCCTTATAAAAATTAGCATTCTATTTTGATGAAACTAAAACTAACCGCACTTTTCATTTTACAACTATTCATTTCTAGCTGTAATGACAAAACCGAAAATAATAACCCAACAACCACAGAAAAACCTTTAATAGCCTATGTCAATCCGTTAATTGGTACAGGAGGTCATGGTCATACGTATCCAGGAGCAACAATGCCTTTTGGAATGATGCAACTAAGTCCAGACACACGACTAGAGGGTTGGGATGGCTGTTCTGGCTATCATTATAGTGATAGTTACATCTATGGCTTTTCGCATACACATTTAAGCGGAACAGGTGTTTCGGATTATGGTGATGTTTTAATCATGCCAACCAATAATGTTAATTTTAATAATGGTGCAGATGGGAAACCTGGATATCGTGCTCATTTTTCTCATGACAATGAAGTCGCTCAACCTGGTTATTACAAAGTACATTTAGACAGTACAAATATTGATGTAGAATTAACGGTTTCTAAACGAAGTGGCATACACAAATACAGTTTTCCTTCTGAAGAAAACCAATATGCAATTGTAGATTTAATTCATCGCGATAAAGTTTTAGATGCTAAAATCACAAAGATTTCTGACACGCAAATTGAAGGTTATCGTTTTTCTGAGGCTTGGGCTAAAGATCAACGTCTGTATTTTGTTATTAAAACATCACATACTTTTTCAGATATACTTCAATCTCCACCTCAACAAGGTCAAAAAGGCGCTCAAAAAATAGCTTTAAAATTTAACAACCCAAATAATAATCCTGTTTACTTAAAAATAGGTATTAGTGCTGTAGATGTTGAAGGTGCTAGAAAAAACCTTAAAGAAGAAATAGGAGAACACTCTTTTGAAGACATAAAAAAAACAGCTCAAGATATTTGGGAAAAACAACTACAAAAAATTGTAATCCAAGATAAAAATATTGATAACAAAACCAACTTTTACACCTCAATGTATCATGTGGCTTTAGCACCTAATTTGTATCAAGATGTCGATGGTCGTTATCGTGGTATGGACATGAAAATTCACACAACCAAAGCTTTTGACTACTATACAGTCTTCTCGCTTTGGGACACCTATCGTGCAGCGCATCCATTATTTACAATCATAGAACAAGACAAAACCAATGATTTTATAAACACTTTTATTGCTAAATATAACGAAGGTGGTATTATGCCAATTTGGGATTTAAGTGCCAATTACACAGGCTGTATGATTGGCTACCATGCAGTACCAGTAATTGCAGATGCCTACTTAAAAGGCATCAAAGATTATAATATCGACAAAGCTTTTGAGGCAATGAAGCATAGCGCAACAAGAGACAAACTAGGTTTAAAAGCTTATAAACAATTTGGTTTTATTCCTGTGGAAGAAGAAAGCGAATCTGTTTCTAAAACCTTGGAATATGCCTATGACGATTGGACTATTGCCCAAATGGCTAAAAGCTTAGGCAAGCTAGACGATTATAAAACATATTCTGAAAGAGCACAATATTATAAAAACAGTTTTGATCCCGAAACGCAGTTTATGAGAGGTCGTTACAGAAACACTTGGTTTGCACCTTTTGATCCTTACGAAGTCAATTTTAATTACACTGAGGCTAATGCTTGGCAATATAGTTTTTACGTACCACAAGACATCTCTGGTTTTATGACACTTCTTGGCGGAAAAGACAAACTAGACGCTAATTTAGACAAACTATTTGTTGCAAAAGACCAAACCTCTGGACGTCATCAAGTGGATATTACAGGTTTAATTGGGCAATATGCACATGGTAACGAGCCTAGTCATCACATGGCTTATCTTTATAATTTTGTAAATAAACCACACAAAACCCAAGAAAAAATCCATCAAATTTTAACCCAATTATATAAAAATAAACCTGACGGAATCTCTGGTAACGAAGACTGTGGTCAAATGAGTGCTTGGTACATTTTTAGTAGCTTAGGTTTTTACCCAGTAACTCCTGGTAGTAACAATTATATTATTGGTACACCGCTTTTTGAAAAAGCAACCATTAATCTAGAAAACGGTAAACAGTTTACAATTTCGACAGATAATTTAAGTTCTAAAAATATTTATATCGCTTCCGCAGAATTAAATGGCAGTCCGCTAAATCAGTCTTTTATCAATCATTCAGATATTATCAATGGTGGCACACTTCATTTTAAAATGACAGACCAACCCTCTACTTGGGCTACAAAGGATAACCAAGTTCCAAAAACCGAAATTACAGAACACCTCATCACTCCTGCTCCATTTATTGCAAAAGGTGATATAGCCTTTAAAGGCGAAACTGAAGTTGTTTTAGATAATGTAGACAAACAAGTTGCAACTTATTACAGCCTAGACAATCAAAGTTTTAAACCATACCAACAACCCTTTACTATATCTAAGGCTACATTGTTACAAGTCTATTCTGAAAAAAACGGAATTAAAAGTGCTACTATCCAAACCCAATTTTATAAAATAGACCCAAATATTTCAATTAAGCTAGAAACCGAATATGCAAATCAATATAATGGTGGCGGAAACGACGCGTTAATAGATGGTATTTACGGAACACAAGATTTTAGAACCGGAACTTGGCAAGGTTATCAAGACAAAGACTTAATAGCAACCGTTGATTTAGGTAGCGCAAAACAAGTAAATCTTGTCACATTAAATTTTTTACAAGAACAACGATCATGGATTTTTTATCCAACCCAAGTGAGTTGTTTTGGCTCGACAGATGGTATTAATTTTAAGCCAATAGATACTACTCGATTTGTTAACAACACACAACCATCTGAGGACACAGAAATAAAAAAGATCTTCTTTAAACAAGTACCTAAACCATATCGTTACATAAAAATCATAGCAAAAAAACTAGGCAAACTTCCAGAATGGCATTTAGGTTACAAGCATAATGGTAGAAGCTGGCTTTTTGTGGACGAAATCACTATCAAATAACATTTATAACTATATTTAGGACAAATTAAAAACCAACCAATGGAAAACCAAAATAACAAATCTGCTTTAACAACCTTAGTGACTGTCTTCTTTTTTTGGGGATTTATAGCTGCTTCAAACAGTGTGTTTATCCCTTTTTGTAAAACCTATTTTGATATCGATCAGTTTCAATCGCAATTAGTAGATTTTGCTTTTTATGGTGCCTATTACATTGGTGCCTTACTATTGTTTATAATATCTAGCACAATTAAAAAAGACATCTTAAATGCTTGGGGTTATAAAAACGGAATTATTTATGGATTACTCCTTTCTGCAATTGGCGCTTTTGTTATGTATCCTGCAACAGCTGGTGCAGAACAAGGACAAACTAGTATTTTTTATTTTGTATTAATTGCACTTTTTATTGTTGGACTTGGTTTTTCATTACAACAAACCACTGCTAACCCATTTGCTATTGCATTAGGAGACCCTAAAACTGGCTCACACAGATTAAATCTTGCTGGCGGAATCAACTCCTTTGGTACTACCATTGGACCTATTGTAGTTGCATTTATCATTTTTGGCTCTACACCTTTATCTGGTGACGAGTTGGCTGCTATGATTAAAAATAACGAAATTACACTTAACACTGTACAAATGCTATATTTAGGTGTTGGTGTCTTATTTTTATTAGCAGCAGCATTATTTTATTTCTCAAAAAAATTACCTGCTTTAAAATCTGAAACTGCTTTTGAGCCTGCTAATAAAGCCAAAAACTTATTAATTGTGTTAACCTTATTAATCATTGGTTGTTTTGGTTACATTTTTAGTACTTATACAGGTAATGAAGTCGCTTCAGAAGCTCTAGAAAATAAACGTCTAGTCTTTTTAATTATCGCATTAGCTGCTGTTGTTGGATGTTTACTATTTGCTTATTCTAGTTCTTCTAAAAAATCAGAAGGTTGGGGAGCAATGAAGTATCCTCAGTTAGTTTTAGGGATGCTTGCTATTTTTACGTACGTTGGTGTAGAGGTTACTGTTGGTAGTAATTTAGGTGAACTACTAAAAAAAGCTGTAGACGGAACAAACCTAAACGAATTAGGCTTACCAATCCTAAACGATGCACAAATCGCACCTTATATTTCACTGTATTGGGGAGGATTAATGGTTGGTCGTTGGGTTGGAGCTATTACAGTTTTTAACCCTAGTAAAGGCTTAAAAAAATGGCTATTAATTATAGTGCCTTACGTTGCTTTTGGAGTAATATTATTGGTCAATTTTGGAAAATACTCGTCTAATCAAATCTTATTTTTCGCCATATGCGTTGCGGTACAAATTGGAGGTTTCTTTTATGCTAAAGACAATCCGGTTACAACATTAAAAACATTTAGTTTATTAGGTGTTTTAGCTATGGTAATCGGACTATTAACTTCTGGTAACGTCGCATTATTTGCTTTTTTATCTGGTGGATTGTTCTGCTCAATTATGTGGCCTTGTATATTTACTTTAAGTATTGCAGGTTTAGGCAAATACACGTCTCAAGGATCTGCATTTTTAATAATGATGATTCTTGGTGGAGCAATTATTCCGCCTTTACAAGGTAAATTAGCAGATGTCTTTGGTATACAAACGTCTTACATTATGGCTGTACTATGCTTTGGTTATTTATTATTTTATACTTTCAGGACTAAATCCATTTTGGACAAACAAGGTGTAACGTATTAATTACATAGTATGGACAGAAGAAAATTTTTAAAAAACGCATCATTAACCAGTATTGGTTTAGCAGCAGGAAGTTCAGTATTGGCTTGTGCCAAAACCGAAAAAACGTTAACTGATGCTACGCAACAAAAAGAAGACACTATAACCATAATTGACAACACAAGTTTTCCTGTATCCATTTGCACTTGGGGTTTTGTAGATGCCAATGCAAAAGCAGGTCAAACGTTGGAACAAGGTGTAAAGGCTTTAGATGCTGCTATTGCTGGTGTCGCTATTGAAGAAGAAAACTTAACCAATACAACCGTTGGTAAAGGTGGTGCGCCAGACAGAGATGGCCAAGTAACGCTAGACGCTTGTGTCATGGACAGCTCTGGAGATTGTGGTGCTGTTGTTTGTGTCCAAAACATTACCAATGTTGCACTTCTAGCCAAAAAAGTGATGACAGAAACACCTCACGTTATCTTAGCTGCAAAAGGTGCCGAAGATTTTGCCTACACACAAGGCTTTAAAAAAGAAAACCTACTTACAGAAGCTTCAAAAAAAGCATGGGAAGACTGGAAAAAAACTTCAGAATATAAGCCTATTATCAACATAGAAAATCATGATACCATTGGTATGTTATGCTTGGATAAAGATGGTGACATTGCAGGAGCTTGTACAACCTCTGGATTATCTTATAAAATGAAAGGACGCGTTGGCGACTCGCCAATCATAGGCTCTGGATTATTTGTTGACAATCAAGTTGGTGGTGCAGCTGCTACTGGTTTAGGTGAAGAAATTTTAAAAACCGTAGGAAGCTTTTTAATCGTAGAGCTGATGCGCAACGGAATGCATCCACAACAAGCTTGTGAAGAAGCCATAAACCGTATCGTCAATAAAAACAAAAACCACAAAGATTTTCAGGTAGCCTACATTGCTATTAACAAAGCAGGTCAAACTGGTTCGTATTGTATTCATCCTGGATTTGCGTACATGAAATATCAGCATGGTAAAAACGAAAGAATCTTATCTAAAGCATTCTTAAAAGCTTAATCAATAATTTACTGTTTTAAGTACAGAAGTTATCAAATTTTAAAGCAAACCTGCGTTAAGTTTTGTAGTTTTGGTATTCTATCAAAATTACTATTATGTCAGACAATAAACGCGTCTTTTTAGTCGATGCCTACGCTTTAATTTTTAGAGGTTATTACGCCTTTATAAAAAACCCAAGAATAAACTCTAAAGGAGAAGACACCTCTGCTATTATGGGTTTCATGAACTCGTTATTAGATGTTATTAAGCGTGAGCGTCCTGACCATTTAGCAGTATGTTTTGATAAAGGTGGAAGTGCTGACAGAGTCGAAATGTTTGAAGCCTATAAAGCCAATCGTGACGAAACACCTGAAGGTATTAAAACTGCTGTACCTTATATCATGGAGATTTTAAAAGCCATGCATATTCCAATTATGGTTAAAGATGGTTATGAAGCGGATGATGTTATAGGGACTTTAGCTAAACAAGCCGAAAAAGAAGGTTACCAAACCTTTATGGTAACACCTGATAAAGATTTTGCGCAATTAGTTAGCGAAAACATTTTTATGTACAGACCTGTGTTTGGAGGTGGTTATGAAACTTGGGGAATCCCAGAAGTACAGAAAAAATTTGAAGTAACAGACCCTTTACAAGTCATTGATTTTTTAGGAATGATGGGAGACGCTAGTGATAATATTCCTGGTTTACCTGGTGTTGGAGAAAAAACCGCTAAAAAGTTTTTAGCACAATACGGTAGCATGGAAAATCTTTTTGCCAACACACACGAGCTTAAAGGTAAAATGAAAGAGAAGATTGAGGCCAACCAAGAGTTAGGTTTACTTTCTAAAAAACTAGCAACCATCATGTTAGACGTCCCTGTGACATTCAACGCCAAAGATTTTGAGTTAGACGCTCCAGATATTCCTAAAGTTACTGCCATTTTTCAAGAATTAGAATTTAGACGTCTAATAGATAATTTTACAAAAACTTTTACTTCTGGTGCAGAAGCCACATCGCTTGCTAACGACAACCCTTCGGAAAAAGCAGCACCAAAAGTGACGCCTAAAGAAGCAGAAAGTGCTGGAGCTGGTCAATTTAATTTGTTTGGAGGCGACCCAAATTCCGCAACAGCGACATCTGACACAGATAGCTTAGCGCGAAAAACTGCCGAAACTACTGCTCATTTTTACCAAAGTGTAGCCTCAGGAATGGCAACTACATTATTTATTAAAAACTTAATGAGTCAGACGTCTGTGTGTTTTGATACCGAAACCACAGGTTTAAACCCATTAACTGCAGAATTGGTTGGGATTTCATTTTCATGGGAAATTGGTAAAGGCTTTTACCTACCCTTTCCGGAGGATAAAACCGAAGCACAAGCCCTAATCGAAACCCTTAGACCGTTTTTTGAAAGTGAGACCATTCAGAAAATTGGACAAAATTTAAAATACGATATTAAGGTACTAGCCAAATACAATGTACAAGTCAAAGGTCCTTTATTTGACACCATGTTAGCGCATTATTTAATTAATCCTGACATGCGTCATAATATGGATGTATTGGCAGAGACGTACTTAAACTATACTCCAATTGCTATCACAGAATTGATTGGTAAAAAGGGGAAAAACCAATTATCCATGCGTGATGTTCCGTTGGATAAACAAACGGAATATGCGGTTGAAGATGCTGATATCACGCTACAATTAAAAGAACATTTTGAAAAGGAATTAGGCGAAGCTAACACCCAAAAATTATTTGACGATATTGAGGTGCCTTTACTACGTGTATTGGCTGCAATGGAGTTAGAAGGTATTAATTTGGATGTTGCCTTTTTAAATAGCCTATCAGACGACTTAAATAACGATATCAACACCTTAGAACGTAAAATATATGAGGTTGCTGGAGAAGAATTTAATATTGCTTCACCAAAACAATTAGGTATTATTTTATTTGAAAAACTAAAATTGGTTGATAAACCTAAAAAGACAAAAACAGGTCAATATGCAACAGGAGAAGACATACTGTCTTACCTAGCTAAGGACCACGAAATTATTCGCAATATTTTAGATTATCGTGGTTTAGCAAAACTTAAAAGCACCTATGTGGATGCGTTACCACTTCAGGTAGAGCCTGCAACAGGTCGTGTACATACAGATTATATGCAAACCGTTGCTGCTACAGGACGTTTAAGTAGCAATAATCCAAACTTACAGAATATTCCGATACGTACAGAACGTGGACGTCAAGTCCGTAAAGCGTTTGTACCACGCAATGAAGATTATACACTATTAGCTGCCGATTATAGCCAAATAGAACTACGTATTATTGCTGCGTTAAGCGAGGAAGAAACCATGATTGAAGCCTTTAAAAATGGAGAGGACATTCACGCTTCCACTGCATCAAAAGTCTTTAATGTACCTTTAAACGAAGTCACACGCGAGCAACGTAGTAACGCTAAAACCGTAAACTTTGGGATTATATATGGTGTGTCTGCTTTTGGACTAAGTAACCAAACCGATTTATCGCGTGGTGAAGCCAAAGAACTTATTGATACCTACTATGAAACGTATCCTAAGCTTAAAAAATACATGAGTGCACAAGTAGATTTTGCACGTGATCATGGTTATGTAAAAACTATTTTAGATCGTAGACGTTACTTAAAAGATATAAATAGTCGTAATGCTGTGGTACGTGGTGCAGCAGAGCGTAATGCGGTTAACGCACCAATCCAAGGTAGTGCTGCAGATATTATTAAAATTGCCATGATTAACATTTACAACAAACTAGAGGCTGGTAATTACAAGACCAAAATGCTACTACAAGTCCATGATGAATTGGTTTTTGATGTTTACAAACCTGAACTTGAAGAAATGAAAACTTTAATTAAAACCGAAATGGAACAAGCCTTTAAAATGGAAGTGCCTTTAGATGTTGAAGTGGATACTGGTTTGAATTGGTTGGAAGCGCATTAGTAATCTTTTTCTTACTTGAAAATAGATTTTTTTTCATCGATTAAGTTGATATCTTTGTAAGATATACTTTTTTTTAATATATGCCCAATAAAAAAACTTACATTGATCTATTTGCCGGTTGTGGTGGACTTTCACTAGGATTATTTAATTCTGGTTTATGGAAAGGACATTTTGCTATAGAAAAAAGTCCTGACGCTTTTAAAACGTTTAATCATAACTTGATTGATAACAATAATCATTTTGATTGGCCAGAGTGGTTACCAAAAAAAGCACATGATATAAATGAAATTATCAAAAACTATCCTACTGAACTTAAAAATTTAAGAGGAGAAATAGATATGGTTGCAGGCGGACCACCTTGCCAAGGTTTCTCTACTGCAGGAAAAAGAAATGAAAACGATTTAAGAAATAAATTAATAAAGTCTTACATAAAGTTCATTAGACAAGTACAACCTAAAGTCATTTTCTTTGAAAATGTAAAAGGCTTCACACAAAAGTTTGACAAAAATAAAATAAAAGGAATTGTTTATTCTGAATATGTAAAAAGAGCTTTACGCTATACGCCTAGTGACAAAAAATATTTTGGTTATGAAGTAGAAGGAAGACTTATTGATTTTTCTGAATATGGAGTACCACAAAAAAGAACACGATTCATTCTTGTTGGAATAAGAAAAGATATTGCTAAAGACACAAATCCAACAGAGTTTTTTGAATCCATAAAAAAAGAAAGAGAACAGTTCTTAGTTAAAAAAGGAATTGGATTAACTAATACTTTGGAAGATGCTATTTCTGATTTACTTAGAAAAAATGAAACTATTTCTCCAGACACAGCTTCTTTTAAAACTAGTCTTTACAATAAGCCCACTTCTAGTTATCAAAAACTCTTAAAAGGAAACATTACTACTAAAATACCTGATAGTCACAGATTTGCTAAACATAGTGAAAGTACTGTTCAAAAATTAGAATACATTCTAAAATACGCAGATAAAAACAAAACTTTATCTGACGAAATAAAAGAAAAATTTAATCTCAAAAAGAGAACTATAATTCCTTTGTCAGGAAAGACACCTACTCCAACCATAACCACTTTACCAGACGATTACGTACATTATTCTCAACCTAGAATTTTTACAGTTAGAGAGTATGCTCGAATACAATCCTTTAATGATTGGTTTGAGTTTAAAGGTAAATACACAACAGGAGGAAAAAGAAGGACTCAAGAAGTTCCAAGATATTCACAAATAGGCAATGCGATACCACCTCTTTTTGGTGAACAAAGCGGATTGGTTTTAAACAAACTAATTAGCTAATGACAAATCCAAACGAATTACATTTTAAAACAAATGTTCAGTTAAAAAGTATAATTGGCAAAGACCTTATCAATGATGACAACATTGCAATTCTTGAATTGGTAAAAAATTCTTTTGATGCTGATGCAAAAAGAGTAAATGTAACTTATTTCAACCTTAAGGATAATGATGATGAACTTACACAATCATTTTCGGAAAAAACATCAAGATTAATTATTCAAGATGATGGTTTAGGAATGGATTTAGAGGACATTCAAGATAAATGGTTGAACATAGCTTATTCTGAGAAAAAATCAAACAAGACACAACATAATAGAAGAATGGCGGGAGCCAAAGGAGTTGGAAGATTTTCTTGCGACCGCCTTGGCGAATATCTAAATCTATATGCAAAAACAAAAGATGATAAAAAGTATGTTAAACTCAGTATAGATTGGAAGCTTTTCGAAATTGAAGATGAAAAAAAGGAAATTCAGTCTATACCCTTAAAGTTTGAGTATCTATCAAAAAATGAAATTGAAAACCTTGGTTTCAAAGCCTTTGAAAATGGTGTACTACTAGAGGTTATAAAATTAAGAAGTTCTTGGGCTTATCCAATTAAAGACAAAAATGGAAATTTAAAAAAATGGGATACCGATAAATTTGTTAATTTAAAAAAATATCTAGAAAAACTTATCAATCCAAGTCAAGCATTTGTTGACAACGATTTTGGAATCTATATTAATGCTCCCGAATTTATTCTTGAAGATAAATTAAGAGATGAACATTCAAAATTCATAGGAAAAGTTGAAAATAAAATATTTGATAAACTCGATTTTAAATCAACAAGTGTTGAAGTGAAAACTACTGATTCTGGTAAAAATATTTTAACAGAGTTAAAAGATAAGGGACAGACCATTTTTTGGATTAAGGAAAAAAATATATTCTATCCAGAATTAAAGAATATATCAATAACCTTATACTTCTTGAATTCATATGCCAAATCTTTTTTTACAAAACAAACAGGAATTCGTTCTGTTGAATACGGCTCTGTTTTCCTATTCATAAATGGGTTTAGAATACCTCCTTATGGTGAAGTAGGAAATGATTGGCTTGGTTTAGATCAAAGAAGAGTACAAGGTGTTCGAAGGTTTTTAGGATTAAGAGATATAGTCGGACAAGTAGAAATTTTGGACGAGGAAAATGATTTTCAGATAATTTCAAGTAGAGAAGGAATTGTCAAAAATGAGAACTATAAAAAGCTCTTTAATCAAGAACGAAATAATAGTCTGTTTTTTAAATCTTTTCGTAGGTTAGAAAGATATGTTGTTGAAGGATTAGATTGGGATAGAGCAGTCGAAAATGATGACTTATTTGCTATTCATCAAAAGATAGTTACTGGAGAAACGAACGAAGAAGATTTAGAATATTTAGAAGACGAACGATCAAAACAAAAAAGGGTTTATAATACTATTCACTCTATTATATCTGCAAAATCAGATGAAGTAATTGAATTATATATTAATGAATCTCTTATAAATCAAAAAATTGAAGAAGAAAAGCAAAAATCTGAAAGAGAGTTTCAACAACTAATAGAAGATTTTGATAACAAAAAAATTGATTCTGAAACTTTAGGAATTATACTTCGGCGAAAAGCGGAGCATAATGCCGATTTAGAGAAACAATTAAAAGATTTCTCTAAATATTCAACAAATGAGGCTACCAACAAAGCTATATTAGAATTACAGAATTATAAAAAAAGAATCGAAGAACAAACTATACTCATTCAAAAACTTCAAAATCAATTAGATAAGCTTCAAAATCAAAATCAAAATACTGAAAAGACAGCGAAAAATTATAAAGATAGAGCTGAAAAAGCAGAGACTAATTTCAAAATTGAAAAAGAAAAAAATCTATACCTTCTTTTAACTAGAAGAACTTTAAGTCCTGATGCAGATGGATTAATACATACTATCAAGATAAATAATATTGAAGTTAGAGATGGACTAGATAATATAATTGATGATTTAACTGAAGATGATTTTGAGATTGAAGATTTGATTAAAAAATTAGGTTTCTTAAAAATTAACGCAGAAAGGTCTTTAAAAATGGCAGAATTTATAACCAGAACAGACCTTAAAGAAGATATTGAAAAGAAGGATGTTGATATAGTTTCATATATAGAGGAATATATATCACTTTATGGAGAAACTTTTTCTGACAAAATTTCATTTAAATTCCAAACTAACAACTCTTATTTAAACAAGAATATAAGTGTTTTAAACTTATCAATTATTCTTGATAATCTTATCAGTAATGCCGTAAAATGGAATGCTAAAAACATTCTTTTGGATTTTGAAAATACAAGTGAAAAACAATTGAATTTGGTCATTTCAGATGATGGAAATGGGCTTACAAACAAATTCCTAAGTAATCCGAATAGAATTTTTGAGCTTTCAGTTCGTGAAGTTCCTCCAACTGGTATGAGTGGCTCTGGTATTGGTCTTTTTTACACCAAAAGTTTATTAAATGATATGAATTGTGATATATCCTTTTTGGGAAACAATTTAAAATTAAAAGGTGCGTCTTTCAAAATCATTTTTAATACAATATGAGTGTAACTAGATTATTATACATAGATGACAATAGAATTGATTCACAAATTGAAAATCTAAGAAAAAAATTAAAACGTTCTGGATTTGACCTTGATGAAACCTTTCTGAATCTGAATGATGAAAAGTTTAAAAAAAGAGATGAGAATCAAAGAGTCATATTAGATTTAAAAAAAATTAAAGAATACATTACGGAAAACTACTCTCAAGAAAATTTTGATATAGTTGCTTCTGACTATGACTATTCTGATATAAATTTAGACGGTTATCAACTTCTTTCCTGGATTAAAAACATAAGTAAATCTCAAAAATATCGATTGCGTTTTGCTCAGTTTTGTCTATACTCAGCCGAACAAGATAAAGTTGTCGAACAACTAAATTCTCCTGATAAAATCAAAAAACTAGTAAAACTTAAAATTGATGATTTTATTGACCGTAATAATTTAGCCAATGATCTGTTTGCACTTTTTATCAAACCAAAGGAAAAATATAGTTACTCTAAACACTTAATTGATTATTTAGAAAAATACCCGGATTTAGTTTTTAATAATGTTTATCCTAAATTTAAAGGTAAATCATTATCTGAAATAGCTCACGAAATAGATAAAGATTTGCCTAATGGTATTGATTTCCAAAAAAATTTAGTTGAACTAACTATTGCTCATTTAGTTGACTTAAATAAATTTGAGGAGTGATGATTACAGTTATTATTTCGATTGACCCCTCAACAAATTTTCTGTTTGATATTGTAGATAGCTTAAAATCTAATTCCATTGATTTTGAATTAATTGAAATTCATCCTAACATAGATTCATACAAAAGTTGTCTTGACAATATAGCTAACCTTCCAGAAAATACCACAATACTATTTTTAGGACACGGTCAGGACGACCAAATTTACGGTGGTGAATTACTTGATGATTTTCCAAAGCAACCTTTGGTAAAAAGAAATGAAATGGGAATTTTCAAAAACCAGAATTTATTTTTACTTGCTTGTGATTCCGCCAGTTTAATAAAAAGCTCATTTCGTATTGCTAAAACTAATAAAGCTATCGGTTTTGGTCCTTTACCAACAGAAATTGAAGAGGTTAAAAATGATAAAAAACTTGCTAATGAAGGAATTACATTAGAAACTATTGAACTCTTTAAACAAGCAATAAATGAGACTGTAATAATAAGTTTACTAGAATACTTTAGAGATGAATCTAAAGATTTTATATTTTTAAAGGATTATTTAAACTTACACTTAAATAAAAGAATAAATAAAGCAATTCTTGAAGAAGATAATAGAAATTTAGCCGATTTATTATTCAATATGAAAAATGATATGGTGATATATTAACAATACTTTTTTTCCAAAATTCTAAATGGTCTCCTTTACAAGGTTTACTTTCTACTTAATAAAAGCATGGACTAAACTCCCAATCAAGTCAAAATGAATAGCTATCAAGTCAACCATCTAAAGGGTTTATTCATAATTTGTTCTTAAAAATAGAAATTATCAAAATTACAAAACTATTAGGATTAACAAGTGCATTAACAGAAAGTAAAAAAGCCAAAATTGCCATTTTACTTATAGAAGTTGGTGTTTTAGCTTATGCTCTTGTAACAAGCAACGAAGAGCAATCTAAAAATAAAAGATTAGATAATTAGATTCAGCTTTTCCTACCCCTAAAATACTCCATACACTTAATAGCAGGATTTGTTTTTCGGTTTTTAAAACCATGTGCAGCACTGCTTACAATTAAAATTAAAGCAGCAATTAATGCAGTGTAGGCTACAGTGGTATTTGCGTTGTTATTAGCTACGTAAATAGCAATTAAAGCCCAAGCACCAACTAGTGCAAATTCGCGCATGTTACGTGTCCAGGTAACTATTAAGTTTATTACTGTGGCTATCCCAATTAATAGTAAGGTCCAAACGGTTGGTGATAAGCCAAAACCATCCCAATTATATTTTACTAAAACTGCTGATACATTAGCAATACTAGCTACTGTAATCCAACCACTATAAATTACAAATGGCCACCATAAAAACACAATAACAGTGATTGGTGCATCAAACAATTCCATTTTATTTTTAAGCACTATTTGTAATAATGCGATAAGTATTATAAAAATAAATACAGAGGACAATGCAGTATAACCATAAATCCAAGTGACGATCCAAGCACAATTAGCAATACATGAAATAGCAAACCACCAACCTGTTGTTAGTACAAAGTCGTCATTTCTGACCTTGACAAACAAACTACGTCCTTGATAAACAATAAATCCTGTTAAAAGCAAATAGATGATTCCCCAAATGGAAAACGCATAACCTGCAGGTGTAAATAAGGTATTGTATTGTTTAGAAACTTCTCCAATGGTCGTGTTATTTAATAAACCAGTATTGGATAAATAGTTCATTACAATCACGCAGACAAAAGCAATCCCATTGATTATTTGTAGTTGTTTTTTCATAGTTATAATATACTACAATTAAAACATCTTGAAAAAATTCTACATCAAAAAATAGTTAATAGATTACTAATTTTTAACGACGTTTGTTTTTGCTTTTAAACTTAGCCTTATTCTTACGTTGGTTAAACGGAACCGCATCATTAAAGGTGTTTTTAGCTTCACCTTTTGGCTTGTTTTTTCGCCATTTTTCTTCTTTTCCTGGTAATAAAACGTTTAATAAGTCAGGACGTCCCACTTTATTTAAAGTCTTTTTTATCCAGGCTTTGTTTTCTTCTTTATACCAAAAGAAAAAACGATGTTGTTCGTCTTTCTCTTTTCTTGTTTTAGGCGTATTTACTTTTTTAAGCGTGTATGGATGGTAACCACTATAATAAATTACAGTTGCTACTGTCATTGGTGTTGGTGTAAAGCCTTGTACTTGCTCTAACTGAAATCCCATGTCTTTGGTTTCGGCAGCTAGATTAGCCATGTCTTCAACCTCACAAGCAGGATGATTAGAAATAAAGTAAGGTATTAACTGTAATTTTAATCCTTTAGCAATATTAATTTTATCAAAACGCTCTTTAAACTTATGGAAGTATTTAAACGACGGTTTACGCATTAATTTTAACACAGGATCACTAGTATGCTCTGGAGCCACTTTAAGTCGTCCAGAGACGTGCTTAGTCATGACTTCTTCTGTATAGGCATCTAACTCTTTTGGATCTGCATTTTTATTAAATTCTGGGACTAACATATCGTGTCGGATTCCAGAACCTATAAACGATTTTTTAACTTTTGGATGACTATCAACCGCTTGGTACAATTCGGTTAACGGTTTATGAGACGTATCTAAATTACTACATATTACTGGCGAAATACAACTTGGTGCGACACATTTATCGCAAATAGACTGGACTTTACCCTTCATTTGATACATATTGGCACTTGGTCCTCCAATATCACTTAAATAGCCTTTAAAATCAGGCATATTTGCAACAGTATCAACTTCTTTTAAAATAGATTCCTTACTACGTGAGGCAATAAATTTTCCTTGGTGCGCAGATATGGTACAAAAGCTACAACCACCAAAACAGCCTCTGTGAATGTTGATGGAAAACTTAATCATCTCAAACGCAGGAATTGGTCCACGTTTATCATACTTTGGATGTGGTAATCGTGTGTATGGTAAATCAAATGACGCATCAATCTCTGCTTCGGTCATTGTTGGATATGGTGGATTAATCATTAACACCTTATCCCCTACTTTTTGAAAAATTCGTCTTGCAGCTAATTTATTGGACTCTTGCTCGATGACCTTAAAATTAGACGCATATTTTTTCTTATCCTTTAAACACGTTTCATGCGAAGCAATTTCAATATCTTCCCAATTACTGTTCTTAGGTATTTTTTCATCTTTATTTAATAATACAGCAGTTTGATTAACTGTATTAATACTACTAAATGGTACGCCTTTTTCTAGCAAACGTATAATTTCACGTAAAGGTTGTTCTCCCATTCCGTATACCAACATATCTGCTTTAGAGGTTTCTAAAATAGTTGGCATTAATTGATCACTCCAATAATCGTAATGTGTTACACGACGTAAAGACCCTTCAATACCACCAATTAATACTGGAGTATCTGGCCATTTTTCTTTTAAAATTTTAGAATATACAGACGATGCATAATCAGGTCTAAATCCAATGTCACCATTTGGCGTATAGGCATCCTTATCACGTTTCTTTTTATTAGCATTATAATTGCTAATCATGGGATCCATACAACCACCTGTAACACCAAAAAATAATCTTGGTTTACCTAATTTTACAAAGTCCTGAAGATTATCGTTAACATTAGGTTGTGGTACAATAGCGACACGTAAGCCAAAACTTTCTAGCAAACGTCCAATAACTGCTGGACCAAACGTAGGATGATCCACGTAGGCGTCTCCACTAAACAGTATGACGTCTAGCTCTTGCCAACCACGTATCTTAACCTCTTTGTTAGTGGTAGGTAACCAATCTGATAATTTTAATTCTTGCATAACAATGCAAAAGTATATAAAAAAAGACTGTGATGTATTTATTTTAAAGGGAATAGTTAATCTAGAAGCCTAAACTTTAACATCTAACGCATCGCGTAATGCATTACCAATTAGCATAAAAGCCATTACTAAAAGCATGATGCATAAACCTGGTAAAATAGCTAGGTAAGGTTTACCTAAAATAATATAATTGTAATGATCCTTAATCATTGCTCCCCAACTTGCCATAGGCGGTTGTGCACCAATACCAAGAAAACTAAGTCCAGACTCTATTAATATTGCTGCAGCAAAATTGGCAGCACATATTACAATCACTGGAGCCATAATATTAGGCAATATGTGTTTTGTTATTATCCTAAAATCGTTAAATCCTAAAGCTCTAGCTGCTGTCACATATTGCATTTGCTTTGCACTAATAAGTTGTCCTCTAACCACTCTAGCCACTTCTACCCACATGGTTAAACCTACTGCTATAAATACTTGCCAAAACCCTTTACCTAAAGCTAAGGTAATAGCTATAACCAACAATAACGTTGGAATGGACCAGGTTACATTTATAATCCACATGATTAAAGCGTCTACTTTTCCTCCATAATATCCAGCAACACTACCCATAAATATCCCAATAACTAACGATATAAATACTGCTACAAAACCAATAAAAAAAGAAATACGCGCACCAACCAATAAACGACTTAATAAATCACGTCCATATTTATCGGTTCCTAAATGGAAGGTCACATTTTTAATATATTGAGAGGCTGAATTTTGAGTGATAAAAGAGGCATCAATTGTTTTTGTAACACCTTCTAATCCATCAGAAGCAAACTGGGTGTACGTTAATTGATTATTATCTATTGAATAACTTGAAATAGGAATTTCGGTATCTGTATTTTTTATTCCGAAGAACAATTTTTGAAAATGTGATTGCTCATTTTTAATTTGGGAAGGTATGGTCAACATCTTAACACTAAATCCAGGAGGTTTAGAATGTATTGACACATGCATTTGATTGGCATTTTGAGAATTGTCTGGTGCAAATAAATACGCAAACACAGATACTAAACCAACTAATGCCACAAAACACAAACTAAAAACGCCCCAAAAGTTTTTTTTAAACTTTTGAAGCGCTAATTGTGATAAGGAGTATGTTTTTGTTGTCATTTTATAATTATCAATTCCTAGGTTTTGCAATGTTAAATATACAAATCAAAGGAATGACAAAACTACTAATTTTTTATCGTGGCTACTTTTTTAATTTCGTAAGTCATTTTTAGGTCGTTTAGCACGTTAAGCGCTTCTTCAACATAAACATCTTTACTTAAATTTTCATGCCATCTGTTACGTTTATCACGTAAGGTTGTGTCTTGATCAAACATTTTTTGCTCGTATGGTAACGACTCAAATGTTAAATTAGTTTTGTAATCTGAAATTGCATCAAACTGCTTAGCTTCTTCTTCATTTAACTTTAACTCTGCTTTGTATTTATCGTAATTAAGCGAGTAGCTATTATCATCCATTTTTGTTTTAGCCCATTTAGCACTATTTTCAATTAATTTTAATTGTTCGTTATTAGCCATACGCTCTTTACTGTTAGCAATGGTACGATCGTAGTCAAAATAGCTATTCCAAACTTCAAAATCTACTGGCGTAATTTTATCCCAAGCTAATGGGTTTTCTTGATCACGCTCTCCTATATCAATAAAGCTATAACGATCCGGAACAACAACATCACTTTTTACACCTTCTAACTGCGTTGATCCACCATTAATACGGTAAAACTTTTGACGTGTTAATTTTAAGGCTCCTAAATCTCCGTGAGAACTATTACGAACCATACGGTTTAAGTCTAATACATTTTGCACTGTTCCTTTACCATAGGTTTGCTTACTACCAATAATAATGGCACGTTTATAATCTTGCATTGCTGCAGCTAAAATCTCTGATGCAGATGCAGACAACTCGTTAACCATAATTACTAATGGTCCATCCCAAACAATGGATTTATCTGTATCACGTAAAACCTCTTTTGGCTCGTCAGTTGATCTAACTTGGACTATTGGTCCATCTTTAATAAATAAACCAGCCATGTCTACAACGGTTCTTAAAGATCCTCCACCATTATTACGTAAGTCTAAAACAAGACCTTCAATACCAGCTTCTTTTAAACGCTCAATTTCCAGTTTAATATCTGTTGCAGCATTACGATTATTATAATCTTCAAAATCTACATAAAACTTAGGAAGGTTAATAATTCCGTAATTTTTATTGTCTTTTTTAACTATTGAAGATTTAGCATATGTTTCTTCTAACTCTACTAAATCTCTAGTAACAGCAATATCCTCAATAGTACCATCCACTTTTTTCATGGTTAAAATAACCTTAGTTCCTTTTGGTCCTTTAATTAATTTTATAGCATCATCAATACGCATTCCAACTACGCTTACTGCTTCTTTTTCTTTATCTTGACGTACTTTCATTATTACGTCTCCAACTTCTATTTTACCATCTCTCCAAGCTGGTCCTCCAGAAATAAGTTCTACAATTTTGATGTAGTCCATTTTTTTCTGTAAACGTGCTCCAATACCTTCCAGTTTACCAGACATTTGTTGATCAAACCTATCTTTATCAGTTGGTGCTAAATAAGAGGTGTGTGGATCAAACTCTTCCACAATGGTATTTACATACATACCAAACCAGTCCTCACGATCCATATCTTCGATATAATCTGTAAAATAATTATCTAAAGCTTTAGTAGTTTCTGCTCTAGCTTCAGCTTCAATTTCTGTAATAGATTTTTTTACTACTGGTTCTTTTTCAATAGCTTCAGTATCTTCTGCATCTTCATTTACTTTAGCTGTTCCGTTTTGCTCATCCATTAAAGCATCATAGCTAGATAGTGTATTAAATTTTAACTGTTGTCTCCAACGCTCTTTTAATCCTTTTTTGTTTTTAGCGTATGATAGGTTTTTATAATCCGTATTATACTCTTCATCTTGGTTAAAGTCAAAAGGTTTTGCTAAAATTTCTTTGTAATAAGATTTAGCTTCTTCTTGACGTTGCACTAAACGCTCATAAACTAAATTGAAAAATGAAATATCATACGCTCTAAGTTGGTCATCAATTTCGGTTTCAAACTTTTTAAAATCGTCAATATCTGATTGTAAGAAGTAACGTTTTAAAGGGTCAACCAACTCTAAATAGTCTGAGTAAATCTCAGCAGAAAAAGCATCATTTAATTGTTTAGGCTCAAAATGAAGTTGATCTAAAGCCAGAGTTATGATTTGAATTAATAGTTTGTCTTTATCTGGATCGTCATCAACTTTTGTTGTAAAACTGCAAGAACCAAATGCTAATAAAAGTACTAGCAATATTATATTATATTTCCTTTTCATGTGTTCTGTTTAAATTTTTTTGAGAAATTTCTACTAAAGTAAAGAAAAAACCATGCCAATAAAATCTAAACCACCTAATTTTTTGTTAAACTGAAGAAATTGAGTAGATACGGGAGAATTTATGTATTTTAGCTAAGTAATTTAATAGACTACTATGAGTAAAAAACCACTAATTTTAGTGACTAATGATGATGGCATAACTGCACCAGGAATTTTAGCTTTAATTGAAGTTATGGAAACCCTAGGCGATGTAGTTGTAGTTGCTCCAGATAGTCCGCAAAGCGGAATGGGTCATGCTATTACTTTAAATAATGTATTACACTTAGACAAAGTCTCTAAAAAAGGAGACAAAACTTTAAAATACAGCTGTTCTGGGACGCCTGCAGATTGTGTTAAAATTGCAATTAACGAGGTTTTAGACAGACGTCCAGATTTATGCGTATCTGGTATTAATCATGGCTCCAACAGCTCCATCAATGTGATATATTCTGGAACTATGAGTGCTGCTATTGAAGCTGGAATTGAAGGCATACCTGCAATTGGATTTTCTTTGTTGGATTATAAATGGGATGCAGATTTTGAAGCTTCAAAAAAATATATCAAACAAATAGCTGAAAATGCATTACAACATGGTATTGCTGATGGTATGATACTAAATGTTAATATTCCTGCTTTAAAAGAGAAAGAATTAAAAGGCATTAAAATTTGTAGACAAGCAAGAGCTAATTGGAAAGAAAAGTTTGACAAAAGACAAACACCTCAAGGTAGAGATTACTACTGGCTAACTGGTGAATTTGTTAATTACGATAAAGGCACTGATACAGATGAATATGCACTATCAGAAGGTTACATCTCTGTTGTACCTGTACACTACGATTTAACTGCGCACCATTACATGCAAGAACTAAATACGTGGCAATTTGAATAATAAAAAACAGATTATTTTAGGCTTTATCTTAGGTGTAATTTCTACAGGAATTGGCGTGCTACTATACATTGCCTTTTTTTCTAGGTATGGTGTTGAAGAGACTTTAAAAAAAGCTGTTCATTTTAAATTTGTTGACAAAATAGTTAGCTTAGGCGCATTACTTAACTTAGGTTTGTTTTTTCTGTTTTTAAACAGAAAAAAGGATGATATGGCAAAAGGTGTGCTAATAGCCACACTAATCATTGGATTAATCATTATAATAAATAGATTATAAATTGAAATATTACATTATTTCTGGCGAAGCCTCTGGCGATTTACATGGTGCAAACCTAATGAAAGCGTTGCAAAAACAAGATGCATCAGCTGATTTTAGATTTTGGGGAGGCGACTTAATGCAGGCTGTTGGTGGTACATTGGTAAAACACTATAAAGCCTTAGCTTTTATGGGATTTTCTGAAGTCATCATGAATTTAAGAACCATTGCCAAAAACTTATCGTTTTGCAAAACAGATATTACAAACTATAATCCTGACGTGATTATTTTTATTGACTATCCTGGATTTAATCTACGTATTGCAAAATGGGCTAAGGCTAAAAATTTTAAAACACATTATTATATTTCCCCTCAAATTTGGGCATGGAAAGAAGGTCGTATTAAAGCTATCAAACATGACGTTGACCAGATGTATGTCATCCTTCCGTTTGAAAAAGACTTTTACGAAAACAAACATGATTATCCTGTGCATTTTGTTGGACATCCATTAATTGATGCTATTGCAGACAGAACGCAAGTGGACGATAAAACGTTTAGACAAACACATGGTTTAAGCGATAAACCTATAATTGCCTTATTACCTGGAAGCAGAAAGCAAGAAATTACCAAAATGCTATCTGTTATGCTTAGTGTTGTAGATGACTATCCAGACTACCAATTTGTAATTGCAGGTGCACCAAGTCAGGATTACGATTTTTACAAAACTTTTATTAAACAAAGTAATGTCCATTTTATAAGCAATAAAACTTACGATTTACTAAGTCTTGCAACTGCTGCTTTAGTTACTTCTGGAACAGCAACTTTAGAAACCGCCTTATTTAAAGTGCCTCAGGTAGTTTGCTATAAAGGGAGTTGGGTGTCTTACCAAATTGGTAAACGAGTGGTAAACCTAGATTATATTAGCTTAGTAAACTTAATTTTGGATAAAGAGGTTGTAACCGAATTAATTCAGGGTGACTTTAACACTAAACGTCTAAAAAAAGAGTTAGATACTATATTAGACAGCTATGAACGTACTAAATATTTTATGAGTTATTATGACTTAGAAAAAAAATTAGGCGGAAAAGGTGCTAGTGAAAATACAGCTAAACTGATTTACAATTACATACACGATTAATTATTAAATGAATAAAATTGTCCTAGTTTTAATATTAGCAACATTAATGTCCTGCGGAAGCAGTAAAAGCAAACGTGTTGTAACTACCAAATCTGAATCTGGAGTCATTAGCCAAACAACTAACAAGCCTGCTAGACGTGGACCTGCAAGAAAAACAACAACCACAACTTCTAGAAATACAGAATCCGGACACAATACAGAAGACAATCAAAACATAGAAGTAATTCCTATTAGTAGTCCTTTAATAGCCAATATTATTAACACTGCTAAAAGCTATGAAGGTGTCAGATATAAATATGGTGGCACTACAAAAAAAGGAATGGATTGTTCTGGTTTAATATTTACAGCATTTCAATCTGAAGATATAAGCTTGCCAAGATCTTCAAGCGCTATGGCAACTCATGGTAACTGGATAGATGTAAAAGAAGTTAAAGAAGGTGACTTATTATTTTTTGCTACAAAACGAAATAGCAGAACCATAAATCATGTAGGATTAGTAACCTCTTCTAGATTAGGACGCGTAGAATTTATACATGCCAGTACAAGTAAAGGCGTTATGACTTCATTACTATCTGAACGCTATTGGTACTTTGCTTTTGTCCAAGCGCGTCGTATATTGTAAGAAATTGCTTATATTGAAATATGAAATTGCTTCATTTTTCAATTATAAAATTTACCATTTGCCTAATAATTGGTATTATACTTTCTAAAACACTAAGTATTTCGGTGTTTTACAGCTTTCTTATAACTGTATGTTTTACAGCACTTACGGTTTTTTTATATTTCATCTTTAAAAAGAAAAATAACTACCTCTATATTTTTGGAATAACTTGCTACCTGACCTTTATTGCGTTTGGTCTTTTTATATCTACTAGTAATGAAGATTTAAATAAAACCAATCATTTTAGTAATTATATAAGTCGTGATACTGCATCTACAACTATAACTTTTAGGGTTAGAGAATTACTAAAACCTAACGCTTTTAGTAAACGCTATTATGTTGATATACTAAAACTAAACAATAACACAGTTATTGGTAAAGCATTACTAAACGTTAAAAAGGACAGTTTACAATCCCATTTACCAATAGATGCTATTTACACGACAGCCTTACCATTAGTAGACGTAAAAAAGCCTTTAAATCCGGATCAATTTAGTTATAAAGATTATTTAGAAAAACAGCAAGTCCACTACCAATTATATGCAGATCATACCAATTTACTACAACTTCAAAATAAAACTCATACATTATTTGGATATGCTGCTAAGTTAAGAAGTCACATAAATAGCAAATTAAATCCGTACCAATATACAAATGACCAACTATCCATTATTAACGCCTTAATATTAGGGCAAAGACAAAATATAACAAAAGAAGTTTATGACAATTATACTAATGCAGGAGCAATACACATATTAGCAGTTTCTGGGTTACATGTTGGTATAATATTGTTAATACTAAATTTGGTATTCAAGCCTGTAGAACGCTTAAAAAACGGGAAGTTTTACAAAACCCTAATACTGGTCATCTTATTATGGACCTATGCTTTAATTGCAGGTGGCTCTGCATCTATTATAAGAGCAACAACCATGTTTAGTATTGTTGCTATAGGCATTAATATAAAACGCCCTACAAACATCTATAACACCTTAGCTGTTTCTGTTTTTATTTTACTGTTAATTAAACCTAATTTTTTATTTGATGTTGGTTTTCAGTTAAGTTATGCTGCAGTAATAGCAATTGTTAGTTTTCAGCCTATAATAGAAAAACTTTGGACACCTAAATACAAAATAGTTACCCTGTTATGGCAAACACTAACAGTAACGGTTTCTGCTCAATTTGGAATTATTCCTATAAGTTTATATTATTTTCATCAATTCCCTAGTTTATTTTGGTTATCCAATCTTATTGTAATTCCGTTTTTAAGTATCATTTTAGGTCTTGGTTTACTAGTAATAACATTAGCACTATTTGGTTTACCTAAAACTTTGTTGTCAGATGCTTTTGGAATGGTTATCAATTGGATGAATTCCTTTTTTGGATGGATTTCTAGTCAGGAAGATTTTTTAATAATTGATATTCCGTTTACCATTGCTCAAGTCATTGTGTCCTACATCTTCATATTTTGCCTTTATGTATTATATCACCACAAGAGTTATAGATGGTTACAGGTCACTTTAATTTCAGTTATAGCATTGCAAATAACGTATACTATTATTCAATTTGATACTAAAGGCAATCAATTTATTGTATTTCATAAAAGTAGACAGTCGTTATTAGGCAAAAAGCATAATAATAAATTAGCAACCTACTCTACTTTACAAAAAGCAGAAACAAATGCTATAATTAGAAGCTTTGCAGTCAAAAACGCATTACAAACTATGCCTTCTAAACCCATTATAAACTTATATAAATTTAACAACAAACATCTATTAGTTGTTGATAGTTTAGCTGTTTTTAATTTAAAAGGAATTACAGTAGATTATGTAGTATTAACACAATCTCCAAAATTAAACTTAACACGTTTAATTGACAGCTTAAAACCAAAGGTTATAATAGCAGATGGAAATAATTATAGATCGTATGTTAATCGGTGGGAAGCCACTTGCTTAAAACAAAAACTCCCGTTTTACCATACAGGTCAAACAGGAGCTTATATTATAAACTATTAAAAACGGTTTAATTGTTCTTAAAGGTCGCTTTAAAGGCTTTGTAATAGGCATCAAAATCTGCTTGTGTTTTCATGTCCTTGTGTTTATTAGACTGAAACATTTTTAAATACAACTCTAAAGCTTGAGGTGTTTGATATCCTGTAATTGGAGATATTAATTGTGCATCTTCATCAAAAAACAGCAATGTTGGATAAGCTCTAATTCCTAAACCACGAGAAAGCTCGTGACTAGAATTTCTAGTTTTAGCTTTAGCTGGATTGTAATTAGGGTTTTTATACGTTTTTCCTTTAAAAGTAATCTCTTCATTACCTTCTGCGTTAAACTTCACTGCGTAGTAATGCTTATTTATATAAGCAATTAAGTCTTTATTTGTAAAAGTTCTAGCATCCAAAAGTTTACATGGTCCACACCAAGCTGTGTAAGCATCCATCATTATTTTTCTAGGTTCCTTTTTTTGAAGTTCGACAGCTTCTTCAAGTGTTACCCAATTAATTTTGTCTTGTGCAAAACTGCTAACTGTAAACAACAGTGTTAAGGCTAAAAATATGTTTTTCATTATATCTATATTATATCTTTTATAGTCGCAAATAGTGTTCCAAATTTACAAAAAAATAAAACGCCTCAAATTTGAGGCGTTTTATTTTAATAATTTAATAAGTACTAATTATTGTACACCATGCATCATACGTTTAATTTTTCCATTTAATAAAAGCATAATTATACCTGCTCCTATTGGAATTAAAGTAAAGATTAAGAAGAATGTAGATAATCCGTGATCTTCCATAATTGGATCCATATAACTTGCTGTCCAACCACCAATTACACCTGCCAAGAAGTTTGCAATAAACCAAATACCAAACATCATACTTACTAGTTTTACAGGAGCTAATTTACTAACATAACTTAATCCTACTGGAGATACACAAAGCTCTCCTAAAGTATGTAATAAGAAAGCAATAATTAACCAAATCATACTAACTGAAGCTGATTTTGCACCATCTGGAATTCCTGAAGCTCCATAGGCTAATGCAGCAAAACCTACTCCTACAAGAATTAACCCTAAAGCAAATTTAACTGGTCCTGATGGGTTGTATTTGCTTTCCCATATTTTAGAAAATACTGGTGCAAATAATATAATGAATAATGAATTTAATACAGAGAACCATGATGCTGCAACTTCAGTAGCTTCAGATGTAAATTCTCTATATAACATCCAAATAACAATTGCCCAAATAATTAAAAAACTAAATCCTAAAAAAATATTTGATAAGGCATACTTTTTAAAAGTTTGCTTAAATAGCATTCCTAAAACCCATGTTAAAACAAATAAAGGGACTAGTGTAATAATTGAATTAACAATATTAAAAACCGTTGCAGACTCTCCACTTAAAGCACGATCTGTATAATCTGCTGCAAAAATGGTCATAGATCCACCTGCTTGCTCAAATGCCCACCAAAAGAATACTGTAAACAAAGCAAAAATACCAATTACAGTCAAACGGTCTTTTGTAACTTTAGACGACTTAGCATCGTCAATAACATCTTCTACATCATCTCCAATCGCTTCCATTGAATGTTCTAATGTATCATCAAGGTCGTCACTATTATTTGGAGATAATCCAATGTTACCAAATATTTTTTGTGCAAAGTAAAATTGTAACATTCCAAAAAACATAAATACTCCAGCTAATCCAAATCCATAATGCCATCCTATTTTCTCACCTATATAACCACAAAGTAAAATTCCTAAAAATGCACCAGCATTAATTCCCATGTAAAAAATGGTGTAACCAGCATCTTTCTCTTTTCCTTGACCTTTATATAATTGACCAACAATTGAAGAAATATTTGGCTTAAATAAACCGTTCCCTAAAATAAGAAAGACTAATCCAATGTAAAAAAACATATCTGTTAATCCCTCTAAAGCCATAGCAGCATGTCCTAAAGTCATTATTAAAGCACCAATAACAACGGACTTTCTAAAACCTAAAAATTTATCAGCTAAATAACCACCAATTATTGGTGTTAAATAAACCAATCCAATATACCATCCATACATTAAGGTTGCATCTTCACGCTCCCAACCCCATCCTCCTTCTAGGATTGACTTTGTTAAAAACAGTACTAGTAAAGCACGCATCCCATAATAGGAGAATCGTTCCCACATTTCTGTAAAAAAGAGTACAAATAATCCAGACGGATGACCTAATACGGTTTTTTGATTGGTTTCTGAACCTCCAAATTTAAATTCCATAAGTTATAATATTAGTTAGTTTAATTAAAGTTTATCGCCTAAAGTGCGATTGATAAAGTTTGTCATTTTTGTATATAAATGCAATCTTGTATTACCTCCATAAATACCATGGTTTTTGTCTGGATATATCATCCATTCAAATTGCTTGTTAGCTTGTACTAAAGCTTCAACCATACGCATTGTATTTTGTACGTGTACGTTATCGTCTCCTGTACCATGTATTAATAAAAAGTCTCCTTTTAATTTATCAACATGATTTATTGGTGAGTTATTATCGTAACCACTTGCGTTTTCTTGTGGTGTTGTCATGTAACGCTCTGTATAAATAGAGTCGTAAAATCTCCAACTTGTTACAGGTGCGACTGCTATTGCCATTTTAAACACATCGTTTCCTTTAAATAACGCATTACTTGACATAAATCCACCATAGGACCATCCCCAAATTCCCATTCTGCTTGAATCAATGTATGGTCGTGCTCCTAATAATTTTGCAGCTTCAATTTGGTCTTCAACTTCAAATTTACCTAATTCATTTTGAGTTACTTTTTTAAAATCTGCACCTTTTAAACCTGTTCCTCTTCCATCAACACAAGCAATAATATAACCTTGTTGCGCCAACATTTGATACCAATAGTCATTTGCACTATGCCATTTATTAGCCACTTGTTGAGATCCTGGACCTGAATATTGAAACATAAATAATGGATATTGTTTGCTAGCATCAAAATTGGCTGGCTTAATCATCCACATGTTTAAGTCGTTTCCGTTTACAGAAATAGTAGAAAACTCTTTATTAGATATTGTATAAGCCTTTAAAGTTTCCTTTAAATCTTTATTATCTTTTATGGTTTTTAATACTTTTCCTGTATTAGCATCATTTAAAGTGTATAAATATGGCGTTGTTGCACTTGAAAAAGTATTAATAAAGTAAGTGAAGTTAGCACTAAAGTCTGCATTGTTTGTTCCTTCGTTTTGTGTTAATCTTCTTTTTTGAGTTCCGTTTAATTTAATAGAATAAACGTCTCTGTTAATACTACCGTTTTCTACTGACTGATAAAAAATACGATCTGAAGCACTATCATAACCATAGTACTCTGTCACTTCCCAATTACCTTTAGTAATTTGGTTAATTAACTTTCCTTTTTTGCTATAATGATACACATGATTGTAACCATCTTTTTCGCTAGTCCAAATAAAGGTTTTGTCCTTTAAAAACGTTAGATTGTCTGTAATATCTATGTAAGCTTTATCCTTTTCTTCAATAACTAAATACGCTTCGTTTTGGCTAGCATCTATCATCCATAAATCTAATTGGTTTTGATGACGATTCATATAAATAGCACTTAACATATTAGCGTCATGAGACCATTTAATTCTAGGTATATAAAAGTCGTTGTAAGTTTTATTCACTTCTACTTCTTCTAATTTATTTTTATCTAAATCAAAAAGATGTAAGGATACTACTGCATTACGCTCGCCTGCTTTTGGATATTTAAAAACGGTTTGTGTTTGATATAAATCTTTACCATAAACGTCCATAGAAAACTCAGGAACATCACTTTCGTCAAATCTAATAAATGCTATTTTGTTACTATCTGCATTCCAATCAAAAGCTCTAACAAAACCAAATTCTTCCTCATAAACCCAATCCGTAATACCATTAATTACTTTGTTTTTTTCGCCATCAAAAGTCAATTGTGTAACGTCGTTACTTTCTAAATTTTTAACGTATAGATTGTTTTGATAACCATAAGCTACTTTTTTACCGTCTGGAGAAAAAGTTGGTTCTTGTATTTTATAATTAGCAACGCTATGTACTGACTGGTCTGACACATCATACACCACGTATTTACCTAATGAAGAACGTCTAAAAATAGATTCTTCTTCAAAAGCTAAAAGTATTTTGTTTTCATCTTTGCTAAATGTATAATCAGAAAAATATTTTAAATCTAAATCCTTAGAGCTAACTAAGGTCTTAACCTTTTCTAGAGTCTTGTAATCGTAGATATCAATTGTCGTTGCTCCACTTGCGCGATCAAAGTTTAAAACCGAATATTGTTGTCCATTATTCATGGAGTGTAAGGCTTCTAAACCTTCAGTTCTAAAGGTACCACTCCATATTTCATCAAGTGTAAATTCCTTATTTTGAGCAGTTAAAAAAGTAGTTGCTAAAAAGCAGAATAGAGAAAGGATTCTTAAAATCTTCATTTAATATTAATTATTTAATAATAGGATGTCAAGTTTACTAAAAATTACCCAAAAAACCTCCAATATTAACAGATAAATCAGCAATATTACACGGACTACTGTAAATTGAAAGTCTATATAGTATCTTTGCATTTCAAAATTAATAACATGAGTACACTAGTTTCTGGATTTTCTAAATTATCAAAAGCTGAAAAGATTAATTGGCTAATCACAAATCACTTGTCCAGCTATAAAGATGCTGAAACCATCCTTAAGCAATATTGGAATAGCGATCAAAAGCTACAACAGTTGCATGACGAATTTATAGAAAACACCATTACTAACTACTTTTTACCCTTAGGGATTGCACCAAATTTTGTTATTAATGACAAGATTTACACCATACCAATGACTATAGAAGAAAGCTCTGTAGTTGCTGCTGCTAGCAAATCAGCGAAATTTTGGCAAACTAGAGGTGGATTTAAAGCAACCGTAATATCTACTACTAAAATTGGACAAGTCCACTTTACATATTCTGGAAGTTATAAAGATTTAAAAGACTATTTTAATACCATAAAACAACAACTTTTAGAGGACACAAAATCCATCACTAAAAACATGGAAAAACGTGGTGGTGGTATTTTAGATATTGAGTTAAGAGATAAAACCAATGATTTAGAAAATTATTACCAATTGCATGCCACTTTTGAAACCTTAGATGCAATGGGAGCAAATTTTATAAACTCGTGTTTAGAACAATTTGCTAAAACATTTAAAACCGAAGCTGAACAACACTTACAATTACCAATAAACATTGTCATGAGTATTTTATCTAATTACGTACCTGAGTGCTTAGTTAGAGCTGAAGTAAGCTGTAAAGTTGAAGATTTAGCCGAAAAAGATATTAATCCACATACATTTGCTGAAAAATTTGTTCAAGCTGTAAACATAGCTGAAATTGAACCTTACAGAGCTGTCACACACAATAAAGGTATCATGAATGGGGTTGACGCTGTGGTGTTAGCTACAGGAAATGATTTTAGAGCTGTGGAAGCTGGTGTCCATGCTTATGCTGCAAAAGATGGAAAATACAGTAGCTTAACGCATGCTAAAATTGAAGATGGCATCTTTACTTTTTGGATGGAAATACCTTTAGCTTTAGGTACTGTTGGTGGCTTAACAAGCTTACATCCTTTAGTAAAATTGGCATTACAAATTTTAGACCAACCTAATGCAAAGCAATTAATGCAAATTGTGGCTGTTGCTGGATTAGCACAAAATTTTGCTGCTTTAAGAAGTTTAACCACAACTGGTATACAAGAAGGACACATGAAGATGCATTTAATGAATATATTAAATCAATTTGAAGCAACACCTTCTGAGAAAGAACAGGTTGTAAATTACTTTAAAACTAACGTAGTTACACATAGTGCTGTTGTAGAAGCTATTGAAAAACTAAGACAATAATGCAAACCTTTTATAGTCACGGAAAATTATTACTTACTGCAGAGTATGTTGTACTTGATGGAGCTAAAGCGTTAGCAGTACCTACTAAGTTTGGACAGCAATTAACAGTAGAGCCAATAAGCAAACCTCAAATTATATGGACCAGCTTAGACCATAACAACGCTATATGGTTTGAGGATCTATTTAGTTTAAATGAAATTAACAATGGATACTTATCTCGTAATCCTATCTCAGATAGGCTAATCCAAATTCTTAAAGCTATAAAGCAGTTAAACCCTGAATTTTTAATATCAAATACAGGTTTTAAAATAACCACAATACTTGAGTTTCCTAAAAATTGGGGTTTAGGTACATCGTCTACTTTAATCAATAATCTGGCGCAATGGGCTAACGTAGACCCATACCAATTACTAAAATTAACCTTTGGAGGTAGTGGTTATGATATTGCTTGTGCACAAAATAGTAATGCTTTAATTTATCAATTAGAAAACAATCTACCTACTATAAATAGCTTAGTTTTTAAACCTGTTTTTTTTGAAAACCTTTATTTTATTCATTTAAATAAAAAACAAAATAGTCGTGATGGTATTGCACATTATAAAGCTAACAAACACGATTTAGAAAACTCAATAGAAGCTATTAATACAATAACAAGTAAGTTTATTAAAACTGAAACAATTGATGACTTAAAAGAGTTAATAGACCATCATGAAACGATTATAAGCACCATAACAAATCAAACCAAAGTCAAGGATAATCTTTTTAGCGATTTTGATGGCAGTATTAAAAGTTTGGGTGCTTGGGGAGGCGATTATATTTTAGTTGCAAGCAAGACCAATCCTACTGCTTACTTTAAGGCTAAAGGATTTAATACCATATTAAAATATAAAGACATGGTCTTATAAAATTAATGCATAAAAAAAGCCTCTTAAATTGTTAAGAGGCTTTTTTTTTAATTTAAACTATAGTAGCTTATTGTACTGTTTTAGCTCTAAAATCTTCAATCTCTGCAGATTCTTTTAAAGCACTGTATAATCTAGTTTGTACTGCACTTAATTTTTGTGCACTTACTTGATTAGCAAATGGTAAATAGTTTTCTAATTCTACAGCAGGCGTCTTTTTAGTAACCTGTACCATAAATACACCTGTGTTTCCTTTTATTAATTTAGAAGCTACACCTTCTTTTAATCCAAAAGCTGTTCCTACAACCATTGGCTCTTTTCCAGCTCCTGCAATTGTTGGATTTTTCATGTTTATTGCTGAAGATGATTTAACCGTTTGATTTTCTGCTGCAGCAAAATCTGCTAATGTTGAAGCGTTAACTCTGTCCATTATCATTTTAGCTTTTTTCTCTTTTCTAATTGCTGGTAATGCAGTAACTGAAGCATCTTCAACACTCATTAATCCTTTCTCTTGCTTACCAGTTAATTGTGCGATTACAATTCCTCCTGGTACGTTATCAAAACGCTTATAATCTCCTACTTCTGTAGCATCTTCAAAAGCCCAACGTACAATTTGACGTTGATTTCCTAATCCAGGAATACTTTCGTCTAATTCATTAGCTGTCATTGGACGTACTTCATAGTTTGCATTTTTAGCTACTTCTGCAAAGTTACCGTTAGCGATAGCTAATTCAAAGTTAGAAGCATCAGCAAAAATCTTATCTTCAGTTTTAGATGAAGGCTCAATTTTTCTAGCAATTGTAGCTAATTTTGCAGCTGTTTCAACATTTTTCTTATCGTCAACTCTAATAATGTGGTAACCAAATTTAGTTAATACAACGTCAATGCTTCCTTTTTCATTAAAAAACAAAAAGTTAGCAAAGTCAGGATCAAAACTTGCAGGATTGTAAGTTGTTAATCTTGTCCATCCAATGCTTCCGTCTTTACCTTTAGTTCCGTCAGAGTTTATTTCATTTGCTACTTCTGCAAATTTAGTTTTATCATTTTTTACTAAAGGAAAGATGCTATCAATCATTGCTTTAGCTTCTTCTTTAGTTCTAGTAACATCTGCTCCTGCTCTTGTTGTTCCTACAAAAGGAATTACAATATGGCTAGACTCGATTGAATCTGCTAATTTTTTGTAATCTAAAACTTTAGTTACTTTATAATAGTTACCGTCTTTGTATGGACCGTAAGTTTTTCCAGCTTCTAAATTAAAGATTGTATCTGCAATTGTTGCAGGTAAGCTAGACTTGTATTGGTATTTATCTACAAATTTAAAATCATCAGAGTTACTGTTTACAAATCCTTCTGTATCTTTAGTATTTGCAAAACCTAGTTTGTTGTCTGTTGCTTTAGTAACTTCGTTATAAACTTCTTTATCTTTAAGCAATGCTTTAAGCTCATTTTGGATTTCATTTTCATCTTCTAAAGAGGCAACTTCTTTAAAAAATACATATTGAAAGTTTCTATTAGCTTCTGTTTGATATGCTTTTTGATTTTTGTTTATGTAGTTTTTAATATCTGACTGAGACACGTTAACCTCTGCATCTGGAATAGCTGTGTAAGGGACTTGCACATAATTGATGTCAACTTTTTCTCCTTCTAATTTATGTTCTAATTGTCCTTCTGCTAAAGTTGCAGTAGTACCAGCTTTAACCATGTTAAAGTAGTTAGATTGTAAGGCATTGCTAGCTAAAGACTGCTCTGTAGAAATCCAATTTTGGTAAGCTTCAGCTGAAGAGCTTTTTAAATTATCTATGAATAATTTTAATTTAGCCTCATCAAAAACACCATCTTCATTTAAAAATGTAGGGTCAGTTCCGTAAGACGTTTTGATTAAGTCACGCATTTGCTCAGACTCAACAGTCATTCCTAATTTTTCAATTTGACCGTTCATTACAGCTTCTCTCACTTTAGTCTCAAACACACTATTCATGACTTGACTAGTTGTTGCATTTGGTCCCATTTGTCTTTGCTGAAACTCTACAAGGTTAGAAAACTCTTCTCTTGAAATGTCTTGTCCATTGATTGTTGCTACAACATCTGGAGATTTAGAAAATAATGCATCTTTATTATCAAATAAACTTGATAAAATAAAAGCGAATAACGCTAATGCAATAACTAAGATTAATACAACCGTTTTTTGTCTAATTTTATTTAAAATTGCCATTTTTTGTGATAAATTTTGTGAAATATAGTGGGCGAAAATACCATTTTCTATTCAATAATAAAAGTACTTTATTATAATAAATATATTAATTAAAAATACTGTTAGTAAAATAGTTAGTATTTATCTTAAAATATTAGTCTTCTTCTTTAATTTGAAGCTCTACCAAGTCTATTTTGGTATTGGAAACTTCTAAGATTTTAAAGTTGAATTTTTCTGTAGAAACAATTTCGTTTTGTTGCGGAATCTCCTCTGTGTGATCTACAATTAGACCTCCTAAGGTTTCGTAGTTTTCTCCGACTGGAAGATTAAGCTTGTACGTTTCGTTTAGATAGTCTACTTCTGCTCTTGCTGAAAACACATAGGTTGTAGCATCTTTTTGTTCTTCAATTAAATCGATTGTATCATGTTCGTCTTCGATTTCTCCAAACAACTCTTCTACAATATCTTCAACTGTCATAATACCAGAAGTTCCACCATACTCATCCACAACTACAGCAATACTTTTACGCTTTTTGATTAAAACGTTAAGAATATCTTTGACTAACATGGTTTCTGGAACCAACTCTATTGGCATAATCATAGAGCCAATATTTTTGGGTTTTTTAAATAAATCAAAAGAGTGGACATATCCTAAAACATCGTCTATGGTTTCTTTATATATTAGTATTTTAGAACAACCAGTTTCTGTAAACAAAGCGCTTAAGTCTTGAATTGAATCTTGAAGCTCTAAAGCTATAATCTCTGTACGAGGTACCATAACCTCTCTTGCTTTTACTTCGGAAAACTCCAAAGCATTTTGAAAAATTTGAATTTCGGTATCTATATCCTCATGCTCTTCAATACTTTCCATTTGCTCACTAATGTAGTGACCTAATTCTACTTTTGTAAAGGCAAGTTGTACTTGATCACCTTCTGTTTTAAAGAATTTTTTTAAAACTACATCACTTATCCAAATAACAAAATCTGACACCCAACTAAACAATACATAAAAAAGGTAGGCAGGAAAAGCTAATACTTTTAACAAGGTATTAGAATATATCTGAAAGAATACTTTAGGTAAAAACTCGGCAGTAAATAAAATTAATAAAGTAGATAATATGGTTTGAGACAATAAACTTAAATCTACTAACATATAGGAAGCAAAAGCATTATCTGTTGGTAACATACTCTGGAACCAACCCATAAGTAAATCTCCCATAAAAAAACCATAAATAACCAATGCAATATTGTTACCAATAAGCATAGTAGCAATAAACTTTGATGGTTTTGCTGTGATTTTTGATAGGATTTTAGCTAGAAAGCCATCTTGCTTTTTTTCTATCTCAATATGAATTTTGTTGGATGATACGTATGCAATCTCCATCCCTGAAAAAAAAGCTGATAATAATAAGCAACAAACAATAATAAGTATTGAGCTAAGCATCTACTTACGATCTTGGTTTTCGAACTTTTTATTAAATCTTTTTTTGAAAAAGAACATAAATACAGCTGTTACACCTAATAGAAGAGACATATATGCTCTGGTTTCTCCCCAACTTGCAATTGCATCATAAAGAAACAGTACTGCAAATACTAAATAGGCGTATTGAAAAAATTTAAAAGTTTTCATTTAAATATAAATTGATAAGTAAAGATACTAAAAAAGTATTCTTTTAATTAGAAAGGAAATATTATTCTTGAACAGCAAATTGACCTGTAACTCCCAAAACTTCAGCTTTTTTAAAGTCTCTGTCCGAATCAAAACCCATTCCGCTAGTTACATATCCTTTGGCTCTGTATGTTGCTGGCAGATTAGTAAATAACCATTGCTTACTTTGATCGTAGTATAATTGCTCTGCAAACAAGGTGTCATTTGTTGATGTCGCTGCAATAACATGACCTCTTAAATCAATAAGATTGGTATTATCGTAAAGTATAGCGTAGTCTGATATAATGGTAGTTTTAGCTCTGTTTTTATCATACAAATGCAAAATAACACCTTCCGGAAACTCAGAGTAAGCAAAAGCCCTATTACTAAAATCAAACATTTTAGGACTAATCAAATTTGCTGCTAGACGACCTGAGTCTGTATATTTAACATTTATACTGTCTGAGACACCTACTGGATCATTAGCAGACATACCCATTTTTTTTACATCGTCTAAATTGTTTTTACATGCAAAAAACAAAGTCATAGCTAATGCTATGACTGAGTTTTTTAATATATGTAATTTAATGTTTTGCATTATAGGTTTGGTACTGTTACACTTCTACCTATCCAACATCCAATTTTAATACTTTGACCTGCATTACCTTCAGCAAATATTTCTGATTTGGTAGGCGCTTTAGCGTTATAGCTTTCTACATATTTAGATCCTGCTCCTCCAGCTTTAGCAGCTTCGTTAGCAGCTAACCAGAACACAGCTCTTTTGTTAAAGTTTGTATCACCACAACTGTTTGCACTACTTGCATACATTGATGCTATCTGTAAGTGAGGGTTTTTGTTAGATGGGTTAAGGTTTAAAGACTCTTGGTAATATTGTCTTGCCTTACCATAACTACCACTCTTTTTAAAGTCAGAAGCAGCTTTGTAATATAATTTAGCCTTTTTAAATGGATCTGTTTCTAAGTCCATAGTTTGGTCTAAATACTTTTGCTCTCCTGTAATAACATATAAGTAATAAGAAGTACTAGCATCTGGTTGTATTGTATTTTTTTGCTTTACAATGGTAACAAACATTGGATCTTCTTTACATCCTTTTTCATATAACTTGTTCATTGCACGTTGTAACCAAACTGCATTAGTTTTGTTTGCTTCGTAATTTTTTTGGTATAATGGAATTAAGTTTTCACAGTTAGCTCTATCTCCTAATTCTTTATCAACACCAAGTTGAACATTATCAAAAGCATCTACCATAGCACCATAATATGTTTTCCATTGACCATCCTTTTTAGTTAAAGCCACACCAGAGTCTTCCTTATTGATTAACTCATTAAGTTTTTTAGCGTTAAATGCAGTTTCTTCTTCAATTTTTTCGGCAACATCATCATACTTATCAAATAAGTCTTGTGCAGTTTTGTTTCCAGAATCATATAAGCTAACCATTAACTTAAAGTAAACATATAAACTCTTAGCACTTTTAAAGCTATCCTTATCTGCTTTATAAGCAGCATCAAAACAATCAAAAACATCTTGATCTGTTAAACCTAAAGCTTCTTTGTTATCATACTTAAGTTGACATTGCTCTGATTGGTACTCTCCAACAGGAGAAATACTTGCAAAGTTTGCCATTCTTTCATCAAACATTAAAATTAAATCATTTACATAACCTAATTTTTCTGCTCCAGTAGATTTTTTTATGTAATGATTTAGTATTTTTTCTCCATATACGTAAATCGCTTTGTTATATTTTGGACAGTCTTTTCTTAACTCCATAAAATATGGGTAAGCTGCTTCATAATTTTTAGCTTTTGAAGCCTCAGTCATTAACGACAATTTAGTCATACATTCTTGCTCATTTTGAGCAAATCCTACTGACAGACCCAAAAACAGGGCTATTAATAAAGTGATTTTAGTTTTCATAATCTTCAATTTTACGCTGTTAGTTATATTTCTTTTTATTAAACCATCTATCATTTAATGATAAACTTAATTGGAAGTTAACAAAGTTTTCTTTTACTAAATTAGCATTTGTTGTACCTCTTTGTCCAATCTCTACTCCTAAATTAGCATTAGAAAACCAAACTCCAACTGGTATCCCTACTCCAAAAGACATGCCAAACTCTTGTATTGATTCGTTATTTATAATTAAACCAGTCTTTTCAAAACGCATTCCCGCTCTATAAGTCGCTCTTTTCCAACCGCTTGAAAAAGAATTATATTCTGGAATAAAAAATCCACCTAATGAAAATTTTGAAGCATCTTCAAAGGTTGCACCTACGTTTTCATATAAGGGATTAAAAAATTCGCTTGTGTTTTGTGTGGTATATTCTAGACCAGCAAACCACTTTCTAGGCTGACCTATACCAGAACCTACTGAGAATTTTGATGGCAAGGTTAGTTTTGTTTCTTTTAAGTTATTAGTAGATAAGTCTACCTCAATTTGATTTGTTAAACCAGAAGATACATCAATTGTAGATATTGATCGTTGGTTTTGAGAGGTCAAATTAATCTCTGGTGTATAAGTTACAGATCCTTGATATTCTAGTTTAGGAGATATCATTTTTTGATAATGTATTCCTAAATTAAAATTTAATCCACTCAAGTCAGATCTATTACTCTCTTCCGAGTAATATTGTAATGGCTCATCAGCATCGTTATACAAAACATTAATTGTATTATTCTGGATGTTTCCAAAATCATAGTCCATTTGTACACCTACACTAAGACTTTTATTAACTTGATATCCTAAAGCTAAAAAAGCTTTATTTAATCCTCCTTCTCCTGCATATCTGTAGTCAACCATATCATTAGCATTACGAGTTTCTAACTCATAACCTACAGAAGAGTAAGGTAGTAGTCCAAAACCAAAACCAAATTTCCCTACTGGAAAAGCTAGAGCTAAATAATCAAAAGTAGTACTTGTAGCACTATCACTTCCGTTATCAGATTTTAGATCAGTGGTTGTATGGCTTCCTCCAACAGTAAATTTTACTGGTCTAGTTTCGTTATTAAAAGTTGCTAGATTGTTACCACCATAAGTTGCTGGATTTGAAAAATTAATATGAATACTATCTTTGTAAACACCTAATCCTCCCATGCTACGATTTTCAACCGATCCTTTAAATTTTAAGCTTCCTATACCATAAAAAGAATATGGTGAAGCTGTTCCCTCCTGTCCGTAACTTTGAATTGCAAAAACTGCAATAAAAACTAATACAAGTTTTTTTATCATCCGTTTGTGTTGTGTTGTAATATGAAATTCAAACCTTCTAAAAGAAAATTTGAGTTGGCAAATATGCTACTTTTTAATTGTTTAGACAAAAAATTAGTATCTCCACCTGTTAAAATTATTGTTAAATCTGAATAATCAGCACTATAACGTTCAATTATTCCATCTATTTCACTTAAAACACCATAAACAATTCCGCTATTTATTGCGTTTATTGTGGAGTTTCCTATAAAATGTTCTGGAAACTGAGTTTCTAATAATGGTAATTTAGCGGTTTGATTGTGTAATGCGTGATAACGCATTCTTATCCCAGGAGAAATTGAACCTCCTAAATAATCGTTTGTATTAGTTATAAAATCATACGTAATACAAGTTCCTGCATCAATTATTAAAACATTTTTATTAGAAAATTGTTGTACAGAAGCACAAACTAATGCTATTCTATCAATGCCTAATGTTTTTGGAGTCGCATACAAATTATTAAATGGTAAAGGTGTTTCATGACTTAATACCAATAAATTAAAATGAATGTTCAAATAATTAACAACTGCTTGATCTAAAACACCAACCGATGATACAATTGCTAAATGCAACTGACTATAAGATTTCCTTAATTCTTTAATGCCATCCAAAACTTCAGATTGTGATACTACAACAACAGTTATAATGTTGTTTTTGTCAAAAACAGCTAACTTAGTTCTGGTATTTCCTACATCTATTACTAAATTCATTCTACATTTAAAAGTGGTAAATCTACAAAACCATTAGATTAAAAAGTATTAATAATATTATAATATTGAAATTGAGACAAATAAGTCTCCTTAAAACACAAAAGTAAAAAAACATTGTATTTTTTTTGATTTTTTGTTTGGTAGTTCTAAAATTGAAACTATATTTGCACTCGCAATTTATTGCTACTGGTGCCTTAGCTCAGTTGGTAGAGCAAAGGACTGAAAATCCTTGTGTCCCTGGTTCGATTCCTGGAGGCACCACCACTAAAAACCCGATTCAGATGAATCGGGTTTTTTGGTTTTAAGAACTAACCAAAGATTAATAATTCACTATAAAAAAGTAGTATATTAGCTAATACTACATTTTTCAACTTAAAATTTAAATTATAGTATGAGTACTAAAGATCAATTTATGCAAGAAGCTGTAAACGCAGCTTTAAAAGGAATGAACAACAATGAAGGCGGACCATTTGGCTGTGTCATTGTTAAAGATGGAAAAATTGTAGGACGCGGAAACAATAAAGTAACCTCTACTAACGATCCAACTGCACATGCAGAAGTAACTGCTATTAGAGATGCTTGTAAAAATTTAGACTCGTTTCAATTAGATGGTTGCGAAATATACACCTCTTGCGAACCTTGTCCAATGTGCTTAGGTGCTATTTACTGGGCTAGACCAGACAAAGTATATTACGGAAGTAATCAAGTAGATGCTGCCAATATTGGTTTTGATGACGAATTTATCTACAAAGAAATCCCTTTACCTTATGCAGAAAGAAGCATCCCGTTTGAGCAATTAGCACGCGAAATAGCATTAGAGCCTTTTCAAGAATGGACTAAAAAAATTGATAAAACTGAATACTAAATAAACAATGACGTCAGTTCGAGTGTTTCGACTTTTGTCGAAATGTATCGAGAATATTTTCAAAAAAGGGCTTCTCGATACAAAATTCCAAAAAGGGAATTTCACTCGAAGTGACGACCTCATTACATTTTTAATTCATTTATAATAAAAATCAATTAAAACAATCCTCATGATAACCTTCATCCTAAATAACAAAACCATAAAAACCTCGGAACATTCCGGAACCACTTTATTGGATTTTGTGCGTTACCAACAACGCTTAACAGGAACAAAGATTGGTTGTCGTGAAGGTGACTGTGGCGCGTGTACCCTTTTAGTAGGAACACGTCATGGTGACACTATAGAATACCAAAGTATTACCTCATGTATTTCGCCACTAGGAAATGCGCATGGTAAACACATTGTTACAGTTGAAGGCACAAATCTTAAAGACAAATTAACCACAGCTCAAGAAGCCATGAAGGCAAATTACGCCACACAATGTGGATTTTGCACACCTGGTTTTGTAGTTGCCTTAACAGGATTTGCATTATCAAATTCAGATAAAAATTATACTAATGCAATTGACGCTATAAGCGGAAATATTTGCAGATGCACAGGATACAAAGCAATTGAAAAAGCAGCGCATCAAGTTGTAAAAAAACTAGACAACAATACAAACACCACATTTAATTGGTTAATTGAAAATCAATTTATTCCTGAATATTTTAAAACCATTCCACAACGCTTAAAAGACATTGAAGCTAAAGATTTAAATCAACCCAAAGGGAAATATGTTTCTGGAGGTACGGATTTATATGTCCAACAAGCGGATCATTTAGCAGATAACGCTGTACATCTAATAGCCGAAAAGGAGTATTTAAAAGGCATTAACATTAAAAATGGTATTTGCACGATCGGAACCAACGCGACGGTTTCAGATTTATGGAATCATACGGAGTTAAATAGTATTTTACCAAACTTAAAAAAACACTTAAAGTTAGTCTCTTCAGAACAAATTAGAAACATGGCTTCGCTTGGAGGAAATTTAGTAAACGCCTCGCCAATTGGAGACATGACTATCTTTTTTCTGTCGCTTAATAGTAATATTACAATATTAAATTCCGCAGAAAAAGAACGTACAATTGCCCTTAAAAACTTTTACAAAGGGTACAAAACTTACGATTTAAAAGACGATGAACTTTTAAAGAGCATTCAATTTAAATTACCAACAGAACAGTCATTTTTCAATTTTGAAAAAGTGTGTAAACGGACACATTTAGATATTGCTAGTGTCAATTCTGCAATACATCTTTCAATCGAAAACAAAACGATATCGGAAGCACATGTTTCCATTGGAGGTGTTGCTGCAATTCCAAAATATTTGCATGAGACCTCAGCCTTTTTAGTTGATAAACCTTTGACTTTAGACACTATAATTGAAGCTAACCAAATACTTCAAAATGAAATCAGTCCAATTAGTGATGTTCGTGGGACAACTGAATACAAACGTTTGTTAGGGCGACAATTATTTTTTGCTCATTTTACAACGTTATTCCCGAAGCAATTCACCTTAAACGATTTTGTACAACATGCATAAAAACAAGCCAAATAAAGTATTAGACACTAAATTAGATGCTGTTTCAAAATCATTAAAACAAAGCATCAAAAACTTAGACTCTTACACGCATGTCCGTGGAGAATCATTGTATGTTGACGATGTTAATATTAGACAAGGGACATTTCATGCGGTCGTGTTTGATTCGCCAAAAGCACACGGAAAAATAAAAAGTATTGATTATTCTAAAGCAGAAGCTCTAGAAGGCGTACAACGTATTTTTACTTATAAAGATGTTCCTGGTGAAAATGAAATCGGTGGTATTATTCCTGACGAACCCTTATTTGCGGAGGATGACGTCCACTTTTGGGGCATGCCAATTGCCTTAATTGTTGCAGAATCGGAATTTATTGCTCGAAAAGCACGAGGTTTAATTGACATTGAAATTGAAGATTTACCAGTCATTACTACAGCAAAAGAAGCCAAAGCAAAAGGAAGCTTTATTAATGCACCACGATCTTTTAGTTTAGGAGATACAGAAAAAGCATTTGCCGATTGTGAGTATGTTTTTGAAGGTGAAACATTCTCTAACGGACAAGAGCATTTATATATCGAAACACAAGGTGCTTATGCAGAACCTTTAGAAAACGGAAACATAAAAGTAACGTCATCTACACAAGGTCCAACAGCTGTGCAAAAAACTATCGCTAAAGTTTTGGGCATTGCAATGCATAAAATTGAAGTTGATGTTACACGACTTGGAGGTGGGTTTGGAGGTAAAGAAGACCAAGCAACACCTTGGGCTGTAATGGCAGCTTTGGCTGCGCACCATTTAAACCAGTCTGTAAAACTGATTTTAAATCGTCATGACGATTTACGCATGACAGGAAAACGTCATCCTTATGAAAGCACATATAAAATTGGACTTTCAAAAGACTTAAAAATTATAGCGTATCAAACCGAGTTTTTGCAAAACTCTGGTGCAGCAGCAGATTTATCTCCTGCAATTGCTGAGCGGACTTTATTTCATGCAACCAACAGTTATTACATACCTAATGTAACAACAAAAGTGTTGAGTTGTAAAACCAACTTACCGCCAAACACAGCGTTTAGAGGATTTGGAGGTCCACAAGGTATGTTTGTAATCGAATCTGCTATTGCAAAAGCTGCTCATGAAATTGGTGTACCAACACGAACAATTCAAGAAGCGAATTTGTTAGATGAAAACGACACGTTTTCTTATGGACAAATCGCTAAAAAAGTAGAAGCCAAAAACACATGGCATTCTGCTAAAAACATATTTAATATTGAAGCTTTAGAACAAGCGGTTGAAAACTTCAACAAAAACAATACAAATTTCAAAAAAGGAATAGCGTTTATGCCTATTACTTTTGGTATTTCGTTTACAAACACACCAATGAATCATGCACGTGCTTTAGTTCATATTTATTTAGACGGAAGCGTTGGTATTAGTACTGCTGCTGTAGAAATGGGACAAGGTGTTAACACCAAAATGATGCAAATTGCTGCTGATGTGTTTTCTATTCCTATTGAAAAAATTAAAATAGAAACAACCAATACAACGCGTGTTGCCAATACGTCGCCATCTGCTGCAAGTTCTACCGCAGATTTAAACGGAAAAGCAACCTTAATGGCGTGTAATGCTTTAGTTGAAAGATTAAAAATTGTGGCTTCAGTAGACTTAAAAGCCTCAGTAAAAGACATTACTTTAAAAGAAGAATCTGTTTATATCAACAACAAAAAATCAGCTTTAACTTGGACAGCGCTAGTCAGCAAAGCCATGTTAAAACGTGTTGCTTTAACTGAAAACGCACATTATGCGACTCCAGAAATTCACTTTGATAAAACCAAGGAAAAAGGACATCCTTTTGCTTATCATGTTTACGGAACCGCAATTACAACAACCACTATAGATTGCATGCGTGGTACTTACGAATTTGATAGTGTAAAAATTGTACACGATTACGGAAAAAGCATGAGTGAAGGTATTGATTTAGGTCAAGTAGAAGGTGCTTTAATACAAGGTATTGGCTGGATGACTATGGAAGAAATTGCATACAATAAAGAAGGAAAATTATTATCAAATGCGCTTTCTACATATAAAGTTCCAGATATTTTTTCTGTACCAAAAACAGTAGAAGTGATTCCTGTAGAAACTGAAGGAAACGACATGGCTATTTTAAAATCTAAAGCTGTTGGAGAGCCTCCTTTAATGTATGGGATTGGTGCTTATTTTGCACTTCAGAATGCTATAAAAGCGTTTAATCCAAACTACGATTTACAATTTAACGCACCAATGACTCCTGAAAAGGTATTAACTGGTTTATACCAAAAATAATTAAGCCTTATCGCACTACATTATAAAACACAAAACATCCTTAAAGGCGCACTAATTTATAGTGCTGGAGACACAATAGCAGCTTTAATTGTTGACGAGTATTCTTGGCACAGACTATTAGGAATGGCATTTGTTGGCGCGACTTTTTACGCGTTTGAAATCCCTAACTATTTTGACTGGATAGTAAAAAAAACTAAAGATTTAAAAGGTGTACGCGCTGTATTATCTAAAACAGGTTTAGCAATAGCATATTTTAATCCACTTTGGGTTGCAAGACATTTATTGTTTATCAAATTATTTTCGGCACAATTTAATGACATTGGATTTAACCTTATCCAAATTGCCTTTTGGTCCTTTTTGGTGAATATTCCTATTTCGTTTTTAGCAAATTACTTGATTCAAAATAGATTTAAATTAAAATGGCGTTTTCTTGGAAGCGCAATATACTCGGCAATAATGGCGATTTATTACGCTTTAGGTGAAACTATTTTTAGTTAGATTAAATTTTTCAAATCTTCTGTATTCAGAATAGAACATTCAGTTATCCCATAATGCTTCAAAACAGCATCCAACAAATAATCTCTGACTACCAAAATAGGATGTGTGTTATCATTAAATCTAAACTGAGAAATCAAAGCTTTGGTTGAAACGTGCAAGCCTTCATTTTTTAATTCTAACTTTCCTATTTCATCAATAATTAAATATTGACGTTCTGCTTTAGAAGCTTTTAAAATCAAATAGTCATTAGCTTCATTAAAAGCCGATCGCAAAAATTTAAAATTCCCTATTGCAACAATAGCTTCGGTTTCAGCTTCAGCTTCAGCTTCAAGCTTAAAAGTTGTTTTGTTTTTTAATTTCAGAAAATAACGTTTTCCATTAGCATCGTCGGGACACAATAGCCCATCAACATCATTTCTGCTTTTAGACCAATGTAACAGCGCTGTAGTCTTCCCTGATCGTATTGCTCCCGTGAGGATATAAATCATTCCGTAGGCGTTTTAAAATGAATACAATTAGAAATGCTATTCGCCATAAAAAACTTAAACCGAGTAAATCCTTTTAAATGCTGCGTTTGTTTCCAAGTATAGGAAATAATCTGCCTAAAATAAGGGAACAAATCCATAGCATTGGTAATGTCTTGCTGGTACTTAGATTCCTTTTTACTTAAGTATTTCTGAACCAATTTTAACAAAAAAGGACCAATTATTAGATACCAAAGCATTAAAATAAGAAAACTACGGAATACGATATAAATAGCTTTTTGCCACCCAAAAAGAGCACCTCCAAATATTGAAAACCCTAAAACAATTATGGCAACCGTAATTAGCCAAACCCAAATAATTTTGGTTTTAAAGGGCACTTTTCTTTTAGTGCTTTCCGATGCTTTTGGCATTGTTTCTAAATAAAAATCGACTTCAGGTTTACTTGCTATTATCCTAATAATACTTTTAATAAATAATCCAGCTAATAGTCCACAAATGCCATATACTACAAGATATAACGTGACTAAAAAAGAAGTGGTAGAGGTTTCTGAAACAAAGTCTAATTTTTTCTGAACCCAAGAGCCATAAATATTAATAGCTTCCCATAGACCAGTACCATAAACCACTGTTAGCACTATTAGTTTTTGCAATGCGGACTCTAAAAAAGTCACCATCCCTAAAACCAATAACACAAAACCTTTCCAAGAAAAGTTAGAAAATAAAAACGCACCAAAAAGCGCTTGAAAACTGACCGCAACATAAGCTCCGAATGGAGAATATGGACTTACTGCCATTTTAATAATCAAGACAATAACCAATGCTTTTAAAATAGTTTGCCATTTGTTTTTAGCATAAAAAGCAATTAAACTAATTAGTAATATTGAAACACCACCAACTATTAAACCTGTGAATGGCGAATTAAACACATGTAAAAAACCACCTAAACCGGACTCGTTTAAAGCCCAAAGCGCAGTTAATTTATCAATGATTGATTTGTTTTTTTTCATCTTTAGTTGCTGCAATAATAGCCATTCTTTTACTTACAAGACACCCCTATAATCCCCTCGAGGGGATATTATTGTTACATCTTAATACTAATTAGCTAAACTTTTATAATGCACTTGTAGTAATTGAGCAACAACGCTTATAGCAATTTCTTTTGGTGTATCACCTCCAATATCTAAACCAATAGGACAAACTACATTAGTCATACCTTCAGGAATAGCCATCTCTTTAATAAGCATATTGTTAAATCTGACTTTTTTAGTTTTACTGCCAATCAACCCCAAAAACTTAGTTTGATTTTGTAACGCCATTGCTATAATATCAAAGTCAATTGCATGATTATGTGTTAACACTAAAACGTAGCTGTTACTACCCCATTTTATAACATCCTTAAACGTTTTAAAATCAGTTTCAGTAGTTTGATGTGTTGCGATACTAGCATCTAACTCTAAATTAGAAAACCAGTCGTCTCGAGAATCTATAAGATTAACTTTAAAAGGCGTGTCTACTAAAAGTTTGCTGATTTCTACTCCAATATGTCCTGCTCCGAATAAAAATAACTCTGGCGATTGATTCATAGGTTCTATAATAAACTCGACTTTACCTCCACAACATTGCTCAAATTCAGGTCCTAAGGTGTAACTGGATTCTATAATTCTGTTGTCATTAATAGCAATTATTGCTTCGTCAATAGCTTTAAACTCTAACTTCCCTCCTCCTATGGTTCCGTAAATCTGTTTGTCTTTAGTCACTATCATTCTAGAACCAACAATGCAAGGTGTTGACCCCAAACATTTGGATACCGTAATAAAAGCAATGGGTTGTTGTTTTGCCTTAAAATCAGATAATAGACTAATCCAGTTTTGCATAAAGCCTATTTAATTTCTAGTTTTTTAACCAATTTACCAACGGTCATACCTTGTATTAATATAGAAAAGACAACCACGACATAGGTAATTACCAAAATTAAATCACGCTCCATAACTTCTGTAAGGCCTAATGCCAACGCTATAGATATTCCGCCACGTAATCCACCCCAAGTCATAATTAGGTTAGTTTTTGGAACAAAGTCTAACTTGTTTTCAAAGAATTTTATTGGTACCAATAACGAAATGTATCTACACACTAAAACTAAAGGAATGGCTAATAAACCAGCAGTTAAATACTCAAATTTAAAGGTTAGCACTAGCATCTCCATTCCTATTAAAACAAACAGAATGGTATTTAAAAGAATATCCAACAGCTCCCAAAACTTATCGACATAAGTTTCAGTTGTTTTTGACATAGCACTATCTCTTACGGTATCATTTCCAACTACCAAACCAGCAGTTACCATTGCTAAAGGTGCTGATATATGTAACTTTTGTGCCAAAACAGTTCCTCCCATTACAGCAGCTAAGGTTATAATAACTTCAATATCATAATCGTCAATAGACTTCATTAATCTATACGTAATCCAACCCAAAATCAAACCCAATGCAATCCCTCCAAGTACCTCAACACCAAACAGCTCCACAACCTCTAAAGCACTAACGTTGTCAATACCCAAATCGGCAATTTTAAAAATGGTTAAAAATATAACAACACCAACTCCATCGTTAAACAGGGATTCTCCAACAATTTTGGTTTCTAATTTTTTAGGCACACCTGCTTTTTTAAGTATCCCTAAAACAGCTATAGGATCTGTTGGCGAAATTAATGCACCAAACAATAAACAGTATATAAAATCTATATGTAAACCTATAATTGGTAGTGCAACAAACATAGCACCTCCAACTAAAAATGTCGAGATTAAGACACCAAAAGTCGCAAACGCAAACACTGGCCAACGTTGTACTTTAAGTTGCTCAAAATTAGTATGCAAAGCACCTGCAAACAGCAAAAAACTTAGCATGACGTCTAATAAAATGCTTTTAAAATCTATTTGTTTAATTATAAATTTTTCTGCATTTAATAGGGTATCGTCAAAATAACTTAGCGCAAACACACCTAAAGTAAATACAATGGTAATTAACATTAACCCTATGGTATTAGGCATTTTTAAAAACCGAACGTTTATATACCCAAAAATGGCAGAAATAAGCACTAAAACTGATGCAATCACAAAATAATCCATAGAAAAATATATTTATTGCTAAATTAAAATAATTAACATAAAAATCTGTTATTTGACTAAATTTAGAATTTAATACATTTTATGAAACACCTGTATATACTAGTTCTTGTATTAACCTATTTTATAAGTCCAGCTCAAAACATGAAAACTTTTACATACGCAACAAAAGGATTAGACACCCTTAAATTAGATGTTTACACACCAGAAAACATTAAACCAACAGACAGTTTACCTGTTGTTATTTGGATGCATGGTGGTGGTTTTTCGGGAGGTGGACGTAATGGTATTGACGAGATCAACATTGTTAATGCTGCAAACAAAAATGGTTACATTGGTGTTTCAATATCCTATAGATTATTAAGAAAAGGAACTAAAACTGGATTTGGATGTGATTGTAGTAAAGAGAACAAATTGTTCACCTTTAACCAAGCTGTAATAGATTTTTTAGACGCAACTAATTTTGTCTATCAAAACAGTACGATGTTACAAGTTGACACTTCAAAAATAATAGCAGCAGGAAGTAGTGCTGGTGCAGAAACTGCATTACACGTTGCCTTTATGAGACGTTTTTTTATACCTGATTTAACCGCGTATAAAGACATTACTTTTGCAGGTGTTATTGGGTTTTCTGGCGCCTTTTTAGACATAGACTCATTAACTATTGACAATGCAATACCCATAGCACTTACACATGGCACAGAGGATCGTGCTATACCTTATGGTAGTGCTCCACACCAATATTGCCAACCAGAAAAACCAGGTTATATGATGTTACATGGTTCTAAAACCATCACAGAAAAACTAGACACTTTAGAAGCGTCTTACTTTTTAAACATTGTTAAAAACGGGACTCACGATGCTGCAAATGTGCATCCTGAAGATTTAGATGCTATATTCTATTTTTTAAATAAAACAGTCCTTGAAAATGAAGTTATTCAAACCAAAAAATACACTTTACCAAAACCTACCACCTATTAATTTGTTATAAATTTAGGTACTTTTGTTAGTACTACTAAAACTTTACGACAAAACGGTTTTAGATTTATATCTTTAAAAAAAATCATAATGGCAAAAACATATTACGATCCAGCAGACCTAAGAAAATTCGGAAAAATTACAGAATGGAATGAAGAACTTGGTAACAAGTTTTTTGACTATTACGGAAAAGTATTTGAAGAAGGTGCGTTAACAGCTCGCGAAAAATCACTAATAGCATTAGCAGTTGCACACACAGAGCAATGTCCATATTGCATAGACGCCTATACTAAAGACGGTTTACAACGTGGCGTTACAAAAGAAGAAATGATGGAAGCCATACACGTTGGTGCTGCCATAAAAAGTGGTGCAACATTGGTACATGGTGTGCAAATGATGAATAAAGTAAACAAATTAGACGGTTAATATAAAACCAAAATAAGTTTACTTACGTAAGAATTACAAACAAGACAAATTGATTAATGGCAACAAAATCCCTTAAAAAGTTAGGTAGCGATTTAGCAAAAAGCAATAAACAACTAGAAATATTATCTGGCGGAATTTTTGCTGATGGCGAATTACCGACTTTTAAAAACAAAATTTCTGAAACTAGTCAATTTCCGCTTAAAGCGAAAACATTAGAAATACTGCAAATTAACGTTGGCTACATGTGTAATCAAGTGTGTGAGCATTGTCATGTTGATGCAGGTCCTGACCGAAAGGAAATTATGACCCAAGAGACGATGCAACAAATCTTGGATGTTATTAAAACTACAGGCGCACATACTTTAGATTTAACAGGAGGTGCTCCAGAAATGAACCCAAATTTTAGATGGTTTGTAGAAGAAGCTTCAAAAATTGGAATTAAAGACTTTATCGTGCGTTCTAACTTAACCATTATTCGTGCTAACAAAAAATATTACGATTTACCGCAGTTTTTCAAAAAACACAACATTCATGTTGTAAGCTCAATGCCACACTGGACTCGTGGTAAAACAGATAAACAACGTGGTGAAGGTGTATTTGACATGTCTATTAAAGCCTTGCAAGAATTAAATGCTGTTGGTTATGGTATGCCAGGAAGCGATTTAAAACTGGACTTAGTTTACAATCCTTCAGGTGCCTTTTTACCAGGAGACCAATCTGCTATGGAAAAAGATTTCAAAAAAGCATTGATGGAAGATTTTAGCATCCAGTTTCATAACTTATTTGCGATTACTAATCTACCAATTGCTAGATTTTTAGACTTTTTAATAGCTTCAGAAAACTACGAAGACTACATGTACTCATTAGTAGAGGCTTATAATCCTGCTGCAGTTGCCAACGTCATGTGCACCAATACATTGTCTGTAAGTTGGGATGGTTATTTATTTGATTGCGATTTTAACCAAATGCTAGAATTACCTGTAAACAGTAAATCTAAACATATATCAGACTATAAAACCGAATTACTTGAAGGTAGAAACATAGTAATTTCACAACATTGTTATGGTTGCACTGCAGGCGCAGGAAGCAGCTGTCAAGGTGTTGTTGCATAATATAAAACTAACTTTTTTCGCTGTCGCGGAAATCTGCAAATGAAAACTAAAACTGCCATTTTAATTTTTTCTAATTCTGCTAAAGAGGACGCTAAACGCAAATCTTTTTCGGATAGTCAGTTGTTTGAAACTCTAACAAACGATACGATTAGAAAAGTTAAAAAAACAGGATTACCATTTTTTCATTTTACCGAAACACAGCAACAAGGCTCAAACTTTGGTGATCGTTTTACAAATGCTATTCAATCGGTTTTTGATAGAGGTTTTACTAACGTTATTTCTATAGGAAACGACACACCACACTTAAAAACAAAACATATAAATGATGCTTACCAAAAACTAAACAACAATCAGTTGGTTTTTGGACCATCAAAAGATGGTGGTTTTTATTTAATGGGTTTAACCAAAAACCTGTTTAATGCTAAGCAGTTTAAAAATTTACCTTGGCAAACTTCAGCTTTAAAAAGCACTACATTACAATGCTTATCTACTACTAAAATCACTTTTAGCACTCTAGAAACCTTAGACGACATCGATTCGGTTAAAGACTTAAAAACTATATTAAATAGTTATAAAACGGTTTCAAAAGCACTAAAATCAATAATACTACAGCTATGTTTTTCCGCGAAAGCGATAGTTAAACACATAGCATTACAATACCTATTATTTCCACAACAATTACCTTTTAATAAAGGATCTCCTACATTAGTTTCCGTTAAAAACTAAAGGCTTTTAGCCAAAAAATCACTGAAACTAATCTTTATTATTTAATGAAACACATTTACCTATGTGCTTTGCTTCTTGTTTGTACATTTAGCGTTGCACAAACTACAATTACTGGTACTGTAACAAGTGCACAAGATGGTCAAACTTTAGCGTATGTTAATATTTTGGCAGACCAAAATAATGGAACAATAACCAATGGGTTTGGTGACTATTCTATTATAATTTCTGACGAAACGGAACACTTAACATTCTCATTTATTGGGTACAAAACACAACAAATCGCAATTAATAATCAATCGGTTATTAATGTTATTTTAGAAGAAGACACTTCAAATTTAGACGAAGTGGTTATTACAGCTTTGGGTCTTGAACGCGACACTAAAGAGCTTGGATATGTAGTACAATCCTTAAAAAGTGAAGGTTTAACCGAAGTTAAAACAGTTAACTTTATTGATAATTTGGCTGGTAAACTTGCAGGTGTTACAGTCTCTCAAGGTGCGACAAGTGTTGGATCGTCTTCAAAAATTACGATTCGTGGTGAAGCCTCTTTTTCTAACAACAATCCTTTGTTTATTGTGGATGGTGTCCCAATTAACAACAATACTGTTTTTAACTTTACTAACGAAGCTGCTGCTGGTTTTCAGGAAATAGATTTTGGAAATGGAGCTATGGAAGTTAATGCAGACGATATAGAAGAAGTTTCTGTTTTAAAAGGTCCAAGTGCTGCTGCTTTATATGGTACGCGTGCATCCAACGGAGTGATTGTTATTAAAACCAAAGATGGTAAAAAAACAAAAGGCTTAGGGATTAGCATTAACACGTCGTTATTTGTTGACAATGCGTTTAGATTACCAGAATTTCAGAATAGTTACGGTCAAGGTAATTCTGGACAATTTGAATACGTTGATGGTCTTGGTGGCGGAATTAATGATAACATTACCTATTCTTGGGGACCACAATTGGATGCTGGCATTTACCTTCCGCAGTTTAATAGTCCAGTGACATTAGCAAACGGAACTATTGTACGTGGTGGAGATACTGCCTTATATTCTGGTGACGCTATTACACCAACCTTATTTCAGTCTAATCCAGATAACTTAAAAGATTTTTATCAAACAGGAATTACTACAATAAACAATATAGCTATTTCTAATGGTTTTGATACTGGTGATTATAGATTATCGTTTACAGATTTAAGAAGCGAATCTATTATTCCTGGTGTAAATTTAGACCGACAAACTGTTGCTGCAAAACTAAATTTTGAGCCCACAGAAAAAACGACTATTTCAACCTCATTATCTTACACCAATTCTTCAAGTGACAACAGACCATCTAACGGTTATGGTAGCGAAAATGTAAATTACAGCTTGGTAGCTTGGGGACCACGAAGCCTTGATATTAATAGCTTAAAAAACTATTGGCAACCAGGTTTAGAAGGTGTACAACAATACAGCTTTAACTACACCTTTTTTGATAATCCTTATTTTATTTTATACGAAAACACAAATAGTTTAAATCGTGATCGTGTCTTTGGAAACGTAGCTATTACACATAAATTTACAGACCATTTAAATCTTCAGGTTAGAACAGGAATGGATTATTCATCTGAAAAAAGAATACTAAAACGTGCCTATTCTAGTAATCGTTTTCAAAATGGTGCTTACGCAGAACACGATGTGTTTTACAGAGAAGTTAATACCGATTTTCTATTAAATTATAATAATACGTTTGGCGATTTTAACCTAGACCTATCTATTGGTGGAAACCGATTAAATCAAACAGCATCGACCAAACAATCACAAACGGTTAGTTTGGCACAGCCTGGAATTTTTAATTTAAATAATGCTGCATCACCTATTGAAGTGTTTCAGTTTGACTCTAAAAAGCGTATCAATTCCTTTTACGGGATAGCAAAATTAGGCTATAAAGATTTTCTGTTTTTAGACATTACTGGTCGTAATGATTGGTCTAGTGCTTTAGCAACCCCTTTTTCGGTTGATGGCACCTCTTTTTTCTATCCTTCGGCTTCAGCCAGTTTTATTTTATCTAATGTTACAGAACTTCCTGAAGCTGTATCTTTTGCAAAGTTAAGAGCCAGTGTAGCACAAGTTGGTAACGATACTAATCCGTATCAAACTTCCGGAGCTTTTGTATCGCAAACACCTTTTAATAGTCAACCTACTTTTAGTAATCAGGATTTTATTCCTAACTCTGAATTAAAACCAGAAAGCACTACAAATTACGAGTTTGGTGCAGATTTACGTTTCTTGAAAGATCGTATTCGTTTTGACTTTACCTATTATAATGCTATAACTAAAGATCAAATAATTTCATTACCAATACCAATTTCGTCAGGTTATGAACAACAAGTTGTAAATGGTGGAAAAGTAAAATCGACTGGTGTCGAAATTATTGCTGGCTTCACTCCTATTAAAACGTCTAATTTTAAATGGAATACCACCTTCAATTTTGCTAAAAACAAAGCAACTATTGAAGAGTTACCTCAAGAAGATGGACGTTTAACTTTGGCTTATAGCCGAATTTATGATAGTGCCAATCAAACGGTTTGGTTTCAAGTTGAAGAAGGTGGACAGATTGGAGACATTTATGGTACAGGATATTTAAAAAATGAAAATGGTCAATTTATAATTGATGACAACGGAAACTACATTGCAGATAACAACCTGCAAAAATTAGGAAACTATAATCCAGATTTCACTTTAGGTTGGAGCAACGATTTTAACTATAAAAACTGGTCAGCAAGCTTTTTGTTTGATTGGAGACAAGGTGGTGAAATTGTATCTAGAACAAGCGCTTTGGGTAATGTTGGAGGACAATTAGCCGAAACAGAATACAGACCAGAAGATGGTATTATTGCAGAAGGTGTCACACAATCTGGAGCATCAAACACTGTAGCCATTACAGCTGAAAGTTATTACAGACAGTTTTACGACAGAAACCACGAAGAAAATAACGTCTACGATGCGTCTTACTTAAAATTAAGACAATTTTCTGTTGGCTATAATTTTAAATTAAAAGAAGGCTTTTTAGGCTTAAAAGAAGGTGGAGATATTGCAGTGTCTTTAATTGGTAAAAACCTATTTGTTATTACTGAAAATCCACACTTTGATCCAGAACAATTAGCAGTACAAGGTAACGGTTTTGTTAGTGGTGTGGAAGACATGAGTTATGCCACATCACGCAGTTTTGGATTAAAAGCAAGTTTAAATTTTTAAGAGTAACATCATGAAAAACACATTATATATATTAAGTTTTTTCGCGCTTGTTTTAACCACAAGTTGCACCAAAGACTTTGAAGACATTAACACTAATCCTAACGCTCCAAACACTGTACAACCAAGTTTGTTGTTACGTCAAGTTATTTATGATTTTGGAGAACAAATGAGTTATGAAGGTTTTGTAGCTGGAGATTTATTATCGCAACACAGAACTGCTTTAGACTTCAATTTATTTGACAGACACGACTTAAAATCGCCACAATTAGGTGGAAATCCTTGGCCAATATTTTACACCAATTTACGTGATAACGAAATTATATTAACACAATCCAAAACCACCTCAACCTTTAAGGTTTATGAAGGTCCTGCTTTAATTTTAAAAGCATATATGGCAGCAGGATTAACAGATTTGTTTGGTGATGTACCCTATTTTGAAGCCTTTAATGGAATTAATGGAACCGTTACACCAAGTTATGACAGTCAAGAATCTATTTATTTAAATGAAAACGGGATATTAGATAATCTTGATAAAGGGATTGAAGCTATTACAAATTACGATTTAGCGATTCCGTTGGAAGGAGATATTTTATTTAATGGTGATTTAGACGCATGGGTAAAATTTGCAAATAGTTTAAAATTGAAATATTTGCTTCGTATTTCCGATCAAGTGGATGTTTCAACTGAACTACAAAACTTATATAATGAAGGTAATTATATTTCAGCTACAGCTGAAAATGCTATATTCAACTTTACTAACACAGATCCAAATAGCTTTAGATTAGCTCAATTAAGAATAGGAGATTTTAATAATTTTGTTCTATCAGAAACCATGGAAAATATTTTAATTGACCTAAATGATAATAGAATAAGCACATTTTTCAAACCTTTTGAAAATTCGTCTTCCAATCAGTTTAATGGTTTAATCAATGGTATTGACGCCTCATCAACATCAATAGCTTTAGCAAACTACTCTTTAGCAGGAAGTGCTTTTAGAGAAGACACTTCTGTTTTGGATGCTAATTTTATTACCTCTTGGGAAGTTCATTTTATTTTAGCTGAAGCTGCTTTAAAAGGGTTAATTAGTGCCAATGCACAAGAATTATATGAAACAGGAGTCGCACAAGCTTTTGAGTATTGGCAAACCGATTTACCTGCAACTTACCTAACAACCAATGCTGCTTATAATGCACCTGGAACAACGCCTTTACAACAAATTATCACCCAAAAATGGATTGCTAATCTTATAAATGGTTATGAAGGATGGGTAGAATACAGACGTACAGGTTTCCCTGAGTTTAATGCAATATCTGCAAGTTTAAACAATGGATTAATACCTGTAAGAATGCCTTATCCTGCAGAAGAAGAAGCTTTAAATGCCGAAAACTATAATCAAGCAGCAAGTGCTACTAATGGTAATGATATTAACTTCCCAGTTTGGTGGGACGAAAACTAAAAAATGAGTACAGAAATTTGGCAATGGGTTTTAGTGATCGCTTCAAGTTTAATCTTGTTTGCTTTATCTCCTTATGCAAAAACCACTGCATCTTTTTTTAAAGCTAATCACAACAAAAAATCACCAAATGTTTTAGTACTAACTGGTAGTTTAATAATCTCTTGGATTTTTGCTAAAAGCATTACCAATGCTGCTAATTTAGGCCTAGATTTTGGTCTAGTTGGAGGTGTCGCTTATGCTGGATATTATCTAAGTTTTGCGGTTGCTGGATTACTAATTTATCAATTACGTACCAAAGGTGGCTTTACAAGTATCCATGACTTTTTAACTAGTAAATTTGGCAAAAAAGCGGTTGCAGTCTTCACGTTTTTAATCATCATTAGATTATTTAATGAGGTTTGGAGTAATACCATGGTTATTGGCTCTTACTTTGGTGAAACCGGAAGTGCTAGCTATTACACAGCCATCATCGTATTTACTGTATTAACCCTTAGCTACGCTATTAAAGGTGGATTAAGCAGTTCGATATTTACAGACGTGATACAAATGGTTTTATTCTCTGTACTATTAATCATTATTTTATATACTATTTTCTCAGTTGAAAACTTTAGCACAAAAGACATTGTAACTTCAGGAACTTGGAGTTTTGAACTAGGTTTAAACCTCTTTTTTGCTGCCATTATACAATCCTTTAGCTACCCTTTTCATGATCCTGTGTTAACAGACAGAGCTTTTATTAGTTCCCCAAAAGTGACTAGAAAAAGCTTTTTATGGGCTAGCTTATTAGGTGCCATTTGCATTGTGCTTTTTAGTTTAATTGGTGTGTATGCACAAACTCAAGGTTTAAAAGGACAAGCAGCTGTAGAGGTTGGAAAAGCATTTGGAGTTGTAGTATTATTAGTCATTAATTTTATTATGATTACCTCTGCAGCTTCAACCTTGGATTCGACGTTTTCATCGTTTTCAAAATTATTGGCAGTCGATTTGGGATTAGGCAAAAGCCTAACATTTGGTAGATTAGCAATGGTAGCCATTGCTGTACTTGGTACAATTCCCATATTTTTTAATGCCGAAATCCTCTCTGCCACCACAATATCTGGAACTATGGTCATTGGTTTAACACCAATATTTGTGTTCTGGAATTATAAAGTGCCAAAAATAAGCTTTTATTTAAGTATTGGTTGTGGCATCCTTTTTGGGTTTTTGTTAGTCTTCAAAGTTTTCCCAGAAACTTTGATTTTTACAAAGGGTCGTTATGCCGATTTACTTTGGGTAAATGTTTGGGGAATTTTTAGTTGTAACCTTTTATATTTCGTTCCTAGATGGATAAAACAATAAATAACATAGGCACATTAACTGGTAAAGTCTTACTTTTTGGAGGCGTTTACAGTAATCTTCAAGCCTTAGAAGCACTTAAAGCTATTGCTGAACAGCAAAATATTGCTCCAGAAAACTGTATTTGCACAGGAGACGTTGTTGGCTATTGTGCACAACCAGAAGAAACGGTTCAGTTTTTAAAAATCTGGAATGCTAAAAGTATTTTAGGAAATGTAGAAATACAACTTATAGAAGGTGAAGAAGATTGTGGATGCGATTTTACAGAAGGCTCACGATGTGATGGGTTTTCTAAACTTTGGTATCCTTATGCACAAAGCAAACTAAGCAAAAACTCGATAGCGTATTTAGCAACGTTTCCGGATCATATTACCTTTAATTATGCTAATAAAAAAGTAACCGTTGTCCATGGTGATTACTTTAATGTATCAGAATTTATATTTAAATCTACAGACTGGAATATTAAGGCCAAAACAATAGACGCAACCAAAAGTGATGTTATTATTGCTGGACATTGCGGATTGCCTTTTAATCATGAGCAAGACAACAAATTATGGTTAAATCCAGGAGTTATAGGTATGCCTGCTAACGATGGATCACCACAAGTTTGGTATGCCATTTTAGAAGAAATTAATGGTGAAATGAAATTTACGCATCATACGCTCGACTATAATTACAAGCTAACTAATAGTTTAATGAAAAATGGTTTATTACCAGAAGAATATGCAAGAACAATAGTCACTGGTATTTGGGATAATACCGAGATTTTACCAGCTATTGAAAGTGGATTACAAGGTTTCGGAATTAATTTATAACATTATGAAAACAGTATTATTTTTATTTATAAGTCTTTTTGCTGCACAAAGCATAGCACAAGACACACTAGATGAATTACTTAAAAAACACAATAAAAATAGTGTTCCTTATATAACTGTGCAGGAATTAGCAATGCCAAAAACCGACGCTATTATACTAGATGCAAGAGAACCTAAAGAGTTTGAAGTCAGTCATATTAAAAATGCAACTTTAGTAGGTTACGATTTTTTTGACGTTAAAACAGTTACCAATAAATACACTGATAAAGACCAAAAAATAGTAGTCTATTGCTCACTTGGAATACGATCGGAAACCATTGCTAAAAAACTAAAAGACGAAGGCTATACTAATGTCTTTAATCTTTATGGTGGTATTTTCGAGTGGAAAAACAATGATTTTACTGTAGTAGATTCCGAAGACAATGAAACTGAACAAATACATACTTTTAATGAAGCTTGGAGCAAATGGCTAACTAAAGGGATAAAAGTATTTGAAACAACTTCTACAAAAAAATAAAAATTCATGCATAAAAATCTAGTAATAACCTTTACCAGAAACCCTGAATTAGGAAAAGTAAAAACAAGATTAGCTAAGACTATTGGCAATATTTCCGCTTTAGCGATATATAAAAAATTATTAGAGCATACTGAAAGCGTTTTACAACAAATAGACTGTGACAAGGCGGTATATTACTCGGTTAAAATTAGAGAAAACGACCTTTGGAATCCTGACATATATCAAAAACACCAACAATTTGGAGATCACTTAGGCATAAGAATGTCTAATGCCTTTAAAACTGGTTTTGATGCTGGCTACACTAAACTAGTTATTGTTGGTAGCGATTTATACGACTTAAAACCCAAACATATTAATCAAGCTTTTGATGCTTTAGATAATAATGATGCTGTAATTGGACCTGCTATAGATGGTGGCTATTATCTTTTAGGAATGAAACAATTACATCCTGCTATTTTTGAAAATAAATCTTGGGGAACCGAAACAGTTTTTGAAGACACCATGAAAGATTTAGTTAAGGAAAACGTATTTTTGTTAGAACCATTAAATGATGTTGACACATACGAAGATATGTCCAACAACCAAACCTTAAAAGCCTTAATTGAACATGATAAAGCAAATAAATAAAACCGTAGAATACCTAAAAGAAAAAGGATTTGACCAACCAGAAGTTGGTATTATTCTAGGAACTGGATTAGGCAAATTAACGGATGAACTTGAAGTTATTCAAGAGGTTAGCTATAATCACATTCCTAATTTCCCAACTGCTACTGTCGAGTTTCATAAAGGAAAATTAATTTACGGAATCTTAGCTGGAAAAAAAGTAATTGTAATGCAAGGTCGTTTTCATGTTTATGAAGGTTACAGCTTGCAAGATGTTACGTACCCAGTTAGAATTATGGAAAAATTGGGTATCAAAACATTATTGGTATCTAATGCTTCTGGAGCTATTAATTTAGACTTTAAGAAAGGCGAATTAATGCTTATTGACGATCATATTAACCTACAAGGAAGTTCACCTCTAGCTTTTAAAGGAGTTGCTGAGCTTGGTGAGCGTTTTGCAGATATGAGCGCACCTTATGATTTAGACATAAATGCAAAAATTAAAGCTATAGCAAAAGCTAATAATATAAAATTACACGAAGGTGTTTATGCTAGTGTTGTCGGACCGCAACTAGAAACTAAAGCAGAATACCGCATGCTTAAAATTATTGGTGCAGATGCAGTAGGTATGAGTACTGTACCGGAAGTAATAGTTGCTAATCATTTAAATTTAAAAGTGGCTGCAGTGTCAGTTTTAACAGATGAATGCGACCCAAATAATCTAAAACCTGTAGATATTGGTGAGATTATAGCTATGGCTAATCAAGCAGAACCTAATATGATTACATTATTTAAAGCGTTGATAGAAACACTTTAATATTAAATAAATCAGGGTTAAACTATAAACACAGACGTAAAACTAAAAAAATGAGTTATTTAGACGCTACAAACAACTTATATAAAGAAGCTGCTTTAACACCAGATGTTGGCTTATGCTGCACCACTAATCCTATATGGGAATTACCAGGTCTTAAGATTCCTAAAATCATGCAGGAAATGAACTACGGTTGTGGTAGCACTGTAAATGCTAGAGATTTAACTAACAATCCAAAAATGTTATATGTTGGTGTTGGTGGTGGTATGGAATTATTACAATTCGCTTATTTTAATCGTCAAAAAGGTGGTGTTATTGGTGTTGATGTGGTAGATGAAATGCTAGAAGCATCACGTAAAAATTTTATTGAAGCCGAAGCACAAAACGATTGGTTTAAAAGTGAGTTTGTAGATCTTGTAAAAGGAGATGCTTTAAATCTTAACGTAGCAGATAACTCAATTGATGTAGCAGCACAAAATTGTTTATTTAATATCTTTAAGGCAGAGGATTTAAAAAAGGCTATTGCCGAAATGTATCGCGTTTTAAAACCACATGGTAAACTTGTTATGAGCGATCCTACTTGCGAGCAGGAAATGAATGACACATTACGTAACGATGATAGATTACGAGCTTTATGTTTAAGCGGAAGTTTACCAATTGCCGACTATGTAAAAGCATTAACTGACGCAGGTTTTGGTACAATAGAAATTAGAGCCAGAAAACCTTACCGTATTTTAGATCCTAAAAATTATCCTACAGATGAATTAATTTACATAGAATCTATAGAAATAGCAGCCATTAAAGATCCAATGCCAGCAGATGGACCATGTGTTTTTACAGGTAAAGCTGCAATATACTATGGTGATCAAGATTTTTTTGATGATAAAAAAGGGCATATTTTACTTAAAAATCAACCTATAGCTATTTGCGATAAAACAGCAGGAGATTTAGTTGCTTTAGGTCGAGATGACATATTTATTAGTAAATCTACGTATCACTATGATGGTGGTGGATGCTGTTAAGTAACCTTTGTTACAACTAAAAAACAAGTAAATGACTAATTTAGTCAGCTATGGAAAAGTATCTAGACATTATAAAAAACGCCTATTTTGGCTATTGGAATTACCTAAAACACCAAATTATTTTCCCAAATAATTGGGACAACTATTTTTATGGATTAATCATAATATCATTAGTTGTTTGGGGTTTAGAAATTGTGTTTCCTTGGCGTAAAAAGCAATCTATTTTTCGTAAAGATTTTTGGTTGGATACGTTTTACATGTTTTTTAATTTCTTTTTACTAAATCTTATTGTATTAATAGCTTTATCCAATAGTGCTGCAAGTTTTTTTGATGATATTTTAGGCGTTGTTGGTTTATCTATTTCAAGTTTTCAACTGTTTGATGTAGATAATTTACCATTATGGTTAGGACTGTTTATTTTCTTTATAATTTCAGATTTCACACAATGGATAACTCATAATTTATTACATCGCTTTGAGTTTTTATGGAACTTCCACAAAGTACATCACAGTGTTAAAGAAATGGGATTTGCAGCCCATTTACGCTACCATTGGATGGAACCGGTTTTATACAAATCCATGCTATACATACCAATTGCCATAATTGGCGGTTTTGATGCAAAACACGTTGCAATAGTCCACTTTTTTGCAATCACTGTTGGACACTTAAATCATGCCAATTTAGGCTGGGATTATGGTGTTTTAAAATATGTATTTAACAATCCAAAAATGCACATTTGGCATCATGTAAAATACTTACCAGAACACACAAAGTTTGGTGTTAACTTTGGGATAACCCTAAGCATTTGGGATTATATTTTTAAAACCAATTACATACCACATGATGGTCGTGATATCGAGTTAGGTTTTGAAGGAGATGAGCACTTTCCAAAAGATTTTATAAGTCAAGAACTATATCCTTTAAAAAAATGAAACAACTTTTAGCTTTAGCATTATTAGTCTTGTTTTGCGCTTGTAAAAGCACAAAACAAACAGTACAAAATACCCAAATAGCAACTAATAACTTTAAAAAAGAAGCTATAGCTGAAGCTGAAATTAAAACGGACAACAATTCTAAAACCGAAACTAAGGCACTAGAAGAAAACACGGTTTTAAAAGCCAAAACTGAGATAAAACAAGATACAACAATTGTTTTTAATCAAGTACTTACTAAAACAGAGCATTCTAATATTCATTTTTTATGGAATGAATTATTACAAAAACATGTTTCTGATAACGGAAATGTAAACTATAAATCATTTAAAATAGATCATAAAAAATTACTAGAATACATAAATATTCTCGCGATATTAAAGTCTAAACCTGAATTTGATTCTATTTCCAGAGAAGAAAAACTAGCCTTTTGGATTAATGCATACAACGCATTAACAATAGATTTAATTATAAAAAATTATCCTGTAAAAAGCATAAAAGATATTAAAAACCCTTGGGAACAACGCTTATGGCAATTTGGTGACAAATGGTATAATCTTGAGGATATCGAGCATAAAATACTACGTAAAATGGATGAACCACGTATACATTTTGCTATTGTTTGTGCTTCTTACTCTTGTCCTAAATTACAAAACACTGCATTTACAGCAGGTAATTTAGAACAACAATTAACCTTGGCTACTCAAGAGTTTTTAAGTGATACAAACCGAAATGAAATCTCTGAAAACACTTTAAAATTGTCTAAAATATTTAGATGGTTTGATAAGGATTTTGAGCAAAACGGAAGTTTGATTGACTTTTTAAACAAGTATTCAAATGTTACCATTTCAGCGAAAGCTAAAATTAGCTACAAAGATTACAACTGGGACTTAAATGACTAAAACCAACCTAATAAAACTTACGTAAATACAGCATGATAAGTATTATTATTCCGGTTTTAAACGAAGCTAAGCATATTACAGAGGTATTGTATCATTTAATTGATAATGCATCCTTAAATACTATTCAAGAGATTATTGTTGTGGATGGTGGAAGTACGGACAATACCGTTTCAATTATCCAAGCATTAGGTTTAAATATTAAAGTTTTACATTCTGAAAAAGGTCGTGCTAAACAAATGAATCTTGGTGCCAAAGCTTCAAAAGGAGATATCCTTTATTTTTTACATGCAGATTCTTTTCCACCTAACAGATATGACCAGTTAATTTTAGATGAAATTAAAAAAGGTAATAATGCAGGTTGTTTTAGATTACAATTTGATAGCAACCATTGGTGGCTACGTTTTACTAGTTGGTTAACTCAATTTTCTTGGCGAGCAAGTCGTGGTGGTGATCAAAGTCAGTTTATAACCAAAGCGTTATTTAATGATATTGGTGGTTATGATGAAAACTATATTATTTACGAAGACAATATCTTAATAAATGAGCTTTATAAACGTAAAGAATTTGTTGTGATTAATCATAAGCTTAAAACCTCAGCTAGACTATATCAAAAACATGGCGTTTGGACACTACAATACCATTATTTAGTCATTTATATAAAAAAATGGTTTGGTGCATCTGCTGAAGTACTACACCAGTACTACAAAAAACATATTTCTTAAAAATACTGTCCTATACCAAAGACTAATCCTTGACCATCCTTTTCTGAAATTCCGTAACCATAATCTATTCTAAAAATAGCATTAAAAATAGATTTGTGGATAAAACGTAAGCCTACACCTGGAAACACTCTTAAGTTATCAGCATCACCAAAATCTCCTAAATCTCCACCTGGATTTCGCCAGCTTCCTGCATCTACAAACGCATTACCTTGTAGTGCAAACCAACCTTTTTCATATAATGTATGTCTATATTCCGTATTTAAAACAACTGCTCCTGTACCTCTATCAATGGTATTACCAACACCTCTAATATTTAAATTATTATCTACTGAAAATGGTGCAAAAGGGGTTTCGTCATTACTAGACAATCCTAACCTAACACGTGTTGCCCAATTCCCTCTTTGCCCTACTCTTTTGTAATAATTAAAATCATTCCATCCAATTAAAAATTCAGGTAAATCATCACTAGTAGACGTTACGTATTGCACATTTAATTGACTTTTAAAACCCGAAACATATTGGTAGTTGTAATCTAGATTATTGTATTCGTATATGGCTTTATACAATAATTTATTAACACTTAATGCTTGAGGAACATCAGGATTTGTTGCTCCTGACTGATATTCATATTCTTCTAAAAAAGAATTAATACCAAACTCAAAGAGGTTATTAAAGTTAGGCTGATACAATCCTAAAACTTCAAAAGATTTGTTTCTGTATCTATAATCTGAAGTTGTATTATCAAAAAAAACAGGCTCTAAAGTTTGTAAATCTTGATGATTAATTGCCAAACCAAACTGACGACTAAATAAATAAGGTGCTCTAAAATTTATACCATATGAGCTAAATATATCTTTTTGATAAAATCCACCAAAAATCATATTTTGACCTAAAAGATTAAACTCATACACTCCAAGTCTGTAAGCAAACTCGCCATCATTTGAGGTATATACATTAAAGGAAGGTATAATGGTAAAATTTTCTTCGATGTTATAAAACACATTGTAATCTCCATTTTCTGAAGGAAACACTTGATAATACGCATGAGAAACAGAAGGTAATCGTTTTAATAACTTAATATCTTCATCTAATTGGATACTATCTAATACTGCACCTGCTTTAGCATTAGCTACTTTTTTTACAAAACTAGATTTTAGCTTTTTATTGCCTTGAACTTTTAAATCAGTAATGTTTTGTGAGTGTGAAATGCTAACTCCTAAAAAGGTTAAAACAAATAATAAATACTTCATCTAGTTTACTTTATAATGCTCTTTAATAAGCGTTTCTGCAGGTTTGTTTTGTGGTGTAAATCGGTTATTATCAATACCTCCAACTTTATCATGATTAATAAACCATTTCCAGACAAAACCTCCAGCAAACCAATCTTCTTTCCAGAAAGCTTCAAATAGGGCTTTTGTGGTATTAACCTGTGCTTCTAGGTTTACATTTTCTTCAATTCTATCTACTGTCCATGGTGCTTTAGCTGCATAATCTATGCTACGGTAACCAAACTCGGTAAACAAAACAGGTTTGTTATATTTATCTGCAAATTGTTTAATGGTTGCCTTGTGTTTTATCCAACCTTTTAAACACTCTTCTACAGTAGGTGTTTTACTATCACTAACCGGAAAATAGGCATCAATACCAATATAATCTAATTGTTCCCAAAAAGGTGTTTTTTCAAATTCGTTCCAATTAGCAGCATAGGTTAATTTACCTTTATAAATTTTACGAATATCTTTAATTAGTTTAAACCAATACTCTGGTCTAGCAGCAACAAATTTTTCTAATTCTGTCCCAATGCAAAAAATCTCAGTATTGGTATCTTCGGCTACTTGAGCAAAAGCTAAAATAAATTTTGAATACGTTTTTTCAAAAGTTAGCCAATCCGCTTCGGTTTTCATTTCTAATAATCCAGTAAACTCACCTTTCCAAACCCAAAGTTGTGGTTTAAGCATCGCATTAATATTGTTCTTTTTTAACGTATTAATATATTGCTTACCTCCTGTAATGGTTTCACCAAACCATTGTCTTTCTGCATCATAATTAACCTCAGGATGTGCTAAGTCTTTAACCATAGCAAAAGGCATGATAGCTGCATAATTAGCATTTATATTTAGAAGTGGATCTATATTTTTTTGAGTAATACTATCCCTATGCGCCACATAACTTACGCCATTTATTTTTTTGTCTTGAGCTGTACAAGATTGAAGTAATATTGCAATAAGTAAAATTTGAATGAGACGCATCATGTTTTTTTACTAAATATAAATAAATCTCGCTTTTCAGCAGGATATATTAACTATTAAATTAATGCTACTTATTAAAATAAGGCTCTTAAACCAATATTAAAAGACTGTCCTAAACCAGTATTGTTTCCTCTAACAAATTTAGAGTACAAGGTTTCAATATTTAACACATCACTAATTTGATATTTTGCACCACCTCCAACTGCAGTAAAATCTTGTTCAAAATCATTACCAGTATCTATACGTTGTGAGTGTTGTACTAGTCCTAAAACTGTAAATTTAGAACTCGGGAAATAACTTAAAAACAAACCTGGTGTTAAGCTTAAACTGTTATTAGCAAAGCTTTCTTCTTTTTTACCAAAGTGATATTCTGTATTAAGCTCTGTAAATAATTGCCATTTAGAGTTAAAATTATAATCATAAAAAAAACGATTTTGAAACGTAAACCCTTTTTGATCTAAAAACACTCCGTTTTCACTTTCGTTATCAACTAAAGGAATATGAAACGCTGTTTGGATAGTAAAATTACTAACACTTTTTATAGGATTAAACTTAACTGCAGGCGCAAAAGATGTAAAACCAGAACGTGCAGTATTAGATTCGCCATCAAATTTAAACACATCTAAAGCATCACGATCTCCAATAACATTAGACCTAAACTCTAATAATAAACCAACATTAAAGCGGTTATTAGCACTAATACCAGTAAACACATCTACGGTTGAAGTAAAATAAGTTTCTCTAGCTTCAGTACCAGATGTAAACGTACTTTCTGTTTGTGTATAAAGGTTGTTAAAAAACTTAATATCCCATTGTCCTTGGCTTAATAATTTTGAAGGTGTGTAGGTTTGAATGTTACTTCCTGAGGCTTCATCTTCTTGAGAAAATCCAGTAATTGAAGTTGCAATAGCTAATAGTAGTAAAGTTAGTTTTTTCATGCTTTTTTTTTGTTTTGCTTTCCGCGAAAGCGTTATGTTTTTTTTTATTGTTTGTTAAGGTTCCAGTTATAAGAAAAATACCTTAACTTATAATTTTTAGGTATTATATTAGTTCTGTATTTATTTATAAATTCAATTTCAGTCATACCGTTTTGTACAAAATCTTCGTTGTACCATTTCATGATTTCAGAAGCTTCAACTGTTTTCTTTTTATCATTTACCTTCACAAAATAATCACCATTTAATGCTAATTTAGTTTGTTGGTCTAATTGCGCTTCCAACGTTTTTGGCAAATAGGCATTAGCAATTAAAGGCGGACAACCTATAGCACCACAAACAAGCACAAAATGAAATCTTGCATCTTTAAAATTACCTCTCAACAGTTCGTTTTCAATGGTGTTTAATGTCACCTTCTGACCTGCTAAACTGTACGTTATTTTATCAAAAAATCCAGCTTTATCTAATGGTGAAGCTATTGGATAATTATCAACAATCCCTTTAATAACAGATAAGTTGTATGCATTAATCCAAAAAGCTTGGTAGTTTTTAGCATCTGTTTTTGATACAGACACTTGATTAGCAATTGTTAATATTGAGGTTAAAGTTTCCGCGTTTTCCTTAACTGCTTTGTAATCTACTTTACCTTTAGACACGTAAGCTTTCAAAAAGGCATCGGTTTGTGTAAAAAAGTCGTTAAGGGTTTGCGCTTTCGCGGAAAATAATCCGCTGACAACAAGCACTATTATTAGGCTATTTTTCATCATTAGGTTGGGTTTTAAATATTTGTAACATTGATTAAGTCTTAACATTTAACAAAAACTTTCAAAAAAAATAAAAAAAAATCTCGTCTTACTATTAATTATAACCTTACACAAAAGAGGTTATTTAAAAAGATTCTAAACTAAAAATCCAATTAAGTTTTTAACTTTAAAAACGACAGACTATCTAACTAATTAAATTTTTATGGAACACATCGTCATTATAGGAAATGGGATTTCTGGAGTTACTCTAGCAAGACACGTTAGAAAATTATCGGACAAAAAAATCACTATCGTTTCAGCCGAAACGGATTATTTTTTTTCTCGTACAGCCTTAATGTATGTGTACATGGGACACATGAAGTTTGAGCACACACAACCTTATGAGAATTGGTTTTGGGAGAAAAACCGCATCAACTTAAAAAAAGGCTTCGTTAATACTATAGATACTGATAATAAAACACTCCACTTTGCTGAAGGTGATACAATGACTTACGACAAATTAGTAATTGCTACCGGAAGTAAACCTAATAAATTTGGTTGGCCAGGACAAGACCTAAAAGGTGTTCAAGGCTTATACAGCAAACAAGATTTAGATAACATGCAGCAAACTGCACCAGACAATAAAGTGTGTAAACATGCTGTAATTGTTGGTGGAGGATTAATTGGTATTGAAATGGCAGAAATGCTAAATTCAAGAGATATACCAGTCACTTTTTTAGTTAGAGAGACTAGTTTTTGGAATGGTATTTTACCTGAAGGCGAAAGTCAAATGATTAACAGACACATAAAAAATCATCACATTGATTTAAGGTTAAATACCAATTTAAAAGAAATTAAATCTGATGACAATGGACATGTTAAATCAATAATTATTGAAGAAACCGGAGAAGAAATAGCTTGCAACCTAGTTGGACTGACTGCAGGAGTATCTCCAAATATTTCATTTTTAAATGATTCTAAAATTGAAACAAACAGAGGTGTACTTGTTAACCGTTATTTAGAAACTAACATAAACGATGTGTATGCAATTGGAGATTGCGCAGAGCAACACGAAGCTATTGGCAACAGACGTCCAATAGAAGCGGTTTGGTACACAGGACGTATGATGGGAGAAACTTTAGCACAAACCATTTGTGGTAATAGACTACAATACAAACCTGGTCATTGGTTTAATAGCGCAAAATTTTTAGATATCGAATACCAAACTTACGGTTGGGTGTTTGGAGAACGTGGACGTCCTGAGCACGAAAAACATTTCCATTGGAAACATCAAGATGACACCAAATGTATAACCGTAGCTTACAACAACGACACCAAGACTTTTTTAGGCATTAACACTTTTGGTATCCGAATGCGACACGAAACTTTTGACAAATGGTTAACCGAAAAACGTGATGTAGATTACGTAATAAACAATTTAAAAGAGGCCAATTTTGATCCAGAATTTTACAAACATTTTGAACAAGATATCCTAAAGGCATACAACAAGCAACTACAAACAGTATAACAGCATCAAAATATGAGTAATAAACTAAATCACAGTATGTCATTAGCATCACCAGATGCATTTCATATATCAACAAAACAAAAATTTGCTTTAGGTATTGGTCTTGTTGGACTATTAATTTTAACATTAGCATTATTTAATGTCAAGCTACCAAACACAGCATTATTTTTAACGCTAGCATTAGGATTGATTACAGTTGGTGTTATTATATATTCTAGAGAAGCGTATTTAACCAAATTAGAAGGTATAAAAAATGATGGAGTTTGGTATAAATCCATTTCATCTAGAGGATTTTGGGGTTGGGCTTTAGGTGTCATACTAACCAGTTTTTATATTGTGTTATACTTTTTTCCTGAATATTTGGGTTTAGTTAAAGATGGTGCTCCAAACACTGGTTTAATTGGATTATTTGACCCTTTAAGCAATTTATTAAGTGGTAGAAATGCTAGTCAATGGTTTGTTTATGGCACATTATATACCATCGCCATTTTAGCATTTGGTTACAAATACATTTTAAAATATAGACATAATCGCTATCAACAAATCAGAACTGTTTCAGTTATGTTTTTTCAGTTAGGTTTTGCTTTTTTAATCCCAGAATTCATGTACGTCATGAATAATGATTTACCATATTATGACCTTAAAAGCATTTGGCCATTAAACTATTACATTTTTGATGAGTGGTCTGTAAAAGGCTTTTTATCTAATGGTAATTTAGGACTAGCTTTAATTATTTTTGGGATAGCTTCTACCTTTATTATCACACCTATTTTAACATACAAATACGGAAAACGTTGGTATTGCTCATGGGTTTGTGGTTGTGGTGGTCTAGCCGAAACTGCAGGAGATAGTTTTAGACATTTATCTTCAAAAAAACTTTCTGCTTGGAAGCTAGAGCGATGGTTAATACATACCGTTTTAGTATTTTCTGTAGTAATGACAACAGCAATGGTGTATAGCTATTTAGGTAAAGACAGTAACAATTTTTGGTTAACACGTGATGTTTTTATCATTTCTGTAATCGTATTTTTAACCATCATATTTGCAGGTGTTATGTATTTTAGAGGCAAAGAGCTTGGTAAAGATGCAAAAGCTGGTGCAATTGGTTATGCTGTTGTAATTGCTTTATTACTAATTATGCACTTTACAGCTACAACCAATCATTTATTTTTTGTAAAAAGTAGCGCTTTAAGATCTACCTATGGAATCTACATAGGCTCAATATTTTCAGGAGTTATCGGAACAGGTTTTTACCCAATTTTAGGTAGCAGATCTTGGTGTAGATTTGGATGTCCTATGGCAGCTATATTAGGATTTCAACAACGTTTATTTTCAAAATTTAGAATCACGACCAATGGAGGACAATGCATCTCATGTGGTAATTGCTCAAACAGTTGCGAAATGGGAATTGATGTTCGTGCCTATGCCCAAAAAGGAGAAAACATAGTACGTTCTAGCTGTGTTGGATGTGGTGTTTGTAGCGCTGTTTGTCCAAGAGGTGTTTTAAAATTAGAAAACGATACTATGGATGGACGTATAAACCCAACAGAAGTATTATTAGGTAATGATGTTGACTTGATGGACTTTGTAAACAAAAAATAAAAAATGAAAACCTTTGTTTTATATTTTTTTATTGTTTTAGGTTATAACGCTTACGCGGAAAAAACTTACGTGAAAGCCTTTTACGACAACGGAAGCCTATTGTATAAAGGTTGGACTAGTAATAATCAAAAAATAGATTTTTGGGTGTATTACTACCCAAACGGAAGCATTAAAGAAAAAGGAAACTATAGCAACAACCTTAAAACAGGTTATTGGATAGAGTATTATGACAATAAAACAATTAAAGCTAAAGGTAATTACAATGAAGGCTTAAAAGAAAAGTATTGGACCTACTATCATAATAATAACACTTTACAAAAAGCAGGTAATTATCTTAAAGGTAAAGCCAATGGTTACTGGAAAACATACCACAAAAACAGCTACTTAAAGAGTCAAGGTCTTTATCTAAATGGCTTAAAGAATGGCTACTGGAAAACCTATTATGACAATACAAAAACTAAAAGTGAAGGGCATTATTTAAACGATTTAAAAAATAAATTCTGGAAATTCTATCATAGCAACTCAGTAATTTCTAAATTTGGAAGCTTTAACCAAAACCTCAAAACTGGCTATTGGCAATATTTCCGCGAAAGCGGTAAAAAAGAAAAGGAAGGTCATTATATAACCGATAAAAAGGTAAAATGGTGGTTGTTTTATGATGACAACGAAAAAATAAATCATAAATGTCAACTTAAAGACAATCAAAAAAATGGGTATTGTCTTATGTATAAAAACGAAGCGTTGATATCTGCAGTAAAATTTAAAGCAGGACAAAAAATAAAAGAATGGACCGATTTAAAGTCCTTTAAAAGAGAAAACAACTTAAGCGACCTTAAATGACCAAAATAAAAGTCATCATTCCTGCCTACAATGAGCAAGACTCGATTGCTCAAGTTATTAAAGACATACCTTCTATAGTGGACGAGGTGATTGTGGTTAGCAACAACTCGACAGACTTAACAGAAGCTAATGCCAAAAACGCAGGAGCAACTGTTTTACAAGAAAACAATAAAGGCTATGGTTATGCTTGTTTAAAAGGTATGGATTATATCGCTAAACAAGATAGTAAACCTGAAATTGTGGTGTTTTTAGATGGAGATTATAGTGATTATCCGGAAGAATTAACCAAAATTGTTGCGCCAATTATAGATCAAAATATGGACTTTGTTATTGGTGCACGTGTCAAAAAATTAAGAGAAGAAGGCAGTATGATGCCACAACAAGTGTTTGGTAATTGGTTAGCAACAACCTTAATGTCACTTTTTTTTGGTGCTAAATTTTCAGACTTAGGACCATTTAGAGCTATTAAATATGATAAGCTTCTAGCTTTAAACATGGTAGACAAAACCTATGGTTGGACGGTAGAAATGCAACTAAAAGTATTAAAGCAAAAACTAAGCTATATAGAAGTCCCTGTAAACTACAGAAATAGAATTGGTGTCTCAAAAGTTTCAGGAACAATAAAAGGTAGTATATTTGCAGGCGTTAAAATACTAACGTGGATTTTCAAATACAGTTTTAAAAAGTGATTCTCGAAACCATTACCATTATTATTAATAGCATTGCGCTAGTACTTATTTTCATGTATGCTTTGGCACAATTAAACCTTTTGTTTAATTACTTAGCATCAAAAAAGAAAGAAGAAAACGGACCAAAATTTAACTTTAATAATTCGGAAGAAATTCCGTTTGTAACTATTCAACTTCCTGTTTTTAACGAGTTGTACGTTATGGATCGTCTATTGGACAACATAGCCTTAATGGACTATCCAAAAGATAAATTAGAAATCCAAGTTTTAGACGACTCTACAGATGAGACCGTTGCTACAACCAAAGCACACGTTGACCAACTTAAAACAAAAGGGTTAGATATTACACATATTACTAGAACCAACAGACAAGGTTTTAAAGCAGGTGCTTTAAAAGAAGGTTTAGAAATAGCAAAAGGAGAATACATTGCTATTTTTGATGCCGATTTTTTACCAAAACCAAATTGGCTTAAAAAAACTATTCCGTTTTTTAAGGACCCAGAAATTGGTGTGGTACAAACACGTTGGGGACACATTAACAGAGACTACTCTACATTAACAAAAATACAAGCTTTTGCTTTAGACGCACATTTTACTTTAGAGCAAGTTGGACGTAGTAGCAAAGGACATTTTATTAACTTTAATGGTACAGCTGGTGTTTGGCGTAAAGACTGTATTTTAGACGCAGGAAACTGGGAAGGTGACACCTTAACAGAAGATTTAGATTTAAGTTACAGAGCGCAACTTAAAAACTGGAAATTTAAGTATTTAGAAGACGTTGAAACTCCTGCAGAACTTCCTGTGGTAATTAGTGCAGCAAGATCACAACAATTTAGATGGAATAAAGGTGGTGCAGAAAACTTCCAAAAAATGTTTGGACGTGTCATTACAAGCAAAAATATTTCTGCTAAAACTAAACTTCATGGATTATTACACTTACTAAATAGTACTATGTTTTTAAACGTACTAATAGTGGGTATTTTAAGCATTCCAATGTTGTACATTAAAAACGAATACGCACACTTAAGACCATACTTTTACGTCATGAGCTTTTTTGTAGTTAGCACAATTATCTTTTTTGTATGCTACTGGGTGATGTACAAGCAAAGTCATGGTAATACATTTAAAGATTTTTTAAAATACATTGCACTATTTTTTACGTTTTTCTCAATAGCAATGGGCTTTTCATTACACAATTCTATTGCAGTATTAGAAGGCCATGTTGGTAAACGTAGTGAGTTTGTACGCACACCAAAATTTAATATCAGTACACTTAAAGATAGTTGGAAAGGCAATAAATATTTACGTAAAAACATATCCATTAATGTGATTTTTGAAGGTGCATTAATGTTATACTTTGCGTTTGGTATGTACAGTGCTTTTGTGGTTGGAGATAAAGGTGGTGACTTTGGTTTATTCCCTTTTCACTTAATGTTAACCATAGGATTTGGATTTGTATTTTTTAAATCCCTAACCTCTAAAGCATAATATTTTGGGCGTTACCACAAGGGTCGCGTTTTCCATTATATCTTTTCTGCGATACAAATTTACATTCATTTAAAACTGTTTTACAAAGCAAAACCCTTGCTAAACTTTAAAATCTAGTTTTATAATATCGCAAAAAAGGATGCCATTTCAACCGCTAACGCAGGACGCATCATGCTTAATACATTATTTTTAAAAACTAACAAACTAACATTACTGCTAATACTAGCTAGCTTTTGTTTGTATGGTGTATTTGCTTATAATTTAGCCAGAACAGATCACACCAATTTAATATCCATATATATTGTACTATTTGGACTATTCATCAAAATAGTAAACAACAATAAAAACAATTTTAAGCTTTTAATTGCAATTGCAATCATTAGCAGATTAATCTTTTTAATAGCAATCCCTAATTTATCACAAGATTTTTACCGTTTTATTTGGGATGGACGCATGATATTACAAGGTTTTAATCCTTACCTACATACACCTGCAAGTTTTATAGCATTAGGAGAGTATCCAATAAGTCAAGCACAACAACTAGTAGTAGGCATGCAAGCACTTAACGCCAGCCACTACTCCAACTATCCTCCCATAAATCAATTACTATTTACACTTGCCAACCTATTCACTTCATCTAGCATATTAGGATCAGTAATAGGATTAAGACTTATAATAATAGCAGCAGATATCGGAACCCTTTATTTTGGTGCTAAACTTTTAAAAAGACTCGAACTATCTCAATATAAAATATTTTGGTTTATCCTAAATCCTTTTATAGTAATAGAGCTAACAGGAAATTTACACTTTGAAGGTGTTATGTTATTCTTCTTAATCTTAAGTTTATACTTATTACATAAAAACAAATGGCAATGGTCTGCGGTAATTTTTGCGCTATCTATTTCAACAAAATTAGTCCCTCTTTTATTTTTACCATTATTTATAAAATGGTTTAGAGTTAAAGACAACCATTCCAAAATTGATTTCAAAAAACTAATTTACTTCTATTTAATTATTGGTGTCTCTACATTAGTATTATTTACACCATTTTTCTCAATGGAATTTACAAACAACTACTCCAAAACTGTAGGTTTATGGTTTGGAGACTTTGAGTTTAATGCAAGTATATATTACATCGCTCGAGAGGTTGGTTATTTAATAACAGGCTACAATCAAATAGCTATAATTGGTAAAATATTACCTGTAATAATTTTTACCTCCATTTGGTATATAGCATTAACTAGACAAAATCAAAATTTTATAACCTTGATAAAAAGTATGCTTATCGCTTTTACAGTATACTTATTACTAAGCACAACAGTACACCCTTGGTACATTGCTTCCATTTTATTGCTTTCTATATTTACAAACTACAAGTATCCATTAATTTGGAGTTTTATAATTATAATAAGCTATTTAGCATATGCCAATGCAGATAACACCGAAAATTTATGGATTATAGGCTTTGAATATCTTGTGGTTTTCACAGCGCTATTTTGGGACGTATTAAAACAAAAAAAGCTTCTCAAATATTGAGAAGCTTTTTTACTCTGTACAGGCGGAGAGACTCGAACTCTCACACCTCGCGGCACTAGATCCTAAGTCTAGCGTGTCTACCAATTCCACCACGCCTGCAACTTATACCGATAATTTCGGATTGCAAATATAAACAATAGTTTGAATATTCATAATAACTTCAAACAAATTATTATCCTTTTTGTATTTTTACCTAAATCCAATAATATTTTTCAATGAAAAACATAAAATCTTACGTCCAAGAAAATAAACAACGTTTTCTTGACGAATTAATAGAACTACTTAAAATTCCCTCTATTAGTGCAGACTCTGCCTATAAACAGGACACTATAAACACAGCCGATGCTGTTGCAAAAAGCTTAAAAGAGGCTGGTTGTGATGTTGTAGAAATTTGCGAAACAGAAGGCTACCCAATTATTTATGCTCATAAAATAATTGATAAAGATTTACCAACCGTTTTAGTTTATGGTCATTACGATGTACAACCACCTGATCCATTAAATTTATGGACTTCGCCACCATTCGATCCTGTTATCAAAACAACAGATTTACATCCAGAAGGCGCTATTTTTGCACGTGGTGCTTGTGACGACAAAGGACAAATGTACATGCACGTCAAAGCACTGGAGTTTATGACAAAAAACAACGCTTTACCTTGTAACGTCAAGTTTATGATAGAAGGAGAAGAGGAAGTTGGAAGTGTTAATCTTGGTAAGTTTGTAAAACAAAACCAAGACAAATTATCTAACGATGTCATTTTAATTAGTGATACTGGTATGATCGCACAAGACACACCATCCATTACAACAGGATTACGTGGTTTAAGTTATGTTGAGGTAGAAGTTACAGGACCAAATCGCGATTTACACTCAGGATTATATGGTGGTGCAGTTGCCAATCCAATTAATGTATTAACTAAAATGATTGCATCATTACATGATGACAACAATCATATTACCATTCCTGGATTTTATGACAACGTAGAAGAATTATCTTTAGATGAGCGTGCACAGATGGCAAAAGCACCATTCTCATTAGACAAATACAAAGCAGCTTTAGACATTGATGCTGTTTACGGAGAAGAAGGCTATACCACCAACGAGCGTAACAGCATAAGACCAACCTTAGACGTTAACGGTATTTGGGGTGGTTATACTGGCGAAGGCGCAAAAACAGTAATAGCAAGTCAAGCATTTGCAAAAATATCGATGCGTTTAGTCCCAAACCAAGATTGGGAAAACATCACAGACTTATTCAAAAACCATTTTGAAAGCATTGCACCAAAAGGCGTTAAAGTAAAAGTAACACCACATCATGGTGGACAAGGTTACGTAACACCAATAGATAGTGTAGGTTATCAAGCAGCAAGTAAAGCTTACCAAGAAACCTTTGGAAAAACACCAATACCACAACGTAGTGGAGGAAGTATTCCAATTGTAGCTTTATTTGAGCAAGAACTAAAAAGTAAAACCATTTTAATGGGCTTTGGTTTAGATAGCGACGCCATACACAGTCCAAACGAACATTTTGGAGTATGGAATTACTTAAAAGGAATAGAAACCATTCCGTATTTTTATAAGTACTTTACAGAAATGCATAAGTAAAATTAGGGTGTCACCACCTTTTGCTTTAAAAGTGGCAAAAGGTGGTCGCGTCATCCATTATATCTTTATTTTGCCATATATGGCAGCAAAATAAAGGATGCCATTACTACCGCTTACACAACCAATCAAAGTGAAAGACCAACATTTAAAGCACGTATTAGCACTAACCTTTGCCACACTACTAATTAGTACATCAGGTAGTTTAGGTCGCTATATAAGCATGCCTGCTCCTGTAACCATATGGTGGCGTAGTTTTTTAGCTTTGTTTTTACTATTAGGCTATTGTAAATACAAAAACATTACCCTAAAAATAAACTCTAAAAGAGACTTAGGTGCATTTGTGTTAAGCGCCTTATTTATGGCTTCGCATTGGATTACTTACTTTATAGCGCTGCAACTGTCAAGTGTTGCAATTGGTATGCTAGCTTTATTTACATTTCCTATAATGACAGCTTTTTTAGAACCCTTATTTTCTAAAACAAAATTTGACTATATGCACCTTTTATTAGGCGCTATGGTACTTTTAGGGATTTACATTCTCTCTCCAGAATTAGACTTTCAAAATGACTCCGTAAAAGGCATTTTGTTTGGACTATTTTCTGCCTTCTGTTATGCTATGCGTATTTTAATACTTAAACAATACGTAACCTCCTATCATGGTAGCAGTCTAATGTTTTTTCAATTATTAATAATAAGCATCATTTTATTACCTGCCTTATTTTTATACGACACTTATAATATAAGCACACAGTTTCCGTTTGTAATCATTCTAGCATTAGTAACTACAGCAATTGGCCACACCTTATTTATTCAAAGTTTAAACCATTTTAAAGTCAGTACAGCAAGTATTATTGGTAGTACGCAACCAATATTCGGTATTATAATTGCCTTTTTCTTTTTAAACGAAATTCCTACTTGGAACACTTTTTTTGGTGGAATTTTAATCTTATCAACGGTTATTATCGAGAGTTTACGCTCTAGAAAGTAGTGACTAATCTATACTTGTCATAAAAAACAGCTTAATAAAAAGTCTTTATTTAGGCGTGCCTTTTTTGTGATAACATAGTTATTTCCGTTTGGGGTGAGATCCTGAAACTAGTTCAGGATGACCTAGTGTAAGTGACAACATATGCAAGATCATTCAACCCTAACTTACTCAAAATGAAACACAAACTGTACTTTCTTTTATAAATAAAAACACAAAAAAACAACTCTACATTTGTAGAATCGAATTTTTATTCTACATTTGTAGAAGTTAATCTAAACTTGTAGACATGCAATTATCAAAAACGGAAGAAGAATTAATGAATCATTTATGGAAACTAGAAAAAGCTTTCATGAAAGATTTACTAGAAGCCTATCCAGAACCAAAACCAGCAAACACAACCGTTGCAACGTTATTAAAACGTATGACTGACAAAGGTTTTGTAGATTACATAAAGTTTGGAAACTCTAGACAATACTTCCCTTTAGTAAAGAAAAAAGATTACTTTTCTAAGCATGTAAATGGCTTGATTAAAAACTTTTTTAACAATAGCAGCTCACAATTTGCGTCGTTTTTTACAAAAGAAACCGATTTAAGTAAAAATGAATTAGAGGAGTTAAGAGCAATAATTGACAACGAAATTAAAAACAAGTAATCATGGAACTATTACTATTAAAATCCAGTGTTTGCCTTTTGGTTTTACTATTGTTTTACAAAATAGCTTTAGAACCATTAAGTGTACATAAATTTAAAAGAGTTTATCTATTGGTTGCTGTAGCAATAGCAGCTATCATACCTTTTATAACATTTGTAAAATATGTACAACCTAATTTTGATAACTCATCATTAATTTTTGATACATCACCAACAATACCATTAGACACAAACTTTAAAATAGTAGAAGAAACTAACTATTTACCAATCATTTTATGGATTATTTATGCTTTAGGAGTAGGTTTATTTTTTATTAGATTTTGCATTAATCTGTTTCAAATAATTTCAAAAATCAAAAAGCATACTAAAGTTAAAAGCAAGTCTTTTATCAATGTTTTAATGGAACAAATAGAAGTTCCGCATACGTTTTTTAATTTCATCTTTTTAAATAAAAACAAGTTTGAAAATAATCAAATTCCACCCGAAGTCTTACTTCACGAACAAACACACGCTAAACAAAAACATAGTTTAGACATCATATTTATAGAGCTACTTCAAGTTGTGTTTTGGTTTAACCCATTAGTATATTGGCTAAAAAAAGAAGTAAAACTTAATCATGAATTTTTAGCAGATCAAGAAGTTATAAATCAAGGGGTCGACACTAAAACTTATCAAACAATTTTATTACAATTCTCGTCTAATCAACAAGAATTAGCATTAGCAAATGCAATCAATTATTCATCAATCAAAAAACGTTTTACACTTATGAAAACACAAACACCAAAAAGAACAAAATGGATACGTAGCGTATTGCTATTACCATTATTAGCGCTATTACTTTATAGTTTTAGTAGCACCAAAGAAGTTGAAAAAGAAGTAATTCCTAAAATGGTTTTTCCAGAAAAAAATCAAAAAAATAATTCAATTAAAACGGATAGCCTAAAAACAAATTATTCAACAACACCTATTTTAGAAATAAATCAAAATCCATTTGAACTAAAATTAAATGGTAAGGCAACAAACTTTAAAGATTTAAAAGAAGATTTAGGAAAAATTACAGGAAATAACAAAACTGATTTAGAAATAAACTCTAATGGAAATGCAATTGACATTGAATTAATTAAAAACTTATCAGAAGTTTTAAAACCAATTGTTAAAAATATTGTTCTTATAGATGGAATTAAAATAACAGATAATCAAAAATTTATTAAGACTGATAAAAACAGTGGCTTTATTACCCAAAACCCAACGCTAAAAATTAACGGAATAGCATGTGATGGTTGTACACTTAACTTATCAAAAAAAGGAATAGCAGAGTTAATTTTAAGCACAACTAACCAAGAAGATATAACTAACTTTAAGTTAAAAATCCCTGGAATTAAAACATTATTTAACGAAGGTAACATGCCAAATAATGAAACTAGACAATATGTTTTAAAAACAAAAAAAGGTGATATTATTCAACTATTTGATATTAAAACTAAATCCAACAAATTTAAGCCTGTTATTATAAAAGTTGTGGACAAAAATGATGAGAACTATTCAGAATCACCTAAAGTTAAAAAAGGAGATGCGTCTAGTATTCCACCACCTCCTCCACCTCCACCTGTAAATCCAAATGCAACACCAGAAGAGAGAGAAAAACAAGAACGAGTTATAAAAAAATACTATAAAGAAAATAAAATCATTAAAGGTAAAGTTTATAAAAACCCTCCTCCACCTCCAGCTCCTTTAAATTCAGATACTGAAACAGGATTTATAAACATTAATGATGAGGCTCATTTTTTTGTAACAACAAAAAACAAAACTAAGTATTATAACAAATCAGGAATTGAAGTCGACAAAAAAGGGAATAAATTATCCACTATTCCAACCGATGGTAGCAAAGTAATTCCTGGTCAAAAAATAACTAAAGTTTATAAAGACGGTAAAGTTTTTATTAAATTTAAAAAAACTTGGAAGGATGATGACTTAACACTTCCACCTCCACCACCTCCAATGAAAACTACAGATCACATTATTAGTATGGCAAAAAAAGACGCTTCATTTTATTATAATGGAGAAGCCATTACCTCTGATAAGGCTTTAGATTTAGTTAAAAATAATTCAGAATTAAACATATCATCACATACAAATAACGGTGTGTCCACTGTACATCTGTCAGAAAAACCAATTAAAACGGTTAATGGTAAAGTTGTAAACGAGTAACATATGTTTTTAGATAAAAATAGCTTCATTAATTTGAAGCTTTTTTTTAGCTTAAACTGTAACAAAATCAAACATTTAGCGTTCTAATAGATAATCAGTCCTGAGCTTATCTAAGTATCATCAATCAAAATAAATCACATCATGTTAAAACAATTTTTTATTATCTGTTCTGGAGCAGATACAGATATTCTAAAAACCGCTTCCATTGGCGAACAAAACAAATATGCGGGAATAGGCGCAACCGTATTTTTTACAGCAGTAATGGCTTTTATAGCTTCTAGTTATGCACTTTACACTGTTTTTGAAAACACCTATATCTCCATTGGATTTGGATTAGTTTGGGGCCTTTTAATTTTTAATTTAGACCGCTTGATTGTATCAACCATTAAAAAAAGAGGCAATTTTTTAAACCAATTACTACAAGCAACACCTAGATTAATTTTAGCTTTAATTATAGCTATAGTCATCTCAAAACCTTTAGAGCTTAAGATTTTTGAAAAAGAAATCAATCAAGTTTTATTAATAGAAAAAAATGCCATGACACTTCAAAACCAAGAAGACATTGCATTACAATTTTCACCTAAAGAAATTGAATTAAAACAAAACATAGCCACTCTTCAAAATGAAATAACCACAAAAGAAGCTGAAGTCAACACGCTTTACAATACCTATATCTCAGAAGCAGAAGGCACCTCTGGCACTAACAAACTTGGCAAGGGACCAGTCTATAAAGAAAAACGCGATAAACATGATACTGCTTACGCAGAATTACAGCAATTGAAAACAGATAATAAAGCAAAAATTTCAACCATTGAAGGTGAGTTAAGTCAACTAAACTTGGATTACCAATTACAAGTCACCAATACACAACCAATAATTGATGGTTTTGATGGATTAATGGCTAGACTTAACGCCTTAAACACCTTACCTTGGTTACCTTCATTTTTTATATTCTTATTATTTTTAGCTATTGAGACCTCTCCAATAATAGCCAAATTATTATCACCTAAGGGAGAATATGATTTTAAACTAGAAGACCAAGAAACAGCTATAAAAACTGTTGTTGAGCAACGTGTACAAGAAAGAAAACTATCTGCAAAAGCTGACTTTAAAATAAATGATAAAATTTACTCGGATTTATCAGAGGAAGATGAACTGTATCAATACAAACGTAAAAAAGTACGTGATCTAATGCAACTTCAAGCAGATGCCTTTTACAAACAGCAGCAAAAAGCATTGTAACTAAAAAGGCTTCAATTAATAATTGAAGCCTTTTTATATATTGTCATTAAAATTATAATTTCTTAACGTACTCTGTAATAATAACAGTAAGTGTTGGTCCTACTTTACCTTCAATATAGGTAGCGTTTTCACGATCTAATCTAATATTTCTAACTGCAGTCCCTTGTTTAGCCACTTGACTAGAGCCTTTAATTTTAAGATCTTTAACTAAAACAACACTATCTCCAGTTTCTAAAATAACACCATTACAATCTCTATGGATAATTTTATCTGCTTCGTCTTTATGCTCATCTGTTAATCTAGCAATTGCTAAATTATCATCATCTAAGTACATCATGTCTAGCAAATCTTTTGGCCAACCTTCGCCTCTTAATCTTTGTAACATTCTCCAAGCCATAATCTGAACAGCCACGTGCTCTGACCACATACTATCGTTTAAACACCTCCAATGGTTTACATCCATCTCTGTGTTTTTTTCGATTTGATCATAACAGTTAGCACATACCATTAAACTAGTATCAACAGTTTCGTTTAATGATGGTGGAATATTATATTGTCTGGTATCTACATTAGAAGTACACAACTCGCAGGTTGAGTTACTTCTTTCTTTTAACATTTGTAAAACGCTCATGTTTAATATTATTTGATGCGCACAAATATAGTCATTGCTTTGTGTTTAGCTATAAAAAGTACAATTAAGATGCCTGTTGTATATTTTTAGCAACCGTATCATCAATATATATCTCTAATAGTTTAGCGTTAGTAGAATTAAAGACAACCGCATTTGTTTTTGCTGGAATTAGTATTGTCTCACCCATTTTTAAAGTTTCATGTTCAGCACCTATGGTAATAGCTACCTTACCTTCTACACACATAAATATCACAAAAGAATCCAAGTTATCATATGATTTTGCTTGAAGATTAGTAATGTCCAAGATATTAGTTGTAAAATATTCGCAATTAACCAAATTAGTCCTAGTATTAGGTTGTATGCTATAGTTTGCTTTACCGTTAGTATCAAATTGTTTGGTCGCTTGTTCTGCTAACTTTGTGTGCAGTTCTCTTTTATCACCATTATCATCTACTCTATCCCAATCATATACACGATAGGTAATATCTGAGGTTTGCTGTATCTCGGCAGCTAAAACACCTGCTCCAATAGCATGTATTTTTCCTGCTGGTATAAAAAAGCTATCTCCTTTTTTAACCTGCTCTCTGTTAAAAACAGCATCTACATTATCTGCATTAATATGGTTTAAAACTTCTGGGTTTATTGATTTATCTTTTAATCCTAATACAATATCTGCATTTTCATCACTCTCCATTATATACCACATCTCTGTCTTACCAAAGCTATTATGATGCTTTTTAGCCATTTTATTATCTGGATGTACCTGCACAGACAAATCTGTTTTAGCATCTAAAAATTTAATTAACAACGGAAAATCAAATCCAAAATTCGCGAAGTTATTTGCACCTAATAAATCTGCTTGATATGTTGCAATTAATTGTTTTAAACTAGAACCTTTATAAGCTCCATTACTAACTTCAGAAACATTTCCGTTTACGTCAGAAATTTCCCAACTTTCACCAACATTATCTTTAGTCGTGTTTTTACCTAGTAAAGTCCCTAGTTTGTTTCCTCCCCAAATTTTTTCTTTTAAAATTGGATTGAATTTAATTGGATATATTTTCATAATTATACTTTTAAAAGGTGCATAAATATTGAATTTTAATAAATTGGTTATCAACCTTAATTTTTTTTAGATAATCCACAATAGAAAACAAACTTTGAAACAAGCTTAATTTTATTTTTCGATTATCTAGTTCTTGCATATTAAATTTTAACAAATGTTGTTGATTTTGACTAATGGCTTCAATCAAACCTTTTAATCCATGATGGCTAATATTTAATAAATTAATAGACACATAACCTAAATGATTTAATTCAAACTGACTTGACATATATCTGGCTCCTGCCCTAATTGCAGAAATATCCGATTTAAATTTTTTTACATTAACTACAGATACATTACAGCACTTATTTTTAATCTCATTTAATAGCTCGAAGGTATTATCCTTGCTAGCATTGTTTACTAAACAAAATTGTAAATGTGATGTTTTTATAAATTGTTTAATAAATACATTGGGATCGATGTCTTTTTCATTATTATGAAAATTAATTATTATACCTATTTTCATGATTTGGGGAGTTAAGTGATTAGGCAACGGTTACTTCATCAGCAGCCTGTTTTTTAATTATTGCGTGATTTTTTTTATTTCTGTAAACCCATGCAATTTGCCCTAACTGCGCTACTATTTTTACAGAATCCTTCATTGATAATTTACTACCATCTGCATGTATCCATCTTTTTAAGGGTTGCTCACAAAGCATTGCTTTTGCTTCTTTTAATCCAAAATGGATACTCATTCTTTTAAAAATTTCTACATCAAAAATCCATTGCGTAACAAATTTTTCACCAAAGGCTATATTAATTACGTCTTTACGGAAGATTTTAGCACCACATTGCGTGTCTTTAAAATCCATTTTTAAAATCTTTCTGATAATAAAGTTTATCGTTAAGCTAATTATTTTTCTTGCAGACTCCTTTGTAATATTTGCTCCCATTCTAGAGATACGAGAACCGCTTACTATTTTAAAATCTGTTGTTTCAATGGTTTTAACTAAATCATCAAAATCGGCCAAATCTGTAGATAAATCTGCATCTAAAAATCCGATGTAATCTAAATCTTCTTTTTTTGCCATATGTAACATTCCTAATCGCACAGCTTCAGCTTTACCACCATTTTTCTCACAGTCATACACTGTAATAAAATCTTCTCTCCCTTTTTGTAATTGTTTTAAAACTTCTAATGTTTTATCCTTACTTCCATCATTTACAAAACATAAGTGGTAACCAGAATTTTTATCTATGTAAGTAATAAATTCTTCACTTAACAAACGCTCTTCTTCATTATAACAAGGGATAACAACACCTACACAACGCTCTTGTATCATTACATTACTATTGGTAACCGTATTTTGCCCTTCAGGAGTCCCAATTAATCGTTTTACACGTGCACTAATCTCATTTAAGCTTAATGGCTTTTTCATGTAATCATTAATTCCTAAATCAAAACCTTCTGTAATTGTTTCGTCTTTTGTATCTCCAGATAAAACCATTATTGGTGTTTGCGAGTTTTTAGTAATTCTAATATGTTTTACAACATCTAATCCAGATACAAATGGCATATTTATATCTACAATAACTAAATCTGGGTTAAAAGTGTTGAATGCTTCCATTCCTTTTTTTCCGTCAGTCTCTATTTGTACTTCGTAACCTAACTCTACTAATCTTTTTTGTAAAGGCAGTAATACTAATTGTTGATCATCTATTGCTAAAACTTTCATAATAAGGGTGTTTGTTTGTTGTTGATGGTTCAAATTTACAAGAGAAGACACTACTATATTTGAAATTTAGTTTAACTAATAGTTATGTGTCGACGAATGGTAGTTTGCTGTAGATAATTAAAAATGGAAGCCCTACATAATTTATTTATCTTTACCATATTATTACAGCTCAGGCTTAAATGAAGGAAACCTCAAATAAATACTTAATCTCAGCTATTCTTTTAGCTTTAGCGTTTCATGGTAGTGCCATATTTTTTACTTTGGAAACTACTTACGACGCGTTAATACATTTGTTTTTTGCAGACCATTATGCCAATAGCTGGTTTGAACCTTGGAACTACGAGTGGTATACTGGTTTTACAGTACAAAGCTATCCGCCTTTAGTACACCAATCCATTGGACTACTATCCATGATTGGTGGTTTAAAATTTGGGATGTTTAGTGTTGCACTTATTGCAATTGTTTTATTTGTAACTGGTACCTATCGTTTTTCTTTAATGATGACTGCTAACAAGACGGTTGCTGGTTATGCTTGTGTTTTGGCTGTGTTTAGCTCCTCTTTTGTAGAAACGCTACATATTTTTGGACAATTACCTAGTATAGTTGGAGTTTCGGTTTTAATGCATGCCTTACCAGAAATTTATTTATGGTTAAAAACAGGTAAAAAATGGTATTTAGCAACCTCGTTGTCTTTAATTGCAGTAACAGTAACCTCACATCACGTAACTCCAATTTTTGGAATGGTATTTTTTATCTTTCCTTTAATAGGTATGGTAATAATGGATGTTTCGCGTGAGCAAGTCAACACCATGAAAGAGGTTACCTTCAAGCTATTTTTAAACAGTTTTTTTAAACTTTTTAAGCGTATTGTAAGTTTCGGGATGCTATCTTTAGTCTTAATTGTTGGTTGTATTTTCCCGTATTGGTTAAACTCTAAAGCCAACCCGATTACTCAGGTACCAATTCCGCATGGCTCACGTGATAATTTTCTTGAAATTACATCATCTGGTTTAGTTTTCTTTTTAATTCCTTGGGGAATTCTGCTAGTACTTTTACCATATATATTTTACAGATATTACAGCAAACGTTACTTGTTTTTTGGTTTATCGGTTACAATTTGTACCATTTTAGGAACTGGAGGCACTACTCCTGTACCTTTAAAAATGTTAGGCGAAACTGCTTTTAACATTTTAACCTTAGATAGGTTTACCCTTTGGGCTTCCATACTATCTATTCCGTTAATGGGAGAATTTGCCTATCGTTTTGTTGAAGGTGATTTAAAAGAACTTATCCAGTCTAAATTTGGTGCTGTTTATCACAGAATTATAGGTGGCATCTTAGCAGGATTAATGGTGTTTATGGTAGTGTTTACTATGAGTCTTAACTATTTTAGACCATCGCAACCACAAAAAATAAAAATGTTGCCAATTGTTAATTTCTTAAATCAAGACGATCACGATAAATGGCGATTTTTAACACTTGGTTTTGGTGACCAAATGGCTTGGTTAAGTGCACAAACCAATGCCATGACTGTTGATGGAAACTACCATTCTGCAAGACGATTACCAGAATTAACCACACGACCAATAGAGCGTTTAGAAAACTCGAAATTTAAAGGTGTTGCTGGTATTGGATCCTTACAACAATTTTTAACCACTCCAGAGAAATATAATCTTAAATATATTTTTTCTAACGATAAATTTTACGACCCAATTCTCTATTTCTGTGGTTGGCAACGATTACGACAACTGGAAAACGGAATCATGGTTTGGGAACGATTAAACATTCCGCCTGTATCCTCTATTTTGCCAAAAGAAGACGTTGCTAAATGGTTAAAAATACATTGGGGAATTATGCCATTTTTAACCGTTTTAATTGCCTTTATATTAAACATACAAATGCTTTGGGTAAACATGTTAAAAACCCGATTTAAACCTATTCCAGATTTTTTAAAGTTTCCAACTACCTATAATAAGTTTAATAGAAACGTATTGAGAATTACACATATTTGGTCTATAATTTTGGCTATTGTTGTTTTTTATGGCATCTATTTATTTTACCTAAAAAACGACTCGCAACGTAGTCCAGAAAACGCCATTATTGCCTATTATGATGCATTAGATTTTAAAGAATTTGAAAAAGCGCATAGCTTAATAGATCCAAATAATAATATTCCTATTGCGCAATACATGCTAGAGATATCGGTAACGGATGGTTTACTAAGCAGCTACGCAAAAATGGATGCTATTGAAACCGAAATCACTAAATTTAACGACAGTACAGTGTCGGCAAAAGTAACTACGCAATGGATTACACCTTTAGAAAAAATTGAAAAAATTGATTATAAATCGCTATCTAAACGCAAAGGAAAATGGTATTTACAACCAGACGACTTAAATAACGATTTACCTCCAGACCAACTCTATTCTGCTAATGCAACCAAGTATTATAATCAAGGACGACGACGTATTACAACAGAAGCTACACATCATGAAGACGTCCTTAAACAGCCTGTTCTAGAAATCGTTTCGGCTAAATTGGTACATTACGATGGTAGCTATGCTATAATTGGAGAGGTCCAAAACATAGATAATGTCCCAGCAGATGTTATTTTAAAAGGAACACTTTATAACGATAATAATAAACAACTAGCAACCTACAATGCAAAGTACCACGTTAAGCATAAATTAATGCCTAAAGAATCGAGTAGTTTTAGGATTAATTTTGAAGGTATTGCTTGGTCAAGAACACAAGATTCTATTCCAGATACGTTTAATCCAGACGAATTTACTCCAGTTGAATTTGAGGAACAACCAACCAAATTTAATTTGCAAGCAGCAGGAAATGTTTCAGGTTCAGATTTATATAAAAACGTGGTGTTAAGTGCTATTACTATTAAGGACAGTATTATAAACGGAAACTTATTTAATAGTGGTATACAAGAAATTACCATTCCGCAATTATTAATCACCTATTACGACGCTAATAAAAACATGGTTTGGGTGGATCATTTATTTGTAAAAGAAGGTGTGAGACAACAACGCAAACAAGATTTTGAATATCAAATTTTAAAGGATGGTAAAGTAAAAATCATAAATAGTGATATGAAAAATATTTTTGTTAACGGTTTACCAAATGATGCTATTGCAGACAAAGTCGTGCCTAACAGAATTGAAAATCATAGCGATGCACAATTACAAAAAATTGACCATCCTGATTTTAGTTATATTAAAATAGAAATTAACACCTACATAGGAAGTCCAAATTAATGCATTTTAAACGCACATACATATTTGTTATAGGTTTGGTTTTATTATCATCATTTGCTGTGATACAATCCAGTGATATGACTAATCCAATCCAATTATTAACAACACAAACAGACTATAATGTTGGATATCCTGTTGTTTTAGAATTTACAGCTTCAGAAGGCGAAAAACCATTATTGTATTGTTCTAACAGTTACGGTTCTACTTTAGTTTCGGCTAAAGCCAAAAACGATACCTTACAATATGTAATACCGTATAATATGACCAAAAAAATTGGCGTTGTAAACTGGATAGTATTAGACAAAAATAAATCTGCTGCAGGTCAATTCAACATAAACCCAAAAGCAGAAGTCGCGACCATGGAAACCTATATTGGACCTCCAAGTATTGAAGCAGGAGGAACAGATTACACTATGTTGGTTGTTATTCCTACGGATTCTTTAGACAATCCTGTGCCAACAAACACTAAAGTCGATGCTAAATTTCAGTTTTTAAATTCAGAAGAAAAGGACGCCATTTTTACAAAAAACTTAATTTCTTATAAGAACATCTATTCTAAAAAAGAAAGTGGACGCATGTTAGTGTCTTCAGAAAGTTTAGGAGTTAACTCCAAAGAGTTTACAATAAATGTTTGGGCTGCCATCCCTACAGACTTTAAAATTATGGCAAAACGACCACACAATTACGCAGACGGAAATCAGGTAACCACTTTTAACACGTCTGTAATTAAAGACAAGCAGAACAATGTGGTTAGCGATGGGACGTTTGTCACCTTTTTTATTACCAATGGTAGTGGAAATATTTTAAAAACTACTGGTACGACTATTGAAGGAATTGCATATGCAAAAATTATTCATCCTGATTTTAAAGACAATTGGAGTATTAAAGCCTATGTTGATGGTATGGCAGAAAGCGATACGATTACATTAAACTACCAAAGTGTTATTGAAGATTTTGAGGTTGCTTTTGCTAATAAAAATCGTGAAATTTTAGTGGGTCCTTTACAAAGTTTTATGAAGCAAATGATTCCTGATGGTCTACACGTTAAACTATTAATATATAAAGACAATTTACTTGTTGACACCATTACAAAAACAGCCTTTAATGGCTACGTTACTTTTAACTTAAAACCTGCTATTTATAAAAATGGTAGTTATAATTTTAATATTGAAACTGCAGGAATAGACAAAACATTTAATAACAAAAAACTATGGTAGGTCTTAACAAAAACATACTACGTACCATATTAATAATCTCATATATTATGATTGTAGCCTTGATAATATCTGGTATTAGTGGACTTTTTAGCTACTTAAATACTGGAGCAGATAGAAGCTCAATGCTACATACCGAAATACAAAAAGTCGAACAATATGCTCCAAAATTAATTTGGGAACCTTTACAAAATGAAGGTCGACCAATGGATAACGAAAATCTAAATGCTTTGCAAAATGATTATTTAGATGCTTGGTATGTCAAACAAGTAGCTTACAAAACCAACAAAACTGCTGGCATAAAAGATTATTATACAGATAGTGCCAGAGAAAATTTATACGCATTTATTGCATTAAACAAAACAGAAAACACAACCATTGAAGCCACAACGCTAAGTCACAACCCAACTTTAGAATTTTTTAGTGAAGATGGACAGTTGGCTGTTGTTACAGATAGAGATGTTGTAGAATACAAACGTGTGTTTAAAGCTGAAAAATTAGTGCTTGAAACAACAGAAACCTCAACCTATAAAATGGTGTTTTTACTAGAAGATGGGTTTTGGCGCATTAGACATTTGGTAAAAGAAAGCAGTAAACCTTATTTACCAGAAACAGCAAAAATTAAAACCGATAGTTTAATTATAAAGGGGATTAATTATTATCCAAAAGCTACACCTTGGAATATGTTTGGTGACGCTTTTGCTAAAGACACAATTGCTAACGACTTTAAAATTATTAAAGACGCTGGCTTAAATTCGGTTAGGATTTTTGTACAATATGATGACTTTGGAAAAGCAAATGTTAACCCTAAAAAATTAGAAAAACTAAAACAAACTTTAGATGCTGCTGAAGAAAATGGACTAAAAGTAGTAATCACACTATTTGATTTTTATGGAGATTATTCTATAATGAATTGGACGTTAAACCAACGTCACGCAGAAACTATAGTCTCTACTTTTAAAGATCACAACGCTCTTATTGCTTGGGATATTAAAAACGAACCTAACCTTGATTTTGACTCAAGAGGAAAAGATATGGTTATCGCTTGGCTAGATAACATGATTGATTTGGTAAAATCTATAGATAAGGTACATCCTGTAACTATTGGTTGGTCAAACACCCAAAGTGCACCAATTTTAAAAGACAAGGTAGATATTGTGTCGTTTCACTATTATGAAGGCTTAAGCGAATTAGATGAAGCTATAAAAACCATGAAAAAAGAAATACCAAATAAACCATTAGTATTACAAGAATTTGGTATGTCATCTTACAATGGTTTCTGGAAACCTTTAGGAAGTAATGTAGAGGATCAAGCTAATTATCATAAAAAAATACAAGAGATTATTGCTGCTAACAAATTACAATTTATGTCTTGGACATTATATGATTTTGTCGACGTACCAAAAGCAGTAGTTGGTAGCAGACCTTGGCGTAGAAATACCCAAAAGCATTTTGGGTTTATTGATAAAAATGGTGTAAAAAAGGCGTCGTTTAAATATATTACTAACTAGTAGTATTAGACAGCTATTTAAATAGTTTTAAAAAAGACAAAAATCTCAAATTAAGTAGGTTAATTTGAGATTTTTTAGAAATGTATGTGCTATATCAACATGAGATTTTTATTTGTTTGGGACAAAAAAGGTATCGTAATTTAATAATCTTATTCTGCTGAAGCAGGCTCTAAAACCACTGCTTTTTCATTCTTTTTTCTTAAGTTTTTTTTTGGTGATTTAGTTGCAATAATAGTATCAAAGTTATTAAGATACATCTCTGCAATTTTTTCCATTGGATACGCTGTTGCAGCTTCGTAATTAGCTTTTCCTAAAGCTATTCTATGTGCTTCATTTGTTACAATTGCTTCAATAGCTGTTGCTAAACTATCTACAGATGTAGGCTCAAAAAATTCACCTTTATAACCTTCATCTTTTACCAATAATGCAAGATCTCCTAAATCTGGCATCACCACAGCTTTACCATAACTTCCAGCTTGGTGTAAAACTCCAGAGCTTCCTGTTGTAGACGTATATGGAAATACAACTACTGCACTTTCTTTAAATAATGTTGGTACTTCATATTCTTCTACATAACCTGTAAAACGTACTTGTGGTACATGCTTGTAGTCTTCTTGTACTTTTGCTAAATAACCAGGTACGTTTGGGTTATCTGTTCCTGCAATGACAACTTCTAGATCCAAACCTGTTGTTGCTCTTACTTTCTCAACCGCTTCAATCATATTCTCTACTTTTTTGTAAGTTCCAAATTTTCCGAAGGTCATCACTTGTAAAGGTCCTTGTGGTAAATCGTATTCTGGCTTTTCTTCTGAAATCTCAAAAGTTCCGTGCGGAATTAATGTCACATTTTTAACTTTATACTTTTTCTCTAAAATATCAACATATTTTTGCATGGTTACTGCAACTGTATCTGCTTGCAAGATTAGCTTTGTTAAGCTTGTCCCTATAAAACCATATACTTTTTGCATGATTTTGCTAGTTGTAAAACCTGCAGATCCTAAATCTACTTCTTCTAATATATTATGTAATAACACGATATTAGGAATCTTTTTAAGTTTACAAACTAATGGTAACATTAACCCTAAAGCTGCAGCTATTTTTTTGTCTCCAAACTTCATGAATTGTAAGTTGAATAATACTGCATCTGGTTGTGTGTTGTTAATTGCTTTAGTAACATTTATTATGTTTGTGTAACTATTAAAAGCCCAACACTCCTTAACTGTTATTTTACAACCAGCTTCTGTAAAAGCAATGTCTTTTGCGCCTTCTGTTTTATCTGTTAATAAAACAATCTCAGTTACACTTTCTTTTTGTCTAAAGTGCTTTACTAAATGGTAAGCATACTCGTTTAATGTGACTTTGCTTGGTGGATATGCAGTTACGATTGCTAGTTTCATTGTTATATATTTTAATATGTTGATTCTTAATTACACTACAAATTTGCGTTATTTGAGACACTAATTATGACATCTTTAGATAGGTTGCAGGTTACTGTAGACGAATGGTAAAAAGGTGTCGTTTTACTATTTAACATATTGACTTTCAAAAGAAAAAACAAAAAACACACTGTTTATAGACTGCTACCATTTAGTACTAATATAAACACTTGCACATACCTACAGCAAAATGCTTTATACAGAAAAAGCTATGGTTTAAAACCACAGCTTCTTCATTTATAATAGACTAATAAAATAATTTACTTTTTATTTTCTCATTTTAGACTCAAATACAAAGAAGATCACTTGGATAACCAACAACAATACCATTGCAATTATTTGCATATGTACAACTTGCTCTAAACTATCATGAAAAAAGATAACTAATCCCATTTGCAACATTCCGAAGACTCCAGATATTACTACAGGAATATATCTATCTAATGATAAATAGTAGTATGCAAAGATGTTTGATATGGCAAACAAACCTGTTGCTAAAGCATACTTCCATAATAAAGGCGCCATTGTTAAATAACTATCTCCAAATAATATAGTAATTGCAGTTTCTGGAAACAAAGCACAACCAATAACTATTGCAGTTGCAATTGCTGCGATGTAACCAACGTATTTAAATAAAATTGGTGCAGTTGCTTTACCTTCTTTTTTAAGTTGTACTACTGTTGGTAATAATAACATAACAAACATCCAAGCTACGAAGTATACTATACGACCTATTAAAGCTAAAGAAGCGTACAATCCTGCGTCGTAAGCGTCAAAGTAATGTTTTACTAATAAGATGTCACTATTGTTAATAATAATCTGTGTCAGCTCGTAAAACGCTGTGATTACAAAAAAGCTTTTAACCTGTTTAGCTTGGCTAGCTTCAATAGCAATTGTTTTTTTAAAGTTTAAGTTTTTAAATTTGAAAGGCACTAATCCAAATCCAAAAGAAATTAAAATCCCAACAGCAATCACAACCGATGATTGGATATCAAATAAAAAGATTAAAGCTAACGTAATAATCAATCGGCTTAACATTTCGGCTTGATAGGTAATTGATAAAGATTTAAATTCTTTTTTACCTTGAAACACACCTCTGTTAACACTCATTAAAAAATAAAGAGGTACACCTATTCCAAAAATGGTAAACATGCTAGAGGATGATGTATTAAAAAGAGCTTGTAATTGATTTGCAAACACGATAATTAAAGCACCTAAACCTAATCCTACAATGGTTGCGTTTTTGTAAATTTTTGAGATAAAATTTTTAAACGTATCGTTTTCAAAAACCACCGAGAATTTTGCAGTGACTAATTGAAACGTCATCGCTACAAAAGACAGCACTAATAAAAAGGTAATTAATACAGCTGCATCTGCAAATTGTGCTGGACCTAACACACGACCTAAAATAAGATTATACAAATAGTTTCCTCCATTTACTGCTAATACGCTAAGCATAAATAATTGCTCTGGAGATATTTTTTTGGATTTTAATATAGATAAAGCTTGCATCTTATTATAGTGTATTGGTTAGTACAGTTTAGGCTACTTGTGGATATACAAATGCTTCGTAAATCTCTTCACTCCTTTTACCCTCAACAAAAAACATCTGTTGATTTACAACTCCGTTTACATACATTGTTTTTAAAGTTTGCAAAGCACATTCATCAATATCCGTAACCTTATCAATATTTAATGTTACACTTTTCAATGTTTTTACTATACAACCAAAATGTATTTTAAAATTATTAATAGTAGCAGTATTTAAGCTTCCTTTTAAAATAATTGTGTTGTCCTGTTGTGTAATTGTTAGTGCCATAATTGTTATATTTAAATTGTTATTATCTGATTTTCTGATACAAAGATGCAACGCAAACCTCTGAAGGACTGTTGAATTTCGATGAGTGGAGCATTGGTGTAGATGAATGAATGAAAATGATTGACTAACTTGCAAGTGAATTAAAACCTAAACATGAAACTCAAATTTATAACCCTACTTACCCTATTATTGACTGCTGTTTTTAGCTATGCTCAAGACATGCAGGAAGGCTTTACCTATTTAGAGACTGGTAAGTACGCTAAAGCGGAAACGTTTTTTCAAAACATACTAAAAGACCATCCAGACAATAAAACTGCTAGACTATGTTATGGTCGTGCAATTGGATTAAACGGAAAACCAGAGCAAGCCAACACACTGTTTACAAATCTATTAGCAGATTACCCAACAGATTTTGAGGTGAAACTAAATTATGGTGAGTCTTTATTATGGAATAGCAACTTCACTAAAGCCAAAACCTATTTTAAAGGTTTAATTGACGAGGATCCTAAAAGTTTTCCTGCTTTATTAAGTTATGCAAACACACTATCTAATTTAAAAGAATATGAAGCTGCACTAACTTATGTAAACAAAGCATTAGAGGTTTTACCAGGCAACCCAAACGCATTAACCTCTAAAAAATACATGTATTTAGGCTATGCCTACCAAAAGCAACAAGCGCAACAGTATGATGAAGCCGAAGCCTTATTAAAACAAAACCTAACGCTTTTTGACAACGACAAAGACACCTTATTAAACTTAGCAAACTTATATTTAATTGCAAATAGATTAGATGAAGCTAAAGCCACTTATGATATTTTAGCTAAAAACCCTGAAAACAAAATCACAGCATTAAATGGTTTAGCGTTAGTTTCTCACTTAAACGGAAAAGAGAAAGACGCACTACAATTAAGTCAACAAGCATACGATAGTTTAGAAGATACAACAGATGCAACACTTACACAACAAACCACAGAGCGTTATGCACAAGCTTTAATTTGGAATAAAAAATATAAAACTGCAGACACGCTTATCGCGAAATTAATCGAGACCAAACCTAACGACAATTGGGTATTAGCTTTACGTGCAACACTTAACATTTATAAAAGCGATTTTAAAAAGAGTGTTAAAGATTACGACCAGATTTTGGTAAACGACAGCACATCTTTTGATGGTAACTTAGGAAACGCAAATGCTTTAAAAGCGTTAGGTAAATATGAAGCAGCTTATACCTCTGCCGAAAACACGTTGAAGTTTTACGACAACCAAAAAGATGCCACTAACTTTATAAAAAACCTTAACACAACGTTTACCCCTTTTTACGAAGGTAAAGCATCGTACACCTTTGATAATGGGGATAATGAAGCATTTGCACTTAACAACAATCTAGAGTTTCCATTGTCTATAAAATTTAAAATCTTAGGAAGCTATAATTACCGTAGCACAAGCAACGCTGTGACAAATAACGAAGCAACCTCTCACGATTTTAGTGCAGGATTATCTTACCAATTATTACCAAACGTAACCTTTAAAGGCACAGCAGGATTAACCTCTGCAAAAGCAACAACAAATGACTACACACAACTATTAACTGATGTCTCTTTTAATATAAAACCTTTTAAATTACAAGATTTAACTATTGGTTATAAGCGTGAATTACAAAGCTTTAATGCAGAGTTATTAGATCGCGAGATTGTACAAAATAACTTTTATGCTAACTACAGCTTAAACACTAATTTTAACTTAGGTTGGTTTACACAATACTTTTACACAAGCCAAAGTGATAGTAATGCCAGAAATTTATTGTTTACTTCTTTATACTATAACATCTTACCAAAACCATCACTTAAAGCAGGTTTAAACTACCAATACATTACGTTTAAAAACCAAGTACCTACAATATATTTCTCTCCAGAAACATTTAATGCAGTAGAGGTTTTTGCAAACCTGATTAAGGATGAAAACCTAGCTAAACCTAAAGAATGGTACTACGAGCTTACAGCTGCAACAGGTTTACAATACATTGAAGATGACGAACAGCAAAGCACCTATAGGATACAGGCTAAATTAGGTTATAAATTTTCAGAGCGATGTATGGCTAACCTTTTTGGTACACGAAGCAATATTGCATCTGCAACTGCAGCAGGTTTTACGTTTAACGAAATTGGATTACGTTTTAAATGGTTATTATTTGAGAAGCCTGTTTTTAGGGATTAATCAACTACTTTTTAAAGCTTAAGCTTTTATAAAGCCACTCCATTATAAAACACAATAAAATAAGACCTAAAGCGACAACAACACCTGTGACATTAGTTTGAAATTGTTGGACTATAAGTGTACAAAAAGCCAATAAACACAAAATACTTGCTAATAAATGGACAGTTTTATTAGATTGTAATATTGTATGCTTTTTAAAGCCAATATAATTAACTAAGCAAAAAATTAATAAAAAGCCAGCACTTCCTGCTGTAGATATACTTTCTAAATTAAACAAATTAACCAAAATAATAGATAATAACGCTGTGATTACATAACCAATAGGTTTACCCCAAAAAACATGACAAAAATAACGTGGTAATTCTTGATCCTCTGCAATATCATAGTTTACCCTTCCACTTCCTAAAATAGTAGCGTTAATGGCGGAAAAAGTAGAAATCAATGCAGTAACTGTAATAATAGTAAATCCAATTTGACCTAAGGTTGGTGCAGCAGCTTCAGCTAAAACATAATCTTTAGCACTTGCTATTTTATCAAAAGGTAAAGAGCCAACAGTTACAATTGCAATTAAAATATATAATACAACAACAAAACCTACAGCTCCAAAATAAGCCTTTTCGGTATTTTTTTCTCGATTTTTTAAATCCGAAATAGAGTTGGCTATTAACTCAAAACCTTCGTAAGCTACAAAAATCACCATTCCTCCGGAAAGTAATAAAAAAGGGTTTTCCCAATTACTTGGTTGTAATTGATGTAAATTTTCGGGATGTATAGATAAGCCATAAAGTCCTATCCCAATAAAAGCAACTAATATTAACAATTTAATTACAACCGCAACAGACTCTATACGACCAACTAAACTTACACTTAAATAGTTAATAGCTAAAGCAATAATAATTATTGATGTTTGATAAATACGAACATCTACAGCTTTTTCTCCTGTAATTTTAAACAACTCGGCTGCATAAGACCCAAATGCCGAAGCATATAATGCCAACATCACAATATAACTTACCCAAAGTAAATTGTTTATACCACCTGCAAAAATTCCATTACCATATTGTTGATGTACAAATCTAACTGTACCACCATTTTCCGGAAATTTTTTAGATAATTTAGCGTAAGAATATGCAGTTAATAAAGCAATAATACCAGCAAATAAAAAGGCAACAGGTGTCCCTCCTTTGGCCAATGAAACCGCTAATCCTAGAACCGCAAAAATTCCGCCACCAACCATTCCTCCAATACCAATAGATATCGCATCCTTTAATGTTATTTGATTACTCATTTTTGTGTTACTTTGGGTATTAAAGGTAATAATTATTAAAACCCCTAAAAAGTATTAACTGCTAAAGATTAAATTTTTATTAAAAAGAAGCGCTAACCTTTAAAATTGAACGATTTTACTAATTTATACTCCTTTTAAACAAGAACAACAAATACACCAAAAAAAATCACAACTACCTAATAAACAAGTATTAATCAAAACAAAAAAACTTAAGTGATAAGATTTTATTTCCATTTAAAACATTACACTTATTTTACAACCTGTTATTTTAACTGATAAATCTTCCTTTTACGGAGGCTTATTATTATATTTACAAAAAAATCGCTTAAAATCTAAAAATCAATAACTTACACTTAATAAGCCCTAACTTATTAGTTTTGAACAACCAATTACTTATATGAAAGAGCTTAATAATCAGTTATTTCAAAATCATGTAACTAAAAACAATGTTAGTTACACATACATGGACTCAATACAAAGAGATCTTGCAATTGGGTCATGGGAAGTAAACCTCCAAAACAATGAAGTGACATGGAGTGCAATGACCAAAACCATTCATGAAGTTGAGCAAGACTACAATCCTAGTTTAGAAGAAGGTATCAACTTTTTTTTAGAAGGTTATGATAGAGAGTTAATAAGCATCCTATTTAATCGTGCTGTTAAAAAACAAGAACCTTATGATAATGAGGTGCAACTAAAAACAGCGAAAAACAATATTAAATGGGTGCGTATTGTAGCTTATCCTGTAATAAAGAATGATGCAACTCAAAAAGTTATAGGTGTCATCCAAGATATTACCGAAAAAAACAAAACACTTTTAGATCTTAAATTAAAAGAAGAATTAATACGTACAACGTTTGACAATGCTCCTAACGCTATGGCATTAGTTAGTTTGGATGGTCAAATACTAACTTCAAACAAAAGCTTTAGCGACTATTTAGGCTACACAAAAGAGGAGCTAATTGGCTTCCCGATAAATACTTTATCTCATCCAGAAGATATCGATGTAATACCTCAAAACATAAAAGATTTAATCACTGGTAAAATTAATAAATTTCAGTGTGAAAAACGATACATCAGAAAAGACAAATCTATCATACATTGTCTATTATCAGTCTCTATTTTAAGAGATGAAAATTTCAAACCTGTTCATTTTATATCTCATATAATTGATATAACTAAACGTACAATAGCTAATAAAAAGGTAGAAACGCTGTTAAAAACCACAAAACTACAAAATGAAAGATTATTAAATTTTGCTCATATTGTATCACACAACCTAAGGTCACATTCTGGAAACATACAAATGTTATTAGATTTAATGTACTCAGAAATACCAGAAGCAACTAATAACGAATATGTTCCGTTAATATTAGAAGCTGTCCATCAATTAAGCGAAACCATTGACAATCTTAACCAAGTGTCTACTATAAACGACAATAAAGAACAAGATTTACAGCGTTGTAATCTTTTAGATTTTACAAATAAAGCCATCTCAAATTTTAGTGCCGAAATTAAGGAAACTAAAGCCATCATTAACATAAACATAGAACAAGATATTTATGTTTTAGCAATACCAGCTTATTTGGATAGCCTATTATTTAATTTTATATCTAATGCTTTAAAATACAAACAAGATCATATTCCACCAGAAATAACTTTAAGTGCTGAACAATCTAATAAATTTATTAAAATAGAAATTGAAGACAATGGTCTTGGTATTAATCTAGACCTTCATAAAGATAAAATTTTTGGGTTATACAAAACTTTTCATAACCACAAAGAAGCTAAAGGATTAGGCTTATATATTACAAAAAACCAAATTGAAGCCATGCATGGTAAAGTTAAAGTAAAAAGCAAAATAAACAAGGGAACCATATTTTCTATATATTTAAAGTATGAAACAAATTGAATCAGCCTGTCTAATTGACGACGATCACATCTTTATTTTTGCTGCTAAAAAAATTTTATTAGCTACAGATATATGTCAAAATTTCACAATTTATAATAATGGAGCGGATGCAATTGAAGGCTTATCCGAAATCATCAAAACTGGCAAAAATGTTCCTGATTTAATATTACTAGATATTAATATGCCAATAATGGATGGATGGCAATTTTTAGATGAATTTATTAAAATTAAATATCCAAAAAAAGTTACGCTATACATTGTTAGTTCCTCTATAGATCCTGTAGATATTAAAAAAGCAAAAGAGTATGAAGCCATTACAGACTTTATTATTAAACCCATTACACGAAAAAATTTGATAAATATGGTGGCTACCGTATTTGACAAAGAGCAGGATTAATAGGGTCATATATTTTTTTCAAAATAAAAAACGAATATTAAACTCTTAAATAAAAAAAGGGCAAAAGATTTCTCTTTCACCCTAAATAAGGAACCAACTGTATAAAGCTATTATTAATTCTTAGGTTCCTAGCTATCAATCAACAAACTATATGAAAATATTACTTTACTAGTAATTTTAAGGGATTGTAATGTGTGTTATCACTTGATAATTTACAGAGGTATAATCCAGAGCTTAAATTTTGTCTGCTTATAGCAATCTGATTTTTACCAACTTGTGTATTTATTGTTTTATTATAAACTACTTTACCTAACAGATTGTAAATTACCAATTGTACTGTTTCAGATTTTGTTGAAGTAAAGTGTATGTTTGACATATCCAACATTGGATTTGGGTACGCAGCAATGTTATTAGCAGAAGTTTCAGTTTCAAAATCATTAACAAGCAATGTTGTACCTCTAGAAAAACGCACATCTTGCAAATTCATTTCTTTTGTCACAATGCTTCCATCTTCGCTAACCATTGTAAAGACAATAGTCACAACATCATCTGCATTTAAATCTGTAGGTAAATTAGATGTAAAATCAGCAAATGAAAGCACATAGTTTTGAAAACTATCTGTTAAAGCAATGGTCGTTTTGTATTGTTCTTCCCAATTAGAAATACTTTGCTTCACTAATGTAATCTCTAAGTTTCCTGTTCCTTTAGCTTTTAATTTAAGACTATTAAAATCTGTTAAATCAACAGCTTTAAAACGTGGAGTCAAAGCTCTGTAAGCTGCGAAATAGGTGCTTGTAGTTGCATTAAGCGTCACATTACGTTCTATTGGAAAATCTAAACTATTAAACGCAATTGTGTTTTCTGTTACGTTATAATTATTAACGCTAGTAGATGCCTGAGAGTCATCAAAACCCCAAGGACCATCAGACATAAATAAATCGTCTGGTGTATTAATACCATCTCCAATTCTAAATCCAATATCAAATAAATGTCCAGTTGGTACAGTTATTTCTGTGATATAGTTTTCATTTAAATCAAGACTACTAGAAGTGTAGTTAAAATCACTAGTTTCAGTTGTTCTAAAACCAGAATCAAAAGCAACAGTGTTAGTTGCATTTGTATTTATTATTTGAAGGTCTAAAGTACCATTAGTATATTTTCCTTTTCTAACAAATACAGTTGGAGGTGTTGATAGTTGGTATTCCGAGACTGGTTTTACCGTATCCAATAAGTTTAATACCTCTTGTGCTAAATTGTATAAATCATCAATTGAATCTGACCAAATTTGGAAATTATAAAACGTGATATCTGATTGATATAAGTCTAAATTCCAATGTGACTCGATAACAAAATTAGCATCAGCATTATCTAATTTTGCAGATAAACTTAATACATATTCAAAACTACCATCTGCATTTTTAATAATAGATTTAATAAACGATTGATCGTTAATATCTATGGTTGACACCGAAATTAACTCGGCTCCTAATAATCTGTCACAAATATATTTTGTATGCTCATACACACCATTTTCTGTTTTTAATGCTAATATTGAGGCTATTGAAGCACCATTTTGCATATAATCTACTGAGTACACCTCTGTAGCATTAGTAATATTTAGTAAATCTAATGGAGTTGAGTCTATTGCATAATCTTCGTTAATTGTATTTAATGGTACAAAATCTTGTAATTGAAAACTATTACTAGCTGATCTGTAATTAGAATTGTTACGACTTGTATCTTTAGTGACACGTTTTGCTGTTTTTTGGTTAAATTTATAACTCGTTTTAGCACGATTAAAGTTTCGTTTATTAATAGCTTCAGACAATCTTCCGTTACTTTCTAAACCACCATCGTTAGCTGTAGTTGGAGGTGCAATAACGTCACAACTTCCAAAACCAGAACAAGAAGGGTCCTCACAATCAATCAATCCGTCACCATCATCATCAATACCATTATCACAAATTTCTTGAGCTACAGGAGCTGTAGGGCAACGCGCTCCATCATTACTTGAGCTTGAAGGACCAAATGCAAATAAATTAGAATCCATGGTTGATGACGCTGTCAGGTCTTGAACACTTTGAATTACATATATAGTACCTGTTTGATTTGCAGACACGTAAAAACGACCATCTGCATCAAAATAAACAGCACCATATGTATAATTTAATCCAGATAAAATTGGAACTTCACCTAAAGCTTGAACATTACTTGTTGTTGGATCAATACGATATAAAATATTTGTACTTTTTTCTACTGCGTATAAATTTCCATCTACTGCATTAAATGCCCAATCGTGAATGCTGATATTTTGAGATAAATTTTCTGTAGATAAGTATTGTGTATATGTTGCTGAGTTTGGATCTAAATCTACTTTAAAATAGCTAGTACCTCCAGCTTTAAAATAATACACACCATTTGGACTAATATCTCCAACATATTTATTTCCTGAGGTCAATTCTGGAATAGTAAACGTTGTTGTTTGAAAATCATTACCAATTCTAACTATAGTATTAGAAGGCGAGCTTAAATAACCCCAAATAAATCCATCTGCTGGATTGTAAGCTGCTGCGTTGATATTTCCTGGTGTAATATCCTTAGCAGCTATATAAGCATTACCAGAAGCTAAATCAATTGCATAAACATCATTATACTGAAATAAATACGCACTATAATCACAATTAAACGGAGTGTCCTGTGCGTTAACAGAAAAACTTAATAGTAAAATTAACACTACTAATATTTGCTTTTTTGATGTGTGTAGTTGTTTTATCATGGTTTGTGTATTTCTTATTTATAGTACAAATTTACTTGTAATAGATGCTTTTTAATATGTTTTTCGATTGACACGTTGTAAGTGTAGACCAATGGTAATTAACTGTAGATAAACAAGTTTAAAATTACAGCTTAACAAAAATGTTAGTGAAATAGTTTTTACCTTCTGCATCTTGTGTTGTAGATATACCAATATTTGTTGCCTCAGGATTTTCTATGTTTTCTCTATGTCCTTCACTATTTAACCAAGCACTTACTAAGGCTTGCGCATTACTAAAACCAAATGCAACATTCTCTGAAACCGTCTTTGCATTAACGGTTTGTTTTAGGTTTTGAGAACGCAAATAAAAATAATCATGACTTGGTTCGCCTTGGCTAACCATATAATTATTGTGATTTATAGCTTCTTTAGACGCTTCATTTAAAATATCTAAACTTGATAATCCTTGAGAAATTCTGTAATTATTAATCAACTCTATAATCTCATAATCTAATTGTGAGTAGGATACATCCACGATTGTAGCATTATAGCTTTCGGGTATATTTACCTCTTCGTCTACTGAACAAGACATTAATAAAATATTGAATAATACGATTAGGATTATAGTTAGTTTTTTCATCTTTATTTAGTTATTTGATGACAAAACTAATTTTAAAGCGTGGTAGGTTTAGGGTTTTTCGATTAGTACAATTTATGTGTAGATGAATGGTAAAAAATAAAAGATTAGCCAATAATTTTTACCTTTTATCGAGGATTGACGTAAAAACACACAACAGCATTACCACCTAACTACCTGACAAGGTATAGGATTGATAAATTAAACAATAAGGATGATGTTTTACAATTACAGTAAATTAAGACGTTTCATTAATTCTGGTCTATTAGATCGACTTACAGGAATTACATCTTTTTTAATTAGCACACTATTATCCTCAATATCAATAATTTTTTTAATGTTAATGATGTATGACCTGTGTACTTTTAAAAATAAATTGTCAGGTAATTTATCTTCAATTTTTTTTAGTGTAGAATGTACTGTATAGTTCTTATCCTCTGTTTTAACTTGAATATAATCACCTTTAGCCTCAACAAGATAAATACTTGGTATGTCAATTTTAATTAAGCGTCTATCAATATTTACATACAAATCATTGCCAGAAGATGTTTCCACCTTTTCAGATTTTGAAACCTCTTTAGGAGTTGTAATTTTTTTAGCTTCTGCCTTATCAATTGCTTTTTTAAAGCGATCTAAAGTTATAGGTTTAACTAAATAATCAACAATACAATCATATTCAAAAGCTTGAATAGCAAAATTTGGGTCTGATGTTGTTAGTATTATTTTAGGTGGATTTTTAAGGGTATCGATAAAATCAAAACCAGTAAAATCTGGCATATGTATATCAAGAAAAATTAAATCTATTTCGTTTTGATTTAAATATTTTATGGCTTGCATTGCATTTGGAAACTCTTCCAAAACATTTAGACTTGGTACATTTGAGCACAATTGAGAGATAATCATCCTAGCTGTAGCTTCATCATCAATGATAATACAATTCATATTTTTATTTATATTTAAATGTCTTCTAAATAATCGGTTATATTTTTTAATATCGTTTCAAATTGATCTTTAAGATCTGTAGTACCATTTAACAAATTGTTTTCGTAAGCTACTGCGACTTCATAACCTTTCTCTAGGCCTAAAATACTAATTTTATGTTTAAGTTTATGCACATTATCTGCTGCTAATTTAAAATTATTAGCTTTAAAATTATCAAAATAGACTTGTTTTTCTTCTGGATATTCTTTTTTAATAATATCGATTAGCTTTTGTTTAAAGGCGTCATCACCTCCAGATAAGCTGTTAATGTAGGATTGGTTAGGTTGTTCCATTTGGGGATTTTTTTAAAGTGAAATAAAATGTTGTACCAACATTGACTTGAGATTCTAGCCAGATTGTACCACCATATAATTCGACAATTTTTTTAACTATAGACAATCCAATTCCTGTTGAATCTGGATTGTTTTCTAATTTTATAAAGGTTTTGAATATTTTATCAAAGTAGGATTTATCTATACCTTTACCGTTATCTTTTATATAAAACTGCCAATAGTCGGTTTTATCTTCTGCTCCAATTTTAATAGTACCTTGGTCTTTATCATTGTATTTAATGGCATTACTAATAAGGTTTTGAAACAATTGTTGCAACCTATATTTATCACCTCTTAGAACAGGCAAATTGGTTTTTGTAATACTAATATTAGTTGGTACATGAATAATTTTTAGAATATTATCTATTAGCAAATTAGCATCCACATCGTAGGTTTCTATTTGATTTTTACCTATGGTAGAGTACTCTAAAATACCACTAATAAGCGTATCCATTTTTTCAACGTTATCTCGTATTAGATCTAAGGTGTTTTTTCCATTACTATCAAAAACCTCTGCATAGTCTTCAGATAACCATGATGTTAAAGCGTCAATACTACGAAGTGGTGATTTTAAATCATGAGATACCATGTGTGCATAATCACTAAGTTCTTGATTTTGATAAGCCAACTCATTTAATAATGCTTGTTTTTGTTTATTCATTTGGATAATCTCCTTGGTTTGATTATCGATAAAGTCTACTAATTTTAAACCTGTAAGCTCTATATTTTCGGCTTTTTTGTCTTCTTCTAAATTATAAAATTTAAGTGTGTTTATAACGCTTTTAAGCTTTTCTATTAGTTTTGATTGCTCATGTGCTTCGTTTTGTAGCTTACGATTTGCAGCATACAACTCGTCAGAACTAATAGACATTGCTCTTTGAATCATATGTGATTGCTCGTCAAAATTATTGTAAGAGCTACTTATAGCATTAAAAAACTCTGAAAGTGCCTCGTTGTTTTTTAAATCTTCACTTAAATATTTGCGTATTTGCCTTTTTAATAATGAATTCATTATTCGCTAATTAGCGTTATAGTCATGGTTTGATTATGTAATTGGCATGCGACTTCGCCATGAAATGGTGCTATTTCTCCGTAGGAATAAAATCCGCTAACTACTGTGTCTGTACCAATGACTTCTATAACTTCTTCAATTTCTTCCTCTACACGTTGGTCCAAAACAATTTTTCTGCCTATACAACTTACTAATATAGCTAATTCAGGTTTATTTTGTCTATGCTCTAACGCTTGTTTTGCTGCACGCTCTGACGCATTTGCTATGTGATCTACATTTGTCATCATGAGCTGTACTTTAGAGTTTTCTTTAATATCTCCTGCTAAAATTACAGTATTTTCTGCTTCATTTATATTTAAAATTGAACGTACGATGGATTGATCTTCGTCTTCAGACGTTACATTTAAAGGGTATAATAATGCAGCTCCTGGAAGGTCTCTAGCTTTGTCTCCTAAATAAGTTTTGTATAAATCTAAGGCTGGTTGACCATCCAATTCATACAAAACATTACCACTAGATTTGGTAACAATACGTTCTGGGCCAAATGGTGTCCATCCACCATGAATTGAAAACGAAATTTCTAATGTGTCCCCATAAAACCCTATAGCCACTAGCTCTCCTTCTTTTGGATTTTCGTTATAAGATGCTAATGTTTTTTCAAAACGAGCATCATCACCACATAATCCTCCTGTTATTAACAGGTTATTATTTGTAGCAGCACTCATGCCTTTTGTTAATTGGCTTCCGTTAATAAAACTACCTTCTGAGACTACAAAAGCATATTTTAATCCTTCTTCAGGAAATTGTTTTATCAATTCGTTTCCTGTTTTAAAACTATCTAAATCTTTGTTTAGAACGTTACTAGTTTTTATTAAAAACTTACTTTTTTCAAATTGAATGGCTGTAACTGTAATACTGTTTTGATTAACGGTTTTAGATGAAATTTCTGCACAAGAAGATGCAAAAACAATATGCCCATCAGGAAAAATCTGTCTAAGCTCTTGGTATACTGTTTTTTCTTCCAACATAAATCTATTTCCAAAAACCAATACTAAAGGCTCAATTAGTTTCTGTTTTTCAACTACATATTCCCAATTTTTATTTTTATGTTTTACTAATTGTGCTATTTTCATTACTATTTTTTTAAAGTGAAATAAAAAGTGGTTCCTACTGTTGGTTGGCTGTCTAACCAGATTTCTCCTTCGTGTAAATTAACTATTTTTTTAACAATAGATAATCCAATTCCTGTAGAGTCCTTACTTTTATTAAGTGCATGGAATATTTTAAATATTTTATCATGAAACTTTTTATCAATTCCTATACCATTATCTTTAATTGAAAACTTGTAGTGGCTTTTTAAATCCTCTACATCTATGATAATATGTCCTTCTGTTTTATCTATAAACTTTACAGCATTACTAATTAAGTTTTGAAATAACTGTTGCAACTTGGTTTTATCACCATTAATATTTGGTAATGTATTAAGGCATTTAATGTGTATATGGTCAGGAATGTATAGCATACTAATTAGCTCACTAACCATTGTATTTAAATTGACTTCAGATTTTGCAATATTATCTGCACCAACGCTAGAGTAATTTAAAACATCTGTAATTAGTTGCTCCATTTTTTCTAGAGTAGATTCTATCAACGCAAAATTTTGAAGACTTACATCATCTAACTTTCCTTGGTTGTCTTCTTTTAACCAACTAACTAGTGCATATATGCTTCGTAAAGGCGATTTTAAATCGTGTGAAACTATATGAGCATATTCTTGAAGCTCGTCATTACTTTTTTCTAACTTAGCTAGTAGTTTTTCTTTTTGTAATTCTAGATTTTTTATTTCGGTAATATCCAAATGGATACCAATAGACCCTACAACCTCTCCTTCTAGATTATAATTTGGTGCACCACTAATTAACCAATATCTTATTTCTCCAGATTTATTTTTAGCTTTAATCTCATAGGAATTGGACAATCCATTTTGACGCTTTTTATTTTCTTCTTTTATTATTTCAGAACCAGTTTCAGCCGAAAATATTTCTCCTGCATTTTTACCTTTTAATTCCTTTTCTGTATAACCTGATAATTGTTCAAAACTTTGATTTACCATCAAGATTTCGTCATGATTATTAACCTCAACCAGTCCTAAATTCATATTAGCAATTATGCTGTAATATTTTTGCTTTTGTGCTTCTAAGCTTTTTCTGTAGGTACGATTTAAGGTCACATCCTTAAATGTCCACAAATAACCTTTAGATTTTTGACCCAGAACAATTGGTGTATAATTGCGTTCTAAAATTTTACCATCAACCATTTCTAATTCATCACCAAGCACCTCTTTTTTAGCCTCATCAATTGCTCTCATTTGTTTTAAAAACCCATCTGGATCTTTAAATAATATTTTATTTTGCTCTGAGGCTGTTTTACAGTCTAAACCTATTAAATCTTTATGCGAAGCTTTTAATCCAAATAGCTCGCAAAATTTATTGTTAGTCAATACAATTTTTCTGTTTTCGTCCTCCAAAATAACACCACTATCCAAATTAACAACTAGCGATGCTAATCTGTTTTCAGATTCTATTAATTTTTCTTCAGAAATTTTTTGATTGGTGATATCTCTAACAATACCTTGAGCAGCAACTGGTTTTTTATCTTTATCATAAATAACGCTACCGTTTATATGCACCCATTTTACCTCTTTAGATTTGGTGTATACTCTGGCTTCATAACCTTTAAAAAAACCTTTAGTGTATAAGTCATAAAAAGAAGTCATAGCGTATTGATAGTCTTCTTTATATATGAGATTGGTAACATTTACTTTATCTATAGAGACATCATAACCAAATAATTTTGTTGCAGCTTCGTTAAATTTTATAACATTACCTTGAAGGTCCATGACCACATAAGCATCTGCTATATTCTCAAAAACACCTTGAAGTTGTGAGGATTTTTCGTCTAGAAGTTGTTCTAATCTTTGAGAGGTAAAGTAAAGTTCTCTTGATTTTTCTTCAAGAATTTTTTCTGCAGCTTTTCTAGCTGCTTTTTCTCTAGTTAAAGCACGCTTTAATATTTCTGACTGATCTTGACTCATTAATTTTTATTAATAACAAATCTAACTTCTGTTCCGTCTTCTTTTATTTTTTGTAAATCTATAGTTGCTGTTGCGTTAAAATGCGCAAATGTTTTATTCATTAACCCTAAACCAAAATGATGCATCGCTCTGCTTGAAGTATATATCATTACTAAAGAGTTTTCAGTTTTTTCTACAACTTCAAACGTTGGTAATTCTGCGTCAGGATAAATTTTTCTGACCTCTACATGAATATGGTTTTCAATAGACGAAATCATCTCGATTGGGTCTTTATAAGTGGCTAATAATCCTGGATAACTATTTTCTATTACACTAAAAAAGTGCTCTGCATAAACTAATAATAAATTATCTATTGAAATGCCTGTGTTTTCGCTTAAATGTGTTAAAAGTTGAAGCATTTCTGAAAAACTATACGTCCCAACAGCTGTATAAATACCACCAGACTCTAGCGTAGAGCTTGTTATGATATTGTCTACCATTTCTAGACCAAACTTGTCTTCAACTAACTCTAAAAACTCTGTAAAAACTATACCCTTCATTGTTATACTACTATTAATTCATTTATGCTCCAATAGGCTAATAATCTTTCAATTTTGATTACGTAATCCTCATATTTTAAAGGCTTAATCACATATCCTGCTACACCAATTTTATAACATTCTAACAAATCTTTTTGATTATTTGATGTTGTCAAAATTATTGTAGGAATATATTTTAATACATCATCATTCTTTAAAATTTTCAAAAACTCTATACCATTAATTTTAGGCATGTTTAAATCTAATAAAATTATATCAGGTAAGTTGTCTTTTTTCTCTAATATTTGCAATGCAACTTCTCCATTATTGGCTTCAATAATAGTATGATCTAATTTTAGAGTAGAAATTGTTCTGTTCAATTTCATTATTTCAATCATGTCATCTTCAATAAGAAGAATTTTAAGTTTTTTAATCATCTTGAGGGTATTTGTATTAATCGACCGAAATTTACCCCTTAATCAAGGTTTAAATTTTATATTTCGGTTAGACATGGATAACTGTCGACGGATAGCCTTTAAGTGTCGACGAAAGGAAATACTATTTTTGTTTTTTATAAAAACGAATAGATTGTATTGTATTTAACTTGGCAGACTGCTTAATTTTAGATAGCTCTTGAAGAAAACTAAGAGAATAACTATCTACTGCTTTATTATCTAGATGCATTTCAAAATTTGAAATAAATTCTAATTGCTTTAAATTTAAATACAAACTCTTGCTATACTGATCGTCATACATATTGTTTAATGTATTGTCATTAACATTAGTTATGACTTTTATTTTGCTTTTAAAAAAATTTAGAACACTCATACTGTGAGAATATATGTTTAATGGTGTCAAAGGTAGCATGGTCTTTAGTGCTTATTTTTTTTATTTCTTTAAAAGAGAATTATATGTAGATAAGTTGCAGTTGAGTGTCGGTAAATGATTTTAAGACTCCAATTCCAACCTCATTTTTTTAGTCATTCCTTTGATTACCATATCATAGGAGTGATCTATTAATTGCTGTATAAATTGTGGTTTTACGTCGGCTTTATGTATCTGGATTGTATTCCAATGTTTTTTATTGGAGTGCCAACCAGGTACAATACTTTCATGCTCTGCACGAAGTTGCAATGCATACTCTGGATCACACTTTAAGTTTATAGATGCTAGTCCACGCTCCCATTTATCTAATGGGATTAAAGCAAACATTTTACCTAACACTTTAAACACTAAGGTGCTTTCATCAAACGGAAAAGATTCGGTAACCTTAGGCTTACTTAAGCAATAGGTCCTTAATAGCTCTATATCCATAATAAAGACAACTTAAATTTATTTTTGATGTTTTGTATTAGACTTGCTAGATTGTCTTCTTAGTTTTTTTAAATAAAGAGTGTCTTCCTTGGTTGCAATTGGCGGAATGTCTAAACTTAATAAAGTATCATTAATGTATTGTAAAAATTTGTTCATAACTAATAGCTTTGGTTCTTGAAATCAAGGTATTAAAACATAAATAGGTTAAAACAAATGTAAGAACAAAAATTATTAAATCTGACAAAACGCGTTTTTAATCGATAAAAAACACTTTAATTTAACATCTTATCATTCTTAGAAGTTATTTTTAAAGCTGAGTAGTCCAAAGTCCAACCAATTGTTTCGACTATATTTTCAACAAGAAGTAAGGATTCTAAAGCTTCTTTTTTGGCTACATTATACAATCCGCTTTCTGGAACTTTATCTCTAATATGTTGCTTAGCTTCCTCGCTTAAGTTGGTTAAATCGGTAGCTTCAAATTTATTAAAGTAACCATCTTTTTTATCGTAATAATTAATATTAGTTTCGATAGATAAGATTTCTGGTTGCGGAAAATGACTGATAATTACTGTCTTTTTTTTATGATTAGCAGTTAATTCAATTTTATTAAAATCGTAGCCAACATAAGCTTTGGCATTAATTACTACTAAGGCTTTTTTCTTACTAGACACTAATTTTAAAAAGCGCTCTTTGACATCTTCATAATGATAGATTTCAGCAAAATCACCTTCTACAGTAATAAACTTACAAACCTTTTTAATTTTGTCTAATAAGATTACAGATTGCGCTGATACCTTTTTTTTGGACTGCAAATGATTGTATAAAGTGTAAATACCTAAACCTATAATACCACCTATAATTAATGTAAAAAACGTTTCCATTTAGTTTTCGATTTTATATAAAATAGGTTTACTTGGTGTCGCATCATTCTCGATTGGTGCAATTTGAAGATTTAATACGTACTTACCATCTTCAATTTTATTAGAGACATAAATAAACTCTGTTATTGTGGCGTCTTTTCTAATCTTACCATTAAAATCCCAAAAGGCTTTATGTGCTAACAATTTACCATCATCTTTTTCTTTATCAACACTAGGCAAATCAATTAATAAGTGTTTGATACCTATTTTTCGGATAAATAAAGCAGCTTCTTCTGTTAGATAAGGCCAATTAGTGTTAGAGTATTGCCTAGATTTTTTCTCTTTAGTATTAGGCATAGTCCTAATAATTAAAGCTTGAGGTTTACGCTGTTTTAATAAATATTGTAATTGTGCTTTTGATATTACCTGATCCTCTCCTATTAATTCTGGAGCTACTGTAATGACTTCGGCTAAATAAAAAAACTGTTTTAAACACTTGTTTATACTATAAAACTGCTCTGTAATATGACCAACACACTCTGTATGTGTACCATGTGCATGTGGATTAAATTTAATGTTATTAAAATTTATTGATGCACCTTCTTTAACACTTGCAATCCAATCATTAACCACTACAGGTTCTATTTTTGGCTCGTCAACATACCAAGCGTTAGCATTTGATTTTGAGGCACGAAGTGGCATAGAAATATCTAAAGGTTGTGCTAAGTTTACTGTGTATTTTCTGGTGTTTATGGTTATAGTAGAAATCAAAATTAGATAATTTTAAATAAGTCCGAAGCAATTCCGTCGCTTAGAAACTTACCGGTTTTTGTTGTTTTTAAGTTGTTATCCTCAATATACAACATTTGTTTATTTATATACTGATTAGCTTGTTGCAACAAGTATTCCAAAAAGGATTTACCAAACTGTTTTTCGATTTTATCTAACGAAACGCCCCAAATAGTTCGCAATCCAGTCATGACGTACTCATTATACTTATCATTTACAGTCAAAGTTTCTACCTCCAATGGTAATTGATTAAGATTAATTTTGGAAATATAAATTGCGTTGTTTTTTACATTCCATGCACGTTGTTCACCATTAAAACTATGAGCAGAAGGTCCAATTCCTAAATAAGGCTTACCTAACCAATAGGCACTATTATTTTTACTGTAAAATCCTTTTTTACCAAAATTAGACAACTCGTAATGATCAAAACCTGCTTGATTTAATTGCTCTATTAAAATATGAAACTGCTCATGCGCTAAGTCGTCATCCACATTATCTATAATTCCTTTTGCTATAAAACTAGCTAATGCTGTTTTAGGCTCTACGGTTAAAGCATAACTAGAAATGTGTGGCACGCCAAAGCTTAATGCAGTTTGTATGTTATCCAACCATTCTGTATTTGTACTATTTGGAATCCCATAAATTAAGTCTAAGCTTATATTATCAAAATATTGGGTTGCTAGTTGCAAACAACGTTTAGCTTCTTTAGCATTATGTGCACGATTCATTAGTTTTAAATCTTTTTCATAAAAAGATTGTATACCAATACTAAGCCTGTTAATAGGACTTTTTGATAATGCAATTATGGTGTCTTCATTTAAATCATCAGGATTAGCTTCTAGAGTAATCTCTGGACTATTGGTAACAGTATAATTTAAATATACTGTATCAATAAGTAATTGCAGTTCTTTTGTAGACAACAAACTTGGTGTACCTCCTCCAAAATAGATGGTTTCAACAGTTGTGTTTTTAAACTCATCTTTGCGCAACTCTAATTCTTTGGCTAAAGCCGAAATTAACTGATCTTTCTTTTTCATGGACGTTGAAAAATGAAAGTCACAGTAATGACAGGCTTGTTTGCAAAACGGTATGTGTATATATATTCCTGACATTTTATTAAGCTATTAATTGTAAACCTAAGTGTTACTACTTTTTTACACGCTTTTCATTTTGTTTAACAAACGCACTCCAACCTGTATAGCTTTTACCAATCTCTACACGTCCTTGATTGTAAAAATGACACACTGCTGCGCCTAGTCCATCCATTGAATCTAGATTTTTAGGTAAGGTTTTAATCCCTAACATGCTTTGCAACATTTTTGCTACCTGCTCCTTACTAGCATTACCATTACCTGTAATTGCCATTTTAATCTTTTTAGGCGCATACTCTGTAATAGGGATTTCGCGACTTAAACCGGCTGCCATAGCTACACCTTGTGCACGACCTAACTTAAGCATACTTTGCACGTTTTTACCAAAAAATGGTGCTTCGATAGCAATCTCATCTGGGTGATGTGTCTCTATCAGCTCAATGGTACGTTCAAAAATGAGTTTCAACTTTAAATAATGGTCGTCGTATTTTTTTAAATCTAATTCGTTTAACTGAATCAAACTCATTTTTTTATTTACAACCTTAATTAAACCAAAACCCATAATGGTTGTTCCTGGATCAATTCCTAAAATAATTTGTTCTTTGCTCATTTAATTACAAGTATAACAACCGCTTAATGAGACTGCCACACCTACAGTTACCGTTAACATATTACCATTAAAAGATCCAAATCCTTCTGTAATTGGGTCAAAAGCATCTGCAAATCCTACAATGTAAGAGGCATCAATAAATGCTGATACAGTCCTACTAATCCCATAATGGAACTCCAATCCTCCCATTGCATTTAAAAAGGATGTTTTATTATCACCATAATCGCCTAAAGGTTTAATCATGGAGTAACCAGGTCCAACATGAAACAACATCCCTGTCCCAAATGGTAAAAAATTAAAATCGCGAGTCGCGTCGTATACAAATTGTAAATTAAAACGTGTATAATTGGTTTTAAACTCTGGTGTATTGTCCGCATTTGCAAAACGATTATATCCAAAGTCCACCTTAGCTCCTAATTGTGGCGTAAACATACGTTGTACACCTAAATTTATTGTCGGAAAATTAATACTATTAGCTTCAAAAGGCGCAACCAATCCATCTTGTGATGGACTATTAAAACCTAGTGCAAATAAGGCTTTCCATTTACTAGTTTCTATTTGTGCATTTGCTGTGCTTAAGGTAAAAACAGCAATTAAGATAAAGCAATAGTGTTTGATAGTAGATAACATTGTGTAATATTTAGTTTAATTTGCAAACCTCAACATTGGCGCAACTATTATGCACAGCAGCTTGCCTTACAAAACTAAACAATTCTTTTTTGTACTTATTAAATTAAGTATAGTTGTTGGCGCTTTTTATTTTATCTACCAAAAACTTCTACATAATGACCACTTAGATTTTAGAAGTTTTATATTAATTTTAAAGCAAAACAAGTTGTTTGACATTAAAAACGTGGTGTTTTTAGTGCTTTTAAGTAGTTTAAATTGGTTTTTGGAAATCACAAAATGGCGCTTTTTAGTTTCTAAACTTAAAACAATAACGTTGTTAAAAGCTACAGAGCAAAGTTTAGGTGCTTTAACAGCCTCTTTATTAACTCCAAATCGTATTGGAGAATATGGTGCAAAAGCTATTTATTATTCAAAACCACTAAGAAAACGTGTTTTATTGCTAAATCTAATGAGTAATTTAATGCAAATGAGCATTACTGTTATTTTAGGAATTATTGGCTTTATCTTTTACTATAACACTTTTGACATCACTATTAATATTATTAAAATATCAAGAGGCTTACTTATTGCTTTAACTATTTTAGTGCTAACATTATTTGGGATAAAACAAAGTAAATATAAAATAAAGGGATTTTCCATTCCAAAAATCACTAATTATCTAACCACATTAGGTTATCCTTATATTACAATAGGCTTACTAATATCACTAATTAGATATACAATTTTTTCGTTTCAGTTTTATTACATTTTAACGCTTTTAGGAATTGAAACAAGTTATCCTGATGCTATGGTAATAATTACAACAATGTATTTACTAGCATCTATTATTCCGACTATTTCAATTTTTGATGTAGTTATAAAAGGAAGCATTGCCATTTATTTATTTGGTTTAGCTAACATTGCAGAACTTCCCGTTTTAGTCTGCACACTATTAATGTGGCTACTAAACTTTGCGCTACCAAGCCTATTAGGAAGTTATTTTGTTTTAAGATTCAACCCATCAAAAACCATCATCTAATGCTAATCACCTTTGTAATTATTACAATTCTGTATCTGTTTTTAATAGGCTATTTTGTGCTAGGATTTGATAAAGTAAAAGATTTTAGACTACAAGACATTGCTCCCAAAACAACGTTTACAGTTGTTATTCCGTTTAGAAATGAAGCCGAAAATTTACCAGAATTATTACAATCTCTTTTAAACTTAAATTATCCTCAACATTTATTTGAAGTTATTTTAGTCAATGATGACTCTGAAGATGATTCAATTGAAATCATAAAAAATCACCTATTAATAAACGAAACTAAAAATTACAACCTCAAAATTATCAATAATCAAAGACACACAAATTCACCAAAAAAAGACGCAATACAGGCTGCAATATACCAAGCTAAACACCAATGGATTATTACCACTGATGCAGATTGCATAGTACCTGTATATTGGCTAGATAGTTTTGATAATTTTATACAAAGTCAATCATTAAAAATGATTGCTGGTCCAGTAAGCTATAGTCAAGGCAATGGGCTTTTAAATACATTTGAAACTTTAGATTTTTTAAGTTTAATTGGTGCTACCATTGGTGCTTTTGGAATTAACAAACCGTTTTTATGTAATGGCGCAAATTTGGCTTATCAAAAACAGTTTTTTCAACAACTAAATGGGTTTGAAGGCAATACAAACATTGCAAGTGGTGATGATATCTTTTTAATGGAAAAAGCGTTAAAAAAAGATAGCAACAGTATTAAGTATCTAAAAAGTAAGCAGGCTACTGTCATAACCAAACCACAAAATAATTTAAAAAATTTAATATCACAACGTGTTCGTTGGGCTAGTAAAACTAGTAATTACAATAACACATTTGCTAAAATTGTTGGCTTATTAGTCTTGATAACAAATGCTAGTTTAGTTATTGGATTTGTATTAGTAACTTTAGGACTATTTGCCTTAAAACCTTTTGCTTATCTGTTTTTTATAAAAGTAGCTATAGACTTTATACTAATTTATAAAGCTTGCCAATTATTTAATAAAGAAGAATTGCTTAAACATTACCTTTGGAGTAGTTTAATTTACCCATTTTTCAGTGTTTATATTGCCTTTATATCTATGTTTACAACCTATAAATGGAAAAACCGAACATTTAAGAAATAGCTTTTTCAGCCAAAAACATTTACTTTAGCATTAAACCAAACTACAGCATTATGAAAACCCTAGTTTTATTTTTAGCCTTAAGCTTTACAACGCTTACTATTGCACAAAACACATATACGTTTAATAACGAAAAAATTGAACTTAAGACAGAGGTAGAAGGTGACTACGACTTGTTATGGAATACGTTTAATGGACGTTATCGTTACTTTATTAAAAGTCAAAATGAAAACTTAACAGAATTGACAAACAGTAAAGGTGCAGACAATAAATATGATAATGCTTATCAAACCACTTTAAAGGCTACAACAGGTCAAGATGCTTCTAAGGTAAAGCTTACACTTTATAGTTTAAAAAACTTTATTAATCAAGCTAATGCATCAAGCGATCCTAACTACACCTATGCTAGTGACAAACCAAAATTAAAAACTAGAGTTGGTGTTTTTAGCGGTTTAACTAACCATCCTTTTGTGGTTAATCCAAACAATAAATCTGTACCGTTTTTTGGAGCAGAATTAGAAGTTTTTCAGGACAGCTTTGTACCTAAACATTCTGGTTTTTTAAATATCCGAAGTGCAGGAGACACAGATGACTTTAAATACAGTTCCACACAGATTGCTTTAGGCTACCGATTTAGGTTTATAAACAAACCTAGTTTTAATATTTATGGACAAACTAAGTTTGCGACTTTTACTACGTCTAAAACAACTATTGCTTATCAAGATCCAAACAACACGGAAACATTAATTATTGATGAAGTAAAAAATTCTGGTTTTGATGTTCCTTTAATTTTTGGAATAGGTGCAGATTATAAATTAGGTAAAGGCTACATCACGCTTGTTTTAGACTCTTTGTTTGCTGCTTTTATAGATAACGAAGGTAATTTTCCATTAGACTTAGCTTTAGGTTACAAGTTAAATTTATAACGTGCGTTTTTTAGAAAAGACCTCTAATCCAGCATTTACAGATTACTTTTGGAAAAACCGTAATCCAACGACTAGTCAAAAAATGACTGTTGGTGGTATTATGACTAAAACTTTATTCTGTTTACTGGTTATAACAACTATCGTTGTTGCCATTTGGAAGCTTTATGCCAACGGAACCAACATTAAATGGTTTGCTTCTGGAGGTATGCTTGCTGCTATCGTTATTAGTATTGTGCTTTCTGTTAGACAACAGTGGGCTCATGTTTTAGTACCATTGTATGCTGTAGCAAAAGGCTTTTTTCTAGGTGGTATTACTGCTTATGCTCAGGCTAGGTTTCCGGATTTACCGTATCAAGCTATAGGTGTAACCATCGTGACTTTTTTTGTGGTTTTGTTTTTATATCAAACCCGTTTAATTGTAGTCACTAAAAAAGTTAAAAGTGTGATAATAACTGTTTGCACAACCCTATTTGTTGTATACTTTATTTCTTGGATTTTAAGTTTTTTTGGTATAAAATCTTTTATTTGGGGAACCTCTTGGCTTGCTATTGGATTTAATATTTTTGCAGCCATTTTTGCTGCTTTATCCCTTTTACTAGATTTTGATTACATAGAAAGACAAAAAAACAAAGCTTCCAAATATAAAGAGTGGATGGCAACTTGGGGACTTTTAGTTACATTAATTTGGTTGTATGTTGAAATTTTAAGACTAATGAAAAAGTTTGCTATTAGATTTTAAAACCAAACTTAATTAACTTGTAATACAATTGGTAATTTAAATTGCGACTTTACCTGTTGCCCACGTTTTATGGCTGGATAAATTGTTGGTAATGTATTTAAACTTTCGGAAATTAAATGCTTGATTTCAGGAATTTCTAAAGTTGTGATACTATCAATTTCTATTGCATTTATTAATAACGCTCCTTTTTCTGAAATTAACAAGGATAACATTATTGTATCATTAATATCCTGCGTTACTATAATTGTTTTTTCTTGAAGTTTACTAGAAATATGATTAGCTAAAGTGGTTTCAAAACATTGTTTAGCATCAAGTTTTGACTGTAATGAGTCACAGGTCTTAAAACTTGGATAACTATCTAACTCTTTCCAATTAAAGGTTTTAAGTTCTTTTTTTAAAATAGCATCAGAAGAGGTTTTTTCTATGTCAAAATATTGGCAAGAGGCCAACATAAAACACAATAAGAAAACAGCTATTTGCTTCATAATTAACTAATATAGCCGAAAAGTACAACTTTTTTAAATGACAGAAACTGGTATGTTATTAATTTCTTTTAACTACAAACAGATTAGAGTAGGTTATGTCGTCTTTAGATATTTTTAATACATAGACACCATCCTCTAGTTTATCTACGTTTAAGACTTCATTTAAATCACCTTTAGCAAAGTGTTTTTTGTATTGTTTTACAAGTACACCATTGGTCATGTAAATAGCAAAATTATACTCGCCTTGAAGCACCTCTTTAAAAGCCACATTTAATTGGCTTACTGCTGGGTTTGGATAAAGACTAATATTTTCTTTGGATAATGTAGTTGTTATAGCATCGCAGCATACTTCCTCTTGTACTACTTTAGAGGATTTAGCACCTAATGTGATTGTTTTTACACTTATTTTTCCGTCACGTTGAATGGTTAATTTTACAGTATCAAAAGGCTGATATGCTTTAACAGCATTCATAGCATCTCCTCTTCTATTGACTTCTAAATCGTCAATTGCTAATACTAAATCATAGGGTTGCAAGTTGTTTTCTGCAGCAGCAGTATTATCTATTACTTTTAGGATAATAACACCTGGATCAACTTTACTTTCTTTATCACAAGGACTACCAAACTGCACACCTAAAAAAGCTGTTTCGTAAACTATTTTATCAATTGTACAGGTTTGTTTACAATCTTTAATACTTTGTGCATTTACTGTAAATGCAAAACTAAATAAAGCAAAAACTAAGGGTAGACATCTTTTCATATAAAATAGTAATTAAATAAGCATTCAATATATAGTAATTTTCATACAAATTAATAAATCTAACTAAGAAATTTATACTGAAACTAGACTTTTAGATTAAAATCAATTTAAAGTGTTGATTTACAAAATCTCTATTCGGTTTTATTTTGAAATTTTTCGCTTTTAAACTTCGCTAATTTGAGGTTTAATATTTCTGAATATTTGCTGTTAGGAAATTGATTATTAAACTTTTGAACTTCTTTTTGTTTAGCATCAAGATCCTTAAAATAATCCAATTTTGTAAACGTCCTAAAAAAATAATTGGACTCAGATTTTGGATTTTCTTTTATTGCATTAGTAAAAGCCTGAATCGCTTCTGCTGGTTTATCTTGTAAATTATACAAAACGCCTAATTTAGCATACTGCTCATCCAAGGGTTGGTCTAATAATTTAATAGCTTCTAGAACATGCTTTTCGGCTAAATCGTATTTACGGATTTGTTCATAATTAACACCTAATAAATAATGATTATTAGCATCTTTAGGATCTGACTTTAAAGCTAGGTCTAAATATTTTATAGCCTTACTGTAATAGTAAACTTTACCGTAACAATACCCTAATTTTTCGTAAACAAACTTGGTTGTTTCTCCCAAATCTAAGAGTTTTAAAAATTGACTTATGGATTCATGGTATTCATTATTTAAATAATGTTTTTGAGCAATAAGTCCTATTAACTTTTTATTATTTGGATAAGATTCTAACCCCTTGTTTACGTAATCTTCGACCTTTTTAAACGCTCTTTTTTGAAGACTGTATTTAGCCAATTCAAAAATTGCATTTTGATGTGTTTGATCTAATTGATAGGCTTTTAAAAAATTATCCTGAGCAGTTTCAAAATTGTCTGAAGCATTACCAACCAACCCTAAAAAATAGTAGTAATTAGGGTTGGATTGATCTGCTTTTATTAGGTCCAATAAATGGGTTTTAGCTTTGGCTAATTGACCATTTTGAAACAATAATTTACATTGTTCAAACTTTATTAATTGGTTGTTTGGATTGTTTAACAATGCTTTATTGTAATAGTCTATTGCTTGGTCATAATTACCTATATAATAATAGGATTTAGCTATTTTATCAGCATATTCCAATGGATTATCTAACTGGTTATAAAACGCTATTGCTTTTGAGAAATTTCCGTAATTATATAAGCTATCTGCTGTTTTTAAAACGGTTGTTTGGGCATTAGCACTAACAAAAAGCAAAATATTGACTAAGACAATAATTTTTTTCATTTTACTTAATTTTAAACGCTATTGGTAAACCATAAGCAACATCTACCGCTTTACCTTCATGCATACCAGGTATCATTTTTGGTAAGCCATTAATTACTCGATTTGCTTCTGCCTCTAAATCAGGGTGTACTGCTCTTGAAATTACATCAATAACAGCTCCTGTTTTACTTATTTTAAAACTTACATAAACCTTAGTAAGCCCTTTTTTTAAATCTAAATTATCAGCTAATTTAGTATTAAAATTATTTAAGACATGATTAGAAACTTGATCTGAAAAACATTTTTTTTGTTGGTCCTTGTCAACAAGTGTTTTACAAGCTTCTAATAAAGGTGCTTGATCAATATTAGAAAATGGGATGTCTACATCCAATGATGTACTATCGTTTACCACTATTTTTTCGGTTTTAACACTTACTATTGCTTCTTGATAAGATTCTGTTTCGTTAGAACAAGAAGAATAGACTAACATCCCCAACACCATAGGAACTAATAATAAGTACTTAACTACATGTGATTGTTTTGTTTTTGATTTTTGTAACATAATGATTCGTTTTTTGATTAATGATTGTTTGAAAAATGGATTGATAAAAGCACAAGTTTTAACACTAAAAACTTGTTGTAATAATTGTTGATAGTATTCTGATTTACTAGTTTTAACAGCCTTTTGATCTGCCAAATACTCGTGGATATTACTAATTCTTATTTGGTATGCATACACTAATGGGTTAAACCATAAAACAATTTTTAAGACCTCAAACCACAACAAATCAATACTGTGTTTTTGGATGGCATGAATTTTTTCGTGTTCAAAAATTGATTGTCTTTCTGTACTTGACAGTGTATCTCCTAAAAAGATAAAATTAAAAAATGAAAATGCTGTATTTGTTTCCTTTAGATGAACAATGGTTAAATTATCTTGTATTGTTTTTGGGTTTTGATGGATTAGTTTTAAAATCTTAATTAGCTTTATTACAAAGACACTAAAAATTATTAATGTGATTAAAACATAGCCATTAGCTACCGTCATTAGTGAGACTACAGTGTCATCTGAATAATTTGGATTAGATTGATTGTTTAAACTGCCCAAAACAATTTCTGGCAACACAATAATTGAATTGCTATCTAGCAGTGTATTAAAACTGTCTATTTTAATAAACGGAATAACAATTGACAATGCAGATGTGATTAACAAATACCATCTGTTGTAACTAAAAAAAGTGTTTCGTTTTAAAAACAAATCATAGACTATTAAAAATAATAGTTGAAATAATATGCACTGAAATATTAAATATAACATAGTTATTCTTCTTTATTAATTTCTTTTAAAACGCTTTCCAACTCGTTTAAACTAATGTCATTTTTTTTAACAAAAAAAGACACCATACTTTTAAATGATCCTTGAAAATAATTATCCACCAATTTGTTAATAGACTGATTACTATAGTCTTGTTTTTTTAAAACTGGAAAATAAATATGACCCTTACCTTGTTTTTTATAATCCACAAACCCTTTAGATTCCAGAATCCTTACAATTGTAGAGACTGTATTATAAGCAGGTTTTGGCTCTGGCATAAAGTCTATTATTTGTTTAACATTGGCATTTTCTAGTTGCCATAAAACCTGCATAATATCCTCTTCTGCTTTAGTAAGTGCTTTCATTATTTGTAACTAACTTTTTAGTTGAATGATTCAAATATAACTAATTTTATAGTTTAAACTAATTTTTTAGTTTAAAAATGTAACAAAAGTTATTTTTAGTAGTCTTATTAATAAAAAAACTGATGGATATTTTATTTAGCCTTTTAGGCATAATGTTTATTTTATTTGGAATAGCAGGAAGCTTATTACCTATTATACCTGGTCCACCATTAAGTTGGATAGGTTTACTGTTTTTACACATGACCACAGCTGTACCTAATGACAATACTTTTTTAATAGTAACTTTAATTATTGCTATAGTTATATTTACTTTAGATTATTTTATTCCTGCAATTGGTACCAAACGATTTGGAGGTAGTCGATCTGGAGTCATTGGAACAACCATTGGATTATTTATTGGGTTATTCTCACCTATTCCTGGAGGCATAATTATTGGGCCATTTGTTGGTGCCTTTATTGGAGAAAAATATAATAACGCTAACACTAATAATGCGCTCAAAGCTGCTTTTGGATCATTTTTAGGATTTGTAACAGGAACTTTAATAAAGTTTATAGTGGCTATTGTATATATGGGCTATTTTATTGCTACGTTTTGGGAATACAAACACCTAATGATATAAAAAAGATAAAGCAACATCCTTAAATGTTGCTTTATAGTGTGTAAATGTAAATGCTATTAATCAAACAGAAGTTTGAAGGGAATGATTAACTTTATACTAAGTTATACAGCAAATATATATAATCTTATATTTACCTATTGTGGTTAAAACCACACCATTACTGTGGTTAAAACCACAAGTTTTAGTCATATCAAGTTATTTGATAGATTTTTGATCGCTAAAAAAAATTAAATTTTAACATTTTTATTTAAATGTAGCCTTTTTCCTTAGCTATACTTATTAAAGTTTCGTCCTTACCATCCTCCACAGCAAACAATTCTTTTAGATTTTTTTTTCGTTTTTCAATAGCACTTAATGTAATGCCTAATGGCTCAACTAAATCTTTTGTTCTGACACCTAATGATAAAAAATAAAGCATTTTGTGGTTTATTTCATCTACTTCAATAGGGTTAAAAATACTTCGCTTAATAGTATTATTAATTGTACCTGTGTAAAAAGGAGGATTATTTTGAATAACTTCAAAAGCACTAGCTAACTCGCTTGATGTTAAATCACTTTTAATTAAAAACCCTTCAGGATTTATAGTTTTAATTATATTGTGTATTCTGTAAACCTCATTAAACATTGTTAAGATAACCACTTTAGCCTCTGGCTGTGTCTGCTTGATATGTTTTGCTAAATCTTCACCAGATTTATAAATACCGTCTGAAGATTGAGGTATACTAATATCAAAAAAATAGATATCGTAAGGCTTTCCAATATTTTTTGATTTTTTTATTGCTGCTAATGCAGAGTCACAGTCTGTAGCAATATCAATTTCTAATGTTTGATTTTCTTTTTTAGTAGCTAATAACGTATGTTGATATCCTTCAATAATCATTGGATGATCATCCACCATTAATATTTTTAAAATTTTATTTTCCATAGGTTACTTATTTATTGTTGGGACAATAATTATAATTTTAGTGCCTTTATTTGCTTGACTCTTAATGCTAAGCTTTCCGTTAATTTCTTGTATTCTATCCTCTATATTTTTTAATCCAATCCCTTTTTTAGCTTTTTGGGTATCAAAACCTTTTCCGTTATCAAAAATACTGAAGACTAATTTACCTGCTTCATTTTTAAATGAAATATCAACTTTTGTAGCTTCGGCATGTTTATAAGCGTTTTGCATGGTTTCTTGTAAAATGCGATAAAGATGAATTTTTACTTGATTATTTAACGCTTCCCAATCAATATTGTCGTCACCATAAAATGTATACTCAATGTTATAAGCATTCATTTGAGTATCAACCAAAGTTTTAACAATATCCAAAAAACCGGATTGTTTTATAAAGTCGGTATTTAATTCGTGAGATACTTTACGGATATCTTCTTCTATATTTTTAAGCTCGCTTATATAATGGCTCCTTTTGTCAATAGCCTCTTTATTAACGCTTAAATTTAGACCATCCAAACTAAGCCTTACTCCAAAAAGCTTTCCTAATATTCCGTCATGAATATCTTTAGATATTCTGTTTTTTTCTAAACTTCTAGCTTCATCAATTTTATCTTGCTGAGATAGCATGAGTTTGTATATTTCTTCATTAGCCTCTTGTTGCTGTCTTTCTAACTGTAATTCTTTATTTTTTTCACGTTGGGTTTTAATAATGTACAGAAAAAACAAAGTAAATAGCAACGCTCCAGAAACAATAAGTAACCACAAACGCTGACGTGAGATTTGTTGGTTTTCTTGTTTAATTTCTTCCGTTTCATAATCAATTCGCATAAATTTATTTCGACTTGATCGTTCTGCAAAAAGTAAACTATCATTTAGTCTTATATGTTCAAAGAGATATTTTTTTGAAGTTTCCCCTTTTTCAATTTCAGACTTAATATAAAGTGCTTTTAAAATAGTCTTATTATGCTTTAACTCTTTACCCAAAACATATGCTGTAGTAGAATATATCGCAGCCGAATCGAGTTGATTTATCGTTTTAAAATAGTCTGAAAAGTTAAGACTAACAGACATCTTTATGTTTTTATCCGAAATAGAATCACTAAGCCTAAAAGCTTGTCTATAAAGCGTTTCAATTTCTTTATTAGAATCCTTTCCACGCAAAAACTTAGAGTACGCTAAATCATTTATTACATAAGCATAAGTTGAAGGATCCTGTGTTAAAAGTTTACTACTATTTAATATTTGATTGTACTTATCAATAGCAAGATTATAATCGCCTTTTTTTCGATAAGTCGAAGCTATATTAACGTTAGAATAGATTTTGTAGAAATAATTATCTTTTAGTTTGTTACTACTATTAATGGCTTTATTATGATATTCTATTGAGTTATCATATTGCTTAAGCTCGCCTGATATTATACCAATAAGATTATATAAGGACCACTCTGTATCTACATTATATTCGTTTTTTTGAAGTTTATCAACAACATTTATGGCCTTAATTACATTATTTTGTGCTCCAATATAATCTCTTTCAGACTCTTGGATATTTGCCATATTTAATAAAACAGCAGCATAATTTTTAAAATCTTCTAACTTATCGTAAAGCTTAACTGCGTTGAAGTAATAATAATAAGCACTATCTACTTTTTGTGTTTTACCATAAGAATAGCCCAGATTGTAGTATGCATTTGCAATTGAGACCGAATCTTTTAATTTTTTGGCAAGATCTAAATTATTGAGATTTATAGATTTGATGTTATCTATTTGCCCATCAATTATGTATAAAAAAGATAAGACTCTTTGACTATTTAATAAAGTAGAGTCCCTATCTGTTTTAACAGATAATGTAATTGCTTTTTTAGCATACGTAATCCTGTCTTCCGTAGTTATTTGGTCATTTTTGGCTAAGTTTCTGTAATAGTATATTGAGTCGAAACTCTGACTATAACCTAGACTAGCAAAAAGTAAAATTACTAATGGAAAATATTTTATCAATCTATTTACAAAATTAAGATAAAACCAAATTTAGGATAAAATAGATAAATACAGGCACACAAAGCACTGATAATTTTCAATGCTTATTATACTACCACAATTAAACTATAGACTATCCTTGAGATGGTACTTTATCTTTTTTGATACCATTAGTTGCCAGTAACTTAATATCTACTTTTTTAACTTCGGTATTAGAATTTTCTTTGTTTGGTGTTGTATCATTTAAAGCGCTTACTCCAGTTAATAATACGATAGAAAAGATTGCTACTAATGTAATTTTTAGGGATTTCATAATAATAATTATTTAAGGTTAATTTTGAGTTATTTAATAATTTTAAAAATTTAAATATACTAACAGTAAGCTAAGAATATAGCTTACCAAATTAACACACTAATTATTTGTATGTCCAAGAAGATTAATTGATTAGCTTTAATAGTGGTAATGTTTGAGGGATACTTTTAAAGCCCGACGAAAATATCATAACATAGAGTAAAAATAGCAAATAATTCGATGAAAAGCAAATAACACAGACAAAGCGCTTTAAAACAAAAAAGCATCCCAATTTTCTAGAAGAAAAAAGGAAAGCTTTCCATCGGTTCAAGCTATTTGACTAGCTTTCTACCAGTTTGATAGACTACTACATCTATCAAAACAACACAACTAAATTTTATTGCCAAAAAAAGCTCCGATAAATCGGAGCTTTTAGCAATTTTCGCGGTCTGGACGGGATTCGAACCCGCGACCTTCGCCGTGACAGGGCGACATTCTAACCAGCTGAACTACCAGACCGTTGCGTTATTGCGAGTGCAAAGATACACTTCTTCATCAATGTCGCAAACTTTTTTTCACTTTTTTTTATTTTTTTTTAAATAAATTTTTCACGTTCGATCATATAAGTTGTCAAAATCTTGTCAAATGCCTGATTTACATCAGCATTAACATATTTAATCTTGTATTGCAGACATTTCATTTTTAAATCATTAAAATAATTTAAAACTTCTTTTTTGTAATTATCCTTTACTTGATCCGCATATAAATTGACGTAGTCTCCAGTTTCAATATCAATAAATTTTTTGGGCTTATTATTAAAATCAAAGGTTACTTCTTTGTTTTTATCATGCACATGAAACAAAACAACTTCATGTTTATTATGTTTTAAGTGTCTTAAAGCTTCAAATAGTTTTTCTTGATCTGTTGAAGCCTGAAACATATCTGTAAATACAAATATTAATGATCGTCTGTGTATCTTCTCTGCTATTTGATGCAAATACACATAGGTATCTGTTTGCTTGTTTTTTGGATCTACTGTAACAGCATCCTCTAATTGATGCAATAACATTTGATGATGACGCTCGCTCCCTTTTTCTGGTGCGTAAAAATCGTAAGCATCACTATAAATACTTAGTCCAACAGCATCACGTTGCTTTTTTAAAATATGCATCAAAGCTGCTGATGCTAGAGCTGAAAAAGCAATCTTATTTAAGTTTGATAAGGCGTAGTTATTCATTTTTGGATAATGCATAGAGCTACTATTATCCAAAATAATATGACAACGCAAATTAGTTTCGTCATCATAACGCTTTGTGTACAACTTATCTGTTTTAGCAAACAGTTTCCAGTCTATGTGACGCGTACTTTCGCCTTGATTATAAATTTTATGCTCTGCAAACTCTGCTGAAAAACCATGAAACGGACTTTTATGCATTCCGGATATAAATCCCTCGACCACTTGCTTTGCTAAGTGCTCGAGGTTTTTAAATCCTCCTGCTTTATTAAGTTCGTCTTGTAATTTCATTACTCTGCGATACCATCAACAATGCCATAAGCAACAGACTCATCTGCTCCCATCCAATGGTCACGATTAAAATCCTTCATTACTTTTTCAAACGTTTGACCACAGTTGTCTGCTAAAATATGAGCACTTAACTCTTTGGTTTTTACAATTTCTTGAGCAGTAATTTCTATATCACTTGCTTGTCCACGTGCTCCACCACTTGGTTGGTGTATCATAACTCTGGCATGTGGTTGTATAAAACGTTTTCCTTTTGCACCAACAGATAATAATATTGAACCCATAGACGCTGCTAACCCTGTGCATACTGTTGAAACGTCGCTTTTTAAACTTTTAATACAATCGTACATTGCAAATCCTGAGGTTACATAACCTCCTGGACTATTAATATACAATGTGATATCCTTAGTCTCTATGCTATCTAAATACAGTAATCTGTCTATTACATGCTTTGCAGATTTATCATCAACCATTCCCCAAAGAAACACTTTGCGTTCTTCTAAAAGTTTAGTATCGATAGCATCTTGTACTTTTATTGTTTTACTCATTTTTTATAATTTTGATCGTTTAAATCTTAAAGTTTAATATCACTATAAAAAAACCTATAGTTTATTTAGGTATTTATTATAGTTTCAACTAAAGTAAAAAAGGTTTGCCATTACAGCAAACCTTTTATCAATACTTTAATAACATTGACTTATAATAAAGCGTCTATCGCTTCAGCATAAGCTGTTTTTGGTGCAACACCAACTTGACGTCCTACTACTTCACCATTTTGAAATACTAAAACCGTTGGAATGTTACGTACACCATATTTTGCAGCAAATTCTTGATTTGCATCTACGTCTACTTTACCTACGATAGCTTTACCATCATACTCAGTACTTAACTCATCGATGATTGGTCCAACCATACGACATGGTCCACACCAAGCTGCCCAAAAGTCTACTACTACAGGCTTATCGCTTTTTAATACTGTTTCTTCAAAATTTGCATCTGTGATTTCTAATGCCATAATATTATGTTTTAATTGTGTTTTACTACATGTTAATATGCAATATTAGTCAAAAATTCTGCCAAAGCTTACAACCGGACAATTTGTTTTAACTATTGCTGTATTGGTTTGACTTATGCTAATGATTTAAAACGTTAAACAAACCTATATTTATTTACTGATTAATTAAAAAATGAATCTGTTGTTCTTGCAACTCATTAAGCAACTCATTAGTGACTTTAATTTTTTGTTTTCGACTAATCATAGTTAACTTAATTTTGTCTCTATTATCATAAACTAAAAAGTTAAGCGCGTGATTACCTGGGTGCATTGAGATTAATTCTTTTAAATAATGAATCTTTTCTGCCTCTAACTCTTTAATATTTAATTGAATTGATATTTTACGGACATTTTTTTCCATAACATCATGCAACAGTTGAAAGCTGTTAAACTGTAATCTTGGCTCACTTTTTTTACCTGTATCTCTATTTACCCATCCTTCTCTAACAAATGCTTTAACGTGTACAAATGTATTTTGTAATAAAAAAGGACGATGTTTTAAATACTCTTCTCCAAATACTCTAAATTCAAAAGAATCCGTATAATCTTCAATAGTAAATAGTGCCCAACCTTTACCTTGTTTACTAACACGATGTTGTACATCTGTTACCACTCCACCAAATGTAATTTCTTTATTTACATGAGGATTAAGATCATGAAAGTCTGATATTTTACCATTACAAAACGATTTCATTTCAGTTCTAAAATCGTCTAAAGGGTGTCCTGATATATATACACCAACCACTTCACGCTCTCTGGATAATTTTTCCATTGTTCCCCAAGTATCACACTCTGGGATTACAGGTTCTTCAATTTGCACATCACTCTCTCCTCCAAACAAACTGACTTGAGCTGAATTTTCGTTTTCTTGATGTTTCGCTCCATATTTTATTGCTTTTTCTAAAAAAGTCAAATCACTACCATCTTTATAAAAATACTGCGCACGATGTGTATCTCCAAGCTCGTCAAAACCACCAGCTAACGCTAAATTTTCAAACGCCTTTTTATTGGCTGCACGCAAGTCTATACGCTTTGCCAAATCAAAAATCGAGGTATAGGGTCCATTTTCATTTCTATTATTAACAATAGTCATTACAGCTCCATGACCAACACCTTTAATGGCTCCCATACCAAATCGCACAGCATTGTCTTTATTTACCGAAAATTTATAATACGATTCATTAACATCAGGTCCAAGTACAGGTAATTTCATACGCTTACACTCATCCATAAAAAAGGTTACCTGCTTAATATCATTCATATTATTAGACAGTACTGCTGCCATATACTCAGCAGGATAATGCGCTTTTAAATACGCTGTTTGGTAAGCAATCCAAGCATAACAAGTCGAGTGTGACTTGTTAAAGGCGTAACTTGCAAATGCTTCCCAATCCTTCCAAATTTTTTCTAATTTTTTAGGGTCGTGTCCTTTTGCGCTGGCTTGCTCTACAAATTTTGGTTTCATTTTATCCAAAACCGCAATTTGCTTTTTACCCATTGCCTTACGTAAAACATCGGCTTCACCCTTTGTAAAATCTGCCAACTTTTGTGATAATAGCATTACCTGCTCTTGATAAACGGTAATTCCATAGGTTTCTTTTAAGTACTCTTCCATTGCTGGTAGGTCATACTCAATATCTTCATCACCATGTTTTCTACGTACAAAACTTGGTATGTACTCCATTGGACCAGGTCTGTACAGTGCATTCATTGCAATTAAATCGTCAAAAACAGTTGGTTTAAGATCTTTTAAATGTTTTTGCATTCCAGGAGATTCATATTGAAAAACACCAACCGTTTCTCCACGCTGGAACAACTCGTAAGTCTTGACATCATCTAAAGGAAAAGTGTCAGGATCTAAAACTATACCATGTTTAGCCTTTACAATTTTAACGGTATCCTTAATTAAGGTTAACGTTTTTAATCCCAAGAAATCCATCTTAAGTAATCCAGCATCCTCTACTACAGAGTTATCAAATTGGGTTACATATAAGTCTGAATCTTTTGCTGTTGCTACAGGTACAAACTTAGTAATATCATCTGGCGTAATAATTACACCACAAGCGTGAATCCCTGTATTTCTTACAGAACCTTCTAGGCTTCTAGCAAGATTTATTGTTTCGGCTTCTAAATTATTGCCTTCCGAAATATTAAAAAGCTCGTTTATTTTTTCTAAATCTTCCGCTCTAAATTTTTGACCTAATTCCTTTTCAGATAGTCCAAAAATCTTTTTCAATTTAGACATTGTCGGAATCAGCTTTGCTATCCTATCTGCATCAAAAAGTGGTAAATCTAATACACGTGCTGTATCTCTGATACTACTTTTAGCAGCCATAGTACCATAAGTAATAATTTGCGCTACTTGATTACTTCCATATTTATCTATTACATAATCCATGACACGTGATCGACCTTCATCATCAAAATCGATATCGATATCTGGCATACTGACACGATCCGGATTTAAGAAACGCTCAAAAAGTAGGTTATATAGTAAAGGATCAATATTTGTAATCCACAAACAATACGCTACTACAGAACCTGCAGCACTACCACGTCCAGGTCCTACCGAAACATCCATTTTTCGGGCTTCGCGTATAAAATCTTCTACAATTAAGAAATACCCTGGATAACCAGTGTTTTCAATAACTGAAAGTTCAAAATCTAATCGTTCTATAACTTCCTCAGACAGCTCTTCTCCATAACGTTTTTTAGCTCCAACATAGGTTAAATGTCTTAAAAAAGCGTTTTCTCCACGCTTTCCTCCATCAACTTCGTCTTCTGGATGCTTGAACTCGTCTGGAATATCAAATGCTGGTAATAAGACATCTCTGGCAAGCTCAAAACCTTCAATTTTATCAACGACTTCTTGAATATTTGTAATTGCCTCAGGAATATCCCTAAATAAAGCCTTCATTTCTTCAGAGGACTTAAAGTAATACTCTTGATTTGGTAAACCGTAACGGTAACCACGACCTCTTCCTATAGGTGTTGATTGCTTTTCGCCATCCTTAACACATAATAAAATATCATGTGCATTAGCATCGCTTTGTTTTCCGTAATAGGTGTTATTAGTTGCAACCAACTTAATATTATGCTGATTAGCAAATTTGATTAACGTTGGATTAACACGGTTTTCGTCTTCTTGATTGTGACGCATAACCTCGATATATAAATCGTCTTGAAATAAGTCTTTCCACCAAAGCAACGCTTCTTCAGCTTGACTTTCTCCAACATTTAAAACCTTACTTGGCACCTCACCATATAGGTTTCCTGTTAAGCAGATTAAGTCTTCGCGATACTGCTCGATTAATTTTTTATCAATACGTGGTAAATAGTAAAAACCATCAACAAACGCATGCGATGACAGCTTAGCTAAATTGTGGTATCCGTTTTTATTTTTAGCAATTAGGACAATTTGATACCCATTATCCTTTCTACTTTTATCTGTATGGTCTTCGCAAACAAAAAACTCGCAACCTAAAATCCCTTTTATTTCTTTTGCTTTAGGTGTTTCTCCTCTCGCTTCTGCTTCTGCATTTTTAGCTTTTATAGCTCTGTTATGACCGTTAATAGCTTTTACAAAATGGAAGGCTCCCATCATATTAGCATGATCAGTAAGTGCAACTGCAGGCATGTCCTGCTCAGCAGCCAAATCGACCAAATCTGTGATACTAATTGTGGATTGCAATACAGAAAACTGAGAGTGATTATGTAAGTGAACAAAATCTACGGACTGTAAATCCTTGATGTTTTCTTTAATTTCGGCAGAAGAAATCTCACTTGTATTCTGCTTTTGTAATTGCGCTTGGATTTTAGCACTTTCCTTTTTAAGGTTAATATGCTTTAATCCTATAAGCTGTATTGTTTGCGGATTAGCCTTATTAAAATGCTCAAAATACTCTGGCTGAACATCTAACTGTTCTTTTGTATATTTTTTTAATCTTATTAACTCTAAAAAGCAACGTGTTGTCGCTTCCACATCTGCTGTTGCGTTGTGCGCTTCTGCAAAAGGCTGATCAAATAAAAACTGATGCAACTCTGTTAAAGTTGGCAACTTAAATTTACCATAACGTCCACCTGGAATCTCGCATAACTCTGCAGTCTGCTCTGTACAAGTATCTAAAACCGGAAGTTCTTGCAATGGGTTTTCTACGCTTTCGCGAACAAATTCCGCTCCCATAATATTTAAATCAAACTTTACGTTTTGACCGACTACAAATTTAGTTTTACTTAATGCAACATTAAATTTCTCTAAAACTTCTGATAATGGGACACCTTGTTGTTGTGCTAATTCTGTAGATATACCATGGATTTTTTCTGCATCATATGGTATATTAAAACCTTCAGGTTGGACTAAATAATCTTGATGCTCGATACAATTACCCATCTCATCATGTAATTGCCAAGCAATTTGGATACATCTAGGCCAATTATCTGTATCAGTAATTGGTGCATCCCAACGCTTAGGTAATCCTGTGGTTTCGGTATCAAATATTAAGTACATTATGTGATTTCTTTGAAGTTTGTGCTGAAAAATACGAGCCTATAAAAGTACATAGAATTTATATTTTTATAAAGCGAAACAGCAAACAGTTGTAAACAAAAAAAAAGCCAGCAGATAACTGCTGGCTTTTTTTTTATAATTATGCGTTTATGAGATTAACTCTTCGTGCACTTTTTCGGTGTTAATTGCTGCTTGAATTGCATTTCTATGCTTAGCAATTAAATTATCTATTGTTGGAGGCAAATTGTTTTCTTTTAACAAAGCATCGTATTCTTCCAGACTAGCTTCTTCACCTTTAATTGCTTCTTCTAAAATAGCTTCTTCATTATTTGAAGTAAAGGTTGATTTTAAGCTCATCCAATTTCTATGCATGGTTCCTTTAAAGCTACCTGAGTCTTCTGGGATCTGTCCATATTGCAAAATTTCTGTTCTTAATTCTTTTGCAAATTGGCTACGTTCTGAAGCTCTTCGTTTAAAAAACATTTTTAATTCTTTATTGTCTACGTTATCAATTGCATTTAAATACCCTTTTTCGGCATCATAATTTTTAACTAATAATTCGTTTAACTTGTTTGAAATTTTTTCACTGTAATTCATAATATCTTTGATCATTTAAATTTCAATATTTTTTTTAAAGATGCATATTGTTTCACATCTGCAATAACAATATAACACAAACACCACCTGATGTCAAGCGATTTAACAGGGTTTGTGATAGCCTTAAGAGTATTTAACAAAAAAAAGCCAACGCAATAGCGTTGGCTTAAATATTATATTTTTAAAGGTGATTAATTAGTGCAATCACCTAAGTCGTCAATCAAGTCTTGCATAGATCCATCTGAATCACCACATTGTTGTAATTTTACCTCAAGCGCAGTTTTATATAAACCACAATATACTGGATAATCTGGTGATGTTATATCTACAGAGTCATAATTAGTTTTTGTTGTCACCACAACCGCTGTTGCATTTTGACAAGCAACTAAAGGATCTGTCGACACAACATTTCCAATGCTTAATATTGGCACATTATAAAAATACCCTTTATTAAAATTTTCAGTCATTGTGCCAGAACTATCAAATGCGTTAAAAGCAAACGTTCCAGAAACTGTTCTTTCAATGCTATTAAATTCAGAAATATTTATTTTACCATCTGCTGGATAAATTTGCAGTTCTGGATCAGGTTCATTGTTAGTTGAGTAAAAGTCACCAAATTCGTTTTCATAGGTTGCAGAAGATGTTGTATTACCTAATTGGTACAAAGTTTCTGCAGTATCGTTAGTTTTAAGTATCACAGTCTCTAAACCTCTAATACCAGTAATTGTTAAATTTCCTGAGCCATCAACATTAGCTCTATAAGTTGTAGCTTCCCACAATTCGCCATCATTATGTCCAATAAATGCAGGGTTATTAAAAACTAAATCCTCACTACAAGATGTTAAGCTTAATAAGAGAACTAATAAAATTGTTATTTTTTTCATTATCATTACTTTTATACAAGACCAAAAATAGAATAATTTATTTTATTTGACAGATTTACTTTAAAAACTTGAAAATTAAAAAAATATAGTATCTTTGCAGCTTATTAATAATAGAGGTCGCGTACCTTACAAATTAATTATTTATGCCAGTAAAAATTAGATTACAAAGACACGGTAAAAAAGGAAAACCTTATTACTGGATCGTAGCAGCAGATGCTAGAGCAAAAAGAGATGGTAAATACCTAGAAAAATTAGGTGCTTACAATCCAAACACAAACCCAGCAACTATCGACTTAAACATTGATGGCGCAGTAAAATGGTTACAGAATGGTGCACAACCAACTGACACAGCAAAAGCAATTTTGTCTTACAAAGGTGTTATGCTTAAAAACCATTTAGCAGGTGGTGTTAGAAAAGGTGCTTTAACTGAAGAGCAAGCTGAAGCAAAGTTTACAGCTTGGTTAGAAGAAAAAGCAAACAAAGTAGAAGCTAAAAAAGAAGGTTTATCTAAGGCGGAAGCTGACGCTAAAACTAAAGCTTTTGAAGCAGAAAAAGCAGCTAACGAAGCACGTATCGCTGCAGCAGCACCAGCTGTTGAAGAGGTAGTGGCTGAAGACGCTGAAGCTTCTAACGAAGAAGAATAAAAATTATTTTTTATACTTTTAAACTCCGATAATTTTTATCGGAGTTTTTTATGCAAAAAACTTTTGTTATGGATATTAAAGACTGTTTCTTTTTAGGAAAAATTGTAAAAAAATATAGTTTTAAAGGCGAACTCCTTATAAAACTAGATACTGATGAGCCAGAACTTTATGAAAACTTAGACTCTATGTTAATAGATTTACGTGGTTCATTAGTTCCGTTTTTTGTTGAAAGCTCTCAATTACATAAATCAGAATTACTTCGTGTAAAGTTTGAAGATGTAGATACCGAAGCTGATGCAGACAGTTTAATTAAAAGTGATATTTACTTACCGCTAAGTTTTTTACCAGAATTAGAAGACGATAAATTTTATTTTCATGAAATTATAGGTTTTAAAGTAGAAGATAAAAACTTTGGGTTTGTTGGTGTTATCAAAGCGGTTAATGACAGCACAGCACAATCTTTGTTTGAAATTGACAGAGATGGTATTGAAATTTTAATACCAATGAATGACGAGTTTATTGCAAAAGTAGACAAGCCTAACAAAACTATTTTTGTGGATACTCCAGAGGGTTTAATTGACTTATATTTAGAAGAATAATTTGTTATGTGCTGAATTTATTTTTAGCCTAAATCTAATAAATAATGAGATCCTGAAACTAGTTCAGGATGACGTAACCTAGCAGTAAGTCTTTTATAAATAATCTAACAAAATCATAGCTGTTATTTATCCTAAGTATTTAATAGATTTGCAGCTTACAAGATAACCTAGGTCATGCTGAATTTATTTCAGTATCACATCCAAAACTAAAGAGATCCTACAACACATTTAGGATAACGTCCTATGAACAAGCCTTTTAAATTTAAACAATTTACTGTACAACAAGACCAATGTGCCATGAAAATTGGGACTGATGGTGTTTTACTTGGTGCTTGGTCACCTATAGACACCAATCCTTTTGCTATTTTAGATATTGGTGCAGGTACAGGAATATTAGCTTTAATGCTAGCGCAACGTAGCAACGCACAAGTGATTGATGCTTTAGAGATAGATGAACATGCCTACGAGCAATGTGTGGAAAATTTTGAAACTTCACCTTGGGCTGATCGCTTATTTTGTTATCATGCCGATTTAGCTGAATTTACTGAAGAAATTGAGGACAAATACGATTTAATTATTTCCAATCCTCCGTTTTACGCTGAGGATTATAAATCTGACAATACACAACGTGACTTAGCACGTTTTACAGATGCTTTACCGTTTGATCATTTAGTAGCTTGTAGTGCTCAATTATTGTCTGAAACTGGTATCTTTACTGTTGTTATTCCTTTTAAAGAAGAGGCTCATTTTATAAAGCTAGCGTCTAAAGTCAACCTGTTTCCTAATACTATTTTACATGTTAAAGGCACGCCTACTTCTGAGGTTAAAAGAAGCTTGCTAGCCTTTTCTTTCCGCGAAAGCGAAATTAAAACCGAGACCTTGGTTATTGAAACCGCAAGACACCAATATACTGATGATTATATTGCGTTAACTAAAGATTTTTATCTTAAAATGTAGTGAATTGCATTGCTTTTTGGATGCTGTTTACTTGCTTTAATTAGAGATGAGATCCTGAAACTAGTTCAGGATGACGTGGTGTGCGTGACTTTGCTTTTTGCTGTTGGGTTTGGTGGCTTATTAGAGACCCTTCGACTGCGCTCAGGGTGACATTGGTTATGCTAGAAGTCTTGAATGGCTTTTAGTGATTTTATTTTATTAGTGTGAGGTTTTTATTGCTACTTGTATTACTTAAGATGAGATCCTGAAACTAGTTCAGGATGACGTGGTTTGCATGGCTTTGCTTTTTGCTGTTGAGTTTGATGGTTTTTAGAGACCCTTCGACTACGCTCTGGGTGACATTGGGTTTACTAGAAGTCTTGAATGA
>TARA_R110002020_G_scaffold82497_4_pt1 | contig 206408 bp, 201 predicted proteins | sample TARA_R110002020 | Tara Oceans TARA_R110002020 (sample SAMEA4396489) | marine metagenome | biome: Westerlies Biome; feature: [MES] marine water layer (ENVO:01000295) within the mesopelagic zone...; material: water (ENVO:00002006), including particulate matter (ENVO:01000060)... | reverse complement strand
ATTAACTAGTGCCAGACACGATGTATTTGGAAATTACTTAGCTATAAAATATCCAGAAAGTTATGATGAAGCTGTTCCAAACGATTTAGTTTATTCTGGCTCTAAAACACTTACAGATTCTATATCAGACAGTCCAATTAACGCAGGTAAGCTTGTTTTATCACCTACTAGAACTTATGCGCCAATAGTAAAAGCTTTATTGGCAAAGTACTCAAATAAAGATATTCACGGTATGGTGCATTGTAGTGGTGGTGCACAAACTAAAATTTTACATTTCATAGACAATTTACATATTGTAAAAGACAATATGTTTGAGATTCCACCATTATTCAAGACTATTCAGGAAGAAAGCAAAACAGATTGGAAAGAAATGTATCAGGTCTTTAATATGGGACACCGTATGGAAATTTACCTACCTCAAGAAATTGCTGAAGATGTTATTAAAATTTCTGAATCATTTAATATAGATGCTAAAATTATAGGTAGAGTAGAAGCGTCAGATTCAAAAAAACTGACAATTATCTCCGAGAAGGGCACTTTTGACTATGAATAGCATATGTTGAAATGTTAATTTTAACTTTATTTTAAGAGAAAAGTCGCTACATTCAAAATATTATCTTAATATTGGAGTGTTAATCTCTTGAAAATGAACCTTAAAAAGTATAACTACCTTTTTCTTGGCCTTTTATTTACGGTTACTATCCTTGCTGCTATTTTAGATGGCGGTTTTTGGTTGCATTTCTTTTGGGCGCTTTCTATGATTTTGTTTTATGGTATTTATAGCCAATATTCACGAGATACTAAATGGTCTAGTGAGTTAATGTTTCTTTTTTTCTTTTTGGGAAATGTTTTTGCCATTTTTTACGAATCCTGGTATTTTTCAGAATTAACCTTACTTTCATTTTGTGGCGCGTATGCTTCATTAATTGCTTACTTATATAAGAGAAAAGGCGCAAACTCTATAGATAGTAGCTTTAAGCCATATTTTATAGGCGCTTTTCTTATAAATGCCTTGTTGGTTGTTGCACTATTAGTAATTCTATCAAAATATTTTGAAAGTTCACTTTTACTGCCAATATTTATTATATACTTTTTATTAATACTTTCCTTAATAGGTCTGGCGTTTTTACACTTTAACTCCGTCGCAAGTTTAAATTCACTTTTTTTGTTAGGCTTTGTGCTATCAATAGTTTTAGCAGATTTATTACGATTTATAGATCAATATTACTATTCCTCTGTATTTGTAAAAATTTGTGCAGTTGTTATTTATAGTTTTGGCTACTTATTAGCCTATACTAGGTTAACTTATTTGGCAAAAGAAAAGAAAGAGTCTTATATGTCAATTTCTAAGTCAAAGCCTTTAAAAGTTAAAGAAGAGTAGTTGTTTTTTAATATCTTAAACTTAGGCAAAATATAGCGGTTGCAAAAAGGAGCATTGGGATGTTTAGTGTAGTAATCTCTAATAGATTCTCTACTTTCCTTAAAACTTTCAAGTTTAAGAATTTTGGTAATATATGGTTTGTTGTCTTCACGCTTTAAATCTTCAAGTAAACGTTTAATATATGGCTTGTCATTTAAATTATAATAGTACACGGCACTTCTATATTTATCCCTGAAACTATGATCCTTAGTAGATGCGTGTGTGTTTAAATGAACCATTATTAAGTCTTTAAGACTAATTTCTGAAGGATTAAAACATACGATAACCGCTTCAGAAAAGTTTGAAAAAGGAGATGTGGAGGCTATATAGCCCTGTAAAACTTTGTGTACGCCTTTAAGCTGTTTAAAAACGGCTTCTGTACACCAATGGCATCCACCACCAAAACCAAATTTTAATAGAGTACTCATAGTATTTTAGTCATCAGCTTCAAGATAGCTTACAATTAATGTTGGAAATGTTAAGCAGAATAAGTACAATTTAAAGCTCAAAAATATTATATCAAATAGATTTGTACCTCAAAATAAATCGGTTAAAATATTGTAAATTCGCAGTCCTTAGAGAATAGACCATGTTAGAGAAATTAAATATAGTAAAACAACGTTTTGATGAAATAAGTGATCTTATTATTCAACCAGATATTATTTCAGATCAAAAACGTTATGTAGAGCTTACCAAAGAATATAAGGATCTTAAGAAACTTATGGACGAGCGTGAAAACTACATTAGAGTTACAAATCGCATTGAAGAAGCAGAGGAAATTATTGCCGATGGTAGTGATCCAGAAATGTCTGAAATGGCTAAAATGCAACTTGATGAGGCAAAATCTGAATTGCCAGCTTTAGATGATAAAATTAGAATGATGCTTATCCCTAAAGATCCAGAAGATTCTAAGAATGCTGTTGTGGAAGTGAGAGCAGGTACTGGTGGAGATGAAGCTAGTATTTTTGCAGGAGATATTTATAGAATGCTTACTAAATTTTGTGAGAGCAAAGGTTGGAACTGCAGTACTGTCGATTTTAGCGAAGGTACAAGCGGTGGTTTTAAAGAAATTCAATTTGAAGTTTCCGGAGACGATGTTTACGGTACTTTAAAGTATGAGGCAGGTGTGCATCGTGTACAACGTGTGCCACAAACAGAAACGCAAGGTAGAGTGCATACAAGTGCTGCCACTGTAATGGTATTTCCAGAAGCAGAAGAGTTTGATGTAGAAATAGATCCAAAAGATGTAAGAATAGATTATTTCTGTTCTTCTGGTCCTGGAGGACAATCTGTAAACACTACATACTCTGCAGTACGTTTAACTCACGAACCAACAGGTTTAGTAGCACAGTGTCAAGATCAAAAATCTCAACATAAAAATAAGGAGAAAGCATTTAAAGTGTTACGTTCTAGACTGTATGATTTAGAACTTGCTAAAAAGCAAGAAGAAGATGCTGCTAAACGTGGTAGTATGGTGACAAGTGGAGACCGAAGTGCGAAGATTAGAACATACAACTATGCGCAAGGCCGTGTAACAGATCACCGTATTAATCTTACAATATATGACCTTCAAAATATTATAGATGGAGACATACAGCGTATTATTGATGAACTAAGATTAGTTGAGAATACAGAAAAATTGAAAGAAACAGGAGAGATGTTTTAATATAAAACTCTATGAAGATTGAAAGCTTAATTTCAGAAATACATAAAAAGAAATCATTTCTCTGTATAGGATTAGATGTCGATTTAAATAAGATTCCTAAGCATTTACTAGAAACAGAAGATCCAATTTTTGAGTTCAACAAAGCTATAATAAATGCAACGCACCATCTTGCAGTTGCCTATAAACCTAATACCGCTTTTTACGAAGCTTATGGTATAAAAGGATGGCAATCTTTAAAGAAAACAATTGATTATCTTAACGATAACCATCCGGAAATCTTTACAATAGCAGATGCTAAGCGAGGAGATATAGGTAATACATCTACAATGTATGCCAAAGCCTTTTTAGAAGATTTAAATTTTGACTCGGTTACTGTGGCGCCATATATGGGTAAAGACTCGGTTGAGCCTTTTTTAGCTTTTAAGGAGAAGCATACTATATTACTAGCACTTACTTCAAACCAAGGTGCTTTCGATTTTCAATCAATAAATAATACAGACAACCAACCACTTTATAAGAGCGTTTTAAAGACCTCAAAGACTTGGCAAAACAGTGAAAATTTAATGTATGTTGTTGGTGCAACAAAAGCAGAGTACCTAAAAGATATACGTGCAATTTTACCAGAAAGCTTCTTACTTGTGCCAGGTGTAGGAGCTCAAGGCGGTAGTTTAGAAGATGTTTGTAAATTTGGAATGACCAAAAATATAGGCCTTTTGGTAAACTCATCTAGAGGGATTATTTACGCATCACAAGATCAAGATTTTGCTACCAAGGCAATGTTAAAAGCAGAGGCTTTACAGCGCGATATGGCCACACAGATAAATCAATTTACATAGTATGAAAACTTTTAATTTAGAAGAATATATACGTGATGTAAAAGACTTTCCTAAAGAAGGTGTTCTTTTTAAAGATATTACACCTTTATTAAACCATCCTCAAGCTAGCGAACAATGTTTGCAAGAATTACTGGATTTAATAGGAGATCTAAAGATAGATAAGGTTGTGGGAATTGAGTCGCGTGGTTTTTTTTATGGAACATTATTAGCTAAAGAATTAAATGCTGGTTTTGTACCAGTTAGGAAACCAGGTAAGTTGCCATATAATACAAATTCTGAAACCTATGATTTAGAATATGGTACAGATACCTTGGAGATTCATAAGGATGCCATAAAAAAAGGTGATAAGGTATTGTTGCATGATGATGTTCTAGCAACTGGAGGAACTGCTAAAGCTGTAGTTAATCTCATTGAAAGCTTGGGTGGAGAAGTTGTACAATGTAACTTCTTAATGATTATAGGCTTTTTAAAGGGTAGTGAGAAGCTTAAAGACTATAATGTAGCTTCTGTACTTAGTTACTAATCCTCTAAAGCATTTTTTGTAACCCATAATCTAAAACCAAACACGGCTTTTTGCAAAAGTGTTGCTTTTGTGAGATCTAACTCTTGTTTGCTGTAGCTAGGTAAGAACTTCTTATTAAACTTAGCTAATTTTTTAAAAAACATCTTTTTCATGTAATAAAGTTACAAAATATTACAGACTATTTTAAAATTTCAACCACTGTGCGCGCTACAGTAATTGAAGGTTTTGTAATTGTTAGTCACATACTTAAAAGATCAATAATAAAATAAATAAGAGCTGTCATAATACTATTTTTTTTTGGTTAGCTAAACACATCTTTTGCGTTTGTCTTTTGAAGATATGTAGTAATAATCCTTCATTACAAACTTTTGGATAGTTATTATTCTATTTGACTGCTAATTTGTAAGTAAAAAAACGTATTGTATTTCGATATGAAATACACGCTTCTTAAATTATGTTTTAATATGTAATGTATTTTGATCCTTTTGCAAGTAAACTGTTATAATTGCAGGGTGCTTTTAATCACTTTTTAAATTACCAAGGGCTATTGTATTTAAAAAGTAGGAGTTTTCTGGTGTTCTATTTTTCGGGAATAAAAAAAACGTCTTCCATTTAAAAGGAAAACGTTTGTATTTTTACAATTAAAATATGCTATTTAAACTCTTCAGAAAGTAGTCTGGCCATTTGTCTTACATTCCAAATTGGATAAATCATTTCGCCACGTTTTCTTACAATGGGTAATTTTACGCTGTAATCTTCTTCGTTTTCAAGTTTTAGCAAAACGTACAGTGCATCGTAGTATCGTTTGCGGTCATCTATATTAATCACTTTAAAAGGTGTGTGTTCATTTTGCATTAAAGATATCATTTGGTCACAACGAGGACACTCATCTTTTTTAAAGACCACTAGGTCATTGTCTAAAAGCGTAACAAAATCTTGTAATTCAGGGTCATCTTCAAACTCAACTGTAAGATTTTTTTCCTTATCGTTTACAACTAAGAGGTGCGTGTAAGAAGATGTTTCATTTTTTAGAGGTATTAATGTTATCATTTCAACTTGCGCGTTAGCGGGAATATCTTTAATAATTGGTCTGTCACTACTTCTTCTATAGCCAACACCATCAATCTTGAGAAATACATTCAGGTTAGAGTTGGTATTATTTTTAACAGAAATGATAGTTCGTTTTGGTTGTACGTCTTCAATTAATGTTACGCGATCATCTTCAAATTGACCATAACCGGTTGAAAATATGCAGAATATTATTAGTGTTAGTAATAGTTTCATTAATACGTTTAATTTTGAAAAAGTAAATTTAGGCTTTACTGCTTGATGTAAATGTTATCCTTTATTTTTGTTCAACAAGAATGCCAAACTTTAAATAGCAGTAAAAATAGAATATGGAATTAAAACTCACCAAACCCATTTGTTTTTTTGATCTCGAGACAACAGGTGTAAATGTAGCTAAAGATAAAATTGTAGAAATTTCTATACTTAAAGTATTCCCAAACGGTAATAAAGAAAGTAAAACCTGGTTGGTTAATCCAGAGCGACCGATTCCTGCAGAAACTACAGCTGTTCACGGCATAACAGATGAAAAGGTTGCTAATGAGCCAACCTTTAAAGAGTTATCTTCTTCTATATATGAAATGATAAAAGGATGTGATCTTGGCGGTTTTAATAGTAACAGGTTCGATATACCATTGTTGGCAGAAGAGCTTCTTAGAGCAGATATAGATTTTGATATGAAAAATTCTTCTGCAGTCGATGTGCAGACTATTTTTCATAAAATGGAACAACGTACACTAGTAGCTGCCTATAAATTTTACTGTGACAAAGACCTAACAGATGCTCACTCTGCAGCAGCAGATACTGAGGCAACTTACGAGGTTTTAAAAGCGCAACTAGATAAATATCCAGATCTACAGAATGATACAAAGTGGCTAGCAGAGTTTAGTTCAAGAAAACGTTTTGCAGATTTTGCTGGGTTTATAGCTTACAATAAAGATGGTGCAGAAACATTCTCTTTCGGAAAGCATAAAGGAAAACTTGTTGAAGATGTTTTAGAAAATGAACCAGGTTATTTTGGGTGGATACAAAATGCAGATTTTCCTCTTTATACTAAAAAGGTGCTAACTGCAATTAAATTAAGAAGCCTAAACAATAAACTCTCTTAACTATGAAAATAATTTGCATAGGCCGTAATTATACAGATCATATTGCAGAGTTAAATAATGAGAAACCTACAGATCCTGTAGTATTTCTTAAACCAGATACAGCAATACTATTAAAGAAACAACCATTCTTTATTCCAGATTTTTCTTCAGACGTGCATTATGAGGTTGAGGTATTGGTAAAGATTAATAGAATAGGGAAGCATATAGAAAAAGAATTTGCTCATAAGTATTATGATGAAATTGGACTAGGAATAGATTTTACTGCTCGAGACCTACAGAAAAAATTAAAAGAAAAGGGCTTGCCTTGGGAGAAAGCAAAAAGTTTTGATGGTGCAGCTGTAATTGGAGATACGTGGATAAATAAATCTGAAATAGAGGATATTAATAATTTAAACTTTACCTTAGAGAAGAATGCTCAAGTAGTACAAAAAGGAAACACAAGTTTAATGCTTTGGAAGATAGATGAACTTATAGAATATGTCTCCAAGTATTTTACTTTAAAGATTGGAGATGTTATATTTACCGGAACACCATCTGGTGTGGGAAAAGTAAATCCTGAAGATAAATTAAAGGGCTTTATAGAAGATAAGCAGATATTTAATATTAAAATAAAATAGTATGTACAACCTAAACGATATAAAGGATATTGCAAATGGTGATCAGGAGTTCTTAAGAACACTTATAAAGACGTTTATTGTTGAGGTGCCGCCAGATGCTAATGGTCTTTCTGAAGCCGTAGAAAACGGAAATGCAGCCTTGGCATACCAATATGCACATAAGCTAAAGCCTAACTTAAAATCTTTTGGTTTAAACCTAGATTTTGAGATTGGTGTAATAGAGAATTGGTCTGAACGAAAAACAGAGCTGGAAAATGCGGCTAAAGCATCTTTAGCAATAAGCTCTACAATTCACAAGGTAATTAAGTCACTTAGGGAAGATTACAGTTTATAATGAATGCAGAGATAATAACTATTGGCGATGAGATTCTCATAGGTCAAATTGTAGATACTAATTCTGTCTTTATTTCAAAAGAACTTAATAAAATAGGTGTTTCTGTGTATCAGATCTCATCTATACAAGACGACCGTCAGCATATTTTAAATGCTCTTGAAGAGGCGTCAAGTCGTGCAGATATAATTTTAATAACAGGTGGCTTAGGGCCTACAAAAGACGATATTACTAAACATACTTTATGTGAATATTTTAAAGATACTTTAGTTGAAAATAAAGACGTTTTAAATCACGTAGAGCATTTGTTTGAAAACTATGTAAAACAACAAATTTTAGACTCAAATAGAATGCAGGCATTGGTGCCTTCTAAAGCAACTGTTTTGCATAATCAATTTGGAACAGCTCCAGGAATTTGGATAGAAAAAGATAATAAAGTATACGTATCTATGCCTGGCGTGCCTTATGAAATGAAAGGCTTAATTGAGTCTGAGGTTATTCCACGACTTCAACAAAAGTACAAGCGCCCATTTATTCTTCACAAAACAGTGCTTACATATGGCTTAGGAGAAAGTATTATAGCAGATAAAATAGAAGATTGGGAAACTAATCTGCCAAAATTTATAAAACTTGCTTATTTGCCAAGTTTAGGTAAGGTAAGGTTACGCTTAACAGCTAAAGGAGACGATGAGGAAATTTTAAAGACAGAGATAGAACGCCAAATAGTTAGTCTGCATAAACTTATAGGAGATATTATTTTTGGATACGAAGGAGAAGATAGTATAGAGCAAGAAATAGGTAAGCTATTAGCTACTAAAAATGCAACACTGTCTTTAGCAGAAAGTTGTACTGGAGGATTAATAGCTTCTAGGTTTACTGCAAATCCAGGTGCGTCTTCTTATTTTGTTGGAGGTATGGTAACTTATGCTACCCAATCTAAAGAAGCCTTATTAGGTATAGATATGGCATTTATAACAAAATATGGTGTTGTAAGTGAAGCGGTTGCAAAAGAAATGGCAGATAAGGTAAAACAAAAGTTTAATAGTGAATATTCAATTTCTGTAACAGGAGTTGCAGGACCCACAAAAGGAGATAGTAAACAAGGGGTTGGTACAGTTTTTATTGGCGTTTCTTCTCCTGAAGAAACCAAGGTTCATAAATTTAATTTTGGTAACCACAGAGAAAAAACTACTCGAAAGGCTGTGAACAAGGCATTAGAGTTGCTATTGAAAGATTTGCAAAAACTATAAAATATTTTCTCATAAATAGTTGCCAGTCTTATAAGATTTCTTAATTTTGCAATCTGTTTTGAAATAACGCTAAACAATAGAAACATGTCAAGAGTTTGTGAACTTACAGGAAAAAGAGCGATGGTTGGAAACAACGTATCGCACGCAATGAACAAGACCAAGCGTAAATTTAACGTTAACTTGATCAAAAAGCGTTTCTACATCCCAGAAGAGGATAAGTGGATGACCCTAAAAATATCAACGTCTGCTTTAAAGACTATCAACAAGAAAGGGATTTCAGCAGTAATAAAGGAGGCCCGAGCTAAAGGGTTTTTAAACCAATAAGACCGTCAAAGTTTTAAGATATGGCAAAGAAAGGCAATAGAGTACAAGTAATTTTGGAGTGCACAGAGCACAAGGATTCTGGTAAACCAGGAACGTCTCGTTACATCACTACCAAGAACAAGAAAAATACACCGGACAGATTAGAGATTAAGAAATTTAATCCTATCCTACGTAAAATGACAATTCACAAGGAGATAAAATAATTTACCATGGCAAAGAAATCAGTAGCAAGTTTACAGACAGGATCTAAGCGATTAACTAAAGCCATTAAAATGGTGAAGTCGCCTAAGACAGGAGCTTATACATTTGTTGAGTCTGTAATGGACCCAGACAGTGTGAATGACTTTTTCGCTAAGAAATAAGTCTTACTATAATATTTGTATTTAGCCGTTTCTAAAACAGAAACGGCTTTTTCTATTTTAGTATATTTGCAATACAAATACTTAACAATATAACCGCCTCTTGGCTTTCCGGTTTTAACTATGGCATTATTTAAAAACTTATTCTCTAAAGAAAAAAAAGAAACCTTAGATAAAGGATTAGAAAAAAGTAAATCTTCTTTCTTTGGTAAATTATCTAAAGCAGTTGCAGGAAAATCTAAAGTAGATGATGATGTTCTAGATGAACTTGAAGAAATTCTTGTAGCTAGTGATGTTGGTGTTACTACAACTATAAAAATCATCAAACGTATTGAAGAACGCGTTGCTAAAGATAAATATCTTGGTACAGATGAGCTTAATCTTATTCTTAGAGAAGAAATTGCAGGTCTTTTAAGTGAAACTGAAACCGATTCTAAATTAGGTTTTCATATTCCGGAAGGTAAAAAACCATATGTAATAATGGTTGTTGGTGTTAATGGTGTGGGTAAGACTACAACTATTGGTAAACTGGCACATCAATTTAAGAGTCAAGGTAAGAATGTTGTATTGGGCGCAGCAGATACATTTAGAGCTGCCGCTATAGACCAACTCCAAGTTTGGGCAGACCGTACAGGTGTTCCTATTGTTAAACAGCAAATGGGAAGTGACCCAGCATCTGTTGCTTTTGAAACTGTGCAAGAAGCTGTGAAACAAAATGCAGATGTAGTCTTAGTTGATACTGCTGGTCGTTTACATAACAAGGTAAACCTTATGAATGAGTTAAGTAAGGTTAAACGTGTAATGCAGAAAGTTGCAGATAATGTACCAGATGAAGTGTTGTTAGTTTTAGATGGCTCTACAGGACAAAATGCATTTGAGCAGGCTAAACAATTTACTGCAGCTACAGAAGTTACAAGTCTTGCTATTACAAAATTAGATGGTACTGCTAAAGGTGGTGTTGTTATTGGTATTAGTGACCAGTTTCAAATTCCTGTAAAATATATTGGAGTAGGAGAAGGTATTGAAGACCTTCAAGCCTTTGATAAATTTGAATTTGTAGACTCTTTTTTCAAATAAATACCTGTCTAGTCACCAAATACAAGGTTTAGTTTTTCCCATAACTCATTGTCATAACCAGATGGTCCTTGTAGTTCAGCGTCAGATGCGTCTCCCATTCTTACAATCACTAAGTCTTTGCTAGGAACAACATAAAGTTTCTGGTCGTTTTTACCTAAACCAGCAACAAGATCTGCTGGAGCATTTGGAATAAGCTCTCCGTTAAATGTAGCGTTTAATGTAGGCAATTTGTAATTAGACTTTCCATTAAGCCACCATAAATAACCGTATGCTGGATTTAAATCTTGCGAGGATGTTTGGCTTTCTGTAACAAGTTCTGCAGAAAGTAATTCTTCTGTATCCCAAATACCTTTGCTTAAATTTAATAACCCAAATCTTGCCATGCTTCTCGCTGTGCTAAAATATACCCTTACATAACCAAGCTGAATCCAAGCTCCATTCATGCCAATTTTATTCTTCAATTTAGTCTCGAAGTATGAATCAAAACCATCTGGGATAGCATTATTTAAAACTTGTTGTAATAATGAGTAAAATGCATTGTGATAATACCAATTAGTGTCAGGATCATTTAAATAATTTAAACATTCAGGGTCTGTACAAGAAGTATTTTCAACAGTGAAATCGCCGCCAGAAGTCATTGTCATTTGGTGCCTTATGGTAATATTCTGTTCCTGTTCTGGTGTCATATTAGTCCACGCAGCTCCTAAATAATTAGTTGTCGGATCATCTAAATGAATTAAGTTGTTTTCTGCGGCTTGTAAAGTTGAGAACGCTGTAAGTGCCTTACCTGCAGAGTTCCAAGGTAAATTATCTGTAGCTTCACTGTTATTGTAATACTTTTCTAATATTATTTTGCCTTTGCTTAATATTATAAAAGCTTTAGTACCGCTTTGTTCTAGAAATTCGTCTAAAACATCAATATTTTCTGTGTGCCAACCTAAAGATTCTGGCGTTGCTGTTTCCCAATTCTCAGAATTAATAGGCGGAAAATATAATGTGCTATTGGTTGGTGTTTCAGGTGTCTCTTCAGTAGGATTTTCAGTTTCATCAACAAAATCTGTAGAGCTAGTGCAGCTCAAGCTAAAGACTATTAAACAAAAGAGATAAATTGCTTTCATAAGTGTTTGACAGCTAAGATATAAAATAGTTTAATGCTCACGCTAAAGTTAACACGTTCGTATTCGCTCTTCTAAATTTAAGGCGCTATCTTTGCACACATTTTTTTCAATATAAGCAATGCGTACAAAAACAAGGAAAAAGAACAAGATTAACGTTATCACTTTAGGCTGTAGTAAGAATGTTTACGACAGTGAGGTGTTAATGGGACAGCTAAAGGCTAACAATAAAGATGTTGTTCATGAGGAAGAAGGTAATGTAGTGGTCATTAATACGTGTGGCTTTATAGATAACGCTAAAGAGCAAAGTGTAAATACCATATTAGATGCTGTAAAGCAAAAAGAAGAAGGTATTATAGATAAAGTCTTTGTTACAGGCTGTTTGTCTGAACGCTATAAGCCAGACTTGCAAAAAGATATTCCAGAAGTAGATCAATATTTTGGAACTACAGAGTTGCCAAGTCTTTTAAAAGCATTGGGAGCAGATTATAAACATGAATTAGTTGGTGAGCGTGTAACCACAACTCCAAAGAACTATGCTTACTTAAAGATAGCCGAAGGTTGTGATAGGCCTTGTTCATTTTGTGCAATTCCATTAATGAGAGGTAAACACAGATCTACTCCTATTGAGGATATTGTAACAGATGCTAAAAACCTTGCAGCAAACGGTGTAAAAGAACTTATTCTTATTGCTCAAGATCTTACTTATTATGGCTTAGATTTATATAAGAAGAGAAATCTTGCAGAGCTGTTAAGAGAGCTTGTTAAGGTTGAAGGTATTGAGTGGATAAGATTACACTACGCATTTCCAACAGGATTCCCGATGGATGTTTTAGATGTTATGAATGAGGAGCCTAAAATTTGTAATTATTTAGATATACCGCTTCAACACATATCAGATAAGATTCTTAAGTCTATGCGTCGAGGTACAACACAAGAGAAAACCACTAAGCTACTTAAAGAATTTAGAGCTAAGGTGCCTACTATGGCAATTAGGACTACTTTAATAGTTGGATATCCAGGCGAAACTGAAGAAGATTTCCAAATTCTTAAACAATGGGTAAAAGATATGCGTTTTGAGCGTTTAGGGTGTTTTACCTATTCTCACGAAGAAAACACGCACGCCTACAATTTAGAGGATGATGTTCCGGAAGATGTAAAGCAAGATAGAGCTAACCAGATTATGGAAATTCAAGGACAAATATCTTGGGAGCTTAACCAACAACATATTGGTAAGGAGTTTAAGGTTGTTATAGATAGAAAAGAAGGTGGCTATTTTGTAGGAAGAACAGAATTTGATTCTCCAGATGTAGATAATGAAGTATTAATAGATGCTGAAAAACACTACCTGAAAACTGCAGAGTTTGTAACTGTAAAAATTACTGAAGCTTCAGATTTCGATTTGTATGCAGAACCAGTTATCAATTAAACGTTTCTAAATTATGATAAGGTTTACAGGTTTCTTTTTACTTATATTAAGTTTAATCTCTTGTAAAAACAGCTCTAAGGAAAAGTTAGAGAATATTGAAAACCCCAATTCTAACACAACAACGGTTGAGTTGTTTTCAATGCAGTTGGCCTCCAAAAGTTTAACACCTTATCTTTTAGCTACAGATGAAGATGTGTATGTGAGTTGGCAAGAAACTGAAAATGACAGTGTATTCAAACTCAAGTATGCTAAGTTGGGCAACACTTCATTTTCTACTCCAGAAACCATAACTCAAGGTAGTAACTGGTTTGTGAATTGGGCAGATTATCCAGTAATTTCAGGAAATGACAATCTGTTTTTAGCACACACGTTGCAAAAATCTGCTACAGGAATTTATACCTATGATGTTATGCTTAACAGAAAAGTTAAGGATTCGTCTTGGTCACAGTCGTTTAAACTTCATAAGGATAATGTTGAAGCAGAACACGGTTTTGTGTCTATGTTGCCTATGCCAGACCAAGAGTTTTTTGTAACCTGGTTAGATGGTCGTCATACAGTAAATGTTTCTGAAGATAAACGCGCAATGACAATTCGTGGAGCTTTTGTAACATCTGAAGGTGAAATTTACAATAGTGTTGAGCTCGATGGCAAAGTGTGCGATTGTTGCCAAACAACTGCTGCACTTACAGCTAATGGTCCCGTTGTTATTTATAGAGATAGGAGCGATGCTGAGGTACGAGATATGAGTATTGTAAGATTTGTAAATGGTACGTGGACAAGTCCTAAAACACTATATAATGACAACTGGAAAATAAATGGCTGTCCTGTAAATGGACCACGTGCGGCATCAATAGAAAACACTTTGGTAGTAGCTTGGTTTGCGGCACCTAATGAAGCCTCACAAGTAAATGTGATTTTCTCTGAAGACGCTGGAGAGCATTTTTTGAAACCTATTAAGGTAGATTTGGGTAACCCTAATGGTCGTGTAGATGTAGATTTAATAAATGAGCAAACAGCAATAGTAAGTTGGTTAGAAGACGCATCTATATATGCAAGAACAGTTTCTAAAGATGGTAAATTAGGAAAGGTGGTTACAATTTCAGATACTTCAGAAAAACGATCTAGTGGTTTTCCTCAACTCGAAATTTTTAAGGATCGCGTATTTGTTGCTTGGACCAAAGTTACTAATGAAAAAGGTAGTCAAATACAAGTTGGTCAATTGCCATTAAAAACATTTTTAGATTAGTTTTTAACGCTTAAGCTCTACAACTTCCAGATCTGAAATAGTTGCATTGTCAACTTTAAAGCGAAGCATTGTTCTCACCTTATGAAAACCGTGCTTTCCAATAGCACCAGGATTCATATGAAGACAGTTTAGGGTTTTGTCATTCATTACTTTTAAAATGTGAGAGTGCCCACATATAAATAACTTGGGTTGTTCGCGTTTTAAAATAGGGTAAACTCTCGGTTTGTAGGTTCCAGGATAGCCGCCTATATGTGTCATATATACTTTCACGCCTTCAACAGTAAAAACAGAATCTAAGGGAAACTCTTGTCTTGCTTTGGTGTCATCTATATTACCATACACAGCTCGTAGTGGTTTAAGCTTTGCAATAGTGTCTGTTACTTTTAAATCACCAATATCTCCAGCGTGCCAAACTTCATCTGCTTGCTTTACATATTTAATAATAGTATCATCAATATGGCTATGTGTATCACTAAGTAATAAAATGTGTTTCAAGACTAAAATTTTAAAAACAAAATAACAATAAATTCAGCATTTTAAGTCTTAATTATAGCCAAGAGATTAGATAAATTGTATGTGAGCCTTTATAATTGTAATCAATACCAAAGCCTATTACTCCTTAAGGTATATGCCTTATCTTTGCATTTCTATATTGTATTAAAGTAAAATTTTGCGCTACTTCTTAGACATAGCTTATAATGGAAAACCCTATCATGGTTTTCAAAGACAACCCGAAGATATCTCTGTGCAAGAGGTGTTAGAGGATGCTATAGCTGTATATTTTCAAAAAGCTGTTACTATTTTTGGTGCAGGCAGAACAGATACAGGTGTTCATGGCAAACAATTAATAGCGCATTTTGATAGTGATACTACTATTAATGAATCTCAATTTTTATATAAGCTGAATAAATTGTTGCCAGATAGTGTAGCTGTTCGAGATGTTTATCTTGTAAATAGTGAAGCACACGCAAGGTTTGATGCTATGGCTAGAGAGTATGAATATGTGGTGACCACAAGAAAAGATCCTTTCTTGTCTGAAAGTGCATTGTATATTATTAAGCCATTAGATGTAGAAGCAATGAATACTGCAGCCAAAGTTCTGTTAGAGTATACAGACTTTGAGTGTTTTTCTAAGGTTAAGACAGATGTAAAAACCTTTAATTGTAAGATTACCTACGCGCATTGGTCACAACATGAACATAAACTCGTCTTTACTATACGAGCAGATCGGTTTTTAAGAAATATGGTGAGAGCAATTGTTGGTACGTTATTAGAAGTAGGACTTGGTAAACGTTTACCAGGAAGTATACACGATATAATTGCAAGCAAAAATAGAGGAGAAGCAGGAAAGTCTGTTGCTGCACAAGGTCTGTATCTTACAAAGGTATTATATCCAGACTGTATTAAAAATTTATCATTAACAAGAGAAGAATTTACATATAACTAATGGGAAAAGAATCTGGAAATGCATTTGATTTTAGGTTGTTTAAGCGATTGCTTAAATACACAAACCCGTATAGATTAACGTTATACTTTGTAGCATTTTCTGCAATTGCATTATCGGCATTTGGAGTACTGAGACCAATCTTACTAAAACTTACGATAGATGAGTCTATAGTAAATACTAGCATGGAAAACTTAATTTTCTATGTGAGTTTAATGATTGGAGTCTTAATCTTTGAAGTAATTTTTCAGTTTTGTTTTATTTATTACGCCAACTGGTTAGGGCAGGAAGTTATTAGAGATTTAAGAGTTAACCTATTTAGGCATATGCTTAAATTTAGAATGGCTTATTTCGATAAGTCTGCTGTTGGTAGGTTAGTAACTCGTGCAGTAAGTGATATAGAAACTATTGCAGGTATATTTAGCCAAGGTTTGTTTATGATAATTGCAGACCTTCTTAAAATGGTTGCTGTTCTTGGTGTTATGTTGTATTGGAGCTGGAAGTTAACATTAATTGTACTTATTGTTCTTCCGTTTATTCTTTATGCTACGCGCATTTTTCAGAAGAAAATGAAATCTGCTTTTGAGGAAGTGAGAACACAAGTGTCTAACCTAAACTCTTTTGTACAAGAACGTATTACGGGAATGAAGATTGTTCAAATCTTTGCTAGGGAAGAAACAGAATATAAAAACTTTAAGGTTATAAATGACAAGCATAGAAAAGGTTGGATAAAAACCGTTTGGTACAACTCTATTTTTTTTCCAATTGCAGAAATTGCTTCTTCTATAACTATTGGTCTTATTTTCTGGTATGGCGGTTTACGTGTGCTAGAAAGCGATGCTATTTCTTTAGGGGTTATAGTTATGTTTATGGAGTTGGTACAAATGTTCTTTAGACCACTTCGTCAAATAGCAGACAAGTTTAACACCTTACAAATGGGGATGGTGGCTACAAACCGTGTGTTTGGAATTTTAGACACACATTCTTCAATAGATGATGAAGGTAGTATAGTGTTAAGCGGAATTAAAGGAGATATAAATTTTAAAGATGTAAAGTTTAGCTACGTTGAACATGAAGAAGTACTAAAAGGCATCTCGTTTGATGCTGAAGCTGGAGAAACCATTGCCATTGTTGGAGCAACAGGTGCCGGAAAATCTACAGTAATTAATTTATTAAGCCGATTATACGATATAAAATCTGGTGAGATTCTGGTTGATGGTATAAATATTAAAGATGCAACATTAGTATCCTTAAGGAAGGAGATAGCGGTTGTACTACAAGATGTTTTCTTATTTGCAGATACTATTTTAAATAATATAACATTAAATAATCCTGAGGTTACAGAAGAGCAAGTTATACAAGCTTCAAAAGAAATTGGGGTGCATGATTTTATTTCAACTCTTCCTAACGGGTATCATTATAATGTAAAAGAACGTGGTGTAATGTTATCTTCTGGACAGCGCCAGCTTATTGCATTCTTACGAGCGTATGTTAGCAATCCTAGTATATTGGTATTAGACGAGGCAACCTCTTCAGTAGATAGTTATAGCGAGCAACTCATACAAGATGCTACAGATAAAATAACTAAGGGAAGAACATCTATCGTAATTGCACACCGCTTAGCTACTATTAAAAAAGCTGATAGAATCTTAGTTATGGATGCTGGTAAAATTGTAGAGCAAGGCACACACAAGCAATTATTAAAGAAAGAAAATGGCTATTACAAAAACTTGTACGAAGTGCAGTTTATGGAAGAGGCAATTTAGAATCTTTAAATAGGTTAGTTATTAAGCGTCATTAAGAAAGATCTTCTTTAAGCTTTAATTTAAGATCTTTTAAATCTTCAAACATTGCAAAATCGCCGTCTTTAAGATAAGATATTTGGCCGCTTTCTTCACTTACAACTAAAGCAATAGCATCAGTTTTCTCTGTGATTCCTACAGCTGCACGATGACGTAAGCCAAACCTTAAAGGAATTTTCCTGTCGTTACTAACTGGTAAGATAGCTCTTGTAGCAGTAATAAGATTGCCTTCAATTATTAATGCGCCGTCATGTAGTGTGCTGTTTTTGTAAAAGATAGATTCAATAATAGGTTTGTTAACCTCAATATTCATTTCATCACCAGTATTCTTTACAAACTCCAAGTTGGTGCTTCGTTGTATAATAATTAAAGCTCCAGTCTTGCTCTTACCCATATTATCGCAAGCGTCTACAATGGCATCTATATCTGTCTCTGTTTCCTTAGAGCGTCTCATAAATTTAAACTGCCGAATTAAATTTCGTTTTGCGCCAAAATTTGTTGAGCCTATCATTAATAAAAACTTCCTAATCTCTTGCTGAAATACCACGATGAGACCAAAAATACCTACGCCTATAAATTGACCTAGTACATTACTAAGCATTTCCATTTCTAGAAATTGCGTAAGTTTCCACACCAAGTAGATAATTACGATACCAATAAAGATATTAATGGCAACAGTACCCTTTACTAATTTATAAATATAGTAGAGTAGGACAGCAACCAGTAGAATATCTACAATGTCTAATATACGAAGCTCTAAAAAATTGAAATCCATAGTAAATGAAAGTGTCCTATTGTTAGCTCTAAAATAGGAATTCTTTCAAATGTAATGGGAATTTTTGAGTTTCGCATTGTCTGCGAGATCTAAAAATTAAGAAGGTTTTTTAATTGAAGGTTTTAATTGCTTTTAAGCGCATTATAAAGTGTTATCACTTCCATAGCTTCTTTAACATCATGAACACGTAAGATATTACTGCCTTGTTGTAATGCCCAAGCGTGCATAGCTGTAGTGCCATTTAAAGCTTTTGATGCTGTAGTGTTTAAGGTTTTGTAAATAGTAGATTTTCTTGAAAGACCTACTAACATTGGTAATCCAGTAATATTAAAACTATCTAGATGGTTTAAAAGCTCAAAATTTTGTTCACGTGTTTTAGAGAAGCCAAAACCTACATCTAAGATGATATCATTTATTCCTAAAGCGTTTGCTTCAGAAATTTTTTCAGAAAAATAGGAAAGAATATCTTTAGTAAGATTGTCATAATTAGTGTTACTTGTCATTGTTTGCGGAGTACCTTTCATATGCATCATAATATAAGGAACTTGCAATGTAGCAACTGTTGGCATCATCTCTTTGTCTAATTGTCCTGCAGAAATATCATTTACGAGACTAGCGCCAGCGTTTACACAAGCTTTTGCTACAGAGCTTCTAAAAGTATCTATAGATATTAGAGCTTCAGGAAATGTTTTACTAATAACCTCAATTACTGGAATACTTCGCTTTAGTTCTTCCGTTTCAGAAACATCATCTGCGTTTGGCCTGCTGCTGTAAGCACCAACATCAATAAATGTTGCGCCATTTGTAAGCATATGTTCAACATGTTTTAAAACATCAGATAGTTTTGAATAGGTACCGCCATCGTAAAAAGAATCTGGTGTCACATTTAAAATTCCCATCACTTTAGGTGACTTTAAATCTATTAAAGAACCGTTGCAATTTATAGTTAATGATGAGGTGTTGCTAAATGCCATAAGGTGTGAAATAATATTAATAGAAATTATTGGTGTGGTGGTTTAATGTTTCAGATTTGAAATTAAAACTAATGATCTAAATTCAATATATACTTATCACAAAGTTAGGTATACTTTTTAATTCGAACTTCGTACTTTTACAAGGAACTTAACAATGACTAACGCATCTTCAACATGCAAGATACTTCAACGCAATACGACGCAATTATAACGACTTGTCGTGCCCTTTTTAAAAATAAAATGAGCGATTATGGTAGTGCTTGGCGCATCTTAAGATTGCCATCTTTAACAGATCAAATATTTATAAAGGCGCAACGTATTAGAGGTTTGCAGCAAAATGCTGAGCAAAAAGTAGATGAAGGTCAAGAGTCTGAGTTTATCGGTATCATTAATTATTGCGCAATGGCTCTTATACAAATAGAGCTTGGTGTTGTAGAGCAGCCAGATTTAGATTTAGAAAAAGCAGTAGCCTTGTATGATGAGAAAATTAGTGAAACTAAAACCTTAATGATGAATAAGAATCACGACTATGGTGAAGCTTGGCGTGATATGAGAGTTAGTTCTTTAACAGATTTAATTTTACAGAAATTACTTAGGGTAAAACAAATAGAAGATAATCAAGGTAAAACTTTAGTAAGTGAAGGTATAGATGCAAATTATCAGGATATGATAAATTATGCTGTCTTTGCTATGATACATTTAAGCAACAAATAAATATATTAGAATGAAAGTACTAGTTGGCATTGTAAGAATATTTGTAGGAATATTATTTATAATTAGCGGGTTTATAAAGCTTAACGATCCTGTTGGTTTTTCTTATAAACTACAGGAATACTTTAGTCCAGGAGTTTTAGATATTCCATTTTTAGTGCCAATTGCACTTTTTCTAGCAGTATTTTTAGTTGTATTTGAGCTTATTTTAGGTGTCATGCTTATTATAGGGTACAAACCTAAATTTACGGTTTGGAGCCTATTACTTATGATTCTGTTTTTTACTTTCCTAACATTTTACTCAGCATACTTTAATAAAGTGACAGACTGTGGTTGTTTTGGAGATGCAATGCCACTTACGCCTTGGGAGTCTTTTACCAAGGATGTAGTGTTGTTAATTATGATAATTCTCCTATTTGTTAAGCGTAAATATATCCAGCCACTAATTCCTAAGTGGACACTTAAGTGGGTTATTTTTGTTGTCTTTATTGGTTGTCTTTGGTTTGCTTACCATGTATTAATGCATTTGCCAGCAATAGATTTTAGAGCTTACAAGGAAGGCGTTAACATACAAGAAGGGATGACTGTTCCCGAAGATGCTCAAGAAGCTATTTATAATTACGCCTGGACTTTTGATGTAAATGGAAAAGAGGTTACTAAAAACACTACAGGAAGTTACCCTAATGTAGATGGAACTTTTCTAGGTGTAGAAACTACACTTTTAGAAGAAGGTTACATTGCACCAATTCACGATTTTAGTCTAGAAAAGAACGATGAAGACTATACAGATGAGATTTTAAATGAGGATAAAGTCCTTATGGTAGTTGCTTATAACTTATCTAAAAGTGAAGCTGCAGGATTAAGAGCAATAACTAACACTATTAAAAATGCTCAAGCTAAAGGATATAGAGTGATAGGGCTTTCTGCATCTGGAGAAGGAGATGTACAAAAGTTAAAAAACACCTATAACTTTAATTTCGACTTCTATTTCTGTGATGAAACTGCTATTAAAACCATTGTAAGATCTAATCCTGGATTGGTAACCCTTAAAAAAGGAACCATACAGCAAAAATTACACTGGAATGATGCTGAAGACTTAAACCTTTAATCTTAAATAGGTGGTAAGTTACATCCTAAATAAAATGGGGTACGCAGTACTTACGCTTTTAGGAGTGGTAACCGTAATTTTCTTTTTGTTTACAATTCTTCCAGGAGATCCAGCACAAATGATGTTAGGTCAAAATGAAAGTGAAGAACAATTAGAAATTGTAAGAGCTAAATATGGTTTCGATAAATCTATAGGTACACAATATCTATATTACTTAAATGATTTATCTCCAATTTCATTGCACTCAAAAAATGCTTCAGATTATACTTATCTTTCAGATGGTAAGTATAGTGCTCTGTCAATAGTAAGTTTAGGTAACACAGATATTGTATTAAAAGCACCATATTTAAGAGAGTCTTTTCAAAAAAGTGGAAAGTCTGTAACATCTGTTATAGGAGATACATTACCAAATACGTTTGTGCTAGCAGTGTCTGCAATACTAATTGCAATAAGCTTAGGTGTAATTTTAGGAATAATTTCAGCTTTACAAAAAGACACTTGGTTAGATAAGGCCATTCAAGTTTTAAGTACACTAGGTATGAGTGTACCTTCATTTTTTAGCGCCATTTTGTTTGCTTGGCTATTTGGGTATGTATTACACCAATACACTAACTTAAATATGACAGGTAGCTTATATGAGCTAGATGATTTTGGAGAACAAAATCATTTAAAAATTAAAAATTTAATTCTGCCAGCGATAGTATTAGGGATAAGACCTTTAGCGGTAGTAATTCAATTAATGCGAAACTCCTTGTTAGAAATTTTACAGCAAGATTATATAAGAACTGCTCGAGCAAAAGGCCTAAGAGAGTTTCAAATTATTAAGAAGCACGCCTTAAAAAATGCTTTAAATCCTGTAGTAACTGCAGTTTCTGGTTGGTTTGCATCTATGTTAGCTGGTGCTGTGTTTGTAGAATATATTTTCGGGTGGAATGGTTTAGGTAAAGAAATAGTTGATGCACTAAATACATTAGACCTGCCAATTATAATGGGAGCTGTTTTAGTGATAGCTACAATGTTTATCCTAATCAATATCTTTGTAGATATTATATACGGTTGGTTAGATCCAAAAATAAACACGTAAAACAAAATGTAAAATTTAGTGTTATGAAGTACCTGGTAATTATACTTGTATGTTTTAGTGTTGGGATTGGCACTCTAAAAGCACAACAATTTTCTGAGAAAGCATTAAATGATACGTTTTTAAATGAAGATGAAACACTAATATCTTTATCAGAGGTTTTAGAAACTTACAAAGGGAAGACTATTTTAATAGATATATGGGCAACCTGGTGTAGAGATTGTATCGTTGGACTACCAAAATTAGAAGCATTACAACAAAATTTTCCAGACGTAGCTTACGTTTTCATTTCATTTGATAGATCTGTAGAAAATTGGAAAATGGGTATTGAAAAATATAACTTAAACGGCCATCATTATTTTTCGAAAAATGGTTGGAAAAGTAATTTTGCAGCTGCGATAGATCTGGATTGGATTCCGAGATACATAGTAGTAAATTCAAGCGGTGAGATTAGTCTTTATAAAGCTATAAAAGCAGATGACCCTAAATTGATTAAAGCATTACAAGAATAAAAACACATTCAATAAACAAATTATGAGAAAGCATATTGTAGCAGGAAACTGGAAAATGAATATGGACCTAGCACAAACGCAGGAACTAATTTCTTCATTAAAATTACAGTTAGTAAAAGAAACAGATGTAGAGATTTTTATTGCACCACCTTTCACTAACCTTTATCCAGCATTTGAAGCGTTAAGAGAAACGCCAATTAAGATAGCTGCCCAAAATATGCACCAAAGTGATAATGGTGCCTTTACTGGAGAGATTTCTGCTAAGATGCTAAAAAGTGTAGGTGTAAAAACTGTTATTTTAGGCCATAGTGAGCGTAGAGCTATGTTCCATGAGTCAAACGAAAGTCTTTCAGAAAAAGTAAATACAGCTATTGCAAATGAGATGACTTCAATTTTCTGTTTTGGAGAAGAATTGGAAGATCGTAAATCAGACAATCATTTTAATGTCGTGAAAAAACAAATTCAAGATGGTTTGTGTCATATTAATGAAAAAGATTGGAGTAGTATTGTTTTAGCCTATGAGCCAGTTTGGGCAATTGGTACTGGAGAGACAGCCTCACCAGAGCAGGCTCAAGACATGCATAAATTTGTAAGAAACTTAATTGCTGAAGAGTATAGTGATGAGGTTGCTCAAAATGTGTCCATATTATATGGTGGTAGTGTTAAACCAAATAATGCCAAAGAAATATTTAGCCAGCCAGACGTTGATGGTGGCCTTATAGGCGGCGCAGCTTTAGATGCTGTAAGCTTTATGCAAATTGTTCACTCATTTTAATAGTATATGAATTATATAGAATTCAATTTTAAGGTAACACCGCTTCAGCCAGCTTCAGATATTCTTTTAGCAGAATTGGGAGAATTAGGTTTTGATAGCTTTGTAGAGACTGAAGACGGCTTACAAGCTTATATTTTAGAAGAGTACTATAAGGAAGATTTACTTAAGTATGTTTTTGTGCTAAATAATCCAGAGTTTGAGATTACATATAATACAAAGACTATTGAGCAAGTAAACTGGAATGCAGAATGGGAGAAGAATTTCACACCAATTGTTGTAAGTGACAATTGTAGAGTAAGAGCTCCTTTTCATGACAAAGGCAATGAGGAGTATGATATTATCATAGAGCCTAAAATGTCATTTGGTACAGGTCATCATGCTACAACGCATATGATGATACAGCATATTCTTAAAGATGACCTTATTGGTAAAAAGGTTCTAGATATGGGTTGCGGTACTGCTGTATTAGCAATCCTAGCCGAAATGCGTGGTGCAGGACCATTAGATGCAATAGATATAGACGAATGGTGTTATCTCAATTCAATTGAAAATGCAGAGCGTAATAACTGTACTAAAATTACTGTAGAGCAAGGAGATGCTTCGTTATTAAGTAATAGAAAATATGATATTATCATTGCTAATATAAATAGAAACATATTGCTTAATGATATGAAGACATATGCAAATTGTCTGTCTAAAGATGGTATTATCTATTTAAGCGGATTTTATGAAGAAGATCTCGATCTTATAAAATCCGAATGCACTAATCAAGGCTTAACCTATGTTAATCATTACGTTAAAGACCAATGGGTAGCTGCAAAATTTATAAAAGACTAATAAGAATTTTTTATCTTTGCACTAGAAGAAGATAGGTTATGAGTCCAGAAGAAAAACTTTTAGAAGCACTAGACATTAAAACAGTTGAAAAAAAGGAGAATGAGATCGTACTCTATAATGACGATGTCAATACTTTTGATCACGTAATAGAAACTCTCATCTCTGCTTGTGACCATCAACCTTTACAAGCAGAACAATGTGCACTTTTGGTTCACTACAAAGGAAAGTGCACGGTAAAATCTGGTTCTTTTAATGATCTTAAACCGAGATGTTCTAAATTGTTGCAAGCTGGTCTAAGCGCAGAAATAGTTTAAATACACATTTACCCCATTAAATTCATAGGCTTTATAGGGCTTGAGCGTTAATTTAACACCAATTAACTCATGTCTAATGCATTATGCTGCTCATTAACATAATCTTAAAATTTTCTTAATATTCAAGACTGATTTATATTATTCGAATTAAAATTCAGAATTTAGTGTCATAACCACAAATGGTGATGTTGTAACACACCAAAATATTACAAAACCAAACTAAATTTTAATTTAAATTCAAATCAATTATGAAATTCAGAAAATTATTGATCATACCTGCAATCTGCGGGATGGTATTCGTTTCTTGTGAGAAAGATAATGATACAAACAACGCAGAGGTTGCAGACACTAATGAAGTTACAACAGGTTCTCTTGAAACTTTAGGTGTTAATACAGACCTTACCCCAACAAATTTAGATCAAGCTACTTTAGATTTAATTGCTTCTAAACATCTTAGTCCTATCGGAGCTCAAGAAGAGTTAAGATATTTACCAGACGGTACATCAGAAAAAGCTATACGTATAGAAGGTGATATCGTAATGACTAAAGCTGAACTTGAAGAGTTGGAGTTTAATGGTTATTCAAATGAAAATGCTCAATATAGTACTAACGCATTAGTTAGTCCTCAAACAATTACAATTATTGGTTATACTGGTGGAAGCCAGGCGTTAACTAGTAGCGAGCAAACTGCATTACAATGGGCAGTTGCAAACTATAATAGATTAAACCTTAACATCAATTTCTCTTTAACTTTTGGCACAGACTACCAAAATAAAGATATGGTTGTTTACAACAATACTGTAAATAACCCAAGTGGTGCAGGTGGATCTGCAGGTTTCCCAAGTGGAGGAAACCCACATAAATTTGTACAGATTTATGGATTAAGTAACTATAACACAAATGTAATTGAGCACGTTATTACTCACGAAATAGGACACTCTGTAGGATTCCGTCACACAGATTACTTTAGCCGTCAGAGTTGTGGTCAAAACACAAACGAAGGAACTGCAGGAGTTGGTGCTAACCACATCCCAGGAACTCCAACAGGATATGACTCTACGTCTATTATGTTAGCTTGTTTTAGCAGTGGTGAAGATGGAGAGTTTAACAGTAATGATATTACTGCTTTAAATTACCTTTACTAAGCAAAAATCTTAATACGTGTTACAACACTAAAGCGCTCTTTTAAAGAGCGCTTTTTTTATTTATTATTTTAAATGTAACCGCTTTTTATTTTAAAAGAAAGTTATATATTTGCACCCGCATTTAATTATGCTAACGGCCGCGTGGCGCAACTGAATAGCGCACTTGATTACGGCTCAAGAGGTTCCAGGTTTGAATCCTGGCGCGGTCACAAAAATTAAACTCCTATTAGCATATTGCTTTTAGGAGTTTTTTTATGTGTTATCTTTTACCTATTTAATTGAAGTAGGAAGATGTGTTTTGTGTATTGAAAACGTAGAAGTTTATCTAGTAGTTCCTACAAAATATCAAATATAACACCTAATAATTTTCGAGTAATAGTTACTCGAATGAGTATTTATTACCCGGTAATATTATATTCTTATGGTTGTAATTGGTTAAATAACAACTTGTTGTAGTTATGACTGCTTTGTTTGCTTGAATTTTGCATTATGCCATTACTAAATACAATTAAATGGCAACAAAAGAAAAATATAACTTTAGGCAAAAGTTTAATTTAGCACTCGCTTTATTAGCAGTTTTTTTCTTAATCCTCGCAACCAATTTAGTTGATAGGAGGCATTTTGAAACAGCACAAGAAGCACTAACCTCCGTTTATGAAGACCGTGTAGTTGCACAGCATTATATATTTGAGATAAGTACAATTGTTTATCAGAAAGAGCAGCAATTTATTGAAAACAATACCAATAAATGGTCGGTAGAGAATGATGCCCGCATAGAAGAGTTGATAGAGCAATTTGCTGGCACTAAACTTACAACTTCAGAACGTAGACAGTTTGAGTCTTTAAAAGAACATCTTACGACACTAGAGAGAATTGAAACAAAGTATAGAGAAAATTTTACACATAATAATACTCAAGTTATTCCTGAAATATTTAAACATATTAAGAACGACCTTAATGATTTAGCTGAAACACAAATACTTGAAAGCAAAAGTAAAATGTTCTTGGCGCAAAAATCTTTAAATACTACAAATCTTCTCTCAAATCTTGAATTAGGATTGCTCATAATAGTTGGTATTGCCATCCAATTTGTTATATTCTATAGAATCAAGAAAACGTCGTACGGCTCTAATTTAAAGACTGTCGACTAGTATTTTTTAAACATTATTAACTTTAAAAATTAAAGTCATTTTATGACTACCAAACTATTATCCCCTTTTCAAAAATTTGTAAAAATTGAATCCCTAAGTGGTATTCTACTTTTAGCAACTACTATATTAGCATTAGTCTGGGCAAATTCTCCTTACGCAAGTAGTTATGATGCAATCTGGAATTACGAATTAGGTATCACCACACAGAGCTTTGAATTCACAAAACCTGTTATACTATGGATAAATGATGGGCTAATGGCTATCTTCTTTTTCCTCATTGGTTTAGAGATTAAAAGAGAAATCCTAATCGGCGAATTAAACTCAGTAAAAAAATTAGCCTTCCCATTATTTGGAGCATTAGGTGGTATGATTATTCCTATTGCATTATTCTTTTTAATTAATCAAAACCCCGAAACGCAAGATGGTTGGGGAATTTCTATGGCAACAGATATTGCATTTTCACTTGCTGTACTCAATGCCTTAGGAAAGAGAATTCCGTTAAACCTAAAAATATTTCTTACAGCGTTTGCAATTGTAGATGATTTAGGTGCAGTTATGGTAATTGCTCTATTTTACAGCGGAACAATTAAAATGGGTTTACTTGCTATTGCTTTTGGAATATTAGGGCTCTTATATATACTTGCTGCACGCCAATTCTTTTCAAAGTTTTTACTTTTAATAGCAGGAATCGCTGTGTGGTTTTTATTTTTAAAGGCAGGTATTCATCCAACAATAGCAGGAATATTACTGGCATTTTCTGTACCCGTAAGACAAAAAATGGTTACAGATGATTTTATAAATTCATTGGGTAAATTTTATAATGACTTTAAAAAAGCTCGTATTCTTAAAAAACCAATCTTATCTAAACAACAACTTGCTCAACTTAATAATCTGGATGAGACGACAGACCAATTTCGATCACCGCTTCAAAGCTTAGAACATGACTTACATGGTTGGGTGGCTTATTGTATTATACCAATTTTTGCTCTTGCTAATGCCGGCATTTCTATAAATGGTGTAGAGTCTATAAACAGTTCATTTGCTATAACCATTATCATTGCTTTGGTATTAGGAAAAGGAATAGGTGTTAGCGGTATTGTATTATTAGCACAAAAACTAAAATGGATTACAATCCCTAAAGATATTAGCAAGCAACAAATAATTGGCGTTTCTTTTCTCGCAGGTATTGGGTTTACAATGGCCATATTTATAGCAAATTTAGCATTCTCGTCATCTATCTATTTAAATTCGGCAAAAATAGGAGTGCTTATTGGATCCTTAATTGCTGCAGTTATTGGATATATAATTTTACGCCGAACATCTTAATTTCACTAAATTGTATTTTTAAAACGCTATGAGTTAATGATGAATCTTCAAAACAAAAGCAATACAGAAGCGGCTTTAAAAGAGCGTATTAAAGAGTTAACTTGCCTTTATGAAGTATCATCTATCATTTCAAATGCTACTATAGAGCAGATACAAGAAAGCTTAGATGCTGTAGCTTATAGTCTAAAAAAAGGCTTTCAATATCCTAAGCAAACCGAGGTTAATATTGTTACCTCTATCTGTTCAGCTAAAACAGATATAATAAATAAGTCTAACAAATTAACATCAAACATTCAGGTTTTTAATAAGCCAAAAGGTTTCATAATCGCCTCATTAAAAGATAATAAGTATTCATTTTTAAAAGAAGAAAGTCAATTACTTGATAATGTGGCTTTAAAAATTGGAAACCTTATTGAGCGTATCGAAATTCAACAAAATGAAATTTCACTTAAAAGGCAGATGGAGCACGCAGATCGTCTAGGTATATTAGGGGAAATTACTGCAGGTATAGCACATGAGCTTAATACACCTCTGGCAAATATTTTAGGATTTGCAGAATTAATTAAAGACGAAGAAAAGGGCCATTGTAATATTGCTGAAGATTTAGATAAAATTATTAAGAATGCTATTTTCTCTAGAGAAGTGGTAAAAAAGCTTTTGTTCTTTTCTTGTGAGATGCCACAGGAAATGCAAGAGCTAAATTTGGTAACTAGTGTTTATAATTCACTTTCTCTTCTTGAGGCTTCATTCAAAAAAGCTAATGTAGAGTATAGTGTAAAAATTGATGACAAGGAGCTTTATGTTCGAGCAGATAAGGTTCAACTTATGCAGATTATTTTTAATCTTATAATTAATGCAATCTATTTTACACCAGAGCATGGTTTAGTGACAATTTCGGTATCAGAAACTAAAAAGCACATCGTTTTTAAAGTGTCAGATGAAGGATTAGGATTACCTGAAGAAATAATTGAAAAAGTTTTTCAACCTTTTTTTTCAACCAAACCAACAGGAGAAGGTTCGGGTTTGGGATTAAGTGTGGTGCACGGTATTGTAACTAGTCACAAGGGAACAATTACTGCAAAGAATAACAAAATCAAAGGAGCTACTTTTACAGTATGCCTTCCAAAAGTATAATGGTTTAAATGGAGCTAAGAAAAGAAAATATTTTAATTGTAGATGATGATATTAATATCCTGGAATTGTTGCAGCGCCATCTAAAATCATGGAGCTATCATACATATAAGGCACTTTCTGTAAAAGAGGCTGTTCAAATTTTACGGGACACTAAAATAGACTTACTAATTACCGACTTAAAAATGCCGCAAGTAGATGGTTCAGAACTCATCAAGTTTGTTTCAGAGCATTATCCAACATTACCAAAGCTCGTGGTTACGGGTTATCCATCTATTCAAGATTCTCTTGTAGCTATAAAGTCTGGTGTTGCAGATTATCTAACAAAACCATTTACTAAAGAAGAGCTAAAAAGTGCTGTAACTAATTCGTTAGGTAAACGTGATAATTTAAATTCTTCCTCTTCAAACTTAAAACCTACAAAGGATAATTCTTATGGTGAAATTATAGGAAAGTCAGAAAAGATTAATGATGTTATTCAGGTTATAGAGCGTGTTAAGGATAATAAGGCTACTATATTTATTAAAGGCGAAAGCGGTACAGGTAAGGAGCTTGTAGCGCGTGCTATACATTATCAAGGGAAATTTTCTAGAGCACCATTTATTGCCGTTAATTGCGGCGGTATTCCTGAGAACTTGTTAGAGGCTGAACTTTTTGGGTATACAAAAGGAGCTTTCACTGGAGCCGACAAGAACCGAGACGGTTTTTTTCAGGCTGCAAATGGTGGAACTATTTTTTTAGATGAAATTGGCAATGCATCTAAAGCTGTGCAAACACGATTGTTAAGAGTCTTACAAGAAAAAGAAGTGGTGAAGTTAGGTGCACAGAAAGCAAGCAAAATAGATGTGCGCATAATAGCTGCTACAAATGGTAACCTAAAGGAGATGATTAAAAAAAATACCTTTAGGGAAGATCTTTTTTACCGTCTTACTGTCGTTGAGATTAATGTTGCACCACTTCGTGATCGAAAAGAAGATATCCCATTACTCATCGAAAAATTCCTATTTAAATATGGCGTAGAGTACAAAGATCGCTTTGTACGTATTACACAAGAGGCAACAGAAATCCTGCAGCGCTATAACTGGCCAGGAAATATTCGAGAACTGGAAAATGTAATACAACGTGCTGTAATTATGTGTAACAAAATTATAGGTGTAGAACATTTACCAAATAACTTAAAATTTGATATCAGTTTCCCTGAAGATTCTTTATTGCCATTAAAACAAATTGAAAAGGAGTATATCCAGAAAGTTTTGAATGCTTGCAACAATAACAAAACAAAGGCTGCTGAAATTTTAGGAATCACCCGAAAAACTCTACGAAGTAAGATGGAAAATTAACTTTTCTATAAACGTTTACTTTCTACTCATCTGAGTAATTATTTACCAAATAATTTTCACTTTAAGTTTTTTAGAAATCAAATGAACCCTTATACAATAAGGGTTTTTTATTAAAGCCAATGTTGAAAAATTAATTGGCATATCGATTGCCTATACTATAAAGAATCTTAAAACTAAATCTTTCACTCGCCATACCGCGAATTGAAATGATATAAATATAGTATGAGTATTTATTAAATTAAATAAGATTTCAAGATATGAAATACGGAAGCTTAATAATAGAAAAAAAAGAATATGTGCTTTTAAAGCGCATACTTAATATTTCAAGCTATGCTAAAGATTTTGATACTCAAAGAGCAATAAAATGTTTAAATGATAATCTTAAGAATGCCCAAATTCTGGATGAGGAAGATGTCCCTACAGATGTTATTAGGTTTAACTCAAATATTTTGGTAGAGTTTAATGAAAATTTAAATAAATACTTACATCTTGTTATTCCAGCAAATAAAAATATAAAAGAAGATAAAATATCAGTTATTACACCATTGGGAGCCTTACTCTTTGGGTGCGCAGAAGGAGATGTATTACACGAGAAATTAGGCTCTGGTATACAACATCTGCAAATTAAGAAAGTAATACAGAACAATATGCAAGGTAAAATAGACTTGGTAATATAAATATATAACGAAATGGAATTACAAAATATAGAAATCCATACTCAAGATTCTGATGTTGAGGTAGCACACAAAATTAATTCTATGGAATTGCACAATTGGATAAATCATCTCGCTTATGTGGGTGAAGAGTTAAAAAGCCTTGTCACATTTTTTAACTCTCAATCTTCTAAAAAATGGATGGAGAGAGAAAAATTATCTCAACGCTTTCAAATTATTATGTTTGATAATAATGTTATACATCGCCAGTTGCAAAACTTTTTGGATTCGCGTACTTCTATTGTTGAATGTCTGGATATGAAATGCAATATTTCTTTTATACAAGAACATGAGAAGTGTAGAAGAATGTATCAATTTCATATAGATAAGTATAGAAAAATGAAAGATAATTTCTTTACAAATCTTCAGAGAAAAATAAATGAACAAGTAAAATCTGCATAAATTAAAATGAAAATTATGCCAAACATTAAAAATATAAAAACCGAAGCACAAGACTACCTTAATGCTAAGATGAATAATATGACAACAAGTGATCGCGTAAAGGCTTCACGTGAGGGAAAAAGGCTCATTTTAGTTATCAATGAGTTTTTTAAATCTACTAATGAAAAATCATTAATGGATTTAATGAAAGCTATCACAGTTAAAAAAAAGAAAATTGAAGTTCGTCTTAATGGAAGATGAAAATTAGGGGCTTATATTTAAACATATCTATTTGTTATTGATCTGTAAGCTTAGCAAAAAGAGTTATATGGAACTGGAGCTATATTATCTTGGTAAGTAAATATTGCGGTATCACTATAATTACTACAACCACCAACTTCAGTAATCAAAACAAAAAACTGATAGTTATCTATACTATTAGTATTTCCTGTAAGTGTTAACATTGTGCTTGTTTCACCACTTATAGTCACACTTGTTAAATTGGTGGAGTTAACTTCAATAAAATTTGTATTACTTCCATTATTTTCATTGAAACACCATTGGTAAGAAAGCATACCTCCATTTGAAGCTGTAGCCGATACTGAAAAACTTGCGGTACAGTCTGATGAGTCACTAGGTTGTGTGTTAATTAATGGTGGTACACTAGAAGCATTATAAATACCTAAGTCAGATTCATCGCCTTCTGTAAAGGTTGTCCATTCTGAAGTTGTAAAATTAGGGTTAGGTCCTGAGATATCTGTGTTTCTTCGGTACACATAACCTACTGTACCATCGATCTCATCGTGAAAATCATCTATTAGAGTACCATTATTAAAAAGTTCTAATCTATCATCTGCGTTAAAACCATTGGTTGTATTTTCATAATTAAAATCTTCAATACCTGATCCACCACTATTAATTCTTCCAACTAATGCTTCTTGATCTTGAATTATTAACCCATTAGGAAACGTATACGTATGAGTAACTGTTGTAGTACTTAAATCACCATAACGATCTATAGTATAGTTTGACAGGTTTACAGGACTGCCTGTGCCATTGAATACTTCGATATAACCAAGAGAACCTCCATTATTATCAAAAACTTCTGAGATTATAATGTCTGAAAACATTACACTACAACTATTAGAATCGTTTAATTCTGTAAACGTTCCAAATGTGGTAGTACAACTTGAATCTGTTACTTCTATAGGACCACTTGTAGTTCCATTTGCTACTGAGGCAATTAGTGTATTTGCATCAATAAATGTAACACTGCTTGCAGGATTACCATTTATAGAAACTGTGCTAGACGCTGTAAAGTTTGTTCCATTAATTGTTACTTGTGTGCCATTAGTACCTTGTAAAGGAGTGGCATTTGTAATGGAGTGAACGCAAACCTGCGAAAAAGATAAAAAGCTTATAAAAAGCGTAAGAACTAATTGTAGAATATGTTTCATAAAAAAAACCTCACTAAACTAAACAGTTAAAACCTGCAATTTATGTTTTTAAGATTACCTGAATGTTAATAGTGACAGTTTTAGGAGCAACGGCATATTTTTTCGGTAAGTGTCTTAGTGATAGGGTGTTTTTAATAATTTATTAGTTAGCTTTTTTAATTTCAGACTTCATGTTTTCATTATAAAATTATTAGTTTAAAAATGAGTTTAGTGATGCCTAAAACATAAAAGACATTGTATTTTTGCTACTTCAAATACGATATATGACAAAAGGATTAACCATAATTATTCCTGTTTTTAATGAAATTGAAAATTTAGATAGGGTAGAGGAGCAGCTTTCAACGTATATAAGTAATTCTAAATTCCCATGTAATGTTTTATTTATTGATGATGGTTCTTTGGATGGAAGCTTATTTAAAATTGAAGAAATTTGTAACAGAAATTCAGCTTTCAATTTTATAGCTTTTGACACAAACTATGGTTTGAGTGCGGCTATTAAAGCTGGTTTTGATACCGTTGAAACTACCTTAACTGGTTATATAGATGCCGATTTGCAAACGGATCCTAACGATTTTGATATTTTACTAGAATATATTGAAGATTATGATTTGGTAACTGGTACAAGAACTAATAGAAAAGATAGCTTTCTTAAAAATGCCTCATCTTTCATAGCAAATTCTGTAAGACGATTATTTACAAAAGATGGTATGGATGATACGGGTTGTCCTTTAAAAATTTTAAAAACTGAAACAGCAAGACGTATTCCTATGTTTAGAGGTTTACATAGGTTTTTACCGGCTATGGTATTGCTACAAAAAGGGACAATTAAGCAAGTGCCAGTGTCACATTTTCCAAGAATGGCAGGACAAGCTAAATTTGGGTTATGGAATCGATTAATAAGTCCGTTATTAGATTGCTTTGCTTTTAGCTGGATGAAATGGAAATATATAAACTACAGAATAAATAAACGCGGATGAATGATTGGTTAATCTATGCAGTAGGTTTTTTTGCACAACTTTTATTTTCAGGACGTACGTTACACCAATGGTTAACTTCAGAAAAAAAGAAAAAAGTTGTAACTCCGAGTCTCTTTTGGAAATTAGGACTTTTAGCAGCGTTTATACTTTTAATTTATGGGTATTTAAGACAAGATTTTGCTATAATCCTAGGACAGTTTTTTATGTACTACATTTATGTAAGAAACCTACAGATTCAAAAAGTTTGGGATAGTTTTTATAATTTTTTTAAAATTTTAATTTTAGCGCTTCCAGTTTTATGTGTGTTAGGAGTTGTGCTATTTGGAACTATGGATACAGAAATGTTGTTTAAAAATGAAGACATTCCTTTTTGGTTATTAACCATAGGTGTTGTTGGGCAAATAGTATTTTCAACACGCTTTATATACCAATGGTTGTACTCTGAAGCAAGACAAAAATCATCTTTACCATTTGGCTTCTGGTTACTTAGTTTAATAGGTTCTGTAATTGTAATTTTTTATGCATTATTCAGAAAAGATCCTGTATTGTTTGTAGGTCACTTTTTTGGACTCATAGTTTATGTGAGAAATATAATACTTATAAGAAATGCTAAGTCACAATAAAACCACGCATATCATACTATTAGTTACGGTATGCCTATTGGTGTTTTTTGTTCACTTAGATGTGCTCTATGTAAATATTATGGAAGCCAGAAATTTTCTTTCTGCTAGAGATATGCTTAGAGAAAATAATTGGCTGCTTACAACCATGAACGCTTTGCCAAGATATGAGAAGCCACCTTTGCCAACCTGGTTAACGGCTATTTCTGGAGCTATCTTTGGATTAAAGAATGTTGCAGCTCTTAGATTGCCTTCTGCATTAGCCTCGCTACTATTGGTATTAGTAAGCTACAATTTTATATTTAAACTTACCAAATTACGAACACAAGCCTTTATAACCTCTTTAGTACTGGCCACTTCATTTTATATAGTTTTTTCTGGTCGTCAAGGTACTTGGGATATTTACACGCATAGTTTTATGATGGTTGCTATATATGCGCTTTATAATTATTTGCTTTCAGAAGAATTTAATTTAAAGTATGCATTATTAGCAGGAATTTTTATTGGTTTTTCTGCTTTGAGTAAAGGACCAGTTTCTATGTACGGTTTATTACTTCCATTTTTAATAAGTTATGGTGTCGTCTATAAGTTCAAGTTGAAAAAGAATCTTGCAATTGGTCTTGTGGTTGCATTAGTATTAGCTATTGGCATATCTATGTCATGGTATATCTATATAAATAGTAATGATGCTGAAACATTATTAGAAATAGCAAATAAAGAGACTAACGCTTGGAGTCATAAAAACATAAGGCCATTTTATTATTATTGGAGCTTTTTTACACAATCTGGTTTGTGGACAATTCCTGCTTTTATAAGTTTACTTTATCCGTATTTAAAACATAGAGTAAGCAATTTAAAAGCTTATACATTTACGTTGCTATGGACGGTCTTTTCAGTTGTTTTATTATCTGTGATCCCAGAAAAGAAATCTCGGTATCTCTTACCAGTATTAATACCGCTTGCATTTAACTGTAGTTTTTACATTCAATATTTATTTAAAAATTTTAAAACCTTAAAGTCTAGATACGAGGTGCTACCAGTATATATTAACTACACGATAATAGGTTGTGTTGGTTTACTGTTTCCCGTACTTGGGATTGTCATTATAGACGATTTAAGTGGTTATTGGTTCTGGTTTTTATTGGCATCTTTAAGTTTGGTAGGAGTCAGCATTTTTTTGTTAAGAGCACTATATAAACGAGAGATTAAGACCGTGTTCTATTTAAGTATTGTTTTTATACTATGCATAACAACATTTGGTTTGCCATTAACAACAGCCTTAAGTGTAAATACCAATATGAGGTTGCCCGAAACAGTACAACCTGAAATAAAACAGACACAGCTACCAGTTTATGTGTTTAATAATGAAATGGTAGAGATATTATGGAATTATGGTGAAAATATTCCTGTTGTCTATCACGAAGGGATGATAAATCTACCTACAGAAACTAAGTTTATAATTATTAGTCCTTTTAAATGTAATGAAGAACTATATGCTTTTTTTGAAAATTATAACCTTGAGCAAATAGATTATATAGACCTAAATACAATGCAAAGTGATCAAAGACATTACAATAAAAGATTTATAGCAAATGTGTTTAAGGTAACTCTTAGCAATTAAATTTGGAATATTTCCATAATTACGTATATTTACCTTATGGGACTACCACCAACACTTGAGGCAAAGCGTTTTAAACAAATTCGCGAAGAAAATAATTATACCCAAACTGAGTTTGCAGAGCTCTTAGGGGTTAAGAATACAACTGCAGATATAGAGCGAGGACGTACCAAGTTATCGGGAAAAGTGATTGCAGAACTTTTAAGGCAGTTTAATGTTAATCCGTTATGGATTTTTGGCGACAGCACAAAAAAATTCTTAACAACTACAAATGGTGATGTTAGTCCTCGTGTATTAACTGTAGATTCTGATAACGAAGATGCTATGGTTTTTGTTAACCAAAAAGCAGCTGCCGGATATCCACAAAATATTCACGATGTAGAGTGGTATCAAAAGCTTCCAGCCTTTAATATACCATTACCACAATATAGAAATGCAACCTATAGAGGTTTTCAGGTAGAAGGAGATAGTATGACTCCAAATTTACAGCCTGAAGATTGGGTATTGGCAAAGGCAGTATCTAATATTACAGACTATAATATAAATAAAGTACACGTTGTGGTATTACAAGACTCTGTTCTTGTTAAAAAACTTCAGAAATTACCAGACCCTAAAAAAGTATTGCTTGTATCTTTTAATGAAGAGTATTTACCAATTACCGTTAATGTAGATGATATACAAGAACTTTGGCAAGTAAGTAGTAGATTAACTTTTGGAGTTGAAAACACTTCAGAAAGCACATTAATGAGAGAACTGCAACAAAGTATGGAGGATCTTAAAAAACAGATAAATAAATTTAGGGCATAAAAAAAGCCGCTCATTTGAGCGGCTTAACTTTTTTAAGATGATGACCTAATTTCCGTCTGTGTCGACTTTAATTTTTGTGTCGCCATCTGCGTCTTTTTTAATTTTCACTTCTTTTTCTTCGGTTTCCATTTTTATTTTAACGTCACCGTCGTCTGAAGATCTTTCAATTTCTGCGCCTTCATTTTTCATTTCTTCGATGATTTTTTCTTCTTCGGTTTGTTCTTCTCTGCAAGATGCTAATCCTACAATTGCAAACATAGAAGCAAAAAGAAAGCCTTTATATATAATAGATTTCATAAATCCTTTTTTTAAGATTAATTATCATCGGTACCACCTGTACCAGTGTTTTCTTCAACTTCATTTACACCTTCTTGTATGGTGTTTTCAATTTCATCGTCTGCATCATCATCTGTTTTTGCTTCTCTGCAAGATGTAACAGATGCAGTAATTGCAGCTAAAAATGCGATTGTTGCTATATACTTTTTCATAATTTTAAGTTTTAAAAATAAAAGCCACTTTTTAAAGTGGCTTTTAAGAGTTTATTATTAGTCGTCGTTTCCGATTTTGTCGATTTCCTCGTCAATTTCTTCATTAACTTCTTTGTCAAATTCTTCAGCCGCACGCTCTAAAGCGCCTTTTGTTTCTTCAGCTTCAACCTCAACTTCTTTTACAATAGTTTCAGTTTCTTTTTCTGTTTCTCTACAAGATGTAAAGCTTAAACCTGCAACTAGTACTAATGCAAGTGATAAGATTACTTTTTTCATAATTGATAGTTTTATTTAATGCCTCAAAATTAGGGATTCTTTATATGCACTTATGTATGGTTATTATTAAAGTTTTGCTAATTTTCTAAAGATTTTATATAAAACCTAAGAAATATTCGACATATATGAGTTTCAGAACATTATATCAATTTTTGAATGACTTACAAGCAAACAATTCGAAGGAATGGATGGACCTAAATAGATCTTATTATCATGATGTTAGAGATTGGTATATAGATTGGTTAAATGGTTTAGATATTGAGCTAGGTAAAATTGACCCAGACTATACGTATACACCAGGCAGGAAAGCAATAAATAGAATTAATAATAATCTTATGTTTCATCCAGAAAAACCAACTTACAAAAATCATTTTGGAGCAGGTTTAGATCACGAAGGTAAACAAGGAGATTTTTATATTCATTTAGGTACAACAGAATCTTTTATTGCTGGAGGTTATTGGAAACCTCCAACTAATACACTTACAAGTATTAGGGAAGCATTAGATTATAATGGCGAAGAGTTTGTGGCTATAATTGAAAAGCCTTCTTTTAAAGCTATGTTTGGAAACATAATAAATCAAGATCCTTTAAAAACAGCTCCTAAAGGATTTTCTAAAGATCATAAGTATATAAACTTATTGCGCCATCGTACGTTTGCGGTGTCTCATGATGTGTCCCAACAAGAAGTAGTTGGAGGTGGTTTTAAAGAGAAAGTTATTTCTGTTTATAAAGAAATGTTACCCTTTAGAAGATATTTAAATCAAGCGACAACAGTTTAATCTTTTTATGTTTTAGGTCTTAAGGTGTTATTAATATAATCTACAGTAATTTTAGTAGCACCAGTATTACTATTTATAAAATGTTCGGCTATTAAACCTGTTGTTTCTCTAAATGAATCATCATAGATTAGTTTGTTAAAAATTGAAGCTACATCGTCTTCGTTTTTAATACTATATAATCCTGCAAGTTGTCGTAATCGGTTTGCTTCTGGAAATTTTTCATAATTACAGCCAATTACAATTGGAACACCAAAAGTTGCAGGTTCTAAGATATTATGTAAACCGCTAGTGCCCATAGCACCACCAACATAGGCAATGTTTGCATAGCTATAAATTTTTGTAAGTAGGCCAATAGTATCTATAATAAAAACTTGATGGTCTTTTAAATTAGATGCATCCTTGTTTGAATACATTACAGTTGGTAGTTTAAGCTTTTCCTTTAGTTTTTTAATTTTTTCAGGTTTAATCTCGTGAGGTGCTATTATAAACTTAACAGGTTTTGCTTTTTTCTCTTTAAAGCTATTTATGTAATTTATTAAGATAGCATCATCTTCCGGCCAAGTGCTGCCGCAAACTACACAAAGGTGCTCATCTAAAAACTCTTCAATAAATGCCAAGGTGTTGTTCATCTCAATTTGATGTGATACACGATCAAACCTTGTATCTCCACTAACGCTAACTTGATCTATACCTATAGATTGTAATAAGGTTTTAGAAGCATTGTCCTGAACAAAGTAATAATCAAAAGAACGTAGTGCTTTTTTCATAAAACCACCATAAGGCTTAAAATATACTTGCGAAGACCTAAATAATCCTGAAGCCAAAATAGTTGGTATACCTTCCTTCTTTAATAGCCTAAGGTAGTTAGGCCAAATTTCATATTTAATAAATACTGCAATATCTGGATGTGCTAATTTTATAAATTGTTTTGCGTTTTTTATGCTATCTAATGGCAGGTAAACTACAACATCTGCTATGCTGTTGTTTTTTTTCACTTCATAGCCAGAAGGAGAGAAGAAACTCACTAAAGTTTTATGAATAGGATGGCTCTTTTTAAGAGCGTTTATTATAGGAACAGCTTGTTCATATTCACCTAAAGAAGCTACATGAAACCAGATTATATGATCGTTGGCCGCAATCTTTTCTTCAAGAGTATCAAATACGTGCTGCCTGCCCGTTACAAAAAGTTTCAGCTTAGGGTTAAAGTGCGCTACTAGTTTTAAGAGATAGGACGCACAAATTATGAGACTGTTATATATAAAATTCAAAAGCTTGGGTTGTAGTTTCTGCTAATGTAAGGCATTCTATAAAAATGCTGACTTTCGATGCAACTTTTTGTATTTTCGTTGGGTTACAAATTATAGACAATGAAAAAAATTCAGATGGTTGACCTTAAGGGTCAGTATGAACACATAAAAGACACTGTAAATACTTCAATATTAAATGTTTTAGATACAACAGCATTTGTAAATGGACCAGAAGTGCACAGTTTTCAAAAAGAATTAGAAGATTACCTAGGTGTAAAACACGTTATACCTTGTGCTAATGGTACAGATGCACTTCAAATTGCAATGATGGGCTTAGGTCTTGAGCAAGGTGATGAAGTGATTACTGCAGATTTTACGTTTGCGGCAACAGTAGAGGTTATTGCATTACTTAAACTAACACCAGTATTGGTAGATGTAGATCCTATTGATTTTAATATAGATATTAACGCCATTAAGAAGGCTATTACTCCAAAAACAAAAGCAATTGTACCTGTACATTTATTTGGTCGCTGTGCTAATATGGATGAGATTATGGCGATAGCTAAAGAACATAATCTTTATGTTATAGAAGATAATGCACAAGCCATAGGTGCAAATTACACTCACAAAGATGGTACTAAAACTAAAGCTGGTGCTATTGGTCATGTAGCTTCAACATCTTTTTTTCCTTCAAAAAACTTAGGCTGTTATGGTGATGGTGGTGCAATCTTTACAAATAATGATGATTTGGCACATACTATTAGAGGTATAGTTAACCATGGTATGTATGAGCGTTACCATCATGATGTTGTTGGTGTAAACTCAAGATTAGATAGTATTCAAGCGGCTGTGTTAAGAGCAAAATTACCACATCTGGACACTTATAATGCAAAACGCCAAGATGCTGCGAGACAATATACCGCAGCTTTAAAAGATCATAAGTATATAGATGTGCCAAAAGGAAAATGTGATGGCGTAGATACTATTTGTGATACCTGCGATTGTCATGTATTTCATCAGTATACTATAAAAATAACCAATGGAAGGAGAGATGAGTTGGTAAAGCATTTAAATGAACAAGGAATTCCTTGTGGTGTATATTATCCTATACCGTTGCATAAACAAAAAGCGTATCAAGATGATCGTTATAACGAAGCAGATTTCCCAGTTACCAATCAATTAATTCAAGAGGTTATGTCGTTACCAATGCATACAGAATTAGAAAATGACCAAATAGAATTTATCACAACGACCATTAAAGAGTTTTTAAACGATTAATTACCAATTATGAAACGTCTCATATTACTACTATTAATTTTTAGTTGTGCATCGATCTTTGCGCAAGATACTTACATTCATTGTGGTAAGTTGTTTAATTCTGAAACTGCTAAAATTGAAACTGAAAAAACGATAGTTGTAAAAGGCGATAAAATAGATGCAGTTTTACAAGGTTATGCACAACCAAAAAATGCAGACGCCATCATAATTAACTTAAAAGATAAAACAGTATTGCCTGGTTTAATAGATATGCACGTGCATATTGAAAGTGAAACTGGTGCCAATAAATATTTAGAGCCATTTGTATTAAATGAAGCAGATGTAGCTTACAATGCGCAAGAAATTGCACAAAGAACGCTAATGGCTGGTTTTACAACTGTAAGAGATTTAGGTGGCACAGGCGTAAATGTGTCTTTAAGAAATGCAATTAATCAAGGAAAGGTACAAGGCCCAAGAATTTTAACTGCAGAAAAAGCTTTAGGAACAACTGGCGGTCACGCAGATCCTACAAATGGCAGGAACAAAGAACTTATTGGAGATCCAGGTCCTAAAGAAGGAGTTGTAAATGGTGTGAGAGATGCTCGTAAAGCAGTAAGGCAACGTTATAAAAACGGAGCAGATTGGATAAAAATAACTGCAACTGGTGGTGTTTTAAGTGTAGCCAAGAGTAGTAAAAACCCTCAGTTTACAGATGAAGAAATTGCTGAAATCTGTAATACTGCTGCAGATTACGGTATGAAAGTGGCGGCTCATGCACACGGTGATAAAGGTATGCAACGTGCTATAAATAATGGCGTAAAAACTATTGAACACGGCACATTAATGAGTGATGAAACTATGGATATTATGAAAGAAAAAAAATCTTTTTTAGTGCCTACAATCTCTGCAGGGAAATATGTTTCAGAAAAGGCAAAAATTAAAGACTATTATCCAGCAATTATAGTCCCAAAAGCTTTAGAAATAGGGCCAAAAATTCAAGATATGTTTGGTCGTGCTTATAAAAGAGGTGTGCCTATAGCCTTTGGTACAGATGCAGGTGTATTTCCTCATGGTGAAAATGCTAAAGAGTTTATGTACATGGTTGAAGCTGGTATGCCCGAACACATAGCATTACAGACGGCTACATTTATAAATGCAGAAGTATTAGAAATGCCATCTCAAATAGGGCAATTAAAAAAAGGTGCTTTTGCAGATATCATTGCTGTAAACGAAGATCCTACTAAAACAATTACCGCTATGCAAAATGTTAGTTTTGTTATGAAAGGTGGCACTGTTTATAAGAAGGAATAATATTTTTTAAGCAAGTTGGTTAATAATTGTTTAGCTTTATAGTGTTGCTAAAACATTGCTATTATGAAATTAACTATTACTCTTGTAATTCTATTCATATCCTTTATAGCTTTTGGACAAACTACAACAGTACCAGATGATGTCTTTGAGCAAGCATTGATTGATCAAGGTATAGATAGTGATGGGACATTGAATGATACAGTCCTGACAAGTGACCTTGAAGCAGTTACTGAACTTTTAATATTCTCGCCAACAAGCTCTATTCAAGATATGACAGGTATTGAAGCATTCGTAAATTTAGAATCTTTAGAACTTCTTGAACACGACTTTAATAGTTTAAATCTTTCGAATAGTGTTAATTTAACGTTCCTTAACATTTCGACAGTATTTAACTTAACAAGTATCGATGTGTCCTCAAATATTAATTTAACTCATTTATTTATTTCTGAGACTTCTTTATCTTCAATTAATTTATCTAATAACATAGATCTTCAGTTTTTAGAATTATCACAAAATAGATTATCTGAAATTGATATTACAAACAATACAGAGCTTATTGAGGTTGATTTTTCAAACTATAATTTTGATACTTTACCAGGTAATATATTTACAACGGTTGATTTATCAAATAACCAACTACTCACAAAATTCTCTTGTTTTCATTGTGATGATTTATCCTCTCTAGATGTAACACCTTTGCCAGATTTAAGGGAATTGCATGTGGCGTTTTGTAATCTTGAAACTATAGATGTTTCAACAAATATATTTCTTGAAGAAATAACATTAGGCGCAGGCTTTAATTCATTTTTTGAAAATTCTAACGAGTTAGAATCTGTTGACTTAAGTCAAAACCCTAATTTAACAAGAGTGAATGTTACAAATACTTTGATTAGTTCATTTAATTTAAATAATGAAAATAATGAAAGTATAATTTCTATGAGAGCTGGTGATAACCCAGATTTAAACTGTATTCTTGTAGATAATGAAGACCAAGCGGCATCTGGTACTGGCAATTACGCCAATTGGATTTATGATGAAGAGGTCACTTCGTTTTCAGATACCGAATGTGTCTTGTCTGTTCCAGAAAAGCGGTTGCAGGAATTACAGGTGTATCCTAATCCTGTTACAACTTCATTATTTGTGCAATCACAAGAACCATTACAACACTTAGCTGTATATAATTTAAGGGGACAACTTTTAAGACAAAGTGAACAGAGTCAATTTATAAATGTGTCGTCATTAGCTTCTGGATTGTACATTGTAAAACTAACTACATTAGAAGGCATTCGTCACGTTCAATTTATTAAAGAATAATTTTAGTAATTATATATGAATAAAAAAAAGCGTCTTAATTAAGACGCTTTTTTAATATAAGTTTAAAGTAAGAATTACTATATAGTACCACTTTCTTTTTCAACAGTTCTGTCAATTTTACCAAGTAAGCCTTGTAAGACTTTGCCTGGTCCAACTTCTGTAAATTTAGTAGCACCATCTTTAATCATCTGTTGCATACTTTGTGTCCATTTTACAGGAGCTGTTAGTTGAAAGATTAAGTTTTTTTGTATTTCTTCTGGGTTAATTACACCAAATGTTGTCACATTTTGATAAACAGGACAAATAGGTGTATTAAATGTAGTTGCTTTTATTGCTGCTTCTAACTCTTCTCTTGCTGGTTCCATAAGTGGTGAGTGAAAAGCACCACCAACAGGTAATACTAATGCACGTCTTGCACCTTCTTCTTTTAAGCGTTCACAAGCTGTGTGGATAGCGTCAATTTCACCTGAGATTACCAATTGTCCAGGACAATTATAATTTGCAGCTACTACAGTACCATCAACATCTGCACAGATAGCCTCAACCACATGATCGTCTAATCCTAAAACGGCAGCCATAGTACTTGGTTGAGCTTCACATGCTTTTTGCATAGCTTGAGCGCGTTGTGATACTAATTTAAGAGCATCTTCAAACTCTAAAGTTTTATTGGCTACTAAAGCAGAAAACTCACCTAATGAGTGACCTGCAACCATATCTGGCTTAAATTTATCACCCATAACTTTACTTAAAATAGTAGAGTGTAAGAAAATAGCTGGTTGTGTAACTTTAGTTTGTTTTAGGTCTTCTGCAGAACCTTCAAACATAATATCACAGATGTTAAATCCTAATATTGAGTTTGCTTTGTTAAAATAGTCTTGAGCTTCGTTAGAGCTTTCGTATAAATCTAATCCCATTCCGGAGAACTGGGCACCTTGTCCAGGAAATATAAATGCGTGCATAGGTTGGTTTTTAAAGTTCAAAAATAGCAATAAAAAACAGGGTTTAAAAAAGAACCGTTATGCGTGTGCCTAAAAACCCTCTTAATTAATTTATGGTATTTATGACTCTGCAGAAGATGTTGCTCTTACTTTAAATAGATTTATATATTTATTCTGTGTTGAATCCCAAAACTCTGCTTCTTTAGGTGTAAATTTTATTGCGGTAAGGTTTGGATCTGTAACACCATCAAACCAGCGATCATCGTCTTTGCTATATAAGTCTTCTAAAATAGATTGATCTGTAGAGATAAAAGCATTACCATACACACTTATAAATTCCATTTGTTTTGGATCGCTATATACCAACTGTGTTTTTGGGTTATTTACAATATGCCCATTATGATCACTATGACCACCACTTAAAAACCAGATATTCCCTAAGTCATCTACCTTTTTAGTCATCATAGGGACAATATGAAGCGGTGTTTCTCCTAGTTTTGTAGCCATCATGGCTACTGTTATCTCCGTGACAATATTTTTAAATTTAGCTTTGGTGTCTTTGTCAAACTCTTGTGTATTGCTCATAATAGTATCTTTTTAACTAAAGATACTTAGGATGACTAACTTGTGTAGTATTTAACCTGCTAAATGATTTCTAATGAGTGTTAAGGATTGTTAAGAAGCTGTTTTCTTAACATAAGTAAGGTATGTAAAAGAAACGCTGTGGCGTTCATCTTTTTCGTGAAACTCTTCGTTTATGAGCTCCCATTTAGAAAGATCTATTTCTGGAAAAAAGGCATCTGCCTCAAACGTATCATGAACTCTTGTAAGTTCAATTTTTTCAGAAGCATTTAGAGCAAGTTTATAAATTTCTCCGCCACCAATAATAAATGGCTGTGTGTCTTCTTCGGCAATTTTTAAGGCATCTTCTAAATTATGAACAACAATACAACCTTCTTTAGTATAATCTCTGTTTCTAGTAATTACAATATGAGTTCGGTTTGGTAAAGGTTTAGGAAAAGATTCAAAAGTTTTCCTACCCATAATAATGTGATGGCCAGTTGTAAGCTTTTTAAATCTTTTAAAGTCGTCTGGCAAGTGCCAAACTAAGTCGCCGTCTTTGCCTAAGGCATTATTTTCTGCTGCTGCAGCAATCATGGTAAGCATAGGATGCGTTATGAGTTTAGAGGTAGGTTGGGATCTGTAGGCCTCTGGTTTTGAAGATTGCTTTTTTTTTCTGGAACAGGCATATCTACAGCAACCTTTTGGCGCATTTCTTCAATCTTTTTCTTTTGCTTTTCTACTAATTTATCCATTTGTTTTTGCTCCCAATCTTTACCCATAAACTTGTTGGTGATCACTACGTTTAGTGCGTGAACCAAGAAGAAGAATGTCCAGAGTAAAATAGCCCATACAAACCAATCTGCTCCAAAAAGCTTTACATCTTTTCCATAGCCCAACACCACATTAATAACTATAAGTAAAATAGAGCCTGCTAAGAAAATAACAAAGTGTTGTGTAAGTCTTTTTTTCTGTTTTATGCGATCTTGAGCATGTTCAAAAAGCTCGCGTTGATCTCTGTCTAAGTCTTTAGATTTGGTATTTTTAGAAAACATATTATGAGTACTTTTATAACACTACTCAAATGTACCAATTTTTACCTTAGATATAATGAAAAATAGGATAGAAGCTGAATTTCCCATACTAAAGACCACTACTTATTTAAATACAGCAGCATCTGGGTTACTCTCTAAATCTGTCTTAGATTTTAGGAAAGATCACGATGAGCAGTTCTTTAAATATGGTAGTAAATTTAAAGACTATCAAAGTGAAATGCTCTCACAAACAAGAGAAGCAGTTGGTAGTTTTTTTACATGTGAGCCTAATCAAATAGCATTGGTTCAAAATTTCTCTCTAGGTTTTAATACCTTTTTAGAAGGGTTGCCAAAAAAGAGTTTGTTTTTGCTTTTAAAAGGTGATTATCCTTCAATAAATTGGCCTGTTGAAACTAGAGATTTCAAAAGAAACTATATTTCTATTTCAGCAAATTTAGAACAAGATTTAATAGCCGAATTTAAGCGCCAACAACCAGACGTGTTTGCATTTAGTATTGTACAATATATTTCTGGTATAAAAATAGACTTACAAGTTATAAATACTCTGAAAGCGCAATATCCGGAAACTTTATTTGTAGCAGATGGTACACAATACTGCGGTACTGAGTCTTTTAATTTTAAAGATTCTGGAATTGATGTTTTGGGCGCCAGTGCATACAAATGGCTTAATGCGGGTTATGGTAACGGATTTTTATTATTTAAAGATGAGGTGCCTAATAAGGTCTTTCCTAAAACTATTGGTTTTAACTCTAGCTTTGGTAAATACAAACAACAGGATAATAGTTTTTTAGGAAGGTTTGAGCCTGGTCATCAAGATACCTTAAACTTTGGAAGCTTAAAAGTTGCATTAACTGTTAGTAATCAAATTGGTGTAGAGACTATAGAACATTCAATAAAAGTTTTGTCTACATCTGCTAAACATCAATTTGAAAAGCATCATTTATTAGATGAAGCTGTTATAAAACGAAATGCGCATTCTTCAATCTTTAATATTAAAGGTGATGATAAACTATACAATACGCTAATTAAAAATGAGATACTATGTTCACAAAGAGGTAATGGTATACGTGTTAGTTTTAATTACTTTAATACTGAAGAAGATTTAGAAAAATTAATGAGTGTTATCACAGCTACTCTGTAATACTTACACCTTTCCAAAAGGCTACATAATCTTTAATATCTGAAGCTTTTTCTTTTGGATTAGGATAATACCAGGCAGCATTTTTATTGATGTCCTCATTTACTTTAATAGTATAATAAGATGCTTCTCCTTTCCAAGGACATACTGTTGTAGTTTCTGATGGTTTTAAGAAGGCGCTATTTACTGAGCTTGGGGGAAAATAATGGTTATTCTCTATAATAATTGTAGAGTTACTTTCAGCAATTACTGTGTTATTCCAAATAGCTTTCATAATCTAAATGTTGAGATTAGTTTTCAATAGAGAAAAGCATAAGCTCTTCATTTTCATATGGTAAGGTAATCATACTCTCAAAATTTAGGCCTAGTTTTATTAATAAATTTTGAGATGGCAAATTATGCTTAGAGGTTATAGCAATAACACGGTTTAATTTATAGTCCTTAAATGCTGTTTGTAATAACGCACTAGCACTTTCGTAACCATAACCTTGCCCTTCAAAACCCGGTAAAAAAGCAAAGCCAATATCTATACCTTCTAAACCATCACGATCATAAAGACCACAAGCACCAATTTTCTTACCATCGGCTTTTCGTATAACTACATTGTTAGTAAAACCTAAACGTTCAAATTGTGGTAGCATTCGTTCTTTTATGTATGCTTCTGCTTCTGCAATAGACTTAACATTTCTATCTCCAATAAATTTTAACCATTTAGGAGAATTCAAGAGTTCTAAAATAAATGCTGCATCTTCAACAGTTGTAGGCTTTAATACAAGACGTTCTGTAGCTATTGAAGACATATATTAAAGTTTAGTTGGCGTTAAAAATATAGTTCTTATAATACTTGTTTTCATCTGTAAAGTTAGTGACAACTTTAAGTCCAGATTCTTCTGCTAACCACTCTACAACAGCATCTGTATACTTCTGCGATATTTCTGTATGTATACTTTCCCAAGCATTAAAATTTACAGTAAGATCTAAAGCTTTTATATAAACAGTTTGGGCTTCCTTGCTTACCAGGTAACTTTTTGCAGATCCGCTTTCAGGATCATATACTTCCCAATGTAAGAAGTTGTCCACATTAAAATTAGCTTCTAGTTCATTATTAATTCTATGAAGTATGTTTTTATTAAATGCCTCTGTAATTCCAGCTTTGTCATTATAGGCATCTAAAATTGTTTGAGGATGTTTTTTTTGATCAAAGCCCATAAAAAGCATATCGTCACCACTCATAACATCTTTTACTTTCGTTAAAAAGTTGATAGCTTGTTCATGAAGTAAATTACCAATGTTGGAGCCTAGAAAAAGAATAACTTTCTTTCTTTTATTGTATTCTGAAATCTTTTCTAAAACTTCAAAGTAAGTACCTTGTTGAGTTTTTACTGAAACCTTTGGAAATTCCTTTGTTAAGCTTTCTTCAAGTTGATCTAAAGCATTTTGGCTTATATCAATTGGCAGATAATCAAAATTTACATTTTGGTCTGATAAATATTTTAAAAGCAATTTAGTTTTCTTGCCATCTCCTGCACCAAGTTCAATTAAATCAAATCCTTCTGGGCTATTAAATTGATTGGCAATAGCAGCAGTGTGAGTGTCTAAAATATTATACTCACAATCTGTGAGATAATATTCTGGCATAGCCATGATATCTTGAAAAAGTTTATCTCCTTTTTTGTCATAAAACCATTTAGAAGATAGGTACTTAGGAAACGCAACTAAACCTTCGTTAACTTCTTTCTCAAATGTAGAGTTGAAGGTTTTTGTATTAGAGTTTGTCATATGTTTTGTTGTGGTCTGTAAAAAGAAAGAGTAGTCGTGTTTATTTAGCTAACCTTAATCCTGTATACTGCCATCTTAAATTTGGATGAAAAAAATTACGGTATGTTGGTCGTGTATGTTTAGATGATGTAGCAACAGAACCACCTCTTAACACCTTTTGGCTAACCATAAACTTACCATTATACTCGCCTAAAGCACCATCTGCTTTTTTATAGTTTGGGTATGGTAAATAAGCACTTTCTGTCCATTCCCAACGCTGTCCCCAATTAAATAAATGTTGAGAGACTTCCCACTCAAACTCTGTTGGTAGTCTTAAGCCTTTAAATTGAGCAAACGCGAATGCCTCATAATAAGAAATATGTGTAAGTGGTGCATTAGGATCTATCTCCTTTAAGCCTTGTAGAGTATAATGTTGCCAAATATTATTATCAAAATGCCAATATTGTGGTGCTGAAATATTTTCTGTGCTAAGCCAATCCCAAGCTTCTGCGTGCCATAATAATGCATTTTTATAACCATCTGCTTCCATAAACTCCATAAACTCACCATTGGTAACTAATTTATTGGAAACCTGAAAGGCGTTAATAAATACTTGGTGTCTGCCCAGTTCATTATCATAGCAAAAATCTTTAGAGTTGTGACCTATGTTATATAACCCTTCATTTACAGAAAGCCATTCTCTATTGTGATTTTCTGCTGTATGCTCTGTAAATGTATCATTGTATTTAGGCAATAAGGGGTTATTACCTAAAATGTATTTTATGTCTGTAATTAATAATTCCTGATGTTGCTTTTCGTGATGTATACCAATTTCAACAAGTTCAATTAATTCTTCGGAGTCATTGTCTTGTAATAGAAGCTCCATTTGTTTGGTGATATAATGTCTGTATTTATAAATATCATTTACAGTTGGCCTTGAGAGGTTACCTCGATTTGTTCTTACAACACGTTTACCAAAACTTTCGTAATAGCTATTAAAAACAAAACCATAACTATCGTTAAAGCATTCGTAGTTATCTTTAAAAGATTTTAAAATAAACTCTTCAAAAAACCACGTGCTATGACCTAGATGCCACTTTGGTGGAGATACATCTACAATGGGTTGCACCACATAATCTTCAATTTCAAGTGGCTTGCAAATGGTTTCTGTTGTATGTCTAGTTTCTAGGAAGAAATCTAGGATTGTATTTGTAGCTATCATAAAAAAAAGAGTGCAAGCTTTAGGCTTACACTCAAATTTACTAAATATTTTTCAAGACAGTTTTAAACAAAAACTAAAAGTTAAAAGGAACTTTGTATTGAATAGCTCTTGGTTTTCCGCCTAACATTCCAGGTTTCATTTCAGGAATTTGCAATATATTACGCTTTGCTTCTTCTTGTAAATAAGGTTTTCCGCCAGTAACTTCTTTAATTTCAGGTTTCCCTTCTTCATTAATTATAAAAGTTACAATTACTTTAGTGCCTTTATCTTCTGCTTTATATTCTTTTGGAAATTTAAAGTTTTTACCAATGTGCTGTGCTAGCTTTTGATTAAAGCAATTTTTCTTTTTTAACTCGCTTCCAGTACAACCTGGCCAAGTTGGGGGAATTTCTCTCATAGATACAGTGTTTCCAGATACACTAACACCATCTTGGGCAAAGCTCATACCGCTAATTAAAAATACAGCAAGTAATAGTAGGTTTTTCATAGTTAAAATTTAAATGGCAACAGCACCTTTTATGTGCGGATGCGGATTATAGTTTGTTAATGTAAAGTCATCAAAATTAAAGCCAAAAATATCTTTTACATCTTTATTTATACTCATAGTTGGTAATGGCCTACATTCTCTAGACAATTGAAGCTCAACTTGTTCTATGTGGTTATTGTAAATATGGGCATCACCAAAAGTATGTATAAAATCTCCAGCCTCATAACCACACACTTGAGCTATCATCATAGTAAGTAGGGCATAAGAAGCTATATTAAAAGGCACACCCAAAAATATATCTGCACTACGTTGGTATAATTGACAAGACAGCTTTCCCTCTGCAACATAAAACTGAAAGAAAGCATGACAAGGTGGTAATGCAGCTTTTCCTTTAGCTACATTTTCACTAAAACTTTCAGAAGTATTTGGCATCACACTAGGATTCCAAGCAGAAACTAACATGCGTCTGCTGTTAGGGTTATTTTTTAATGTATCAATTATATCCTTAATCTGGTCTATTTCTTCAGAGTTCCAATTACGCCATTGGTGGCCATACACTGGTCCTAAATCGCCATTTTCATCTGCCCACTCATTCCAGATACGTACGCCGTTATCCTGCAGATACTTAATATTGGTATCTCCATTTAAAAACCATAATAGCTCATATATAATAGATTTTAAGTGAAGTTTCTTAGTAGTAACCATAGGGAAACCTTCACTCAAATTAAATCTCATTTGATAACCAAAAACACTCTTGGTACCAGTACCAGTACGATCTCCTTTTTGTACGCCTTCTTTTAAAACGTGGCGCATTAAATCATGGTATTGCTTCATTTTAAAGTCTAAGTTTTAGTTATGAGGCTAAAGTATTAAATTAAATTTCAAGGTCTTAATTAGAGTCCTAAAAAATATTATTTACTTATTAACCAATATATTTTAGGATTATATTAACATTGTTTAAGAAAATATTATAATTTTGTTGAATTGTAATTAATGCTATGAAAACAATAGAATATCCATTCGGGAATTTTCATTTATATGAAACTTACTGTCATCTCGATTTAGTTGAGAATAAATTTCTTTCGTTAGAAGAGTGCAAAATCGTTATGAACGATATTAATGACTTTTATAAGAAGAACCCTCACGTAGTTATTTCAGACAGAAAGTTTGCATCTTCAATTGATATAGATGCATACAAGTATGTAAACCATAAACGTATGGTAGGAATAGCTATTGTGACTAGTAAAGAAAATGCTAGTGAAGACTTAATTAAAGAACAAGAAATGTATAAAGGCTCTTTTGCATTCTTTAAAAGTTTAGAAGAAGCAAAAGATTGGGCGGCATCTTTTGTGGCCTATGCAGTTAAATAATAGCTATGTTTAAGAAGATAGATTACGGCTTCGCAACACTTGAGCTTACAGAGCATTACTCTTTTGTAAACCTAAAAGAAAACTGTAATATGACGCTTGAGCAGTCTAAAGACATGCTTAAAGACGTGCTTAATCATTTTGGTAAACGTAAATATGTAATTATTGTAGACCGAAAAGAGGAAACAACTATAGATTTAAAATCCTATAAACTTGCTAATCCTAAGCAGGTAATTGGTATAGCCATAGTTTCTAAAGCAGAGAAAATATTTGATCAGCTAATTAAAGAACAGCGTCTTTTTAAAAACTCCTTTGCGTTTTTTAAAACGGTAGACGAAGCTAAAGATTGGGCTGAAAGTTTTGTTGAGCGTTATGGTTAACCTATAATCATTCCTGCTATTGTTGCAGAAAGTAAAGATGCTAGTGTACCGCCAATAAGTGCCTTCATTCCAAATCGTGACAAGGTTTTTCGTTGTCCAGGCGCTAGTGACCCTATACCACCAATCTGTATACCTATTGAAGCAAAATTTGCAAAACCACACAACATATACGTTGCCATAATTACAGACTTTTCGTAGTTGAGACTTAATGCATTTGCAGAATTCTTAAGATCTGCTAATTGTATATACCCAACAAACTCACTTGCAACTAACTTGATACCTAGCAATTGTCCCATAAGAGCAATATCATCTGTAGCTACTCCAATTAACCACATAAGTGGTGCAAATGTATAACCTAGAATAAACTCTAAAGACAACGCATTATAGGTTGTATTGTTTGCTATGACTTCATTCAATGAAGTAAAGTGCCAATCTATATTTAAAAATGCAATTGTAAACCCATCAAAACCTGCTGCATATCCAAGAATACCATTTACCATTGCTATAAGAGCTATAAATACTAATAGCATTGCTCCAACATTTGCTGCAAGCTTTAAGCCTTCTGTAGTACCATTTGCTATGGCATCTAAAATATTAGATCCAATCTTGTCTGAGGAAACTTCTACATCTTTGTTTACTTTTTCCTGTTGTGGAAAAAGTATTTTTGAAATAATAATTGCACCAGGTGCAGCCATCACAGATGCAGCGAGAAGGTGTTTAGCAAACTCTAAACGTAATGCAGGATCATCTCCACCCAAAAACCCAATGTAAGCCGCCAATACGCCACCAGCTACTGTAGCCATACCGCCAACCATGACTAATAAAATTTCAGACTTGGTCATACGCTCTAAATAAGCCTTGATCATTAAAGGTGCTTCAGTTTGACCTAAGAATATATTACCAGCAACACTTAGGCTCTCAGCTCCAGATATACCTAGTAATTTTGTTAAGGCCCAAGCCATACCTTTCACTACTATTTGTATAACACCTAAATAAAATAGGATAGAGGTTAGCGCTGAAAAGAAAATAATTGTTGGAAGTACTTGAAACAAAAAGATGAAGCCAAAGCTGTCTACATCCATCATTCCTCCTAAAAGGAACTCACTACCAGCAGCAGTAAAATCTAAAATCTTCACAAATATTTTGCCTACAAATTCAAAAATACTCTGAACAAAAGATATTTTTAAAACTCCAATTGCAAGAAGAAGTTGTGCGCCTAATCCTACACCAATAGTTTTCCAATTAATAGCTTTTCTATTACTGCTAAATATAAAAGCAATAATAAGTAAGGATAGCATACCAATAGCACCACGCCAAAAGCTATTAAATGTAAAACCTCCATTAGGTATTAATTCTTTAGAGGTATTAACCGGTAAAACTTCTGTTACATTTTGAGAGGTCGCTTTAAAGTTATAGGTATTCTCATTTTCCTTAAAAGATAATTCAGAGTCACTTTCGTAAGTTATTCTAAATCTTCTAATTGTATCTTTTGGTTGAGAATAAAAGAAAACTAACAAATCGTTTTGGAGCATATAATCTCCACTTGCTTCTATATTATTAGCCTCAAGGCTGTAGTTAAAACGACCTTCTTTTATTGTTAGGATGTCGTTTTCGCTGTTTATTTGAAATAGCTCTTCTCCTTGTGCATTGGTAACACTTGTAAATTCCCAAGTGTTTTGTATTTGTGCAGATGTAAGATTAGAAAAGGCCAGACATAAGCAAATAATGCTTAAAGAGATGTAGTGTTTCAACATAAATTTAATTTCGTTTAGAAATCTCGTCCCTTAATAGCGCAGCCTGTTCATAGTCTTCTTTGCTAACAGCTTGGTCGAGCATCTTGTTTAATTCCTTGAGAGATAAATTTGAATAATCTGAAGAGCTGCTCGATGATAAAGGTTCATCTGGCATAACACTGTCTAAAATAGTGTCTGCTTCTTCACGTTGTTCTTTTGCAGATTTTGGTTCTGCATTCAGGTAGATACCTGCTTTGTCTAATATATTCTGATATGTAAAAATAGGTGCATCAAACCTAAGTGCTAATGCAATGGCATCACTTGTGCGAGCATCAATTGTTTCCTCTACACCTTGGCGTTCAGAAATTAGGCTAGAGTAAAACACGCCATCAACTAATTTATGAATGATAACTTGTTTAATATTAATCTCAAAACGTTCAGAAAAATTCTTAAACAAATCGTGTGTAAGTGGTCTTGGTGGTTTAATATCCTTTTCTAAAGCTATGGCTATAGATTGTGCTTCAAAAGCACCAATAACTATTGGTAGCTGTTTGTTGCCTTCCTGCTCGTTTAAAATAAGTGCATAAGCACCATTCTGTGTTTGGCTATAGGAAATACCCTTAATGTCCAAGCGGACTAAACTCATGTGATTTCAATTAAAAAGACTGTTTAAAGATAGGCTATACCTAAGTTTAAACAGCCTTAATTTGTGGCACAATTTATAAAAATTATGCGTTAAAGACTTATATTATCTTTATTTTATTGGTTTGCTTTAAATGTTTTAAGCTTCTCAATTAATTTTGGTACAACTTCAAAAGCATCTCCAACAACACCGTAGTCTGCAGCTTTAAAGAAAGGTGCCTCAGGATCGTTGTTAATTACTACTTTAGTTTTAGAGGCATTTATACCTGCTAAATGTTGTATTGCTCCAGAGATTCCTATTGCGATATATAGGTTAGATGCAACTGGCTTTCCAGTTTGTCCTACGTGTTCACTATGTGGTCTCCATCCCATATCCGAAACTGGCTTAGAGCATGCTGTTGCAGCACCTAAAACGTCTGCAAGCTCTTCAATCATTCCCCAATTTTCTGGGCCTTTAAGACCTCTACCACCAGAAACAACAACTTCTGCGTCTGCAATAGTTACTTTGTCTGTAGCTTTATCAACACTTTCTACATTTACTGTAAAATCTTCTGAGCCTAATTCTGGAATAAAATCTTCATTAGTTCCGCTAGCCTCAGTTTCGTGTAAGCCATAAGCATTTTTAGAAACACCTATAATTGCTCTGTCTGTAGTAATTTCTGTGATATTAAAGGCTTTATTAGTAAAAGCCGTTCTCTTTACTGTTACTGGAGAAGAGTTTTCTGGAAGTGCAACAACGTTAGATGCGTATCCTGCTTCTAAATCTACCGCTAATAATGGCGCTAAGTATTTAGCATTGGCGCTTTGGCTAACTACAATTACTTTAGCATCTTCTTTCTTAGCTGCTTGAGCAAGAGCATCTGCGTAAGCTTCTGCATTAAATTTTTCTAATTTGTCGTTTTTAATGTTTAATACTTTGTCTACACCATAAGTTGCAAGTGTAGAAGTATCTTCGGCATTAAATGCTACGGCTGTAACAGATACGCCTAACATTTTAGCAACTCCTTTAGCGTAAGAAGCTACTTCTAAAGCGGTCTTTTTAAATTGACCTTGTTCTGATTCTGTATATACTAAAACTGACATGTTTTTATTTTATAAGTTAAAATGAATAATGATAAAATTGTAAACTACAATTATATCACCTTAGCTTCATTATGTAATAAGTCTACAAGTTGGTCTAAGTTGTTTGCTTCAACAAGTTTAACAGCACCTTTAGGGGCAGGCTTTTCAAACTTTACGGCTTGAGTTTCTTTAGACGCTCCAGTAGGTTCAACTACATTTAATGTTTTTTTACGAGCCATCATAATACCTCTCATATTAGGAATACGTAAATCACTTTCTTCAACTAAACCTTTCTGGCCACCAACTACTAAAGGTAATTTAGCAGAAAGTGTTTCTTTACCACCATCTATCTCTCTTGTAGCAGTTGCAGTTTCGCCATCTATTTCTAAACCAGTACAGGTATTTACAAAGTTAGCATCTAATAATTTTGCTAACATTCCTGGTACCATTCCACCATTATAATCTATAGACTCACGTCCTGCAATAATTAGGTTGTAATCACCATCTTTTGCTACAGCAGCTATTTCTTTAGCAACTTGGTAACCATCTAAAGCAGGAGTGTTAACACGTATTGCAGTGTCTGCACCAATTGCTAAAGCTTTTCTTAATGTAGGTTCTGTTTCTGGTCCGCCAACGTTAATAATGTCTACACTGGCACCTTGCTTTTCTTTAAACCACATTGCGCGAGTTAAACCAAATTCATCATTAGGGTTTATTACAAATTGAACACCATTGGTATCAAATTTTGTGTCGCCATCTGTGAAATTGATCTTAGACGTAGTGTCTGGCACGTGGCTTATACATACTAGAATTTTCATATATAATAGACTGTTTTTTAAACTAATTTTATTGTGATGCGAATATACTAAATTGAAATGAAAAATGCTATGCGCGCATAATAAAATATTCTATTTTATAATACATCGATATTCATTGTTATTGCTATTTTTGTTGACCTTAAAATGCATGATAGTTTTACTATCTCAATTTGACATTTATATAATATGAGAGAAATACAATTTAGAGAAGCCGTTTGCGAAGCAATGAGCGAAGAAATGCGTGCAGATGAAAGCGTCTTTTTAATGGGTGAAGAAGTAGCAGAGTACAATGGTGCTTACAAAGCCTCTAAAGGCATGTTAGATGAGTTTGGCGCTAAGCGCGTTATAGACACACCAATTTCTGAACTTGGTTTTGCTGGTATAGCAGTAGGATCTGCAATGAATGGTAATAGGCCAATTGTAGAGTTTATGACCTTTAATTTCTCTTTGGTTGGTATAGATCAAATAATAAACAACGCTGCTAAGATGCGACAAATGTCTGGCGGTCAATTTAATATTCCTATTGTATTTAGAGGTCCTACAGCTTCTGCCGGTCAATTAGGCGCTACGCATTCTCAAGCTTTTGAGAGTTGGTATGCAAACTGTCCTGGTTTAAAAGTGGTTGTACCATCTAATCCTTATGATGCTAAGGGCTTACTTAAAGCGTCTATTAGAGATGACGATCCAGTTATTTTTATGGAAAGCGAGCAAATGTATGGTGATAAAGGTGAGGTTCCAGAAGAGGAATACACTATCGAGTTAGGGAAAGCAGATATTAAGCGTGAAGGAGAGCATGTAACTATTGTTTCTTTTGGTAAGATTATAAAGCAGGCTTATGAAGCAGCAGAGGTTTTAGCTAAAGAAGATATTTCTTGTGAGATTATAGATTTAAGAACGGTTCGTCCTTTAGATTTTGATGCCATATACAAGTCTGTTAAAAAAACTAACAGATTAGTTATTCTAGAAGAAGCTTGGCCATTTGGTAATATTTCTTCTGAAATTGCATACAGAGTGCAAGAAGAAATTTTTGATTTCCTTGATGCACCAATCATAAAAATAAATACAGCAGATACACCAGCACCATACTCACCAGTTCTTTTAAAAGAATGGTTGCCAAACAGTGATGATGTTGTAGCAGCTGTGAAAAAAGTGATGTACAAGTAATACAAGGTTATTAAATCTTGACATTCTGTTTAGGGATAAAACACTGGTTGTTTTTTTTACTGTATATAAGTAAATAATTTTATAGAGATGAAAGGTTTTTAAAATTTAAAGACCAAGTAATCTTCTAAAAGTAATGATGAGATACAGTTTAATTTTTTGTTTTAGTTTATTTACACTGTCTGTGTTAGCTCAAACTAAAGCTAGTGGTGAGGTTTTTGACTCTAACGGAGAACCTGTCCCTTTTGCTAATGTAATTTTAGAAGGTTCAACTGTTGGTACAATTACCAATGAGGAAGGCCGCTTTTATGTAGAGTCTGATAATAATTACGACGCATTAACAGTTAGTTTTGTGGGGTTTGAAACTCAGCGATTTGTTCTTGAAAAACGCAGTAATTACAACTTGAAAATAACACTTAAAGAAGAAGAAAACTCTTTGAGTGAAGTTATTATTTATCAAGGTAAAACTTCTAAAAAGAATAATCCTGCAATAGATATTCTCAAGAAAATTTGGGAAAACAGAAGAGAAAATGGTGTAAAGAAATTTAAACAATACCAATACGATAAGTACGAAAAGCTAGAATTTGATTTAAACACTATAGATAGTACACTTATTGAGAGCCGTATTTTTAATGGTATGGAGTTTATTTTTGAAGAAACAGACACCAATAGCATTACTGGAAAAACTTACCTACCTATTTTTATAAACGAAGAGTCCTCTAAAATTTTTGGAGATAATACCCTTAATGAAGAGAAAAAAGATCTTTTAGGAAATAAAAACTCAGGATTTAGTAACAACCAAAACCTAATTGCTTTTATAAAAGATCTTTATGCAGATTATGATGTTTATGATAATTATATAAAATTTTTCGATAAAAGTTTTACGAGTCCATTATCAAAAACAGGAGTTAATGTATATAATTATGTGCTTTCAGATAGCGCATATATAGATAACAAATGGTGTTATAATATTGTATATTATCCTAGACGTAAAAATGAATTAACCTTTAAAGGTGATTTTTGGGTAAATGATTCTACTTGGGCGATTAAGGATATTAATTTAAGAGTATCAAAAAGTGCTAATATAAACTGGGTAAAAGAGGTTTATATTGAGCAAGAGTTTGATGTTTTAAATGATTCAACATTCCTTATTACAAGAGACTACTTTATGTCAGACTTTTCTTTTAGAAAGAAAGAAGAAGCTCGTGGTGTTTATGGAAAACGAACAACCTTATATGATAATTATAAGTTCGATATAAAGAAACCAAAAGACTTTTATGATAATGAGGTAGACCCTTTTAATGAAGCTATTTACAATAGGGATGATGCCTTTTGGCATAACAAGCGTCAAGAAGCACTTAATAAAGATGAAAAGGGTGTATATAAAATGTTAGATACCTTAAAAACTGTAAAAGCATTTAAAAGACTTTATGATATAGGAACTATACTAGCAACAGGATATATAGATTATGATGGTTGGGATTATGGTCCTGTATTTTCAACATTTGGATATAACACTGTTGAAGGCTTACGGGTACGTTTTGGCGGTAGAACTTATGGAACACTTAATGACCTTTGGCGTTTTCAAGGTTACGGTGCTTATGGCTTTAAGGACAACCAATTTAAATATGGTGTTTCTGGAAAAGTACTTTTAGATAGAAAATCTAGGCTTATCCTATCTGCTGGTAATAGGCGAGATATAGAGCAATTAGGTGCTAGCTTGACCAACAGTACAGATGTGCTAGGGAGAAGTTTGGCATCATCATCTTTAATTACAGTTGGTAGTAATGATAGGTTAAGTTCTATTAATCTTACCAATGTTGCCATAGAGTTTGAACCAAAAAAGAATTTTAGCTTCAGGACAGATTTTACATATAAAACTTTAAAATCTGCATCACCTACGTTTAGTTTGGATTACTTTATAGATGAAGCAAGAACACAGATAGCCTCAGAATTACAACAAGCAGAGATTTCTACAAAGCTATCTTATACGCCAGGAAGAAAAACTACAGGTTACGGAGTGGAGCGCACGCTTATTAATGAAGGTGAATATGCTAATGTATTTTTGAACTATACTTTAGGTGTAAAAAATTTAATTGATAGTGACTTTGATTACCAAAAAGTACAATTATATTATAGACAACCATGGAAAATAGGTGGTTTAGGAAGAATGACCACGACATTAGAAGCAGGAAAAACATACGGAGAAGTACCATTAGCTCTTTTAAGTGTTGTGCCAGGTAACCAAACCTTATTTTCAATTTTTAATTCCTTTCCGCTATTAAACTTTTATGAGTTTGTAACAGATACATATACATCATTTCATTTAGAACATAATTTTAATGGAAGGTTCTTTTCTAGAATTCCATTGATTAGAGATTTAAACTTGAGAGAGATTGTAGGAGTCAGAGGTGTATACGGAACACTATCTGATGAAAATAGAGCATTAGATGCTTCAGGTATATTTTTACAAGCACCAGACCTAGAACCTTACTATGAATACAGTTTCGGAGTAGGCAATATTTTTAGAATATTTAGGTTAGATTTTCATTTTAGAGGGAACTATTTTGATAATACAGATGCCAGAAGTTTTGGTGTTACAGGAGCCTTTGGGTTTAGTTTTTAAAATTTTATTTACAAAAAAATATATAATAAATTAGTATGTATTTTCAAGTTTAAGTAACATTAAGCAATGCTGGTAGGTTCTTTAAAGTGAGGTTTAACTGAGGTTTAAAAATACAGATATAATCTCTTAGTATAAAAAAAAAGCCAGCTATTTAGCTGGCTTTCATTAGTATTGAGCTTGGTAAATTAATTACTCTACAATTAATCGTTTAGTAGTAGTCTTACCATTATCAGTTTTAATTTGCACTAAGTAAGCACCTGTTGCTAAGTTAGAAACATTAACCGTATTGTTAGCTTGAGATAGTGTTGTTTTTAAAACAGATCTTCCTAACATATCAAATAATTTCACATCTAAATTTTTAGAATTAGAGAAACTAAAGTTTACAGTTGTATTAGAAGGATTAGGGTACATGATGATATCATTAGTTAATGTTACATCATTTGTTGTCAACACTTCGTCAATGCCACAATATTCAATAGCCCAATAATCAAGTGTACCATCATCCCCAATAAATGAATCTGAAATAGTTAATGTCCAGGTTCCTTGAGTACTTTCATTATTAAAAGCAGAAAGGGCATCTTGTGGTCTTACAGTACCATTTACTGTTGGTGTTCCAGAACATGAATTTACATTACCAGCATCATCAAATGTTGCTAAAATATCATCTTCTTCTCCACAAGCACCACTAATTAATACTACTGTTGTACCTGAAGGGCTTTCGAGTTCTAAAGTAAGGTCTGAAACATATGTGTGCTTTAAATCTATTAAAACATTAATATCAGAGATAGGTAAATCATCATCTATTGTTATAGAACTTGTTACTGAAACTATTGAGCTTGTTAGTGTTGCAGATGTATTTTCTTCACTATTACATGTTGAAACACCAGTTGTAAATTGATTTGAGTTTGTAAACTCAGCTTCACCGCAATCATTAAATGGTTTTACTCTCCAATAATAGTTAGTTGATTCATTTAAGACTATAGAAGAATTGTACATTGTTGTTTCAACTGTAGCTGTTTCAATAATATTTGTAAAAGTTTCGTTTGTAGAAACTTCAATAGTATAAGATTCTGAAGCACCTGTTGAATCTTCAGACCACATATATTGTGGAGAAGTACTTTGGTTCTCGCTGTTATTTGCAGGAGCACTTAAGCTTGGTGTGTCAAAGTTTGTACCTATAAGTGAAATTGTAGCATCTTGAGTTTTAGATAAGCTACCAGAATCACCTTGATATGTAATTACATAATCTCCAGAAGAAGCATTCTCAAAACCACTTATTGTCATTGTTACAGTTTCTGTAGTCGTACTAGAAGTCTCTGGTGAAAATGTAGCAGAAGCTCCTGTAGGTAATCCTGTTGCAGAGTATGTTACAGTTTCTGTAAACGATGATGAAGGTGTGTAAGTAAATGTAAGAGTTTCTGAACCAGCATTAGAACAAGCGTCTTTTTCTACCTCATTTGCAGTTAAAAAGAATGTAGCTTCAACAGATTCCTCAATAGTTATAGCACTATCATTAACATCTAAAAACACATTATCTGCTGCCTTTACCATAAGTCTTCCAGTAGTAGTTAAAGTTGGCGGCACAGTAATGTCTTCATCACCATCATTTAGGGTGTTTAAAGCTAAAACAACAGTATCAGAAAAATCACCTGCTGCAGAAAACAGGATGTTTACAATTTGACAATTTACTGATGTGCCATCTGTTCCTGCAACATTCCATGAGATGGTTTCTGTTTCTCCTTGTATCCAAGTTGTTGCATTGTTTTGAGAAGAAACTTCAAAAGGACCAGCTAAAATATCAGTAGATAAGGTCATCAAATCATCTGCCGTTTGCCCTGCATACATGACATTATCTCTTACAGTTAATGCAAATTCAAAATCTCTTTGGTTGCTAGGGATTACTTCCCAAGTAGGAGTAAGGTTGTTGTCTAAAATATCACTTAATTGAGGAAAAAACCTAAAAGGTTCTACAGTACCTCTTCTAGATCTAAACATAGGTCCAGCTGTAGCTAAAGCTATAGGAAGTAATGGTGATTGCATGTCTTCATTGTCATTTTGTTCCCAAGTGTAAGTTAATATATCATCTGAATCTGGATCTTCACCAACACCGGTAAGTTGAAATGCAGTGTTAATAGGAATTGTATAATCTGCGCCAGCATCTGCTGTTGGTGCATTGTTAATTGTAGATGTTTCTATTATATCAGGACAAAATGAGCTTACCCCAGATTGTATATTAGCACTTATATCTCTTATGTTTACGTAGTTAAAATAATCATCAGATTGATCTTGAACATTTTGACCAAGGCAAATCCCAGCATACCCCATTATTGTAGAGCCACTTCCTGGTTCTACTTCAGTATTATTACCAGATTTTAAACACGTTAGTGTTCCATTGTTGGTGTGGTATCCTCCAATTTGGTGTCCCATTTCATGTGCTACGTAATCAATATAAAAAGGATCGCCTGTTGGGTTTGGAAGACCTGTATAACCACTACCTTTATTTCCTGAATTACAAACACACCCTATACATCCAGCATTACCACCACCAGAAGTATTAAAATTATGACCTATATCATAATTCTCGTCACCAATTACCATATCTATTACCTCTTGAGTTTTGTCATTATACTCACCATCCCATGGATCTGTCTCTGGATCTAAATAAATGATTAGGTCTGTATTTGGTATCAACTCAAATGTAATTCCCATTTCTTTTTCATAAACACTATTTACTCGGCTCATAGCAACCACCATTTCGGATAGTACATTAGCTTTCTGTGTAGCTTCATCACCAGTGCCTGCAAAAAGTTGAGCATATTCTCCAGTACAAGATAATGCTAGCTCAAACACTCTAATTTTAGTGTCGTTTGTAGCTCTTAACGTGTTAGAAGGGAAAGAACCTCTATCTACTTCTACAAAAGAATTGTCTGTCTCACAAGAAAATTCTCCTACAGACAAGTTTACCAAATGGTCTCTTTTATAAACCATATAGACAGACTTGTCTTTTGTATAAGGGTCAATGTAAACTGTAGATTGTCCAGGTCTTGAAATACTAGCATGTAAACCGCTATTAGTAACACTAAAACGCATATAGTTACCAGGATTGTCTAAAGACTGAGCAACATAACTTCTTATGTTTGGATATTTAGCTTGTAGCTCTGGATGTAATGTTTGAGTATCTAAAACTCCAAATCTTTCAAAATTTCCTCCAGTTGTAGGAACACTAATAATATGATTAGATTTTCCGAAAAACTCACCTCGTTTAGGCGCGTTATATAATTTGCTTTTTAAGTTTTCAATATCTAAATTGAAAAGCTCAAAAGTTGTTGGCATATGATCATTTCTAAAGCCAACTTCTTGTTGTGTAATTTGTCTAGTCGATCTAGACCAATCGTTCCCGTTTTGAGCGTGCAATCCTGACAAGAATAAGCAGGCTAACACAGAGAAAAGTAAGGTAGTTTTCAAGTTCATAATACTATTGATTTTTTAATAACTATCAATGATATTAATTATCTGATTAACATAATAATAATTTAATATTATTTAATATAATACAACTAAACTTACTGATGAAAGGTAAAATACTTCGTTGAGAGATTGATTTTTTGAGGAATCAAATTTTAAAGACGAGCTTCATTCTTTCCATACTCATTCTTATAAATTTTCACAATTAACAAGAAAAGAGAGATTAATAATGGTCCAAAAATTAAACCAATAAATCCGAAAAGTGGTACACCTACAACTACTCCAAATAATGTAATTAATGGGTGTACATTAGAAAGCTTTTGTAACATATATAAACGTATAAAATTATCTGTAGCACCCACGACTACCATACCGTAAATAAATATAGCTATAGCTTGCCAATGCATACCTTGTGCATAAAGTAAAATTGTGACAGGTATGATACCAATTGCTGTACCAATAAAAGGAATCATAGATCCTATGGTAGTTATAACAAACCAAAAGAAAGGATCTGGTACACCAAATATTAAAAACCCAATAAGAGCTATAATACCTTGGCAAATTGCAACTAATGGAATACCAATTGCATTTGCTCTTACCAAATCACTACTTTCCTTACCAATAAGAATTAAATTATCGTGACCAATTGGTATATATTCATCTAAAGCTTCTCTTAGTTGGCTACGGTTGGTAAGCATATAATACAACATAAAATATAATATACCTATTGCAATAAAAGCATCAAAAGTACCTCCAGCTAAATTCTTTAGATTATCTCCAACCCAACTTGCTATTTTTCCAGTATCTATTTGTGAGCTTAGGTCATAACCAACGCTTAACTCCCATTTGTCAACTTGTGTTTTTACAGCTTCAATAACACGTTCAGAGTTATCTACAGCTTTACCAATCTTTGAGGTTAGCATAATGATAATTAAACTAATTGGGACTAAGATCCCTACAAATGAACCAAGCATTAATAAACCGCTTGCTAGGTTTTCGTTCCAACCTTTACGTAATAAGATTACCATCCATTTTCTTAATAGGACATAAAAGGTAATAGCACCTAAAACGCCACCTAGATAAGGTATAATCTCTCTAAAAATTAAGATGAGTAAGAAGAGAATGACAATAATAACAAATAGTTGTCTTACAAGTGTTGGAGAAAGTTTTTTCATGGGTTGTTAGGATGCAAAAAGTTGAGACATATCTTTAAAGGCTTTAAATTCTAATGCATTGCCACAAGGATCATAAAAAAACATAGTCGCCTGTTCACCAGTTTTTCCTTCAAACCTAATATAGGGCTCAATTACAAAATCAATATGTTTACTCTTTAGGTCTTTTGAAAATTTTTGAAATACAGCCCAATGTAACACAACGCCAAAATGGGGTATAGGTACATCCTTACCATCAACAGGATTAGTATTGCTTGATTCAGATTTAGATTGTTCTTTATAATGAATAACTAATTGGTGCCCAAAGAAATTAAAATCTACCCAATGATCTGAGCTTCTTCCTTCTTTGCATCCTAAAACATCTCTGTAAAATGTGCGGGCTTTTTGAAGGTTGTTTACAGGTATGGCTAAGTGAAATGGATTAATTTTAGACATTCAATACGTTTTAGTTGTTCCTTAGTGCTTTAATTAGTTCTTCTTTAGACATATTAGATCTTCCTTCTATGCCTACTTTTTTAGCCTGCTTGTAAAGTTCATCTTTAGTCCTGTCTTCATAAGTGTCTGCTTTTCCGCCCTTTTCACCAGAATCTGGTGTATTGGCAATTCGTGCAGATTTCTCTTTACTATACCCTTTATCTCTTAAGGCTTCATACTGCTCTTCGTTCTTTACGCTTGGTAAGTCGTTTTTCTTTGCCATTTTTATTTTAAAGATAAGTGCTTAAAAATAAAAATTCTTTAAAAATAACTTAAAACCAATAAGCTTTCAGGTAGTGAACTATTTTTATTTAGGATCTGGAGCTGTCTTTTCTGAGTCTTCAAGCAATTCCTGAAGTTCTTTAAATTCTTTATCTGTAAAGTCTCTATATTCTCCAACAGGAATATCTAGAGTGATATTCATAATCCTTATGCGCTTAAGCGTTAATACGTCATAACCTAAGTATTCACACATACGCCTAATTTGTCTGTTAAGACCTTGTGTCAAGACAATTCTAAACATATAGTCTGTAATTTTTTCAACCTCACATTCACGTGTGACAGTGTCTAAAATTGGGATTCCAGATTTCATACGGTTAATAAAATCTTCAGATATTACTCTATCTACAGTAACTATATATTCTTTTTCGTGATGGTTTCTTGCTCTAAGTATTTTGTTTACAATCTCACCATCATTTGTAAGAAAGATAAGGCCTTCACTAGGCTTATCTAAACGACCAATAGGGAATATACGGCTAGGATAATTTATATAATCTATAATATTATCTTTTTCTACGTGTGTGTCTGTAGTACAAACAATTCCTACTGGCTTATTAAACACCAAATATACAGGCTTCTCATCTTCTTGCCCTACAAGTTTACCGTTTACACGTACTTTATCTTTTGAGGGATCTATTTTCTGACCCATTTCTGGGCGTTTTCCGTTTACGGTTACGTAACCAGCTTCAATAAGCTTATCTGCTTTTCTGCGCGAACAAAAGCCTATTGTTGTAAAGTATTTATTTATTCTAATTGGTTCCATAAAAGGTAAGTAATGTAATTAGTCTTCTCTAGTAAGTGTAAAACGTTGTCCTGCTTGGGTAAAGATAAATTCCTTATACGTACTTTCTTCTAAATTATTAAACATAATTTTAATGCCAGCTCCAGAAAATTCAAATTGTGTTTGTGACACAGCTGTTAACGGGAAAGCTCCTTGTCCTGTTGCTTGAGCTTTAAGATAATTACCGTTTGAAGTGATTGTAATTTTAAGCGGAAAACTTGGTGAGCTAAAAGTGCCTACATACCTTTTTAATTGTTCAGTCGGTATAACGTATTCTGAAAAATCTGGAAGATCTACCTCTTTGTTGTAAGCTAACTTTAATAGCGTTACAAGAATATCATTTAAATTAGTAGCCAGGCCGTTAGATAATATTGAAACAGAAACTTTAGATTCGGGGAAATAGTACAACTCAGATTTAAATCCGTCTATTGATCCGCCGTGACCAAAACCATAATCTTCATAAAATGGAACTTTAAATAAGCCGTGACCAAAATGATCTATAGTTGTTTTCATTTGATCTAAAGAGGTGTTGGTAATAAGCTTTTCTGAAGTTAGAAGCGTATTTATAAAAACAGTTAAATCTGATACAGTTGACACAATTGCGCCAGCACCACTAGGAATACTAAGGTGAGAATCGTCTAACTTGTTCCAAGTTGTTACAAATTGAAATGATGATGCTTCATTTTCTGAGGTCTGTATGTCTTTGCCGTAATAAGTGTTTTTTAGTCCCAAAGGTTCAGCAATTCGGGATTGTAAGCTTTTTGAATACTCTTGGTCTTCAATTTTTTCAATAATGTAACTTAACAGAACATAGTTTGTATTGCTATATTCAGATTTCTCGTTGGGAGAAAAGGCAGGTTCTAAATTGTAAATTAACTCTAATAAATCCTCGTGAGAAGTTTCATTATACATTAGATATGGAAAAGCAGGACTGGTCGTAAAATTGTAAATTCCGCTTCTGTGATTTAAAAGCTCTTTTATTGTGATGTCTTCAGAATTTTCAATTTTAGGAAAATAAGAAGACAGCTTAGTGTCTAGTGATAATTTTCCTGCTTCAATTAGCTGAAAAATCATAGTGGCGGTAAAAGTTTTACTTATAGAGCCTATCCTAAACTTAGTGTCTAAATTATTTTTAACACTATCTTTTACAGAAGCATAACCAATGGCATTACTATAAAGAGTATTGCTATTTTTTGCTACATTAACAGCACCCATAAACTTGTTGTGTTTATCTAATAAGTTTAGATAGGCATCTGCTTTTGCAGTGTTAAAGTTATCTTGAGCACATAAAGAGATGCTTATACAAATAAAAAGAGTACAGCTAATTAAGAATTTCATGATGTTTAAATTAAGAAGGTTATTGCAATAAAAATTACAACTGCCACTTTGTGATTATTGTATTGGCCACAGTTTCATCTTCTATGCCTAATATAACATTTTGTCCAGAAGTATCATAATTGTTATACCATGTTAAGAGCATAGTTATGCTTGCGGGATAACGCTCTTGCCATTCTTTATATGTTTCAACATCTAATATACGATCTGTAGTATTTTCAGGAACTGCAATAATCTTATCATCTTCTTCGCCTTCATCTACAATTCTTAATACAGCAATTGGGATAACACTTAATACAGTACCTGTTTGCTTAGTGTCTGAAAGTACTATAATGTCTAGAGGATCACCATCACCACCTTTTGTTTTGTCACTTAATGTGCTAGGTATGAAACCATAATTACCAAGGTATGGTAAAAACTTAATAAGCCTGTCTTTCCCGTTAATTTGATCTACCTTAAATTCAAGCAATTGTTTATTGTATTCAACTTTTTTAGTAGTACCTGCAGGAATTTCAATAACTGCAGTTATAAAGCCTTCTGAAGTGTAGGTGTCAAGTTTGCTGAGGTCTTGTTTTTTACAGCCAAAAACTAATGTAGCTATACATAAGCAGAAGAGTTTAAATAATGTAGTACAGTTAAATGGCATAAAATAAAGTTTAACTATTTACGGGTCTTTTGTGTTTCCAGCGTTTATGTGTCCATAAGTAATACTCTGGTTTTTCTCGTATTTGGTCTTCTAGAAAATTAAAGTAGGCGTCTGTTATTTTATAATTCTCAACACTTGAAGGTTCTGTAGTGATTGTTTTAAAGGTAGCTTCATAATGTCCTCTTTTTACCTTTTCGATATGTAAATATGAAACAGATAAATCTAAGCGTTTGGCCAAGACCTCAGACCCAACAAATACAGGTGTATTTATACCCATAAATTCTCTCCAATAATCTGTTTTGCCTCCTTTTGGTGCTTGGTCTGCAATCATCCCATAACTTGCTAAAACTCCTTTAGCCTTATTGCGCATCATTGTTTTAGGCGTTTCTAAGGTAGTAATGATGGTAGAGTCATACCTACTTCTTATTTCCTTAACTAGCTTATCAAAATACGGGTTCTTTATTTTCTTGTATATTCCATAGGTCTTGTACTTAAAGTTGTAAAACGCTGCAGAAAGTATCCACTCGTAACTCGCATAGTGAGCACACATTATGATACTTCCTTTATTTAAGTTTTCTAACTCTCTTAAGGCTTCAGGGTTGGTATATACAAAACGCTTTTTTAATTCTTTATCTGAGATTGAAAGTGTTTTAATCATCTCTAAAAACATATCGCACATATGTTTGTAAAACCCTTTTCTAATTTTAGCTATTTCAGAATTTGTCTTATCAGGAAAAACACGTTTAAGGTTTGAGTCTACAACACCTCGTCTGTATCTTATGATGTAATACACAATAAAATAACAACAGTCTGAAACTCTATAAAACAACCAAAACGGAAGTTTGGACAACCCTAAAAGTAATGGGTAAATAAGTATAAAGGCTAGTCTTTGCATGTTAAAGATTTCGGCAAAAATAATGTATTTTTGAGTCTTAAATTACATATTTATGGGCGATATAGCCATAGTTACTATTATTATCATTGCAGCAAATGCATTAGTGTCTTATAAAGGCTTTAATGATTTTGAATTTTTCGAATCATACAAATTTAATATTGGTGCTATTAAGAGAGGCGAGAAGGTAAGAATGATTACTTCTGGGTTTTTACATGCCAACGTGCCGCATCTTATTTTTAATATGATAACGTTATATTTTTTTGCCAATGTTGTAATTATTAGGTTAGGGACTTTTTCTTTTGTAATCATTTACCTCGTAAGTCTAGCTTTAGGTAGCTTATTGTCATACTATTTTCATAAGGATGAATACCATTATAGTGCTGTTGGCGCAAGTGGTGCAGTGTCTGGTGTAATTTATGCTTCTATATTATTATATCCAGAGATGAGCCTGTATTTCTTCTTTATTCCAATTCCTATTCCAGCTTATATTTTTGGTATTGGGTATTTACTATATTCTATTTATGGAATGAAAAAACAAGTAGGGAATATTGGTCATGATGCTCACTTTGGCGGCGCAGTAGGTGGTTATATCATGACATTAGCATTTGCGCCATGGGTTTTAAGCCAAAACTTATTAATGGTTGTGTTGCTAGCATTACCTATAGTTGTGCTTTACCTACTTCATCGAACAGGTAAAATATAGATTGTTGTATTTAAGTGCAGTTTAGTTGAGACTCTTGTAAGCTATAAATTGGTTCAGGTTTTTAACTTTGGTATCTTTATTGTAATTAACCAAAGAAAACAAAAACTATGAAACAGCTAACAGTATTATTAGCCTTAATTTTTACCACAACTATGATGACAGCACAACAAAATCCACAACCTACAATTTCTGTAAAAGGAGAAGGTGTAATTAATGTTGTTCCAGATCACGTCATTGTAAAGGTTAGGGTAGAAGAAGAAGGAACATCTGCAGTTGATGTTAAAACTAAAACAGATGCCTCTGTAGATAATGTCATTAAATTTTTGAGAAAGCTAAAGATTGAAGATAAGAACATACAAACCAACTTTGTACGTTTAGATAAAAGCTACAACTACAACACCAAAGAATATAAGTATTCTTCAAACCAATCTATTAGTATAAAGATTGAAGACTTAGAGCAATACGATGCAATAATGAGTGGCTTATTGCAGTCTGGTATTAATAGAATAGATGGAATTGAATTTGGCGCAAAGAACTTAGAAAGCTTGCAGGTAGAAGCTCGTAAAAAAGCAATGCTTAATGCAAAAGATAAAGCAGAGCAGTATGCAAGTACATTAAACCAAACAATTGGTAAGGCAATAAGTATTTCTGAACAGGGAACAGCTAATCCTATAGTTCCTAAAGTAAGAATGATGGCTATGGAGTCTGACTTTGCAGGAAGTGAACCTCAAGAAACTTTAGCTAAAGGAGAAATTGCAATTAAGATTGATGTTAATGTTGTTTTTGCACTTAACTAATATTTAAATTGTCGCAAATAAAAATGCCTAAGTTTAAAACTTAGGCGTTTTTTTATTTTGATAACTATCAATCGTAAGTGCTTAATTTAAAAGCTCTGCCATTTTATCTTCAAGGTCTTTGCCTCTTAAATTTTTTGCGATAATTACGCCGTTTTCATCTAATATAAATGTAGCTGGAATAGATCTTACACCGTATTGTTGTGCTATTGGTTCTTGCCAAAACTGTAAGTTAGAAACATGTTGCCAAGTAAGATTGTCATCTTCAATAGCTTTTAACCAACGCTCTTTTTGAGTGCTTTTATCTAAGGAGATTCCAACAATATTTAAACCTTTATCGTGATATTTCTCATACACTCTTACAACATTAGGATTTTCAATTCTACAAGGTTTACACCAAGATGCCCAGAAATCTAATATGGTAACTTTGCCCAACGCATCTTTTAAAGAAAGCGTTTCTCCATTTGGAGTAGGACCAGAAAAATCTGGAGCTTTTGCACCTATATCTGTAGCGCTACGAGCAGATAACATTTTAGACAAATTCTTACCAAGGCTAGAGGTTTTAACTTCATCAGAAAGCTCATCGAACATTTCCTTAGCTTCAATACTCGAAATAGTTTTAAGGTTAGTTAAATCTGTAAGTGCCAAAACAGCAACTAAAGATGTTTTGTGTTCTTTAGCTACGTTAATTTTATAAAGCTTGTCATTTTCTATGATCTCTTCACGTTCCATTTTAATAGAAGAGATTGTAGCAGTATCTCCTTGAGACATAGCTTCTCTTGCTTTTTGAGTGCCTTCAGAAATACGTTTATTAGTCTCTGTTAAATGATTTAGGTAATCTTTGAAGACTTTATTTTGAGCACCACCTTTAATTACAGATTGGCGTAAACTGTCTTTATAAACAGTCATACTTATAGCTTCGTTTTCTGCTATAAATGGTAAGTTTAGGCTAATACCTTCAATATTTAAGAAAGCAAGGTATTGTCTGTCTGTGTCTTGAGGGTCTAATTTAAATTTACCTTCAGCAATTACTGCAGAGTCAATTTTTGTAGTAGCATTATTTTCTTCTAAGTGGCTTATGTAAACTTTTTTGCCATTAAACGACTCATCAATAGTACCATTAACGGCATAGCCTGTATCTTTTTTACAGCTAAAGCATAATGCTATGGTTGCAATAAGTAGTATCTTTTTCATTTTGTGTAATTTTGCAAACAAAAATAAGGAGAAGACATCTATTTACAGAAGATTTACGTAAATCTTTATTTTTAAATGAATGTAGTTATAAACATTTGGTGTAATGCCAAGGGAATTAGAATATGAAACAGCAACTAGAAGAGTTTCCATTAGATATTAAGGTGAGCTTTCACAAAGTTATAGAGCAATACAAGTCTGAGATTGGCTCTGTAACTAGCAGTATTGCGAAAGCTAATATGGAGAATATACTTAAGTATGCCTCTTCATTCCCTAAGCTTACAGAAGGTATTAATGACTTAGAAGAGCTTACAAAACACCAAGCTGCTATTAAAATCCTATTGGATGATCTTTTTCCGTCTATCTTAACAGATAATGAGATTAAGGCTGCATCAATCCCATTTCACGATATTATCTTTAATGCTTCAAAACGTTTTAAGAGTATAATTAATAACGCAGGAGAAGACTTTCAGTTAGATGCAAGGAACTTCGATGAGAACTTATATTACATCTATGCCTGCATCATAATTATAAAGCAGTATTACAAATATCCTATTGATTTTTCTAGACCACTTTATTATGATATACCCGATGAAGATGGATTAATGAGGCATTATCGCATCGCGATGAATGCAGATTTTATAGATATTGAACCAACAGATCGCTCTATAGATATTTCTAAAGATGATATAGAACTTCTTATTCAGAACTATAATGATATAGATCTTTGGAAATCTAAATTTCCTCCTAAAAGCTGGATTTTAAAAGGCTTTACAATTGTAAACCTTACAGATGTAACTATAGATGATGAAATTTCTAATCTAAAAACTACACTTCTAAGTCGTGAAAATAATTCAGACGAAGAGATGCAACGTTTTCAAAGTATCTTTAGATCTATTTTCGGACTAAGAGATTTAAGAGCAGGATTTACAGCTTTTAATAAAACAGATGAAACCCTATCTTATTTAGAAGGCAAGTCTGCAAGAAGTTATATACTAGATTCAAAGAGTAATCAAGATTGTGGTACTGTACTTTGTGAGAGTTCATATAAAAACTTAGTAGAAGATAAGTCTTATTTTACAATTGTAGATGTAGATAAATATGCAGAAGCAACCGATCATAATTTACTTTCTAAAAACCTTCTAAAAAACAATATAAAGAGCTGTATTTTGGCTCCTATTGCTAAAAATGGTGAACTTTTAGGGATATTAGAACTAGTGTCTGATAAGCCATATGAGTTAAATAGCATTAATGCAATTAAGTTAGAAGACATCTTACCATATATTGTTACTGCGGTAGAGCGTAACAAAAGAGATTATGAAAACAGAATAAAAGCTGTTATACAAAACGAATGCACATCTATACATCCTAGCGTGCATTGGGTTTTTGAACAAGAAGCAAAACGATTTATTGAAGATTTAGATGATGATGGTATTGCATCTTTTAGAGATATAGCTTTTGAAGATGTGTATCCATTATACGGCCAAATTGATATTGTTGGATCTTCTGATGCTCGAAATGATGGTATACAACGCGATTTAGATGAGCAACTAAATACAGTATTAGATATTTTAGAACTTGCGTGTTCTGAAGAAGAGCTACCTATTTATGAGCAATTAAAATATAAGATTATAGAGGTTAAAGATGAATTGTCAGATTCTTTAAATGCCTCTACAGAGCAAAATATTTCTAATATGTTTAAGCACGAAATAAAACCGTTGTTTAAACATCTTTCTAAACGCTCTAAGTCCTGTAAAGCTGCAATTTTAGAATATAGAACATCAATTAATCCAGATACAGGTTTATTTTACCATCACCGTAAGGATTACGATCTTACTGTGGAGCGTATAAATAAGAACTTAGCAAGATATATAGATAATAAGCAGTTAGATGCTCAAAAAATTTACCCTCATTATTTTGAACGCTATAAAACAGATGGTGTAGATCATAATATTTATATAGGAAACTCAATGACTCAAAAGAACAAACCTTTTGATGAGCTTTACCTGTCTAATCTTAGGTTGTGGCAATTAAGCACTATGTGTGAAATGGAAAATAGATTTTACCGTATACAAGAAAGTATGCCACTACAGTTAGATGCAGCTTCCTTAATATTGGTGTTTAGTAGTACGTTATCCATAAGATATAGAATGGATGAGAAGAAGTTTGACATAGATGGTGCTTACAATGCACGCTATGAAATTATAAAAAAACGTATAGATAAGGCCTTTGTAAAAAACACAGAAGAACGTGTAACACAAAAAGGTAAAATAGCTATCGTATATACACAAGACTCAGAACAGAGAGAATACTTAAGCTATATTAAGTTCTTACAACGTAAAAAATACCTTGGTGATCAAATTGAAAAGCTTGAGTTAGAAGATGTGCAAGGTGTTGTCGGGTTAAAAGCATTACGAGTAAATGTGCTCTATTCATCTTCAGACGATGAGTCTGAAAATAAGATTACAATTACATATGAGGAATTAATGCAGCAATTAGATTAACACTTAGCTTTTAGATTGACCAAAACGCAATAACAAAACTAATAACAGAAATAATCATACCTGTCATAAATATGGTATAGGTAAGGCGTAACAATCTATACTTTCTGTTAAGAACAATACCTAGAAGGTATAAATCTTTGGTAAGTGATTCATAAACATAATTTTTGTCGTTTATGATTTCATTCATAGCCCATTGGTACTGGTCATAGGCCATTTTATGAAAATTACCAAAGAATAAGATATTAACTTCTCGTTTTTTAACCTGCTCTTTAGTAAACTCACCGCTAGTTACATTAGGTCTTGTAGACATGATAGACAAGATCATAGAGGCAACACTAAATAACACCAATATTAAAGTTGGTATCATTAAATGACGGTTAGTTACAGAGTCTAATTTCGGGATAATGTTAGCCAAAGCAAGAGATATAATTATTGCATTTACAGATAAGAGTATATTGGCTTTGGTGTCTGCAATATCACTAAGTTTAATATGATTTCTTAAAGTAACTCTATACAATGTTTGTATGCTTCGCTCTGGACTCTCATTTTTATATTTAGCCTTTAGCTGCGCTTTAGTTTCTTCTTTCCTAATTTTCTTTGCCTTCTTTTTTTTGGCTTCTAAAAGATCTAATAAGTTTTGATCCTTTTGTGCTTTCCAATTTTTAAGTGCATAATCTGTATGAAATTTATGTTGCTCGGTAAATACTTTAATATTTTCATTAATCCACTCAGCTGGTGTATAATTGGCTATACCTTGTAATTGTAACTCTTGTCTTAAGAACTCGCTTGTTTCTTCAAAATAATCTTTAGCAAAATGAGAGGCATCTGCATCCTTTAGGATAGATTCTAAATCGTCTGAAGTTTCAAAATCAAACTTAGTGGCTAAAATGAGTTTTTTTACTTTTTCAATAAGATTGCTATCGGCATTATTTTCTTTTAAAAACGCTTCAGCAAACTTAGCGCTTTCTTCTTCATGACCATCTACTTTAACCACATAACCAGTATCATGAAGCCAAGCAGAAAGTAAAAGAGTTTCTTTGTCTTTAACATGAATTTCAGAGTGTTCAATAATTTCTTTTGTACTTTTAACGACTCTTAAAGTATGATTGTAGTTGTGATACAAAAAGGTGTTAGGCAGTTTCTCCTTAAATAATTTAAGGACAAACTCATCTGCTTTTTGAACTAGCTCAGATGGTTTTTCAGCGACTTCAGACATAATTATGAAATAATTTATTGCCTGCAAATTACAAAAAAAAGAACGATAATATTTTTATGAAATACAATAAAATTCTCTGCCTAGCACTAGTGTATACAATCCTTTTAGGTTGTGCACCCTTTCAAACTACTTATAAAGAAGATGAGAAAACAAGCAATTGGGATTATCCTAATCAAAAAGAAAAGGATAAATCCTTTTTTCTAATTGGAGATGCAGGTTATAGTGAGCCTGGCGGTACATCTTTAGGATTGTTGGCTTTTAAAACTTTTTTAGATTCTGTAAAATCTAAAGATAATTATGCAGTTTTCTTAGGAGACAATATATATCCTGTAGGGATGCCTCCAAAAGACGATAAATTAAGATCACAATCTGAATACAGGTTAGATGCGCAATTAGATGCTGTTGAAAATTTTGATGGAAAGGTGATTTTTCTTCCAGGAAACCACGATTGGTATAATGAAGGATTAGAAGGCCTAGAAAGACAGGAAAAGTATTTTGAAGAACGCTTAAAAGATAAAAAAGTATTCCATCCAACAGATGGTTGTGCCTTCGAGAGTTTTGAAATAGGAGATAATATACAATTATTAGTACTAGATTCTCAATGGTATTTAGAAGATTGGGATAAGCACCCAACAATTAATGACAAATGTCCTCAACTTAAATCTAGAGAAGCAGTTTTTTTAGAGATAGAAGGTGAGCTTAAAAAAAATAATGACAAAACAATAATCTTTGCTTTGCATCACCCATTATATACAAATGGTGTTCACGGTGGCCAATATGCACCAGTAAAGCATTTGTATCCTAGTCAGAAAAAAATACCATTACCAATATTAGGTTCTTTAGCAATGCAAATAAGAACAAGTGGTGGTGTATCTAAACAAGACAGGCAAAACGACAAATATAAAGGATTAGTCAAGCGTTTAGCAACATTAGCACAGGACAACGATCGTGTAATTTTCGCATCTGGTCACGAGCATAGTTTACAGTATATAATTAATGAAAACATTAAGCAAATTGTATCTGGTTCTGGTTCTAAAGCATCTTATGCAGTTTTAAGTAATGATGGTTTATTCTCTCATCCAGGTCAAGGTTTTGTGGTGTTAGATGTATTTAAAGACGGTTCTTCTTGGGCTAGTTTTTACGGAAGTGAGAAAGGAAAACCAGTTTTACTTTACCAAAAAGAAGTACACGAGGCCCCAATAGATTTTGATGTATCTACATTGCCAGACACTTTTGAGCCAGTAACAAAAGCATCTGTTTATAAAAGTGAAGACACAAATAGATCTGAAGCCTATGAAAGTATTTGGGGAGATCGTTACAGAGATGTTTATGGAGCAAATATAGATGTAAAAACAGTAAACCTAGATACGCTTTTTGGAGGTATGATCGTAGATAGAAAAGGTGGTGGTCACCAAACACGTTCATTAAGATTAAAAACAAAAGACGGTAGAGATTTTAATATGCGTGCGCTAAGAAAGAGTGCCGTACAATTTTTACAAACTACTGCATTTAAAAATAGCTATATAGAGGAAGATTTTAAGAATACAATTGCAGAAGATATTTTATATGACTTTTATACTGCAGCACATCCTTATGGGTTTATGGCAATACCAACCTTATCTGATGCTATAGGACTTTATCATACAAATCCTAAATTGTTTTATGTTCCTAAACAAAAAGCACTTGGAAAGTATAATAATGAATATGGTGATGAAATTTATATGATTGTTGAGCGTCCTGAAGAAAATCACGCAGATTTACCAAGTTTCGGGAAACCTAATGATATTGAAAGTACAGCAGATGTATATGAGCGTTTGCGTAGAGATGAAAAATATAAGATAGACGAATCTGCTTACATTAAAGCGAGAATTTTTGATATGCTAATTGGAGATTGGGACAGACACCAAGACCAATGGCGTTGGAGTGAGTTTGAAAAAGAAGATGGTACTCACGTTTTTCAACCAATACCTAGAGATAGAGATCAGGTGTTTTCAAATTTTGATGGCGCTTTCTTCTCAACTTTAAGAGGTTTAATAGGGTTTACAAATCAATTTGCTGAATATGGAGAAAATATAGATAACGTAAAGTGGTTTAATACTGCAGGAGTTGCTTTAGATCGTTCTTTAATACAAAATAAAGGAAAAGAAGAATGGATTGCGCAGGCTAAATTTATAAAAGAGAATATTACAGATGAGGTAATAGAAGACGCTTTTTCTAAAATGCCTATTGAAGCACAAGAGCTTACTAAGGAAAGCCTTGTAAAAAAAATGAAAGGTAGAAGAGATAACATTGTAGACATTACTGAACGCTATTACAATTATGTATCTCAATTAGCAATTATTACAGCTACAGATAAAGATGATTATATAGATATTACGCGTTTAGAAGATGGAAAAACTCGTGTAAAAATTACGCGTAATAAAGATGGTGAAAGAGCAGATGTTGTAAGTGATAAAACTTATGATAGAGACGTAACTAAAGAATTGTGGATTTACGGATTAGATGATGATGATGTTTTTACGGTTACAGGAACTGGTAATCGACCAATTTTTACACGTATAATTGGTGGCCAGAATAATGACATTTATGACATTCAAGAAGGTAAGCGTATAAAGGTATACGACTTTAAGTCTAAGCCTAATACCATAAAAGAAAAAGGTGGTGCTAACTTTAGTTTCTCAGATATTTATGAAGTAAATAATTACAACAAGGATAAAAAAATAGTAAAACAAAATGTGCTATTGCCAGGATTTGGGTATAATCCAGATGACGGCTTTAAACTTGGCTTACAAAATATTTATACAATTAACTCTTTTAGAAGAAACCCGTTTACACAGCAGCATACCATCTCTGGAGGATTTTATTTTGCAACTAACGGATTCGATTTAAAGTATACTGGTGAGTTTGCAAATGTTTTAGGAAACTTCAACCTTCTTGTAGCAGGTGAGTTTACTAGTGAAAACTTCTCAGAAAACTTCTTCGGTTTTGGTAACGAAACTATAAATAACGACGATGACCTTTCTATGGATTACAACCGAGTTAAAATTGGGAAGCTAATAGGTAAAGTTGGTGCTATAAAAAGAGGAGACTTTGGTAGTACTTTAAAATATACTGCTTCTATTGAAGGAATAGAGATTGAGGATACTGCAAACAGATATGTGACAAACGAATTTATTCCATCAGGATCTGGCTTTTATGATAGGGAGTTCTTTTTGGGAGCAGAAGCTATGTTTCGCTATGAAAGTTATGATAATACATTAAATCCAACAAGAGGAATGAAGTTTGAATTGTCTGGAGGTGGAAAATACAGCTTAGAAGATGAAAATGCTTATGCGTATATAAAACCTTATTTAAGCTTTTTTAATGCACTTACAAACGACCGTAAGTTAGTATTAAAAACAAAAGCACAAGGACAAGTAAATTTAGGAGACGAGTTTGAATTTTACCAAGCAGCTCATTCTGGTGGAAATACAGGAAACAGAGCATATAGAACACAACGTTTTGCTGGTGAGTCTGCATTTACGTTTGGCGGAGATTTACGCTATAGTTTCAATCAATTTAAAACGAGCTTTTTACCATTTCAAATAGGAGTATTTACAGGTGTAGATACTGGTAGAGTATGGTTTGATGGTGAGGATAGCGAGAAATGGCACTCAAGTTATGGTGGTGGTTTTTGGGTAAATAGCGCAGACGCTATAAATGGAACATTTAACTTGTTTACTGGAGAAGATGGTTTAAGATTCTCTTTTGGCTTCGGATTTAAATTTTAAGCTACTCTAAAGTAAATTCATAAAGATTGCCGCCAGATTTTTTTCGGCGTTCATCTGTAATATAAAGGGTGTTATCTTCTTTGAAGGTAACACCTTCTTTTTGGCTGGTATGCTCTAAGTCTATTTTTTTAATGGTGCCGTTAAAAAAATCATCTCCTTTAAAATCTGTGATTACAAACAGTTTATTATAGGTAAGTAAAACAAGCTTCTTATTGTCTTTGCTTATTGTGGCACTTGTTACAAAACAATCATCTGGATCATTACAAGTGGCATAAGAGCCAATTAATTTTGCTTCATAATCACCTTTCTTGGCAGGTACTTTATATACTTTAGTTATACCGTTAAAGTCTTTAGATCTGTTTTTAGTAAAAATGTAAAAATAGTCTCCTAGCTTTATAAAGGCTTCAGCATCAAAATTGCGTTTAGTTTTTTTAGGCGGAAACTCTTTTTGGTCCTCAAAGTAAAATTCGGTTTGTTGTGCCTCAAGATGTGTGTCATTTGCAGTACTAATGCCAGCTACTGTATATATTGATAAGGTTTTGCGCTCGTTCTTATTATTGCCAAAATTGCCTATATACAATGCACCAGAAGCATCTGTAGCTAAATCTTCCCAATCTATATTTTCAGCATTATTTAAAACAATTTCACGCTCTATACTTCCATTTGTATTAAAACCAAAGAGAACATTTGTATTTCCAGAATCATTAATCATCCAAATAAGGTTGCTTCCTTCTATAACAGAAACACCACTTACCTCAATCATTAAATCTGAAAGATGATGTAGTTTTTTAAGTTTGCCATACTCTTGAGCGTAGGTTTGTTGTGAAAGTATTGCGATAAATAATATATAAAGTACTCTCATAATTTTGGGTATAAAAAAACCGAAGCATTTAAGGCGCTTCGGTTTATAAGTTATGTCTAAAACATTTACTCTTTGTTTGAAATTGTTAATGTCTCAGATCTAAATTTATTTTTTCCAAAGTCCAATGTTCTAATTGGGAAAGGAATATTAATGTCATTAGCATCATAAAGTCTCTTAATTTCTAAGATGGCTTTGTTTTGAGCTACAAGGTTGTCTCTATTCTTGGTAACATCTACCCAGAATCTCAAGACATAATTAATTGAACTGTCACCAAACTCTTGGTAGAAAAATTCAACTTCTTCACCAGGATTTTGAGGAAAAACTTTTTCAATCATTTCAATAGTCATATCTCTAACGCTATCTAAATTACTTTCATAGCCCACACCACAATTTACAAAGACTCGAGATCTTGGTGTTTGTGAGAAGTTTTTAAAAGGCTCATCTATAATTTTAGAGTTAGGTATCATAACTAAGTTATTGTCTGATCCTTTTACAATTATGCTTCGTAAATTGATATCTACAACAGAACCAGCAAAGCCATTTGTTTCAACCCAATCTCCTAATTGAATGTTTGGCAGGAAACTAAGAATTACTCCAGAAAATGTGTTATTTAAAGTACCCTGTAAGGCTAATCCTATTGCTAAACCTACAACACCAGCACCAGCTAAAACAGAGGTTAAAACTTTATCTAAGTTTAATAATCCCAATGCAAAGAAAAATCCCACTAAAATAACTAGAGCTTTTATAACACGTACTGTCATAGAGCGTATAGAGTCCTGTTTAACGCGCTTTAATATGACTTTATTAAACAGTTTGCCAATATACTTACTAGCAATTAAGAATAAAATAAAAACCACTATGGCCAGTACAATATTTGGTAAATTGGTTATAAAAGTATCTAACCAACGACCAAGTTTGCCTAAGATAAGTTCTCCGGCATTACTCCAACTAAATGGTTCGTTATTTACTATAGCTTCTTCTGCTGTTTTGGTGGTCTCTTCTTGTAGTAATATCATAATTATACTGTTGGGTGTGTATCGTTAGTTTTCATTCTCCAAGCATCTAACATCCAACTTGTCTTTTCTAACTCACCTATGTAAGCACCTAATAAATCAATTGTTCCTTCGTCTCCATTATCATCTGCAACATTAACCGTCTGGCGCATTTGTTTAATAATTTTACCGTGATCTTCAAGTAAAATATCTATCATTTTAGTGTCAGATAATTTGCTTTCAGATTCCTTAAGGTTACTATGCTCTAAGTAGTCTGAGTAGTTACTTACTGGTTGGTATCTAAGCGTTAATATACGCTCAGCAATTTCATCTACTTTTAGTTTAGCGTCATCATACATTATTTCAAACTTTTCGTGAAGATCAAAGAAATTTTTTCCTACAATATTCCAATGAAAATTTCTTAGCTTTTGGTAGTATAAATGATAATCGGCTAACAGAATGTTAAGCTCGTTAACTGTATTCCTTGTTTTCTCTTTATCAAGATTGAGATAGTTCATAGTTTTTATTTATTGTTCTGTATTGTTTCTATTCAAAAATACAATGATAAATAAGGAAAAGCAACTATTGAATTTGGTTTAATATAACTTTAACGTCTAAGGAATTAACTATTAATTTCAACAAAAAATTCTTCTTATTGGCTTTTGTACTTGAGTATGCAACGCTACTGCCATTTGAAATTATATATTTGTATTCTTAATTTTTTTAAGATTTAATTTTAAAGAACGTTTACGTATTTATATGAAATCTATTTCTAATATCTGTTGTATTGGTGCTGGCTATGTTGGAGGACCTACAATGTCTGTAATTGCTCAAAAGTGCCCACACATAACTGTTAATGTTGTCGATATAAATGAAAAGCGTATTGCTGCATGGAACGATGATAATTTTAACAACCTACCAATTTACGAACCAGGTTTGGCAGATGTTGTTAAAGAAACAAGAGGAAGAAATTTGTTTTTTACTACAGAAGTTGATGCAGCTATTGATAAAGCAGACATAGTCTTTATATCTGTAAACACTCCTACTAAAACTTACGGTAAAGGTAAGGGAATGGCTGCAGATTTAAAGTATATTGAACTTTGTGCAAGGCAAATAGCAAGAGTTTCTACAACAGACAAAATAATTGTAGAAAAGTCTACTTTACCTGTAAGAACAGCAGAAACACTCACAAGTATTTTACACAATACTGGCAATGGCGTTCATTTTGAAATACTTTCTAATCCTGAGTTTTTAGCAGAAGGTACTGCAGTACAAGATTTATTAAATCCAGATAGAATTTTAATTGGTGGAGATAATACACCAAAGGGACAAGAAGCAAAAGATGCACTAACTAGCGTTTATGCAAATTGGATAGATAAAGATCGTATTTTACAAACTAACGTATGGTCATCAGAACTTTCTAAGCTTACTGCAAATGCTTTTTTAGCACAGCGTGTATCTTCAATAAATTCAATTAGTGAGTTGTGTGAAGAAACAGGAGCAGATGTTAATGAAGTAGCAAGAGCTATAGGTACAGACAGTAGAGTAGGGTCTAAATTCCTTAAAGCTTCAGTAGGTTTTGGAGGGTCTTGTTTTCAGAAAGATATTTTAAACCTTGTATACATAGCAAAATCATATGGTTTAGATAAGGTTGCAGATTATTGGGAGCAAGTTATCATCATGAATGATCATCAAAAAAAGCGCTTTGCTGAAAAGATGATTTCTACCATGTACAATACTGTAGCTGGTAAAAAAATAGTGTTATTTGGTTGGGCTTTTAAGAAGGATACTAATGATACAAGAGAATCTGCAGCTATATATGTAACTGATTATCTTTTAGATGAGCAGGCAGAGATTATTGTTTATGATCCAAAAGTAAATGAAGAACAAATTTATGCAGATTTAGATTACCTTAATACAAGGCCAGAAGAAGAAAATAGAAGACTGGTTACAGTTGTTAATACTCCAGAAGAAGCTACAAAAGAAGCGCACGCAGTAGCAATTTTAACTGAATGGGATGAGTTTACAACTTACAATTGGGAAACCATTTATAATAACATGCTAAAACCAGCATTTCTGTTTGATGGTCGAAAAATATTAGACTCATCTGCTATGAAAGATATAGGGTTTAAGCATTTTGCAATAGGCGAATAAAATATCTAGTCACTAAATCTTTTCGCAAACCAAGACTACTTTGTTAGTTTGGTTTTGAGTAGTAAAAAACAAGTAGCTAAAACCACCATCTTTTAATTGTAGCGTCGTTTTAATTTGAGATACTGTAAGTGGAAAATTACGTGTGGTAATATTAGCTTTAGTATTTTTAAAAATACGCTTTAAGGTCTTTTTGTGAAAAGGTAGAACCTCAAGAATTTTAAATCGTCTTCCCGAAAACTCCATTAACTGTTCTGAAGTGTATAAATGGCTATTTTGGTGAAGCTTAAAGAGATTGTATTGTTCACCTATGGTATTAAAAAGTCCAGACTTCATAAGTGCAGAATTTGGCTCATAAAGATAGTTTAAAGCAATACTGTAATTAACTTGCGCTAAAGGTTCTTGTGTTAGCTTGGCCCTAAATTCTTCTTTGTTATCTGCTTTAAAATTAACGGTAATAAGTTCTGTAGGAGAATTAAGTTCAGGATCTATAATCCAAAGCAATTCTTTTACATCATTATTAATAGCAACTATATGAATTTCTGTTACATATTTTAGTTCTCTTAATCCTGCAGTAATATCTAAAAGTGGCGACGTTTTTAAGAGAATACGTTTTCCGTTTTTTAATAATTCATCTAAATGTTTAGGAATATTCGGTTCGCAGTCACTTAGCTTAAATACTTTTCCGCCAGCATCATCTCGTCTCGAAGGGTCACTGTAAATCCAATCAAATTTAGTTGATTCCTGTTTAATAATACTTATGCCATCACCTACTTTAAATGTTATATTATGAGCTCCTAAAACATTACTGTTATGAGCGGCTAATGCACTTAGGCTTTCATTGAGTTCACAATGTGTTACTGTATCAAAAGCTTTAGAGAAATAATAATCATCTATTCCCAAACCTCCAGTAATATCAATTATGTTTTTTCCGGAAATTAAAGATGCTTTATAACGTGCCGTTTTAGAAGACGAGGTTTGCTCTATATTAACTTTTGGAGGAAATAAAATGCCTTCTGTATTATACCATAAAGGAAGCTTGTCTTTGCTTTTTAATAAACCTGTATGCTGCTGTGCCAGTTCTTGAGCAGTTATATTTTTAAATGGGCTACCCTTTAAAACAATAGTTGCTGCAGATAATGAGGCGTTGTCTTTTAAATAATTAACAACTTCAGCATTTAATAAGGCTAAATTTATATAAGACAATACTAAAGGTTTCTGGTAAGGTTTCTAACAATTTTATACTCACCCAAAGATTCTTTTGCAATAACTTTTAAGGCTGTATAGGCAGGTACAGCTACTACCATTCCTAGTACTCCAAACACCAATCCTGCTATAAGTATAACTAAGAATATTTCAAGAGGATGTGAGCGTACACTCTTACCAAAAATTAATGGCTGAAATATAAAGTTATCTAGTATTTGACACGCAATATACAACGACCCAACTTTAATTAATTTAGGTAGAATTATAGCTGAAAAATTAGACCCTAAATTGCTTGAGATAACAAACATCATCATTAAAACTCCAGCAATAGTTGGTCCTAAATACGGGATTAAATTAAGGAAAGCACAGATAAATGCAATTGCAATAGCGTTATCTATACCAAAGGACATAAGTATAATGGCATATAATAGAAACAATATCGTTATTTGAAACGTTAATCCTACAAAGTATCTAGAAAGTAATATCTTAATAGTATGAAACACGCGTTTAAAACGATCTTCATCTCCTCTGTTAGAAAATGCCAAAACACTGTTTAATAGTAGTTTGCTGTCCTTTAATAAGAAGAAGGAAATAAAAATAATTGAGAACAACCCAATTAATCCTGAGCCTAAACTACCAAAGACATTATTTAAAAACTTAGGGACAGATGTGATTTCAAAATTCTTGACAAAATCAGACTGTTTAAAGCCTTCAACAATGTTTATTTGATTTACCCCTAAGAACTCATTAATTTGTCGGTTTAAGTCATTTAAATCTGTTCTAAACGCATCTATGTCTATTTGGCTAAGATTTTGGCTCTGCTCCACAATTATGGGAACAAATAACAAGATAAGACCAATAAATATGCTGAGGAATATGACGAGTACAATGATAACTGCCACAAGGTTTGGCAATTTTAATTTGTGCCTCATAAATAAGACTGCTGGTCTTCCTATTAATGAGAGTACAGCGGCAATACCTATATAAATAATAACCGATTGTATTTCCCACAAAAAGAAAAGTAGTATTAAGATACCAAGAATAATACCTAAGGCTTTTAATATCCCGTAAGAAATAGTTTTGTAAGTCATTGCGTACAAAGATATTTTAAAATTAAAGCTTTGATGTTAAGGTTTTGGTAATTTGAAATAATGCAATACCAGTTGCTTGTGCAACATTCATACTACTATTTTTACCAAACATGGTTATATGTGTAGCAAAATCACAAAGCTTAAGAAGTTGCTCAGAAACTCCTTTACGTTCAGAACCTATAATTAAAATAAGTTTATTTTCTGATGATAATGGTATAGCATCTATAGGTATGCTAGAGTCTGTTATTTCTAGAGCTATTGTTGTATATCCATCAGATTTTAGAGAGGTTATATAGCTGCTAATGTCATCAATACGTTCAGAAGGAACAGTTAAATTGGTAGTTCTTGCGGTTCGTTTAAAGCGAGAACTATTCATATCAATATCACAGCGATATTGTGCAATTTTGGTTATTCCAAAAGCATCTGCTAGTCTAAAGATACTCCCAAGATTTGCAGGACTTGTAAGTTGGTCTAAAACAAGAACAACAGGAAATTGTGTCTTGGGAAATTCAGTTTGGTGGTGTGTAAGTTGGCTCAATGTTCAAAAGCGTATTTAATAATATTGGCGCCCATTTGTAATGCTTTAAGCCTAACAGACTCTGGGTCGTTATGTATTTCAGGATTTTCCCAACCATCGCCAAGATCACTTTCAAAGGTAAATAAAAGTACCAATCTGTCTTCGTGATATATTCCAAATGCTTGCGGCCTTAAACCATCATGTTCGTGAATTTTTGGCAAGCCATTAGGAAATGGATATGCTATTGAAAAAATAGGATGATTTGCTGGTAACTCTTGCAACTCCTTATTTGGAAAAACCTTTACCAACTCCTTACGTATAAACTCGTTCATACCGTAATTATCGTCAATATGCAGAAAGCCTCCACTTATAAGATAATTTCTTAAGTTATTTGCATCCTCTTCAGAAAAGAAAACATTACCATGACCTGTCATATGAAGGAAAGGGTATTGAAAAATATCAATACTGCCAGTATCTACCACATTAGGTTTTTCTGAGATAGATGTATTTATTTGTGCATTGCAAAACGCAATGAGATTAGGCAATCCTGTCGGATTTCCATACCAATCTCCACCGCCACCATATTTTAAGGTTGCAATGTCTTGTGCATTACAAAACCCAAGTGTGAGTAGGGCAATAAGTGTAAGTTTAAGGCATTTCATCGTCTAAAAGTAACAAAGAAATTAGTTATGAAAAAGATATTGTCCACAATACTTTTGGCAATAGGTATTGTTCTCGCTTTTCAGTTTACAACTACAAAAGTTTCAGAAGAAAATTCGAAGACTAATACTCGTTCAGACCAAGTTGTATTATTGGAGTTGTTTACATCTCAAGGTTGTTCGAGCTGTCCTTCAGCAGATAGGTTATTAGATAAAACATTAGCAAATCATAAGAATGTAATAGGATTGTCGTATCACGTAGATTATTGGAATTATATAGGCTGGAAAGATCCGTTTAGTTCTAAAGTTTACTCTAACTACCAACGTGCCTATGGGAGCAAGTTTAAGTCTTCTTCAATTTATACACCTCAATTGGTTGTTAATGGTAGTTCTCATTTTACAGGAAGTGATGCATTAAAATTAAATAGTAAACTTAGTGAGGAAAGTAATTATGTTTCAAATGCTATTACATTTAAATCTGTTGAAAGCGTAAATGGCAGTATTAATTTGTCATTAGAAACTGAGGCTCTAGCAGAATTATTAACGATTGTGTTAGTAATTAAAGAACGCGAAACTAAAATACCAAGAGGAGAAAACCGTGATAGAACACTGTTAAACACAAATATCGTGGTGGCAAGAGAAGTAATCTCTAATTCTAAAAATGCTTCAGTAGCCTTAAAGATTCCTGAAATTGTTACAGAAGATGATGAGGTGATGTTAATTGCTTTTTCTCAAGATAAAGACCTACGTGTTAATGCAGCTTCACAATACGAGCTTTAATCGGTAAACTTTAGGTTGGCTATGGTTGTTGCAACAATTCCTGCAGTCTCTGTGCGTAACCTTGTGTTTCCTAAAGTTACGGGCAACCAATTATAATCTAACGCTTGCTGTATTTCTTCTAAAGAAAAATCGCCTTCTGGACCTATAAGAATTGTAAGACGGTTTGAAGTAATTTCATTTTGCAATGGCAATCGTTTCTTATCGTCTTCGCAGTGTGCTACAAACTTTTGGCCTTCAAAATTCTGGCCAATGACTTCTGAAAATGGAGTAAATGCATTTAATTTTGGTAGGTGAAACTGTAAAGATTGCTTCATTGCACTTTGTAAGACACGCTCAAATCTATCAGTCTTAATAGTCTTTCGTTCGCTATGGTCACAAAGAATTGGCGTTATTTCTGAAATACCTATTTCGGTAGCTTTCTCTAAGAACCATTCCATACGATCGTTCATTTTAGTAGGCGCTATTACAACGTGTAAATACAGTTGTTGTGGTTCCTGATATTTTTTCTCTGTAATTACACCAACACATTTATTATGGTTATCACTAATGATTTCTACAGTAAATAACCATCCTTTGCCATTGGTTACATCTAGAGTATCTCCAGCTTTTTTGCGCAGAACTTTTACAATGTGTTTACTTTCATCTCTTTCAAAATGAACGTTTATGCTTTTGTTATCTATATGGTCTTGATAAAATAGCTGCATTATATGGCTAATCTCGCTTTTGCAACCACTGTAATGTCTGCAAAATCTTGTTTTAAATATTTATGATATCCAGTTATTGCTATCATTCCGGCATTATCTGTGGTATATTCAAACTTCGGAATATACGTTGTCCAACCTAACGTATGTTCTGCTTGCTTTAGGGCATCTCTAATGCCAGAGTTTGCAGAAACACCACCACCAATTGCAACTTGTGTAATGCCAGTGTCTTTAACAGCTTTTTTAAGCTTAGCCATTAATATGCTAATGATGGTAAATTGTATAGAGGCACAAATATCTGCTAGGTTCTCTTCAATAAAATTTGGATTTTCTTTTACCTTTTTTTGTATAAAATAGAGAATGGCAGTTTTTAGGCCACTAAAGCTAAAGTCTAATCCACCAACTTTGGGTTTCGAAAAAGGGAATGCTTTAGGATTGCCCTGTTTTGCAAGTTTGTCTATTTCTGGACCTGCAGGATATTTTAAACCAAGAAGTTTTCCACTTTTATCAAAAGCTTCGCCTACAGCATCATCAAGTGTTTGGCCTATAACATCCATATCAAAATAATCATTAACCTTTACAATTTGAGTATGACCTCCACTTATGGTCATGGCCAAAAAAGGAAATGTTGGTAAGGTATAGCTATCTTCTTCTATAAAATGGGCTAAAATATGACCTTGCATATGGTTAACATCTAATAGCGGAATATTTAATCCCATTGCTAAAGACTTTGCGAATGAGACACCTACCAAAAGTGACCCCATTAAACCAGGACCTTTGGTAAACGCAATACCGTGCAAATCTTCTTTTGTTATTCCTGCTTGTTCTAAAGCTTGATGAACAACAGGAACAATATGTTGTTGGTGTGCTCTAGAAGCAAGTTCTGGTACAACACCACCATATTTAATATGTATTTGCTGTGTGGCTACAACGTTGCTTAAAATCTCTCCGTTGCAAATCACAGCTGCTGCAGTATCGTCACAAGACGACTCAATGCCAAGAATGTATATTTTTTGTGAACTCATTAAAGAATTAGGGCATAAAAATTGTATAATTTTGAGCAAAGTTACAATATAAGCTCGCCTATTAAAAAGTTTTGGAACATACTAAAGAAAACCATAGTAGCCATCTTGCTGCTTTTTATCATTTTGGTGGTTTTATTTTCCATTCCTTGGGTACAAACTACTGTGGCTAAAAAGCTGGCAAACAGTATTAATGATACGTATAACACCAATATACAAATAGATAAAGTAAACATTACATATTTTGGTGATGTTAAATTAGAAAAAGCGTTTGTCGAGGATCATCATCAAGATACTTTAATTTATGTGAATGAATTAAAAACATCGATTCTAAGCTTATCGGGCCTTTTAGACAATCATTCTACGTTAGGAAATTCATCAATAGATAGTTTAACCTTTAGAATGAAACGTTATAAGGGTGAAGAGTTAGATAATTTTGCAGTGTTTCTTCAAAAATTTGAACCAGAACAACCTAAACCAAGTTCAGATTTTTACCTTTCTGTAAGCCATATAGATGTAACAAACAGTAAATACAGCTTTGAAGATGAAAATATTTCAGATCCTAGAGCCTTATTTTTAAATGATGTTGATATAAATGCAGATAATCTTGTTGTAAATAATAAGAACGTAAGTGTTAGTATTAACACATTGGACTTTCTAGAAGAACGAGGCTTAATTATTAAAAACCTTAATGGAGATTTTACATATTCTCCGACCCAAATGGGTTTTGAAGAACTGAGAATTGTTACAGAAGACTCAGATATAAAAGGAACACTTTATTTTAACTATACTATTGAAGATCTTTCAGACTTTGTAAATAAAGTTAAATGGGATTTCACCTTGGAGGAAAGCATCATAAATACAAACGATCTAAAGCCATTTTATAATGAGTTTGGAAATAACGTTCAGTTTGTAATGACTTCCAATATGCAAGGAACCCTAAATGACTTCGAGCTTACAAATCTTGAGTTACAAGGAATGAACCGTAGCGAGATTTACGGTGATATAAGAATAAGAGATGCTGTAACCAATCCTGAAGATTTAATTATTAATGGTACGTTAAGCAACCTTTCAACAAATTACTATGACCTTGTATCTCTATTACCAAATATTCTAAGACCTAATTTACCAGAGAGTTTAAAAGAACTAGGAAACGTAAGGCTAACAGGTACGGCAAGAGTAACACCAACAACAGTAACAACTAAAGCAGATTTATTTTCTCAACTAGGAACAGCTAAAGTTGATATTGACCTTGCCAGGCTTAACGATTCTGAAAATGCCACCTATAAAGGAAACTTAAACTTTAAAGATTTTAATGTAGGGCGTTTGGCAAAGACCACTAATTTAGGAACAACCACGTTTAATTTAGATGTAGATGGTAAAGGCTTTACCACAGAAAGCTTAAATACCAATGTAAAGGGAACCATTACAAAGCTAAAGTTTAATAATTACACCTATAAAAATATAAAGGTTTTAGGAACGTTAAGAAACCCTGTTTTTAATGGAAACTTACTTATTGATGATCCTAACCTTCAAATGGAGTTTAATGGTTTGGCAGATGTTTCAAAAGATATAAATATTTATGATTTTGAAGCTTCTGTAAGAAATGCAGACCTTAATGCACTAAACTTTGTAGGCAGAGACAGTATTTCCGATTTTCAGGGTGATGTCTTCATGAGGATGAAGGGTACAACCATTAATGACGCCTTTGGAACCATCTCACTATCTAATGCTACCTACGAAAATCAGAATGATATTTATGCATTCGAAGATTTAAGAATTCAATCCAGTTTTGATAATGGTGTAAGAACAATAGATATAAACTCTCCAGATGTTATAAACGGAAAAGTGGTAGGAGTTTTTGCTGTTGAAGAGGTGCCAGCTTTGTTTGAAAATGCGGTAGGTAGTTTGTATACCAACTATAAGCCAAATACCATAACGACTAATCAATTCTTAGAATTCGATTTTGATATTTACAACAAAATTGTTGAGGTCTTTTATCCTGAAATAAATTTTGGCCCAGAAACCTTTATTCGTGGTAGAGTAGAGAGTGATGAAAGTGAATTTAAGCTCACCTTCAGGTCTCCTTTAATTGAAGCATTTGGTAACCGAGTAGAAAAAGTAAACATTCAAGTAGATAATAAAAACCCGTTATTTAATACCTATGTCGAAGCAGATAGCATAAGCACAGACTATTACAATGTATCAGAATTCAATTTAATTAATGTAACCTTAAAGGACACGTTATTTATACGCTCCGAAATTGTTGGCGGTAAATCTAATGATGATGCATTTAACCTAAATTTATACCATACCATAAATGAAAATGGAAACTCTGTTGTGGGTATTCAAAAATCTGATGTTAAGTTTAAAGAGAAGGTTTGGTATTTAAATGCCCAAGAAAATAAATCGAATAAAATAATCTTTGAGAATAACTTTAAAGATCTCAAAATAGACTCTTTAGTATTAAGTCATCAAAGTGAAGAAATAAGGCTTGCAGGACAAATGCGAGACAGTACCTATAAAGATTTCAATATTGCGTTTAAAGATGTAGATCTAGGTAAAATCACACCAGATATAGACAGCTTAGCACTAGCCGGTAATGTAAATGGTACCTTAAACTTTAAAGAAGAAGATGGCGCTTATTATCCAAAATCAGAATTAACAATTGATGCACTATCTATTAATAAAGGAAAGCTAGGCGATTTATCTATAGATATTGATGGTAACGAAGATTTATCCCAATATGCTATAAATGCCTTGTTGCGGGATGATGGTTTCGATTCCTTTTCTGCAGTGGGAACTATAGATGTTGTAGGAGAAGAACCTACCATAAATATGGATGTAGAGATGAAACAGCTAGACATCTCTGTATTCAGTCCATTAGGAGGTATTGTGATTAGTGATTTAAGAGGTATAGCAGATGGAAGGGCAAAAGTTACGGGTAATTATAAAAACCCAGATATAGACGGTAAAATTATATTAGATAAAGGTGGCTTGCTTGTGCCATATCTAAATACAGATTTCGATTTTAAAGAGAAAGCAATAATTACGCTTACCAAACAGCAATTTAAATTTAATCAAGTAAAAATTGAAGATACCGAGTATAAAACCCAAGGGCAATTAAATGGTATTATCTCTCATAAAAGTTTTAGTGACTGGTATTTAGACTTGGGTATACGAGGTAACCAGTTGTTGGTCTTAAATACAGATTATGAAGAAGATGCATTATACTATGGTACAGCATTTATAGATGGTGAAGCTACCATCGTAGGGCCAACAGATGAGTTAGTGATAGATGTTATTGCAGAAACAGAACCAGGTACAATATTTAAAATACCATTGAGTGATACAGAAAGTATAGGAGATAACTCTTTTATTCACTTTTTAAGTCCAGAAGAAAAAGAAGCACGCTTAGCAGGAGAAGAAGTTATTTTTGAAGAGGTAAAAGGACTCTCTATAAACTTTGATTTAGATATAGATAAAGATGCTGAAGTTGAAATTGTTGTAGACCAAGTTAGTGGTAGCACATTAAAAGGAAAAGGTGCAGGAACATTACTCATTGAAATAGACACCAACGGTAAGTTTAATATGTGGGGAGATTTTGTTGCCTATGAAGGAGTTTATAATTTTAAATATGGCGGTTTAGTACAAAAGCAATTCGAGGTGGTTTCAGGAGGAAGTATAAACTGGGATGGTAGCCCTACTAGAGCTCAGTTAGATGTGCAAGCAGTGTATAAAGTACAGGCAAACCCTTCAATAATTCTCGAAAACCCTTCAATTAACAGAAAAATTCCGGTTGAGGTGGTTATTTCGCTTAATGGAGAAATTGTTCAACCAGACATTAGTTTTGATATTAATTATCCAAACGTTAGCTCAGTTGTAAGATCAGAGTTAGATTATTTAATAGATGATAGAGCAAGTAGAGAACTGCAAGCCTTGTCTCTAGTAACGCAAGGAACTTTTTATAGTGAATTTGCATTAGGTAATAATATTGTATCAGGAACACTGGCAGAGCGTGCTTCTAGTTTGGTAAATGATGCTTTTTCAGATGAAAATGGTAAATTTCAAGTAGGCTTAAATTACACCACTGGAGATCGTACACCAGACCAAGAAACTGCAGACAGGTTTGGACTTACCATAACAACACAAATTTCTAATAGAGTATTAATAAATGGTCAGGTTGGGGTGCCAATTGGTGGTGTTAGTGAAAGTGTGGTGGTAGGTGATGTGGAAATAGAATTTCTGTTAAATGAAGAAGGGACCTTAAGAGCAAGCATCTTTAATAGAGAAAATAATATTCAATACATTGGTGAAGAATTAGGGTACACGCAAGGTGCAGGCTTATCTTATAATGTCGATTTCAATACATTTAAAGAATTGATTGATAAAATAACAAACAGACAGGTTAGGATAGATGCAGACATACAGACAGAAAAGCAACCTGAAACCTTAGCGCCAGATTATATTAAGTTTCCTGGAGGCGATGGCGGAAATTAAACCACTTTTTTCCAGAATGTCCATATGATCCAACCGCAAAGAATAACAACTGCTAAACTTATACAGGCGTAAATAAAATCACCATATATAAAGAATCCTGTGGTAAACAAAAGGTTATAAACGCCAATTATACTGGCAAAAAAAGCAACGATCTTATAACCGAAGTTATGAAATTTTGAGTCGCCTTTAAATACAGTGTCTTCATAATGTGCTATAGTCTTTGCGTTACTAGGTTTGGTTAGTAAAGAAACTGCAACCCACGCAATAGTAGTGACAACTACTCCAAAAACAAGTTGCCAATGCGAGGCAAGTTCAACAATTGGGGTTTCTAATTTTCCATTAATAAAAAAGAATATAGCTATAAGAAATGAAACTGCCATAGCAGTTATTTCACTAAATGGATTAATACGATACCAAAACCATCTCATAATAAAGAGTAAACCTGTACCGGCACCTATCTGTAATAAGAGGTTAAAGGCGTCTCTTGCTTCTTCTAAAATTAAAGCAAGGCAGCCTGCTAACACCATCATAATTACTGTAGAAATACGTCCTACAAGCACTTGTTCTTTCCCAGATGCTTTTGGTTTTACAAAGCGTGCATAAAAATCATTAACAACGTAAGAACTTCCCCAATTTAAATGCGTAGAAATTGTACTCATAAAAGCAGCTATTAAAGAAGTAATGACTAACCCTAATAACCCTGCAGGTAAATACGTAAGCATCGCTGGATAAGATAAATCGTCTTTTACATAAGAGCTGCTAAGATTTGGAAATGCCGCCTGTAAACTTTCTAAATTGGGAAAAACAATTAAAGATGCTAATCCAATTATAATCCAAGGCCAAGGTCTAAGGGCATAATGCGCAATATTAAAAAATAACGTTGCACCAGTAGCATGCTTTTCATCTTTTGCGGCAAGCATACGTTGGGCAATATAACCACCGCCACCTGGTTCTGCACCTGGATACCAAACACTCCACCATTGTACAGCAAGTGGTATAATTAGTAGTGGAATAACAATGTCGAGATTCGTGAAATCTGGGAACAGGGATGTCTTGGTAGAAACAACAGGATGAGATAATAAAGCATCTAAGCCACCAATTTCTGGCATATTAACGATATAAACAGTAGCCCAAATACTACCTACCATAGCAATAATAAATTGTATGAAATCGGTAAGTAATACACCTCGCAATCCGCCTAACATCGAATATAATACTGTGATGATAGAAGCGACAATTAAGGTTTCGCTTTCAGAAAATCCAAACATGACATGACCTATTTTTATGGCAGCAAGACAAACATTGGCCATAATAACAATATTGAAAAATACACCGAGATAAATAGCTCTAAACCCACGTAAAAAAGCAGCAGACTTTCCCGAATACCTAAGTTCGTAAAACTCGAGATCTGTTGTTATGCCACTTCGGCGCCACAATCGTGCATAAAAGAAAACGGTGAGCATACCAGTTAATAGGAAACTCCACCATATCCAGTTACCATAAACACCATCTTGTCTAATAACTCCAGCTACAAAGTTTGGTGTGTCTGCAGCAAAGGTTGTAGCTACCATTGATACCCCTAATAGCCACCAAGGCATATTACGCCCAGACAGAAAGAAACTCTTGGCATCTTTTCCACTTTGCCTAGCAACGGCAATACCAATAGTTAAACTAATTATAAAGAAGCCGATGATTAATGCCCAGTCAATTGCAGATAGAATCATAAAAATATATACTTTTCAAAAGCTAAAGTAGTTATTTTTTTAAGCTGAGGCACAACAGGAAGAATTAAAGACTCATATACATTAAAATTTAAGAACTTTGTAAAATGAATAGTAATCTTGAAGCAAATTTTGTAGTGGCAGTTAAAGCTTCTGTTTTGGCTGGTAAGGAAATTATGAAAGTGTATCAGCAGGAGTTTGAAGTTTCTAAAAAGGCTGATAACTCACCAATTACAGAAGCTGATAATAAAGCTAATGATTGTATTAATAAACTTTTAAAGCAAACTGAAATACCAATCATTTCAGAAGAAAATGATGATATTTCATTTGAGATTAGAAAACATTGGACAAAGTGCTGGATTGTTGACCCTTTAGACGGTACAAAAGAATTTGTAAATAGAAATGGAGAATTTACAGTAAACATTGCGTTAGTAAATGAAGGCGTGTCTACGTTCGGTGTCATATATTGGCCAGTTAAACAACTATTATATGTTGGTGATGTAAGTCAAAATCTTGCATTTAGACTACAGTTAACAAACCATCAATTTTCTAATAGATTATTAAAAGATGTAAGGGAATTGTCACCGAAGAGAGCCCATAAATCGTTAAAGGTGTTGGTAAGTAGATCGCATGCAAGCAATGAAACAAAAAAATATATAGACAACTTGCAAAAGACAGGGCAACCTATCGAATTAAAATCTATTGGGAGCTCTCTTAAATTTTGTCAAATCGCCGAGGGAAACGCACATCTTTATCCTAGATTTGCACCAACCATGGAATGGGATACTGCTGCAGGACATGCTATTTGCAACGCTGTAAATATCAAAGTAATGCAAGTAAATTCAACAAATGAATTAGAGTATAATAAAGAGAATCTTTATAATCCTAACTTTATTGTAACATTTAAACAATAGTATTTTGAGTAAAAAACAAATTTTAATTACAGGAGGCGCAGGCTTTATAGGGTCTCACGTTGTTAGGAGGTTTGTTAAAAATTACCCTAACTACCACATATATAATCTTGATGCGTTAACCTATGCAGGAAACTTAGAAAACATTAAGGATATAGAAGAGGCCTCTAATTATACCTTTGTGAAAGGTGATATAACAGATGAGCCTTTTATTAATTCGCTATTTGAGAAACATCAATTTGATGGGGTTATACATCTTGCTGCAGAGTCACACGTAGACCGATCCATAACAGACCCATTAGCATTTGTGAAAACCAATGTTATAGGGACAATGACGCTCTTGAATGCTGCTAAAATAATCTGGAAAGATGATTTTGAAGGAAAACGTTTTTACCATGTAAGTACAGATGAGGTGTATGGTGCATTAGGAGATACTGGATTATTTACAGAAGACACAGCCTATGATCCTAACTCACCATATTCAGCATCAAAAGCTAGTTCAGACCATTTTGTAAGAGCATATGGAGAGACCTATGGCTTGCCTTATGTCATTTCAAATTGCTCAAATAATTATGGGTCGTATCATTTTCCAGAAAAGTTAATCCCATTATTCATCAATAATATTATTCAGGAAAAGCCTTTGCCTGTCTATGGCGATGGTAATTATACAAGAGATTGGTTGTTTGTTGAAGATCATGCAGTTGCAATTGATTTGGTGTTCCATAAAGGTAAGAACCATGAGACGTATAATATTGGAGGTTTTAACGAATGGAAAAATATTGACCTTGTAAGATTACTATGCCAACAGATGGATGAAAAATTAGGGCGTGATAAAGGAACCTCTGAACAGCTTATCACTTTTGTGAAAGATAGACCAGGTCACGATTTAAGATATGCCATTGATGCTTCGAAAATCAACGAAGAATTAGGTTGGGAGCCAAGTGTAACATTTGAGCAAGGCTTAGCTAAAACAATAGATTGGTATTTAGATAATGAAAAATGGCTTAAAAATGTAACGTCAGGCAATTACCAAAACTACTATAAAGAACAATACGGATAATTTTAGTGTATGATAATTAATAAAACGCCACTTAAAGACTGTTACAGTATCGAGCCGAGAGTATTTCATGATGAACGAGGTTATTTTTATGAGCAATTTAATGAGCAGATATTTCAAGCCGAAACTAAATTGAATGTAAAGTTTGTTCAGGATAATGTATCTGAATCAAAATTTGGAGTAATTAGAGGGTTGCATTATCAACAAGGAATACATTCGCAAGCTAAATTAGTGACTGTTTTGGAAGGCGAAGTTTTAGATGTGGCTATTGACTTAAGAAAAAACTCGCCAAGCTTTGGCAAGCAGTTCTCTATGATTTTATCTTCAGAAAATAAAAAACAATTATTTGTACCAAAAGGCTTCGCTCATGGATTTTCTGTATTAAGTAAAACAGCACGTTTCTTTTATAAATGTGATGCATATTATAATAAGGAGAGTGAAACAGGGATTAAATATAATGACGAAACTTTAAATATAGATTGGCAACTAAAGGATGGTGAAATTATAGTTAATGATAAAGATAAACACTTGCCTGGTTTCAAAAACGCAATTTATTTTTAATGAAGTCTTCCAAAGCAAATACAATTTTAGTAACAGGAGCTAATGGTCAATTAGGAACCTGTATTAAAGCAATAGCTAATAATTATCCCTTATATAACTTTGTATTTGCAGACAGTTCCAGTTTAGATATTACAAACAGAAATCAAGTATTGCAATACATGTCAAATTCACAATTTGACTATATCGTAAATTGCGCAGCTTACACTGCAGTTGATCTGGCCGAAGATGACAAAGAAAAAGCTTTTGAGATTAATGTTAAAGGTGTGGAGAACCTAACTATTGCATGTAAGCGTTTCTCCTGTACACTACTTCATGTGTCGACAGACTTCGTGTTTGATGGAAAAAAAAATTCACCGTACCTAGAGGGAGATAATACGCATCCTTTAAATTATTATGGAGCGTCAAAACTAAACGGCGAACAAATTATTCAACAAGCATTAAGTAAATATTTTATAATTAGGACGTCTTGGTTATTCTCAGAATTTGGAAATAATTTTGTGAAAACAATGGTGAGATTAGGGCAAGAAAAAAAAGAATTAAGCATTGTGGCAGATCAATACGGATCACCGACCTATGCAATAGATTTAGCGCATATAATGCTTAAGTTTATAGCATCATCTTCAACAAGGTATGGGCTGTATCATTTTTCAAACCATGGAGCAACCACGTGGTATAATTTTGCAGCAGAAATCTTTAAGTTACAAAATCAAGATATACGCTTACATAAAACAACATCTAAGCAATTTGCAAGCAGAGCAATACGTCCCAAATACAGTGTTCTGGAAACTAAAAAGGTTAAGGAAACATTAAATGTTGAAATTATAAATTGGCAAAGTGCTCTAAAAGAGATGCTTAGTCGATTATAAGTTAATTGTAATCTTGAGATTTCATACTAAGATTAAAAGAATAAGTCGTTTAACTATCTTACATTTGCCATCTTAAAGGAATAACAATATAAGGTCAAATTGTGACTTTAAATTATTTAAAATGAAGGGAATTATATTGGCTGGTGGCTCTGGTACACGTTTACATCCATTAACAAAAGTGACATCAAAACAGTTATTACCTGTTTATGATAAGCCGATGATATATTATCCATTGTCTACATTAATGTCTGCAGGAATACAGGAAATTCTTATCATTACGACCCCAAGAGACAAACATCAGTTTAAAGAACTTTTAGGAAATGGAGAGCAATTAGGATGTCAGTTTTCCTACGCAACCCAAGAAAATCCCAACGGCTTAGCAGAATCTTTTATCATAGCAGAAGATTTTATAGGAGATGATGCTGTAGCACTTATTTTAGGAGATAACATTTTTTATGGCTCTGGTCTTTCACAACTATTACAAAGTAATTTAAAGCCAGATGGCGGTATTATCTATGCATACCACGTACATGATCCAGAACGTTATGGAGTAGTAGATTTTAATGATAATGGAGACGTAGTGTCTATCGAGGAAAAGCCCAAATCTCCTAAAAGTAATTATGCGGTTCCTGGAATATACTTTTATGACAACTCAGTTATTAGCATTGCAAAAAGTATTAAGCCAAGCCAAAGAGGAGAGCTTGAAATTACAGATGTTAATCGGGAATATCTAAAAAGAGGAAAACTAAAAGTAAGTATTCTAGATAAAGGTACTGCGTGGTTAGATACAGGAACATTCGAATCATTAATGCAAGCTTCTCAATTTGTTGAGGTGATAGAAGAAAGACAAGGTTTAAAAGTTGGAGCTATTGAGGCTATTGCCTATGAAATGGGTTATATAAATAAAGAACAACTTAAAAAATTAATAGAGCCCCTATTAAAAAGTGGTTATGGCAATAACCTATTGGTAAATATAAAATAGTATGGCAAAAACAAAACACTTAATAGTCTTCGGTACACGTCCTGAAGCTATTAAAATGGCACCTTTAGTAAAAGAATTTCTTAAGAATAACTTACATTTTGAGACTAAAGTGTGTGTGACAGCACAACATAGAGAAATGCTGGATCAGGTTTTAGAGTTTTTTGAAATCACACCAGATTTCGATTTAGACGTAATGAAACCTAATCAAAACCTATACAATCTTACAGCTGAAATTATTGTGCAGCTAAAAGAGGTTCTAGAGGAGTTTAAGCCCGATTATGTGTATGTACACGGAGACACAAGTACAACTATGGCCACAAGTATTGCAGCATTTTATTCTGGCGCAAAAGTCTGTCATGTAGAAGCAGGCTTAAGAACGCATAACAAATGGTCTCCGTTTCCAGAAGAAATTAATAGACAAGTAACGGGCAGGATTGCAGATATTCATTTTGCGCCAACTGAAACGTCTAAGGCAAATTTACTGTTAGAAAATATAAATAAGGAGTCTGTAGTAATAACAGGGAACACCGTTATTGATGCCCTAATGGAAAGTGTGGAGAAAGTAACAGAAAAGCCTTCAAAAACAATTCAAGACTTAGAAAAAACCTTAGGAAAGAAAGATATTATTTTAGTGACTGGACATAGACGTGAAAATCATGGCGATGGTTTTGAGAAGATTTGTAAGGCATTAAAAACGATAGCGATTCAAAAGCCAGAGCTACTAATTGTATATCCGGTACATTTAAATCCTAAAGTAAAAGAGCCAGTAAACAGAATATTAGGCGAAATAAGTAATATTATGTTAATAGACCCGTTGGCATATCAAGACTTTATTTGGATGATGAACCGCTCAAAATTAATTATTACAGATAGCGGCGGCGTACAAGAGGAAGCGCCAAGTTTAGGAAAGCCAGTTTTAGTTATGCGGGATACAACTGAACGTCCTGAAGCAGTCGATGCTGGTACCGTGATCTTAGTAGGTACAAATACCGAGCTAATTGTATCAGAAACCTTAGATTTGCTAAACAATACAGAACGTTTTAAGCATATGAGTACACTACATAATCCTTATGGAGATGGGAAGGCTTGTGAGCGTATAGTAAACCATATTCAATCTTTAGAATCATGAAACCAGAAGTCGTAATGATTGGGTTAGGCTATATAGGTCTACCTACAGCAGCACTTATAGCATCTAATAAAGTTAATGTATTTGGGGTAGATATTAACCCAAATGTAGTAGAGACTATCAATAGAGGAGAGATTCATATTGTAGAACCAGAATTAGATAGTGCAGTGGCTAGTGCTGTAAAAAATGGGTTTTTAAAAGCTGGTCTTAAAGCACAGGAAGCCAACACCTACTTAATTGTAGTGCCTACCCCATTTAAAGACAAGAATGAGCCAGACATCTCATTTGTCGAGGCTGCTACAAAAGGTATTTTACCATTGTTAAAGGAGAATGACTTATACATAATAGAGTCAACGTCGCCAGTAGGGACTACGGAAAAAATGATGGCCTATATATATGCAGAACGTCCAGAACTTAAAGGGAAACTGCACATCGCATATTGCCCTGAACGTGTGTTGCCTGGAAATGTCATGCATGAGTTGGTACATAATGATCGCGTCATTGGAGGTGTAAATAAAGAAAGTACAGAGCGTGCTTTGGCATTTTATAAAAACTATGTAAAAGGTGAACTTCACGCGACAAATGCACGTACCGCAGAAATGTGCAAACTAGTAGAAAATTCGTCTAGAGATGTGCAAATCGCTTTTGCTAATGAATTGTCTTTAATATGTCACAAAGCGGACATAAATGTTTGGGAATTAATTAAACTGGCAAATAAACATCCTAGAGTAAATATTTTACAACCAGGAAGTGGAGTAGGAGGGCACTGTATTGCAGTAGACCCTTATTTTATTGTTGCAGATTTTCCAATGGAATCTCAAATAATTGGTAAAGCTCGCGAAATAAATAACTACAAATCATTTTGGTGTGCAGAGCAAGTAAAAAATGCTAAACTGCAATTTCAATTGGACCATGGTAAAAAGCCTAAAATTGCATTAATGGGCTTGGCGTTTAAGCCAAATATAGATGATTTAAGAGAGTCTCCAGCTAAATATATAGCTCAAAAAGTATTACAAGATGCACAAGATGAAGAATACTACATTGTGGAGCCAAACATTCAAGAGCATAAAGTATTTAAATTAACAGAGTATAATACAGCAGCAGAGAATGCAGATATAATTGTGTTTTTGGTAGCTCATAATCAATTTAAAAACCTAGGGAATTTACACAATAAAGTAGTGTTAGATTTCTGTGGGGTTTTAGAAAAATAAACTAAAAATGAAATTAACGAACCAACAAAAAGAAAAACTTAAGGGAGCAAAAATCCTTATAACTGGCGGTGCTGGTTTTATAGGGTCAAATCTATGCGAATTCTTTTTGAAGCAAAATGCTATAGTGACCTGTTTAGATAATTTTGCGACAGGACATAAACACAATATAGCACATCTAATGGCTCATGAAAATTTCACCTTAGTTGAAGGGGATATTAGAGATGTAGAAACATGTCAAAACGCTGCAAATGGTCAAGATTATATTCTACACCAAGCGGCTTTAGGTTCGGTACCAAGATCTATAAATGATCCAATTACGTCTAACGATGTGAATGTTGGTGGATTCTTAAATATGTTGATTGCTGCAAGAGATCAAAAGGTGAAACGTTTTACATATGCAGCAAGTTCATCAACGTATGGCGATTCTGTATCATTACCTAAAATAGAAGAAGAAATAGGACAACCATTATCACCATATGCCATTACCAAATATGTAAATGAGTTATATGCTGCTAATTTTAAAATTACCTATGATTTAGATACTATTGGTTTACGTTATTTTAATGTATTTGGCAGGAAACAAGATCCAAAGGGTGCATATGCAGCAGTGATTCCTAAGTTTGTCATTCAATTTATGAATCATGAAAGCCCAACCATTAACGGAGACGGTACATTTTCTAGAGATTTTACATATATAGATAATGTCATTCAAATGAATATGTTAACCATTACAACAGATAATGAAGACGCATTAAATAAGGTGTACAATACAGCAGTAGGAGACAGAACAACCATTAAAGATGTAGCAACACTTCTAAGATCACAATTATCAAATTTTGACACTAAAATAAAAGGAGTAGAAATATTAAATGGCCCAATTAGAAAAGGTGATGTTCCACATTCATTGGCCTCTATAGATAAAGCAAAAAGATTATTAGACTACAAACCAACGCACGAATTTAATGACGGGTTAAAGGAAGCTGTAGACTGGTATTGGAATAATTTAAATAAATAATCATGGCAAAAACAACAATTGCTATTATTGGATTAGGTTACGTAGGGTTACCATTAGCAAGACTTTTTGGTACTAAGTATCCCGTAATAGGGTTTGATATAAGTGAAAATAGAGTAGCTAAGTTAAACAAGGGTCATGACGATACACTAGAGGTTGAAGATGGTATTTTGCAAGAGGTTCTGGTTCAGGACACTAATCAATTAGAAAAAAAAGGCCAAGGCCTATTGTGTACTTCAGAGGTTAGTGAAATTAAAGATTGTAATGTGTTTATTGTAACGGTGCCTACACCTGTAGATAAAAATAACAGACCAATTTTAACACCATTATACAAAGCTAGCGAGACTATTGGCAGCGTGTTAAAGAAAGGCGATATTGTAATTTATGAATCGACTGTATATCCTGGCGCCACAGAAGAAGAGTGCGTGCCAGTGTTAGAACGTACTAGCAATCTTAAATTTAATGAGGACTTCTTTGTAGGGTATTCACCAGAGAGAATTAATCCAGGTGATAAAGAGCATACAGTCGAGAAAATATTAAAAGTAACGTCAGGTTCAACACCCGAGATAGGAAAAAAAGTAGATGCACTCTATGCTGAAGTGATTACTGCGGGCACGCACCTAGCACCTACAATCAAAGTAGCAGAAGCGGCTAAAGTGATTGAAAACTCACAACGTGATATTAATATTGCATTTGTAAATGAGCTGGCTAAGATTTTTAATATGATGGATATTAACACCCATGATGTTCTTGAAGCAGCAGGTACAAAATGGAATTTCTTACCTTTCAAACCAGGCTTAGTAGGAGGACATTGTATAGGGGTAGATCCGTATTATCTGGCACAAAAAGCACAAGAACTAGGCTATCATCCTGAAATTATATTAGCAGGCCGTCGTATGAATGACAGTATGGGACAGTATGTGGCAAGTGAAGTGGTGAAGTTGATGCTAAAACATGATTTAAAAGTAAAGAATGCTAAAATTTTAGTGTTAGGAATTACGTTTAAAGAAAATTGTCCTGATGTAAGAAACACCAAGGTGGTTGATGTGGTTAAACATTTAAAAGACTATGGAACTAACGTAACTATTTACGATCCTTGGGCAAATCCAGAAGAAGTACAACACGAGTATGGACTACCTTGTCATGCTGAACTCGATTCAGCATCACATAAAGCCTACGATGCTATTGTACTTACAGTAGCACATAATCAGTTTATAGAATTAAATTTAAATAAGTACAAGTCAAATAACGCTGTTGTCTACGATGTTAAAGGTGTTTTAGGTGAGAAGGCAGATAATAAATTATAACTATGAAAGGAATTATACTGGCAGGAGGCTCTGGTACGAGATTGCATCCGTTAACTCAAGTGGTGTCAAAACAATTACTGCCTATCTATGATAAGCCAATGATATATTATCCATTATCTGTTTTAATGTTAGCAGGTATTAGAGACATATTAATTATTTCTACGCCTCACGATCTTTCTAATTTCGAAAAACTATTTGGCGATGGTAGTCATTTAGGCTTATTTTTAAGTTACAAGGTGCAACCTTCACCAGATGGTTTGGCTCAGGCATTTATTTTGGGAAAAGAGTTTATTGGTGATGATGATGTATGTTTGATACTTGGCGACAATATTTTTTATGGTGCAGGGCTTCAAAAATTACTTTCAAATGCCGTTAAAACAGTTAAATCTGAAAAAACAGCTGTTGTTTTTGGTAATTATGTTAATGACCCTGAACGATATGGTGTTGCAGAGTTTGATAATGACCGTAATGTAATAAGTATAGAAGAGAAACCAACCAATCCCAAGTCTAACTATGCTGTGGTAGGCTTATATTTTTATCCTAACTCCGTTGTAAGCATAGCTAAAAACGTAAAACCATCACATAGAGGTGAATTAGAAATTACGAGTGTAAACCAATCCTATTTGACTCGAGGTGAATTAAAAATGGAAATGCTTTCTAGAGGCTTTGCGTGGTTAGATACTGGAACTCACGAAGCTTTGACAGAAGCCACAGAATTTGTGAAAGCAGTCGAAAAACGCACATCTTTAAAAATAGCGTGTATTGAAGAGATTGCCTTTAAAATGAGTTTTATATCGAAGATAGAACTACAATCTCTAGCTAAACCTTTATTAAAATCTGATTATGGAAAGTATCTCGATAAGCTTATAAAATTAAATTAATGAATCCATATCTTTCAATATTAGGAACATTGAGTTTCACAATTTATGGGCAAATTGCTCTTAAGTATCGTGTAAATCAAATTAATATAATATTACCAGAGACACCTTTAGCTAAAACTATTTATTTAACAAAGCTATTGTTTGATCCAATGATATTTTCAGCATTTATAGCTTCATTATTTTGGATTTCTACAATGACAAAAATGGAAAAAACTGAAGCATATCCTTAATTATGAGGTTAGCACCAGTATTGGTTTTTCTAATAGGTATTATATTACTTAATGAAACATTTTCATGAGGTAAAGTATAAGGACTTATTTTAATCATAATTGGAACCATTGTCACTGTAAAGTTTTAGTATTAAAAATACGAATCGTTTTACAGAGTTAAGTTTCTAAACATTAATGTGTTTGAATTTTTTTATAAATAATATGAGTGATTTAAATATTAAAAAAGTTTATTTTCCTAATCTCAATGGCTTAAGATTTATTGCTGCATTATTAGTTATAATACATCATATAGAACAATTTAAAAAGATATTTGGATTAGAAAACATTTATGATCAAGTACCTTTTGTTCAAATAATTGGTAAGCTTGGAGTTGTGCTTTTTTTCGTGTTAAGTGGTTTTTTGATTACTTATTTGTTGTTAATAGAAGAAGAGGTTACTAGTAAAATTGATGTGAAAAAATTTTACTTGAGGAGATTACTCCGTATTTGGCCACTTTATTATTTAATAGTTGTAATTAGTTTTTTCGTTTTACCCTATATTTCTTTTCTTGAAGTAGCACCTTATACAAAGCAGCTCTTCACTTCATATAACATAAAACTTCTTTTATTTTTATTTTTTTTACCGAATTTAGCACTTGTGCTTTTTTCTCTAGTACCTTTTGCTTCTCAATCATGGTCAGTTGGTGTGGAAGAACAATTTTATTTGTTATGGCCTTTGTTAATGAAAAATTCTAAAAATAAATTAAGGCTGTTGTTAGGTGTTATACTTGTATATTTTTTTTTAAATTTGGAATTACAATTTTTGTAATAGTTTGCGGCACAAATAAATGGATTTCAGTGTTTTATGGTTTTGTAAGTGGATTTAGTATAGATTGTATGGCAATTGGAGGGATTTTAGCATTTTTTTTATATAAAAAAAAGAAAATCATTAATTTTTTATATTCTCAAAACATACAGTATATTTCCTACGCGGTACTTTTTTTTCTAATAGGTTTTGGAGTCAAAATACCTTATGTTCATTATGAGTTTTATGGTGTTTTTTTTGGTATTGTAATTCTAAATTTAGCATCAAATAAAGATTCAATTCTAAATTTAGAATATAAACTATTAAACTATTAAACTATTTAGGGAAAATATCTTATGGATTATACATGTTTCATCCGCTTGCTATAGTGCTCGTCTTAAAGACTTTAATTTACTTTAATTTAAATAATATAGGTTTGCAGTATTTGTTAACTTTAATAACAACAATTTTTATTTCTGGAATGTCTTATAAATATTTTGAAAGCTATTTTATAAAGAAAAAGACTAAATTTTCAAAAATATTAAGTGGTGATAATTTTAAAAACCTAGAAACTAAATGAAGAAAATTGCCACATTAGGAGCTAGTTATTTGCAAAAACCTTTGGTGGAAAAATTTTAAACAAAAAAGATTAGTTTTAAAAATTGCCTGCATAGAAAAAATCGCATTTCCCATGAAATATTTATATGAGAAACAACAAGAAATATTAGCAGAGCCATTAGTAAAAATAGCTATGGACAATATCAATAGACTCTAAGAAGTTTAGTAAAGCTTTCTTGTCAAAAAATATTTTACTTAACTATTTTGGCCATTTCGCATCTCAATTATTATAAAGTTATAATTCTACAAATTATTAAGAAAGATTCAATAACAAATAGTAGTGCTCATAAGATTTTCATATAACGAGAAACATTAATTAATGAACGGTATTTTTTATATTATTGGCACTATAGTTTTTACAGTGTTTGGCCAAGTCATAATTAAGTGGCGAATTGATAGGCTTAAGTTTGTGTTGCCAGATGATCTTCTAGGTAAAATATCTATATTTGTCAAAATATTATTTGATCCATTAATTATACTTGGATTTGTGTCTGCTTTTATAGCGTCCATATTTTGGATAGGCGCAATGACTAAGTTTGAAATCACTAAGGCATATCCATTTATGAGCATATCACCTGGTCTAGTTTTTATAGTCGGTATATTATTTCTCAACGAAACTTTTACTTGGGGAAAAGTGGTAGGTTTACTCCTAATCATACTAGGCACCATTGTCACATTTAAAATGTAAGTTATGCCATTATTTTCTATAGTGAGTCCTGTTTACCGTGCAGAAAAATGCTTAAAAGAACTGGTGGCAAGAATTGAAGATGCGATGCTGTCTATAACACCAGATTACGAGATCATTCTCGTGGAAGATTGTGGACCTGATAATTCCTGGTCTGTAATAAAAGAAATTTCAGTCAATAATAAAAAAGTAAAAGGAGTTAAACTCAGTAGAAATTTTGGGCAACACTACGCTATTACCGCTGGACTTGATTACAGTAAAGGAACATGGGTTGTTGTTATGGATTGTGACCTACAAGATAAGCCTGAGGAAATCCCTAGACTCTATAAAAAGGCTCTAGAAGGTTATGATGTGGTACTCGCGCGACGCAGCGATAGAAAGGATAAGTATTTTAAGAAACTCTTTTCACGTGTTTTCTATAAAGCTTTGAGTTATCTCACAGGAGCGCCGATGGATGCAACAGTTGCAAATTATGGGATTTATAGTAGAAATGTTGTTAAGGCTGTCTGTAGTATGCGAGAATCGATACGCTATTTTCCTACAATGGTGAAATGGGTAGGTTTTAAATCGGCTAAGATAGATGTAGAGCATGCCCAAAGAACACATGGTGAATCAAGTTATGATTTTTTCAAGCTTGTGGATCTTGCTACAGATATTATTTTGGCTTATTCTGACAAACCTATGAGATTAATGATTAAAGGTGGTTTCATAATATCAATTATTTCATTTATCATTGCTGTAATTTATCTTATTAAATATTTATGTGGAGATGTTTTAATCATTGGTTATACTAGTATGATTATTTCTATTTGGCTATTATCTGGAATTATCCTTCTTACTTTGGGCGTGGTAGGATTATATCTTGGTAAAACTTTTGAAGGCGTAAAACGCCGGCCCATATATATAGCATCAAATACAACATTTGATGATGAGTAGTCTTCTGAACCTTGATTGGGATTCTGAGTTCTTCCAAAAGAAAATTGGTAGTTTGACCTATGACCTATCATTTGATAGAATTGAGAATGATTTAGAAAAAGCTAAAGCAGAAGGGTATAATTTTTTATATGTTTTTTGTCAAACAGCAAAACCAATAGAGGATATAATCCTAAGTAATTTTAATGGTGAAAAGGTAGATACTAAAGTAATCTTTACAAAAGATATACCTGCAGAAAAAGCTTTCAAAATTAATGATAATATTTCTATAGCAAAGGGTTACAGCGTATCTTTAGAACGACTAGCTATTTTGAGTGGTTCACATTCTCGCTTTTTAAAAGACCCTTTTTTTAGTAAGGAACAATTTGAAAACTTGTACAAAATGTGGTTGGTAAATTCGCTCAATGGTAAATTGGCTTCGCAGGTATTAGTTTATCTTAAAGATTCTAAAGAGGTGGGTTTTGTAACGGTAGCGATTAAAGGTAAGGTAGGAAGTATAGGTCTAATCGCAGTTGATAAAGATTTTCAGGGATTAGGGATAGGCTACGAATTAATGATCGCTGCCGAGCAATTCTTATGTGCTAAAAATGTGCTTACTATGACTGTACCTACACAAATAGAGAATCAGCAGGCGTGTGCTTTTTATACAAAACTAAATTTTGAAATTTCAAAAATTCAAAATATTTATCATTTTACATTATGAATATCCCTTTTAACAAACCTTACCTTACGGGTAAGGAGACTATTTATATCAATGAAGCCGTTAATACTGGTAAGATTTCGGGCAATGGAAAGTATACCCAAATGTGTCAAAGTTTTTTTGAAAAAAAATATGGTTTTAAGAAAGTGCTTTTAACAACGTCGTGTACGGACGCACTTGAAATGTGTGCGATGTTAGCAAATATAAAAGAAGGCGATGAAGTCATTATTCCAAGTTTTACGTTCGTTTCTACAGCAATTGCATTTATTAGACAAGGAGCCAATGTAATATTTGTAGACTCATATGCGGATAACCCTAATATTGATGCCGATAAGATAGAGTCACTTATTACTAACAAAACAGTTGCTATTGTACCCGTTCATTATGCTGGTGTAGCTTGTGATATGGATAAAATAATGGAAATAGCTACAAAACATAAATTGCTTGTAATTGAAGATGCTGCACAAGGAATAGACAGTTTTTATACTGGAAAGGATGGAGTAAAGAGAGCACTTGGAAGTATCGGACACTTAGGGGCTTTCTCTTTTCATGAAACTAAAAATATAATTTCTGGGGAAGGAGGTATGTTAACAATTAATGATGAAAAGTTCATTGCAAGAGCAGAAATCATCTGGGAAAAAGGTACTAATAGAGCAGAATTTTTTCGAGGAGAAGTTAATAAATATGGTTGGGTAGATACAGGTTCTTCTTTTCTCCCATCGGAAATAATTGCGGCTTTTTTATGGGCTCAAATTGAAAATTTAGATAAGATTCAAGCTAAACGGAAAAAACTTTGGAAAAGTTATTATTCCGTTCTTAAAAATAATCAAACTACAGCTTTTAAGTTGCCAGTTTTACCACCATATGCCACTAATAATGGACACTTGTTTTATATTATTTGTAATAGCATTGACCATAGATCCTCCATTATTAATACTTTAAAGGAAAATGGTTTTCATGCAGTTTTTCATTATATATCCTTGCACTCAAGTCCTTATTATAGGGATAAACATGATGGAAGGGAATTGAGAAATTCGGATAAGTTCACATACTGTTTATTGCGATTACCTTTTTTTTATCAATTGAATACTGAAGATGTGAATAAAATAGTTGAATTAATTTTGAAACATGAGAATCAATAATGTATTATCAAAAATTATAACATTTATTAATATTTTACTTTTATTATTAATAGTTTATAATCTCTTTTATTTCATAAAATATCCTTATTTAGCTACTGATTCAGGGTTTTATTTATCTGTTGCAAGAGATATTTATCAAGGTTCTCAGTATTTTACTGAAATTGCATCTTCATACAACCCATTAGCTATTATTATCATAGGATTGCCTTATTTTTTTAGCGATGATCCTAATACAAGGTTATTCCTTTTAGTCAATTTTATAGTAATGATTTTTTCAGCAAAAATATTTTATAATATTTTGAAAGAAAACTTTAGAAACCCAAAACAGATTAACTTTTTATTCACGGCTCTTTTTTTTTTAGGATATCTTATTTTTGAAGGAAAGTATGTACTCTTAGAACCTATTTCAGTATTATTTCAATTATTCGCATTTTATTATTATTTAAGAAGTAAAGCATCACAAAATCTGTTTTGCTATTTGATTGTTGGTTTTTTTATTAGCCTTAGTTTTTTTTCTAAGCAGTTTGGCCTTTTTATAATTATTCCCATACTGATTGATATTCTAATAACTAACAAAAAATGGTTTAAGAAATGTTATGTAATAACTATTGGCTTTTCTATTCCTATCGCACTACTTTATATGTATTATGCATATTACGGTGTTTCATTGGAAGAGTATATAATGTATATACTTGGTAAAGGAATAGAATTTGATAAAGGAATAGGTACCGGTTCAACGATTGGAATTATCGATTTATTACTATCGTTTACATACTTTACACTTTTCAACTTTTATATTTTATTGATACCAATTGCCTTTTTTATTTTAAGGGAAATACGACGAAAAGAGTCTTTTATTTTTATTTTTTCAGCATTAGTGTCTTTATCGGTATTATATTTTGCAAGTTATTTTCATTATTACTTATATATATTACCCTATTTTATATTACTTACTGCTTATGTTTCCCAGTTTTTAAAAAAACAAAGTCATAGTATAGCATTTACAGTCTCATTACTTCTTTCCTGTTCTTTATTATCGGTGTATTCATATTTAACTAATAATAAAGCTAAAGACAATTATAACAATCAAAACGAATCTTTAATAAGATTACAAAACATTATTCCTGAAAAGTCATTAGTTTATATTGTTGATCCATCAAAAGCATACTATTTTTTAGGTAAATACAACTCTATAAATCCAAGTAAGATTGGATATTGTTTTCCAAACTATTTTTATACAAAAACAATTTGTGATAACTTGAATAAAGGAAATTTTATCATAGTAGGTCCTGATAGACTAAATGAATACGTAAAGGAATTAAAAATCTATAATCTTTCAGAAATAATTATTGAAAATAGAAAATATACAATAATTGAAGTCTTATGAGTGAATTAAAAAGAGGGGCTCTACTCTCCTATGTGAATATTGGTCTTTCAAATATAATTGGTTTAATCTTAACCCCCTTTATAGTTAAGTCTTTAGGTAGTTCAGAATACGGACTTTATACTTTAATAGGTTCTTTTGTAGCTTATTTGACATTAATGGACTTAGGATTAAATAACACAATTGTTAGATATGTATCGAAGTACAGGGCTGAAGCAGATAAAGAAGCGGAAATAAAATTCCTGGCTACTGCTATGTGGGTTTATCTAGCGATTGCTATAATTTTAATAATTATTGGTGTATTTATTTATTTTCAATTAGACACTATATTTTCTAACTCTCTTACAATTATTGAATTAGGGCGAGCTAAAGTTATGTTTTTAATTCTTTTAGTTAATCTTGTTATTACTATCCCAGGAGGATCTTTTAGCGCAATATGTAATGCTTATGAAAGTTTTGTGTTTCCTAGGTTTGTTAATATCGTGAAATATTTGTTGCGAGCTATTTCTATTTTTGCTGTTTTATCTTGGGGAGGAAAAGCTATAAGTTTAGTTTTAATAGATACTGCATTTAATATTATAATTGTAATGGTTACATTTGTATTCGTTATAAAGAAACTTAATATACGACTTAATCTAAGAGAATATGACAGGAAAATGATTCGCGAAATATTTTCGTATTCATTTTGGGTATTTCTATTCACCATAGTACATCAATTTCAGTGGAATGCTGGACAAGTTGTTTTGGGTATGACGACGTCAACAACTCTAGTCGCAATATTTGGTATTGGAATTCTTATAGGGGGTTATTACAATGCATTTGCAGGTGTTGTAACATCAATGTTACTGCCAAAGGCCACTCAATTAATAGTTCAAGAAAGATCTGGTTTAGAGATAACAGAAGTTTTTATAAAGATTGGAAGAATGATTACATACATTTTATTCCTTATCATTTCAGGTTTTTTTTTATTAGGAAAATCTTTTATTTTTTTATGGTTAAGTAATGATTATAAAGAGTCATGGATAATTGCATTATTGATGATGGCTGGGATGACGATGCCTATATTACAGGTTTTTGGCAATACAGTTTTAGAAGCTAAAAAGAAAAATAAATTTAAAGCATTAGTTTCAATTGTGACTGTGTCTATAGCTGTTGTTGTTGGGTATTATTATTCTTTGAGATATGGAGTGAAGGGTATGATGATTCCTTTGTTTATAGCTATGCTATTTAATAGCATCATTATGAATTTTTATTTTGTTAAAATTTTCGATTTCAAATTTAAATATTTTATAAAATCTGTCATAATGAAACCTCTTATTGTTACTGCAATATTAACATTAATTGCATATTGGTTACTAAATATGATTAATGTAGATTCTTGGTTTTTATTCGGAATTTTTGGATTTTTATATGCCATAACATTTCTCACTTTAACATATTTTCTATTGATGAATCCTTATGAGAAATCCTTTGTAAAAACAATTTTTAAATGAAAAAAATATTAACCATTACTTGCCATAACGTATACAACCATGGTGCAACGTTGCAACAATATGCGCTTATAGAAAACCTTAAGACTTGGGAATATGATGTGAAAAGTATAAATTATAAACCTGCTTATTTAAGTAAACGTTTTAAATTATGGAATATTCCTGAAAAGTATAAAAGTAATGTCTTTTTAAAAGTAGCATACTTAGGCCTTAAACTTCCTAGTAGAATATTGGATTTAAAACGGAAGAAGAATTTTGATGCTTTTGAAAGTCAATACCTTGCCGTACTCCCTAAACTATATGAAACGAATAAAGATTTAAAAAATGATTTACCAGATGCTGATGTTTACATATGCGGGAGCGACCAGATTTGGAATTCTTTTTTTGAAAATGGTAAAGACCCTGCATTTTATTTAAATTTTGCACCTGATGATAAGTTAAAAATCGCTTACGCCGCTTCATTTGCCATCGATGAGTTAGAAGAAAAGGTAAAGCCTTTAGTTAAAAAGAACGTTGAAAGATTGCAAGCTGTAAGTGTACGCGAAACTTCAGGGTTAACTATTTTAAAAGATCTAGGTATATCAAATGCTGTACAAGTTTTGGATCCTGTGTTTCTAATTAATGAAGATGTTTGGAAAGATAAATTTGTTTTCCCTTTAGATGAAAAATTTATATTTGTTTATGATTGTGATTCAAATGAGCAAATTAAGCAAATTGCGCAAGTTGCAGCATCAGAGAATAATTTTAAAATTTTCACTGTGGATAAGAATATAAAATATGCTGATAAGAATTTCTTCAATGAAGCTCCTCATTTTTTCCTGTCTTTAATTTATCATTCGCAATTTGTATTAACGAATTCTTTTCATGCGCTTTCATTTTCTATAATTTTTAACAAACCACATTATGTTTTTAATAGAACAGAGAAAATAAATACAAGAATGAGAGACTTAATGAAATTGGCAGGTATTTCAGAGCTATTACTAATGAAAGGTGAGTTTAGAAGAATTAATGATGTGGCTATTGACTTTGCTAAAGTGAATGAAAAAATAAGTAATGAGGTAGCTAAATCAAAAACGTTTTTGCGTAATGCATTAGAAAACAAATCAAATGTTACATAGGGTTAAACGAAAAATACATGCTATTGTATTTTGGCAAACTAGATTAGGAGAATTTGTAAATAAAGTAAATGATTTAAAGCTTTTCTATAAGTATTCTTTTACACAAAAAAAGATAAAAAGTAAAGAAAGCTATCAAGCTTTTTTGACAAAACAATATCATATTGTGGAAAAGGGATTGGCCCTACCTAATCCTAGAAAGGGTTTCGGTAAAGCTAAAATATTATTATTAATTAATAAAGCGAACGAATACAACAGCCAATATCCAGAAGATAGATTAATTAGAAATGTTAAAGAAACACTTCAGGAGTATTTGAATAGAAATCCTCAGTTATATGAAGTAGATCTAGAATATTATAGCACTATTATTAATTTCATCAATAACAATAGGTCTTCCCTTATGGGAGGTGTAAAACCTATGAATTTTAAAGATATCAAAAGCTATACTGATATTAACTATGAAGATTTTGTTAAGTCTCGAACAAGTGTTCGTAACTATTCAAAAGTAAATGTTTTAAAAGAAGATGTTAAAAAAGCAGTAGAGTTAGCTCGATTTACACCTTCAGTTTGTAATCGTCAAAGTTGGCAGGTGCATTACTTTAGGGATAAAGAAATGAAAAACCAATTGTTGAGCCTGCAAGGAGGAAATAATGGATTTACAGATTCCATAAATCAACTTCTCATTGTAACTGGAGATACTCGAAAGTTTACCCAATTAGAAAGTAATCAGCTATTTATAGATGGAGGCCTCTTTGCTATGAATTTACTACTAGGTTTACATGCACAACATATAGCAAGCTGTTGTCTGAATACTTGTCTACCTTTTACTATTGAAAATAAAATAAAATCACTTGGAAATATACCAAGGTCAGAAAGACTAATTATGATGATTGGTATTGGAAATTTTAAAGACTCTTTTGAAGTAGCCATTTCAAACAGAAAAATAATAAATGAAATTCTTGTTGAGAAAGTTTAATTTTTTAATTGAAATATCTGCTAAAAAAAGCTTAAGAAAATGAATAAAAAAATATTAATTTGTTTTGGTACTAGGCCAGAAGCAATTAAAATGTGTTCGTTAGTTCATCTATTAAAAAAATCAGATTTTGATTGTAAGGTTTGTGTTACTGCTCAACATCGGGAGATGTTGGATCAGGTTTTAGAATTCTTTGAAATTGTACCCGATTTTGATTTAAATATTATGAAACCAAATCAAAGTTTAAACCAATTGAGTGGTAATATTTTTCTAAATCTTGAGAATGTCTTATCTAGTTTTAATCCTGACCTAGTATTAGTACACGGAGATACAACGACCTCATCTATAGTGGCTTGGGCTGCATTTAATCATAGGATTAGAGTAGGTCATGTAGAGGCGGGTTTAAGAACTTTTGACAAAAAAAATCCTTTTCCAGAAGAACTCAATAGACAAATTACTGGTAGAATTGCCGATTTTCATTTTGCTCCTACCACTGCCTCGCAAAGAAATTTGATAAAAGAAAATATTAAAGAACAAAATATTCTAGTGACAGGCAACACAGTTATAGATTCTTTACTCTGGACAAAGAGCAAGCTCGATAATGGATTTACAAATAAAAATATTAAGGAGTTAAAAAATCTTATTAATCCTTCGAAAAAAACAATTTTAGTAACCTCACATAGAAGAGAAAATTTTGGTCAAGGTTTTATTGATATTTGTCATGCTTTGCGTGAAATAGCAAAAGATGAAAATGTGGAGATTATATTTCCCGTTCATCTTAATCCCAATGTACGAAAGCCTATATTTGAGTTACTATCGCACAACTCAAATATTCACCTTATAGAGCCTTTAGATTATCCGTCATTTGTATGGTTGATGAAGCAATCTTATTTCATTATAACCGATTCTGGAGGAATTCAGGAAGAAGCACCTTCACTTGGAAAGCCAGTTTTGGTAATGCGTGAAACAACAGAAAGACCTGAGGCAGTTAAGGCTAATACTGTAGTTTTGTTGGGGACTAATACGAATAAAATCGTAAACTTTGCTAGAATTCTTCTAGAAGATAAATCTGCATATAAAAAGATGGCTCAAAGTTATAATCCTTATGGGGATGGGCACGCCAATAAAAAAATAATTAAATACTTAAATATTAATTTATGATCCCTAAAGTCATTCATTACTGTTGGTTTGGAGGAAATCCATTACCGCAGTTAGCAATAAAATGCATTAATTCTTGGAGAAAATATCTCCCTGACTACGAAATTAAAGAATGGAATGAAAAGAACTTTCCTCTCGAAAATTATGTATTTGCAAAAGAAGCATTGGAGAATAGAAAATTTGCTTTTGTGTCTGATGTTGCTCGACTTCATGCTCTAAAGTATGAAGGAGGAGTTTATATGGATACAGATGTAGAAGTACTTAAGCCTCTAGATAATTTATTAAATCAAACTGCATTTTCAGGCTTCGAAAATGATGATTTTGTGCCAACTGGGATTATGGCTAGTGTTAAAAATGGAGATTGGGTATCGGAACTTATAGACTATTATAATAATAAACCTTTTGTAGACCAAGCCGGTAATTTAGATACCACTACCAATACTTATATAATTACACAAATGATGAGGGAAAAAGGGTTTGTAATGAATAATACGTATCAAGAAATTAAAGATTATGTAGCTTTTTATCCTAGCGATTTTTTTTGTCCTAAAAGTTATATCACAGGGGAGATTAATTTAAGCCAAAACACGTATTGTATACATCATTTTGCGAAGTCTTGGATTTCTATTAAAAAGAGAATGAGAAATAATTTAAAATTAAAACTCATGAAAACTTTTGGATATAAAAACATCCAAAGAATGTTCGATATTATAAATAGGTAAAGAATGAAGATAGTTTTTAGTACCGATCAAACCTATTTACATGGTGGGACCGAAAAAGTATTGGCAGATAAAGCTAATTATATGGTTGAGAAATTAGGGTATGAAGTATTCATTATCACTACGGAGCAAAATAATAAACAGGCGTGTTATTATTTAGATAAAAGAATCCACCAAATTAATTTAGGAATAAATTATCATCGCAACTTAAGTTATTTGAACCCTAAGAATATATTAAAAGTATTTAATCATTTTAGTAAGCTGAAAAATATAATTAAAGAAATAGAACCGGATAATTGGCTTATTTGTAATTACTCATTTGATTTTTATTTTATTCCTTTCATAAAAAAAACTATTCCTAAAATAAAAGAATTTCACGGCTCTCAATATAGAAGAATTGAAGAGAGAAAGGTGAATTTGTTGCAATTATTCTTGCAAAATATTAAAGAAAGTATTGAGAATAAATATGACACTTTATTAGTTCTAAATCCAGATGAGCGAAACTTTTTTAAATCTAAAAACACCTACGTCATCCCCAACGCTATTCAAATACCCGCCAAAAAAGCAAAATTAGAAAAAAAACAATTGATTGCTGCCGGAAGAATTGCCCCTGTAAAAGGATTTGAGCGCTTAATTGCTGCTTGGGCTTTATTGGCTCCAAAATACACGGAATGGAGCTTGCATATTTATGGAGAAGATTATTTAAACACTCAAGAATCACTTATAAACCAGGTTGAATATTTACAAATACAAGATAGTGTTGTATTTAAAGGGTCAACTTCTAATATGACAAAAACGATGTTAGAATATTCAATCTATCTGATGACCTCCCACACAGAATGCTTTCCAATGGTCCTATTAGAATCACTTTCGGTGGGACTCCCAATTATTGCATTTGATGTACCTAGTGGTCCAAGAAATATTGTTTCACACGAGAAGGATGGCCTTTTAATAGAAAATAACAATATTACAGCATTTGCAAATGGCATTGAGACTCTAATCTTAGAAGAAGAGGTTAGACTAAAAATGGGAGAGCGAGCAAAATTGAATAGTGAAAGATTTAATATTAATAATATTATGAAAGAGTGGGTTAAATTATTTTCTACAGTAAATAAAAAATAACATGTTTGACTGGATACCCATATTTCAATACACTCCAATCTATTATTATCTTTTGCTGTTAGTGGTGCTGTTATCATTTGTTCATAGCCAAACGGTAGCTATAGATAGTTCTTTCAACCTTCAACATATACGTAAAACTGGTGTGTTTCTTTTGTTTTTTGTAGTACTCTATATGGGACTACGACCCGTTCATGGAGTTTTTACAGATATGGTGACTTATGCCAATATTTTTGAAAGATATCAGAATGGATACCCCATTACAAGTTCAAAAGATCCACTCTTTCATCTGTTTATGCAAAATGCTTCTAAAATAATTGGATTAAATAGCTTTTTTTTTCTTTGCACATTGCTTTATGTTATTCCACTTTACTTGATTTGTAAAAAATGGTTTAAAGAATATTGGTTTTATGGATTTTTGATGATAGTTACAGCTTTTGCGTTTTGGGCAGCGGGTACGAATGGAATAAGAAATGCCATTGCAGGGTCTTTTTTTTTACTTGGAATATCTAGAGATAAACGAATTTTTCAAATTATATGGTTATTTATTGCGGTTAACTTTCACTTTTCTATTCTATTACCGACTATTGCTTTTATTATCGTTCATTTTTATAACAAACCGAAATATTACTTATTTTTTTGGTTGTTTTGTATTCCATTGTCGTTAATAGGAGGTGGTTTTTGGGAAAGTTTATTTGCTAATTTAGGTTTTGAAGATGAACGGTTAAGTTATCTAACCGAAGGAAATGTGAATAATGATAATTTTGCATACACCGGCTTTCGTTGGGATTTTTTAATATATAGTGCCACAGCAGTATTTGCCGGTTGGTATTATGTAATTAAGATAAAGTTTGAAGACCCTATTTATTTTAAACTATTAAACATTTATCTGTTTGCCAATGCTTTTTGGATTTTGGTAATACGCTCGAATTTTTCTAATCGTTTTGCATACTTGTCTTGGTTTATATTAGCTCTTGTGATTATTTATCCATTTTTAAAAAAGAAAATAGTTAAAAACCAACATAAAACGATAGGTTTAATTATTTTAGCTCATTTCTTGTTTACTTTTATCATGAATGTAATTTTATAAAATGAAAACAATTACAGTATTCACTACCACATATAATAGAGCCCATTTACTGCCTAGATTATATAAGAGCCTCTGTAAACAAACAAATCAAGATTTTCTTTGGTTAATAATTGATGACGGTTCGACCGATAATACAAAAGAAATAGCAACACAATGGATAAAAGCTAAAGAAATTGAAATAAAATATAAATTTAAAAAGAATGGAGGTATGCATACAGGGCATAATATGGCCTATAAATTAATGCAAACAGAATACAATGTGTGTGTAGACTCAGATGATTATTTGCTGCCTGATAGTATTCAAAAGATTATCGGTCTAATAAATAAATATGATATTTCAAAAAACGAACAACTTGCAGGTATTATTGGTTTAAATATAACATTAGCTGGTAAAGTAATTGGAAACAAATTCCCTAAAGATATTCTTCAAAGTTCTTATCAGGACATTTCATTTATATATAAAGCAATAGGAGATAAAAAAATTGTTTTTAAAACTAAAAAGATTAAGAATTTAAAACCATATCCTACTTTTTATCCAGAAAAATTTGTTCCGTTATATTTCCCGATTGTTTTGGACTCAAAGTTTGAATACTTATGTTTTAATGAGATATTTTGTGTTGTGGAATATCAAGAAGATGGTTCAACAGTTAATATTTATAATCAATATATAAATAACCCGAAAGGCTGTAGGTTTTCACGAAAAATAGAAATGATATATTATAAAAGTGTAAAAAGAAAATTTAAAAGTGCCATCCATTTGATTTCTTCTAATTTAATACTCAAAGAAATTAATTTAGTTAAAGATTCACCAAATATTATAATTACTGTTTTAGCAATTCCTTTTGGCATAGCTTGGTATTTTTATATTTTATATAAGTTAAATTCTAAGAGAGATATTTCTAAATACTTAAAGTAGAAATGAATAAATATAAAATTATAAATATATCTGAAGAATCAAAGTTTAAATTCAAAGAATGTTTTGACAATAACTCTTCTGAGAAACAAATAAATAAGATTGAATGGCAATTTTTAAATAACCCTGTACAACAACAGTTTGTAGACATAGCTTTAGACACTGAGACAGATAAGACTGCTGCAATTTATGCGATTTTTCCAGTGCAGTTTAAAGTTAAAGATACAATTCTTTGTGGTTCACAGTCATTGGATACGATAACTGACAAAGATTATAGAGGTCAAGGACTCTTTATTAAATTAGCTAATAGTGTGTATAGAAAAGCACAAGAAAGTAATGTTAAATTAGTATACGGGTTTCCTAACGGAAATTCTATTTATGGTTTTCAAAAAAAACTAGAATGGAGTGTTTTAGATCCTGTACCGTTTCTGATCAAGCCTTTGAAAACTAAATATTTTACGAAACATTTATCACTTTTAAATTTTATACCTAATTTGTCTTTGAGTTTTTCAAAATTTAAAATTTCTAAAGCTTATAAACTAGAGTTTAAAAATGAATTTCCAGTAGTGGTGAATGATATATGGAATTTTTTCTCTAAGGACATCCAAGTCGCTGTTAATAGAGATAAAAAGTATTTAGACTGGAGATATATATCAAAACCTAATGAAAATTATAAAATACTTCATTGTTTCTCTGCAGCTGATGAATATTTAGGTTTTATTGTTTACACAGTTAAGGCTAAGCATGGTGGTAAGATTGGATATATTATGGAATTTATATACGATTTGAATAATCCATTAGCAGCAAAACAACTCTTGGCAAAAGCAATTTCAGAAATTAAGCAACAAAAAGCAGACTGTATCCTATCCTGGTGTTTAGATCATTCACCAAATTATAGGATTTTTAAGAATAGTTTATTTTTTAAGATGCCTGAAAAGTTAAGACCAATTGAACTACATTTTGGTGTAAGAGCATTTGACCCTGTAGACAAAGAGTTGCTTTATAATAGAAAAAATTGGTATTTAAGTTATTCAGATTCCGATACGGTATGATAATGGAAAATGGCAATTTTATTATATCATTAGACTTTGAATTACATTGGGGTAATATAGAAAATTGTAATATAAAGGAGTTAGCACCATACTTTATTGCAACTAGGGATTCTATCCCTTTGGTACTAGATTTATTTGAGCGGTATAACATTAAAGCAACTTGGGCAACCGTCGGATTTTTATTTGCAAAAAATAAAGAACAATTACTACAATATAGTCCTAATGAAAAACCTAATTATAAACGAGAAGAATTGTCTTATTATGATTATATAAGTAAAATTGGCAATGATGAGAATGATGACCCATTTCATTTTGCTAATAGTATAATTAAAAAAATTATAATGATACCTGGCCAAGAGTTAGCCTCCCATACGTTTTGCCATTATTACTGTTTAGAGGAGGGGCAAAATGTTCACCAGTTTGAATCAGACCTCATAGCTGCTAAAAAAATTTCAAAAGATAATTTTGGTGTTTCATTAAAATCTTTAGTTTTTCCAAGAAATCAGTTTAATAAACAGTATCTAGAAGTTGCATTTAGGCAAGGTATAAATGTGGTTCGTTCAAATCCAGATGTGTGGTTTTGGAAGAGAAAAAATGGAAAAACAACTTCGCTTTTGAGAGCAATAGATACGTTAATGCCAATAAGCAAGAGTCTATCTTTTAGTAATTTTGACAGCATTAGTGGTGTGAAACTTTTACCTGCAAGTCGTTTTTTTAGACCTTATAGCATGAAAGAAAAGTCTATACAGAGTCTGAAAATTAAAAGAATAAAAAAAGAAATGACTTATGCTGCTAAACATAAGTCTAACTATCACCTATGGTGGCATCCACATAATTTTGGTAACGATGTAAATTCAAATATTAAACAATTAACAGAAATTATTAATCATTTTTATTTTTTGAAAGAAAAGTATGGTTTTCAATCTAAAAATATGATTGACTTTAGTTAAATGAAATTCACTTTTAAAAATACTTAATTACCTTACCTTATACATTGATTTCGATTTTAAATACCTTTTTCATATTCCTAGCCTATAATTCCATCTAAACCAATGTTACTATTTCTATATTTTATTGGTTTCAAAAAGAATATAAACTAGCTCTAAGTAAAACCTGATTGCTTACTTCAATTATGGTGTAGAGGTCATACTATTTATAAATTAACCATTTACCATATTAAGGCAGTTGCCATTGTCACTTGGATTTGTTGCTCTATAGTGTATAAGCTTTATAGGTATTCTTCAATTATATAAAAAAAGGTTTAGGTCTTGGTAGTTACTATTCGCTATATTATTTCTAATAGTCTTAAGACCATACGTAGCATTAATGCTTATATTTTCTAAAGGTTAATTTTTAGTGTATTCAATAATTAGAGCATGTGGAAACGTATCACATTTATGAGTTCTGGATTAATAGTACTTTCAATCTGTTTTTACCTATTTCTACAACTTTCCAAAGTGAGAATTTTAAACAGGGAGCGCCTTAAGTATTTTAATGATTACTCAATACTATCATTTCAAGACTCAGGAAGTTATGTGCCGTTGCTAGAGTACAATTATCACGAAAAGTTTTTCGCATTCTTTTTAGACCTTTTCTTTGATACAACGCAGATTTATAGCTGGACTCTTAGTATTGAAATACAACATTATTAATGTTACATCTTGTAGTAGGATTCTTAATAGTGAGGTATTGGAAAACTGTTAAGACTGATAGGATATTCAATTATAATTATCTATTCTTTTATAAGTGGTTTGCTATATGTGCAACGCTATGCAGGATTAGGTATTTTTGTAAGAACAAAAGTGATGATACAACCATTCACTGTTTTAGAAATGCTTTATATTGCGAAGTTTATAGCTGTAAATTCAACTATTGTCAATAAAAAATATTGGAAGTTTTTGAAACAATATACAGAATTGTAACACATTAATACCATCAATTGAAAAAACTAGTACGTATTACAACAGTACCTATTTCTCTAGAAAAATTATTAGAGAATCAGCTAAATTTCATGTCAAAATATTATCATGTTACGGCCATGTCAGCAGAAAAAGAGCGTTTAAAAATGTTTGGCGAAAATCAAGATATAAAAACGTTTCATTTAGAGCTTACTAGAAAAATCACCCCTTTACAGGATTTAAAAGCAGTTTATAAGTTATACAAGTTTCTCAAAGAGATAAAACCACACATAGTTCATACACATACTCCTAAAGCGGGTATTGTAGGAATGCTTGCAGCGTATATAGCTAGAGTGCCTCATAGGCTGCATACTGTTGCAGGGTTGCCATTGATGGAAGCCACAGGGATTAAACGAAAAGTTCTAAATGCTGTGGAAAAATTGACTTATGTTTGTGCAACAAAGGTGTATCCGAATTCTAAAGGACTTAAAGATTTTATTTTAACAGAAAATCTCTCAAAACCTTCAAAGTTAAAAATAATTGGTAACGGGAGTTCAAATGGTATTGATACAACTTATTTTGACCCCAATCGGTATACAGAGACGTTTAAAAATGAACTCAAACTAAAATTAGGAATATCAAAAACTGATAAAGTATTTATATTTGTCGGTCGTTTAGTGTCAGATAAAGGGATCAATGAACTGATATCTGCTTTTAATAAACTTCAACAAAATCATCAGAATATAAAATTATTATTGGTAGGCTCTTTGGAGTCTGATTTAGATCCATTGCACAAACAAACATTAAATACAATAAAGAGTAATCAACATATAATTAGTTTAGGGTTTCAAAAAGATGTACGTCCATGGTTTGCAATAAGCGATATGCTTACATTTCCAAGTTATAGAGAAGGCTTTCCAAATGTAGTATTACAAGCAAGTGCCATGGGATTACCTTGTATTGTATCTAATATAAATGGCTGTAATGAAATCATTACAGATAATTTAAATGGATTGATTATTCCTAAAAAAGATCCAGATGCTTTAGAAGATGCAATGAAAGTATTAGTTGAAAATCCAATTTTGTACATTAAATTAAAAGAAAATACTAGAAAATTTATACAAGAAAAATATGAACGGAAGGTGTTTTGGAAAGCATTACTTTATGAGTATAAAAGCTTAGATAAACAATAAATAGAGGATATCAAAAATTTTAATAATAAGTGTATAGTTATAATAGTAGGTATCGTGTGCGGTATACTACAATCATTTGGTCAAACAGGTAACCATACTGCAAGCTCACAAATCAAAATATTTAATTCCAACACAGAGGAGTTGCCATATTGGTTTACGCAAAACCAAAGAGGAAGAATAAGTGATAGCACTTATGTGTTGGTGTCGACCGATTATAAATTTAACTATGATACTGCTACTAAACATAATTTTTCAGTTGGTGCCAATGCCCAATATGTAAATCAAGCAGCGAGCAAGTTTCAAATTGATCAGTTGTACATAAATTATAGTAACAGATGGCTTAATGCAACATTAGGTGCAAAACATCCGGACATAAAGTATAATGGCTTATCATCTAGTAATGGTAATATATTATGGTCAGGAAATACTAGAGCAATACCTGGGCTACTTTTAAAAGCAAATACACCAATAAAAATTACGAAGGCTATAGCCTTAAATTGGGGGTTAGGACATTATGAGCTTGGTGATGATCGGTATGCAAAAGGAGCTAAAATTCATTACAAAAGTTTAGGTGCTTTTATTAAATTTAATAAGAAAAGTCAACTACAGTTAGGGATTAAGCATTATGTGCAGTGGGCAGGAGATACTGAAGCTTTTGGAAAAGCACCAAGTGGGGTTTCCGATTTTATAGATATATTTTTTGCAAAGAAAGCTGGAGACGAAAATGCAATAGATGGAGAGAAAGTAAACGCCCTTGGAAACCATTTAGGGCTTTATGATATCAAATACAGCTATAAATTTAAAAATTCTAAAATAGAGTTATACCATCAACATTTATTTGAAGATGGCTCTGGGTCTGCATTTAAAAATTTTCCTGATGGCATTTGGGGTGTTAATTTAACGAATAAAGAGTCTTGGTTATCATCAATATTATATGAGTATGTGTATACCTTAAATCAAAGTGGTTCAACAGGAATAAGTGGTCGGGATAATTATTTTAGTAATAGTTTTTACAGAACAGGGTGGCGGTATAAAAATAGAGTGATAGGGATACCATTTATCACTCCAAATACAATAGAAAATGGCTCGGGAAATAATCGAGTAAAAGCGCACCATATGGGCGCAAAGTTAAAATTCAATAAATTAGTAATAGAAGTTAAAGGAACTATTCTAGAACGATTAGGCACATATAGTTCACCAATTAACCCTAAGCAAAAAAGTTTATATTCATTTGTTAACGGTTCGTATCAACTTTCTAATAAATTTTTAATGTCGTTGTCAGTTGGTGTCGATTACAATTCTTATAAAAAAAATGTCTATAGTATTGGAGGTGCTTTGAAATACAATATATTTTAAAATATTGAAATATATTCAAGAGTATTTCCAAGGGTATGTAAACACATAAAAATAAAGGATGACAGTGGGGAATCAAAAACTAAATATTTATGGCGCAAGCGGTCATGCAAAAGTCATAATAGATATTATAAAAACTATAGATAAAAAAACTATAGGTTACATATTTGATGATAACGAAAAATTAATTGAACTTTTAGGTTGGCAAATCAAAAGGAGTGCAAATACTAAGTTACTTACTAAACATTCAACTATTATAGCAATAGGTAATAACAAAATCAGAAAAGAAATTGTAGAAAATAAACAAGTGCAAGTTGCAGAGGCAATTAGTCATATCTCCGCTATTATATCTAAGTTAACGTCTATAGGTAAGGGAACTGTTATAATGCCCAATGCTGTTATTAATGCAGATGCTAATATTGGAACACATTGTATTATAAATACTGCAGCTGTGGTAGAACATGATGTAGTAATTGAAAATTATGTTCATATTTCGCCAAATGCAACGGTTACTGGCGGTGTAAAAATAGGAGAAGGTACACACGTGGGAGCTGGTGCAGTAATACTACCAAATTTAAATATTGGCAAATGGGTTACTATTGGCGCAGGAGCTGTAGTAACCAAAAATGTCCCAGATTATAGCACTGTGATAGGAAATCCAGCAAAACCATTATAGTAATAGTGCGAATTATAATGATATGAAATTTCTAGTATTAAGAAAGTCTAACCATCCCCAATCTTCCCAATCTAAACGCTTATTTCTAAATAATACCCTAAAGTGGCTACGAATACCTAAAACCTAGAGTTTTGTAGAAATAATGTATCTTCAGTACTAATATTACGTTTTAAGACACACAATTAGCTTACGATGGAAATAAAATACATTGAAGAAACAACTCTTGAGGACCGCTTAAAATACCTATCTGAGGAGCCCTTTGACTTTTGGACCTTTTATTTGGTGTCTTTCACCAACAGAGCATATAAAACGATGGGCTTTGAAAGGTATTTTAAGGATTACAATGATTTTGGCAGATATGGATTAGAAGATAATAAAAACATTAATCTCTTATATAAAGGGCTAATACAAAGAAGTTATATAGACTTTTACCGAGTGTATACTAATGAGGACGACGGCACAAGACATAACTTTTGGTCATTATTTTATAAAGAAGAAAAGAGCGAAGCCAGAAGTTTAAAGGACAAAAATAGTCTAGCACATGAGTATTATAGCTTTTTACTGGAAAGTTTAAATAAAATAAAAACAATATTCTACTATTTTTATGGCTATCATAATAGAAATAAAAAAGCAAGTATAAACTTTATAAATTATGCCACTCCAAAACTAGGTGATGACTTTATAAAAATAAATACTTATCAAGAAGTATTACAAAAGATATTTGAAGATTTAGATGATACGTATCTAAAAAGCTTGTTGCAAAATAAAACGCCAAAAAGTAGTGAGGTCCTAGAAACAATCAATGAGTCTATCGACCTTCAAGAATTAGCTTTCCCCATAATTTTTATGGAGTACCCTAAAGAACTTGTGGTATATAAAAAACTTATTAAAAATTGGTTGTTAATGGAGGTCGAAAAAAGGAAAAGACAATTTAATTGGGAGGATAGTTATATTCCTATGCCATTCTTGGAAATAACAAAATTTGCCAATAGATTGTTAGATGCAGCAGAAAGAGATTATTTAATAAAAGACAGCCCAGAATATTTTCAATACCCTAAACATATATTTTCAGGATTTAAAGGCTATAAATTGTTTGAGTATTATAGCAAAGGCATTTACAACCAAACTATGTTAACCTTTATTTACAGACACATGAGAAGTAATGAAAGAGAGGCGTATAAAATCTTGGCAGATCCTGCACCGTTTTTAGAATGGTACGATGCTAATAAGTTACACGATAAAGCTTTTCAAATTAACCAACCCTTAAGCAAGGTAAACAGTAAAGAACGCCAACAAAATTACAAAATCATCAAATCCCTTGTAGAAGAGCTATATCCAACAACCTAAACAACGTTTACTTCAGATCCTTTATTTAATCTCCTTTTGCATGTTGAATTTTACATTTTGAGTTTTACAATTAAAGTTTTACTTCTTCCCTAATCCCTAATCCCTAATCCCTAATCCCAACTCACCACACAATAAACCCTCAAATCATCTATAACTACTGTCGCCCCAAAATAGATTCGAATTCAGACACATTAATTCCAAGATACGTGGCGGCTTCAGTATTTAAAACAAGCTGATGTGATGCTTTTCCATAATGGCGTTTAATGGCTTTGTACAATTTATAGGCAGTCGACATACTAGAGTTGGTCAGAGTGGCCAAATCTTGAGCATCTATAATGCGTGGTAATATGTCTACTATAATAGCCATATAATGGTTAACGTTGCAATTGCGATTCAAACAAAGCTAAAGGAATGCCATAATAATCTGCAGCATCTTGATTCGTAACCTGTTGATGCTTTAATTTAGAGTGAAAATCCTTAATACGAGCCATTTCTAATTGACCAGCACGGAGTTTAACACCTTTGTAGTGGCATAAATCACGTGTATTTAATAATCGAAGTACAGGTGTCATAAGTTGTGTTTTACCAAACCTACAAATACCTTGTAGTATCAATAACTATTAGAATTACAGATGTTTATGAAAAATAGAAGATTTAGACTTCAAGTTTTCTTAAAGTTCTTATAGCTAAGCGATTGTGTAAATAGTTGTTAACAATACTGTTGAAAACTAGTAGAAGATTTAGGTCTTTATTTTACTGTTAGGATGATACACAGTGCTAAATATGTAGTGACTATCGCTAAAATTACATACAGAAACACGCAATATTTACAATTTACAACAACCTACCAATATAAAATACAAGAATTATAACGTTAAAGTTAAGACCTACCCCAAAACCCACATGACTTTTACATTTTACATTTTACATTTTTTAATATAGCTTCAAATTTAACCTCTACTAGCTTGTAAACTACAAGGATAAACGAACCCCAAAACCCGCAAGACTTTTACATTTTACATTTTTTTAATATAGTTTCAAATTTAACCTCTACTAACTTGTAAACTACAGTGATAAACGAATCCCAAAACCCGCAAGACTTTTACATTTAACGTGTTTTAAGATTGATTCAAATCTAACATCTTCCATCTAAATACTTTTCCCTAATCCCAATTCCCAAATCCCTAACCTCTAACCTCTACTACCTTGTAAACTACAAGGATAAACGAAACCCAAAACCCACAAGACTTTTACATTTTATATTTTACATTTTCAATATTGATTCATTTTTAACCTCTACTACCTTGTAAACTACAAGGATAAACGAACCCCAAAACCCACAAGACTTTTACATTTTACATTTTCAATATTGATTCATTTTTAACCTCTACTATCTTGTAAACTACAAGGATAAACGAATCTCAAAACCCACAAGACTTTTACATTTTATATTTTACATTTTCAATATTGATTCATTTTTAACCTCTACTAGCTTGTAAACTACAAGGATAAACGAACCCCAAAACCAGCATGACTTTTACATTTTACATTTTTTATTATAGCTTAATATTTAACCACTACTACCTAAAAGCTTTTCCCAAATCCCTAATCCCAAATACAAACGTCCAATCTCCATAACAGTTTACTGTCATTAAAATACCAGTACCATACCTCAAGTATACCTTAAGTATATCAACAGTATATAAACCTTGTTCTATTGGGCTGGCCTAAACGTAATCTCGTGCACCAAAACGCATATAATTATGCATAGTGTAAAATTCAGGAAGCTTTACGAATTATGTAAAGCACTGTTTATAAGCGAATTTGACAATATAAAAGTTATCTAGGTTTGTATACAGATAGCAAATCATAATACTCAATTTAAAGATTAAAATGACTGCTTAGGTATACCACATTTTAAAATTTAAAATGAAGAGGCGCTGTTAGAGTTAAACAATAATCAGAGACTTAGGTCTCACAAAAAACAAACACATGGCAAAGTTAAAATCATTGTTAAAGATTGAAGGTACATTAGATGGAATGACCTTCTACAAAGGACCAGATGGTAGTTATTTGGTGAAAACAAAAAGTGGCGTTTCTAAAAATAGAATCGCCAATGACCCAGCATTTATACGAACGCGGGAAAATGGTCAAGAATTTGGACACGTAGCCACAAGTGGCAAATGGTTCAGAAGGGCAATCACAAGTTTATTATATGATGTAAAGGACAGGTATAAATCTTCACGATTAACGCAAGTCCTCGCAAAAGTGAAAAACCTCGATACAACTTCTGTAAGAGGAGAGCGCAAGGTAAATGTAGGTTTACAATTACAGGAAGGTAAAGAACTTTTAAAGTTTTTTGATTTCAATAATAATGCGAGATTAAACAGTGTGCTAAAAACAAATTACAGTTTAGATACGACAACATCTACAATTGAAATTTCCGATCTTAATCCGGTGCAACATTTGGGTGTTCCTCAAGGTGCCACACATGTCGAGATAAGTGCAGCGCATCTTATGTTTAATTTTGAAGACGGTCAAGGCGAAGTGGTAATGTCTAATGTAGAAAATTTAGCAATTGAAAACACTGAAACACCATTAACCTTAACCTTTGCAACAGCACCAAATGGTACTGGAAATGAGTTCTATTTTTTAAAAGTGGCCTTTTTTCAAGCAGTTAACAATACACAATATCCATTAAATAATGGGGTGTATAACGCTGTACAGTTAATTGAAATTGTATAAAAGTGGTGGTGATAGTAAGAGTGATTCGCAAAAGTTATTAAACTATCATAATGCGTTGCACCTAGCAGAATTACTCAAGAGTAACAAAAAACCCTCAACGCATAAGTTGAGGGTTTTAAAATTTAAAAAGAGGTGAGTCTTATACAACTCTTACATCTATAGCATTTAATCCTTTCTTGCCGTCTTTAAGATCAAATTCTACGTGATCGCCTTCACTAATGCGGTCTATTAAACCTGAAACGTGAACAAAATACTCTTCGCTAGTTTCAGAATCTGTAATAAAACCAAAACCTTTGGTATCATTAAAAAATTTTACGGTGCCGTTTTTCATTTTAAAAATAATAATAGTTAATACATAAATTTAAAATAATTTTTAAAGAAAAGTCTTACAAGTAAGTTAAATAAATATAATGAAAGTAGTGCCTAATAGAGTTTTACACATTAACAAGTGTTATAATTAAGCGTTAAATCCTTATTAAAGTGAAACACATATTTGTGGAGTGCTGTTTATTGTTTTAAATTAGATATTAAACAAAAATTAACGAACTAAATTTTTTAAACATGCCATATATAACAAATAAACGTGCTAAAGAATCTGTAGATATTTTTTATGAAGATTACGGCGAAGGACAACCTGTAATATTAATCCACGGTTGGCCTCTAAGTAGTAAAGCTTGGGAGCAACAACGCTGGAAGATTATTGAAGAGGGTTACCGTTGCATATCTTATGACCGTCGCGGTTTCGGAAAATCATCTGCACCTTGGGATAGTTACGACTATTCTACATTAGCATCAGACTTAGCTGAGTTAATAGATCAGCTTGATTTAAAAGATGCAGTACTTGTAGGCTTTTCAATGGGTGGAGGCGAAGTAGTGAGATACCTTACAGACTTTGGTTCAGATAAAATTGCAAAGGCAGCATTAATAAGTTCTATCATTCCGTTGGTAAAGCAAAAAGACGACAATCCAGATGGTGTTCCAGAAGAAGATATTCAAGGAATACTAGATGCTCTGCAAAGCAACCGTGTAGCATTCTTGAATGATTTTCATAAAAACTTTTATAATTACGAAGACAATAAGGATACTGTAAAACTTCAAAATTTAGGTTATGATTTTAATATAGCAAGTAGTGCGTCTCCTAGAGCAACCATACAAGCAGCAATCGCTTGGGCAGATACAGACTTTAGATCAGAACTTAAAAATGTAACTGTGCCTACACTAATTGTACATGGCGATGCAGATAATGTTGTACCAATTGAAACTGCAGGAAATCAAGCAGCAGAAGGTATTGCAAATAATACCTATAAGATAGTTAAGGATGGTCCTCACGGATTAAATGTAACACACGCAGAAGAACTAAATAAGTATCTTATAGAGTTCTTAAAATCATAAGATAATTTAGATAACAATCTAAAAGTCAGGTAAAAGCCTGACTTTTTTTATGCTTTATAATTAAACATTTTATAATTAAAAGGTTTAGTAAACCCGATAAAATAGTGTAATTTCGCGCCCTTAATTTCAGGTTAATACTAAGATAAACGCGTCATGAAGAAAATTATCAATCTATTCGATTTTTCTCAAAAAGTAAATTATAAAACTGAAATCCTTTCTGGTTTAACTGTTGCAATGGCTTTAGTACCAGAAGCAATAGCGTTTGCACTTATTGCAGGCTTATCGCCATTAACAGGTTTATATGCTGCTTTTGTTCTTGGATTAATTACGTCAATTTTTGGAGGAAGACCAGGAATGATTTCTGGAGCTACTGGTGCAGTAGCAGTAGTTATAGTATCCTTAGTGCAATCTCATGGTGTTGAGTATGTTTTTGCTACAGTAGTTTTGGCAGGTCTTATACAAGTGCTTGCTGGCGTTTTTAAATTAGGTAAACTAATGCGATTAGTGCCGCATCCTGTAATTTTTGGATTTGTAAATGGTTTAGCCATAATCATATTTATGTCTCAACTTACGCAGTTTAAAGATGCTAGCGGAGATTGGCTAACAGGAACGTCTTTATATGTGTTGCTTGGATTAGTACTACTTACAATGCTAATTATATGGGGTCTTCCTAAGCTTAGTAAAGCTATTCCTGCTGCGCTTGTAGCTATTTTGGTGGTATTTGGTTTGGTTGTCGTATTTGGTTTAGATACGCGTACAATTGGAGATATAGCATCTATTGAAGGTGGTTTTCCACCGTTTCATTTACCAGCAGTTCCATTCAATATAGAAACTTTAGCTATTATATTTCCATATGCTGCGGTTGTTGCTGGTGTTGGACTTATTGAAAGTTTATTAACACTAAACATCGTAGATGAAATTACAGAAACTCGTGGTAGTGGTAACAAAGAAGCTGTAGCGCAAGGTGCTGCAAATATCTTATCTGGTGTATTCTCAGGAATGGGTGGTTGTGCTATGATTGGACAAAGTTTAATTAACATTTCTAATGGGGCAAGGGCAAGATTGTCTGGAATTGTAGCGTCTGTGATGCTGCTTATATTTATAATGTTTGGCGCAGGTCTTATAGAGCGTTTACCAATGGCAGCACTTACAGGACTTATGATTATGGTATCTATAGGTACTTTTGAATGGGCAAGCTTAAGAACCTTTAGACGTATGCCAAAATCAGATATTTTTGTAATGGTATTAGTTACTTTGGTTACTGTGTTCTTACACAATCTAGCACTAGCAGTTGTTATTGGTGTTATTATATCTGCACTAGTGTTTGCTTGGGATAATGCCAAACGTATTAGAGCGAGAAAGCATATAGCTGAAGATGGCACAAAGCATTATGAGATTTATGGCCCATTGTTTTTTGGAAGTGTACAAGCTTTTAATGATAAATTTGATATTCTAAATGATCCAAAAGAAATTGTAATAGATTTCGCTGAGAGTAGAGTGGTAGATATGTCTGCTATTGAAGCTTTAAATAAAATTACCGAGCGTTATCATAAAGTAGGGAAGAAGGTACACCTTAAGCATCTTAGTGAAGATTGTAGGACACTTCTTGCAAATGCAGAAGATCTTATTGAAGTGAATGTGTTAGAAGATCCTACCTATAAAGTTCTTACAGATAAGGTTTAAGTATACTGTTGGCTTACATATGCTTTTAAGCGCTCATTTATAAAATACTGCCAGCCTCCAATACAACTTTCACGTTTAAATTCTGGAATGTCTTGAGGAAAGTCTTCTAGTGTTTTTGCAGTTACTGTAAGCTTGCAACCTGTTATGGTGGGCGTAATGTTAAAAGTTACGGTTGAGTCGCCTTGGTGTTCTTTATAGTTCCATTGGTAAATTATGGTGTTTGGCTTATCCACTATGATAATTGTCCAATGGTGTGTAAAACGCCTATTCTCATGTTCAATTAAAAAAGCAGTACTAAACCCTTCTTCAGCTTTAAAATCTTGTATCTGTTCAAAAAACCAAGATCTCATAAGTTTTGGGGTGGTAATAATTTCCCATAGCTTTTCCATTGGGATATTAAATTCCTGTGTTGTGATAATTGGTGGATCTTGAGCTGTCATAGAGAAGGTTTACATATGGTTACCAAAAAAGATAGCGTTCATCAAAAGTTTGTTTGTTCCGTACCAAAATGCTCTAAAATTGGTGTTGTCTGTAAAAAGTATGACGTGACCACTACCTAATCTATGGTGTTTAAATGGGACAGTTTCTGCTAAAGCATCTAAATTCTTATCATTAATATATCCACTTAATAAAGGCGATTTTGTGTATTGTAATGGATTGTTGTAGCTGTCTTTATCGGCTTCAATAAAAATAGTGCTGTTTCTAAATAATGGAATTGTAGTGTTCTTGTAGCCAAAATTTATAGGATGACTTCTGTCTTGTTTAGCTTCAAAAATAGCACCGCCAATACCTTTAGCTCCATAATAATTGTTTCGGTCTTCAAATGAAACATTGGTAGCTGTATCTTCTACATGTTTAAAATTTAAAGTCATAAGGTTTTCAGAATTAAAGAATCGTGCTGCATTCTTAAACCCTATAAGTGTACCACCAGTATTTACCCAATTTTTAAGATGTTCTGCATCTTTAGAATCTAATGCGCGACTCCAAGAATTTGGTAAAATAATGTCTGTATACCTACTTAAGTCATATCGGCTAAAATTCTTGACATCTAATTTTGTGATGTTCATAGCGTAGCGCGTATCAAACAAATGCCAAATCTCTCCAGCATCATAAGGAGTAATGCCTTCACCTACAAGTAAGGCAACCTTAGTTTTAGAAATCGGCTTAAATTGTCTGCTGCCTAAATCTATTCCTTCAGTTAATCCTGTAGGTACTCCTGTTAGGGTAAGGTGACTTTTCTTAGAAACATCTGAAAGGAATGTGAAGAGTTCTGTTGAATTTAATTCTTGATTTTGAACTGGAATAAAAATGGTACCATAATCATAGTCTTTGCCATTTAGACTAAATGGTTTCATGGCAACTTTCGCCCTTAGGTCCTTATCTAATAGTTGCTGAAGCGCTTTTGGTGCATAGTAATGATGCCACTGCATAAGATAGCCATAGTTACTTTTTGTAACTACACCTTTTGGCATTTCTAAACTATCTATTTTACGCCCCAAATGAGAGGTTGAAGCTTCTTCAATAAAATCTAAATTAAAAGCTAACGGAAATGTCCAAGCAGAAATATCATAAAACAAGCTGTCTTTAAATGTTGTACGCGTTTCAAACATAGCTTCAAGCAAGCGTTGTTGTCGCTGATTTTTAGGGACTACATAACTATGTGCTTTTTTAAAGGTTTTGCCGTTCTCAGAAAAGTTTTCTTTAAGCTCATAAACATCTATGTTATGACGTTTTAATATTTCAGCCAAATGATAGGCAGATGCAGCATCTTTTTCATTCCCGAAAACATAAGAACCCTTACTAGATTTTGATCTAGCGGTTTTGTAAAAATCACGTTGGTAATCTAAAAGTTCAGTTCTCATGCCAACAGCAGCATCTAAAGTAGATAAGGCTGCAGTAAATTGGTTTCTTATTGTAAAAGGAAACGTTAGGACACCATTATCTGTCTCTTGTGCATGCCCTCTAGAACTTGCTTGTTCAAACAATATACCTATACTACCATTTATGTCTGGAAATGTAGAGCCTTTTCCATAATAAAAGTCATCATAATCCTCTTCGGTATAATATAAAGAACCAATATTATCTAATGCTTTAGCATGATAATTACCAATATTCTTAGTAAGCTCTTGGTTTAATGCTGGCGTGAGTGGATGTGTCCTACTAGGGATACCTGGTTGAAAGAAAAATGATGAATTACTTCCCATCTCGTGATGGTCTGTAAGTATATTAGGATGCCATTTATGAAATGTAGCAATGCGTGCTCTAGATTCTGGAAGTTGTACGGGTAACCAATCTCTATTCATATCAAACCAATAGTGATTGGTACGTCCGCCAGGCCAAACTTCATCATATTCTCTATCTTGAGGGTCTGTATTTATATGTTTGCTTTTATTGGTATTTGCCCAATACGCAAAACGCTGTAAACCGTCTGGATTTAAACTAGGATCAAAAAGTATAACAGTATGTTTAAGAAGCTCATTAATCTTAGGGCCTTGTGCTGCAGCTAAATAGTAGGCGGCAACTAAAGCTGCATTACTACCACTTGGCTCATTACCATGAATTGAAAATCCTTGATACACCACTACAGGCAATTCATTAGTGTTTAGGCGCTCCGAAGCTGTTTCAGTTAATGCTAAATGGTCTTGTCTTATAGCTTCTAAACGATTATGATTTTCTGGAGAAGTAATGGTTAATAAAAGAAGTGGTCTGTCTTCATATGTGAGACCTTGTTGCTCAATATGAATCCTATCTGAAGCTTTTGCCAAGACCTTCATATACGACACAAGCTTATCATGACTTACATGCCAAGTGCCAGGTACATAGCCTAAAACGTCTTCTGGTGTAGGTATTGCCGTATTGTATGTAACGTCTTCAGGTAAATAATAATCTAATGAAAGTTGATTCTTTTGGGCTTGTAGAGTAATTGAGGTAAATAATACTAATAGTAGGATTGAGCGCATATAATAGGTTTATGTACTTTAAAGATAAAAAAAACCGCTTCTGTAGCAGAAGCGGTTTTTTAATATTTTATAGCCTTTTGCAATTAAGCAATATCATCAAAGCTAACGTCTGTAAAATTCTTTACTGTAGACTCTGAGTTTGAAGTGGTTTCAACAACCTCTGTATCTTCTTCGTAATCCTTTTTAAAATCACTTTGGTGACGCTCGCTTATTACTTCTTCACCTTTTTCACGTACAATATAGTCTGTCATATCTTCTAAGTTCTCACGGAACCCATCAAAATCTTCTTTGTACAAGTAAATTTTGTGTTTTTTGTAGTGAAATGAGCCATCGTCATTTGTGAATTTTTTACTCTCTGTAATAGTCAAGTAATAATCGTCTGCTTTTGTAGATCTTACGTCAAAAAAATAAGTGCGTCTTCCTGCTCTTAATACTTTAGAATAAATGTCTTCATGGTCATTCTTTCCGAAATCGCTCATAGTATAGTATGGATTGTTTTATTTGTCTCAAAAATCTTAAAAAAAAGCTAACGTGCAAAAAAAAACTTAGATTTCTTTTTCGCTTAGTTGTTTCTCATAAAGCTCCTTGTAGTAGCCATCTTTGTTAATTAGCTCACTGTGAGAGCCTTGTTGCTGTATTTTACCGTCTTCTAAGACTATAATTTGGTCTGCATTTTTTGCTGAAGATACTCTATGGCTTACTATAATTGTAGTCTTATCTTTAGATATATCGTATAAGTTAGATAAAATTGCTTCTTCGGTTTCTGTATCTACCGCAGAAAGGCAGTCATCAAACAATAAAATTTTAGGATCCTGTATAATAGCTCTTGCTATAGAGACACGTTGCTTTTGGCCACCAGAAAGTGTAATACCACGTTCACCCAGAACTGTATCATAGCCATTACTAAAGCCTACAATATTTTTGTGTACACTCGCATTTTTAGCAGCTTGCATTACTTCCTTATCTGTAGCTTCGGCTTTACCAAATTTTATATTCTCTTTAATAGATTCACTAAATAGAAATGCATCTTGTGGTACATACCCTATAGATTTTCGTAAACTATTAAGGTTAAGCTGTCTTATATCTGTTCCGTCTATGGTTAAAACACCGCTTGTTACATCATATAGTCTTCCTATAAGTTCAAGTAGAGTAGACTTTCCTGATCCGGTTTTACCAATTATTGCTAGTGTCTCATTTGGACTAACATTAAAGGAAATATTTTTTAATGCTTCAATCCCAGTATCATCATAAACAAAGGATACATTTTTAAACGCAATGGCACCTGTAATTGTTGAAGGTGCTTCATTAAGGTTTTTAATTTCAGGTTCTTCAACTAAAAACTCATTGATACGTTTTTGTGAAGCTTCTGCTTGTTGTATCATACTGGTTACCCAACCAATTACAGCTACAGGCCACGTAAGCATATTTACATATAGAAGAAACTGAACTAAGATTCCAAAATTTTCTATACTGCCATTAATAAGCATACGGCCACCAATATAAATCACTAATATGTTACTTACACCAATTAGTAATACCATAAGCGGAAAAAAGAAGGCTTGTACCTTTACGAGGTTTATATTCTTCTCTTTACTGTCATTTGCTAAAGTTGTAAAACCTGTATTGGTTTGCGCTTCTAATCCATAAGACTTAATCACAGAAATACCACTAAAACTTTCTTGTGTAAAAGTGTTTAGTTTGGATAGGTATTGTTGCACCACAGTACTGCGCTTATGAATTGCTTTACTTAATTTGTAAATAGCAAAAGATAAGACAGGTAGTGGTATTATAGTATATAAGGTAAGTGTAGGAGAGAGATAAATCATATAAGGAATAGCCACTAAAAACATCCCGAATGTAGATACGCTATACATATAAGCAGGACCTGCATACATTCTTACTTTAGAGACGTCTTCACTTATTCTATTCATTAAATCTCCAGTCCTGTTTTTCTTATAAAAGTTTAAGGATAGGTTTTGGTATTGTCTAAAAACTTCATTTTTCAAATCATACTCTATATGCCTAGACACAACAATGATTGTTTGTCTCATGAAAAATGTGAAAAGAGCAGATAATAATGCTACGCCAATAACTAAAAGAATATTGGTTAAGAGCGCATCATAATAGGTTGAGTCTGATGAAAAGCCACCATTTATACGTTGTTCAATAACATTAGAAATATTACCGATAAATCTTGGGACTAATACAGCAAAGACTTTAGCTACCAAAGTAATTATAAGGCCTAAAATAAGCTGCCATTTGTACTTGTAAAAATACTTGTTAAGGTGTTGAAGTTCTTTCATGAAAGGATTTGAAACGAATTCAGAATGAGAATATTGTAAATTAACACATCAAATAAAGCTATACATTGAAATATTCATTATTTTTGCGTGCTATTTTTTTAAATACAATAATTTAATATCTATATATGACTCACGATATCATCTCTGCTAGCGACCTAAAAAAAGTCGCACCAGTATTTGGACAACTTTCTTTTGACGATCACGAACAAATCGTGTTCTGTAATGACAAAGATACGGGTTTAAAAGCAATAATCGGGATACATAGTACGGTACTTGGTCCTGCATTAGGAGGAACTAGAATGTGGAATTACGAAAGCGAATGGGATGCCCTAAACGATGTACTAAGACTATCTCGTGGTATGACATTTAAGAGTGCTATTACAGGCCTTAATTTAGGTGGAGGTAAAGCAGTTATCATTGGCGATGCTAAAACTCAGAAAACACCAGAACTTATGAAAAGTTTTGGAGAGTACGTTCACTCTTTAAGTGGTAAGTATATTACTGCAGAAGATGTTGGTATGGAAACAGCCGATATGGATTTAGTAAGAGAAGTAACACCTTATGTAACTGGAATTTCAGAAAGTAAAGGTGGAGCTGGTAATCCTTCTCCTATAACTGCATATGGAGTATTCATGGGAATGAAAGCTGCTGCAAAGTATAAATTTGGAGATGATAACCTAGAAGGTAAGCGCGTGCTTGTTCAAGGTATTGGTCATGTTGGAGAATCTTTAGTAGAGCACATTACCAATGAAGGTGCAGAAGTAATTATAAGTGACATTAACCAAGAACGCTTGGAGTATGTAAGAGATACTTATGGTGCTTCAATTTATGGTGGTTCAGATATTTATAGTGAAGACGTAGATATTTACGCACCTTGTGCTTTAGGAGCAACTGTTAATGATGAAACTATTCATAAAATAAAAGCTAAGGTAATTGCAGGTGCAGCAAACAACCAACTTGAAGATGAAAATAAGCATGGTAAGATATTGCAAGATCGCGGTATTGTCTATGCTCCAGATTTCTTAATTAATGCTGGTGGTATTATTAACGTGTATGCAGAACTAGAAGGGTACGATAAAAAAGAAATTATTCGTAAGACAGAAAACATTTTTAATACAACATTAGAAATACTTAACTCTGCAGATGTTAATAAGATAACTACCCATACAGCTGCATTGCAAATAGCGCAACAAAGAATTGCGACTAGAAAAATGGAAAACGAAGGGTAAAATCTTCTAAAAATACATAATTTTGCAGGGCGAAATTCACTAAGGATTTCGCCCTTTTATTTATTAATGCTCTTTTGAATTATTATGCTTACAAGACGTCACATTCGGGTAAAAGTTATGCAATCCTTATATGCATACGAGCAGTCTGAAAATCAAAATTTAAATGCTGAAGAAAAGTTCCTGAAGAAAAGTATGGAGGATATGTACGACCTCTTTCTTCTTATGTTGAACTTAATGATTGAAACCCGAAACCACGCAGAATCCTATTTAGAAAAAACCTCTAAAATGCACTTGGCGACAGAGGAAGAGAAAACACCAAACAGAAAGTTTATTAATAATGAACTTTTAAAGCGCTTAGATGCTAGTGAGTATTTTAACAATCTTATTACAGACAGAAAACTTACCAACTGGTCAAGAGATGATGAGTATAAAACCATTATTTGGGAGTCTCTAAGAAATAGTCAGATTTATCAAAACTATATTGAGTCTGATAAGCAGTCTTTTAAAGAAGATAGAAATTTTGTTGCAGAGTTTTTTAGTGAAATCATAGCGCCTAATGAAAAGCTATACGATTATCTAGAAGATCATAAACTTACTTGGCTAGATGATTTACCAATTGTAAACACAACCATTTATAAGCTTATAGAAAAAGCTAAAAAAGACGATGTAGCCTTTGGTATCCCAAGATTGTTTAGAAATACAGAAGATAGAGATTTTGCTGTGGAACTTATGCAGAAAACCATTCTTAATGATGGTGAATACACATCAGAAATTTCTAAAAAAACACCAAATTGGGATAAAGAACGTATAGCAGAGTTAGATGCTGTTCTTATGAAAATGGCAATATGCGAGTTTGTTAAATTTCCATCGATACCAGTAAAAGTTACAATAAATGAATATCTGGAAATTGCCAAAGAATATAGTACTCCAAAGAGTAGCATATTTATAAACGGAATTTTAGATAAAATAAGTAAAGAGTTTAAAGCAGATGGAAAATTGAATAAAATGGGACGCGGTTTAATGTAGTCTGATATTTTTAGTATTTTTACATCTTAAACAAACTTAATTTAATCATTAAAAGAATACCTAATTATGAAAAAAGGAATTTTAGTAATGTTTGCAGCAGCAGCAATGGTGTTTACATCTTGTAAAGAAAATGCAGCAGACAAAGTAAACGAAGAGAACGTTGCAGCAGCAGCAGAGCGTGATGCACAAGCAGGAGATTTTCCAGTTATGGAATTTTCTAAAACTGAGCACGACTTTGGTACTATAAACGAAGGTGATGTGGTAGAGCATGAGTTTACATTTACTAACACAGGAAAAGCACCATTAGTAGTAACAAACGCTAAAGGTAGCTGTGGTTGTACTGTACCAACTTGGTCTAAAGAGCCTATTGCTCCAGGTGCAGAAGGTAAAATGTTAGTAAAGTTTAACTCTAACGGAAAGCCTAACCAGCAAGTTAAGACAGTTAACATTACTGCTAACACAGAAGCAGGTAAAGAATTAATTAAAATTAAAGCGTTTGTAACGCCTAAGAAAAAAGCAGCTGGTACTCCAGAAGCTAAATAAATATAAATGGGAGATTTAGGAAGTTTTTTGCCAATATTGGCAATGTTCGCTGTAGTGTATTTCTTTATGATTGCACCACAGATGAAAAGACAAAAGAAAGAAAAGGCATTTGCTAAAGAATTAAAAAAAGGAGACCGTATTGTTACTAAAAGTGGTATGCACGGTAAGATTCTAGATTTTAGTGATAAGCTAGGTGCTGTAGTCATAGAAACCGGTGCAGGTAAAATAACTTTTGACCGCTCTGCAATTTCAATGGAAGCAAGCCAAAAGCTTAATGCGCCGCCAGCAGAGAAAAAATAAATCTCTATTATTCTATTTAGTTAGCATATGAAACATAAAAAAAGAGCCTTCAAATTTTGAAGGCTCTTTTTGTATTTAAGAAGCTTAGGTTTTAATCTTCACCTAAGAAAGGATATCTGTAATCTTTAGGAGCAACAAAAGTTTCCTTAATTAACCTTGGAGATACCCAACGTAATAAGTTAAGCTTACTACCAGCTTTATCATTAGTACCACTTGCTCTAGCACCACCAAATGGTTGTTGCCCAACAACAGCACCAGTACACTTGTCGTTTATATAGAAATTACCTGCGCAGTTTTGTAATGCTTTAGTAGCGTGTGCTGCAGCATGTCTATCTGTAGAGAATATAGATCCTGTTAAAGCATAGATAGATGTCTCATCAACTAACTTTAAAGTGTCATCAAACTCTTCATCTTCGTATACATAAATGGTAACAACAGGTCCAAATAATTCTGTTTGCATTGTTGTATACTTAGGGTTGTCTGTTACAATTACTGTAGGTTCAACAAACCAACCTTTACTCTTGTCGTAGTTTCCGCCAACAATTATCTCTGCATCTTTATCTTCTTTAGCTTTATCTATATAACTAGCTAGTTTATCAAAAGAGCCTTCGTGTATAACCGCAGTTACAAAGTTCCCCATATCTTCCGGAGATCCCATTTTAAATGATTTTACATCTTCAACAAGATATTTTTTTACATCTGCCCATAAACTCTTAGGGATGTAACATCTTGAACATGCACTACATTTCTGACCCTGAAATTCGAATGCACCTCTTGCAATTGCTGTTGCAACTTGTTTAGCATCTGCAGATTTGTGAGCCATGATGAAATCTTTTCCACCAGTTTCTCCCACAATTCTTGGGTATGTTTTATAAGTATGTATATTGTTTCCAATTGTTTTCCATAAATCTTGAAAAACATTAGTACTTCCTGTAAAGTGTAGGCCTGTAAAATCTGGGTGACTAATTGCAACATCAGAAATCATAACAGGATCTCCCATTACCATATTAATAACACCATCTGGTACGCCAGCCTCCTTAAATACTTCCATCACAACTTGTGCAGAGTATACTTGGCTATCACTTGGTTTCCAAAGAGCTACATTACCCATTAAAGCTGCACTTGCAGGAAGGTTTCCGGCAATAGCAGTAAAGTTAAATGGTGTAATTGCATATACAAAACCTTCTAATGGTCTGTACTCAACACGATTCCAAGCCTCAGATGTAGATTCTGGTTGATCGTCAAAAATCTGTGTCATATATTCTACGTTAAATCGTAGAAAGTCAATCAACTCACAAGCTGAATCTATTTCTGCTTGAAATATGGTTTTAGACTGCGCTAGCATTGTAGCTGCATTTATTTTTGCTCTATATGGTCCTGCAATAAGCTCGGCTGCTCTTAAAAATACAGCTGCACGTTGTTCCCAAGGAAGATCTGCCCATTCTTGACGAGCTTTTAAAGAACCTTCAATAGCATCTTCAACGTTTTCCCTTGTTGCTTTGTGATAGGTACCTAATGTATGTTTATGGTCGTGAGGCGGATGCATAGTAGCAGTATCTCCAGTTTTAACCTCTTTTCCGTTTATATAACAAGGTACTTCAATAGTACTGTTGTATAACTCTTTGTAGGTGTTTAAAACCTCTTCACGCTCTGGCGATCCAGGAGCATAACTCTTAATTGGTTCATTTACCGCTGGCGGCACATGAAAAAATCCTTTTCCCATAATAATATATCTATTTTATTGGTTATTCTTTATCTCTTACAAATGTAAGGATTTGAACTTGTTTACTATAGAAACACTAGTGTTTAACAAGAATTTACAGGTCTAAAAGTTGAGAGCAGGAAATCATTTATTAATTTTACATAAAAATACGACTATGGGATTCTTCGATAAATTTAAAAGCTCAAGAGATATTGCAAAAGAAGAGATTAAGGAAGTGCCTTGGAAACTACTTTCTGATGTTTCTCAATTGGATGAAATACTAGAGGAATCTAAATCGAAACCTGTAGGCATTTTTAAGCATTCTACACGTTGTGGTATTAGTAAAATGGTTCTTAGAGGATTTGAGCGTGAGTATGATTTAGATGATGAGAAAGCAAGCATCTATATGTTAGACCTGTTAAACTACAGATCTATCTCTAATGAAATTGCTGCTAAATTTCAGGTGTTTCACGAGTCGCCACAATTTATTGTACTTGAAAACGGACAAACTAAGAATCACGCTTCACACCAAAGTATTTCTGTAGATCAACTAAAATAAATTTAACAATCTTTGTCTAACAGCTCAACTGAAACATCTTCAGTCTCTATTTTAGAAAGAAGTTGTAATTGGTTGTTTTTAAATAAAGAATCTATAGTAGTTATAGAGTAGTCTTTAGTTTTTGGTTTGTAATTTTTGTAGTCTACAAATCTAAGACCATTAACAGTCCTTGCATTATATGCTTCTCTAAATCTAATACCACCACCATTAACCTCATAGGTATACGCTAAATAGTCTATAGTAAAACTTTTTTTATTTATCCAATACATATAAACGTCTTGGTAGTCTGTACCGCCACCATCTTGATTAAACCAAACTTTAATTTTGTAATACTCTGTATCTTTTAAACTAGTTTCTTCTACCAACTCTTTATTTACAGAAGCATCATTTAAGCCATATGGTAAGTGTGCGAAGTAATGAACTGAGTTAATACCGTCACTAATTTTTGCTATAAGAGTATCGTGAACTTTATCTGGTTTACCATCTCTTAAACGCATTAAACCATCATTATCTAGCATATCATGTGTGATTTGCCCTGTAGAGTCTGTAGCAAAACGCTCTAGCATGAATTTGTTGCATTGTCTTGTGCTTTTATACACTTTGTCCCTAAAGTTAAATGTAATCTGTGCACTCTTATAAAGCTCACCTCCAGAAACTTTTATTGTTTTATCAATTATTTCTTGAGCGGTATAATTTGGTTCGTTATTACATGAAGTTATAATAAGAGCTAATACACAAAGGAGTAGAGAAGTGCGCATGATATGGTATAGAGTTTTTACAAAGAACGTAAATGCGACTAACACCAATTGTTAAGCCTAGTATAAATCTCTAAAGATTTTTGTTTCTTCTTTCTTTGTATCGTTCTCTAAAGGTTCTGTTTTTAGTTTGGCTTAGTTTGTTTTTATTCTTTCTATTATTGGCTAATATGATTAGGAATAAAAATGCAAGACCAACAAATACTAAGATGAGTTGGGTAAGTGGCGATAAGTTTTCAAAAAAATCTAACATAGATTAAAAGTACAACCTAAGAACTATAAATTAAAATGATGTGGTTTAAATTACCTATTTCTTGTGTCACTTTCAATAATACCGTCACGAAGTCTTATAACTCGATGCGCATGTTCTGCAATATCTTCTTCGTGAGTTACTAAGATTACTGTGTTTCCAGCTTTATGTATATCATCAAAGAGTGCCATGATTTCTACAGAAGTTTTAGAATCTAAGTTTCCTGTAGGCTCATCTGCAAGTATAATAGAGGGTTTGTTAACTAAGGCTCTACCAACAGCAACACGTTGGCGTTGCCCTCCAGAAAGTTGGTTAGGCTTATGATCCATACGGTCTTCTAAACCTACATCTGTAAGAACCTCACTAGCGCGTTCATTTCGTTCAGATTTTGTGGCGCCTGCATAAACCATTGGCAATGCCACATTGTCTAAAGCTGTGGTTCTTGGTAAGAGATTAAAGGTTTGAAATACAAAGCCAATTTCTTTATTTCTTATATCTGCAAGCTCATCATCTGTCATTTGGCTTACATCTTTTCCGTTAAGTGTATAAGAACCATCTGTAGGAGTGTCTAAACAGCCTAAAAGATTCATAAGTGTAGATTTTCCAGAACCAGAAGGTCCCATAAACGCTACATATTCACCTTTCTTTATGTCTAGGTCTATGCCTTTTAAAACGTGAACAGTTTCTTGACCTAATTGAAAATCTCTAATAATATTCCTAATCTCTATGACGTTGGACATGCTTTAATTTTTTAATAGGACGCTAGCCTATAATATTTGTTACAATAGGATGTAAGTAAATTTACAGCTTTCAATAATCATACTGTATATTTGTACTTCTGCATAATGCAAAACTATTTTAGCTACTATGGATTCTTCAATACTTTATCCACTTAAATTTAAACCACTTTATAAATATAGAATTTGGGGTGGTGAAAAATTAAGAACTACATTAAATAAAAATTTTGAGGAATCAAATATTGGTGAATCCTGGGAGATTTCTGATGTTAAGAATAATCAAACTTTAGTAAAAGATGGAAGCCTAAAAGGAATGAGCCTTCAAGAACTTGCTGAAACCTTTACTACAGAGTTTTTGGGAACTCATGTATATAAAACATTTGGAACAAACTTCCCTTTACTTTTAAAATATATAGACGCAAAAAAACCATTGTCTATACAGGTGCACCCTAATAATGAGCTTGCTGAAAACCGTCATGATTCTTCTGGGAAAAATGAGATGTGGTACATTATGGATGCCGAGGATGATGCTGAAATAATAGTAGGTTTTAGTAAAGCAGTAACAAAAGAAGAGTATCAAGACGCTCTAAAATCATCTAGCATAACTAAAATCTTAAATAAAGAATCTGTCACTAGAGGCGATGTATTTAATATTCCTACTGGTCGTGTTCACGCAATAGGTGCAGGTGTATTGTTAGCTGAAATTCAACAGACATCTGATGTTACCTATAGAATTTATGACTACGATAGAGTAGATGCTAAAACTGGAGAGCTAAGAGAATTACATACCGAACAAGCTTTGGATGCTATTGATTTTGATGTAAAAGATTCTTATAAAACGAGCTATTCAATTAAAGAAAATGCATCTTCTAAATTAATACATACGCCATACTTTAAAACCAACATCTTGGCAATGAATGGAAATCTAAAGAGAGATTTCTCTAATTTAGACTCCTTTGTAATACTTATGAGTGTTGAAGGTTCTTTTATAGTTACTTACAAAGAATATAACTTTTCTATAAAATTTGGTGAGACCTTATTAATTCCTGCTTGCATTACAGATATAGAGATAGACGGAAAAGGAAAGCTATTAGAGGTTAACCTTTAAGAAGCATTTACTAAGGCTTCAATTTTTGTAATCATTTCTTTAGCATTTGTTGCGTTAGGATCTAGAGACAATGCTTTTTTATAATTTTTTAATGCCATTTGATAATTTCCTTCTTCTAAATATGCTTCACCTAAACTATCAAAAGGATTAGATGACTCAGGAAACTCTTCAGTATTAAGGGTGAATATTTTAATGGCACCTTGAGTATCTCCACTTCTAAGCACTCTATATCCTAAACTATTTAATGAATTTTCATCTGAAAAGTCATAAACTTCAGGTTTGTTTTCTTTTAATTCTTTATAATAAGTCACACCATCAATTACATTAGTATTAATGCTATCTTCTATAGCATAAGTGATAGATTTTTTTCCAAAAGGCTTAAGATCATCTACCAAACCTAAAACAACATTATCTAACACATTAGATGCCTTTGCGCCACTAGTATTGGTTGTAACTACAACACCCATATTATATTTAGGATATACATAAACAAAAGTGTTAAAGCCAAAAGCACCACCATGATGTTCATAATAAATACCGTGGATAGGATGATTTTCTACAGGCCAGAAATAGGCCATATACTCAGCGTCACTAAAGGTGTAAACTTTTTCGTGACTTTTTTGAGCTAATACGTTTGTACTATCTAATTGAAACTCGATATAATTTAAAATATCTGGCACAGTAGACTTAACGCCACCTTCTGCACCCCAAAGATTTTTACCTAATGGTAAAAATGGCATTTTTGTACGTTTATCATTATAACCTTGAGCTAAATTTAAAGAGTCTAGCTTAGTTAACTTAAGCTTACTGTTATTCATATTAAGATTATCAAATAAAACATCTTTCAACAAATTATCATAAGACTTATGATTTACTTGCTCTAAAATATGACCTGTAAGATTAGCGCCAAGATTAGAGTAACTGTAAATATGACCAGGCAACGTATCTAATTTTATCTCGTGTAGATAATTGAAGAAATCGTCTTGGGAATACCCCATTTCAATAGCATTAAACTTAAAAGCAGTACTATCATTAATTGTCTGCATAATTTCAGCAATGCCTTTATTGTTGCCAGGTAATCTTGAGGTATGAGATAATAAATCTCTTATCTTAATAGGAGTACCGTTGTACTCTAGGTTTGGATAATCTTCATCTAAAAACGTTCTTATATCATCATCTAAAGAAAGTTTACCCTCTAAAACTGCTTGAGCTACTAAAGCACCAGTCATTGTTTTAGTAACAGAAGCTATCTCATAAAGTGTTGAGTCGTTTGGAGTATTGCCAGTATTTGGATCTAGCTCACCATAATGAGAAGTATATTTATTACCATCTTTAAATATGCCTATTGATATAGCAGTAACAGATTCATCCTTCAGAAATTGAGAAGCATTAGTATTCATAGATTTTTGAACGGCAGTAGCATTTTCATTCTTAGAAGTAGTTTTAGGCTTGTTTTTACAGCTAAATATAAAAAGTGTCATTAATGCTAAAAGGAAAGATGAAGATTTCATAGGTTGGGTTTTGGTTGTAATTAATAGACGTGCCCAATTTAAATATGTTACACATATCTTTAAATGAGGTATTTAACTATTACTAAAAAAACACTTACTTTAGCAATTGTAAAACTTAGTAAATTTTGAATACACTCTCTATAGTTGTACCAGCTTACAACGAATCTGCCACCATAGATATAATTTTAAATGTTCTTATAAATGTATCCCTTCCAGATGGCTTAGAAAGAGAGATTGTAATAGTGAATGATTTTTCTACAGATGATACTTCTGCTAAGATTCAAGAATTTATAAAAAACAATCCGCAGTCTAAATTTCAGTTTTTTAGCCAACCTAAAAATATGGGGAAAGGTGCAGCGCTTCATAAAGGAATTGAAATGGCTAATGGTGATTTTATCATTATACAAGATGCAGATTTAGAGTACGATCCAGAAGAGTATAATAAATTACTTAAGCCTATATTAAATGGTAATGCAGATGTTGTATACGGTTCTAGGTTTATGGGTGGTAATCCGCATAGAATCTTATTTTTTTGGCATACAATAGGTAATAAATTTCTCACATTTTTAAGCAATATGTTTACCAATCTTAACTTAACAGATATGGAAACTTGCTATAAACTCTTTAGAGCAGATATGCTCAAATCTTTAACACTGAAAGAAAGACGATTTGGATTTGAGCCTGAGGTTACCGCTAAAATCTCTAGAATTCCTAAGGTTAGAATTTATGAGGTTGGAATTTCCTATTACGGAAGAACTTATGAAGAAGGTAAAAAGATAAATTGGAAGGATGGTTTTAGAGCATTGTGGTGCATTTTGAAGTATAATATTTGGGCTAGATAGTTACACCCTTATTACAAAATGCTCCTTAGCTTGTTCTTTTCTTAAAAATACAAATCCCCACTTAAACGTATCTATAGTTACTGTAACGCTTTCATGATTTTTAATAAGCTCCCAAGCCTTTGTCATATCTTTATTAAGATAAATATCATCAAAAATAAATACAGTGTCGTTGTGGCTTAGCGGTAAAAGTGCTTCAAAATAACGTAGTGTGGCACTTTTGGTATGATTGCCGTCAATAAAAACTAAATCGAATGTGGATTTAAGTTTTGGTAACACGTTATCAAATTCACCATTTATTAACTCTATGTTCTCAAAGTTAAAGCTGTTAAAGTTGTCTTTCGCTAGTTTGGCAGTTTCTGGGCAACCTTCAATAGTTAATACAGATGTATTTTCATTTCCTGCTGCAATAGCAACAGAACCTAAGCCAACTGATGTGCCTAACTCCAACGCTTTTAAAACATTGAGATACCTAACTATCCTGTTTAAAAGTTTGGCGCGTTTTAATTTTGTACCTGCAAACTTTCCTATTTTAGATACCTTACGCTCTGAAGATTTAAATATGCGAGATCCTGAACCTAAATCTGAAACGCTTATAGTTGCCTTATTCTTTCGAATACGCTTTTTGTAAGACTTTATAATTTCATAAGCTGTATGCTGTTGGCGTTTATAAAAGCATTGTGTTACTAATTGATACACAAATGGTGAATGAACGCCGTGCTGATTTCTAGATGTTCTTAGAAACTTTAAGTAAGATTTAGATTGGTGTATCATAAAAACGCTAGTCTATTCCCAATAAATTTAAAACTTTAAGTCCAAAGATAAAGGCACTTTCTTTATTACCATTTATATTGCTAGTAACGTAATCTACCCGAAAAAAACGAAATTTCCCGAAACCAACATTATCAAACCCAACAGAGTATTCTGTATAAGGTTTATTTTGAGTTGTATTTAGTGTGTGCGCGCCTAGTACCAAGCTAAAGCCTAATGTGTTTACTAATGGTATTTTATTTAAAATATAGCCTTTAAAATCGTGCTCTAAGTGACCTTCAAAATATGTATCATTAGTGCTTAAAGCATAATATGGTAATAGGTTAAAATTATTAAGATATGTATTACTGGTACCTATTCTTGTTTGGTTACCATTAAAATGTTTAAAATCTAAATAACTAATAGCTTCACCATTTAAAAATGTACCTGTTCTTAGGTTATATCCAAATCTACCTTTATTTCCAATATTAAAAGCTTGTGCAAGTCTGGCTTTAAGATGATGAAAATTATAATCACTTACAGTAGCTCCATAACCACCTTCGTAGCCAAGAAACAAAACGGGATATTTGTCTGGTCTAGTATTGTATTTGCCATCAGGATAGCTGTAGTATTTCTGTCCAAAAACTAGTTGGGCATTAAGGCTTGCTTTTACAATATTATGTTCAACTAATGGAGCGGAATCTTCATTTAAAGGTTGTAATGGATTGTTACTTGTAAATTGCTCATCTTCTCTTGGGTAAAATGTTTGGTCTGTAGTATTAAATAGAGGTATTCTACGTTCATAACTAGCGCCTCCATAAAATCTTAATCCATTAATTAATTCTTGAGAATAACCAATTTGTGCATATTGCCTTTCATATATTTTTAAATAATTGCGTTCAAAGAAAAGACTAGCAACATCATTTACTATAAGTTTAATAGGCTCTTCGGAGTTTATCTGTTGTGTTTCTGTTCCTGCTTCAAGTGAAAGAATAGGTCTCGATGTATTATTAAATTTTTGTTGATATCCTGCTTTTAACCTAAGTTTTTCATCTGATGTACCATAATTACCAGTTGTATACAAACGCCAATATTTTCGATTAAATTCCTCTAGATTTTTTTGAAAGCTAGCAGTGAGTGAGCCATTCCAACCTTGCACTGTATTGTAGTGTATATTTGTTATTGGAGCACTTATATCAAAATCATATTTTTTGAACGAATTCTTATAGTGATATCCAAAAAGTACATCTGAAATTTTAAAACGGTTTTCTGCTCGATCTACAGAGTCTAAATAGGTTTTTGAACCGCGTATTTCTTGTATGCTGTCTTTTTTAATGTAATCTGTTAGTTCTTCATCTGTAAGCGGTACTGGTCTTACACCTTTCCAGAAAATCGAATCCTTTTTGTTAGCTTCAGATTCATATGTTAATATTTCACTACCAAATGTTTTAGAATCAAATTGAGGTGAAAAATCATAATTACTATAAACAGCGGTAAACCTTCCATTTCCTTTAACCCCAAAAAAAGCAAAACTAAAATCGACTACTTGAGACGTTCTTAACCAAAGCGAATCAATAGTGGAATATTTAAAATTTTGTGTAAACACAAGGGTTTCAATAAAAGGAATTTGAATTGCTTTTCCTGTAATATTTAATGCTGTACCATAAATTTCATAAGTATCTTCAGAAATATAAATTAACCCAGAAAATACAGGATCATTTTGGCGTTTTGGGATAACTTCTATTTTATTAACTAAATGTCCTAAATCGTCATAAAATACACCAACTAGCTTGTAGTCGTAATAGTTAAAAGCATAGTCTGCAATTGGTGAAATTACTTGGGTGTTAAGATTTATAGTATTGTTATAAAAAGAAATATTACTTTCTTGAGCAGTGTTTAAACTAAATCCATTGTCATCTCCACTTACAATAGATGCCACAATATTTTCCTTAAAATTATCTGGAGCTTTATATTTAATTTCACTAATGGTTTCACTTAAGTAAATAACGCCTTGTCTTGTAGAGTCTAAGCCACCATTAAAATCACCAATTTCCTGACCAAGTATTTTTTCTGGAGCATCTTCAATTCGCCATAAGCCTCTGGAATAAAAGTCGGCAGTAAATTCATTTGTTTTAGCAAGGTTTGTTTTCCTGTTTGCTATAGCTTCTCGAATAATCCTATAGGCAGGATTTTCGCTAGAGTTTAAAACAATTTCATCTAAACTTGTAGTTTCTTCCTGTAATGTAGCATTTAAAATATATGGCAGTTTAGAAACTTGTACAGTTTTCTTTTCTGGAGTATATCCTATAAATTGAAAACTTATGGTATATGTACCAAGAGCATCTATATTTAATTCATAATTACCATCTTTATTGGTAGTTGTGCCTGTACTGGAGTTATCGATATAAATATTTACAAAAGGAAGTGGCTCGCCGCTGGCATCTGTAACTTTACCAATAATCTGAGAAGAAGCTACCGTGTATAGCAATAAAAATAAAAAAGAGGTATATAGTTTCATAGTACAGATTATAAGTCACGAAAATAGCATAAATAGACTTAAAAATTAATAGACATTAACACAAGTGCTAATGTACTATTGTGCTTAATTATCATTAATTTTATCAAAAAAAGTAAGCAGATGAAGATTTTAAAATCAATTTTAACAGGAATAGGAGTAATAGCAGTAATTGGTGTAAGTATACAAGCTGTTCAAGATACGCCTACAGCTCCTAAGAATGAAAATACAGAAGTAAAAGTTGTAAATGATTATAATGTATACGCTCTACCACTTCCAGATAATTTAAATTTTGCGGGAGAACCTGTTCCGGTTCAAAATCCAGATATTAAGGAGCGTATGGATAGAGAACTTTTAGTAAATACCTATTGGCAGTCTAACGGTCTTTTACTTTTTAAGAGAGCAAATAAATACTTTCCTATAATAGAACCAATATTAAAAGAAGAAGGTGTGCCAGAAGATTTAAAGTACTTGGCAGTGATAGAAAGTGGATTAACACAGGCTGTTTCTCCTGCTAGAGCAACAGGGTTCTGGCAAATTTTAAAAGAAACAGGTAAAGAATACGGTTTAGAAGTAAATAATAATGTAGATGAACGTTATCATGTAGAAAAATCTACAAGAGCTGCTTGTAAATATTTAAAAGCATCTAAAGAACGTTTTGGATCTTGGACACTTGCAGCTGCAGCATATAATGCAGGTAATTATGGTGTGTCAAGAGAAATGGAACGTCAAAATGTAAATGGTTATTATGACTTATTACTTGGTGAAGAAACGGGACGTTACGTTTTTAGAATTTTAGCATTGAAAGAAATTTTAAGCAACCCAGGAAAATATGGTTTCAATTTTCAAGAAAAAGATCTTTATGCAGAGGTGCCTACGTATAAAGTTTCAGTAGATACTGCAGTTTCAGATTTTACAAAATTTGCTGAAGGATTTGGTATAAACTACAAAATCTTAAAGATTCACAACCCTTGGCTTAGAGAGAAGCATTTAAATAATTCTTCTCGCAAACAATACTCTATAGATATTCCAGAGGAAGGATACTATACAACGCCTTAACTATATGCAATACATACAAGATAACATTTGGATTATTTTATTAATAGTAAATTATGCTGTGGCTTTGGTTACGGCATTTTTTGTCTTGCTGCATAACCGTAATCCTTCTAGGACGTTATCTTATTTCCTAATATTAATTGTATTGCCGTTTGTAGGTATCTTTGTCTACTATTTTTTTGGTCAAGAGTACAGAAAGGAAAAACTGTTTGATAAGAAAAAAGTTATGAGTAACTCTATTCTTAAAAAATGGGAAAAGCGCCTTTTAGTAGATGATACAGATATTGAAGGAGAGAAAAATGATATTATAGAAAAGCAGTCTAAGCTTATAAAACTCATTCAAAACAAACCAAGAAAGCCACTTACATATAATAATAAAGTAGAACTGTTAATTAACGGTAATAACACCTTCGATGCTATTTTTGAAGCTTTAAGACAAGCTAAAGATCATATACATTTAGAGTACTATATCTTTTCTGCAGATAAGATAGGGAAACAACTTATAAATATACTTTGCGACAAGGCTAATGAAGGAGTAAGTGTTAAAGTCATGTATGATTACGTTGGTAATCAATTAAAATCTCCAAATGTAGAGCAGTTAAAAAGCTGTGGTGTAGAAATACACCCATTTATGCCGGTTTGGTTTCCTAACCTAACTAGAAAACTAAACTATAGGGATCATAGAAAAATTACAGTTATTGATGGTATTGTAGGTTTTTTGGGAGGCGTAAATATTTCAGACGAGTATTGTAACGGGCAGAATGATGTGTATTGGAGAGATACCCATTTAAAAATTGAAGGCGATGCTGTAAAGTCCTTACAGTCACAGTTTCTATTAAATTGGAGTTTTGTGACAGATCAAGAAATAGATATAGAGGAGAAATACTTTCCATCTGTAAACTTTAAGGCAAATTTGCCAATACAGATCGTTGCTAGTGGTCCAGATTCAAGATGGCCATATATTATGGAAGCTATTTTTATGGCTATAAATAATGCTCAAAAAAGTATAAAAATTACAACGCCATATTTTATTCCTAATGATCAAATTCTTACGGCTTTAAAAACAGCGAGTAGAAGTGGAGTAGATGTACAGATAATAATTCCTAAAGAAGGCGATTCTTTTGCAGCTAAATATGCAACCTATTCTTATATGGAAGAACTTTTAGAATCTGGAATTAGAGTATTCTGTTATTGCAAAGGTATGGTGCATGCTAAAACCATTGTTATCGACGAGCAATTGAGCAGTATAGGAACAAGTAATATGGACTATAGAAGCTTTAATATAAACTTTGAGATAAATGCTTTACTCTTTAATGATGACTTTGGTAAGCAAATGACAGAGATGTTTGAGAGAGACTTGGAAGATACAGAAGAGTTAAATCTTGAGCAGTGGCGTGACAGAGCCCTTTCAGAAAAACTTAAAGAATCATTTAATCGTCTTTGGGCTCCACTCTTATAGTAATGTAGATAGAAGTAAAGTAGCGCATACCCATAATATTACAGAAAGAATACCTCCAACAATTAAGAAGTGCTTAAACTTATAAATACCTAAACCGTAAATTAGTGTGTTTGTTTGGTAACCAACGGGCGTGAAAAAACTAAAATTAGCAGCAAACATAATAGCAAGAATAAAAGGTTTTAGAGATAAGCCTAAGCCATTGGCAACAGAAATTGCAATAGGTAACATGATAATTGCTGTGGCATTATTGGAAATTGTACCACTTAATAACATAGTGACAAGAAAAATAAGGCCAAGTACAAATACATCGCCTTTCCCAACCATTATAGCTATAAGGTTTTCAGAAATCCACATATCTGCACCACTATTGCTCATAGCAACACCAAGTGGAATCATACCTGCTAGAAGAAAGATAATCTGCCAGTCAATTTTTTTATAGGTATTATTTAAGTCAAGACATTTTGTTCCAAGCATTAGTGCAACACCAGTAATAGCACTAGCTAAAATTGTAAGAACACCAGATGCAGCTAAGCCTACAACTAATAAGAAAATTATAAATGCTGTTATTCTTTTTTGTTTTGAAGCGCTGTTTACAAAATCATGTCTATCTATAACCGCAACATTTTCAATAGTATCTATCTCAGAAAGCGATTTGTCTGATGTTTCAATAAGTATACGGTCACCAGGTTTTAAATTTATATCATTAAAGTCCTTTCTTATAAGGCGCTCTTTTGTATTTCTTAAGTTTTTTCGTTTTTTAATAGCTATCGGTGTTGCACCTCTAAGTGAATAATTTCTTAGGTCCGTTAGCGTTTTTCCCAATAAAATTGAACCAGGTAATAACAAAAGCTCTGCATAGGTTGTTTTAGGTTTTTTTAGTTCTGCTTTGTCTTGGTTGTCATCGTTTGTTTTTTCTGTGGTTTTTAATTTGCTATCGTGGATTATAAATTCCTCTTGTTTAGATAATTTTACAAGATTTTCAAAATCGCACATCACAATTAATTTGTCTTCTTCTCTTAGGGATATATACCTTCCAGGTTCATTTATAACATTGTCTTCTCGTATTAATTTTAAGACAGAAAGATCTTTATCACCATAAAAGATAGTGTCCTCAATACGTTTGCCTATCAATTTAGAATCTGTAGCAATTTCAACAGTTGCCACTAGAGAATCTAGACCGTATTCGGAGTCTATTTCTTCAGGTTTTGTTTTCGGTAAAAATTTTGAAGCAAACACCATATACACAATACCTATCACTAAAAAACATAAACCATAAATAGCAAATTCAAAAAAGCCCAAGCGTTCTGCGCCATATTCTTGAGCTAAACTATTTACAATTAAGTTTGTTGAGGTTCCCATTAGGGTGCAGCTACCACCTAAAATTCCTGCAAAAGAAATTGGCATGAGTAGTTTTCCAGATGGTATTTTAAAACGTTCGGATAGCTGAAACACAATCTTAATAAAGATTATAACTACTGCTGTTGTACTTATAAATGCGGAAATTCCAGCGGTAACCACCATAAATATTGGGGCTATTAAAATTAACGGTAGTATGCTAAGTTTTTTTAGTCCTTCGCTTAGCCATTTTATAACGCCATTTTCTTCTAAACCAATGGCAACTATCATTAAGCATAGTACTGTAATGGTTGCAGAATTAGAAAAGCCACTAATAGCTTCTTCTGGAGAAACGAGTTGTAACAGCGTAAGAGAGGCAATTAAGAAAAACGCAATTTTATCTACAGTAAAGTATTCTGTTACAAATAATACTATAGTAATAAATATGATGCTGAATACTAAGATAATGTCTAACTCCACTAAAACCCTTGTTTAAATACCTATTAAAAATACGTGGTATCTCAATTAGTTGTTAGGTCATTATAATAAATTTATGATTTAACTAATAAGTAGTATTAGCTTAATAAGGAAATGGATTGCTTTAAAGGTTAATACCCATAAAGTGGTTGGTCTTGTTTTTTAGCTTCTTCAGAAAGTAATAAAGACAAACCTTGCGAGATTGTGTTGTAGTTTAGGTTATAAGATTCTGAATAACTAATATGAAGCGGATGAAATACAGTTCTCTTAATATCGATTATTTTTTTATCAGATCCTAAATAAAAAGAAGTAGGAAAGCCCAAAGAGTGTTTCATCTTCTTTACAATATTGTCATTGGAGTTTTCCAGCTCGTCTACATATAAAATATCTACATGTTTGTTATATTTTTTTGAAGACTTTCTAACATTAGCTTTCTTATCCCAAAATAGGACAACAAAGTCTATGTCTTTCTTATATTTTTTGGCAAGTTCATTTATAGCAGGAATTTCACCTTCTGTAGGGACACACCAAGAGGCGTATGTAACCAAAAACATAGGCTTCTTATAATCATCAAAGCAATCTATACTTTTAGCAAGACAGTCTACCTTAAAATTATCTAGATAAGTACCGCGTAAATGATGTTTAACAAGAGAATCAAACATAAACTCTGCGCGCTCGTAATCTTTAGCTTCGTAGGCTTTGTTTATTTTCTTGTTGTATTTGGTAAGGTGAGTAGCAATAGCTTCAGAAAATAAATTGTTTCTAGTCTGAGAAGCGGCAATAAAATGTGAGCATAAAATTATCAATACATAAAGTAATGCTCTGTTCATATACTAGGTTTTATAGCATAAAACTATGATATATAAACATCTTAACAAAATTTTAAAATAAGAAACGCAATAATTAGATGCGCTTCATTTGCTGTTTCATCATTTTAAGTTGTTCAGCAAGCATACCGTGTTTGTCTAGTTTCTTAGCTTCTGTCATTAACAGTTGTGCTTCACGCTTACGGCGTTTAGTCATAGCTATTCCTGCAAGATTTAATTTTGCCATAGCTAAATCTTGATCCATAGATAAACCAAGTTTTATTGCTTTCTTAAAATACTTTTCTGCTTTTGTGATATTAGTTTGAGAAATCATTAACCCATGTAGGTAATGAAAATAACCTTGTTGTTTCTTTACAAGAGCAGCTTCAGGATTCTTTATTTTATCTAGCCATTTTTTAGCGCCAGGAAAATCTTGTTTACGTAACCTTAAAAATGCTAGCAGAATCATTTCATTTTTAAAATATAAGAACACAAAAATACCAGCAAGTAAGATTAATAGTATACCATTGCCAATATTGCCTTCAACCATTTGCCAAATTGCCCAAGCTACAATTGCAGCTGCTATAACGAGTTTAATGTTTTTATTGAACATTGCTTATATTTAAATTTTAAGATTGCAAAGATAACATTTCATATCTTTTATTAAGGCTGATGCTTACAAATACAATGCTCTTTTTAACAAGATTTCTTATTGAAAACCTTAAATTTGAATAGAATTTTATACTCGTATAAAAAAGTTTAAAAAAATGATATTGAGGCTTGCTGAAGCGAAATAATATTGTATATTTGCACGCAGTTTTGAAAAGAGATAATTCCTAACGGAAGTTTAAAGATAAAGATTATACTACGATGAAAAGAACGTTTCAACCATCTAAGAGAAAAAGAAAGAACAAACACGGTTTCAGAGAGCGTATGGCTTCTGTAAATGGTAGAAAAGTTCTTGCTAGAAGAAGAGCAAAAGGACGTAAGAAACTATCAGTATCATCTGAGATGAGACACAAACACTAAGGTATTATGCCTTTAGTTTAAAAATATCAAGGCGTTGCTTTTTTAAAGTAACGCCTTTTTTTATACCCAATAGTGTGGTAAGAAAGCTTAAATTTATACCACCTTATAAATCAATACAATGCCAAAGAACACAAGCCTTAAAAGTATACTTATCATAGGATCTGGACCTATTATTATTGGACAAGCCTGTGAGTTTGATTATTCAGGAACGCAAGCCCTACGCTCTTTAAGAGAAGACGGCATAGAGACCATTCTTATAAACTCTAATCCTGCAACCATCATGACCGATCCGTCTATGGCCGATCATGTGTACCTGAAACCATTAACAACAAAATCTATCATTCAGATTTTAAAAGAACACCCTCAAATTGATGCTGTGTTGCCTACAATGGGAGGACAAACTGCTTTAAACTTATGTATTGAAGCAGACGAAAAAGGAATTTGGGAAGACTTTGATGTAAAAATTATAGGTGTAAATATAGACGCTATTAATATCACCGAAGACCGTGAGAAGTTTAGAGAGTTAATGATAGACATTGGCGTACCAATGGCGCCTCAAAAAACAGCGACGTCTTACCTTCAAGGAAAAGAAATAGCACAAGAATTTGGTTTTCCATTAATTATTAGATCATCATTTACCTTAGGTGGTGCAGGCGCTTCTTTTGTATACAAAGAAGAAGATTTTGATGAAATGTTAACGCGTGGTCTAGAGGCATCTCCAATTCATGAGGTGATGATAGACAAGGCTTTAATAGGCTGGAAAGAATATGAACTAGAGCTTTTAAGAGATCATAATAACAACGTTGTTATTATTTGTACTATTGAAAATATGGATGCTATCGGTATCCATACTGGAGACTCGATTACTGTAGCGCCAGCAATGACCTTAAGTGATAAAACTTTCCAGAAAATGCGTGATATGGCTATACATATGATGCGTAGTATTGGAGATTTTGCAGGAGGTTGTAATGTACAATTTGCAGTAAGTCCAGATGAAAATGAAGACATTATAGCGATTGAGATAAATCCTCGTGTATCACGTTCATCTGCGTTAGCATCTAAAGCAACAGGATACCCAATTGCAAAAATTGCTGCAAAATTAGCTATTGGTTATCATTTAGATGAGTTAGATAACCAAATTACCAAAACAACATCTGCATTATTTGAACCGACATTAGATTATGTGATTGTGAAAATTCCACGTTGGAATTTTGATAAGTTCGAAGGATCAGACCGTACACTTGGTCTTCAGATGAAGTCTGTTGGTGAGGTTATGGGAATAGGGCGTTCTTTTCAAGAAGCGTTACATAAAGCCACTCAATCTCTAGAAATTAAAAGAAACGGATTAGGTGCAGATGGTAAAGGTTATAAAGATTATGATCAGATTATACAGAAACTTACCTATGCAAGTTGGGATCGTGTTTTTGTAATTTATGATGCAATACAATTAGGAATTCCGTTAAGCAGAATTCAAGAAATTACTAAGATAGATATGTGGTTCCTTAAACAATATGAGGAGTTATATTTCTTAGAAAAGGAAATTTCTACATATAAAATTGATACGCTACCTAAAGAACTTCTTTTAGAAGCAAAGCAAAAAGGATATGGAGACCGACAAATAGCACATATGTTAGGTTGCTTGGAAAGTCAAGTATACAACAAGCGTGACGAGTTAAATATCAATAGAGTTTACAAATTAGTTGATACTTGTGCTGCAGAGTTTAAAGCACAAACACCATATTATTACTCTACGTTTGAGGCGCCAATTGAAAAAGCAGATGGTACCGTTTATGTAGATAATGAAAGTGTAGTAAGCGATAAAAAGAAAATTATAGTTCTTGGTTCTGGACCAAACAGAATTGGGCAAGGTATTGAGTTTGATTATTGTTGTGTACACGGTGTTCTTGCTGCAAGCGAGTGCGGTTATGAAACCATAATGATTAACTGTAACCCAGAAACTGTTTCAACAGATTTTGATATAGCAGATAAACTGTATTTTGAACCTGTATTCTGGGAGCATATTTATGACATTATTCGTCATGAAAAGCCAGAAGGAGTAATCGTGCAACTAGGTGGTCAGACTGCGTTGAAGCTAGCTGAGAAACTAGACCGCTACGGAATAAAAATAATGGGAACTACTTATCAAGCCTTAGACTTGGCAGAAGATAGAGGAAGCTTCTCTAAATTATTACAAGAAAATAATATCCCTTATCCAGAATTTGATGTTGCAGAGACAGCAGATGAAGCTTTGGCAGTAGCAGATAAATTAGATTTTCCAATCTTGGTAAGACCATCTTATGTACTTGGAGGACAAGGCATGAAGATTGTAATTAACAAACAAGAATTAGAAGAGCATGTAGTTGATTTGCTTAGAAAAATACCTAACAATAAATTACTTTTAGACCACTATCTAGACGGTGCCATAGAGGCAGAAGCAGATGCTATTTGTGATGGTGAGAATGTATACATTATTGGAATAATGGAACATATTGAGCCTTGTGGTATTCACTCTGGAGATTCTAATGCAACACTACCACCTTTTAATTTAGGAGATTTGGTATTAGAGCAAATAAAGGATCACACTAAGAAAATTGCTTTAGCATTAAATACAGTAGGTTTAATAAACATTCAGTTTGCTGTAAAAGAAGATAAGGTTTATATTATTGAAGCAAATCCTAGAGCATCTCGTACTGTTCCTTTTATTGCAAAGGCATATGGAGAGCCATACGTAAACTATGCAACTAAAGTTATGTTGGGTGCTAAAAAAGTAACAGACTTTGATTTTAAACCTCATTTAGAAGGTTATGCCATAAAGCAACCTGTATTCTCTTTTAATAAATTTCATAACGTGAACAAGCAATTGGGACCAGAAATGAAGAGTACAGGAGAAAGCATCTTGTTTATTGATAGTTTAAGAGATGATCAATTTTATGACCTATATTCTAGAAGAAAGATGTATTTGAGTAAATAAATCTAATTATTGTATGAAAAGTGTTAAAATTTAATTAATTTTATATCCGTACAATATATTATTTAAGCTTATGAAAAAATATCTACTTATTCTTTTAGTTTTTGCTGCATTTCAAATTTCAGCGCAAACTACTTATACTATTCAATGGAATACATCTGTTGGAGATAATGCATCTCTAACTGTTGAGTTAGGTGATACGGTAGAGTGGGATTGGAATGGAGGTTTTCACGATGTAGTCTCAGATGCAGGATCTCAACAATCTTTTCAAAGCCAGCAAACTAGTGATAGTAATTTTGTGTTTAGTGTTTTGTTTGATGAATTAGGAACTAACGATTATCGTTGTACTATTCACCCTTCAAGTATGAACGGAACAATAACCGTTGTTGAAACTTTAAGCACACAAGATAAATTTAGATTAAACCTTAATTCTTATCCTAATCCGGTTCAAGATGAGTTAACAATAACATCTTTATTAAAGATTTCTAAAATTGAGGTGTTCTCAATGTTAGGTAAAAAGGTGTTAACTACTCAAGCAGGTAGTGTAAATATGACCAACATTAAAATGGGAGGTTTACAAAATGGTCTTTATTTCGTGAATGTAACTTCAGAAAGTGGAGAAACTTCTGTACTTAGAGTTATGAAGAAATAAATTTTTAATACGTAATTGAAGAAACGCCCAAGCAAATTGCTTGGGCGTTTTTTTATCGTCTAAAGTGAGGTGATTCAGATAGTTTAACATCTGTAATAAAATATTTAGAATCTCCCCAAAAGAATATAGTGCCAAAGCGTTCTATATAGGTTAGCTCTACGTATTCTCCTTGAAAATCTTTAAGGTTTGCTATAACCTCTTCTTCTTGATCTAATACACTAAAAGAAAATATTTGAGCGCCACTTATACCTTGGCTTATCTCACCTTCCCAAGTTTTAATAATGACTCCTTTATTGCTAAACTTTATAAGTTCACCAGCACGAGTACCTTCACTATAAGGCACAAAGTATAAAAATGCATACCACAAAATTGCAATAGCCAAAATGCCTCCAATTATAATTCCTAATAGTTTTTTCATCTGTTTTAATTTCAGTGTTATTATAATTTAATCCTCGTCACTGTCTTCTGCTCTGCTCAATAATTTGGCATCAATAGCTTTGCTTGCTTTAGCGCCTAATTTTTTCAGCTTTTCAACACGCTTAATTAAATTACCTCTTCCGGTAAGTTTTTTCATTGCACCTTCATAGCTGTTCTGTACCGTACCAATTTGCTTTCCTACCTTAATTAATTCATCTGTCAAGTTTGTAAAACTATCATATAGAGCACCAGCTTGTGTTGCAATTTCAATAGCATTTTGTTTTTGCCTATCATTTTGCCATAGGTTATCAACCAACCTTAATGCAGCTAATAATGTTGAAGGTGTTACAATTATAACCTGCTTATCAAAAGCAATTTCATACAAATTAGGCTCATTTGCAGATGCTATTGCAAATGCAGGCTCAATAGGAATAAACATAAATATAGTGTCTGGACTTTCATCTATAAGGTATTGGTAATTTTTAGCACTTAATTGTTCAACATGACGTTTAATTGAAGCTATATGTGATTTTAAATGTTTGCGTTTATCAACTTCATCTTCAGAGGAAACAAAGCGTTCAAAGTCTGTTAAAGATACCTTGCTGTCAATGATCATTTTTTTGCCATCTGGTAAATGTATTAGCACGTCGGTTTGTAATCGTCTGCCTTCAGGGTTGTCATGACTATCTTGTACTGTATATTCTCTATCTTTTTCGAGACCAGACTTTTCTAAAATACGGGTAAGAATTAATTCTCCCCAATTACCTTGCATTTTACTATCACCCTTAAGAGCTTTTGTAAGATTGTCTGCATCTTTACTCATTTGTTGATTAAGTTCAGACAGGCCTTTAATTTGTTCCTTTAGTTCGCTATGTCTTCCGTATTGTTCTTTGTTACTGTCTTCTACACGCTTTTCAAATTTTTCAATTTTTTCCTGAAGCGGTTTTAAGATGATATCTATATTGGTTTTGTTTTGCTCGGTGAATTTTGTCGATTTCTCATCTAGTATTTTATTGGCAAGGTTTTCAAATTCTTTGGTGAATTTTTCTTGAAGTTGCTCCATCTCACCTTTTTGCTCTTTGGTTTTACGATCAAGAGCCTCATACTCAACTTTCATTACCTGCATAGTAGCATTAAGTTGTTCTTTTTCAGAACGTATTGTTTGCTTTTCAACTTCTGTACGCCCTAAACTTTCCTCAACACGTTCTAATTGGTGTTCTGTTTGGTTTATGCGTTCCTGTAATGCGCTAGTTTCAGACTTATTTTTTAAGCGCGCAAAAAGATTACCCAAATACGCTCCAGAAAGTGCAGAAATTAATCCGACTAAGAGAAATACAAAAAAGTTTTGATCCATTATAAATATAACTTGTGTTCTGTGTAAAGTTAGCAAGTAAATTACAGACTTAATTTGAATTAATGATGAATTGTTTTGATGTTTCATTGAAGCTTATAAGATCTTCTGGAAACAATGTGTTTAAGTGTTTATTAGTAATGTGATATTCTGGAGTCTCAAAGCTAACCTTGCCGTCTTTTACTAATAAAAGCTTATCACAAAGCGGTAACGCTAAATTTATTTCGTGAGTAGCAAAGACAATACAAGTGCCTGTTGTTTTAGCCAGTTTACTTAATAATTGAAGTACATATGCTTTATGATACATGTCTAAGTGAGATGTGGGCTCATCTAAAATAATAAGTTTGGTATCTTGGGCAAGTGCTCTTGCTATTAAAACATTTTGTAATTGGCCATCACTTAACTCATAGCAAAATTTATCTACTAACTCTTCAATACCTACCAACTGCATAGCTTTTTTTATAGCAGCCTTGTCTTCATTTGAAAGTTTACCAATCCAATTGGTATAGGGTTGTCTTCCTAGAGCAATTAATTCTTTAACTGTTAGGTTTTTTGAAATAGGTTGATCTGTTAAAACCAAGCTTATTGCTTTTGCTATTTCTTTTGGGTTTTTATGTTGAAGCGCTGTATTATCTAAATAAATATCGCCTTTTAGAGGTGGTTGTAAGCCGCTTAATGTTCTTAATAGCGTAGATTTTCCTGAGCCATTTACACCAATAACTCCTATGAGTTCTCCTTTATTAAATGAAATTGAAATATCTGAAACAATAGTTGTCTCTGCCAGCTTAGAAAGATAGCCGACAGACAAGTTAGATGCACTTAATATTGATTTATTTTTAATCATTACACCTCTTTATTTAACTCCCAAGTATAGTGAAGAACATCTGTATCCTTTTTCCAACCCAATCGCTCATATAAATGTTGAGCCGGATTGTTAATATCTGTTTCTAAAGTTAATCCTCGTGCCTGTTCTGTTTCGCAAAATTTCTTTGCAGTATTTAGCAATAGTTCTCCTACACCATTTTTACGATGTGTTTCTGAAACATATAAATCATTAAGAATAAAAGTACGCTGCATTTTAACAGATGAAAAACTTGGATAAAGCTGTGTAAAGCCAACAATATTTTGGTTTACAATTGCTATAAAAATTACAGAGTCTTTTAAATTAAAACGCGACATTAAAAAAGCTTTTGCACCTTTAATGTCGCTGTCTTGTTTGTAGAATATGCGGTAGGCATCAAATAATGATGCCAGTTGATTAATGTCTTCTACGTATGCTCTTCTGGTAATCATCTTTACAGTGTTAGAGAGGTAAAGATACCAAAACTAAGACTGTTTTATGCGGGTTAGTTTATTACGTTCGTCTTGAAGCATTCTTCCTAATTTCTGTTCTTTTTCCAAAGCTTTACGTCTTAATTCTTCAAGCTCATCTTCTGCAATTTTTAAATTTTGTTTTGCAACCTGTGTTTGTGAGTTACTGTTTTTAAACTGCATAATAAAGAAACCTAAACCAACAACCAACAAGGCTATTATAGACCATACAATACCATTGTAAGTTCCTTTTTCTAAAGGTATTCCTAAAAATGATATAGACCCTTTTTCTTCATTTACTTTAGCCAATTCGTTTTGGGTGTTTGTAAGATCTTCTTCTAAAGAATCTATCGATGCTTTTTGAGAATTAATATTGTTCTCTAAATTTTGAATTTCTTCATTTAGTCCATTAATATGGTTTTCGGTATTTCTTTGAAGCTCGTTTAATCTTACCTTTTTAACAACCTTGTAATCTTGGTAATTATTAGACTCGTTTATAATTGATTCAAATTGGGCATCAATAGGATTTTTTTGGTCGGTTTGTATGTTGTCTTGAGCATAACTAAAGCTGACGAGGCTTAAAAGTAGTACTGTTATAAATATTCTCATTCTATTCTTCTTTTGTTAGGGTTTATAGGACAACGTGGCGCAGTTAGCCTTATTGTTGGTATTGTGCTCTAAAACTATAAAGTTTTGTTAAATGAATATTGTTAATTCTCTTCATTATCTTGGCGTTCTTCACGCTTTAATTTTCGTTCTGCTCTACGTTTTTCTCGTCTTTCTTTTCTAGATAGTTTTTCAGCATTTTTATCTGCTTCTTTTGCAGTGTCTTCAAAATTTATATTTCCGTCTGTTTCTCCTTTAAATGCATTAAACCAAGCATTTTCGAAAATATTAAATACAGTTGCCCAGACATTTGCTTGTGTAGCACTTAAATCTCCTTCAAAAGGCACATTTGTAGCTAGGTTGTCTGTACTAGGATTGGTAAGTATAAAGTCGAAAAAGCTTACAAAGCCTTCCCAGATAGTTTCAAAAAAACCATCTTCTTTACCTATATATTTTGCATCTCTTATTAATGGTTTTACATATCCCTTAAGATAGCTGTCTGCTATTGCAAATTCACTATAAACATCAAAAGTCCCACTTTCAAAGTCGATACCTGCAAGTCCAGAAGTCATGGAGTTTATTGCGGGTAAATTTGCATCTTTTAAGGAAAGTGTTATATCCATATCTGGTATTTGCTTTAATAAATTTATCTTTCCTATTAAATCTACTTTTCCTTGTCCTATTGATATCGCATTGGCAGTAACATCTGAAGGTAAGATGCGTTGCTTTTCTTTTACATTTCGCAAGTTTGTAGCACTTAGGTTAACTTGATCTAAGTATAAATCTATATTAGGCTCTGTGGCTAATTGTACAAATGCTAATTTACCATTTGTTACTTGCAATCTGTTAACATCAATTGGGACTAAATCTGTTAAGGCCTTGGTCCAATCATCTATATCTGCATCACCATCTTCACTTGTTGCTTGCTGATCTTCAAAGACATAATTTATGTGCGGGTTTGTCATTTCTATTTCACTAACAATTTTACCATCTAAAATTGCATCCCATTCAATAGAAATATCGGTCTTTTCAAAGTTTAGAAACGGAACTTGTGTTACACCATCTAACTTATTTAGGTATAAACCGTGTATAACATATGCACCACGCCAAAGCGCAATATCTATATCTTCAACCTGTCCATAATACCCAGGAATATTTGCTAGTGTTTTGTTTACATAATTTTTTACAAAGTAGGGTAGTAGCAGTCTTGCTACAATTAATAAAACAATAATTGTTATAGGTAACCAAAGACGTTTTTTCTTTAAGTGTCGTCTTTTCTTCTTTTTATTTGCTTCTGTTGTCATATTCATTTAGTTAAAGCAAAGGTCGTAAGTATATGAGTTAGCCTATGTTAACGTATAGATAAAAAACATTTTGGTTTTAATTAGCTAAACGTTCTAACTAAAAAGCCAGAGCAAAAGCTCTGGCTTGAAAAAATATAATTGTAAACTATTGTCTAGTAATAGCTAAAACGTCTTACTTTAGAGATATATTTTGCAAGTCTTATAACTTGATGGCTATAACCGTATTCATTATCATACCATACATAAATTACCACATTCTTACCGTCTTTTGCTACAATAGTTGCATTACTATCATAAATTGATGGAGCAGAAGATCCAACAATATCACTACTTACAAGCTCATTATCTATAGAGTATTTAATTTGTTCAACTAAATCTCCTTCTAGCGCATATTTCTTCATTACTGCATTTAAACCATCAACAGATGTTTCTGTATTAAGCTCAAGCTTTAAGATTGCTAAAGAACCATTAGGAACAGGTACTCTAATTGCGTTAGATGTAAGTTTACCTTCGAAAACAGGAAGAGCTTTAGAAACAGCTTGTCCAGCTCCAGTTTCTGTAATTACCATGTTTAAAGCAGCAGCACGACCTCTTCGGTATTTCTTGTGCATATTATCTACTAAATTCTGGTCGTTTGTATAAGCGTGAATAGTTTCTAGGTGTCCTTGTTTAACACCAAAGCTATCTTCAATTGCTTTAAGTACAGGTGTAATAGCGTTAGTTGTACAAGATGCTGCAGAAAAAATATCTAATTCATCTGGATTGTTTTCTAACTGGTTTACACCGTGCACAATATTAGGAATACCTTTTCCTGGTGCAGTTAATAATACCTTAGATGCGCCTTTAGGAACTAAATGCCTGCTAAGTGCTTCTTTATCTCTAAATGCACCTGTATTGTCTATAATTAAAGCATCGTTAATACCGTATTCTGTATAGTCTATATCTTCTGGAGCATTAGCAGAAATAATATGTACTGTTGTACCATTTATTATTAGTGCTTTCTTTTCTAAATCTATAGCTACCGTTCCGGCAAAATCACCGTGAACAGAGTCACTTTTTAATAAAGATGCTCTTTTTTCTAAAACATTTTGAGTAATCTCACCACGTGTTACAATTGCACGAAGTCTCATTTGACTTCCGCTTGCTGTACGTGTCATTAACTCTCTAGCTAACAACCTACCAATACGACCAAAACCATATAGTACTACGTCTTTAGGCTCTATTTCTTTGTAAGCTTTTGCGTTAGCAAGTTTATCTGCTACAAAGGCTGTAGCATTAGTAAACTTATTATCTTCTAAATGATATTCAAATGTTAATTTACCGATATCCAATTTTGCAGGAGGTAAATCCATATCCTTAATAGCTTGTGCAATTTCTACAGAATCGAAAATAGAAATAGGTTTTTGTACAAACTCTCCAGCATATTCATGAAGGTTTAATATCTCGCTTACATTGCGATCTATCAATTGGTTTCTAAATAACACAAGCTCTATAGACTTGTCGTACCAAAGGTCACTCACAATTTTAATAAACTCAACTGTGGCACGTCTTCGGTCTGCTTGAAATGCTAATTCTTTTTCGTAAACGGTATTGAAACTCATATTGAAACGATTAAGGTGTAAATTTTGGTTTTAAAAATTTGTGCAAAAGTAAAGGTTTCAAACGTTTTCGTAAAGACTTATGTCATGAAAATAATCTAAAACAGAAATTACGATCTGGCAAAAAATATAAAAGCACATTTATTATAAGACAAATGTGCTTTTATAAAATGTTTGAAATATTGTTACCTAAAATTATAACGTTCTCTTTCTCCTTTAGTATTTATTAAAGTAATGATAATAGGTTCATTTGATGATTTTTCATTTATAATACGTTCAACATCTGAAACACTATTTACAGGAGTGTTGTCAATCTCAACAAGCAACCCACCAACTAGATTATAATAAGCCATATCATTAGTTAGTGCTCTACTAATTTTCACTCCATTTTTAGCGTCAAACTTTTTTAGGTCTTGTGGATTTGCGTTGCTTACCTCTAAACCAACATCTTTAATCTGAAAGACTTCATACTTTGTAAGCGTAACATTAATATTACGTTCTTTTCCGTTTCTTAATAATTTTACAGCCACTATATCTCCAGGACGTTTAGAGCTTACGTAACCAGTGAGGTCTGCAAACTTTCTTATTTTCACATTATCAATCATTTGTATAATGTCTCCTTCTTTTAGTCCTGCCTTTTCTGCACCGCTACCAGCTTCTGTACCACCAATGTAAAATCCTTGAGTAACATCTAAACCAAGTTCTCCAGCAATGGCAGAGTTTACATTTGTTCCTCTAATACCTAAAATTGCATTTTGTACGTCTCCAAATTCCAAGATGTCTTCTACAATTTTCTTGGCATTGTTTGAAGGTACAGCAAAAGCATAACCTACATAGCTTCCGGTTTGTGATGTTATAGCAGTATTAATTCCTATTAGCTCTCCATTTACATTAACTAGAGCACCGCCAGAATTTCCTGGATTTATGGCCGCATCTGTTTGTATGAAAGATTGATAGTTACTATCTCTAACATCTAAATCTCTTGCTTTGGCACTAATAATACCAGCTGTAACAGTAGATGTTAGATTAAAGGGATTTCCAACTGCCAATGCCCATTCTCCAATTTTTACGTTGTCTGAGTCTCCAAAAGGAATATAGTCTAAGTTTTTTCCGTCAATTTTAATAAGTGCAATGTCTGCTTTTGTATCTACACCAATAACCTCTGCTTTATAGGTTTCATTATTATTTAGTGTTACATCTACCTCACTAGCACCGGCAATAACATGGTTATTAGTTACTATATAACCATCTGGTGTAATAATAACTCCAGATCCTGCACCTCTAATAGCTTTGCTTTGCTCTCCAGTTGCGTTACCAAACATATATTCTCTTAAGTTTCTAGGCTGTTTAAAAACAGCTAGATTCTTAACGTGTACCACACCATTAACTGTATTTTCTGCAGCGGCAGTAAAATCTGCATTCATACCAAAGTTAGAGGTGTTGGTATAATTGGTAGGAATAACATTAAAGTCGTTTTGAGCGTGTTGCTCAACTATCATAGGATCTTCTTCTAAAAATACTTTATAGGCGCCAAGCGTTAAGGCTCCACCTAAAATAGAAACGACTAATAAACTTGCAATTTTCTTCATAAGTTTTAAAATTTAGTGTTCATATTATATACTCTTCCTGTAAAGTAATGTTGCAAAATTTACAGCGTAAATTCATAACTTCTTTTCAGCATCAATATTGTATATTTGTGGCTGTTTTAAAGCAAATATGACTGTAGAATTCTACAAATATCAAGGAACAGGAAATGATTTTGTCATTATAGATAATAGACGTTATAATCTTTCCAAAAATGATACCAAAACGATTAAATTATTATGTGATCGTAGGTTTGGAATTGGTGCAGATGGCCTCATTTTTCTCGAAAACTCTGGAATAGAAGGTGAAGATTTTAAAATGGTTTATTTTAATTCTGATGGAAATGAAAGCACAATGTGTGGTAATGGTGGCAGATGTCTAGTAAGCTTTGCGCACTACCTAAATATCTTTGAAAAGGAAACTTTATTTTCTGCAATTGATGGTCAACATGAAGCTTCAATTTCAAATGGTATAGTTTCATTAAAAATGCAGGACGTCTCTAATATTGAAACTTTAGAGAATGCATTGTATTTAAATACAGGATCACCTCATTATGTTACTTTAACTAGTGATATTTTAAATAAAAACATTAAAGTAGATGGTGCAGCAATTAGATATAACGATAGGTTTAAGAAAGAAGGTACTAACGTAAATTTTGTTGAGCCTATTACAGCTAATTTATATAGAGTTAGAACATATGAGCGTGGTGTTGAAGATGAGACACTTTCTTGCGGTACAGGAGTTACAGCTGTTGCTATTGCAATGCATGCGTTAAGTAAAACTGACAAAAATTCAGTTGACTTAAAAGTTCAAGGTGGCAGTTTAAATGTAGCTTTTAATGCAAATAATGGCACGTATACAAATGTATGGTTAACAGGTCCTGCAGAGCAGGTATTTAAAGGCGAAGTCTCATGGTAACACTCTCTGGCACTAATATAGATTTAAGAGCTTTAGAGCCAGAAGATTTAGATTTCATTTATTATATAGAAAATAATGAATCATTTTGGGAACTAAGCACCACACAAACACCTTATTCTAAATTTTTAATTAGACAATATCTTGAAAACGCACACCGCGACATATACGAGGTAAAGCAATTGCGTTTAGCAATTTGTGGAAAAGATGAAGCTTTAATAGGTCTTATTGACTTGTTTGATTTTGATCCAGTACACAAGCGTGCAGGCATCGGAATTTTAATTGCGGAGAAAGAAGATAGAGGTAAAGGCTATGGTAAAGAAGCTCTAAAACTTTTAATTGCCTATGCATTTACCCACTTAAACCTTCATCAACTTTATGCTAATATTTCTGCAGAAAATATAAACTCACAGCATTTGTTCGAAACTTGTGGATTTGAGAAAATTGGTGTTAAGAAAGATTGGACTTTTGTTTCAGGAACTTACAAGGATGAATTATTATATCAGATAATACAAAATAATGTACATTAAAAAACTCTTGGCTATAACGGCTTTACTAGGTATTGTAATACTTTCAATATTTAGTTACAATATTTATACTGCTGTATTTTCAGCAAACACTTCTTTTTCAAAAGATACTCACACTGTATATGTAAAAACTGGTTCTACGTATAAAGATGTAAGATCACAATTACAACCGGTTCTAAAAGATATTGAAAGTTTTGATGCTATAGCTAAACGTAAAGGTTATATAAGTAATGTAAAGGCAGGTAAATATGTGCTTACATCTGGTATGAACAATAATGAAATTGTAAATACTCTTAGAATCCAGAATAAACCTGTAAAATTAAGATTCAACAATCAAGAGCGTATTGAAAACTTAGCAGGAAGAATAGCATCACAAATTGAGGCAGATAGTATATCATTATTAAAAGCAATGAAAGACAAAGCCTTTTTAGATGAGCATAACTTTACTCAAGAGTCTGCTTTAGGCATGTATATTCCTAACCAATATGAATTTTTCTGGAATACCACAGCAGAAGACTTTAGGGCGAGAATGTTAAGAGAATACAGAAACTTTTGGAATGAAACCCGCACCAAAAAGGCAGAAACAATTGGTCTTACACCGCAACAGGTAACTGTAATAGCTTCAATTGTACAGAAGGAAACTGCTAAAGTAGATGAAAGGCCTACGGTTGCTGGTGTTTATCTTAATAGGTATAAAAACGGATGGAAATTAGATGCAGATCCTACTGTAATTTATGCAGTTAAAAAATCTAATAATTCTTGGGATACTGTTATTAAGCGAGTACTATATAAAGATCTAGAAATTGAATCTCCATACAATACTTATAAAAATAAAGCGTTACCACCTGGTCCTATAGCTATGCCAGATATAACATCTATAGATGCTGTGCTTAATTATGAAAAGCACGACTATTTTTATTTTGTTGCTAATGTGCAAAATATAGGATACCATAAATTTGCAAAAACATTAATGCAGCATAATCGCAATAAACAGGAGTATGTAAGGTGGATAAATAAGCAAGGAATAAACAGATAGTGTATTCCTAAAAATAACGAATTTTATAAGAAATATTCTTAAAAATTAGTCCGTTTTTAAATTATTCATAATTTTTTGCAAATTTAATAGATTAATTAGCAGATGAATTATCTTAAAAAGGAATTCATTCTCATAAAATTGTAATAAAGTCTGTTAAAAACACAAAACTTAACCTATTGTTTTTTAGTTAGTTAAGTTGTATCGTATATTTGCACCCGATTTCAAAAGCACGCAGTTTTTAGTGTTTGCTTAAGAAAACAAAACTTATGAAGAAAAGGAAGTTACTAAGATTAAGTGCGATTCCAATTATAGGCGCAACGATCCTGTTTAGTTTTTCAACTGAAGAGGCATCATTCGATTATAATTACTCTACCAAAGGTTTAGACCTTTTTTACACAGTGCCAAACCTGTCTGATATGGTTAAGGGTGCTTCTAACCTTAACGTTTATCCAGAATTAGGTAAGGGTTATTTAGGCTTTAAAGAAGCTTTAGCATTTAAAGAATCTAGAGGAGACTACTCAATTATAAATCAATTTGGTTATTTAGGGAAATACCAGTTTAACAAGAACACGTTAAAAATGGTAGGTGTTTATGATACCAATGAGTTTATGAATAATCCTGAGTTACAAGAAAAAGCATTCTTAGCGTATACATCTCGCAATAAATGGGTGTTACGAAGAGATATAAAGCGTAGTGTTGGTAAAGTTATTAATGGCGTTAAGATAACAGAGTCTGGAATTCTTGCTGCCGCACATTTATCTGGTCCAGGAAGTGTAAAAAAATACTTACGTAGTGGTGGTGCAACAGGATTTAGTGATGCATTTGGAACTACGATAGATTATTATATGAAGAAATTTGGCGGTTATGATATGTCTTTTGTCAAGCAAGACAAAATGGCTAAAGTTAACTAGTACATACCATCTTTTTGAACAATAAAAATAGTCGGTCTCTTATGGAGATCGACTTTTGTGTTTTTCCACTCTGCTGCTGTCTTCGTCAATATCATCTCTGTGGTTAATGTAATATCACAAGCCACACAAATTCTTGTATTTGGATGTAATGAATTCACCAAAGTTTCAAGCATTTTATTATTTCTATAAGGTGTTTCAATAAAAATTTGAGCTTGATCTTTTAAGGCACTCATTCGCTCCAGAGCTTTTATAGCATTTTGTCGCTCTTTATCATCTATTGGTAAATACCCGTTAAATGTAAAGTTTTGCCCATTCATACCACTACTCATCATAGCGAGTAGGATAGAAGAAGGTCCTACTAAAGGCACAACTTTTACACCTATCTGGTGTGCTATTTTTACAACCTCTGCGCCAGGATCTGCTATACCAGGACAACCAGCTTCACTTAAAAGCCCAATGTTATGTCCTTCTTTACACGGATTTAAAAAGCTAGGTATGTCTTCAGCATTTGTAAACTTGTTTATAAGCTCAAACTTTAATGAAGGTTGAGATTTTTTTGGAGCAATAGCCTTTATGAATCTACGAGCAGTTTTCTCATTTTCAGCAATAAAATAATCTAAAGTTCCTACTGTTCTTTTAATTGACATAGGTAAAACTTCTAGATGTGGTTGGTCCATTCCTAAACGCGTAGGAATTAAGTAAATAATACCAGGATATTTATAGGTATGGGACATTAAAATATGTTTTAATATTTGATTAGTTTTTTTACTGAATGTTTACCAGTTGGCGATATAATCCTTACAATATACAAACCTTCTGCTAAGTTTGAAACCTGAATCGCTTCATCTTTATTAACGCGTTTTTGAAGAACCTGTTGTCCACTTATATTGAAAATTTCAACTTGTGCATAATCTTCTAGTAGAGAAATATTAAACGAGGATTGCGTTGGATTAGGAGTAATAGTTATAGCAGGTGTATCATTTTGAGAATGAACACCTAAGGCTATGTTGTCTACAATTTTATATATTGATCCTCCAATGTCTGCCACAAATAACATATTGGTGTCATTTGTACCAAAACCCACAAAAGAACTACCATTTGTAGGAGTAGTGAAGTCGACATTTTGTGAAGAATCAATGCTTGCCAATTCACCACTACAAAAATCTGCAAAAATGTATACACCATTTAAATTTGAAAAATCTGGACCTCTGTAAACTCTTCCTCCTGTTACAGAACAACGCCCATTTGTTTGTGTATAATCTATTATTGGTGGAGTGTGAGGAGAGAAACTGTTTAAACAGTCTGAAGTATCATCATAAGTTGAGTTACCTTCAAAACAACGCCAACCATAATTCACTGCTGCAGGATTTTGTGTTACTTTATTAATCTCTTCAATTTCATTTTGCCCAACATCACCAATCCAAAAGTCACCGTTTGCACTATCAAACGAAATTCTAAACGGGTTTCTTAAGCCGTAAGCCCAAATTTCACCTAATGTTTGGTTATCGCCATCGTTTACAAAAGGGTTGTTGTTTGGAATATAAGGAGCAGCAATATCTACATTTAATCTTAAAATTTTTCCTAATAGCGTATTTAAACTTTGTGCTCGTTCACCAGGATCACCGCCACTTCCGCCATCACCACTAGCAATATAGAGCATACCATCTGGACCAAAGGTAAGATCACCTCCGTTATGATTAGCAAATGGCTGATTATAGGTTAGTAGTTGTAATTCTGTATCTTCATCTGCTAAATTTGGATTATCTGCACTTACACTAAATCTAGAAATTACTGTATTGCCAGACGTATTGGTATAGTTTACATAAAAGTAACCATTGGTAGTATAATTGGGATGAAATGCTAAGCCAAGTAAGCCTCTTTCACCATTAGTTGTTACTAAGTTTGTAATGTCTAAAAAAGGTGTGGGTTCTACAGAACCATTTGCATTAACTATAGATATTGTTCCGGGTTTCTCTGGAATAAATAAACGCGAGTCTCCAACATTTTCTATACCTAAAGGTTGGTTTAATCCTGAAGCAAATAATTGTGTGTCGATTTCAAAATTTTGCGCTTGCAGAATAAAGAAAGAATGTAGGATAAATACTAATGTGATAGGTAGGTTTGTTTTCATAGCATATGTATTTACTACTAATATACTATAAATGCACTAAAATTTTAAGTAAGCTTCTTTGCAATTACCTCGCAAGCTTCGTCTAACATATTGTAAACGTGGTCAAAACCTTGGTCACCTCCATAGTAAGGATCTGGAACATCAACATTTTCGCCAGGAAAAATTGAATTTAAAATAAGATGAACTTTGTCTTTATCAGCTTCATTTCTAGCCAGTGCTATAATGTTATTATAGTTTGAGTTATCCATGGCATAGATATAATCATAGGTGTCAAAGTCTGAAGTTTTAAATTGCCTACCGCGTTGGTCTGTAATGTCTAAACCGTTTTTCTTAGCAACTTCTATAGAGCGTTTATCTGGTAAACTGCCTATATGGTAATCGCTTGTTCCTGCAGATTCAACTGTTACGTCTTTACCTTGGGTTTTATGCTTTAAAATGCCTTCTGCCAATGGTGAACGGCAAATATTACCAAGGCATACCATGATAACTTTAGTCATAATAACTTATACTGCTAATTTCTTATCTAAATCTTCGACAAATTTTCTAAACTGCTTGTCTGTAGCTGCAAGGTTATTAACAGTTTTGCAAGCGTGTAAGACAGTGGCGTGATCTCTTTTTCCAATTTGTGATCCAATACTGGCTAAAGATGCTTTTGTAAGTTTTTTAGCAAAAAACATGGCCAATTGTCTAGCTTGTACAATATGACGTTTACGTGTCTTAGATCGTAAGGTTTCAACATCCATTTGGAAATAATCACCAACAACTTTTTGTATGTAGTCTATTGAAACTTCTCGCTTGGTATTCTTAACATAATTGTCAACTATACTTTTTGCTAGCTCTAAGGTGATATCTTTCTTGTTAAAAGAAGAATGTGCAATAAGAGAAATAATTGCGCCTTCTAGTTCTCTAATATTAGTTTTAATATTGTTTGCTAAAAACTCAACGATATCTTCTGGCATCTCTACACCATCACGATAAAGTTTACTTTTAATTATAGCAATGCGAGTTTCAAAATCTGGGTGCTGCAACTCTGCAGATAGTCCCCATTTAAAACGAGATAGTAAGCGTTGCTCAATATCCTGCATGTCCACAGGAGCTTTATCACTTGTTAAGATAACCTGCTTGCCATTTTGGTGTAGGTGATTAAAGATGTGGAAGAAAACATCTTGTGTACCTGCTTTGCCAGATAATAATTGGATATCATCAACAATTAATACATCTATGATCTGATAGAAATGGATAAAATCATTTCTATTATTTTTCTTTACAGATTCAATATATTGCTGTGTAAATTTTTCAGCAGAAATATAAAGTACTGTTTTTTCTGGATATTTATCTTTAATCTCAACACCAATGGCGTGTGCCAAGTGTGTTTTTCCTAATCCAACACCACCAAAAATAAGTAATGGGTTAAAAGATGTGCCACCAGGTTTGTTGGCTACAGCCATACCGGCAGAACGTGCCAACCTGTTAGAATCTCCTTCTAGGAAGCTCTCAAAATTATAGTTAGGGTTAAGTTGAGACTCTATCTTTACATTACGAATACCAGGAATTATAAACGGATTTTTTAATTCTGGACTTTTCGATTTTGTAGGAACATCAACTTGTTGGGATTGCATCTGTGCTCTTTGAGAACTAGGAATACTTTCTGTAAACGGTTGTTTATTGCCGTAAGTGTTTTCCATACGTATAACGTACACCAACTTAGCGGTATCACCTAATTCTTTATTAAGTGCAACTTTTAAAAGTTTTACGTAATGTTCTTCAAGCCATTCATAGAAAAATTTTGACGGAACTTGGATACTCAAAGCATTGTCTGTCAACTTTACTGCCTTAATTGGCTCGAACCATGTCTTGTAAGCTTGAGGTGTAATGTTATCCTTTATGAAGGACAAGCAATTTCCCCAGATGGTTTCGGCAGTTTTCTGCATAGTTAGATTAATCGTTTTTTAACAAAATATTAAGAGGCTATTCTTGAAGAAAAAATAAACTGTGTGGTTCACAGTTTGCTTTTTTCGAGCAACAAATATGTGAACAAAAAAGAGAATAAAAAAATTGAATAAGGGTTGATTGCTAACTATTTTTTTCTCATATTCTGTTACTTTGCAAAGTACAAATTATAATCAAAAAGATTACCCAATTGACTCAAAAAAAACACGTTTCAAAAGTTAAAGTTAGGTATGCAGAAACAGATCAAATGGGAGTTGTTCATCACTCTAACTATCCTATTTACTGTGAATTAGCGCGTACTGAGTGGCTTGAAACCTTTGGTGTATCTTATAGAGAAATGGAAGAAAATGGTATCATGTTACCTTTATCTAATCTTAATGTAGACTATAAGAAACCAGCAAAGTATAATGATGAATTGTTCATTATCACCTCATTAAAAAAATTGGTAGGTGCACGTATAGAATTTGCTTATAGAATTGAAGATTCTAATAAGCAGTTGGTAGCTCAAGTTTTTACAACTTTAGTATTTGTTGATATGAAATCTGGACGACCAACAAGATGCCCTGAAGATCTTTTTAAATTATTGAGTTAATCTTCTAGCTCTTTAATTTTTACTCCATAAATACCATCGAAAACAGTATGAATGGTTTCTGCTTCTTTTTCTCGTACAGAAATTGTTATAGTACAACGCATTTCCATTACTTGATTGGTAACGTTTAAGTTTCGTTCTTTAATAACCCGCATAACCTTATTTAAATCTGCATATTCACAACTTACCTCATAATCTATATTAATAGTTTTGGTCACTATTGTGCATGCTTCTAAAGCCATTTGTGCTCCTGTACGATATGCATTTATTAAACCGCCTACGCCTAATTTAGTACCTCCAAAATACCTAACTACAACAACTAAACAATTGGTAACTTCAAAAGATTGTAATTGGCCATAAATTGGCATTCCTGCAGAGTTACTGGGTTCTCCATCATCATTGGCGCGCCAGTGCTTATAAGTTTTCCCTAACTGGTAAGCATAACACCAATGTCTTGCTTTATGATGTTCTTGCTTTAGGTTTTGAATAGCTTCTTGTACTTGCTCTTCAGTTTTTACAGGGATGGCATACCCATAAAACTTACTGTTTCTATCCTTAAATAAAACAGGTTCATTTCCTTTTAATATGGTTTTATAAACATCTTCTTCCATAGCATTAAATAGTTGAAGCTACTAAGATGATACTTATTATTGCCAATGCAACACCTAGCCAATTTTTAGGGATAAGTTTTTCTTTAAATATGACTATTCCTAATATGGTTGAAAACATTACAATAGCTACATTATTTATTGTAAATACTGTAGAGCTTTCTAAACCGTTTCCTCTTAAAGCTTGTATGAGAAAATATATAGAAAAATAATTTGGTACGCCAAGTGCAACACCAGCAATGATATTTTTAAAAGTAATTTTAAGCGTTCCTTTTACGGCTTGAAACCCTAATACAAAAAGGCCTGTAATAAATGCCATGAAAAATAACACGCTTGAAAATAAAGGCACATCATCTTGTGCAACATATTCGTTTTCTAAGAATTTTATTGATGTATCTATAATACCACTTCCTAAAAAAACTAGCACTGGAAATACTAGGTTTTTTGCTTTAATGGAAATACCATCCTTAGATTTTATAGACGAGAAGTAAACTGCAGAAAGTGCTAGTAAAATACCGAGTACTTTTAAAACACTTGTACCTTCATTATAATACAGAATGCCAAATATTATTGGCGCAATTACACTCATCTTACTTGCAACAGAGACTACAGAAAGACCACTTTTTTGAGTGGTAACTGCCATTAAATTAAAGACAATTATAAACAGAACTCCTAATCCTATAGCACCATAAAACCAATCGTATTCTGGGATTTTAGAAATTGAAACCTTACCACTATAACCAATTAAACCACAAGAGCCAGCAACAATGTAGTTCATTACAATAGCTTGTACGGTATTTACTTTGTAAACATCAAATAATTTGAAAATGACATACAGCAAGCTGCTTGCTAGGATGCTAAGAAAAAGGTAAATCAAAATAAATTCTCGTTAATGGTAAATAAATCTACAACATCTTCTGTCTTAGGGTTTATGTTCCAAACCTTAAAACCTAAAGCTTTTGCAGCGTCTGTATTTTCCTTGGTATCATCAATAAATAACGTTTCTTCAGCTATAATATCTTCTTCTTTTAAAATATGCTTAAAACAAGAAGCGTCTGGCTTTCTTAGATGAAGTTCCTGTGAAAGATAAAAAGCATCAAAACACATCTTGAAATCTAAATAATGTGGAACTTTAGCTTTAATACAATCTATGTGAAGATCATTAGTGTTACTAAGTAATATTAATTTGAAGTTTTTTACACTTGATAGCTCCTTTATGAAGTTTAGCCTATGTTGTGGAAAATCTAACAACATACTATTCCACGCTTGTTTTATGTCTTGAGGCTTGATAGTTGTTGGTGCATTTTCAACATAAAAGCTTGTGAATTCTTTAGTAGTAACAGCACCAATTTCATAGTCTTTATTAAATTGTAGCATTTTTGCTGTAGGCTCACCATACCCCAATTTCTTAAACTTATCATAGGGCTTAAGCTTGTCTAAATTTATAAAGACATCTCCAAAATCGAAGAGTAGGTTTTTAATCATGAATTAGTATAAATTGTTAGCGTGTCGTTTTGTAGTGTTTCTTTATGAATAATACTTCCGGTAATTAAAGGTGCTTTTGTTCCTTCGTAAAACATTACATCTCCTTTAAATACTCTGGCTTCATCCCAAAGATTCGCGTTTATAAAATGCTGTAGCGTTTGTGCGCCTCCTTCAACAATTATACTTTGCAAATTATTAGTATGGCAGTACTCACAGATATGTTGTGGTAGGTTGTTAAAATTACTAGTGTTCTCTGAAAATACTACTGTTTCAGCTTTATCATTAAATACAGAAAGTGATTTGTCTAGAACATTGTTTCTATCGATAACCAATCGAGTAGGATTAGAGCCACTCCAATCTCTAGTGGTTAAACTAGGGTTATCATCTTTTACAGTTTTTGTTCCCACAAGTATAGCTTGTTCTTCTGCGCGCCATTTATGAACAAGTTGCCTAGATACCAAGTTTGTTATCCAAACTGGTTGTTGTTTATGTTTTGTTTTAGGGGCTAAAAATGCATCATTACTTTCTGCCCATTTTAAAATTATATATGGTCTTTTAGAATTGTGAAATGTAAAGAAGCGTTTGTTTAACTCTTGGCATTCATCCTCTAAAACGCCAACAGTAATTTTACAGCCAGCATCTAATAATTTTTTTATGCCTTGCCCTTTTACTTTTGCAAAAGGATCTACAGTTCCAATTACAACATTAGGAATATTATTGGCAATAATTAAATCTGCACAAGGTGGTGTTTTGCCATAATGCGAGCAAGGTTCTAAGCTAACATATATGGTAGATTTTTTTAAAAGCGATTTGTCTTTTACGGCATTTATTGCATTAACCTCTGCATGCGCAAGGCCAGCTTTTTGATGCCATCCTTCTCCAATAATCTTATTATCATATACTATAACACTACCAACCATTGGGTTAGGATAGGTAGTGCCTAATCCTTTTTTTGCAAGTTGTAAACAACGTTTTATATAGGTTTTATGAGAATTCAAAATAGGTATTTAAGTATCTTTGGTCACACAAATTTAAGATTAATAACGCTATGCCAACTCCTACTATAAGAGAAATAAATATTGAAGATAATCCTCACGTTGCAAAGTGTGTAAGAGATGTTCTTATTGAATTTGGAGTTCCAAAAGTTGGTACTGCTTACGAAGATGCTTCTTTAGATTGTATGTATGAAACTTATAATCATCCAAAAATGGTTTACCTGGTTTTAGTGGAAAAATCTCAAATCATTGGAAGCGCAGGTATTGCTAAACTTGATAATCACAATGGAAATATATGCGAATTGCAAAAAATGTATTTTGCTCCAGAAGCTAGAGGAAGAGGTTTAGGTACCAAAATGATCACAAAGTGCTTAGAGTATGCGAAAGACTTTGGTTTTGAAGCCTGTTATTTAGAAACAATGCCATACATGGATGCTGCCAGAGCTCTCTATGCCAAAAACGGATTTGAGATTATAGACAAACCTTTAGGAAATACAGGTCACTATTCTTGTACGGTATATATGCTTAAAAACTTAAAAAACTAATCTTCTAATAGATCTGGCCTTAATTCTTGAGTGCGTTTTACTGCTTGGTCTTCTCGCCACTCTTCAATTTTTGGAGTATTGCCACTGGTAAGTAATTCTGGGACTTTCCATCCTTTATAGTCTGCTGGTCTTGTGTAAATTGGAGGCGCTAACAATCCATCTTGAAAGCTATCTGTAAGAGCACTGGTTTCATTACCTAATACACCAGGTAAAAGTCTTATTACAGCATCACATAGTATTAGCGCACCAAGCTCTCCACCGCTTAATACATAATCACCAATAGAAATTTCCCTAGTTATAAAGTGATCTCTTACGCGTTGGTCTACTCCTTTATAGTGACCACAAAGAATAATAATATTTTTTTGAAGTGATATTTGGTTGGCAATACTTTGTTTAAGTGTTTCACCATCTGGAGTCATATAAATAACTTCATCATAATCACGTTCAGATTTTAAATGGGTTATGCATTTATCTATAGGTTCAATCATCATAACCATACCAGCACCACCACCAAATTGGTAATCGTCTATTTGTCTGTAATTATCTGTTACATAATCACGTAAATCGTGAAAATGTATTTCTACATGACCTTTTTCGATAGCGCGTTTTAAGATTGAAGCTTCAAACGGACTTTTTAAAATATCTGGAACAACACTTATAATATCAATTCGCATAACAAGATTCTCTTTGTTTAAAGTGCAAATTTACAGCTTTATTACTCTATTAAGGTTGTTATCACTTGAGTTTCGGAATGCAAAGTTTTATGTACGGGACATTTGTCTGCAATTTGAAGTAGCCTTTTAATTTGTTTGTCGTCTAATTCTCCTTCAAGCTTAATTTCTCTTTTAAAAGTATCTATCTTCATATCGTCGGCTTCACAGGTTTCACAATCTATAGCGTGATCTCGACTGTAACTTGTATGAACCTCTACGTTGCTTACATGCCATTTCTTTCTCTTGGCATACATTTGAATAGTCATAGCTGTGCAAGCAGAAAGTCCGCCAGAAACTAAATCATATGGTGTTGGCCCTAAATCTTTACCGCCTACAGTCTTTGGTTCGTCTGCTTGAGAGTAATGATTGCCTAGTTTTAATTGTGTTGTAAATCCAGACTCTGCATCTAATGAGGCTACTACTTGGTGTGTAGAGTTAACTACAAAGGTTTCTTGTTTAATATCTAAATACCTGCTAGACCAACCTGCAATAACTTTCCCGATGTAAGTAGATTCTTCTTTCTCCATTAACAAATGGTTGGCACCATCTAATGTGATAAAACTTTTTGGGTGTTTGGCAGATTTGTATATTTCCTCAGCATTTATAATACCTACTGTTGTATCTTGAGGAGAATGTAATACTAATAGTGCCGCGTTTAATTTACTAACTATTTGCGGTAAAGACTTAGTTTCTAAATCATCTAAAAACTGTTTTTTTATTTTAAAATCTCGTCCTGCAAGATTTACTGTTGCTTCACCTTGTTCTTCAATTTCTTCAATATTACTTTTTAAAAGATTTTTTACGTGAGTTGGGTTAGAAGGTGCCGCAATTGTAACAACTGCTTTTACATTTGGCAATTGCTCTTTTGCAAAAATTACAGCTGCGCCACCTAAGCTATGACCAACCAATAGAGTAGGTGCTTGTTTATGGTCTCTTAACCAATTGGCTGCGCATACTAAATCTTCTACATTCCCTGAGAAATTTGTGTTTTCAAAATCGCCTTCACTATCTCCTAAGCCTGTGAAATCGAATCGTAAAACTCCAAAACCTTCATTAGTTAATGCTCTGGAGATATTCTTGGTTGCAGAAAAATTCTTTGTACACGTAAAACAGTGCGCAAATAAAACGTAGTTATGAGGCTGTTTGTTTACAGGTAACTCTAACCTTCCTGATAACTCTTGACCATCTGCGTTTATAAACGTAATCTTTTCGAAATCCATAGTTGGGTAGTTTAAAGATGAGTCGATTTTATGGTGTAGTAATTACACTACCATAGGTATTAGGATATAGTTTCTATTTTTACTTCGTAATGTGTTATTCAATAACAACTAATTCTTTAATTATATAAATGTTTCTGTAAGTTTCTATCCTAGGATCATAAAATTGAGATGTCGTATAAGAAACCTCCACAGTTTTAGATTTTAAACTATTATAGTCTGCCTCTAAATCGTAATTTGAATTTATATAAGACATCCAATAAAAACGATTTGTTTTACCTGAGTCGTCTTTTAAAGAAAATGTGATAAAATCTGAGGTCTTTATTTCAGTAATTTCACCCACAACGTATCTCATTTCTGGCTCATCAGCTTCATCAGACATTAGGTTTGTTATTTTTAAAAGTGCGTCTGGGCATTGAGTTGCCATTCTTAAACCAACAACTTCACCTAATTTTTCGCCAGCCGAATCGAGATTATCAAAATCGATATCAAAATCTCTTTTTAGCTTTTTCATGTAAGGGTTAGATGCCTTAAGCATACACACACCAAGCTCTAGAGTTATTGCGTCTTCGCTCTTATCATCTGTATCTAGAGAGGTCATACAATTACAAGTTTCTAATGCAATGGTATCTAAATAATCTTGAGCTTTACTTTGCATAGAAAAGCAAACGAACAGACTTAGGAAAGCAAAGGTTTTAAATGAGTTCTTGAGCATTAATTTACTGTTTTAAAGGTAGTTGTGGTTTTGAAAGGATTTAGTTCTAAAGTTTCTAATTTAGATTTAAAATCACTCCATTCTTCAGAGAAAAACTTATTAGTTTCTAATAAAGCTTCATTTAACTGTGCTTTTGCTTGAGAAATTAATTGCTCTTCTGTAGCCGTTAATCCTTGTTGGCTACCGCTAACATATTGATTGGCTAAGCCTATGCGTTGCATAACTGTAACTTCAGGATTTCTGGTAATTCCTTGTCTTTTATCAACCTTACCTAAATAGAGCGCGACAAGACTGTCTATCTTTTTATTAATATCAGAAATCTCCTTAAGTGTTTCTTTGTACTTGTCCTTATCTAAATCTTTAAGTCGTTTCTGAAAGTCTTTTGCTGTATTCTTACTTTCAACCAATTGTCTTACAGCATTTGCTGCAGTTTCTGTATAACCTTCTAATTTTTTTGAAGCATTGTACACCTCATTTATATTAGCTTCTGAAACTTTTAATCTAGGATCTGACTTTACTGATATAGTTTGAGTTGATTTAGAATCACCATAAACCATCTCTAAAGTATAATTCCCAGGTTTCACAGTGGTGCCACTAGGTTCTCTTTTGGACTCTCTTATAGAACGAGAAGGTCTATCCACACCTTTTTCATCCATAAACCAGCGCATTTTATGTAACCCAGTTGAGTCTGGAGCTTTTTGCTTTAATGTTCTTATAAGCTTGTCTCCGTTATAAACATTTAAAGTGATAGAATCCCAAACTACTTCTGGTTGTTCTTCTATATCTGAAGTTTCTTCTTGTTCTTCATCACCTTCAGAGTCATTGTCTTTGTCATCTTCATTAGACGCTTTATCTTCTTCTTTTTTAATAATGTAGTAAGACAAACGTGCTCCAAATGCTCTGTTGTCTCCGCTAAACATAGCATCTGCACCAAAGCGGCTTCCTGTAGCCTGTTGGTAAGCAGATTGGTAGGCTGTAGGTGGCTCAAATAATACCACACGCTCTTTAGTGAGATTGTTGTTTTTTGCCATTGCTCTTAATGGTCTAATATCATCTAAAATCCAGAAAGAACGTCCAAAGGTTCCTAATACCAAATCGTGTTCTCTAGGATGAATTACCATATCTTTTACAGGAACTGTAGGGAAACCATTTGTATATTTTGTCCAGTTGTTTCCAGCATCTATGCTTACATAAAGACCGTCATCTGTTCCTAAAAACAATAGGTTTCTTTCAATAGGATCTTCAACTATACTTAGAGTGTAGCTTTGTACGTCTTCTGCATCTACAATACGTTTCCAAGTTTTACCATAGTTTGTTGTTCTAAACGCGTATGGTTCGTAATTAAATCTTCTGTAGTCATTAACAACCAATAAAGCTTCTCCTTTATTTTTATTACTTGCTTTAATTTGAACTATCCAAGAGTTTTTTGGAACGCCAGGAAGATTAGAAACTTCTATCCAGTTGTTGCCACCATCTTTGGTATAATGAATCCTGCCATCATCTGTACCAGCCCAAAGCATATCTTTTTCGATAGGCGATGGCTCTATTACTAAAATTGTAGTATGATTTTCTGCACCAGTGGCATCTAAAGTTAAACCACCACTTTCGCTTTGTTTTTGTTTTTCTGGATCGTTAGTAGTTAGGTCTGGTGATATAACTTTCCACGTTTCACCTTTGTCTTTAGATTTGTGTACAAATTGGCTACCAAAATAAACCACATTACTATCAAAAGGATCTATGTTTATTGCAGAATTCCAATTAAAACGAAGTTGTACATCTGGATCTGGATGTGTTGGTCTTACACCATAATTATTTCCTGTTTTCCAGTCGTAACGGCTTACATAACCTTGTTGGCTCATTGTCCAGCCATATTGGCTATTGTCTGGGTCTGGAATAACATCAAAACCATCTCCAAAAGAAATTTCTTGCCAGTATGAGTTCCGTATACCTTGAGAACGCCACGTGTATGCAGGACCTCTCCAACTGCCATTGTCTTGCATACCTCCATATACGTTGTAAGGAAACTCATTATCTACATTTACGTGATAAAATTGTCCGACAGGAATATTATCTACAAATCGCCAAGTTTTACCGCCATCTTTGGTAATATTTAAGCCACCATCGTTACCATCTATCATGAAATTCCCATCTTCTGGATGAATCCACCAAGCGTGATGATCTGGATGCACACCGTTACTCACACCATAAGCAGGCATGAGTTGCTCAAAATTTCTACCGCCATCTTCAGATACATTTACATAAGTAAATACAGAATAAACACGATTTTCATTTTGAGGATCTACATAAATTTCTGAATAGTAAAATGGACGATTTCCTATGTCACTCTTATCATTAATTTTTCTCCATTTAAAACCACCATCTTCAGATTTATAAAGGGCATTTTTTTTAGCTTCAACTAAAGCATATACAATATTTGGTTTATTAGGTGCAATAGCTACACCAATACGACCTAAGTCGCCTTTTGGAAAGCCATCTTCTTCGGTTACCTTTTTCCAGTTGTCTCCACCATCATATGTTATATAAAGTCCAGAGCCTTCACCGCCAGATTTAAAAAACCAAGGATCGCGTTTGTGTTCCCACATTGCAGCCATAAGTTTATTTGGATTGGTAGGATCCATAATTAAATCTGCAGCTCCAGTTTTATTATTTACAAAAAGAACTTTTTTCCAAGTCTTACCGCCATCTGTAGTTTTAAATACACCACGTTCAGGATGTTCTCCCCAAGGTGAACCTATAGCTCCAGCATAAACTATATTAGGATTTGTAGGGTCTATAACCACACGATGAATGTGACGTGTGTTTTCTAATCCCATAGATTGCCAAGACTTTCCGCCATCTAAAGATTTATAGATACCATAACCGCCATTTAAACTATTACGTGGATTACCTTCTCCAGTACCAACCCATATAACACTAGGATTAGACTGTTGTATTGCAACTGCACCTATTGAAGCTGTTGGCTGGTCTTCGAAAATTGGTTCCCATTTAACGCCTCCAGAAGTTGATTTCCAAAGACCTCCAGATGCAGAACCTGCATACATAATATCTGGATTGCTAGTAACAACATCTATAGTTGTAATACGACCAGACATACCACTTGGGCCAATTTCTCGAGGTTCTAAGTTTTTAACTAGTGATAAGTCTAGTTTTTGGGCGTTAATTTGAATTGTTAGTAATAGTATAAAACTGGTGATAAGGTATTTCATGAGGTAGAAATAGTTTTTTAATTATAATTACTTCTTCGCTTTGTTAGCATCAACTTTATTTTGGTAGCGCTTCCAAAGTTCAGTTTGATGGGTCTCTAAACTAATATCACGACCATCTATAAAAGCTTTAGTAAGAATGTTAGTTCTCATATCTAGAGCGTCACCTTCAGAAATAAATAGGGTAGCGCTTTTGCCAACTTCTAGAGTACCATAAGTGTCATCTATTCCTAAAATTTTAGCAGCATTTAGCGTAATTAGTTTAAGTGCATCTTCTTTATCTAAGCCAAATTGTGCTACTTGTCCTGCTTGAAACGGTAAGTTTCTTGCATTGGCACGCTCCATAGATCCTGCATTCTGTATAGCTACTAATACACCAGCATCCATTAATAATTTAGGTAGTTTGTATGGCATATCATAATCATCATCTGCGGCATCTGGTAGACTATGTGTGCGTCCTGTTAACACAGCGATGTTATTTGTTTTTAACTCTTTAGCAAGGTTATGACTTTGGTAGCCTCCAACCAATACCATTTTTTCGATATTGAACTTATTCTTGAATGAAATTGCATCTATAATTTGTTTTTCATCATTTGCATGAACATATAATGTTTGGCTACCATCAAAAAGACCACGCATAGCTTTAAAAGGTAAATTTACTTGCGTATCCTTACCGTTATAGGCTTTGGCATTTGAAACAAATGTCTCTAACGTTGTAATATCGCTTTCGTAATTTTTATTGGGTTTTGCTGCTGGATCTTCACCTAACCACCAACGGCCAGTAGAAAATGGGTTTGGCCAATTTAAATGAATACCATCATCTGTCTTTACACTGGCATCTTCCCAGTTCCAAGCATCAAATTGTACAATAGACGATGTTCCTGAAATACGACCTCCACGAGGTGTGATTTGTCCTAAAAGTACACCGTTAGGTCTCATACTTTCGACAATTTTACTTTCAGCATTATAAGCTATAAGACTTCTTATGTGAGGCAACATTGTACCAATGTCATCTTCATCATCTGTAGCTCTTACAGCATCTATCTCTACAAGACCTAATGAAGTATTTGGTGCAATAAAACCTGGATAGATATGTTTTCCGGAAGCATCTATAACAGTACCTTCTTGTGCTAGTCTTACAACCTTAGCATCTGCCACAACAGATAGTTTACCATCTTTAATAACAATAGCACTATTTTTAATAACCTCGCCATTTCCTAAATGGGCTGTACCATTCATAATCATTATGGTTTCAGTTTGTTTAGGTGCTGGTGTTTGTTGTGCAAAACTTGCAACACTTATACAGGTGGCAAGTATTAAATTTATATATGTTTTCATGTAATTAGTTTTAACTGTAATAAAAGATTTAGACATTGGATTGCATTAATCTTCAAATACTTCAAGAGTATCACAATGCATATGTTGTTCTTCTTTTTTCTTTACAGGTTGTGTTTTAAGGCCCTTGTTTTTAGCTTGAAGCATTTGTGTGGTAATGACATTACGCAAACGTTGGTTTTCTTTACGTAAGGCTTTATCTTCTTCAATATCAAAGTAAACTTTACCTTCTATAATTGTTTTTTCAGCTTTAGAATAAATAGACATTGGGTGTCCAGACCAAAGTACAACGTCTGCATCTTTACCCACTTTAATACTTCCGACGCGATCATCTATATGAAGCATTTTAGCAGGATTTAAAGTCACAAATTTCCACGCTTCTTCTTCACTCATGCCACCATATTTTACAGTTTTGGCAGCTTCTTGATTTAAACGGCGGCTCATTTCACCATCATCACTATTAATAGCTACAAGCACACCAGCATTATGCATAATAGATGCATTGTAAGGAATAGCATCATTTACTTCATATTTATATGCCCACCAATCACTAAATGTAGAACCAGCAACACCATGTTCTGCCATTTTATCTGCTACTTTATAACCTTCTAGAATGTGTGTGAACGTATTAATATTAAAGTCAAACTGCTCAGCTACTTTCATAAGCATATTTATTTCACTCTGTACATAAGAGTGACAGCTAATAAAACGCTCACCATTTAAGATCTCTAAAATGGTTTCCATCTCTAAATCTTTTCTGTAATTTCCAGATGCTTTATCTTTTTCGTATTGTTTAGCTCTTGTAAAATAATCTACAAACACTTGCTCAACACCCATACGTGTTTGTGGAAAACGAGAACGGCTACCCCAATTACTTTGCTTAACATTTTCTCCTAAAGCAAATTTTATGAATTTTGGAGAATTATCATAAATCATAGCATCTGGAGTTTCTCCCCATTTTAATTTTAAAATTGCAGAACGCCCACCAATTGGGTTTGCAGAACCGTGTAGTAACTGTATAGAGGTTACACCACCAGCAAGATTTCTGTAAATATCTATATCGCTTGGGTCTACAACATCTTCCATGTTAACCTCTGCTGTAGAGTTATGTCCAGCTTCATTTATAGCAGTTCCTGCAATATGTGAGTGCTCATCTATAATCCCAGATGTAAGGTGTTTACCAGTACCATTTACCTCAATAGCTCTACCTGCTGATAGGTTATTTCCTATTTTGGCAATTTTTCCATCTTTAATTAAAACATCGGTTTGTTCTAGAATACCTTGATCTTCATTTGTCCAAACAGTGACGTTCTTAAATAAAATATCCTGTTGCTTTGGTTGTTCACTAAACCCATATGCAGTGTTAGGATAGGTAAGTGGCATAACTGCAAACTCTTCTTCTTTAGAGTCTTCCTCATCATCTTTGTCATCTTCCTTTTCATCTTGAGATGTAGTAGCTGTTTTAGTTGCTGTAAATCGTGCTTCGCTACCGTCATACAATATTGCTTTACCACTAATTGAATTCGGATTTCTTGGAACAGATGCAATTAGGCGCGTGTATTCTTTTTTGTTTTCATCTGGAGATGTTAATACAAGTGTCATCCAATCATTTGCAAATGTAAGTTTGGCACCTAGTTTTTTGTCTCCTGTTGTTACTTTAGCTTTTGGTTTTTCTGAAGTTCCACTAACAGTAAGTTTATAAGAAGTATTATCAATAGTTAAATTATAATCGCCATTAATATCATTAACCTGCATCTTGTTAACTACGTGTTTTTGTCCTTGCACCCAGTTTTCAAATATTTTTGTGTCTTCTTCAAATAATTCACCAGATGTAATTATAAAATTAGCGTGTGCACCTTGTTTAAGCTCACCTAATTTCCCTGATTGTCCCAACATTTGAGCTGGTATTGTCGTTAAAGCTTCTAGAGCTTTTTCTTTAGAAAGGCCTCTTTTAATAGCCATCATTAAGTTTTTATGAAACTCTTTAGGCGATTTTAAATCGTGCGTTGTGAAGGCAAACATCACGTTATTTTCTGCCAACCATTTTGGATTGCTTGGTTGTTGGTTCCATTCTTTCATAGACTCCAAATCTACCATTCCAGCTAAATAAGGATCTTCTACATCGTAAGCATCTTTAAAGTTTATAGGTAAGATATATTTAGCATTGGTGTTTTTAATAGCTTCAATACTTTTATATTCATCGCCGCCACCAACTATAATGTAGTTAACGCCAGATTCGTCACCAACTTTATCTGCTCTTAAATCATTTAAATAACCTTCTGCCAAGAAAATTTGTGGAAGATTTTTGTTGTTATTTAATGCTTCTAAAGCTAAATCTTTAGTAGTAGCATTTCCATTTTGATACCATTGTGCATCTAAATATACTTGGCGTAGTAGTGCCATAGCTCCCATAATAGATGTTGGGTAAGATTGTCTTGAGGTTACGCTTTTGTCAAAAGATAAGAACTGAGCAGATTTATCTACTAACAATCTATCGTTTTGAGTACCTTCATCATTTAAAGCTACCAGCATACCTGTACCTCTAATAATTGCATCTGGTACGTGAGTATTTACAACTCCAAATCCTGCATCTTGCAATTCTTTAGCGTCTTTAGTATTATACTTATAATGCTCTACTGCATTAGTTTCAGGTCTTATATGATCATTCCAATAATAGCCTTCTCTTGAGGCATCATATTGGGGTTGGTTAGAATTATTGCTTCCTCTTTTTGGCTTGTCTATACCAAAACTAGAATACGCATCTATAAATGACGCATAGATATGGTTACCTTCTGCATCAACCTGCACAGCATTTTGAGGAATGTTTACAGATTTGCCAACAGAAACAATTTTGCCATCTTTAACGAGTAGCATTCCGTTTTTAAGTGTTGTTGAAGGATTTGTGTGAATAACTGCATTTTTAATAACAGTATAATTGGTGTTCTTGTCAGATTTTACACCGTCATTTTTTGGGAAATAATCTTGTGCTGAGATGGTTACAGATACTAACAGCATAAGACTACAAAGGAAAGGTAGCTTCATTAGGTAATTTAATTTAGTTGAATTGCAATAAAGATAGAAGATACACTTTCGATTATCGAAACGTTAAGATTTTTTTAACAAGCGTTAAGAAGTTCTATAAAAGATTTTTTTCGTCAGAATAATAGTTCACCAATAATGCAACAACGTAGCTATAGCTAGCCATACCTCTTGGTTGGTTATTTGCTTTTAGATATCCGTCATAAAATAGAGCAAAAAGTGGCTCTAATTGATTTTCGTAGGAGAGCCAAAAATTTCTAACCTCATTATAATTAGCCATAATCCCACAATTTACTTTAAACAGCAAGTCTACACCAACAGCAGGATCTCTCCTAAAAATTTCATTTAAACAATATCTTAGAGCAAATGTATACCCAGAATATCGCATATAAATATCCTTGTGGTTTAAAGTATTTAGACAGGCAATGAAATTGGCTTCATTTTCTTTAGCGTACCCTAATTGGTGTCCTATTTCATGGCTTATTGTAGTAGGTAGTTTATAGGGTAAAACATTGCTATTTATTTGAGACTCATTTGTAAGTGGATTTAAATATCCATTAAAGCCCATGTAACTTAACGGTACACTAAATAGTGAAGTTTTTACACTTGGCGCATTATACTTAAGCTCTGGATAACTCTCTTTTAAGTCTGAATATCCAGAAATTGCCAAATCGTATATTGAATCTTTTGAATAGTTAAAAGCTACGGCTGTCGAATCGTTTTTAGCAAGTTTTAGCTGAAGCTCATTAGAGCGTTCAATTAAAATATTGGTAAGCGTAATAAGCTGTTCGTCTGTATAATTATCCTCAATACCTAAGCTAATATGTAAGGGTTCTCTGTAGTAATTAAATCCCCAAAACAATTGAAACATAAAGTAAATAACAGAAAGTGTAGCTACAGCATCTATAAACCACACTTTTATATGTTTAAACTTTGTCTTAATTCTCAGATAAAACCAGCGTAGTAATAGTATTATAAAAAGAGCATAAATAAGATCTCCAAAGGAAAACGGAAGAAGACCAAAAACACTACGCTCTAAATACGACAAGTACTGATAAAGACCTAAACTAAACCATTGCTCTACTCTGTTAGGAAACTTACTAAGTATAAATATACCTAGTATTTGTATAGGTAAAAATAGGGCTAATATTAATTTGGGATGACGTTTCATAACTTTTCAAAGTAACGTAATATTAACCGAATTCTTATAAAGTAACTTGTACTTTAAAAGACCAAGCTACCCTTAATTTTAAAGTGAGTATGATCTCTTTTATCTTATAACCTATACCTTTGCAAAAAATTAAGACAGAAAACCATGAGTGATATTATAAGAAACTTAGATCCTAAGCCAGTTTGGAAAAACTTTGCAGACCTAAATGCTGTTCCAAGACCTTCTAAAAATGAGGAACGCGTTATTAAATTTATGAAGGATTTTGGAGAACGCTTAGGCTTAGAAACCTTAGAAGATGAAGTGGGAAATGTAATAATTAGAAAGCCAGCTTCTAAAGGAATGGAAGATCGTAAAATGGTAGTGATGCAAAGCCACTTAGATATGGTGCATCAAAAAAATAATGATACAGACTTTAATTTCGATACTCAAGGTATCGAGATGTATGTAGATGGAGATTGGGTAAGAGCAAAGGGCACAACATTAGGCGCAGATAATGGTTTAGGAGTTGCTACAATTATGGCGATCTTAGAAAGTGAAACAATTGTACATCCACCAATTGAAGCACTGTTTACTATAGATGAAGAAACAGGAATGACAGGTGCACAAGGATTAAAGCCAGGTGTATTGCAAGGTGAAATACTGTTAAACTTAGATACTGAAGAAGATGATGAAATAGGCGTAGGTTGTGCTGGTGGTGTAGATGTTACAGCAACACGCACTTATAATGAAGAACAAACTCCAGAGCATATGTCTGGATTTAAGATTACCGTAAAAGGATTACAAGGTGGCCATAGCGGTATGGATATTATAAAAGGGCTTGGAAATGCTAATAAGTTTATGAACAGACTCTTGTTTGATGCTTATGAAAATGTAGGCTTGAGAATACATAGTATTAATGGCGGTAGCCTTAGAAATGCTATACCAAGAGAAAGCGTTGCAGAAGTAGCTGTTGAGAATATACATAAAGATGCGTTTGAACTTGAACTAAATGTTTTAGCAACCACCATAAAAACTGAGTATAAAACTCTTGAGCCAGAATTAGAAGTTGTTATCGAAGCTATTGAAACTCCTGAGACAATTATGGATCTAGGTGTGCAAGAAGGATTTTTAAGAAGTATTTACACCGCACATAATGGTGTTTATAGAATGAGTCCAGATATTGAAAACCTTGTTGAAACTTCTAATAATATAGCAAGGATAACCTTAGGAAACGGTGAAGTAGAAGTGCTTTGCCTTACAAGATCTTCTGTGGAGTCATCAAAAACTGATTTGGCTAATGCACTAAGAGCGTCATTCGAGCTATCAGGATTTGTAGTTGAGTTTTCTGGAGAATATCCAGGATGGCAACCAAATATGGATTCAGATATCTTAAAAGTGCTTGACAAAACATACAAATCTTTAAATAATGGAGAGCAAGCACATATTGCAGCTTGTCACGCTGGATTAGAATGTGGTATTTTAGGACAGCACTATCCAGAGATGGAAATGATTTCTTTTGGGCCTACCATTAGAGGTGCACACAGTCCAGATGAACGCGCTAGTATTTCTTCAACAAAGAAATATTGGGAATTGGTATTACAAGTTTTAAAAGAAATACCTGTAAAATAAGTTCTTAAGACATTATAGATTAAGCCCGATACTAAGTTTATAAATATAGTATCGGGCTTTTTTCTGCCATAATTTCAGCTAAATATGGCACTTAATTAATTATGTGCCATTATAGCAATTCTGCAATATAATTTAACACTTCTTTATCATTTGTCCTTAGCAGTAGCTATATGTAGTCTAAGCGTGAATCACAATTTGATAACCTCCTATTAATGGTGGTTTTGGCATCCTCGCACAGTCATTGCACCCTATATACTGAACTTTTAAAAATAGATATGAAAGTATTAGTAATAGGCGCAGGAAATATGGGACTAACCTACGCAGAGGGCATGGCAAAATCGCCATACCTTAACCGAAGAAATTTAATGATTCATGATGTTTCAACAGAAAAAATGTTAGAGCTAAGTGAATTTCCACATTTTGACACCTATAACAACCTAGAAGATTGCCTACCACAAGCAGATGCAGTATTTATTGCCGTAAAGCCTTACCATAGTGAAGAGCTTTTTGAGAAAATGAAAGACAAGGTGAATAATGACCAAATCTTTATCTCTCTAATGGCAGGTATTACTATTGATAGTATACAAGAAAACTTAGGTATAAAGAAAGTAGTAAGAGCTATGCCTAACCTGCCAGCTAAAGTTGGTTTGGGTATGACCTCTTTTACAGAAGCCAAAGAGATAAGTAGAATTGAGTTGCTAATGGTAAGAAACCTTTTAGATACAACTGGTGAAGCTATACATGTAGAAAATGAACGTTTCATAAATGCTTCAACAGGTATTTCTGGTAGTGGTCCAGCATATGTATTTTATTTTATGCAATCTATGATGGAAGCTGCTCTAAAAATGGGCTTTACCACAAACGATTCTAAAGTATTAGTAGCACAAACTTTTGAAGGCGCTGTAAAATTATTTAATGAATCAGATCTTTCTCCAAATTCTTGGATGGAACGCGTAGCATCTAAAGGCGGTACAACACGTGCAGCTTTAGACTCAATGGAAGATAATAACGTAAAAGAATTAATTAAGGAAGCTGCATATGCAGCATTCGATCGAGCAACAGAACTCGGAAAATAAACATGAAAACTCAAAAAAACACCATGGATAATAAGAGAGTAGTTATAAAAGTAGGAACTAACGTGATGACCAATAAAGACAATCGCATATTAGGTCCTGTATTGAACGAACTCGTAAGACAAATAGCAGAATTATATGAGAATAATGTTTCACCAATATTAGTATCATCTGGATCTGCCATTGCAGGAATGGAAGTGTTAGGAGATTGTAAAGCAACAGACCCATCAACAAGAAGACAAATATTTTCTTCTGTTGGTCAACCTCGTATGATGCGCCATTACTATAGTTTATTTCATGATTACGGTATGCGCTGTGCACAAGTATTAGCTACCAAGCGAGATTTTGCACCAGGTAAGCATAGAGAAAATATGATAAACTGTTACGAAGGATTAATTAATGAAGGTATTGTTCCTATAGCAAATGAAGATGACGCAGTATCACTTAAAATGTCAATGTTTAGTGATAATGATGAATTGGCAAGTTTAGTAGCAGAGCTTACAAATGCAGATGCCTTAATCTTATTAACAGATACAGACGGACTTTATACAGGTCATCCAGATGATGATGATTCTGAAAAGTTAGATAAGGTAAATGTGGAAGAAAATGTAGAACAATATGTGCAAGCTTCAGAAAAATCTGAAGGTGAAGGACGTGGCGGAATGAAGTCTAAGCTAAAGATTGCTAAGGCTACTGCTAAGAAAAACATTCCAACATTTATAGCAAACGGAAAGCGTAAAAATGTAATAGTAGAGCTGTTGGAAGGAAAAGATATCGGAACCAAGTTTTACGCATAAACAAGGAAAATTTAATTAGAAAGAACGACTATGAAATTGATAAACACAGAATTAAAGAATAACGTTTTAGGATCTATGATGAGAATCTTAGATGAAAGACGCGAGGATATACTAGCTGCAAATAAGAAAGACCTTGATGCTTTTAATAAAGACGATCAAGCCTTATATGACAGGTTAGTTGTTAATGACAAAAAGATTGATGGGATGAAACAGGCAATAGCCGAAGTAAAGTCTCAAGATGATCCTGTGAGTAATGAAATCTCTAATACAACGTTAGACAATGGCTTAAACATTGTAAATAAAACAGCACCATTTGGTACCATCATGATCATTTATGAATCTAGGCCAGATGTAACTATAGAGGCTGCAGTACTTGCATTTAAAGCCAATAATAAGATATTACTTAAAGGTGGTAAAGAAGCACATGAAAGTAATGTTGTCTTGGTTGAGTGCTGGCACCAAGCATTACAAGAAAACAAATTACCAAAAGACTGGATTAAAATGTTGGTAATGAACCGCACAGAAACTCAGGAGTTCTTGAAAAATCCAACAGAACCATTAGACCTTATAGTACCACGAGGTGGTGAACGCCTTATTGCATTTGTAAAAGAACATGCTAAATGTGCTGTATTGGTAAGTGGTAGAGGTAACAACTTCTTATATGTAGATAAAGATGCAGACTGGAAAAAAACTCTGGAAGTTATTATTAATGCTAAGACAGATAAAATTTCAGGATGTAATGCTTTAGATAAAGTTTTAGTAGATAAGAATATTGAAGACTATGAGTCTAAACTAAAAGATTTAGATAAAACATTATCTAGCTTAGGTGTTGAGATAATTGTAGATAAAAATGTAAACGCTATCTTATCTGAGCGCGATTTAATCTCTAAAGATGAGGTGTGGTTTGAAGAGTTTTTAGCTATGAAAATTGCTATAGGAGAAGCAGATGGAATTGAAGATGCAATTTCAAAAATAAATACCTATAGTGGTGGACACTCAAGTGCAATACTAACTGAAGATAAAGCCGTTGCTACGCACTTTATGGAAAATATTGATACCGCTGCAGTATACCATAACGCGTCAACCAGATTTACAGATGGCGGCCAAATGGGTGTAGGAGCAGAGCTCGCAATAAGTACAGACAAGTTGCACCACAGAGGACCATTAGGTCTTAAACAATTGGTAACCAATAAATACTATGTGTTTGGGGATGGACAAGTAAGAGTTTAATCTCATTTAAAATTATCTATAAAAAGGCATCAAGTTATTCTTGATGCCTTTTATTCTTTACAGTTATATTAAATGCCTTTTTTCTCGAAAAATGAATTAATCATTTACATTTGTTAAAAAAATTGTAAATTGAATTTATTAGTGTTAAAAATTTCACATTAATTATTTTAATGTATTGATTTTTAATTCGTTAAAATTTAAGTTGTTTTAACTATTAACCAAAGTCTTCCATTGAATAGTATTTCAGATAATCATATCCTTGTTGCTTTAGGTGCAAGTGCAGGTGGCTTAGAAGCTTTAAATAGTTTTTTTTATAATGCCCCAGAAGATAGTGACTATACGTACTTAATAGTGCAACATTTGTCTCCAGACCATAAAAGTCTTATGGCAGAGTTGTTATCTAAAAAGACTAAAATACCTGTTACAGAAATACAGCAAAATACAGAGATAGAGCGAAATCATATTTATGTTATTCCGCCATCTAAGAATCTTGTAATTGAAAATAAACACCTTAAATTATTAGACAAACCAAAAGGGCAACAGCTTAACTTACCTATTGATATACTTTTTGAATCTTTAGCTAAAGAATATAGGCAAAATGCTGTAGGTGTAATATTAAGTGGTACTGGTAGTGATGGCTCTAGAGGAATACGCTATATAAAGGAAGAAGGTGGCTTAGTCTTGGTACAGCATCCAGAAGATTCAAAATTTGGAGGTATGCCTCAAAGCGCTATAAATACTGGGATTCCAGACTTTGTAGTACCTGTGGAGGATATGAGTAATGAAATTATAAGCTACTTTGACAGTAGTAACATTTTAAGCATTACACAAGATTTTACTAATATAGATGACTCTGCTCTAAGAGATATATTAAACTTACTTAAAAGCAAGACAGAAATAGACTTCAATCTGTATAAAAGACCAACATTATTACGCCGTATTATTAGGCGAATGAGAATACATCAATTAGAATCATTAAGAGAATACTATAAGCATTTAAAGAACAGTAAAGATGAGGTAGATATTATTTACAAAGAATTTTTAATTGGAGTTACAAAGTTTTTCAGAGATGAAGAAATGTGGCGTCTTCTTGAAAATAATGTGATACCTAAATTAGTAGCAGATAAACAAGATAATGATATTCTCAAAATTTGGGATGTAGCATGTAGTACTGGAGAAGAAACTTATTCTTTAGCAATTTTGTTCTTAGAAGAAATTGCTAAACAGAAAAAACGCATAGAGCTTAAAATATTTGCAACAGATATATCTCAATTTCATTTAGATATTGCCAGTAAAGGCGAATATAGCAAAAGCACTTTGGTAAATGTAGATCCAGAATATCTAGCCAGATATTTTAAAAAGGATGATGATACTTTTAAAATTGCAGAATCTGTAAGACGCACCGCAATATTTTCAAATCATAACATTCTAAAAGATCCACCTTTTAATAAGGTAGATATGGTAATGTGCAGAAACCTATTAATTTATTTTCAGAATGATGTACAGCAAAAAGTATTTAATGTCTTACACTTTAGCTTAAAACTAGAAGGTTATTTAGTTTTAGGATCTAGCGAAAGTCTAGGAGATGAACGTGATAACTTTGATACCATTAGTAGAAAGTGGAAAATTTTCAAAAACATAAAAGCTTCCAGAGGCTTAAGAACAGAAACTTTACATGCTTCTAGTGACAGAAAGTTTAGAAACAAAAGAAGAACAAACCCAGATATCGTTGCTAATTCTAATATGAAGCAACGAAAAATAGAAGAACTATTAAGCTCATCTATTTTAGAACAGTTTAATGCTACGAGTATTTATATAGATGAAGATTATAACATCTTAGAAGCACGTGGTAACTTTAGGAAATTTGCAAATCTACCTAACTCAGGTTTTACAACTAACCTGCTTAAAATGCTTCCTGAAGAATTTAAAATACCACTAACAACTAGTGTAAAACGATCTAAACGCCTTAAGGATACGCAAGTCATTTCAGAGCGAATCATTTTTGTAAATGATGATGGTCAAACAGCTGTAGATCTAAGAGTGCTTCCAATTTTAGATGATAACTCAAATAAAGTAACAGAGTTTGTGGTATCACTAATGGATCAAAACATTGAGAGTATAAATGAAACTGTTATTGAGCGCACAAGTATTAGTGAAAGTGCCACTTTACGAATAAAAGATCTCGAGGAAGAAATAGATTATGTTCAAAGTGAATTAAATAAAGCTATAGAGGATACGGAAATAAGTAATGATAAGTTACTAGCTACAAATGAAGAGTTGTTGGCAAGTAATGAAGAGTTGCAATGTACAAATGAAGAGCTACAAAGTGTAAATGAGGAGCTAAATACTATAAATACAGACCATATTCAAAAGCTTGATGAATTGAGTGCTCTAAATGAGGATATTAATAACTTACTTACAAGTACCAATCTAGGTGTGATATTCTTAGACGCTAAGTTAAGAGTGCGAAAGTTTACGCCAGCTATTAAAGAACATTTTGATTTATACCAAGCAGATTTAGGTAGGCATATAGATAATTTTGTTGTTAGTTTTGGAGAAAACAATACCAACAATATTGTAACTAATGCAGAACGTGTTATTAATAAAGGAAAAGTTTTTGAAAAGAAAATTATAAGCAAAAACAATCGTCACTTTTTACAACGCATATCTCCGTATATAACAACTGCTGGAGAAATTAATGGTGCTGTAGTTACATTTATAGATATAGAGCGTATTCATAAATCTCAAGAAGAGCTAAGAAGAAACCAGGCTAAGTTTAAAGATTTTTATGAAAATGACCCTGTAATGCATGCTAGCATAAGTCCAGATAGCGGAAACATTGTGGATTGCAATAAAATATTTTATAAAACTTTAGGATTTAAAAACAAAAAAGAGATTTTAAATAAATCTATTTTTCATTTTTATAATGATCAATCTAAAATAAAGGCAAGCGATTTAATTAATGAAATAAAAAATACAGGTCAGATTCAAAACGAAGACATGACCTTGGTTGCTATAGATGGCAGAGAAATACATGTATTGCTAAACTCCAAGCTTACAAAAAATATACACGGAGAAACAATAACTATGGGAACGCTCATAGATATTACAGCTCTTAAAGAAACAGCAGACAAGTTAGCCAAGAGACAATTAGATTTAGAGATGGCTAACAATGATTTGGAGCAATTTGTGTCTATTTGTTCACACGATTTAAAAGAACCACTAGCAACTATTCGATTTGGAAGTGAAATGCTAGACAAAAACTTTAGCCACCAACTCGAATCAAAAGGTAAAGAATACATAAGGTATATTCATGAAGCTGCCGGACGTTTGGCAAATCAAATAAATGCCCTACTTGAGCATAGTAGAATAGGGCAAAACAGTGAAAAGCAAGATGTAGATTTAAAACAAGTGTTAGATACTGTTGTTATGGATCTTGCTAAAAGTATAAATGATTGCAAAGCAAAAATATCTATTGCTAAACTGCCAACTATTAAAGGGTATGAGGTAGAGTTGAGGTTACTATTCCAAAACTTACTTTCTAATGCTTTAAAGTATTGCAATAAAGGTGTTACTCCAGATATTAGAATATCTTATTTTAAAGATAATGATCATTATATCTTTTCTGTGAATGATAATGGTATTGGTATTGAAGAAATAGATCTAGAAAACATATTTAAAATTTTCAATAAAATACATAGAAATGATAATATTGAAGGTACAGGAATAGGCTTAGCCCATTGTGACAAGATTGTAAAACTGCACGATGGTAAAATTTGGGTAGATTCTCAACCTGGCGTAGGAAGTACTTTCCATTTTAAGCTTAAGGCTTAATAAATAATCTTAGTTTTGCGTAAAACTTAAGCAATGATAAAGGCAATTTTATTTGATATGGATGGTGTTATTGTAGATACTGAACCTCTACATAAAAAAGCCTATTACAAGATGTTTGAAGATTTTAGCCTACCCGTTTCTAAACCACTTTATGAGTCGTTTACAGGGCAATCTACCCTAAATATCTGTAAGCGATTGGTAGATGAATTTAAAGTAGATCACGCTCCAGAAGAGTTAGTTGCTAAAAAACGCCTTCATTTTAAGTATCTATTTGAAAATGATGAGAGCCTTCAGCTTATTTCTGGTGTGGAAGACTTAATTAAAGATTATTATGCTAACGGTCTTACTTTAGTATTAGCTTCTTCAGCATCTATGCCTAATATTAACAGGATTTTCGAAAGGTTCAATTTAAATCAATATTTTGTAGCCAAGTTAAGTGGTGCAGACCTTAAAGAGTCTAAACCTAATCCTGAGATATTTGTAAAGGCAGCCGAGGCATCTGGACAACCCAAAGAAAATTGCTTGGTAATCGAAGACTCAACTAACGGTATTAAAGCAGCTAAAGGTGCTGGTATTTATTGCGTAGGTTACGATAGCAAACACTCTACAAACCAAGACTACAGTTTAGCAGACAAAGTGATTTCAGATTATAAAGAAATTTCTTTTGCTAACTTAATGAGGTAACTTAGTCCTAAGTATACCATAAAGAAGAGTTCCCAATAACGCCCCAACAATTACAATTAGGATAGGCCAATATCCTGCGCCTATAAGAACATACATTGGTCCTGGACACGCGCCAACCAAAGCCCAACCTAAACCAAAAAAGATACCACCAACCAAATATCTTGTAACGCTAAATTCTTTAGGTGTTGGGTTTATTGCTGCTCCATTAAGAGCTTTAATTTCTTTCTTCTTTATTAAATAAAGGCCAGCAACACCAAGTATAACTGCCGATGCAATTATGCCATACATATGAAATGATCCTAATTGAAACATTTCATAGATTCTAAACCAAGACGCAGCTTCAGACTTGTAAAGAACTATTCCAAAAAGAATGCCTATACCTAAAAATGAAATAAACCTCATAACTTAAAATATTAATGGAAATAGTAAATGAATCATAAGTAAACCACCAATAAAAAACCCTATTACAGCTATTAGAGATGGTGTTTGTAAGTTACTTAACCCAGAGATAGCATGTCCAGACGTACAACCACCCGCATACCTTGCGCCAAACCCAACCAATAAACCACCAATTAATAATATTAGGATGTTAAATGGATTGTCTAAAGCTTCAGCAGAAAAAATCTCTTTTGGTAAGTAAGAACTGTTTACGCTATTAAAGTTGTAATCTTCTTGCAGTTGAGTAGCAATTACAGGGTGTATGGTAACTACATTATTCGAGAAAAATGTTGACGCCAAAAAGCCACCAATTACAACTCCTAGGACGACAGTAAGATTCCAAATATTTGCTTTCCAATCAAACTTAAAAAAGTCAGCAAATTTTTCAGCACCCATAGCAGAACACATTGTTCTTAAATTAGAAGACATCCCAAAAGATTTACCGGCAAATAGTAATAAAAACATCACCAATGCTATAAGAGGCCCAGAAACATACCAAGGCCAAGTGTCATATATAAAATCCATATTAACTAAAATCTTTTACTGCATCACTAAGGTCATACACAGCTATATCATCTGTATCTAACTCAGCTAAAATAATACTACTTCCTGCAGCGCTACGATAACCACCAGCACAATGAACTATAATTGGACCTATAGTAGGTATAGCCTTAATATTCTCCCTTAATTCATGTAATGGAATATTAATAGCCTGAGGAAATAATTTTTGATTTGCGACTTCGCTTTTATTTCTGATATCAACAATAGTATACGTGTCTGGATAATTTTTAAAATGCTTTAAATCTAATTTTTTAGACGTAGAGAAGTCTTCTTTAGCTAGGGTTATAAAGCCTTTAATTTGCTTTTCATATCCAATTTTGGTTACACGTTCGTAAATTGAAGCTGCTTGATTAGAATTTTCTAAAACAATATAAAACTCTTCATCAGGATTAACTATGGACCCTAACCAAGTTTCAAATTTAGAAGTGGGTGACATAGCCATGATGTTATAACTTCCCTTTAAATGGTTGTCTTTAAAGTTTTTCTCATCGCGTATATCTATTATTAGAGCATCTGTTGGAGCAACTTTAGTTTTATAATACTCTATAACACCCTTAAAGTTTTCATCATAATTTGATGCACCATCTTTATTAATAGAAACCGCCTTATTAAAATACTTTGGTATAAATGGTTGGTCATCTAATAATTCAGACATAAATTCACCTTCGTTTTTTACATTAAATGCCCAGTTGCTTAACCTTTCGTTTCCTAATGTAGAAGAAGTAGAGTTGGAGCTCATCCCTTTTCCGCAAAGTGAACCTGCACCATGAGCAGGATATACTAAGGCGTGATCTGGCAGTTCTGCATATACCTTGTTAATAGTCTTGTACATGCTTTTAGCCATTGCTTTTCGTGTAGCTTTTAAATGGCCAGAACCTTCTCGAAGATCTGGCCTCCCAACATCGCCTACAAAAAGTGTGTCTCCTGTAAATAAAGCAACATCTTCGCCTTGTGTAGCAATTACTGTAATACTATCTGGAGAATGGCCAGGAGAGTTTACTGCAGAAAATTCAATATCACCTATTGTTACTGTATCTCCACTATCAAAAGTCTTATGTGGGTAATCTGCGTTTACCTTTTCACTGGTATAAATTGTAGCACCAGTTTCTTTATGAATTTGCAAATGAGAGCTAACAAAATCTGCATGTGGATGAGTTTCAAAAACAGCCACAATTTTAGCATTATGCTTTTTTGCTAAGGCGTAATATTGGTATGGGTTTCTTTCTGGATCTACAATGGCAATTTCATCATTGCTTATAATTGCGTAGGAAAAATGAGAAAGCGGTTTGTATGTAAATTGTACAATATTCATGCAAGAG